>Ga0255347_1000012_pt1 | contig 435055 bp, 396 predicted proteins | sample wastewater_treat_2_FD_192479 | JGI IMG/M metagenome (GOLD analysis project Ga0255347, IMG submission 192479) | Wastewater microbial communities from Lulu Island WWTP, Vancouver, Canada - plant24 | ecosystem: Engineered > WWTP > Wastewater > Unclassified | place: Canada: Vancouver, British...
TAAGCCATCCGGTTTCCATACCTTCGTCGCCGTCGCTTCTCCTGCTACCGGCGATACGTAACTGTTCGTTACCGTCAAACCATTCTCCACCTTCGTGAAGTTCTCCGGCTTCCAGTCTTCTCCTGACGCGTTCACTTCCTTCACCGTAAAGATGTACGGGTTTCCGTTGATGTCCGTCTCCGTCAGGTTATCCCAGGTCACACTCAGCGTGCCTACTGGCAGGACCTTGATCGGCGCTTCCGTCTCCGGTACTTCCTCTACCGCTCCTCCAGCTATGTTGCGGTACAACTTGAACCACACCGTTTCTTTCAAACTGTCTAATAAGCCATCCGGTTTCCATACCTTCGTCGCCGTCGCTTCTCCTGCTACCGGCGATACGTAACTGTTCGTTACCGTCAAACCATTCTCCACCTTCGTGAAGTTCTCCGGCTTCCAGTCTTCTCCTGACGCGTTCACTTCCTTCACCGTAAAGATGTACGGGTTTCCGTTGATGTCCGTCGTCTTCAATCCAGTCCACGTCACACTCGTCGTGCCATTAGCAAGTTCTTTGATCGGCGCTTCTGTCTCCGGTACTTCTTCTACCGGTCCACCTTCAATGTTTCGATACAACTTGAACCATACCGTCGGCCTCGGGGTAGGCCCATTCGTCCAGGTCTTGGTCGCGGTGATTTTTCGTGTCCACTGGGCGTAAAGCTGGTTAGTCTCACGGTTATCCAGGTTAAACTCGGACTCAGCCGGAATTTGCTTACCGGACCCATCAGCTTTGGTATTCCAGCCTGCAAATTCAAAGCCCTGGGCAACAAACCAACCAAGGTTTGCAAGTGTTTCTGCTGTCTGGCGACTGTTATTGGGCAGACCAGGAATATCATATTGGTCTGGAGCAGGTGGAGTGACGCCTTCAGGCGCATTGTAGTAGTATCTCAATGTGGTTGTAGGTATAACCTCATAAAGCGCCGTTAAGGTAATGCTGTTATTAACGGCATCCTCAGATCTAATCTCAAAACTATCGCCAGGCAGCAAGACTGTGCCATTGCTCATTTGCCAGCCAATAAAAATATTTCCGGCTGGTGGAGTTGGTGCATGGAGCACAACGGCTTCAGCGCCATAAGCATAGACTTCGTTGTCTATTGGAGCGTTCGTACCAGCACCGGCATTGTAATCAATAGTCGCGTTACCAACAGGTATCCAACGGACTTTAAGATTTGTATCCGCCATAATTTGCGTGCTGAAGTTAAAGCGACTGATTAGATTACCGCCATCATCCATCAGGTACCAACCTCCAAAGACGTATCCAGCCTTGACTGGGTCCGCGCTGGGTTGTGTGGCGGTGTTGCCATGAATTATTTCTTGATCAGCATAGCTTTCAGATGAACCTTCCGGTGCTGTGCCACCATCTAAATTAAAAGTAACCGTATGCGAAATGGGTTCCCATTTAGCATACAGAGTCATGTCGTAATCAGGCATCAACGCGCCAGCAAAAACAAACGGCGTTATCAGTTCGCTTTCAACGTACCAACCTTCAAAGGTATAGTTTTCGTCAAGCCCGGATGGGCGGGGTGGAACATAATATTGGGTCTCAAGGTTCGTGCCAAATTTAATGTTCTCAACTGTTTTGTCAATAGCGTTGTAGTTGAAGAAAGTTAAATCGCGTTTATTTCGGTTATAGTAGAAGTTGTATACATTAGTGCCATCATTACGATGCGAGAATACAAAACCATTCAAAGCTTTGGGATTCAAGCTGTTTCCCACAGGCAAGTACAAAGACTGGGAATATTCTTCTGACAGTGTGTAATTATTATCATTAACGTTTTGTAGATAATAATTAACTTGTCTTTGTGTCATGTTTCTTTCGTATATTGCGCCAAAAACAATTGCCGAAGTTGTGTTTGGATTGGGAACCATGTCTGTGGTAATATTAAAGCGTTTCGTTACAAAATAAGGGCCAATGTCAGAGTTATACCAAGCGTAAAAATAATAGCGACGCCCCCAATTATCTGTATATCCTGTAACATCTGTTGGCCATTTGCTGGCGATATTTTCACCCATTCGGGCATTAAAGTAATAATCATCTCCGTAATAGGTTTGTCCACCAACCGTCAAGCTTGTGTCGCTACGAATCAAATTAAATCTAAACTCGTAAACTTTAAGCTTATAATAGGCACCCACAACTGTGGAGCCATCTCCGAGAACATGGCTGACACCTTCAGCGTGGTCAAATTCGTAAAGATTTCCAGGGTCATTGGTGCCGATTTGAGAGACAATGTAACTTGGAGTAAGTTCACTGCCAGCCAAGACTTGTTTTTCTAAGATTGTATGCGCGGTATATTGGGTCGGGTCGGTAACATAACCATTTCCATCTAAAACTTCCTTATAGACAATAATTTTAAAATTGACCTGTTGCGGCGTCCATTGAGCATACAAGGTGATATTACTAACAGGCGTATACGGGAAGCTTACCATATCACCTGTTCCATCTGCCTGAGTATTCCAGCCAGCAAAAGTATAGCCTACGACAGTCGGATTCGTCGGCGCTTGAATTGCTTCGCCAGGAACGACATAAACCGGTGGTGTATAACTGGGATTGTCGTGTGGTAAATTGCTGTTAAAAACAACCGTGTAAACATTGCTCACGATTGGATAGAGCGCGATGGGCTCATCTACGATAGTCACCTGAGATACCGGTGTTTGTGGACCAGGATCCGCAGGCGTTAAGCTCCAGCCAACCACAACTAAATCTTGACCGACTTCGTAGCTTACACCAGTTGTCGTGACAACAGTTCCAGGTACATCAGCTACAACTTTGTACACAGCGCCATCATGTTTATAAAAAGTCACCGTGTATTGCTCAACAAAGCGCGCATAGAGATTTATTGTTTGGTTTTCAGTAACTGTTATTGGGTTACCAAAGTTGGTAAATTCGATCCCAGCAGTTTCATCTGTAAACCAGCCAATAAACTTATGATTTTCCTTGTTGGGATCTTCTGGTCTGTCAAGCCGAGCATCGTTAGTAACAGTTTGCGTTTCTTCTATCTGCCAATTGTTGGCGTTGTCTTGAACATAGAAATTGTAGGTATGGTAAGGGCCTGGATCAATAATGAGAGGATTATTGTCACCATCCAGAACCACGTTCTGCACCAACAAGCCGGTTTCAATCTTTTCAAAGCCATCAGGGGTGAAGTCATTCCCATTAGCATCAACTTGCTTAACACTATAGATGTAAGGTGTGCCATTAGTGCTACCAGCGGGTAAACCCAGCCAGCTTGCGGTTGAGGCAGCATTAGCTAATTGGATGAGCTCAGTACTGAGCAAGGCTACGGGAATTTCATTTTCATTCGCCTGGCGATAAAGGCGCAAATAAACACTTGGAATCTTGTAATCAGGATATTGCTCAAAGTCGATGATTTCTTTGGGTTCAAGTGAAGCGAGCCACTCAACGTTTGCGATGACATCGATTGTGTTTTGTTCTTCGTAAGTGAAGGTGACCTTTAAGCCATCAATGGTGGTGGTATAGCCGGGCAGGGTGTAGGGATTGCCAGCAGAGTCAACCACGGCAACGGTGTAGTCGCTGAGTTGGCCATAGTCAGCGATGTTTGCCCAGGTGGCGCGTGGCAAGATTGGCTTGAATAATCGCTGTGCCAGGGACATCTGCCACATTGCCGAAGCTATCGATCTTTTGCAATTTAAGCCAAAAAACGGGCCTTGGAAGCTCGCCACCTTGCCAGTTGATATTCGCTGTTACCGGGGTGGTAAAACGAGGTTCCTCAAATGGTGGATCATCTGGTTCTGGAGTGATGACCGGCAGATCAATTGGTTCTGTCGGGTCCGCAGGCTCTTCTGTCGGATCTGTAGGTTCTTCAACTGGATCCGTTGGTTCTTCCGTTGGGTCAGTGGGTTCTTCCGTTGGGTCAGTCGGTTCTTCAATTGGATCCGCGGGTTCTTCCGTTGGTTCGGGAGTGATTACCGGTGTTTCAGTTTCTTTTATAACCGGTTCAAAAGCAGGCGGGGGTGTTTCAACAGGCGGTTGGATTTCATCCTCAATAAAGATATTGCGAATCGTGAGCTCATCAAGGCTATATACCGCACGATAGCCCACAGGTATGCCTTGTTCGAATTTCTCCGCAATAGGATCCCAAATACCCTCTCGCACCTTATAGATAATTTCAGCACCAGCAGCGTTGTATTTGGGCAAACCGAACCAGCTTACAATTCTCTGCGTGGCAGTGATTTGCTTGGGTAATATGCCAGGAACTTCTTCCAGTCCGCCAGCACCCTCCCGCATGAGCATAAACCAAAGTTCCGGTTTTTCTTCGGGGCCACCATCCCAGATTTTTCCGGCGGTAATATCCACCGTAGCGGCAGACTTCGCGTCAGAAATGGTTTGGGCATGAACAGCTGTACTGGCAAAGCTCGACAGCGGATTCAAAATCATCAAGATTAAGACGAATAGGTTTAATAAAAATTGAAGCGATTTTTTCATCGTTCCCTCCCTGGGCGATTGAGTAAAAGAGTATTGAAAAACAAGATTCTAAATCGAAGCATTGTATCTAAAAAAATAAGTGCATTCTGCATAGTCTGTTTAATTTTCCATTAATTTGGCCATCACAGATAGCACATGACAGAGGTGGATTCAAGTAGATTACCCCATACCTGACCCTCTGAGTAAACCATTTTTTGATTTGTTAATCATTTTTCCATTCCTAAAATTGCTGTTTTGCTCCCCATCAAATAGTCAATAAAAAAAGGGGAAATTAAAAAATGTTTATTTTCAACAATTTTACTCGGGTTTAACAAATCCGCAAGGGTCAATTTTGACAGATGTACAAATAAATGACAAATGTCACGTAATTGTCAGTTGTGTTTTTAGGTTTAATGCAAATTGTGTGTTCTGTATTGTTTCTCATTGTTTATTGGCAGGTCATGCTTTGAAATACGCATAGTCAAACGGTTTTAAATAGACAAGTTAGGCTTATTTGCCCCAGGCTGTTTTTGTCCTTGTTACTTCGTCTTCTTTCGGCATTTGCCCGCCACGATTACGCTAAAACCTGCAATGAACCGGTTACCAACACGCCAAAAAGTGAGTTTTTATTCGCATCGGTGGTCGTTTGCAGATCAGGCGGTATTTGTCTATAAATGTTATATTCATGATATTATTCTTCTGCTTTTGGCTTAAAAAGCTACGTGACCGCTTGGTCATACATTTTTCCGCTTAAACTTTGCGCCCTAAGCCCTGATAAAAAACCCACATGACCGATTAGTCACTTGCTTATTAATGGGCATGACCGCTTGGTCATATTCGAGTATTGCAACTAAAGAGCCATGTAATAGATTCTCTATCGCTGGTTCTTAACAGGTAAATACACTAAAGCATGGAAGCTTAACCAAAACCGTTTTATAATATATTAAACAGGAAGGACGGGATGATATGAGAAGATTAGTTGGTACAACAATTCGCGGTTTAAGAACACCCATTATTAATGAGGGTGACGATTTACTGGAAATACTCCCAGACATTTTGGCAAGCGCAGCCAAGGCGGAAGGTTTCACCATCCGCAATCGCGATGTGCTTTGCATCACAGAATCCGTCTTCGCGCGTGCTCAAGGCAACTACGCGCATGTCAATGATATCGCTGATTCGGTCAGGCAATACTTTCCGCAAAAGCCCTTAAAAATCGCCCTTGTGCACCCTATCCTCAGCCGAAACCGATTTTCGCTTTTATTGCGTGGCATTGCCATCGCCGCAGACAAATTAATCATTGAACTTTCCTACCCTACTGATGAAGTCGGCAACCAAATCATCGATAAAACCGAACTTTGGAATGCCAACGTCAACCCTTATACTGATGTTTTTGACGAAGAGAGCTTTTCTCAAATTTTTACCAAATACTATCATGAGTTCACCGGCATTAATTATGTTGACCTCTACCGCGAGATTTGCGAAAAAGAAGGCTGTGAAGTTCAGTTTGTATTCGCCAACAACCCGCGTGCCATCGCTGGCATGGCAGAAAACATCATTGTGTGCGACATCCATACGCGCCACAAGACCCGCCAAATGCTTCAGGGAGCCGGCGCGAAAAACGTCATCGGATTGGACCAAATTCTCAACGAGCCCAGTCAAGACCATGGGTATAACCGCGAATACGGCTTGTTAGGTACCAACAAAGCTACCGAAGATAAGGTGAAACTTTTCCCGCGTGATTCACAAACTTTCGTGGAAGCGCTTCAGCTCAGGCTAAAAGAACGTTTTGGAAAAACCATTGAAGTGATGATTTACGGCGACGGCGCATTTAAGGACCCTCATGGCGGAATTTGGGAACTTGCTGATCCCGTCGTGTCACCCGGTTTCACCTCAGGTTTGCAGGGCAGACCCAACGAACTAAAAATTAAATATTTGGCTGATAACGATTATGCCGGTTTGTCTTCTGATGAACTAAGCGACAAAATCCAGGAACGCATCCGCGGGAAGTTTAAAGCGGAAGCCAAAAAAAGTTCGGAAAGCTCCGAAGGCACTACCCCACGCCAAATCACCGATCTGCTCGGCTCACTGGCAGACCTCTCCTCTGGCTCTGGCGATAAGGGCACACCAGTCGTTTACATTCAAGGCTATTTTGACAGTTACGCCGACGAATACGAAGACTAAAGATGACCCATTTTAAAACACAAAGGGTTATCTTGATGATAGCCCTTTTCTTTTAATCGTCTTTAGAGCTTAGCAATCGACCAGCAGAATGCCCGTTTCGCCCATCGGTAATTCCTGGCTGACCCTGCCCTGCTCAAAAACAAAGGCACCGCCACGCGCGATGTCTTCACCGTCATCAAAGCAGTTGACCATTAATACCGGGCGATTCAGGCAAGCCACGCGTTGGGCGTATTCGTCCTTTTCTCCGGATTCCCAGGTTTCAATTTCGTAATTGGTATACAAAGGCCAAAGCAAGAAATCTGAGTCCGCTACCCTAAAGCGCTCGATCAAATCATCATGCCAGAGGTCACCACAGATGGCAACCGTTATTTTCTTGCCCTTATAATCAAAGTTAGCATAATCTGAACCCTCGCGATAGCGCGCGTCCTTGAAAGCCTGTCCTAACTTCCAGCCTGGCGAAACACGCCTGAAGTTATGTAACAAGCGACCATCCGCGCTAATCAGCATATAACTGCTAAACAAAGAACCTTCATCTTTTTCGATATAGCCAAAGCCCAGCCCCGTCTTCGCGCGGTGACAGGCATCTTGCAAGCGTGTCACTATGTCATCATCCTGGCTGATCGCCATAGCAAGGTCATGATCATAATCAGCATTCAAAGCACCAAAACCCTGCAAACACGCTTCGCCAAAGCAAATCAAATCCAGGTTTTCGTCCTCGGACCGTTGAAGCCATTTCAGCATTTGGTTCAGGTTATGCTCAACATCAAGTGTAAATAATTCCGGGATTAATCCTATTCGCATAAATCATCTCCGTAGTAGCAAGAGAAAGACCTGCACTTGCGTAAGTTAGGTTCCCTTGTGGATTTTCTTAGAAAAGCACCGAGTTCAAATCGGAGCGATAGTCTCTCGTCTCAGGATGGTCATCGCTTAAAACTTCAAGAAGTCCAAGATAAAGCTCTTTGGCTTGCCCCTGTTGATAGGCGCGGTCTTTGCGCAGAACAAAGAGCAAACCGTCCAGTGCCATCTGCACATCGCCATCTTTGGCATAATTTAGCGCCCGGGTATATGCGGGCTTGAGAGGGTCATCTTGTGGTATACCAACGCTGGATAGTTCCACCAAAGCTTCTGCCAGTGTCCGCAGTTTTTGCGCGGTTTGATATTCCGGGCTTGCTGGAAAACTTTGCAAAATTGCTAAAGCTTCTTTTGTCTGCCCCAAAAACAGCAGCGCGCGTGTATACGCTAATAAACCTGTTGGGTCACCATGCGACTCAATCACATATTGTCCAAGCGCGATCTCAGCACCTTTATAATCGCCCTGCAAAAGCAAACTCTTTCCTTTTTGAAGCAACAGGCTTCCTGTGTGAGGCAAAATGCGGTCCAAAAACAGGCGCAAACTGCTATCGCTCAGTCCGCCCGTATATTCAGCAACCACGTGCCCATCCACAAAAGCTTTCAGATGGGGTAGCTGCGTCACCTTTAGTTTTTCAGCTAACTTCGTTTGCTCATCAACGTTTATTCTCGCCAAACGAAAAGCGCCATCCGCTTCAACCGCCAGATTAGCCAGTTTTTGCGATTGCAATCGACATGGCACACACCAGGGTGCCCAAAAGTCAATCACCACAGGCATGCGAGTGGAGTAATGTAAAACTTCAATCTGAAAAGTTTCTTCGTTAACGTCAATGATGTTTGCTTGTGCCATCATGTTTCACCTGTTGTAATTCTATCAGGTTCCAGACTATTCTCCATCCTCAATCGCGGTAGGCTGCTTGAGCTCGATTAACTCACCGCGATAATTGACAATCGCTTTAAAACCAACCATGCCCAGATACATGCGCGCGTCTTCAGGAAAGCCAATTTCCTGGAGCTGAGCGAATTGTTCATCGGTGCGCTCAAACTGTGAACGAATGACAGCAATCGAAAAAGGATCTTCCTGACCCATCATCTCAGCTGCTTTTTGACTTAGAAAATCTTCATTGCCCTCAATACCACGGGTCAATTCTTCCCAAATCTGCCGGTCAACTTTTTCTGCTGAGATGTGTCTCATAAAGCCATCATCGTCAATGACATAACATGGTTCTACGCCAACATAAGCAACGCTCAACTGTTGGTCATCTTCTGCAAAAACCAATCCTTCAAATACAGCTTTCTTCAAGGGTCTTCCTTTCATCTATCAACGCGCTTTATCCTTGCTATAGAGAATAAAACCTCATCATGATATCGCGCGCTATTCTATTGTATCGTAACACTCAGGTATAAAAAACGAGTTAACAATTATGGTATGGCAACTATATCAACACGGGTGGCTTTCAGGCTGGTTTCGTAATACTGATCAAAAGGCACAGTAGGCAACGTCCAGCGATAAAGCCATTTGGCATCCATCGGACGCATATTGATACAGCCATTACTACTTGGAAGTCCCCAGTTAGAATGCCAGTACGCGCCATGGAACGCGACACCTTCCGGGGTGATATAAGACACCCAAGGCACACCCGGCAAGTCATATTCGTTGGGATTGTTCGGTTCATTGATCATGCGCCGGCATGGTCGCTTGCGTGAGGTTGACCATCGCCCAACTGGTGTCGATCCGTCAATTTTACCCGTGGTTACAATGGTCTCGAATACCAGCCTATCATACTCAAAGGCACGCAGGCGCTGATGGTTGAGGTTGAGTTCCAGGCGTTTGGCGTCAGGAGCCACATCCGGACTAAGTGGAGTGAGCTCTTCTGGTGTCACCATACGCACGGCACTCGCGCGCACAAACCACGAGCCACTCCCTAAATCATCCCAAAGCTCATAATAAGGCACCCCGTTTGGATCAATGTGTTTGGCAAGCACCCAAAACGTATTCTCGTAGTAAAAAGTGCGCATGTAGTTGCGTCCGCCATCGGCGTAATAGACCGGCGTTTTTCCTACGGTAATCTCGCCCAAACATCCCTTTTCCGGAATTTCATCTACAATCGCATTGGGGCGGTTATAAACCGGCTGTACCCATCCAGCCTGAATAAAAGCGTTATCGCCCATCTGATACCAGCCGATTTGTTTGCCGCTTACTGATTTTGTGTAAAAAATCTTAGGCAAGCGAATAATGTCGTCATAGATATAAAAGCCATTTGTCGCTGAGGCTAAATTTGGTTCCTCAAAGACCATCAGTTTATGTAACAAAACGCGACCCAAAGGCGTATCTGGCCCAATTGTGCCAAGCCGGGCTTCAACCGGTTTTGGAGCGGGTAATGCAAGGCTCAAGGCGCCAAAACCAATTGCCTGTAAAAAGCGTCGTCGTGTTAGTTCTAATTTTTCCATCTTAATAATGAATGTTTACCGTTATACCTACAAAGGCCCAATTATACAACCATCCCGCGTCTTCATTACGCATGTTTACACATCCATGGCTCATGGGATATCCGAAGTTATTATGCCAGTAAGTACCATGAATGCCATAACCTTTGTAGAAGTACATCACATATTCAACGTCGGGTAGGTTATAGCCTGGTCCTACCATATCATCATAGCGTAACTTAATCCAAACCTTGTAAGTACCTGTAACTGTTGGTGTCGCTGGCAAACCCGTTGAGACAAGAAATGAGTCTATGAGTGTTTCGTTCTCATAAGCGTAAAGCATTTGCTGGCTGAGATTTATGTCAATCCATTTTCCGGCAAAGCTAATGCCAGGGGGTTCCGGTTCCGGAGGTGTCCATGGCTCCGCTATGACAGTTGGTACAGGTGTATCTGTGGGGATGGGCGTGGCTGTGTTCGTTGGCGTAGGCGTGTTTGTTTTTGTGGGCGTGGCTGTGTTCGTTGGCGTAGGCGTGTTTGTTTTTGTGGGCGTGGGTGTGTTGGTTGGCGTAGGCGTGTTAGTGGGTGTGGCTGTATTGGTCGGTGTTAAGCTTGGTTTAACCAGAACATCCTGTGTGCTTTTTATCACAAATTGCGCGCCAGCCACAGGCTTAACCCGCACAACACCAAAGGAGTACAAGCCAAACAAGACCAAAGCCGCGATCAGGAAAAGGATAAGTAAAGCCCACGGGAAACGGCGCTTCTTTGCTTTTGTTTCCGATGCTGTTTTCGAAGCTGGCACCGATTCCACCGACGCAGCGACAACTGGAACAGGCTGAGTGAGCTCAGCTTGACTGGATTCAGCTGAAGCTTCTTCAATATCATCCAGTTTCACAGGAGAGGCTGCCTGCCAAACAGCCGCGGTACTCCGGCGTATTTCAGCGCTCGCCCAACGCATTCCCTGTAAAGCAATTGGGTTGCCCGGGTCAATATCCAGGGCGCGTTTTAACCAATAGGCGCTAACCTGTGGTTCGGTGATACCCGCCATAATCAAGGTGGCATCAAGATTGTTGGCATCTTGCTTAAGCAATTCCAACGCCAAGGCTTCAGCCTTAACGCGGTCACCTGCCAAAACAGCTTGTTTGGCTTGAGCGAGCAGAACGGACGGAGTTATATCGGATCTTTCCATATATTTACACAAGGGCTAATCAGAACCCAAATAACAGTTTAAGCCTTCCGCTATACCGTCAGCTAAAACCTGAGGTCGATTAGACAAAATATCCTGGTCGAGATTCATATAGCCAAGCTCAAAAATCATCGCCGCAGTGAGGGGGTCAAGCTGGTCAAAGGGATGATAATTTCGAATCTCGTTGCTTGTTGTCTGATAATGATACTTCAATCCGGTCGTCTTTGCATAATGATCTGACAAGCATTTTGTCAAGGCTTCGCGATCAATTGTTTTGACTTCTGAAGGCATGATGGCAAATTTAAAACCAGTGGCATTATCGTTAATATATTCACACGAATTGCAATGCAACGCGATGAGTATCGTGGCTTGATATCCGACCAAACGCGGGTCCGTTTCGTCGAGCAGTTCCGCTTCGTAGCCCTTGGCAATCAAAGCCTGTTGCAAATAAGTGGCGACGTTATTATTGATTTCCACTTCAGTTAGGCCATTCGAGCAGACTTCGCCCTCATCACGTCCTTTATTGCCAATAAGAATACCCACTTTATTGTCGGGGAATTCAGCGGGCAAAGAAACCATGATACCTTCTTCGGCTGGCTTGGTCGCTTGTCCAACCGCGGTAATCGCGCCAACATATTGCTCAGACAAAGCATCCCCGGTAAAAGCACTGGGCATCCACAGGGTCAACAAAGTTGCCACCACGGCAGCCGCGAAGATAACGGTTAGAAGTGCCTGCAAAGTTACGCGCGGCTTACGGGTCGCCGCGACGCGTGGGCTTTGACGCGCTTGGTGTGTCGGAACCAGGTCCCGATTGGGTTGTTGGCTTTGGGTTTCAAGCACCTCTTCAGAATCGTCCTCTAAGCCAAAATCATCTTCAAGATCTAATGGTCTTTCATCCTCAAATGATTTTTTGGAACCCAGAGCTTCGTCTTCAGAAGATTCTTCGTCTCCAATATCGTCAAAATCCATGAACTAATCTTACCCTAATTTTGGTTAGTGAACAATGTAAAACACCTATAAAAACCTGTATAATAAACACAGAGAAAGGAGTGAACATGACCCAAAAACTCAATCGGAATGAACAAGACACCTTACTCACCATCGCTCGCGATGCCATTATCGCGGCAGCTGATGCCCTCCCACCAAACAACCTGAATTCCTACCCCTTAAGCCCAACATTAATGGACATTGGCGCCTCCTTTGTTACCCTGACCAAATCAGGCCATCTACGCGGTTGCATCGGCACGATTATAGCCAGCCAACCCCTCGCTAAAGATGTGCAATTGCGCGCTAAACAAGCCGCGACCGAAGACCCCCGTTTCCCAAGAGTCCAGCCAGAGGAACTCCCACACATTCTGATTGAAGTTTCCCGCCTAACAACGCCCCAGCCACTAAACTATTCGAATCCAAGCGACCTTCCAAAATTGCTTAATCCCTATCAGGATGGCGTTATCCTTGAAGACGGATTTCGCCGTGCGACCTTTTTACCGCAGGTATGGGAACAACTCCCCAAACCCGAAGACTTCCTCACACATCTCTGCCAAAAAATGGGCGCGGTAGGGGGACTTTGGAAAACAAAGTTACTTGATGTCTCTATCTATAAGGTAGAAAGCTTTAGCGAATAAACGAATAGCGATAGTTTTTAGTTACACACGGAAAAAAAGAACCCACCTAATACTTTCACAGGTGGGCTTTTTATTTTTAAAAAAGAATACCTAAACAGGCGGGTAATAGTACGGTGGCGGTGTGTATGGCATTCGCGACTCTCGATAAGCCTGACCCGCGAGATGCGCTGTCATCAAGCCCGTATAAGCAGCACTCACAATAACGCCAATCACAAAAAAGAGGAAGCCCAGAGGCGCAATAAAACTGGCAACTAATTGACCTGCCAGAACCAACAACCAAGCCGAAAAATTACGCTTGACCATTTCAAACATCTCTTTGAACTCAAAACCTGATGCAAATGTGCCCTTCACAGCGACATTGGCTGAAACCACCGGAAACACAAACATAAGAACGACGCTGAGTGTGAAGCTAATCATTGAAATACCAAGCTGACCAAACAGACTTAATGCGATGTTCGTTGGATTAGCATCTGGATCAAACATCCCCATAGTGACTGGTATTATCAGTGAAAAAACCACAGTAATCAAAATTAAGGGAATAGAGTAAACCAACTGAACCAAAAACCATTTAAATCCCAAAGATAATTCATCCCCAAAGTCCATATGATATAAGGGTCTTGGCTGGCCATTCACCACGTTCTTAGTCACATTCATTAAGTAACCTTGCAAAACAAATCCACCAATAAAGGGGATTAGACCACAAAGAACAGGTTTCCAAAGTTTCGAAAACCAATCCGGGTCATCAAAAATATAGCTAAAGCTTTTTCCAAAATCCATCTTTTCCTCTCTTGACAAACTAAAGCTGGGTAAATTCCTGAACATTTAGCACGAAAATCGTCGCGCGTTTTTCGTTCTCATTTTTAGGCGCTGTGCTAACTTCGCGGATAATTTCAAGCGCGCGAGCAACGCGTGTTTCGTCTGTTCCGATTAACAATGTACTTCTGCCACTGCGCAAAAACCCGCCCGTGGAAGCTATAAAAGTTACCCGAAATTTTTCATTTGTCAATGCAGCTGAAACCCGATCGTTATCAGCATCATTTATAATAGCAATGATGAGCTTCATTTTAGAACTCCTCAAAATAATCTAAATCTAATTCAAAAACATTCGCGCCACCAATCACCGTTTCTGTTGGAAGCAGAATTGGGAAAGTCGCGTTGTCAATTGGTGTAGCTAAATAACTCACCCGCCTTTTGGCTGTAGAAGCCAACAAGTCTTTCACAACAGGCACGTCAGCCTTTGAACACCCTATTAAAAAGGTAACATTGCGTTCGCGCAAGAACCCACCCGCGCTGGGCAATTTTCCAAAAACGCAAGCCTTCTCATCCAAGACATGCTCCACAAGGTCACTGTCCTGGCTTTGAACAACCGCGATAAGCAATTTTTCTATCTTCTTTTCGGCAGTCATCTTGCCTCCTTTGGATATCACCTTTATTTTACCCTGTTTTTCTTTTTCTTAATTAAACCAATCTACAACCATATCTTCAAGGTCTTCCGGGTCAATATCGTCCTCACTGACGACTTTCCCATATACTGAATTTCCGGTTTTGCGGGTACTTTCGGGATTGCCCGTCTTTAAAGGATGCCACCAGGGAATGTCCTTACCTTCCGCCACCAAACGATAAGCACAATTCTCAGGCAACCAATTGGCACCCTTTGCCAGTTTTGGGGTCAACAAAACACAATCGGGCACATTCTCATGCCGGTTTTCGTAATCGCTGCACTTACATGTTTCCATATCCATGTAGCGACAAACCACGTTTGTAAACAGCACTTCCGTCTTGCCCGGCTCAATGAACTTGTGCAGACAACACTTTGAGCAGAAATCACACAAAGATTCCCACTCCGATGGCGTTAAATCCTCGATTGCTTTTTCAAGCCAAAACTTCGACTGGGTCATATTTCTTAGATCCCCATACGTTCGTGTACTGTTGTAGCCATCGCGCTCATCAAGGCGTCAACTTCTTTTGCCATCTCGTCCCATTCAGCTTTCAGGGATTGGGCATCTTTGTTGTCGTCATGGCCCAGGAGATTAATGCGCACATTCAAGCCCGCAGCCATAAAGCCGGCTTTAGCCATATGGGCGCCAGCTGCGGCATCAGATATCGCGTTCTCATTGCCAATTTCACACATGCGATTGGCGAGCTTCAACGCGGCTAAACAATCGCGGGCAGTCTGCAGAGGCACTTTCGCGGCACCCAGGCTGGCTTTCAAAATCGCCTCATCACGGGCGGCAATTTCTTCTTCAGTTCCCTTGGGCAAACGCATCGCTTCAACGACGCCATCATAGGACTTGGCATCCTTCTCAATACCTTCAGTAAGTGCCTGGCGCAAAGGTTCAGCTTGCTCAATAACTTCAAAAACCTCATGTTCAACAGCGGCATAGCGTTTCTTGCCGACTGTCAATCGCGCGTTCATCAAAGTCAACGCGGCACCCAAAGCGCCCGCGTAAGCTGCTGACGACCCACCACCAGGTGCTGGCGTGCCTGCCGCGACCTCATCAAGAAAGCCGTAAATGTTTTCTCCAGCGGACTCGCCGCTTTGCGAGCCAAAGACCTGGTTTTCCAATATCTGCTCGTCTTGCAAACCATCCATTTGCATGTACCACTTACCGGCATTGACCATCGCGCGCATTGGAATAAGACCAATAATTTCAGTGTGATGGATACCCACACCATAGCGTTGAGCTTCACGGCGTACAAATTCGGTCACCTGCGCGATGGGCGAACGGCGATAGTCGGTAAGGTTCATTGAAACCTGCGCCAATCCATCTACTAAAAGCCCAATGCCTTTCACAAAGCGGAAGCCACCATTGGAATGGCGTGTTCGCCGCGCGATTTTTTGTGCGATACTCACATCATCTGTGTTCAGGAAAATATTATAGGCAATCAAAGGTTGGCGCGCGCCGATCACCGTCGCGCCGGCTGGACCCATCACTTTTGGACCCAGATCGGGTTCTTTGTAGGGGTCTGTGGCAATGGTTTCTTTAATACCCTCAAACTCACCACGACGAATATCTTCAAGGTTCACGCGGTCTTTGCGAATCGCGGCTTCTTCATAGAAATAAACCGGAATGTTCAATTCCCCAGCCACACGCTTACCAAGGCGACGCGCCATCTCGATACAATCCGCCATGGTCACGTCCGAAATGGGCACAAAAGGCACCACATCCGTCGCGCCCATTCGTGGGTGCTCGCCATGATGGGTGTTGAGGTCAATGAGCTCAGCTGCTTTTGAAATACAAGCAAACGCGCCCTCTTCAACCGCCTTGGGGTCACCCACAAACGTGAGCACGGTGCGGTTATGGTCAGAGTCAGAGCTATAGTCCAAAACGCGCACACCTTCAACAGCGGCTACCGCGTCCACAATGGCTTTAACAACTTCAGGTCGACGTCCTTCAGAGAAATTGGGGATACATTCAACGATTTTCATGGATTAAATATGCTCCTTATTGATTTTTCTAACTGTTCGAAATTATACCAAAGTTCATAAACGCACGCAGACATGAAAAACAGCTGCGTTTTTGATTTTCTTTCTATCATTATTGATTTTCTTTAGTGTTTTTGCCGTATTTATCAATTTTCTTTCAGCTTCAACTTGACATAATTGATTTTATGTGTAAAATAAGCATTGAGCTAGCTAAATTACGGAAAGGACAATAAAAACGATGCAATTTACCAACACATGCCCCATTTGCCAAAGCAAAGTGCGTATTACGCGTTATCATTGCGACAGCTGCGATACAACGATTGAAGGCTCTTTTTTGCTTCCTGTTGATCCGTTTAGTCGCTTGAGCGAAGAGCAACGCCACTTTATGCTCACCTTCGTGCGCGCTGAGGGACGCCTTAACCGCATGGAGGAAATTTTAGGCATGTCCTATCCAACGCTTAAAAACCGCTTAAATGAGTTGATTACAGCCCTGGGTTTCCAGGCAGAACTGTATAGCAAAAAGCCCAGTGCTACTGATCGTCAGGCTATCCTGGATGACCTTGAAGCTGGGCGAATTGACTCAGACCAGGCCCTGCGCTATCTGCAAGGCGATGAACCTTTTATAAATGAAAACCTAACTGGAGAATAACAAAATGACCGACGAAAAACTACGCATTCTAAAGATGGTTGAGACTGGCACTATTACCGCCTCCCAAGCAGCTGAATTACTCAGTGCCCTGCCAGAGGAACCCACAACCGAAGGACCCACAATAAAAGAAGATTCTGCAACTCAGGCAAAATGGATTAAGATTCTTGTAACCAACCGCGATACCGGAAAAAACAAAGTGAATTTACGCATACCATTGAAACTGTTTCCCTGGAAATTAATGGAAAAGGGTCTCTTCATCAACATCAGCGACAAAGTTGACCAGGATGGTACCGCTTACCAATTTGACAAAGAACTTGTAATGCAAATGATTAACAATGGCGAGCCAGGTGTCATTATTGACGTGGACGATGAAGACGATGATGAAAAGGTGCTTATCACCCTGGAATAAGCAGAAAAATCCCTCAAATCCACTTACATTCAAGCAAAACGCCCTGGCAGAAACCTCAAAACCAGGGCGTTTTCATGTGTCGTACTATCTAAAAGTATGCTAAGATTAAGACATGAGTCACAACAAAGAGCGCATACAAATCCTGAGCGAAGTTCGTCGGGGCGAACTTGAAATCCCGGATGCCATCACGCGCCTGCAATCCCTTTCAGCCCGTCCAGAAACACCCGAACATCAAAACAAACAGAGCAACCCCAACCGCGAATTGCGAATCTCGCGCACCGACCTGAAAACCGGAACCGTGCTTATGGATATTCGCCTACCCATCAACCTGCTTGATGCCGCCGAACGCGTTGGAGCCAACTTCGCCCCTTATCTCGCGCTTATCCCAGCTGAGACCATGCAGGATTGCATTTCAAAACCAGGCAATCATAAACTGCTTGATATCCTTCATGCTGAAGGAACTGAACATCTCGAAATATTCCTGGAATAGTACTTTTTTCTTAAAACATAGCCAAGTCAAAAAATGCTCAATACCTCGCTTAACTTGCCGAATTCCCCTTAGTGGCTTATATTTTAGTATTGAGAAAACGCACTCGGAGAGCAATTATGATCGCGGAAAATACCCAAGCACCCTCCACAGCCAAAAGTCAACACTGGCTGGATAAACCCATTTTGCCCTGGTGGCAAGGCTTAACCATCGAGAAACTCTTACTCGTCATCATTATCGTACTGACCATTTTCAGCCGTTTCTACGATGTTGGCGCGCGCACCATGGCGCACGACGAAATCAACCATGTCGTGCCCGCTTACAGCTTCGAGGGCTATGTTTATGACCCGGTCACCCATGGGCCGTTCCAGTTTCACGCTCTGGCGCTTTCTTACTTCCTCTTTGGTGACAGCGATTTCTCAAGCCGTGTTCCTGCCGCGTTGTTTGGTATTGGTGTGGTGCTCTTCGCGCTCTTCGCCTGGCGGCGTTACCTGGGCAGGGTTGGCTCGCTCATCGCGGGCACCCTCTTTATGATTTCGCCTTACATCCTCTTCTACAGTCGTTATACACGCAATGAAATTTTCATCGTTTTTTGGGGCATGGTTCTGCTTTGGTTGCTCCTGCGCTATATGGAAGATGGTAAAACAAAGTGGCTTTACTGGTTGGTTTTTATCACCGCGATGCACTACGCCGATAAAGCCACTTCCTTTATTTTCTCCGCCGAAGCGCTCATCTTTTTAGCCCTGCTCTTCATCTGGAAATGGTGGCGCAAACAATGGCCAAACGATCGATATCGTATATTCTTCAAGATGGCTTCCGCGGCAACGCTCTGCATGATTGCTTTTACCATTGGCATTTATATTCTAAGTAAAACGCCCCTTGCCAACGCTCCCGCGATCATTGATCCTGTCACCCAAGAATCCGTGCCACAACATATCATCAACAGCAAAATACCATTCCTGATTTCAGCCGCCCTCACCGGCATCGCCGCGGTTGCGAGCATTGTTTCTTTAATTAAAGGTCTGGGCTGGCATGAACTGCGCAAATCACGCCTGTTTGACCTGATCGCCTTGCAACTCATCCTCATTCTGCCACTTCTGGTTGCCATACCCGTCAAACTTTTGGGTTGGGATCCTCAGGATTACAGCACAACTGGCATATTAAGAACAGGACTCTTATTCCTCATCCTGCTGATTATTTCAGTCATCCTGGGTACGATGTGGAACAAAAAAGTATTCCTAAAGAGCCTTGCCATTTTCTGGGGCATTTTCACCGTTTTTTACACCACCTTCTTTATGCATGGCGAAGGCTTTTTTAAGGGGATCTCCGGCGCTTTGGGTTACTGGATGTCGCAACAATCCGTTGAGCGCGGCACCCAACCGCTCTATTATTACGCTTTAGTTCAAGTGCCCTTTTATGAATACCTGCCTGCCCTGGGCACTGTGCTTGCCCTGATTTTGGGCTTCGCCCGCAAATTGTTCCTCAGCAAAACCGATGCCATTCACGAGAGCCCTTTCAAAAAACAAGTCCTCCCTGAACCTGAAACTTTAGATGATGACTCATTTTTGCTTACAGAAGAAGCGACAGACCAAGTAGCCAATCCAGCATTAGCATCAGCTTCAATCCCTGAAGAGATCGCATTGGATGAATTAAGCAACATTCAATCAATAGATGATGAAACGCTGCCCACTACAGAAGAACCTGAATCTACCCCTGAAGAAACAGCTAAGCCAGGCTTCTTTAAACGCCTTTTCACTGACCCACCCCTGAACACCGAACTCGCCAGTGAATTACCCATTTTAGCCCTTTTGCTTTTCTGGTCGTTCATGAGCCTGCTTGCCTTTAGCATCGCGGGTGAGCGCATGCCCTGGCTCACCACCCACATCACCATGCCCATGATTTTGACCGCCAGTTTCGCCTTGGGTTACTTTGTTGAAAAAACAGATTGGTCGGATATCAAAGAGAAAAAAGGCTGGCTGGTCTTCATCGTCAGCTTTGTCTTCATCGTGGCATTGTTGAGCATGTTTGGCTCGCTCCTGGGCACCAATCCTCCATTCAAGGGCAAAGACCTGGTCAACATGCAAGGTACCAGCACCTTCCTGTTAGGGCTTTTGGGCACTTTGGGTAGCGCCACAGCTTTGCTCTACCTCTTGCGTGGCTGGCAAGGCAAGCAATTCCTGAAATTCATCCTTCTGATTTGGTTTGCCTTGATGGGCATCCAAACCGCGCGTTCAGCATTTCGTGCCGCTTATATCAACTACGACAACGCTAAGGAACTCCTTGTCTACGCGCATGCCACACGCGACATGAAAGACAGTGTTGAGCAAATCGAAACCATCTCGCGCCGACTGTATGGCGATAAAAGCATCCGCATCGCCTATGACAACGACGTGCGTTACCCCTACTGGTGGTACATGCGCGACTACCCCAACAAAATCGACTTCAACGACAAGGTCACTAAATCCTTGCAAGACTCCCCTATTATCGTGGTAGGCTCGAATAATTTCTCGAAAATTGATGCTGTGGTACGTGACCAATACTACCGCTACGATTACAAACGCATGTGGTGGCCCAACGAAGAACTCTACCGCAACTGGACTTTTAAGAAAGTCTTCAATGACCTCAAAGACCCCGCCAAACGTGCCGGCATTTGGGATCTGTGGTTTAATCGTGATTACAGCAAATATGCAAGTGCTTTTGGCAATCCCTCGCTCACTCTGGAAAATTGGTCTCCTGCGGATGGCGCGCGCATGTACATCCGCAAAGATGTCGCCCCGCAAATCTGGGAGCTGGGTATCAGCCCCGAGCCTATCGCCCCGCGTGAAGACCCTTACGCTAAAAACACCATCAGCTTAGATCCTGTCAAATCTTTCTTTAACGCTGGCGATCAGACCTTTTTAGCTCCCCGTGGCATGGCCATCGCGCCGGATGGCAGTTTGTATGTCGCCGATTCGCGCAACCATCGTATCGTGCACTTTGATGCCGATGGAAACCTGATCAACACTATCGGCAGTTATGGTAACGCCATGGAAAATCCAAGCCTGCCGGGTGGCTTGATGAACGAGCCCTGGGGTGTCGCTGTCGACGATGATGGCACACTTTATGTCGCCGATACCTGGAACCATCGCATTCAGGTTTTCGACAGCAACGGTCAGTTCCTACGCATGTGGTCAACGTTCGACGTGGCGGGCATGCCGGATACTTTCTGGGGTCCCCGCGGTATCGCCCTGGACGCGGAAGGGCATGTTTATGTCACCGATACCGGCAAACAACGCGTGGTCGTTTTTGATAAAACAGGCACCTATCGCGCGCAGTTTGGTGGAGTGGGCTTAGAACTTGGCAAGCTGGATGAACCCGTTGGCATCGCCATCGGACAAGATGGTAAAGTCTATATCGCCGATACCTGGAACCAGCGTGTGCAGGTCTTCCAACCCACCGCGGATGGACTGAGCTTTATAGGGCTCAAAGACTGGGAACTGGATGCCTGGTTCTCAAGCTCAATAGAGAACAAACCCTACCTCGCACTGGATAAAGACGATAATGTTTATATCACCGACCCCGACCTGGGCCGCGTGATTGTCTTTGATAAAAATGGCACCTTCAAAGTGCTTTGGGGTGGCTTTGACAACAGCTACCTGATGGGCGTCATCACCGGTATCGCTGTTGCGGATGATGGCTCGATCTGGGTCACCGACGCCAGCAATAACGTTATTTTGCAATTCCAACTGTCTGAGTAGCTGATTAGCTTTAAAACATCTTCCCGGTCTCCTGACCGTGGAAGTGGAACAACTGATAAACCTTAGAAACTCACCGCACCACATAAACACCGTGGCGCGTTTTTATTCATCTCCTGCCGGCGTCCCGCCGAGCAGATTCAATGAAACCAAAACAAAACTCGTTCTCGGAGGCCAGAGTGCAGAGCTTCCCCGCCGACGACGAAAAGCATACCTTGCAAGAACAAGCCTTTTTGCCCACGGCGAGACGCCGGGGCGAGCGTAATGAAAAACATCTTCCCGGTCTTCTGACCGTGGAAGTGGAATAACTGATAAACCTTAGAAGCTCAACGCGCCACAGAAATGTTGCGCTTTTTGTCTTTGTATATTTCTATATCTTTGAATAATACTTGACACTATCCATTGAATAGTTATAAAATTTACTTATAAGTTTTCAATTTAATTTGTTTCATCCTCTGTCTATTTAGGAAAAATTTATTAAGCTGACAGGGTGAAACGCGCTTTTTCATCCGGGTGGAGGAAGGCTGTGTTTTCTTCTTCAAAAGTAAATTTATCTTGGCTTGTGTTGCTTCCCTTGGTTTTCTTTTTCATCTTGAACGGTAGTCTATCTGGTCGCTACTGGCAATTGAATTCGGGAAAGTTGATTCCATTAAAAAAGAGCCTGATTTCAAGCAGCATTGAGCTTATTCCACCCGCATTTTCAGGTGATCTGGATGGGGATAGCTTGTCAGAATGTTTGGTTTTTGAGGGGCAAACCTTGCAAATCACCAATTGTAATGGGCATGTTTTGTGGCAAAGTCCGCATGACTGGAACGTCAGTGAAGCGCTGATTGCGGATATGAATCATGATGGCATAAAAGAAGCCGTGCTTTTGGTTTGGCGGGCATTCAGACCCTGGCCAACAGACCAATTTATGCTTCATGGGGGAAGAATTCAAAATCATCAGAATATTGAAGGACAAAGCTGTCAGTTGATTTTGATAGGCTGGCAAAAGGGCGCATATCGCGAAATCTGGGCTGGTTCAGCCCTGGCAAATCCCATCTCAAATATTCGGGCTGCAGATTTGGACGGAGAAGGGCTTATAGAATTGGTAGCGCTGGAAAATGACTACGACTCCAACAACAAGAGAGGACAAATAACAGTCTGGCGCTGGGTTGGTTTTGTTTTTTCTCTTTTGAATCGTTCCGAAAGTCGCTGGGAACGGCTCGCCATCATCTGGGATGGTGCTCAATATTGTTTATTTACCCAATAAGGAGTGTTTATAATGCGTAAAAATCGAATTCCAAATCTACTCATCATCGTATCAATGACTTTCTTTTTGTTCTCCTGCACCATCAGAATCGACTCTTGGCCAGTTGAACATGCACAATCACCTGAAGCAACCATACCTGCGAACCAGCAAACCACGCTCGTGGAGAAAACGATAATACCCGGAGAGCCTATCGTCATCCCTGCTGACAAAGTTTATCCTGCTTGCTTTGCGACGTATAAGCAGTCTGAGATATCGTTGCCTCAAAGTTTTCAAGGGGGATATTCTCTGCCAATCTCCCTTAGCCAAATAGACAATTTGGATGAATTCACATTGAGTCCTGCCCAAAAGCAATTACTTTCGCAAAATGGCTTCGTGGTAGTAGCTCCTGAAAATACCCCCGACAAAATGCTTTCTGAGTTCTACCAGGGATATGAGAAATCACGCTATGGTGAGATTCCAGCGTTTATCACCACCGATTCCGTTTTTCACGTCTACCACCTGGTGTTTGACAAGATGTTGCGCGATTTGGAGCGGGAACATTTCATTTCCATGATGAAGGAATTGACCTCAAGCATGATTTCCTCCAGCAAACAACAGTACGACCAACTGACTGGCACCCCTCTTGAAGAGGCCGCGTTGCGCAACCTGGCATATTTCAGCGTGGCTGGATCCCTTTTGGAAACTGGAGACCCGGTGCCTGATAAAGCCCACGAGCTTGTTGACGCTGAACTGGCACTGATTAGAGCAGGCGCGGGGACTGATTTCTCTCCTGTCTTCGCGTATGAAGCGCAGCCCAGAGACATGAAGTACATTGAGGACTACTCTCAATATATTCCACGCGGGCACTACACCCTTAGCCCTGAATTAGAGATGTATTTCCGTGCCATGATGTGGTATGGTCGCATGAATTACCGCTTAAAGGATCCCATGGAGGTACAACGCGCGCTTCTGATTACCAAAGCACTCCGCGAAACAAGCACGCCCTCCGGTAAATCCGCCCTAAATCTTTGGCAAAACATCTATGATCCAACTGTCTTTATCGTGGGTAAAGCCGATGACCTTGGTGTGCATGAATTCAGCGTTATTTCAGATGCTGTTTATGGTGAAAATCCTGAACTGACTGCCTTTGCCGATGAAGCTTTGCTAAGCACCTTTATTGAAACTGCGCGCCAGTTGCCTGCGCCCCAGGTCAACTCAATGTGGGTCTATATTTGGCAGGATCAAGACGATGTCACCCAGGGATTTCGGTTAATGGGACAGCGTTTCACCCTCGACCAATACGTTTTCGGTCAGGTGATGTGGCGGAACGTCGGCACTATAGCAGAACCACGCGACCTGCCAAAGGCATTGGACTTCTTTGCGGCACAAGGCTCCGAGCTGGCATTGGACCTACTGCATGAGATGGGAGAGGGAGACTATCTGAATTATGACAGCCAGATGGCAAAGGTCACCGAGGAAGTTGCCAGGCTTGAAATGGATTCGTGGACACAAAACCTCTACTGGTCATGGTTGTATGCCCTGAAGCCACTTTTCGAGCCCAAAGGCGAGGCGTATCCGGCTTTCATGCAGACCGATGCCTGGACACGCAAGGACCTCCAAACCGCGTTGAGTTCCTGGACAGAACTAAAACACGACACAATCCTCTATGCCAAACAAGTAATGGCAGAAATGGGCGGTGGTCCCCCTGATCCTCCGCCACATGGATATGTTGAGCCAAATCCTGAAGCTTATGCCCGCCTCCTGGCTTTGGCTGAGATGACCTACCAGGGTCTGGAAGAACGTGGACTTTTAAAGCTTAACACTCTCGCCAACCTGAAGGACCTCATCCATGAACTGCAATTCCTGTTGGATATCTCGCAAAAAGAATTAGCAGGAGCATCCATAACTGAGGATGAATATTTTAGTATCAAATATTATGGTGGCTGGCTTGAGTCAATGACCATTGCAGCTGCTGACTCCCCAGAAGAGGGTGGCCGCTCATATCTTGAGGATCAAAAATCCGCATTGGTAGCTGATGTTGCCACCGGTATAAACCGCGTGTTGGAAGAAGGTGTCGGTTATCCAACTTACATCTATGTTGTGCTTCCGGATGCGCCCTACAGGATAGGAATTGGGGTTGTTTACACATATTATGAATTTGAGGTTCTACCCGGTGATAGGATGACAGACGAAAGCTGGCAAGCTCTGCTTGAATCCGGTCAGGCTCCCCCACAACCAGCCTGGACCCAGACCTTCATTTCCGAATAAGACCCAAACGTCTCGTGCCTGGAGGAGTGGTTTTGACTACTCCTCCAAATTGGGTATCTGTTTAGCCTTGACCATGGCGAGATTCTTCAATGAACGGAGTTAGGGTTGCGCGTGGCGAATGTAATGATAGATTAGCGTTCATGATTTATCGGACGCCACGCGCCAGTTGCTTGGCTTGGCTACTGGTGCATGGCGCAGACGCCATGCACTTTCCCAGCCCACGGCGAGACGCCTGAGTGGGATCGCTTTTTTTGTTCTATCATGGTCTCCCGACCATGAAAGGCACGTGGTCAGGAGACCACGTGCGAACAATATACTAAATTTCCGTATTGATCAATCCCTGGTGTAAATCCCGCAGGAAATCCGCGTCCATTTTTTCGACTTTGCGGTCGTAGCTTAAAAGACCGTTAATCTCCGTCTCAATATCCGTCGTTTGCGTATAAATCGCCGCGCCGAGCCCTCGTGGAATCAAAGGCGCGACCTGCTCTAACAACAAATCCTTATAGCCCTTCATCAAAGCTTCGCGTGTTTTGAAATGCCGATAACCAAACTTTTTGGTCTCGCTCCATACATGCCCAGGCACGATGTAGCTATAACCACCAAACTCCGTTACCGCCAAAACACGATGGTCCGGTTGCGACGCGCTTAGCTTCTTGAAATACACATGCCGGCTCTGGAAATCCCCGCCACCCTGGTCGAACCAACCCGAAGCGTGGTCAACCAAACGTGTTGGATCAAGCTCCCGCGTCAATTTGGCTATACGCAGAGCTTCGAACTGTCCCCAGCTCTCGTTGAAAGGCACCCACACAGCAATACTGGGCACATTGTAAAGCGCCTCAATCATCGCGCGATACTCAATTTCAAACTCTTTGCGGTTTTCCGGGTCCTGCCTGCCAAAGCGCTTAAAACGATGCTGGTCATAGCGGTGAATGCCTGATGTGAAGCTAAACATCACCACCATGTCTTTGGTCGTGCGTCCGCCGTTAATCATATCCTGCCAAACGATCATCCCCAGTCGGTCACAAGCCGCGTACCAGCGCATAGGCTCCACCTTAATGTGTTTACGGATCATATTACAGCCAATTTTCCTGGTGTATTCGATGTCAAAGAGCATCGCTTCTTCGCTGGGTGGTGTGTAAAGCCCATCAGGAAAGTAGCCCTGGTCAAGCAATCCATACATGAAGATAAATTCGTTGTTCAGCGTCATGCGCCAGTAGCCGTGTTTATCCTTGGCGCGGCTAAACTTGCGCATCGCGAAATAGCTGTCCACGCTATCCACAACAGAGGTATCTTCAAGCAAATCAACTTTTAAGTCATATAAATGCGGATGGTCTGGGTGCCAAAGTTTGGGATTTGCGATAGGAATGGTTAAACTTTCCTGCGCGGAGCCTTCCACAAGCGCGGTATCTGCCCCTTCAAAATTCACCTTGGCTCTAACGCGCCATCGATCTAAATCCGCATCAGCATTTAAAACCACGCCAAGTTGCAAAACTCCCGAATCGATATCAGGCGTGATGACCAGTTTTTCAATATAGGTTTCAGGCACAAGTTCCAGCCACACCGTCTGCCAAATTCCCGAAATGGGCGAGTACCATATACCGCCTGGACGCAGGCTCTGTTTACCGGTTTGATTATACGAATCGTTCGTTGGGTCAACAACTGCCACGACCACTTCGTTTTCGCCTGCTTGCCAGGCTTTGGTGATATCAAAACTGAAAGGCAAATAGCCGCCCCAGTGCTCACCGACCAGGTGCCCATTCACCCAAACTTCGCAGGCATAATCCACCGCGCCAAAATGCAGCAAGAGGCGTTGCCCTGCCTGCAGGTCCTGCGTGAAAGTGCGCCGATACCAGAGTTTATCGCTGGGCAGCAAAGGTTTTTCAACACCCGAAAGCACCGATTCGACACAGTAAGGCACGCGTATCTGCCCCTGCCAGTCTTCAGCGTGGGCGGGTTTGGCGTCATCTATCGGCAAAATGGCATACTCCCACCAGCCATTCAGGTTTTGCCAGTCCGCGCGTCGCATTTGCGGACGGGGATACTCAGGCAAGGGAATAGGCTCGGCAGGGCTCCAGGGTGTCTTAAGGGCGTTATGTTGTATTGCTTTCAAAATATTTTCCTGTCTTTTAGGCTTTGCTTTGGTCAATCGTTTTGCGCCTGTCAAAAAAGAATAAAGGTATTATAGCAAAAACCGTGATGATTGCCCCAATCACGAAGATAATCGGCGCGGGCAAAAAGCCAGCTTCAGTGCCCAGCATGGTGGGCGTGCCAAAGCGTCTGATGAGCGCCTGACCAATCATCGGGCCAAAAATCATTGGCAGCATGACCGCGAAAATCATGCGTACACCCAAAAAGCGCCCGCGACTTTCCACTGGCAATAAATCTTTGAGCCATGCCATGCTCACAATCGCGAAAGCGGTATTCATGCCCAGCCAAAGCAATCCATAAAGTGCCAACAGGATGAGATGGGTGCTTGTTGAAAACAAGAAGTAACCCGAAGCGGAAAGTATTAAGGAAAGTAGCGTGAGCCACTTGCGATTGAATTTCTCTGCCAAAAAGCCAAACGGAATTGCCAAAACCGCGCTGCCCACCAACATCGCCCCGCCGATAACCATATAGCTTGATATCGGCATTTTCAGGGTGTCGGTCACATAAATCAGCAAATACGGGAACGAAACCTGAAAGCCAATACCCGCGATGGTGATGATAAGCAAAAGCAAAAAGAGCTTGCGATTCTCGATTAAGATGCGCCAGTCGAGTAAGCCGCGAATATCCTGCCAGTACGTTGTTTCTGGTTTTGGAAGTGTCTCGGCGGAAGGTTCATCAATTTGCGAAGCGGCAATCACGCCAATCACGGTCACAATCGCGCCCAACGTGTAGAAAAAGACAAAATAGCCCTTCGATTCAATCAACATGCCTGCCGCGGTATAAGAAATGAGTTGAGCCACGAACAGACAAAAGTTAAGCACCCCTTCCACACGCCCGCGTTTGTGACTGGGCGTGATATCCGCCGTCCAGGCGTTGAAAGCGGCATCGTTAGCCGTCGAGCCAAAAAAGGTCATGATGCAGTCAACCAGCACCACCATGACAATCGCCATACTGATGTTTTTCATCAAAGCGGTGAGCGGAAAAACCGCGGTCATCACGCCCCACAAGCCATAGCCAATCAGGATAAAAGGCTTGCGCCTGCCCCAGCGCGAGCGGCTACGGTCGCTCCACGTGCCCATAAAGATGGTTGTGAGCGTGGCAACGATGGCGCTGGCAGCGACCATCCAGGCGATCGGTCTGGGGTCGGGTGTGATCATGTCGGTTACAAACTTGTTGAACCAGGAATTCTCCACCGCCCAGGCTAATTGCCCAACGATGGCTAACGCGCCCATCGCCAGCCAGGTTTTCAGGGTGATGGCTTTCTTGGGTTTTGCGATTGATTCGTTTTCGGGCAGTGTTTCGTTTTCTTGATAATCCATAACAATACCTTTGCAATTGTTTTCGTGCTTCCATTTTAGCTTGCTTTTTGGATATAGGATAGCTTTAGTAACAGAATAGTCTAAAATGTTAAGGTTTCCTAATGCGCTTGGCAAAGACTCTAACACGAGCAGAGCAAAAAAAGCGAGCCTCGACCGAAGCCCGCTTAACTACCCTATAGATGCAAACGTTATGGTTTAGCCAAAGCGTTTGATGTTCTTCAACATGTAGTCCCAGTTGACAATATTGTCGATAACTTCTTCCAGATATGCCTGGCGGCGATTTTGGAAGTCGAGATAATAAGCATGCTCCCAGACGTCCAGGGTGAGCACGGGTGAGCGTTTCTCAGTCCAGGGGTCTTCCGCGTTCGGAGTCTTTGAAATTGAAAGCTTGCCATCCTCAAGCATGACCCAAGCCCAGCCACTGCCAAACTGTCCCACACCAGCGGAGACTAATTCTTTCTTGAAAGCTTCAACCGAGCCGAAATTCTCGATGAGAATATCGCGCAGTTCATCGGGCATCACCGATTTGTCTTTAGGGGTCAAACAATTCCAGTAGAAATTGTGATTCCACACCTGGGCAGCGTTGTTGTAGAGCACCTTGTGCTCGGGTTTGTCCCAGGCAAAAATCATGATTTCTTCAAGGGATTTATCTTCCAAATCCGTGCCGGCAATCAGTTCTTTAGTCTTTACAACATAGGCATTGTGGTGCTTACCATGGTGAAAATTAATTGTTTCTTCAGAGATAATCGGTGCCAGGGCATCTTTTGCCCAAGGGAGTTCTGGAAGTTCCACGGGGGTCTTCATCCAGTCTTGTTTTTGTTCGTATTTTCGCATCTTCGGTTTGTCCTTTCTTTGCGTCTTTTTATTGTTTTCCTGTCTCTGATTATAGGATAAAACGTAAGCAAAAAAAAACCAAAGCTTTTACCAAATGCATTATTTTTGACAAATTGTACAAGCTTTGTACTAAAACCGCCTGTTTTTGAAAGTTGTCGAATACAGTTATTGACATATACCAGAAACAAGGTACAATAGAAGTAACTGGCATATGCCATAAACTAAAAGGAGGTATTAATCATGCCTGGAAAAGATGGAACTGGCCCAACCGGTGCCGGACCAATGACCGGAAGAGCTTTGGGTCTTTGCACTGACACAGATGAAAGCAAACGTGGATTCTTTCGTGGCAGAGGATTAGGTCTCGGCCGCGGACGTGGTTTTGGCAGACGCTTTGCGACAGGTCAAGCTTCACCTGAAAAGCAAAAATCATTGCTCCAAGATCAAAAAGCAGTCTTGCAAGACCGTCTCAAAGCGATTGACAAACAATTGGAAGATCTATAAACTATCCGAGATAACTGGAGCCATCTCCAGCTATCTCTACTTTTTAACGGAGGTGATAAACCATGGCAAGGCCAAAAAAATGGAGAAAAGTATGCTCACTACCTGATAACAGCAGGTTTGGCCCACTTGATTCACCCGCTGATGCAAGTCATGTCAACATGACAGTTGACGAATACGAAGCCATCAGACTAATCGATTTAGAGGGCTTCACTCAGGAAGAGTGTGCCCAGCAAATGAATATCGCTCGCAGCACCGTCCAGGGGATTTATGTCGAAGCCCGAAAAAAACTGGCTGAATCCCTGGTAGCCGGCAAAATCCTGCACATTGAAGGCGGAGAATACCAATTATGTGACGGTTCCGGAATGGATTGCGGACGGGGTTGCCACAGACGCAGACGTGGCAGACACAGAAATCAAAATGGAGGATTTTATGAAAATAGCCATTCCCGTGAATGAAAAAACCTTGAATTCAAGCGTTAGCGCACACTTCGGACGCGCTCCCTACTTTCTGATTTACGACACCGAAACGAAAGAAAGTGCCTTTATGGATAACGCCGCCAGCACAAGCAGAGGTGGAGCAGGCATCAAGACCGCGCAAGTCATCCTTGACCAGCAGGCGAACGCCCTCATCACACCCCGCCTTGGCGATAACGCCGCGGATGTCCTTGAAGCGGCGAAAATCGAAATCTATAAATCAATTGAAGGCAGCGCTGAAGACAATATCAACGCGCTTTTAAACAAGAAATTGGCACGACTTAGCGAAATCCACCCAGGACTACATGACCACAGAAACAAGTAAGATAAAAATAGCCATCTTAAGTGGCAAGGGTGGCACAGGCAAAACGTTGCTGGCTGTCAATTTGGCTGCCGTCGCGCCATCCGCTCACTACATCGACTGCGACATTGAAGAACCGAACGGACATCTTTTCTTCAAACCCGAAGACCTGACTGAAGAAGTCGTCACGGTAAAAATCCCGCAAGTGAATCCCGCTTTATGCAATGCCTGCCGCCAGTGTGTGGAATTTTGTCGCTTTAACGCCCTTGCCTTCATCATGAGCAGACCCATTGTCTTTGAAGAAGTCTGCCATTCCTGCGGAGGTTGCAGTTTGGTCTGCCCTGTAAACGCCATTGACGAGAAAGACAAAGGCATCGGCATCATCCAAAAAGGCCAGTCGGAACAGGTCAGCGTCTACACGGGCATATTGAATATCGGTGAGGCAACCGGCATTCCCATCATCAAAAGACTACTGGCGATGGAACAGGAAGAGCCCAGCCTGCTGACCATCATCGACTCCCCACCCGGCAGCGCCTGCAACGTGATGGAAAGCATTGAAGATGCCGACTATTGCATACTGGTCGCCGAGCCAACGCTCTTTGGCGCGCATAATCTCAGCATGGTCTACGACCTGGTTACGCTCTTCAAAAAACCTTTTGGCGTGGTACTCAATAAATGTCTCGAAGAAGAAAACCCCGCCGAAAAATTCTGCGAAGAAAAGGACATCAAAATCCTATACCGTATTCCCTTTGACCAGGAACTGGGCTTGCTCAATTCAAACGCGGAAATCGCGGTTCGCAAAAGCGAAAAAAACCGCGCGTTATTCGCTTCCCTGCTCGATATCGTCATACAGGAAATCAACCATGAAACAAGTTCTCATTCTTAGTGGCAAAGGTGGCACCGGCAAAACGACTATTGCCAGCGCCTTTATCAAACTTTCTGATGCCAAAGCCTACGCGGATTGCGATGTTGACGCGCCCAACCTGCACCTCATCAGCGACTGGCAAACAGAACCGAAAAGGTCAGACTATTTTGGACTGGACAAAGCGCTAATCGCCCCCCAGCTATGCGTTCAGTGCGATGCCTGCCGTCAAAACTGTCGCTTTGACGCCATCATCGCCGGCGAAAGCTATCAGGTCAACCCCTATGCCTGCGAAGGCTGTGGCGTTTGCGCTTACGTTTGCCCCGCGGAAGCCATTATGATGGCGCCATCGGTTGATGGTGAGTTAATGCTCTATGCTGATGCTGAAAAAGTTTTCTCAACCGCGCAACTCAAAATGGGTAGTGGAACATCCGGTTTGCTTGTCACCCAGGTGAAAAAGCAAATGAAAGAAAATGCCACCACCGCGGATTTAGCCATCATTGATGGCTCCCCAGGCATCGGTTGTCCGGTAATTGCCTCGCTGAGTGGTGTTGACATGGTACTCGTCGTTGCCGAACCGTCTATATCCGGCATTAGCGACATGCAGCGCATTATTCCCACTGCCGCGAGATTTGGCGTTAAAATTGCTGTGTGTATCAACAAGTACGATAACAACCTTGAGAACACAGCCAAAATTGAACGGTATTGCCAGGAAAATGACTTAGCCATGGTCGGTAAAATCCCTTATGACCCAAACGCAATTAGAGCGATCAACAACGGTCAAAGTATTGTCGATATCGACTGCCCATCCGGCAGCGCGGTAAAAAAAGTCTATGAGCAGACTATTAAACTACTATAAAGAATAAATACAAAGGAGCACATTAATGAGCGAAAATTGCAATTCTGACTGCAGCAACTGCACGGCAGACTGCGCTGAAAGAACAGAACCTGTCACTAACCTTTTTGAAGCACCGCATGAATTAAGCAAAGTAAACAAGGTCATCGCGGTTATCAGTGGCAAAGGCGGCGTGGGCAAGTCCCTGGTCACTTCAATGCTGGCCGTAGCCATGAATAGAAAGGGACATCAAAGCGCCATTCTTGATGCGGATGTTACAGGCCCATCTATCCCCAAAACTTTTGGCATTGACACGAAAGCCACGATGAACGCGTTAGGATTGCTCCCAGCTAAAACCAAGACCGGCATTTCCCTCATGTCTGTAAACTTACTGCTTGAAAGTGATACCGACCCCGTGGTTTGGAGAGGTCCCCTTATCGCCAATACCGTCAAACAGTTTTGGACGGACGTTCTTTGGGGTGACGTTGATTTCATGTTCATCGACATGCCACCCGGCACCGGTGATGTCCCTCTGACTGTGTTCCAGTCCATCCCCGTGGATGGCATTATCGTAGTCACTTCACCGCAGGAACTCGTTTCGATGATCGTTGCGAAAGCGGTAAGGATGGCAGAGATCATGCAAATCCCCATCATCGGACTGGTGGAAAACATGTCCTATTTCCGCTGCCCGGACAATGGCAAAGACTATGCCATATTCGGCGAAAGCCACATTGAAGAAATTGCCAAAGCTCATCAATTAAGCGTCCTTGCCAAATTGCCCATCGACCCGCGGCTTTCAAAAGCCTGCGATGAGGGCACCATCGAAGATTTTGACGAAAACTGGCTGGAATCAGTCGCAGAAATAATAGAGAAAATGGAGAAATAAGATGTTAAAAATTGCAGTCGCAAGCGATCATGGCATGGTAACCCAACATTTTGGACATTGCCAGGAATTTGTCGTTTTTGAAGCTCAAAACAATCAAATCACAAAAACCGAAACACTGGCCAATCCCGGCCACAAACCCGGCTTTTTGCCGAACTTTCTTGCCGAGCAAGGCGTGAATGTCATCATCAGTGGTGGCATGGGTGGCGCTGCTGTTTCACTATTTAATGAGAAAAATGTTGAAGTCATTGTTGGCGCCAGTGGCGACGCCAGCAAAGCTGCTGAAAGCTACCTCAAGGGCGAACTCGAATCCACCGGCTCCGTTTGCCATGAACACCAGCATCATGACGAATGCGGTGAGTAAGGATTTATCTCAAACAAGAAACTGTTTTTTATTAAGTCATAGCCACCCAAAAAGGTGGCTATGTTTCTTTTATAGTTCTAACGTGGTCTCCTGACCACGTGTTTTATTGACGCTCACCCCGGCGTCTCGCCGCGGGCACAACACCGTTCGCTGAGGCCAAAGTTCAAGCCTTGTGCCTGCTTCTCGCCGAAGCTAATGTTAAATGCATGGCACAATTTATAATTCCCCCTCTCTTCGGGACTGCTTGCGTGCCGAGTTCTTTTCTCGGCTGAGGGATAAAGGGTGTGGTTTTTTATACATTTCAGCCGAAACCCTTGTGTGTTAAACAAAGTTCAAGACGATTTCACAGGCGATAATTTTTGAAATTATTCGTGGTTTTATGGATATCCCACCCCCTTGCGTCCCCCTCCGAGGAGGGGGGGAATAGTAAAGTACTTGGCAAAGATACCATGCACCAGTAGGTAAGACAACCAACTGGCGCGTGGCGTCCGATGAGTCAAAGATGTTGGTCTGTCAATCTTCTCGCCACGCGCAACTCCTACCCTGTTCGCTGAGGCGTCTCGCCGCGGGCAATATGAAAAGTGCGTGGCACGGATGCCACGCACCAGTAGGTAAGCCACCTTGTTCTTACGTGGTTTCCTGAGCACGTGTTTTATTGACACTCGCCCCGGCGTCTCGCCGCGGGCATACCCACCATGTCCTCGATGTCCACACCGTAGGACACTTCCACAATCAGAAAATCACTTCCACGGTCAGGAGACCGGGAAGATAGTTGATGATCTTAGTTAAACCCTTTTACTCCCCAATAATCTTGATAAGAATCCGTTTTGGACGGTTGCCGTCGAACTCACCATAAAAGATTTGCTCCCAGGTGCCAAAATCCAAACGCCCGTTGGTCACCGCCACAACCACCTCACGTCCCATAATCTGGCGTTTCATATGCGCGTCGGCGTTATCCTCGCCAGTGTCGTTATGGCGATATTGCTCAACCGGCGCGTGCGGAGCCAGTTTTTCTAACCAGCGATCATAGTCATGGTGCAAGCCGCGTTCATCGTCGTTGATGAATACAGACGCGGTGATATGCATCGGGTTCACCAAAACCAAGCCTTCTTTAATGCCACTTTCGCGTAAGGCTCGGTTCACTTCGGGGGTGATGTTCATAAAGCCGCGTCTGCCCGGATAGTTAATGGTTATTACTTCACGATATGATTTCATTAGCTCTCCTTTTCGTCAACCACCGCTTCATGCGCCTCAAAGCCCTGGGCTTGAAGCTTTGCTAACTGTGCCTCTTTTTCAGCGTGCATCGCTAAAACCTGGGCTTTCATCTTCTTTAGTTTTTTGCCTTTCAGGGGAAAGAAGAACAAAACACCCGCGCCGATTAACAAGGCGATACCCGGAATTAAACCCACGATCATTCGGATGCCCCAAATGGCACTGGCAGGTTGGTTGAGGAAGATTTGCCCACCCATTGACTCACGGGTTACAAAACCCGTCGCGCTCAATATCGCCGCGGTAAGTGGCGCTGAAATTGACTCAGCTGGCTTGGTAATCAGCGCGTTCGCGCCAAAATAACTGCCCTCGCGCCTCACGCCAGTGCGCACTTCGTCATCGTCAATAATCAATCCCAGTGCCAGGTTCAGACCAACTAAAATACCCGCGTAACCAAAGCCAACAATGGCCATACCCAAATACATCCAATTGGCAGGTAAGAACGCGACTAAGAACAATCCCAGGCTCGTTATTGCCATGTAAATCTGAAACGTGACGATCGCGTCAAAACGTTTTAAGGGATATTTTGTCAGGGGAACGCTAATCGCCAGTGGAATAAACAGCGCCGCCAATAAGAACAACGAATTCGACTGGGTAACATAATCTGAGACATAAAATATCGCGCCCATACATATCGAGAACATAAAGACTGCCATAAAGTTGGCAATATCAAAGATGATGAAGTTTTTGTTGGTCAGGGTTGCTTTGAGCGCTTCTTTCAAGGGAATGGGTTTATCAACCTGACTGAATTCCGGGCGTTCTTTGATTTTGTAAGTGGCAATCCAGATGAGCAAGCCACACACAACACCCAGACCAATCATCGCTAGGCGCAGGGGCCATAAGCTGGTATCCGCGGAGCCTGCTTTGGGACGAACCAGATCTGGAATGATGAAACCCAAAAGGGTACCTAAAAGGCCAAATAAACTTGAGCTCACCTGCAGTTTCGAGCGTTCCTCCAGCGACTCGGTCATCTCGGGCATCAACGCGGAGTGCACCAAGCCAATAATCGTAAAGCAGCTGTCGTATAAAAACATGGAAACCAGCATCCAAATGAATTTCGTCGTTTCCGAGCTTTTTTCGGGAACGAACCAGACCAGGATGAAGGTCAAAGCGAAAAATGGCGCGGTGTAGCGCATAAAGGGAATGCGCCTGCCATGTTTCGTGCGTGTGCTGTCGGTCAGTTGCCCAAAGATGGGGTCGTTGATGGCGTTCCAAATCGCGTATACAGCAAAAGCGATGGTGATCCACTTGGCTGAAATACCAAAATAGTCCTGGTAAAACATGGTAAGCAAGGAAGCAAAGACACCACTGAGGGTACTAAGCCCCAACATCGAAAGCCCATAAAACAGCCGGGCGCTTTTATCGACCTTTTTGCCTTGATAGTCCTTTTGGGGTTCTGCGGAAATTTCCATGGTTGGCTCCAGTTTTTGAATTTCTTTTATTATAGCCGAGCCTATCGCCAGCGGGGAGGTTTCTTTTGGAATTTTCGTTTTAGTGATTTATACTGCACGGCGGGACGCCGGCAGGAGAAATAATAAATCTCGCCCCGGCGTCCCGCCACGGGCAAGTGGAATGCACGGCGAAGACGCCATGCATCAGCAGGATAATGCAACTAAAAAAAGACTTCACGAAAAACATTCCCCACTTGCTCTATACAAACCCACAGTTGCCAGGCAAGGCATAGAACAAATGCTTTATAATAATCTTTTGGAGAAATTATGCCAGCTGAAAATTTACGCGTGGTTGGTGCCCGCGAGAACAACCTAAAAAACATTACCGTCGAAATCCCGCGCGATAAGCTTGTGGTGCTCACCGGACTTTCCGGCTCAGGCAAGAGCTCGCTCGCTTTCGATACCATCTTTGCTGAAGGACAACGCAGATACGTTGAATCGTTATCCGCTTACGCTCGACAATTCTTAGGCCAACTGGATAAGCCCGACGTGGATTCCATTGAAGGGCTTTCGCCCGCGGTGGCGATCGACCAAAAATCAACCTCACGCAACCCACGCTCAACCGTGGGCACCGTAACCGAAGTTTACGACTACCTGCGTTTGCTCTTCGCGCGCATTGGTGTGCCCCACTGTCCTATCTGTGGTCGCAAAGTGCAAAAACAAAGCGCGCAGGAAATTGTAGAAGCCATCATGCAAATTCCGGAAGGCGCGCGTTTGCTCATCCTGGCACCCATGGTACGCCAGCGCAAAGGCACCTACCAGGCCCTTTTTGAAGAAATCAGCAAACTGGGTTTCACCCGCGCCCGCGCCGACGGTGTGGTCTATAACCTTGACGAAAACATTGAACTCGACCGCTACAAGACCCATACCATTGAAGCGGTGGTTGACCGTGTGGTTATACAAACACCTGAAGATGAAGAGGACAGGCTGAATATCATCTCGCGCCTGACCGACTCGGTTGAAACAGCTTTGCGCGTTGGCGATGGTTACGTAACCGTGCACAACATGAGCGCGAATCCGCCTGAAGACCTGCTCTTCAGCGAAAACCTGGCATGTCCCGAACATGGCTCGGTACTAACAGAAATCGAACCGCGCACCTTCTCGTTCAACACGCCTCATGGCGCCTGCCCCACCTGTCAGGGATTGGGCGCGCTCGAAAAAGTTGACCCCGATTTGCTAATCCCCAACAAGCAACTTTCCATTCAGGAAGGCGCCATCGCCAACTCAGACTGGACGCCTCGCGCCCTGGGTGGCTACTCGTGGCAAGTCCTACAAGCTTTGGCGAAGCATGCCGGCTTTAGTCTGGAAACGCCCATCGGCGAGCTTAGCGCGAAGCATCTCAATATGATTCTTTATGGCACAAATGGCAAAGAGTTCCGCGTTGATTACATCGGGCGCAGTGGGCGCAAAAGCCACTTTGACACCGCGTTTGAAGGCATCATCGGCAACATGGAACGCCGCTATCGCGACACAAACTCCGACTGGATTCGCTGGAAATTCAACCAGTTTATGACGCTCCTGCCCTGTCCCGAGTGCAAAGGCAAACGCCTGCGCAAGGAAGCCCTATCCGTCACTATCATGGATAAAAACATTGTTGATGTCAGCGAAAAATCCGTGCTGGACCTGCTCAATTGGGTAAATGAACTGATGGACCCCGAAGCCAGGCGCCTAAGCAAACGCGACTGGGCAATCGCTGGACGCGTTTTGCGCGAGATTCAGGCACGATTGGGCTTTATGGTGGACGTTGGGCTCGATTACCTCACGCTTGACCGCTCCGCCAGCTCCCTTTCGGGTGGCGAGGCGCAGCGTATTCGCCTGGCGACCCAGGTTGGCTCCAAGCTCATGGGCGTGCTTTATGTGCTTGACGAGCCCTCCATTGGCTTGCATCCGCGCGATAACAGCAAATTGCTTGAAACGCTCAAAGGCCTGCGTGATTTAGGCAACACCGTTTTGGTCGTTGAACATGATGAAGAAACCATCATGAGTGCCGATTGGGTCATTGATCTTGGTCCAGGTGCCGGCGAACATGGCGGTGAAGTAGTCGCTGAGGGCACACCCGCTGACATTGAAGCCACGCCCGGTTCCGTCACAGGCGATTATTTGAGCGGACGCAAAAGCATCCCCGTGCCAACAGAACGGCGCAATGGCAATGAGCAATTTCTGCGCATCGTCGGCGCGAGCGAAAACAACCTTAAGAATGTGACGGTGGATATTCCCCTGGGCAAGTTAGTGTGTATCACCGGTGTATCTGGCTCTGGCAAATCTAGTTTAATGGTTGACGTGCTCTATGGCGCTCTGGCACGTCAGCTAATGGGCGCGCATACCCAAGCCGGCAAACACAAGCGCATCGAAGGTACACAATATCTCGATAAAATCATCAACATCGATCAATCCCCCATCGGACGCACACCACGATCGAATCCGGCTACCTATACCGGGCTTTTTGATCCCATCCGTGATCTTTTCGCCACTCTGCCCGATTCAAAAATGCGCGGTTATCAAAAGGGACGTTTCTCGTTCAATGTGCGCGGTGGGCGTTGCGAAGCCTGCATGGGCGAAGGACAGCTCAAAATCGAGATGCAATTCCTGCCGGATGTTTATGTACCATGCGATGTTTGCCACGGAAAACGCTATAACCACGAAACCCTGCAAGTGCGCTTTAAGGACAAAAACATCGCTGACGTGCTGGATATGACCGTCAGCGAAGCCTTACCCTTTTTCGACGCCTTCCCGCGCTTGAAGAGCAAACTGGAAACGCTTAAAAATGTCGGCTTGGGCTATGTGCGTCTGGGACAACCCGCCACGACCCTCAGCGGTGGAGAAGCGCAACGCGTAAAACTGGCGAAAGAACTCTCGCGCCGTGCCACAGGCAGGACGATTTACGTGCTTGACGAGCCATCGGTTGGTTTGCACGCTGAAGACGTGAGTATGTTGATCAAAGTGCTGCAAGCCCTGGTTGACACGGGCAATACTGTGGTCATCATTGAGCATAATTTGGATATCGTCAAAGTAGCAGATTGGATCATCGACATGGGTCCCGAAGGTGGCGAACGCGGTGGCGAAGTCATCGCGCAGGGCACACCCGAACAAGTGGCAGAAGTGTCTGAAAGCTATACTGGACAGTATCTTAAAGCTTTCCTGGCTGGCCAAGCCCGAAAGACTTCTAACCCTACCAAAGTGAAGGCAAAAAACAGCTAATAATCATATTCGCTGTGCAATTTCGCCAGCAAACTGCCTATTAATAGGCACATTAATAGGCAGTTTAATTCGCTAATCTGCACATTATTTGCTACAATATAGGCAGTTTAGGAGAGCACTATGAAAGTTTTTGATTATTCATTCTTACAAGATGGGCATTTACCCGTTTCATTAATCAATCTGACCGCAGGGATTTATTCGCTTAAAACAACAGCTCATTTTAGAAAAGTAGAATATCAAACAATTTATACTGAACTTGAACATATTGCCAGATTGCAATCTGTCAAAAGCTCAAATGCCATTGAAGGCATCATCACCAGTGATCAGAGAATCGCTGAAATAGTCAACCAAAACAGTGCTCCACTCAACCATGACGAAGCTGAAATCGCAGGCTATCGTGATGCCCTAAGCCTTATTCATAATAACTATATACACTTGGATTTCAGGCAGAAAGATATCTTGGATCTTCATAGAATCTTGATGTCCTATGCGGGTGATGAGTTTAGTGGACAATACAAAAAAGATGATAACGTCATCCTGGAAGTAGATCATCAAGGCCAACGCAGAGTACGCTTTAGACCGACTCCTGCCGCAGAAACACCTGCGACGATGGAACAACTTGAATTAGCCTATCTTGACGCAAAAGACAATCCCCGAACCAATCAGCTTTTGCTGATTCCTTGTGTCATTCTCGATTTTCTAAGCATTCACCCCTTTAGAGATGGCAATGGGCGTATGTCGCGCCTCTTATCATTGTTGCTTCTATATAAAAATGGTTTTGATGTCGGACAATACATTTCATTTGAGGAACAAATAAACAAAAATAAAGCCTCATATTATGAAGCTTTACGACAATCTTCATTAGACTGGGCGGAGAACACGAACAACTACGAGCCTTTTATCAAGAATTTCATTTCAACACTCTATTTGTGTTACCAGGAACTGGATAAGCGTTTTGCGGTAATCGGCGATAAAAGAATAACAAAAAAAGGTCGCGTTGAAGCCACCGTTTTAAATAGTTTGGTGCCCATATCAAAATCTGATATTCAGAAAATTCTTCCGGATGTAAGCCCATCAACAATCGAAGCAGTCCTTGGCGAAATGGTTAAGGATGGCAAAATAACTCGCTTAGCTATGGGCAGGAATGCGAGATACATTCGGCTCTAAATCCGTCTTAAACAAAAAACGGCTATCTAATCAGCAACAAGACAAAATAATACGCCGCGGTCATGCCCCAAATCCAGGAGTCGATGCGGTCCATGATGCCTCCGATGCCAGGCAAAAGTTTGCCAGCGTCTTTCACGCCCGCGCCACGTTTGAGCATGCTCAAGAAAATATCCCCAAAAGGCGAGATAACAGCCATCAAAGCCCCCAAGCCAAGCCCACCCCAAACGCCCAATTCTGGCAAAACAGGCGTTCCCAACCAGCCAATCAGCGCGCCAAAGCCCGCACCAAACAAAAGGCCTCCTGCCAGTCCTTCCCAGGTTTTTGAAGGGCTTAATCGTGGGGCAAAATGATGCTTGCCAAGCAAAGAGCCTACGATATAGGCGCCCAAATCGACCAACATCACCAAAGCAACTGACGCGATTGCTAACCAGGCGCCATTGGGCAACTGGCGCAAGGAAATTGAATACGCCCCCAGCCAGCCCAAATACAAAACCCCGCTCAATTCCAAAGCAAATTGCTGGTAGGCTTGATCATTGCCGCGCTCATACTGAAAGAGCGCGTGTCCCGCAAGCCCAAGCAACAAAATACTCACACTCAACGCCCCATACTGGAAGCCAAAAAAGTGGCGCAAAGCAACCAATGCCAAAACGCCACCCACTACTAATACAAGATTCACGCGCAAACCTGCCTGGTTGAGAACGCGCGAATATTCATACGCGCCCAAACCCAAAGCCAGTCCCATGAAGAGCAACAGTGCCCATCCGCCAAAATAAAACGCCATCAAAGAAATGGGCACGAAAATAAGCGAACTAATCAGACGTTGTTTAAACATAAATGGGTTTAAAGTTGTTCGCTAATCTTGCCAAAACGGCGTTCACGACCAGCATAGTTTTCGAACTCTGCCAAAAGCGCTTTTTCATCAAAGTCTGGCCAGTAAATGTCAGGGAAAGACCACTCCGCATAGGCTGCCTGCCAAATCAGGAAATTACTCGTGCGTTTCTCTCCCGATGTACGAATAATTAAATCAGGGTCAGGAATACCCGCGGTGAAAAGAGCGTTGCTAATGTGTTCTTCGCTCACTTCATCTGGGCTGATGCCCGCTTCAATCAAACGACGCACAGCGCTTACAATCTCATCCCGTCCGCCATAGTTGAAAGCGATAATCACCGTAATGCGCGTGTTATTTTTGGTCAGCTCGATGGCGTCTTCCACCTTCTTTTTCAAAAGGGGCGTCAAACCATCCAGGTGACCGATATGCAAGAGGCGCGCGTTTTCCTTGTGCAAATCGCGCACCTCATCATCGATAAACTCAGCCAGCAAATCCATCAAACCGTTCACTTCTTCGGCTGGGCGTTTCCAGTTTTCAGTTGAGAAGGCGTAAAAGGTTATATACTTCACACCAGCATCAGCCGCGGCACGAATAACCCGGCGTAGGTTCTTGGTACCGGCGCGATGCCCCAATAAACGTGGCAAACCCCGCGCTTTTGCCCAGCGTCCGTTTCCGTCCATGATGATACCAACGTGTGTTGGCACGCCTTTTACTGGCTCAATGTTTGCCATAGTTTAGAACTCCATGATTTCTTTTTCTTTGCGTTCACCAATCACGCTGACTTCATCAACATACTCATTGGTCACTTTATTGAAATCCTCTTCGGCACGTTTTAACTCGTCTTCAGAAATCAGCTTTTCTTTTTCAAAATCACGTAAATCTTTCAAGACATCCCGACGGACATTACGCACAGCCACACGCGCTTCTTCGAGACGGTTATTGACCAACTTCACCAAATCGCGACGGCGTTCCTCCGTAAGCGGGGGCAGGTTTAGGCGAATTACCTTGCCATCATTATTAGGCGTCAAACCCAAATCTGATGCCTGAATAGCACGCTCAATCATCTTCAGCGAGGATCCATCAAAGGGTCGAATCATCAATTGTCGGGATTCGGGCACACTAATCGTTGCTAACTGAATGAGAGGCACATTGCTGCCATAATACTCAATCTGTAGTTTCTCAACCAAGGCGGGTGACGCGCGCCCAGTGCGGATGCCCAAAAGATCCTCTTCCAAAACATCCAATGCGCTTTGCATGCGCGACTTTGCTTCTCTTAACAGGTCATCTACCATAAGAACCTCCTCTTCTTAGTTCAGTTTGATACTCTATTTTACAAGAAACGCGACAATTGCGCGAGTGTATAGCCTTTAGTATACTTGTAAATGAGTTTAACAACGCTTCAAAGGAGTTTACAATGAGCCAAATTACCCATATTATCAAACGAGACGGTAGCCAGGTGAGTTTTACACCAAGTCGAATCGCAAACGCGATTTATCGCGCCTCGGTGGCTGTTGGAAACCGTGACCGAGAAGCAGCCGACAAGGTCGCCCGCCAGGTTGTGAAAGCCTTAGAACAACAATTACAGCCTGGAGACATCCCAACTGTGGAACAAGTGCAAGACCTGGTTGAACAGAAACTCATCGAAAACAAATATGCCACAGTCGCCAAAGCCTATATTCTCTATCGCAATGAACGCGCCCGCCAACGCGCCATACGATCTGACCGTGACAGTATGCCCTCAGGTAACATCCCCTGGCACAAGCTTTGGCAAAGTCTGGATTGGGCAGTTTCTCACGAAGTGCACACAACTAAACATCTTAACCAAAAAATTCGCGATGGAAAGTTTCACGAAGTCATTACAGCAGCCGAAGCTGCCTATTTTGAAGATGTTGAAAACGCGGCCAATCTCATCCTCCAACGCCAGGACGAAATTCGCATGGTTTTTGTGGTTGGCCCCAGTTCAAGTGGCAAAACGACAACTACAACCATCATTGGCGAGCATCTCGCGCGGCAGGGTTTCAAACTTAAAACGCTCAACATTGACCATTATTTCTTTGACCTTGAACTACACCCCAAAGATGAATTTGGTGATTACGATTTTGAGACCCCTCAGGCACTCAATTTAGCCCTCATCAATCAGCACCTGGTTGAGCTCTTTGCTGGAAAAGAAGTGCGCATCCCTTATTACGACTTCAAAACTGGTAAAAGCCATCCGAACCACACGCCCATGAACCTTGAAGAACACGAAATCGTTTTAATTGATAGTCTGCATGGCCTGCACCCCGAAATGACCGCGGATATCGACGACGCGCTTAAATTCAAGCTTTACATCGAGCCCCTGCTGCAACTCAAAGACAGCCATGGACATTACGCGCGCTGGACGGATATTCGCCTTATGCGCCGTATGTTGCGCGATGCCAGCTTTAGGGCTTATGATCCTCTTCAAACTCTGCTTCACTGGCATTACGTACGCTCAAGCGAACTACGACACATCATTCCTTACAGCACGACTGCTGACACCGTTGTGAACTCAGGCATGCCCTACGAGCTTCCCCTCTACAAAGCCAAATTAGGTGCCAGGTTCGCTGAATGGTCGGAAACGCTTAAGGGCGACCCCTTGAGAGTGGACGCGTATGAACGCGCCACGCGGGTGAATACGCTGTTCCAGGAAATCGACGCGGTGGAAGATGACAGCATCGTGCCAGAAAACTCCGTCACTCGAGAGTTTATTGGCGGTGGAATCTACAAGTACTAATTTCGGCTATAAGGCAAAAAACAACAGGCTCTTGAGGAGCCTGTTGTTGTATAAATCGTTCAATAAAAAATTACCAACAGGGAACCGATCCATATTCAGGGCCAACACCTGCGGGTATAGTGTTTATCGAATAGTACCAACCGCAGACATCATAACATGTCATGCCAACATAACATCCTTGAGAATCCCGCCTATACTCTATTTCGCAACCTAAATCGCGGCCTGGATGAGCACAATAACCTTGTCGCCAGGTGATATTACTTTCGCTATAAATTGCCCTTGGCCAAATAAGTCCTCCATAGTTAGGAGTTTCAGTCGGTGTCACAGTAGGAGTTGGCGTCTCTGTTGGTGTTTTTGAAGGGGTTGAGGTTTTTGTCGGCGTATTGCTTGGTGTTACAGTTGGCGTATCTGTTGGAATAGCAGTGTTGGTATGCGTCGGTTTGTTCACCTCAGTAAGACGAGCCGATTCCTCAGCTGTGGCTAAAACGACAGCCGTTTTCGTAGCATCTATTTCAGCCCTGGACATACAAGCTGTTGCCAGGAAAAGAATGAGTATTGAGAGTAAAAGGGATTTGAGTTTCATAATGTAATTAATCCTTATAACAGGGTCCTCTAAAAGTATATGGCCCAACGCCATATTTGATGGTATCAACGCCATAATAGCGCCCACAAGCGTCAAAACAACTCATGCCAACCAAGCAATGACCGCTGTAATCGCGATATTCCACCTCACAGCTAACATTCTGACCACGTTGCTCACACCAGTTCTCGTTCGCCCACCAAACATCATACCAAGTGAACGTCGCCTTTGGCCAGAACATATTAGGATCTGGTTCCCAGACTGGAAGATCAGTTGCCGTCGGTTCTGGTGTATGAGATGGCGTATAGCTCGGCGTCGGGCTCGGGATGAGCGTTGATGTAGCCGATGGAACCGGTGTATCGGTAACAGTTGGCGTAGGTGTGTAAGTTGATGTCGATATGACTTCTGTTTCAGATTCCAAAGTTATGTCTGATTGCACAGCCGTTTTTAAATGACACGCAACCAAAATACCCCCCAAGAGAAGCGTGATTATAACAAAAAAAACACTCTGTCTAACAAAAGATTTCATAACTACTTTTTCAACCTACAAGTTCTCACGTTTGTTCATGTAATGGCACAGTTCCAAGACCATAAGTTTTTACCCCACCATTATAACCCACACTTTGATAGATTTTGAACATTCAAGAAAGACTTTTTCTTCGGGGTGTTTATTTTTTACAGACAATCGGTATTGTCATAAAACCGTGTTTATAAAGTATCTAAAAACCGCATCCAAAATTAAACCTTGTGCCAATAAACACATTCCAAAACAGGCATTTGTTTTTTCAGCTATAATAATGAAAGAAGAAGTCTTCAGTTGACTATGCTAAAAAAAACGTTTTCAGTATTATTCACGATAGGAATTGTTCTTTTGGGGCTGATTTTATTTGGCCTGATTGCACCGAAGCATTCCCTGGCTTCTTTTAACCTACCTTCAAGTCAAAATCACCTCAACCTCAGTCAGTATGATCGCAACCAGGAAGTCCAGGAAGCACCTACACAAGTCGTTGCGCCCACATTGCCAGCTGAACTCTGGACACAAACAGCTACACCAGGCCCAGATGGCTATATAAAACACACCGTTTTGGAGAATCAATTTTTATGGAACATCGCTGAACTCTACGGCGTTTCACCAGCTGAAATTTATCAGCTCAACAATCTCACCGAAGACAGCATTATTTACCCAGGTGACATCCTCATCATCAAAAAGATCGAAGAGCCCACCCCTGAGCCAACTGTTCCGCTAACTGAATTAGTAACAACCAATACCGAATTGGAAGAGACCCAAATAGCCTTTGAACCAACGCCTGAACTCACACCCACAAACACCTCTGTCCCTGAGGTCAGCAAGGGACTGTTCGAGCGTGTTTTTACCAACAACTCCAAGTATTTGGCTTATGGCATTTTTGCTTTGGTTTTACTTGGTATCGTATTGCTCATTGTCAGCTCGCGCCGCATTCATTAATCCCCTGTTTTTGTCCTGTTTCAGAGTCATCTTCACTTAAGTCTGCTTTTGAATCCTGTTTGATGGTTAAAATAATATTTGCTGGCGAGTGAACAAGCAGGCGCTTTTTAGGCGCTGGCAAGCGTTTAATCTCAAGTTCACGTTTCAGGGCTTCAATGTGTCCATCCACTTCTTCCACATAAACAAGCCTTACCGGCGCGTTCATGCGGGTGTAGCGAGCCCCGCGTCCCGCGTTATGTTCTTTTTCACGTCTTATGGGGTCTTTTGTCCAACCGGTATAAAGCGCGCCATTGGCACATTCCACCATGTAACAATAAAAAGCCATTAAAGCTTCCACCCGGTTAATAAGGTGAAAATACTGCTCATGGGTTTATCAAGCAAATAGGAAAACACGCTGACATTAGTAAACCGACCCACCAGAACAAGAGCCATTAAAATATAGGGGCCAAGGTTTCTTAACGTTTCAAAAGCAGTTGCCCAACGCGCGGGCATGATGTATTCCATCACCTTTTCACCATCCAAAGGCGCGATTGGCAACATATTGAAGAGAAACAGCATAATGTTAACGACAATAAATTGAACCAAAAAAGAAATGAGCCATTCTGGTGGCATCCAGTGGGTTCTCAAAGCGAAAAGCAACCTAAAAAGCCCGCCACCTAAAGCCGCCATTGCCAAATTGCTCAAAGGACCTGCTAGCGCCACCAACATCAAACCAGCAGGGCTTTTTTGCTTAATGACATAAGGATTGACTGGAACAGGCTTTGCCCAGCCGAAACCAGCTACCAATAGCATAATCGAACCGAGTGGATCCAAATGTACCAGCGGGTTGAGTGTCAGGCGTCCCGCGTTTTTGGCAGTCCAATCGCCAAATTTATACGCCACAAACGCGTGCATGAATTCATGCACGGTAAAGGCAATCACCAGAATAATGACCCGATAAAGAATGGTTTGTAAATCTAAGCCAAACATAGAGCTCCGTTTCTTTAAGTACCCTAAAATTGTATCACGCGATGATATAATCTTTACATGCTACCCGATATACAAGTCGGAGATATTGTCCATATGCGCAAGCAACACCCTTGCGGTGGCTTAAACTGGGAAGTTACCCGCATAGGCGCTGATATCGGCCTCCAATGCCAGACATGCCAGCGCCGAGTCATGCTCACGCGCCGCGAACTAAACAGACGCGCCAAAACCATCATCGCTGGCGCGCAAAACAACGAAGCAAATGCGACACCACCGTCCCAGGAATAGAAAGGAAAGCCCATGACTAAACTCGTCATTCAAATCCCAGCCTACAACGAAGCCGAAACCTTGCCCATCGCCCTGGCAGAGCTACCGCGCCAAATTGAGGGCGTAGATGAGATCAAAGTTGTGGTCATTGATGATGGCTCATCGGATAACACTGCCCAAATCGCCCTTGAGAACGGCGCGGATTACGTCCTGCGCCACCGCCAAAACCGTGGACTTTCGCGCGCGTTTATGGATGGCATTCAATTCTCGCTGGCACTTGGCGCTGATATCATCGTCAACACCGATGCCGACAACCAATATCCAGGCACTGATATTCCCGAGCTCATCAAGCCGATTCTTGATAAGACCCACGACCTGGTTATTGGCGACCGCCAATTGGATAAAAACATCCATTTTTCGCCATTCAAACGTCTGCTTGAACGCGTCGGTAGCGCTTTTGTCCGCCGCATATCCAGCACAACTGTGCCTGATGCCGCCAGTGGTTTTCGAGCCTTCTCACGCTATGCAGCACTTCCTTTACAGGTTTACAACCCCTATTCCTACACGCTCGACACCCTCATTCAAGCCGGAAAATCGCGTCTGAATATCGGTAGCGTGCCCATTCATACCAACGCTGCAACACGTGCTTCGCGCTTGCACAAAGGCATGGCGCACTTTATCTGGCGCCAGGGTGGAGCCATTATTCGCTCCTACCTTCTTTACCAACCACTACGCAGTTTCTTGCTTAGCGGGCTTTTGGTTGGCTTGCCGGGACTCGCGCTTGTGCTCCGCTTTTTTGTCTATTACTTCATGGGTGACGGTAGTCGCTTTGTTCAAAGCGTCACTTTGGGTGGCTCCATGATCGTGGCCAGCTTGCTTTTAGTCATTTTTGGTTTTTTGGCAGATGCAACCCGCGCCAATCGCCAGCTGCTGGAAGAAAACCTCATTCGCCAACGCGACGCTTTCCGCTATAACCCACATGAAAAACAAGAATTTTTAGGCTTGGACGTCTTACAGAAAGAAAACAAAATAAGTAGCTTTTAAGATCTACACATCATAGACCTTTTTAACCTTAAAACTTCAAGACTTTTAAGGCTCCAATTCAAAAAAGCGCCGGCGCTGTGCTATACTTGTTTGAGTAATACGAAATGGTTTTTGTTTTTTTAACTTCTCAGACGCCATAAAACAAACAGAAACACCTTAAAAATACGCTATGTCCTTTGTCCACCTTCATGTCCATTCTACATATTCCATCCTTGATGGTTTTGGCAAGCCTGCCGATTTGGTAGCGCGCGCCAAAGAACTGGGCATGCCGGCTTTAGCCCTTACCGACCACGGCACGATGTTTGGCACATTGGACTTTTATCGGGCGGCAAAAAGCGCGGGCATCAAACCCATTATCGGCCTTGAAGCCTATCTCGCTCCCCGACGAATGCAAGACAAAGACCCCCAAAAGGACCGCCATGCCTATCACCTCATTCTGCTTGCCAAAAACAAGACCGGCTATCAAAACCTGCTAAAACTGGCTTCGATTTCTCAACTTGAGGGACATTATTACAATCCCCGCATCGACAAAATCACGCTGGCTGAACACAGTGATGGCCTCATCGCGAGCTCAGCCTGTATGTCGGGTGAAATATCCCGGGCACTGCTTGATAATGACCATGACCGTGCCGATAGAGCTGTGGCCTGGTATCGCGATGTCTTTGGCAAGGAAAATTTTTATCTTGAACTCCAGGATCACGACATTCCTGACCAATATCGCGTCAACCGTATGATGCTGGATCTTGCCCGCAAGACGGACACCCGCTTGATTGCCACCAACGATGTGCACTATATCCGCCAGGATGATTCCCGATTGCAGGATGTTTTACTTTGCATCCAAACAGGCAAACTGCTCAGCGACCCCGTGCGAATGCGCATGTCGGATAACTCATTCTACCTGCGTAGCCCCGAAGAGATGAAAACACTTTTCGCGCAGGTCCCCGACGCGATTGAGAACACCCTTGAAATCGCTGAACGATGTCATCTTGACCTCAGTCGTAAAGGCTATCACTTGCCTGTTTTTGATGTCCCTGACGGTCAGACTGCTGAAAGCTACTTGCGCGAATTGTGCGAAGAAGGCTTACGCCAACGCCAGCCGGATCGTGCCGACAGCCCCGAAATGAAAGCGCGCCTTGATTACGAACTGGGTGTCATTGGTCAAATGGGCTTCGCGGCTTACTTCTTGATTGTCTGGGATTTGTGTCGGTATTCACGCGAAAAGAAGATTTGGTTTAACGTACGTGGGTCAGGCAACGGCTCTTTGGTTGCCTACGCGCTCGAAATCACCTCTGTTGAGCCACTCTCACACAAGCTCCTCTTTGAACGCTTCTTGAATCCGGACCGCATCACCATGCCCGATATTGACCTTGATTTCCAGGATGATCGCCGCGCTGAGGTGATGGAATACTGTAACCAAAAATATGGTGCCAGCCATGTCGCGCAAATTATTACTTTTGGCACAATGGCTGCCCGCGGTGCCGTTCGAGACGTTGGACGGGTGATGAACATTCCTTTGCCAGATGTTGACCGGGTTGCCAAGCTCGTTCCAAGCGCTTATCAGGGAGCTGCTATCCCCTTGGCTGACTCACTTCAGAAAGTAGCCGAGCTCAAAGAAATCTACGAAAGCTCTGAGGAAATGAAAAACCTGCTGGACACCGCCAGCGCGATTGAAGGTGCTATTCGCAACGTGGGCACACACGCCGCTGGGGTGATCATCAGCGACAAAGAACTCACCGAATATCTGCCCTTGCATCGGCCTACCAGCGTGAGTGAAAACCTGCCCATCAAAGCTGTCGCCCAATACGACATGAACGATATCAACGAATTGGGTTTACTGAAAGTAGACTTTTTAGGACTCACAACGCTCACCATCATGGCGAAAGCCTGTGAGTACATCAAAGAGCGTGGCGGTCCGGAATTAAAACTGAGCAGCATTCCCATTGATGACCCTGAAGTTTACAAGTACATCAGCGATGGCAATACAGCTGGTCTCTTCCAACTTGAAGGCAGCGGCATGACCCGCTATCTGGTCGAAATGCAGCCCAAGACCATTCATCACGTCATCGCCATGGTTGCCCTGTATCGCCCTGGGCCCATGGATATTATTCCGGATTATATTGCCAACATGCATGGCAAAAAGCCAGTCAAATACCTGCATCCCAAACTTGAATCCATTCTCGATGAAACCTACGGGCACACCGTCTATCAGGAACAAATCATGCAGGCTGTGGTCTCCCTTGCCGGATACACGCCTGGTGAATCAGACAATTTCCGCTCAGCAATTTCCAAGAAAAAAGTCAAGGAAGTCAAAAAACATCACGCGAAATTCCTCGCCGGTGCCCAGGCTAACGGCATTTCTCTTGAAACCGCGGAAGAAATCTTTGCCCACTGGGAAACCTTTGCCCATTATGGCTTCAACAAAAGCCATGCGTCAAATTACGGCATTATCGCTGTAAAAACCGCCTGGCTGAAGTACCATTACCCCGCGGAATATATGACCGCCCTGCTTAGCGCGTGGAAAAACGACAACGAAAAATGCGCCACCTACGTTAGCGATTGCCAGGCGATGGGCATTGCTGTTTTGCCTCCCAATGTAAATTCAAGCAACTTCGACTTCACCATTGAGGACCAGCCCGATGGTAAAACTGCCATCCGTTTTGGGCTCGGCGCGGTAAAGAATGTCGGTTTGGGTCCTGTAGAAGCTATTATCAAGGGCCGTGGCACACGTCCGTTTGAAGATATCAATGATTTTCTTAGACGGGTTGACCTGCGTGTGGTCAGCAAACGCGCGCTTGAGTGTCTGATTAAAGTCGGTGCTTTGGATGACTTCGGCGGTCGGGTTCCGCTTTTACGCGCGATCGAGCAAATCGTCAACGCCTCTGCCAGCCACTTCCGCGCGGTTGATATGGGACAGATGGCACTCTTTGGTTCCAGCTCTGACGCTCCCGGACAAATCAAGCTTTCCACGACTGCCAAATCTGATTCCCACGAAGAGTTGGAATGGGAACGTGAACTGCTCGGACTTTATGTTTCTGATCATCCCCTCAGCAAACTCATGCGCCGCATCAGCCACCGTATAAGCAAAACTTCAAATGAGTTCCCTGAAGTTGAAGATGGCGCGGCGGTCACAGTGGGTGGCATCGTGAAGCGTTTCCGCTCATTGCTCACCCGCAAAGGCGATGAGATGGCGTTCGTTACCCTGGAAGACAATTTTGGTGAGATTGAAGTGGTTCTATTCCCCGCCACATGGGCAAAATCAAAGCACATGGCTACCGTCGGGTCACTTTTAATTATTGAAGGAAAAATGCAACATCAGGAACGTGGCGACTCCATTATTGCCGATTTGGTTTCACGCATTGAAGTGGACGAAACCATCAGCGAGACTATAACCGCCAATCAGGACACCGCTTTTGAACAAATCCTTGATGGTTATTTGCCCGACATTCGCATCCTAAGCCGATACAAATACCCCTTGAATGGCAATAGTGGCTCTGAAAACTCACCTATTTCCGAACAAAACCTGGACGATTTGACTATCAAAGATGGCTTGGATGATAACATCAGCTGGTTTGAGACTGATGAGCTTAGCGACCCTTATTTCGACCTCGATGACCCCTATGGCACACTCATCTATGACAAAAACTCAGAAACCTATGAAGCTCATGGTCTACCAGACGAAACGCCTGATTTCTCACCAACAGAGACGCGAACACATCTTGAAGAGCATAATACAGTTGAAGCTGTTTCCATATATTCTTCGGATGAAGGCATCTATGCTAAAAACGATGGTAAAAGAACCATTCGGGAAACAGCATACAATGACCCAGCTGCGGCTGACCCATCGGTAGATGAACCAAGCGTAGAGAACACATCCAAATATGATGATTTCGACCTGGACAGCATCATTTTTGAAGATGAGGTTGACGACACCCTCGATAATCAAAAACGACTCTCAATCATCATTCAGAGCACTGATGACCGTGAACGTGACTTGCGCCAAATTAGTCATGTATATGGCATCTTGCAATCCTATCCAGGACATGACCAATTCTCTTTTCAATTACCCGGTGTCCAAAAAGCAACGGAATTAATTATCTTCCCCAATGATGGCATTAATATTAGCCAGGGTTTAATCAACAAACTGCGCAAGCTTTTGGGCGAAGAAAACGTCACTGTTGAAGACCCTCTCCGATCATAATTTCTTGTTTCCTATCTCACATGGTAAGGTAATACCCAATAAAAACCCCACAAATTGCAGTGTTTGGCTATAATACAAAAAAACACGCGAGGTAGACATGCTAAAAGATATTCGTTTGGTATTAATTGGTTTCGGCAACGTTGGTCAGGCTTTTGCCAGTTTGTTGCTACAAAAAGAAGAAACTTTGCTCAATGAATTTGGCATTCAAGCCCGCGTAACAGGCATCGTCACCAAGCGCCACGGAGCTTCCCTCAATTCCGATGGTATCGATCTCGCAAAAGCTTTAGCACTCATAGAAGGCAATCACAGCCTTGTTGAACTTAGCACACATGCCTTTAATGGAAACACCCTTGATTTCATCAAAGCTTGTGAGGCAGACGTGCTCGTTGAGACCACGCCCGTCAATCCTCAGGCAGGCACACCCGCAATCGACCATCTGCGAGCTGGTTTTGAAAAAGGCATGCACGGCATCACCGCCAACAAAGGTCCCGTTGTTTATGCTTATAAAAAGCTAACCGAACTCGCCCAGGCAAAAGGCCTCAAATTCCGTTTTGAATCCGCGGTGATGGATGGCGCGCCGATCTTCTCTTTGTACCGCAAGACCCTGGCTGGAGCTGAAATTGAAGGTTTTGAGGGTATTCTGAACTCCTGCACCAATCTGCTCATTGAAGCCATGGAAGCCGGAACACCGCTTGACGAAGCCATCAAACACGCCCAGGAGATTGGTATCGCCGAAAGCGATCCAAGCAACGATGTGGATGGCTGGGATGCCGCCATCAAAGTAGCCGCGCTTTCTACTGTGCTCATGAATCATCCCATCACACCTTTGGATGTGGACCGAACCGGCATTCGGGGCATCACAGCCCAGGATATCGCCGAGGCAAAAGCTGAAGGTAAACGCTGGAAATTGGTATGCAGGGGCGGATGGAATGATGGGCAATTCATTGCTGAAGTAAAACCAGAAAAAGTAGCCGCGGGGTCTCCACTATACAGCGTTTCAGGCACATCCTCATTTGTGAGTTTCGCGCTGGATGTGCTCCCTGGTTTAGGCATTTTGGAATCTGACCCAAGCCCCAAGACGACCGCATTTGGTTTGCTTGCTGATTTGATTGATATCTGCCAGGACATCAAATGAAACGGGTTTTCCTTGGCTTAGGAACGAACCTTGGTCATCGGGAACAAAACCTGGAACAAGCCCGTGAAGCTCTAAAGAGCTTTTCCGAGATAAAACGGGCTTCCTCCATTTACGAAACGGACGCCTGGGGTTACGAAGACCAGCCTCAGTTTTTGAACCAGATAGTGGAGATAGACACAAATCTTTCACCTTATAAACTTTTATATAACCTAAAGAGAATTGAAAAAGCTATCGGACGTGTCAAAAGCTTCCGCTGGGGTCCACGTCTTATTGATATTGACATCCTTCTTTTCGATGATCGCGTTATACGCCTTCCTTTCCTCACCATCCCCCACAAATCCATGCACGAACGCGCGTTTGTGTTGATTCCTTTGGCGGAAATTGCCCCTGATTACAAACACCCCGTATTTAAGCAAACGATAAGCGAGTTGCGAGATAGTTTGCCAAATTTGGATGGAGTCAATAAATGGATTTCCTCTTAGTGCTACGTACAATTCTTGCTTTTTTCACCTTGTTATTACCGGGCTTTGCCTTTTGGGTTTGGTTTCACAACAACGACAATGACCCTGGGCAAGATCTGGCGCAAATCTTAGGAGTTAGCTTTAGCGCTATAGCGCTTGGCGCGTTAATCTTCTATGTCCTGAAAATTCAGGTAACTGGCTGGATTCTGGGTGGTTTTTTGACTGTGTGTTTGGGTTTAAGTATTTTTGGATGGATAAAAAAGAAACCCAAATTCGTTTGGTGGCATTGGGCGATTATGCTCGGGATTTTGGGATGCCTGATTTTTTGGCGTTTCTGGCAGGCGCGTGACCTGGTTCTTCCCAACTGGGTTGACTCACAACATCATGTGCTTATCGTTAGAAAATTCATCGAGGGAGGTGGCTTACCGCGAAGCCTCGAGCCTTACCTGCCAGGACCATTTTATTATCACTTTTCTTTCCATAGTGTTGTCGCCTGGTTTGCCAGCATTAGCGGACAAAATGCCGCGCAAGCCACTCTTATGCTCGGTCAAGTGCTGAATGCCCTGATTGGCTTGGGCATTTACGCCCTCACCAAAGCCATAACAAAAGACTGGCGTCCCGCACTGATAGCGGCGATTTTCGTCACCTTCGTCACCAAAATGCCAGGTTATTATCTCACCTGGGGCAGGTACACCCTGCTCACAGGCACTTATCTATTGGCATTGGCGATGGCTTTTGCCCAGAAAATCCATGAAGGTGAACGCGGAGCTGGCAACGTCATTACCTTAGGATTACTCACCACGGGGGCTCTGTTAAGCCACTATCTGATTGCCTTCTTGTTGGCATTCTTTTTGATTATCCTTGGTTTGGATTGGGTCATTAGAAGTATAAAAGCTAAAAAATGGGATTTTAAGGGCCTTTTCGCGCTACTCATCCCCGCCTTGTCAGGATTAGCACTAAGTCTGCCATGGTATATGCATGTCCTCAAACACTCCACGGGGCGATATAACGTTGGGGTCAGTGCCGGACGAAGCCATTTTCTGCCTAAACCAGAAGATTGGAACTATATTAAGTATGTCCTTGGGCCAACAGCTGCTTATGTGCTCATCGCTCTGGCATTGATTGGGCTTGTCATCGCTTTTATAAAATCAGAATATCGCAGAATAGCCAGTTGGTCGCTCATCCTTATGTTGTTTACGGTGCCAACAGGCATTGAATTCATGGGCTTTCGGGGGGATTATTTTGCTTTAGTCACTTTTATCCCAATAAGCATTCTGAGCGCGATTTTTTTGTTTTGGTTTGCTGAACTTTTGCAAAAATGGCGCCCTAAAAAGCAATACGCCAACCTTTTTCTCATCCTTGTCTCAATAACGATGCTGCTATTGGGCATAGACCAAAACAAAAAAGCCATCAATCGAACGACCGTTATAGCGGTACAGGATGATGTGGAGGCGCTCGACTGGATAAACGAAAACCTTCCCGAAGACGCGCGCTTCTATGTCAATACGGTCTACTGGGGATATGGTGTATCGCGCGGTGTGGATGGTGGCGGGTGGATTTTGCCCTATACAGGCCGCTTTAGCAACGCGCCGACAACTTTCTTCCCCTATGGCTTAGATTCTGAAACCAACGCTGTATGGATGTCGTGGGGCAATCGCGCTAATACCATTACAGAGTGTAATGAGGAATTTTACAGCTTGCTTGCTGACGCAGATTTGCGCTATATCTATGTGCGCGATGGAGTCCGGCCAAACAATCAGGAAAACGTCGCTGGCATTCAAAGCCAAACCCTGCTTAATTGTCCAGGCATTACCCAGCTGTATCAAAACAATAGTGTTAGCATTTGGAAATTGGATTAGTTTACTATTTTTGTTTTTGAGATTTTTAGATCTTGGCTTTTTGGCTTAATCAAGTTTGTTGTTTTTATTACAAAGACCATCCCAGATACCCTGCCAATAGGCTTTGAGCGCTTCGGGTTTGCCTTTAAAGGCTAATCGCAAAGTCCATAAACCCATGCTTATGACGCGATGTAGCCAAAGCGGGATAGCATTCCACCATCTGGTGGCGCGTTTGCTATAACGCATCAAAGACCGGGCTGACCAATAGCGTTCTCTCGGGTTCAGATACCCCCCACTGCTTTGGGCTTCTTTGTGCCACAGCTTTGCTGAGGGTATGACTCCCATAGACAAGTTAGCTACACTTGCCCGTGCCATCAGGTCAAGATCCTCATAGTACATAAAAAAGCCTTCATCAAACATGCCTACCTGCTCTATAGCCTTGCGACTAAACAAGAGACAACACCCTGTCAAAAAACTGCGACGTGTCGCGATGGTTGGTGGCGATTTTCTATTATGAGCGTCCAACGGCAGTCCAATTAGTGGGCAGATGTTTCCCCCTGAAGACCAAACCTGATCTGAGGGCTCATAGTAATAAATCAGTGGCGCGGAAATCTCAAAGCTGTTTGTTTGACTACCCTCAACTAATCGTGCCATCATTTGCGAATCAGCTACAGTATCGTTATTAATCACCAAAACATAATCCGCGCCAAGCGTTAGCGCGCGCTTAATGCCCAGGTTCGCACCCGCTCCAAAGCCCAGGTTAGTACCCGTCTCAATGACTTCTACATCTTCGTAAGGATTTAGAGAAACAAAAGATGGCTCTTTATCAGAGCCATTATCAATCACTATTATTTTATTGAGAGCTTGGCTTTGCCGCTTTAGCGAACGTACACATTCAAGCGTATCTTCAGCCCGGTTCCAATTTACCGTTACCGCGACAACTTTGCGAGCCTCCACTTCAACACAAAACCCAAACGCCCCGCTTAGGGTATAACAATTGTCCCCATGTCTAACGTTTCACCTGGGACGACATTTACCCACAGATAATCCTGTTCATCACCTGTTTTGCCATTTTCAATTAGACGATGGTCACCTCCAGGTTCAAAGAGCAAAATAGCATATTGGTCTTCTGGTACATTTTTGAAAACAAAAAAACCGTTTTCATCTATAGCACCTCTGGGACTGCTTGTATAAGAAAAGGAGAAATAAGCTGGTAAATCTTCTTTATCTGCGGTTACGTTTCTTGCCAGAAAGATTGCATTGTAAGGAGCCATACCTGTCTCACTTTCAATAAGACGCCCATATACGACTGCAAATCCTTCTTCTGGTGCGGGGATTTCGATGCTTGAAACAGATGCTTCTGTAGCTTCTTGTATCTCAGGTCCGGTTGCTTTACAAGCTGAGATTAGCAATAATAGAATAAGCACTATAACAAAAGTGAATTGTTTTAATTGTCTCTTTATCATGGGCATTATTATAAACCATAACCTTCTTTTTTGTTAGCACATGAGTGGAAAGAAAAGAGGAAATTGTAAAAAAAAGAGGCTACTGTTTTGCAGCCTCTTTTGATTATTCAGACTAAGTCTTAGGGAATGATAAAGCCTTCGTATACGAGAAGGGTATCTTTACCAGCCCAGCGTGGTGAGTTAGCGAATTGATTTGCGGTACCAATGACTTTTCCACCCGTCACGGTACAGGTCGCGCCACCAACAAAACCATCAGCGATAAGATTCTTGTGTTCAAGTGTCCAGCTTGCGAAAGCTGCCACTTCTGAGGCATTTGTGATTGTTTTATTGACAGGATTACCGTTCTTATCTTTACCAGTTACCTGGCAAACAATGGCATTTGCAGCTATCGTTTCACCAACGTTCATAATGCTCCAGCTGGTAAAGTAATCATAGTTGCGATCCATAATCAATGGGTAGATGATACCACTACCACCCTTGGTATCATCGAAGGCGTTATAGGAACCACCTTTCCTGGTTTGATTGTTGAGTTGGTTTACAACGGCAACCAATGGCTGAGTCTTACTATTACCAAGTACTCTAGCAGCTCCGACAAACATTTGGCCTTTGATACAAGTGGTGTCACCTCCATCGCGATAGAAGGCAGGTTCACCAAATGTTCTCGATTCACCAGCGGGAATTGTTTGGGTTTCATAACATTCGGTACCGTGCAATGAAGGCGTGTAATAAACCATAACCCCAGTAGTCTGGGTACCTACATTCTGGATTTGGATACCCGTGAAGTAACCATAGTGGTTTTCCTGCACCAATGGCATTACTGGGGTGGTAGAGCCTTCTGCAAAACTGTTGTAAGTGAGAAGAGTTGGACCATTTTGAGCAACGGTAACAGCGATGTTCTGTGTTGCTGTAACAGTCGCGGCAAAAACTTTATCAGCGTGATCTTCAAATGTCTGGTCAAATTTGGCAGAAGCACCGGGTTTCACACCGCTTGCAGTCTTTGTCACTCCATCACTGTAGTTTACGGTAATATCAGCGTCAGCTCCACCTAAGTTCTGGACATAGAAGAAGGTATCATAACCCCAGTTATTTTTCATCAAGGTGGGGAGATAGACTGTAGGAGAACCAGAGTCGAAAGCAGCGAATGCGCCATAGCTCATCACATTGGTCGCGTCCATCAAACCATGCAGGTTAGACATACCAGCGACAGGAACGTTCGATGCAACAATTACGCTGCCATCGAAACCAGGGCCAATCGGCATTGTGCTGCGCAGAAAACTCAGGGTTTCATCAGCACCGATTGGTTGATCAGAGGTACCAACCAGGAAACCATCAAGGTTGTAGAAAGCTAAGGTAATTTGGCCTGCATTCGCAGAGAGGTTACGGATTTGTATACTCGATTCAAAAGCAACGGGTTTTTGGGCTTGCGCACCGGAAACTGGCAAAAGAACCAGTACAAGCGCGATTGCTATAAGGATTGAAAAAAACTTTTTCATGTGAGCTAATTCCCTTCTATATGTTTATATCAAGAGTATAGCTTTCCTATGTCCCATTTTCAATAATACCTTGGGCTTATTCCACCGGATTTTGTCAATTTGGCATTCACCTAAGAGTATTATTTTATATAAAAAAAGAGACTACCTGAATGGCAGCCTCTTTTTATTTTCCAGACTAAGTCTTAAGGAATGATAAAGCCTTCGTATACGAGGAGAGTGTCTTTACCAGCCCAGCGTGGTGAGTTTGCGAATTGATTTGCGGTACCAATGACTTTTCCACCCGTCACGGTACAGGTCGCGCCACCAACAAAACCATCAGCGATGAGATTCTTGTGTTCAAGTGTCCAGCTTGCGTCAATTGCCACTTCTGAGGCATTTGTAAGTGTTTTATTGACAGGATTACCGTTCTTATCTTTACCTGTTACCTGGCACACAATGGCATTTGCGGCAATATTAGCACTACCAACGTTTACAATACTCCAGCTGGTAAAGTAATCATAGTTGCGATCCATAATCAATGGGTAAATGATACCACTGCCACCCTTGGCAGGATCAAAGGCGTTATAGGAACCACCTTTCCTGGTTTGATTGTTGAGTTGGTTTACTACAGCAACCAGTGGCTGACCGCCACTATTCGTGACTACTTTAGCAGATCCGACAAACATTTGGCCTTTGACACAATCGGTATTACCTCCATCGCGATAGAAGGCAGGCTCACCAAACGTTCTGGATTCACCAGCGGGAATGGTTTGTCTTTCATCACATGAGGTACCGTGCAAAGAAGGCGTGTAACGAACTTTAACTTCAGCATCACCAGAGCCAATGTTTTGGATTTGGATACCCGAGAAGTAACCATAGTGGTTTTCCTGAACCAATGGCATGACTGGAAAGTAAGAGCCTTCTGCAAAACTGTTGTAAGTGAGAAGTGTTGGGCCATTTTGAGCAACGGTAACAGCAATGATCTGTGTTGATGTAACAGTCGCGGCAAATACTTTACCAGCGTGATCTTCAAATGCCTGGTCAAATTTGGCAGAAGCACCGGGTTTCACACCCGTTGCAGTCTTTGTCACTCCATCACTGTAGTTTACTGTAATATTTGCGTCAGTTTGGCCCAGGTTTTGGGCATAGAAGAAGGTGTCATAACCATAGTTATTTTTCATCAAGGTGGGGAGATAGACAGTTGTAGCACCGGAATCGAAAGCAGCGAATGCGCCGTAGGTCATCACATTGGTCGCGTCCATCAAACCATGCAGGTTAGACATACCAGCGACAGGAACGTTAGATGTAACAATAACACTACCATCGAAACCAGCAGCAATTGGCATTGTGCTACGCAGGAAACTTAGGGTTTCATTAGCGCCAATTGGTTGATCAGAGGAGCCAACCATAAAACCATTAAGGTTGTAGAAGGCTAAGGTAATTTGACCTGCATTCGCAGAGAGATTGCGGATTTGTATACTCGATTCAAAAGCAACAGGTTTTTGGGCTTGCGCACCGGAAACTGGCAAAAGAACCAGTACAAGCGCGATTGCTATAAGGATTGAAAAAAACTTTTTCATGTGAACTAATTCCCTTCTATATGTTTATATCAAGAGTATAGCTTTCCTATGTCCCATTTTCAATAATACCTTGGTCCTATTCCACCGGATTTTGTCAATTTGGCATTCACCTAAGAGTATTATTTTATATAAAAAAAGAGACTGCCAAATAGCAGCCTCTTTTGATTATTCAGACTTAGTCTTAGGGAATGATAAAGCCTTCGTATACGAGGAGAGTGTCTTTACCAGTCCAGCGTGGTGAGTTAGCGAATTGGTTTGCGGTACCGATGACTGTTCCACCAGTCACGTTACAGGTCGCGCCACCAACAAAACCATCAGCGATGAGATTCTTGTGTTCAAGTGTCCAGCTTGCACCAACGGCGACTGCGGCTGCGTTCTTCAATTGAACATTGACAGGGGCACCATTCTTATCTTTACCTGTAACCTGGCAAACGATAGCTTCTGCAGCGATTTCCGCAGCGCCAACATTCACAATACTCCAGCTGGTAAAGTAATCATAGTTGCGATCCATAATCAATGGATAGATGATACCCTTGCCACCCGCGGCAGGATCGAAGGCGTTATAAGCGCCACCTTTCTTGGTTTGATTGTTGAGTTGGTTTACTACAGCAACCAATGGCTGAGCAGTGTTATTCACAGTCACAGCTGCGGAACCAACGAACTTCTCGCCCTTGATACAAGTGGTGTCAGAACCATCGCGATAGAAGGCAGGTTCACCAAATGTCTTGGATTCACCAGCGGGAATGGTTTGGGTTTCAGTACATGGAGTGCCATACAAAGAAGGCGTGTAAGCAACCGTAACCTCAGTAATCTGGGTACCAACATTCTGAATTTGGATACCAGAGAAGTAACCATAGTGGTTTTCCTGAACCAATGGCATTACTGGATATGCAGAGCCCTCAGCAAAGCTGTTGTAGGTAAGCAGGGTGGCGCCATTTTGAGCAACGGTAACTGCGATATCTTGTGTAGCTGTAACGGTAGCAGCAAAAACTTTACCAGCGTGATCTTCAAGTGTCTGGTCAAATTTGGCAGAAGCACCGGGTTTCACAGCGTTTGCAGTTTTTACAAGTCCATCACTGTAATTTACGGTAATATCAGCATCGGCTTGACCTAAGTTCTGGACATAGAAGAAAGTGTCATAACCATAGTTATTTTTCATCAAGGTAGGGAGATAGACAGCTGGAGCACCGGAATCGAAAGCATTAAAAGCGCCGTAGGTCATCACGTTTGTCGCATCAGCCAAACCGTGGAGGTTGGACATGCCAGCGGTAGGAACGTTGGAAGCAACAACAACACTACCATCGAAACCAGCGGCAATTGGCATTGTGCTGCGCAGGAAGCTCAGGGTTTCATTACCAGCGATTGCCTGATCAGAGGTGCCGACCAGGAAACCATTGAGGTTGAAGAAGGATAAGGTAATTGTGCCCGCATCAGCGGAAAGGTTGCGGATTTGAATACTGGATTCAAAGCCAACGGGTTTTTGGGCTTGCGCACCGGAAACTGGCAGGATTACCAGCACAAGCGCGATTGCCATGAGAATTGAGAAAAACTTTTTCATGTGTATTAACTCCTTTTGTAGTTTATGCCCCAAGTATAGATATCAAATCCTTCTTTTTCAATAATCCATCGGTGTTATTTTTTATCCCGCCCTTTTTTTCGACTAATCCTTTAGTATTATTTCCACCTTTCAGTGAAAAAAACGCCGTGGAGGTCGTCCACGGCGTTTTTTTCACAAAACTTCCGCTAAAGTTTGTACTCTGCGCCACGGCGCATAGCTTCAATATTCAAATGAACAAATTTCTTGAGTTTTTCGCCGGTATTGACTTCCAGCGATTTCTCGATCGCGCCTTCGGGCAATATCTGCAAATTGGCTTCCAGCGCGCCCAAAAGCACCATATTCGCCGCGCGTTCGTTTCCAATCTCGCGCGCGATAGTGTTGGCAGGCACCATGACAATATTGATGTCTTCACGGTCGGGCACTCTGTTTACGAGATCCTCATTGACGATCAACCAGCCACCGCTCTTGACCATTGGCTCGTATTTATCCAATGAGGGCAGGTTCATGGCGATTACAGCAGTAGGATGAAGTGAAGTTGGTGAACCAATTTCATCATCAGAAATGACAACGGTACAGTTAGCCGTACCACCACGCATCTCGGGTCCGTAAGAGGGCAACCAGGTTACATGTCTGCCTTCGTCCATGCCACCGTATGCCAGGACTTGCCCAGCATACAATGTACCTTGACCACCAAATCCAGCAATGATTACTTCATATTGCATCTTACTTAACCTCCTTCATGACGCGTTCGGCTTCTTCTGAAACCTTAAAATCACCCACTGGGTAGTAAGGCAACATATGATCTTTGAGCCATTCACGTGCTTGTGGTGCCTTTAAACCCCAGTTAGTTGGGCAAATAGAAAGAAATTCAACCATCGAGAACCCTAATCCGGCTTTTTGAATTTCAAAAGCAGTTCGGATGGCTTTTTTAGCATTGCGAATACTGCGGGCATCGTGCAAGCTACGTCGCACCACATAGCTGGCGCCATCAAGTGTTGCCAACATTTCAGCGGTACGGATGGGATAACCCTGGGTCTCCACATCTCGGCCGAGAGGCGAAGAGCTTGTCTTTTGTCCGGGCAGGGTTGTGGGCGCCATTTGTCCACCGGTCATACCGTAGTTGGTGTTGTTAATGAAGAAGATCGAAATCTGCTCACCACGCGCGGCGGCTGCCACAGTTTCGCCCATACCCATTGAAGCCAGGTCACCATCACCTTGATAGGTAAAGACCAAGCGGTCGGGTAAGGTTCTTTTGATACCGGTTGCCATCGCGGGCGCGCGGCCATGGGCGGCTTCAACAAAGTCAAAATCGAAATAGTTATAGGCAAACACCGCGCAACCAACCGGTGCCACACCGATGGTATTGCGCAACTCACCCATTTCTTCAAGCACTTCAGCAATCAAGCGATGTACCACACCATGAGTACAACCCGGGCAATAGTGTGTTGTAATGTTAGTTAGACCAATCGGGCGTTTGTAAACAACTTTTACATCTGTATCAGTCATCTTATGCTCCTTTTCCTATTGTTTCACGCATGAGCTCAAGCCATTTGGCACGACCATCCAACTCGGGTCCAGCATCGCTTTCAATCATTCTGTCGATAGCTTGGCTGATCTCATCGGGATATGGCACAGTACCACCCATGCGCCCATAAAAGTGTACTGGAGCACGTCTGGCGACAACCGAAACGACATCATCCAACATTTGGCCGTTGTTCATCTCAACGACCAAAAAGCTTTTGGCTCGTTCAGCAAGTTTATCAAGCACCTCTGTGGGATAAGGCGAAAGGCTCACTGGGCGCAACAAACCAATTTTGACACCTTTTTCGCGAGCTTCACGCACAGCAGTAAGCGCGATACGTCCACAAGTTCCAAAACCAACCACGACATATTCAGCATCGTCCAGGTAATATTCCTCGTAGCGGACTTCGTTACGCGTAATTTCTTCCCATTTGCTCATCTGGCGAATGTTCAGTCTTTCTTGAGCAGGCGGGTCAATATTGATAGAGCTCAAAATGCGTTTTCCACGTCCTTCTTTGGGCGCGACAGCGTAATCCGGCGATTCCATGTTGACTGGTTTGAAGGGCGGAAAGGTTGCAGGTTCCATCATCTGGCCCAGGAAACCATCCATCAAAATAACGACAATAGTACGATATTTTTCAGCAAGGTCAAAAGCTTCGCCAGTGAGATCAATGGCTTCTTGCACAGATGCTGGTGCCAAAACGATCAGATGATATTCTCCATGCCCGCCACCGTGTACAACTTGCGTATAATCCGCTTGGCTGGGAGCGATGTTGCCCAAGCCAGGACCACCGCGCATAACATCAACCAAAACAGCGGGCACCTCAGTACCATAAATATATGAAATTCCTTCGCACATCAAGCTGACACCGGGACTTGAGCTTGAACTCATTGTGCGTAAACCGGTACAAGCAGCGCCATAAACCATGTTGATCGCGCCAAGTTCGCTCTCAGCTTGCACAAAAGCGCGGCCAAGTTCGGGCATGCGCGCGGAAAGATACTCTAAAAGTTCAGTTTGGGGTGTGATAGGATAGCCAAAGTAAGAAACTAATCCGGCTCTCACTGCAGCTTCAGCAACTGCCACATTCCCCTTAATCATTTCTTTTGCCATGATTATTCTGCTCCTTTCTCCTCGTATCCGGGTGGTGTGCCACGATAGACAGTTATCGCTGCGTCTGGACAGACAGTGGCGCAAATCCCACAAGCGATACACTTTTCTGGTTGAGCCATATAGGCTGGGTGATAGCCTTTAATGCTCAATCGGCTCATGTCGAGTGCCAAAACCTTTTGTGGGCAATCGGTGATGCACGTTTCACAAGCCTTACAATACAGTTCGTTTATCTCAACCCATCCCTTTGGGGGCATGCGTTACCTCCTAAATCGATTTTTTTTGAATTTACATAGATTTAGTATAACAGACTTTTTTTGTAAATTAAGTTTTTTCATTTAGATCTCTACTCTTTCAAGGACAATTCTAAATAGCACTTAATTGGTATGTCTGCCTTTTTTGCAAGGAAACAACTGAGAAATTCTTTACTCTCCTGCTGTATATACCCAAAGCGAATGAAACCCTGCTCTTGATTTCGTATCTGGTACGAATATTGCAACACATCGGGTGAATATAGTCACTTATATAAGATGGATTTATTTATGAACACAATACCTGACTCAAATCAAAATCAAGCAAAAAGCCGTGCCTGGCTATTCGTTTTTCCTATATTGGCTTTGTTGCTATTAACGCTCATCTTAGTATCTAAGGACGGTCCCGGATTGTCAGAGCCAAAAGACCTGGTCATTCCAACAGATTTGCCTCGCACGAATGGGCCATTGGAAGTTTTACTTTTTGAACAACTCCCAGTATTGGTCAATGAGCGCTTCAGTTCTGACTGGCGGCTCGTTGATATTCAGTTTAATGAAGACAGCACCCAAGCCGTGCTCTGGATGGCAGAAACAGACAGCGATGGCGAGATTCTCGCCCGAGAGCCCTTGTTAATCCTCGCTATATTAAATACTACGAAAACACAATGGTCCATGTATACCGCACTTGATGAGAATTTTGGTGAACATCTCATGGCATCGGATTTTGGCGAAAGTGAGTTGGCTGATAGCGTTCTTGTTGGCGTTGAACCCAAATCGCCTACCGGGATTGTTTATGGTGGCTATTACCTACCCTGGGAGGCAGGACTGACAAAACGTGTAACATGGTCAGTCAGTCATACCTCATGCACACCGCAGTCACATTGTTACTACGCGTTCGACTTCGCGGATGGCACCATGTTTGATGTGGTTGCCGCGAAAGGTGGTTTTGTTTACCACTGGCGCGATACTTGCTCAAACAACAATAAATCTTGCACAAATAGCATCACACTTGAAGATCGCACAACAATCCCGTGGACCTACCAAATTTATCTCCACCTAGCTAAAAACAGTATTCCTGAAGAACTCAAAAAAAGAAGGAACCTACGTTGATCGCGGCCAGTTTTTGGGCAAAGCTGACAATACCGGGTATAGCACCGGGCATCATCTGCATTTTATGGTGGTTGAGAAAGACACTCTAACCAGTTGCAGGTACTATTGCTTCGGAAAAGCGGTTGATATTACCTTCAGAGATGTTGACATCAACTGGCATGAGGGTACAAAAGGTGGGCGTCCGCGCCTTGAAAGCGAAGCGAGACGTTTTGGCGGTCAAGGGCGCAGATATTATACAAGTCAAAACAAGCTTGATAATTCCTTACCGAATTCCCTACCTTATAAATATTATCTGTTTCCAATTTTCAAGCATTGATAATATTAAAAGATTTGCCCATGCTGGTTATTTTGACAAGAACTTAACGCATGCGCTTCAATCGAGCATACAGCAGATGTGCTTTTTGAGTGTTCTATGGGTAATTAGAACATAAATCGCTTATAATTAAACTATAAGGTGAAGATGACCGAGAAAAACCCACTCAGCCAACGCGAAACGGAAATACTCCAGCTCCTTGCCCAGGGCAAAAGCAATAAGGAAATTGCTACTGACCTGGTCATCAGCGTTAACACGGTGAAAGTCCATATTTCAAATATCTTCCAGAAGATTAACGTTTCCTCGCGTGCTGAAGCGATGGTTTTTGCTCTTGAAAATGGGCTCATTGAAGCTCCACGGCAAGAAACCCCAGAACCTCAAATTATCACCAAAGTTGTTGAAGTCGAATCAGCGAAGCTGAGCTGGCTACGCAAGTTTTGGTGGCTACTGGCTATTGCGTTGGTGCTTCTCGCTCTTGGTTTAGCAATCATTTTCTCCCGTTCCACAATACTAAGCCAACCAACGCCAACCCCAAACCCGTATCAAAGTCTTATCAGCGAGAATCGGTGGCAGTCCTACGAAAACTTATCTTCTGCCAGAGAAGGCATGGCCGTTGCCTCATACAAAAGCGAATTGTTTGTCATTGGAGGAGAAACACTTGAAGGCATCAGCTCGCTTAACCAAAGCTTTGACACCCGAAACAACCGTTGGTCTCTCCGTGAGCCCAAACCCACACCCGCAAAGAACGCCCTGGCTTTACAGGTCGCCGGCAAACTCTATATCTTTGGTGGAGAAAACCGCGATGGCAAACCAACAGATTTGCTCGAAATTTACGATCCTGAAACCGATACCTGGTCCACCGGAGCGAAAGGTCCTAAAGCATTAAGTCGATACGCTGCCACCAGTGTTGACGGTAAAATCTTCTTCTTTGGCGGCTGGGATGGCACAGCATTCAGTAAGGAAACTTATATTTACGAACCTTCGAACGATACATGGACAGCTGGCATCCCTTGCCCGATCGCTTTTGCTGATGCCCATGCTGTTCCAACAAATAACCGCTTTATGATCATCGGTGGCACGACAGAAAATAATTCATTAACAACGGTCAGAATTTACAGTCCTAATAGCAAAGCTGAAACCAATACCGCCTGGTCAGACCCTTTAGACTTTTTTGAAGCCGAGAAAATTATTGGCGCGCAATTAATTGGTGATTCTGTGGTCGTGTTTTCAAGAATGGATGAGGAGAAATTGCTCATTAGTTTTTATTCCTCACAAACTGAGACCTGGAGTCATTCGATAGATAATAACTTTTCATTAGTCACTGAGAATCCAAGCCTTGTTAATCTCTCAGGTTCGGTCTTCTTTATTGGAGGCAGAACGCGTGATGGGGAATTAAGTGATCATTTCGCCAGGTATCAGGCAGTCTTCACCATTATGATTCCTGCTGTCACTAATTAACATCCTCTTGCCCTTTCCCGAGAGCATTTCCTCATATGACCGCTACATATATAATCCATATTAAGTTACAGAATTCATTGATATAATCTTTGTCAGAAACACAGCAGCAGGATAAACGTGTTTAATAGAATTGAGGATTCTTGAATTCGTCTTCTGACCAGCCTACTTTTTTTAAAAAGCTCATCCAACCGCTCATGGCAGTCGGATCAACGGCTGTGCTTTCACAATTCCTGGTCATGCTCCAAAATCTGATAACCGCCAGATGGATTGGCCCCGAACTGAACGTGCATGTCTTGGCTGGTTTCAATGCCGCAGCCCTTGGGTTTGTCTTGGTCAATTGGGGCTTTGATCATTGGCTTCTACAACGCAGTTCAATTGAAGACGAAAACAACCATCAATACCTGGGGATGGTACTAACCAGCAAGTTTATCCTTGGCATCGTCTTATGTCTCGCTTTACTCATAGCACTGCCTGGTTTAAGACCAGAAATTTATCTCCCCTTCATTCTGGCACTTTGTCTGCTCGATACCCTCGTCGACTCACTTAGCAATAGTGCCTACACCTTCTATTTAGCGACCAACCGCTTTAATCAGTCTTCTCTCATAGTCACCATTTCCCGTCTATCACGCTTAGCTGGCACGCTCCTTTTGATTCTCCTGAAGGTAAAAAGCGTCGCCATTATTTTGGGGCTACGCTTGTTTATCGATTTCGCCACATTGGTTTATTTGTTGTGGAGACTAAGCCCCAGGTTTAAGCGGATAAAATTAGTCGATTTCAAAGCCATCAGCCAACAAACATGGACTTTCGGCGTCGCGGAAATTCTCAATTTCGTTTATGACCGCGCGGATTTAACCTTACTTGCCTTCCTAACCGTCTTTAAAAGTGAGATTAGTTATTATGGCACCGCGCTCAACATAGCTTTTGCCGGTATCGCGATTTTACAAACCCTGCAAAACGTCCTGGTTCCATACATTATCAAACAAGAAAAGTCTGGTCAGTATAAAGCTAAAAAAGCGCTTTACATACCACCTTTACTCCTTTTGCTTGGAGCGGGTATTGCCGGCTCATTGATTTTCTTCTTCTTTGGCCAAAGGCTCATTGATTTATTAATGGGACAAGCTTACAGAGCCGCTGGACCTCTACTAACCCTGACCAGCCCCCTGGTGATTATAAAAGCCATCAATGTCGCCTTATCTTCCTTCCTCATCGCCCGCCAACGTGAAAAGCTCAAACTGCTGCCCCTGGCCATTGTGACCATTCTAAAGACCGCTCTCATCCTCGTCTTTTACAAAAGCTATCGCCTGGAAGGCATGATCGTCATTTTCACACTTTGTGAACTGATTTTACTCATCCTCTACGCTATCCAACTCTTACGCACGCGTGGTCAAAAAGCACAGAAAACGCTTCAAACCGAGGAGGCTCCATCACCATGAAAATCTTCTTCACCACTTTCAACCAGGAAGGCAAAGGCAGTTTTTTACGCGCCCTTGCCCTCGCCAAAAAACTCGCCAAACTCGGACACCAGCTAACCGTCCTGTGTGCCTCACAACAAAACACACTTGAAGAAAAACACCTTGACGATGTGCGCCTGATCTGCTTCCCCTGGGGCAAACGTTTTTTGCACGGCTATAACCTTAGTGAAGTCCGTGCCCGCAAGCGCTGGCTCGGTAAACAACGCTTTGACATAGTTCATGCCTTTGATATGCGCCCGACCTGTGCCCAACCCGCCTTTCAAGCCAGACGACATGGCGCTTTGATGCTCTCCGACTGGGCAGACTTATTTGGCAAAGGGGGTTCCGTTGAAGAACGCTCAAATCCCATCACTCGCGCCATATTGCGCCCCATTGAAAGCTACAACGAACGCGTCCTGCGCAAGAAAGGGGATGGGGTTACATGTATCTGTAGCCATCTATACAAAATGGCGCAGGGTTTAAACTTTTCTGACAAACAACTCCTCTTATTGCATAATGGTTTTAACCAAACGATAAACCCGCGAACGAGCAAATTAGAAGCGCGCCAGCATTTTGGCATTAACCCAGATTTATATGTAGCCGGAAGTTTAGGCGCATTTTTCAACAAGGACTTTCAACTGCTTAAGTCTGCTATTGAGTACTGCCAAAGCCAGAAAGACATCAGCTTTGTCCACATCGGGCAAGGAAACACGGTGCTGCAAAACACCAGGGTCATCACTACGGGCAGACTTTCGGACACAGAACTCAGCCTCGCCTTGCAAGCCTGCGATATTTTGCTCTTGCCAATGGCAGATTTGCCCGCTAATCATGGCCGTTTTCCGCTGAAGTTCAGCGAATACATCAGTGCTGGTCGCCCTGTTTTAGCTACGCGCATTGGCGATGTGCCTGGTTTTACCGAAAAATATCAATGCGGTTATGTTTCCGCTCCCAACCCGGAAGATTTCGCCAAAACCCTGCTTGAAGCCTTTGACAAGCCCAAAGACATCGAAAAACGTGGCTCTAACGCTCTGCGGCTTTCTCAAAACCCTGAGCATAGCTGGAATAGCCGCGCGCTTGATCTGCAAAACTTTTATGAAAACCTGCTCAAGAACAGTTAACCATCGAGAACACAGATATGATGACAAATACGACAAACCTTAACCCTGCACCTCCCACCGAGCCCTGTTTTATCTGTGACAACACCAACTGGCAGTTGCTCTACAAAGCTCAGGACTTTTTGTATGATCTTGATGGGGACTTTTACCTCTATGAATGCCCCGAATGTGGTTTGGTTTCCACCCAGCCTAAGCTAACCAACGAGGAAATGCAAAAGTACTATCCCGAAGATTACATTGCCTACCCCGTCGCCATAGATGATGAGAAAACCTGGCACCAACGTGCTAACCGCCAGCGTGGCGTACGTCGAAGATGCGATTTTGCCATCCGCGAAAGTGGCATGGCGACAGGAAAAGTGCTTGATGTGGGATGCGCGACCGGCGTATTCCTCAAAGGCATGCAGGATCGTGACTGGCAGGCTTATGGCATTGAGCCATCCGATTATGCTGCCAACTATGCCAAAGAACAGCTCAAATTAAACGTAACACACGACTACCTGAAACCCGACAGCTACGAAGCCAATCAATTCGACCTGATAACCCTTTGGGATGTTTTTGAACACCTGCCCAACCCAGAAGAAACCCTGCAAATCATTCATAAAATCCTCAAACCGGGTGGCGTTTTATTGCTCACCCTGCCTAACAGCCAATCTTGGGATCGTCACATTTTCAAACAAGCATGGGCTGGCTGGGACACCCCCCGCCATTACTTCACTTATAACGAAAAATGTCTGACACAATTACTCGAAAGACACGGTTTCGGCTTCAAAAGACTAAAGAGTTTCACAAACCGCCATGGCTCAATGGTTTACTCCGTGAATTTTTGGCTCAAAAGTAAAAACGCCCCTGAAAAAAGGCGAAAATCCATTGAAAAATTCCTTAATTCCTACTTTTTCCGCGCGTTAAGCTACCCTTACTTCATCTTCGCCGATGCCATCAACCGTAGCGCCGGCATGACGGTGACGTATGTGAAAAAACAAGATAATCCAGAATTCCGATAATCAATCATAAAGAGAGAAGGTTTCCAATGAAAGGTACTGAACAATTTTTAGCTGAATACATGAGCGGAGTTGATAAACAATTCATCATCCCTGTTTACCAACGTAATTATGATTGGAAGATTGAGCACTGCAAACAGCTATTTGACGATTTGGTTTCCGTTCAAAAAAACGGAAGAAAAGCACATTTCTTTGGGAGCATTGTTTCAGGCCAAAACACTGAAAGTCTTCAGTCCCAGTTCTTAATCATCGACGGTCAACAACGGCTAACAACTGTTTCACTGTTACTTTTGGCTCTTTATAACTTGCTTGAAGAAGGAGTAATTAAGTCAAATGAGTCAAGTCTTTCTGAAAGAATTTTAGAGCATTATTTGATAAACAAATTTAACACAGGTTCAACCCGTATAAGACTGAAACCAATAAAGAAAGATTCAGAAGCATTTGAACGCTTACTTGATAAAAACAAAGAACATATCAAGTCATCAAACCTGACCATTAACTACAATTATTTTTACAATCGAATACAAAAAAGAGAATTATCAGCAGACGAGTTATTTAAAGCATTTCAAAAACTCCAAATAATTAACATCTACTTGCATGAAGGTGACAACCCACAATTAATCTTTGAAAGCCTAAACTCAACCGGGCTTGACCTCAGCGAAGGCGACAAAATTCGGAACTATATATTAATGGGAATCACCGATCCCAAAGAACAGGAGGCTTACTACCATACTTACTGGCATCAAATCGAGTTAGCCACTAATTTTGAGGTAAGCTTATTTATCAGAGACTACCTAAGCATCAAACTGCAGTCCATTCCAACATTCTCCAAAGTCTACCAGGTATTTAAGAGTTTCTCTCAAACAATGCCATTCAAAGACAAGGAAGAACTCCTCCAGGACTTACTTGCTTATGCAAAACGCTATAAAATCCTGCTAAATGCAAGTTCAACAAATGATCGGCTAAATAGCATTATTTTCAGATTGAATGTCCTTGAAGCTACGGTAACCAGGCCTTTTCTCATGGAAATTTTGAACCTTGCAGAAAACTCAGAATTAATAAAACAGGATGAATTAATCCAAATTTTTGAATATGTCGAGTCCTATATCTTCAGACGTACTATTTGCAATATTCCGACAAATGCTCTGAATAAAATATTCGTTTCATTACATCCGGAAATCATCGGAATCGAAAAAAGCGCAGAAAACTACTTTGAAAAATTCAAATACGTGTTGGCCAACAAGGCTCGTAGCGGGATATTCCCGACGGACGAAATGTTCACTTCAGCCTTTACAACTAAAGACATATTCTTTCTTAGAGGCAGGAATCAATCCTATATCATGGAACGGTTTGAGAATTTTGGCACACGCGAGACCAAAGATATTTGGGAACGTATCGAGAAGAAAGTCTATTCCATTGAACACATCATGCCCCAGACCTTGAATGATGAGTGGAAAAGAGAATTAGGTCCGGATTATCAAAAAATTCACGAAGAGTGGTTGCATCGTATGGCAAATCTGACATTAACAGCCTACAACTCAAGGTACAGTAACCATTCTTTCTATAAAAAGAAAACCATGGAAAATGGCTTTGCTCAGAGCGGACTGCGAATTAATCTGGATATAGCCAAGTATGAAAAGTGGACTTTAGATGAGATTGTGGATCGGAATAACAAACTCATGGAAAAAGCCCTCCAGATATGGCCCATGATTGAGACAACTTACAAAGTGCCTGAAAAGATTCTGGAAAGTGTGAGCTTAGCTGATGACATCGACCTGACTGGAGAAAAGTTGTTCAAGTATTCTTTTAGGGGTGAGGAATTTTTTACCAATACTTGGAAAAAGATGTATGTTGATGTCCTCAACATGCTTCATAACGAAAACCCTCACGTGTTATACAAAATAAGCACATCAGAAAACCAGCATGAGATGAATAGTTATGTTTCTAATAATTCACACAGTTTCACATACTTTCTGAAAATTGCAGATGACTTATATCTATATGACAACTTTAATACGAGTGGAAGAATTTATACTCTGCAAAAATTCCTTCCGATGTATGGAGTCGATCCAGAAGAGCTCATTTTTTATTTGAAGGATGACAGTAAGAATGAACTTAACGAAACGAATAATCTTGCAAATCATCGTATTTCTTTTTGGGAGTATGCTCTTCCCAGATTACGGGCTGAGACAAATACATTTCTAAAAAGAACTCCTACTCCAGATCATTATCTCGGCACTCCGATGGGCAATCCTGGCACACGGATTTATGCAAGTAGCTCAACGGAAAGCAGTAATGTGGAATTCTGCATTAGAAGAAAAACGACAGAAGAAAACAAGGCGCTTTTCGATTTTTTATTTAGCAACAAGGATGAGATTGAAGCCAAAGCGGGTAAGCCGTTTAATTGGAAACGGATGTCAGATTATCAAGTCTCATGCGTGACATCCATCCCATTTTTACTTAGTAATATGAATAAACAAAATTGGGATGCCATCATTGATTATTTTGTAGCGCAAATTAACTTAATGCGGGAAGTCTTCAATCCCTATATTGAGTTATTTGATCTGAAAACAAAGCAATAGGCTTTACACACTTCATTATTTAAAAAACAACCAGCTATAAGGAAGCTTTAGGCTGGTTGTTTGATTTCGCTATCTGCTATTCTTGGCCAGGTTCATCAGAAGTTTGAGTTTGATTAGCTTCTTCAGCCAATTTAATCTCAATCTTCTCTTCCATACGCATGGTGCCGCGCAGGAAAGCGCCTTCTTCGCTGCTGAACGAGGTCGTTACCACATCGCCCCAAACGCGGCCGGTCGCGCGGATTTCTAACTTTTGGCAGATCACATCGCCCTGAACCAAACCCGCCACAATCAGGGTTTCAGCTTTGAGCGTCTTGCAATTCACTTTGCCGGTCTCGCCAACCACCACCGTGCCACGCACCACGATTTCGCCAGTCACACTACCTTCAATGCGCACGCCATCCTCGCCGCTCAGGTCACCGTGCCAGCTCATACCGCGCCCGATAACCGTTCCGATTTGACTATGCGCTTTCACCACCGGCGTAAAACCTTGGGTTTCCTTTTTTCTTCTAAACAACATGGTGCTATTATAACTTTATTAAGTCAGAAAGGCTCGACGAATCTACATACCAGCGCCACGGAAGCGAAAGCCAGGGTTCAGTGGCATATCCAATGCCAATCCGGGCGCTTTGCTTGACTATATCCGCTTTAAGGTCAAAGCCTTTTTCAAACCATAATCCAGTGCTTTTATCACACATATCCGCGCCGTTCAGCGCCCCGTCTATTTCCAAAGCCTGACACAGCTTGGCAGGGCCATTCAGCCAACCAGGCTTACCAAAATCCCTTTCTCGTCGCGCGCGCATCGCCTCTAAACCGTCCAGTGGAGCGAGAGCCCGAATCAACACCGCGGCAGGCAGGTCCATATCATCACAAACCACATTCAGCATCCAGTGCATGCCATAGGTAAAGTAGACATAGGCGTGACCAGCTTCGCCAAACATCACCGCGTTACGTTTTGTTTTTCCCCGACTGGCATGGCAGGCTTTGTCTTCCATCCCCTGATACGCCTCGGTTTCGACCACCACAGCGCGCACGCGCTGGCCATCAATTTCCCGCACGATTAACGCGCCTAAGAGCTCCGGCGCGACTTCCGTCGCTGGTCGCTCAAAGAAAGCTCTCTCTAAGATATCGCCCATCAAATTTGCAACAAGGGGTCTTTTTCAATCGTCAGGCGCAGGCCGGTTTCCAATGGGACTTTTGGCAGATAATTAAGTAACCGCTCTGCTTTGCTGATATCCGCGCACATTCTATCCGCGCCACCATCGCGTTTGGGATTGAAAATCTGCTCGGGTTTTTTATCAGTGACCATACGCACCAGGCGCGCCAGTTCGTTCACACTCGTTTCAACACCACTGCCGATATTGATAATCTCCTGGTCCACGCCATGCGCTTTCGCGGCTGTAATCAAAGCGTCCACAACATCATCCACATAAACATAATCGCGGGTTTGCATGCCATCGCCATGAATCACAATCGATCCATTACTCAAAGCGTGTTTCAGAAAGTTGGGGATAATCGGTGGATTCGAAAGCGTCACCCGCTGACCGGGCCCATAGGCGTTAAAAATCCTCAAACATACCGCTTCAACCCTGGTTTCTTCGGCAATCGTGCGCAGGTAATACTCCGCGGCTAATTTAGACACCGCGTAAGGTGAACCAGGGTGCACGATGGCGTCTTCCTGATAAGGAACCTCATCCTGCATGCCATAAATCGCGCCGCTGGATGCCATCACCACCCGCCTGACGCGTGTATCGCGCATGGCTTCCATCAGCGTTACCGTGCCACCCACATTCACATGGTTATAATCGCGCGGGAAGAGCACCGACTCAGACACTGAAACCTTAGCAGCCAGATGAAACACACAATCGACATCCTGCAAAAGCTTCCAGAGGATGGTCTTTTCGTTGATATCGCCTTCGGTAAAGTGTACTTCGGGTAAAAGTCGCGCCGGCTCGCCCGCGGAGCAGTCATCCAAAACACGCACCACATGCCCCTCTCGCGCGAGGCGATTGCTCAAAGCTGACCCAATAAAACCAGCGCCACCAGTAACTAAATAAATCATGTTGTGTTTATCCTGATAGCACCGATTATAGCATGCTCACCCGATTAATTTAGTAAAAAAGTCTTTAAATAGTCTCAACTGCAATCATAAAAAACATAGTGGGCGTGTATAATAAAAGTAACAGCCCTATAAAAAGAAACGGAGTCGATATGAGCCCATTTCACAACCCATTATTTTTGCAAAACAAACCCGGCACGCTTGCCCCGATAGAATTCAAGCCCACAACCCTCGCCATTATCATCGCGGCTTTGGTAGGCGTGGCGTTTATCGCGTGGATCATCTGGCTGATCGTGAGTAAACGCTTGCAAAAATGGTCAGCGGCCGCCTCGCAAAGCCGAAAATGGAATGCTCAGGACAACAAACTTTCCAATGAGCTCAAAAATCTGGCTCGCGCCATGAACCAGCAACACGCCCAGCTTGGCAAAGAAACCTGGGACGCGAGGCTCAGCGACCCCGGTTACGACGCCGCCTATACCAAGCTGGTGAATCTCAATCAACAGGTGCTGGGCATGGAAATGCACGTCAGCTCGCTTAAAGAAGAGCTGCAAAAAATCACCCAGGACCGCGATGCCATTGAAACCCAATATGATGACCAGCTGAATAAGTTCGAAGCGGAACGCCGAACCACCCAAACCAGTATCGCCGAATTGAGCAAGCGCCATAAAGGGCTCGACACCGAACTCACTGAACTAAGCATGGAAAAAGCGCGCATTCAACGCGAGATCAAAGAAACGCGCACCAAGATGATTGAAATCGACAACTCCGACGCGCCAAACAAACCCGCTCTTACCTTCCCGCTCACCAGCAAGCTTGAGCAACTTAGCACTACCCTGATGGATGTCTCGAAAAAATCACCTTCAATTGATGATGAAATCATGAAAGTTGAGTCAGAATTGAAGCCACTCAATGACCAACTGGAAGAACTCAACAAAAATTACAGCCGCACACAAATTTTGAAAGGCCAGGAACTCGACCCGTTAGACAGCCATATCGTCAAGCTGAAGCAATCCCTCAAAAAGAAAGAGGAGGAGATTCTGCAGCTTGAAAAAGTCGTTCCCACGATGCTTGAGGAACTCGGCGCGCAGGTTGACTATGTACGTCCTGAGAGCCTCCGCTTGGCGCCGCTTTATACGAATTTGGACGATATTCACGAACGCACACGCCTCGCCACAGATGAACAGCAACAACTTCGCCTTTTGATGGACAAAGGCGACAAAAGCTCCGCGCGCAAGTTCTCATGGTTCTTGTTTGCCATTCTGCTGGTGATCGTTGCCATCCTATCAGTTTTGATTTTTGTAAAATAACTGCCCTTGCTTTTATAGAAAGACGCCTGAATATCAGCTTTTGAGATTTTAATACATAAGAGCCAGTGACTAACGAATCACTGGCTCTTTCAATTAAAAAAAGAGAGCGGGCGATCGGATTCGAACCGACGAATGTTAGCTTGGAAGGCTAATGCCTTACCGCTTGGCGACGCCCGCGTAAGTTCTATTTTAGTCAAAACCATCATAATGTCAATATTTTGTTAGCAAATGTTTATTCGTCCGTTATTTTCAGCCTGATAAATATCTGTTTTTTTCGTCCTGTAGTTCACTTAAAAGATTAATGGGCGTCTCCGGCGAGTCCTTACGAGATGAGCCTCATCACGCTCGTATTATTAAAAGGAATAATCAATATGTAACACTTTTAACATTATTCCAACCTTCCTCATGTATAATTCAGCACGGAGATATACCCTATGAAGAAAAAAATAAACATTATCGAAACAGCTCTACGTGACGCACATCAGAGCCAATTTGCTACACGCATGACTACCGACCAAATGTTACCTATCCTCGAAACGATGGACCAAGCCGGCTACTACGCCCTCGAAGCCTGGGGAGGCGCGACCTTCGATGTCTGCCTGCGTCATCTTGACGAAAACCCCTGGGACCGCCTGCGCACCATCCGCAAATACGTCAAGAACACCAAGCTACAGATGCTCATGCGCGGGCAAAATATCCTTGGTTACAGCCATTATTCTGATGACGTTGTTGAAGCTTTCGTTGGACGTGCCGTCGACAACGGGATGGACATTTTCCGCCTCTTCGACGCGCTCAATGACCTGCGCAACCTTGAAACCTCGTTCAAAGCCGTCAAAAAATACGGCGGGCATGCCCAGGGCGCGATTTGCTACACCATCAGCCCCTTCCACACCATGGAATACTTCGCTAAATTAGCTGTTGACTTAGAATCCATGGGCGCGGACTCCATCTGTATCAAAGACATGGCTGGCATCCTCACGCCAAAATACGCCGCTGATTTGGTAGTTGCCATCAAATCAAAGAGCAACCTGCCCATTAACATGCACACCCACTCCACCAGTGGCACGGGTGCCATGACCTATCTCGACGCGGTGCAAATCGGCGCGGACATGATCGACACCGCTATTTCGCCTCTCTCAGATGGCACCAGCCAACCCCCAACCGAAACCATGCACATCGTGCTTTCGGAGATGGAGTTTGAAACCGGGCTAAACAGCGACAAACTGGTTGATATTGCCACTTATTTCAAAGGTGTCCGCAAGACCTTCCAGAATGCCAAAATTTTTGACGACAAGGTTTATCAGGTCAACCCCTTGATTTTAGAGTATCAAGTACCGGGTGGCATGCTCTCAAACCTGATTGCCCAACTCAAAGAAGTTGGCGCGGAAGGCCGCCTGGATGAGGTTTTGGCGGAAGTTGAACACGTGCGCTCAGAAGTCGGCTACCCGCCTTTGGTTACGCCCATGTCGCAAATTGTTGGCGCGCAAGCGGTGGTCAACGTGCTTTCTGGCAGTCGCAACACGATTATTCCAAATGAGATGCAAGACTATGTGCGTGGTTATTACGGACGTCCTGCCGCGCCAATTGACCCGGAATTTGCTGCGAAGATTCTACAAGGTAAAAAGCCTGTCACTGTGCGACCAGCCGATTTACTCGAACCACGCTTACCCTCAGCGCGCAAAGAAATTGAACATCTTCGCCCGTCTGATGAATCTGTGATCAGTTACGCTATCTTCCCCGAGATTACCAAAGCCTATTTGCAACGTCATTTAGTAACTTCTGAACATGGCTGGGCAAACGCTGGCGCTCTGGGTTAGAAACGTAAAAACATATTCACGACACAAAACACGGCCACATCGGTCGTGTTTTTATTTTTCTAATGGCAGGTATGTTTGAATCAGACTTTAGTGATTTGTGATCCAAACTCATTCGCCCAGGTTTGACTCATCCATCATATTTGAGGATAATTAGGGTAATGTATCTAAAAGGAAGTAAATTCTCAGTACAATCGCGGCGCAAGCGGGGTAACCCCTGGCTCATCATATTTTTATTGCTGGGTATTGCCGGCTTGATCTACCTGAATATCGTTGTGGTGCCTATGATTAACCCACCCTTTGTGCCCACGCCCACACCCACCCGCGACCCGGAATCCTACGTCACCGAAGCGGACACGCTTGCTGAAGAAGGCAAATACATTCAAGCTGTGGAAGTCTATCAGCAGGCGATTAATGCCAACCCACAAAACATTGATAACTATCTCAAAATCGCCCGCCTGCAGATTTTCACCAGTCAGCTTGAGCAAGCCCAGGTGAACGCCCAAAACGCGATACTCCTGGACAGCGGCAACTCAGACGCCTACGCGCTCTTAGGCTGGGCAAAGGCTTTCCAACGCGAGTATCTTGCTGGTGAAGCTGACGTGCGCAAGGCGGTGGAGCTGGACCAAAACAGTGGACTGGCACACGCCATTTATGCTTACATCTTAGCTCTGCGTGTGGAAGCGCGTATGGACGAGCTTGACACCATGGACCGCGCCATTGAAGAAAGCCGTACCGCTTTGGCGCTGGAGCCCAATCTCATGGAAGCCCACTGGGCGCGCGGTTACGTGCTTGAAGTTACTGCTAACTTTGCCGAAGCAGTGGAATCGCTGAAAACCGCCAATCAAATCAATCCCAACGTGGACCGTTTGCACATGGCATTAGGCCGCAACCTCACCTACATCGACCAGCTCGACCAAGCTGTTTTTGAATTCACCAAAGCTTACTCGCTCAACCCCACCAGCCCCGCTCCAAACCTGGCTATCTCACAGGTTTACAGCCGCCTGGGTGAATTCGATAAAGCCATTCAGTATGGTGAAGTCGCCCTGCGCGATGGCCCCACCCAAGCCAACCTCTACGCGAACCTGGGCACGCTCTATTATCGAAAATCACAATTTAACGCCGCTATTGAATACCTCCGCATCGCTGTGCGTGGCGGTCTATCTGAAGAGGGTTTAGCCGTGGAAGGCATTCCACTTTCTTACGAGCTGGGCGTGGTTGAAATTTACAGCCGATATGGTTTGGCATTGGCGAAAATTAACCAGTGCAACGAAGCCGTCAGCATCGCTGAAGGGATACTCCAAACCGTGCCCGATAGCGCGGTTGGACAGGAAAACGCGGCCATCATCATTAAAACCTGCGAAGAAAACCTGCTCAACCCACCCACACCAACAACCGCCCCAACGCCAACTGTAGTCACTGGCCCCACCGCCACACCAGAAGGAGAGCAACCATAAAGCTGAGTTGCTATGTACATCCACGAACGCAAGAACCTTTTTCATAAGCCCAAGCCTGTCTCCAACCCATACTTAATCATGCTTATTTTGTTGTGTATCGTTATCGTGGTGGCGGTTATGCGCGATTATGCCAGCGGTAAGATTTGGCCCCCTTTTGTTCCCACACCCACACCTACCCGCACGGTAAATTCCTTTTTGGTTGAGGGTGATACACACTTTCAGGCTGGGAATCTTGATGCCGCCATTGAGTCTTACAACAAAGCGATTTTGCTTGAGCCAGAAAACATCGACCTGCGCGTAAAATTAGCGCGTATTCAGGTTTATTCTTCCGCGTCGCTCACTACCGACCAGGAACGTCGTGACCGCCTGGCAGACGCCCTGGCAGTTGTTGATGAAGCTCGTGCAATGGCACCCTATAACGCTGACGCACTCGCGGTTCGTTCTCTTGTGCTCAACTGGTCAGCTAACCCAGCCCTGGCGGGTGACCGCACCAAAGACTTGCGCAACGCCGCCGAAGCTGACGCCCTGGCAGCCATTCAGTTAGACAACAGGAACGCCCTCGCCAAAGCCTACTACGCCGAAGTACTCATCGACCAGTTTAAATGGGGTCAGGCGCAGGACTATATCGCTCAAGCGCGCGAGAACGGCGAGCATCTGATGGACGTGCGACGTGTGCAGGCTTTTGTCTATGAAGTTTTGCAGGAGTACAACTTAGCAATCGAGTGGTACCAAAAAGCGATTGAAGTCACCCCTAATCTCACTTTTCTTTATATCCGGGTTGGCACACTCTACCGGCACAACGGTGGTGATGTCAATTTTGAAATTGCCCTCGAATACTTCGCCAAAGCCGCCAACCTCAACTCGCAGCTGGGGATTGAAGATCCCATTCCTTACATGGCTATCGCCAACACCTACATTCGCATGGGTGAAGCCATGGTTGCTTCGCGAAACGCTTATCGCGCGCTCAGCATCAATCCCTACAATCCCAGTACTTATGGGCAAGTGGGTGTCATTTATTACAAAGCCCGCAACTATGAAGGCGCGGAAATGGTACTGAAATGCGCCGTAAGCGGGTGTACAGCCGAAGAAAGCTGTTTGGCGCGCGAAGAAGACCCCTGCGAAAGTGATATCACCACAGAAAAACTACCCCTTTCCGACTCAACGGTGGTCTATTATTACATCTATGGCTCGGTTTTAGCCGGCTTACACCGACGCGGACAAGATGACCGCTGCGCGCTCGCTTCAGAAGTGTTTAAAGAAATTCGCGAGCGTTACTATGATACGTCCAACGAGTTCACCCGCACGGTGCTTGGCATCGTGAGTGCCAGTGAAAACATCTGTGGCATCACACCCGGACAGGTCTTTAGCACGCCAGTCCCTACACGCGATCTCATCAGCACACCCACACCTCAGCCCACCGAAACGCCCTTCGTTATTCCCACCCACACTCCAACGCCCTAAGCACGTAAACGTTCTATAAGAAATGTTTATGATTGCTTGACTTACACGCTCGGAAAGTTTATCATGTATTAGCACTCTCAAGTTGAGAGTGCTAAAATTTGAAACTTAGACTTTATTATTGGAGGATCTCGATGACAATTAAAATGCGACCATTAGGTAGCCGACTGGTTATTGAACCGATCGAACAAGAAGACATCACCGCTGGTGGTATCGTGCTTCCCGAAACTGCTAAAGAAAAACCCCAAAAAGGTACCGTTTTGGCAATTGGCCCCGGCGAACGCAACGACGCTGGCGAACGCATCCCAATGGATGTAAAGGTTGGTGAAGTTGTACTTTATGCCAAATATTCTGGAACTGAAATCAAGTACGACGGTAAAAAATTGCTCATTCTGCGCGAGAGCGACGTGCTCGCTATTCTTTAATAAGACAATCACACACAAGGAGAACACTATATGGCTAAACAATTAGTTTTTGGAGAAGAAGCACGACGCTATCTCAAGAGTGGCGTTGATGCAGTTGCAAACGCTGTCGCCACAACTTTAGGCCCCAAGGGTCGCAACGTGGCTTTGGATCGCAAATACGGTTCACCCACCATCACCCACGATGGCGTCACCGTTGCCAAAGAAATTGAACTTGAAAACCCCTTTGAGAACATGGGTGCCCAACTGCTTAAAGAAGTAGCCACCAAGACCAACGACATCGCTGGCGATGGCACCACAACCTCAACCGTTTTGGCACACTCCATCGTGACCGAAGGCCTCAAGAACCTTGCCGCTGGCGCGAACCCCATGCTGCTCAAACGTGGCATCGAATCCGCGACCAAGGTCGTCTCTGAAGCCATCCACAAACAGGCAATTGCCATCACAACCAAAGAAGAAATTGGCGCTGTGGCAACTGTTTCAGCCCAGGACACCCAAATTGGTGACCTCATTGCTGACGTCATGGATAAAGTTGGCAAAGACGGCGTGATTACCGTTGAGGAATCCAAGGGCCTCGAATTTGAGACCGAATATGTTGACGGCATGCAGTTCGACCGTGGCTACATCAGCCCCTACTTCGTTACCGATCCCGAGCACATGCTCGCTGAAATCGCGGATCCCTACATCTTAATTTACGACAAGAAGATTTCCGCCGCTGCCGACATCGTGCCCCTGCTCGAAAAAATGGTGCAGATTGGCAAACGCGAACTTTTGATTATCGCTGAAGACATCGATGGCGAAGCTTTGGCTACCCTTGTACTCAACAAGATCCGTGGCATGCTCAACGTTGTGGCAGTGAAAGCCCCTGGTTTTGGTGACCGCCGCAAGGCCATGTTGCAAGACATCGCCATCCTCACCAACGCGACCGTCATTTCTGAAGAAACCGGCCGCAAACTCGAAACCGCGACCATCGAAGACCTTGGCCGCGCTGAAAAAGTCACCGTTGACAAAGACAACACCACCATCGTGGACGGCAAAGGTGATACCGGCGCGATTAAGGGACGCATCGAACAAATTCGCGCGGAAATCGAAAACACCACCAGCGATTACGATCGCGAAAAACTGCAGGAACGCCTGGCTAAATTGAGCGGTGGCGTGGCGATCATCCGTGTTGGTGCTGCCACCGAAACCGAACTCAAAGAAAAGAAACACCGTGTTGAAGACGCCCTCAGCGCGACCCGCGCCGCTGTCGAAGAAGGCATCGTGCCTGGTGGCGGTGTGGCACTCGTCAACGCGATTGCCGCGCTTGAAAACTTCAAGATGGAACAGGACGACGAGCAAATCGGTGTCAACATCGTGCGCCACGCGCTGACTATGCCCATGCGCCGCATCATCGAAAATGCTGGCCAGGACGGCTCTGTGGTTGTATCTACCGTGCGCCAGAAACAAGAAGAAGAAGGCAACAAGCACATTGGTTACAACGTGCTCACCGAATCCTATGGCGATATGCTCAAACTCGGTGTCACCGACCCCGCCAAGGTTACCCGTGGCGCGCTTGAAAACGCCGCTTCAATCGCCGCGATGATCCTGACCACCGAAGCCCTGGTCACCGACATCCCCGAACCTGAGGCCCCCGCCCCCGCCATGCCTCCTGGTGGAATGTACTAAAATTAGCTCTGTCTAAACGACAAAATACACAGAGAGCCTGAACAGGCTCTCTTTTTGTTTCTTTATTCGCGCTTAAGAAAAAACTACTTAAGTACTTTTTCGATTTAAGTCTTAAATATCAATCCCACCTACTCATACCTTAGAGCCTCAACCGGCTCCAGATTAGCCGCGCGGATGGCGGGATAGATGCCAAAGAACAAGCCGACCGCCAGCGAAAAAAGTGTTGCCAGCAAAATCGCGTCGATACCTACAACAGCCACCAAAGGCGTGCCATAGCTGGAAGCAATCCGACTCACCACCAAACCCAGCACCCAGCCCACCACGATGCCCAAAATGCCACCCAGCACACTCAACAAAGCCGATTCGGTCAAGAACTGCAGCTTGATATCCGACTTTCGCGCGCCCAGCGCTTTGCGCAAGCCGATCTCGTGCGTGCGCTCCGTTACCGAAACAAGCATGATGTTCATAATGCCAATCCCGCCTACCAAAAGCGAAATGCCCGCGATGCCTGCCATAAAGATGGTCAGAATGTTGGTAACCGAGTTGGCAATTGACAGGATATCCTCCTGATTGGTAATGGTAAAGTCATCCGCCTGTTTGGCAGTCAGCCGATGTCGCGCGCGCAAAACCGCCCGTGTCTCACTAATCGCGTCATCCACCGATTCAGCGTCCTGGGCTTGCACCATGATGATACTCACCGAATCAGGAACACTTTGCCTGGAAATACGCATTTGCATCGTGGTAACCGGAATATAGGCTTGCATATCCGGGTTACTGAACTGGTTGCCACCCTTTGCCGCGCTCACACCAATAACCCTGAAAGGATAATTATTGATGCGCACACTCATCCCCACTACTTCGCTGCTTCTGCCTGTCAGGCGTTTGGCTAATTCGGGGCCCAAAACGACCACCGCGCGACGGGAATCAACATCATCCTCCGTGAAAAATTCACCTTCCGTAAGCTGCACGTCCATGGTGTATTGATACACCGGCACGCTGCCCACAACGCCAGCTTCGTGACTTTCGCTTCCCAAACTAAACGTGGCATATTCGCTCATCATTGGCGACGCCCAACGTACATGGGGCGCGCGCAAACGATTGTTCAATTCTTCAACATCCGCCAAAGTGAGATGCCTGGGATTTTTGACGTCTTCCGCGCGATTACCGCGCATAACATAGATGACGTTCGTACCAATGGACTCAATTTGCCCGATGATACTCGCCTCAGCCCCACGGCTGATTGACAAAATCGCGATAACCGCACCAACACCGATGACAATACCCAAAACGGTGAGAAAGGAGCGCATTTTGTTTGCCGCTAAACTGCTAAAAGCTTCTTTTACTGCCTGAAAAAAGTTCATCGCCCTCCCTCCTCACTGACAATCAAGCCATCAAACAGACGAATCACGCGTCGCGTTTGCGCGGCAACATCAGCGTCATGGGTGACAATGACAACCGTCGTCTTCATCTCGTGGTTGAGTTTCAAAAGCAAATCCATCACTTCTTGCCCGGATTTTGAATCGAGATTTCCGGTGGGTTCGTCAGCCAGAATGATCGCAGGTTTATTAACCAAAGCCCGCGCCACTGCCACGCGTTGTTGTTGCCCGCCCGAAAGCTCGTTAGGTTTGTGCGACATGCGGTCTTCCAGCCCCACCGCGATCAGGGCTTCTTCCGCGCGTTGGCGCATATGACTGGTATCGTCGCTGTATCTTAAAGGAAGTGCCACGTTCTCAATAGCAGAAATACGTGGCAGAAGATTGTATTTCTGAAAAACAAAACCAATTTTCTTGTTGCGTACTTCCGCAAGCTCATCGTCTTCAAGTTCTGATACCAACACGCCATCCAGGTAGTACTCACCGCTGGTTGGCGAGTCAAGGCAACCAATCATGTTCATCAGGGTCGATTTTCCCGACCCGCTTGGTCCCATTATCGTGGTCAGTTCGCCGGGATAAATGTCAAGGTCAATACCCCGCAAAGCCCGCACGATGATGTCTTCGCCCATCTGAAAGTCTTTGGTCATACCACGAACACGGATGACCGGTTCAGTTTGCAGATTATCTGCCATGCCCACCACCCATGCGCATAAAGCTTTCGATTAAACTAACCGGCGGCGAGATATAAACAGCTTCGCCATCTTTGATATCCGCTTCCAGAATTTCAATCGACTGGCTTGAATAAGCGCCGATTTTCACTTCGACCATCTCGGGGCGTCCATCGCGACGCACATAGACATAAGTTTTGCCCTCGCGCGTAAAGACCGATTCAGCTGGTACAACATAGGTGTTCTCGCGGGTCTCGGTGAGGATGTTCACGCCAACCGTCATTCCGGGTTTGACTTTATCCATGCCGCTTTGCATCAAAATCGTCACGTTGTAATTCACCACACCACCCGCCATGCTGGGCACGCTGGCAATTTCGCTCACAATGCCCTGGTAAGTTTCTTCAAAAAAAGCGTCAAAAATGAGCTCCGCGGACTGTCCAACTTGAATATAAGGAATATCCACTTCCGAAACAGGCACGTCCAGATAGAGTTCGCTTAAATCCGCCATTTGAACGGCTTTGCTCCCTGGGCTAACACCATCACCCACCTGCATGCTCAGTTCGGTTATCGTGCCAGCGAACGGCGCGAGAATTTCCTGTTGGCTCAATTGCTTATTCGCCAAATCGAGCTGAGCCTGCAAACGCTCTTCCACTTCAGGATCAGGTCCATCTTTAATCTTTTCGAGATTTTCCTGATGCCCCGTTAGGATTTCTTCCTGTAAAGCAATTTGCCTGTCAAGCGTGTTTGTCTCGTCAGCAATCGACTGCGGATCGCAATAAGCGAGATTTTGACGAGCGTTCTCCACCGCCATCCACCTGACTTGTGTTGGCCAGTTTTCGTAATCCGCTAAAGCGTCATCAAGCTGTTTTTGCAGGTTTGTTAATCTTGAATCCGAGCACGTTCGCAAGGTGAGCGCGTCTCTCTGGTCTTGCAGATTGGCGATGTTTTTTTCCACGGTGGCGATATCACTTTGTAATTGCGCGCGTTGCAAATCAGTATCGCTCTCCAGATTTTCCAACTTCGTTTCGATATCCAATTTGTTGAGTTCAGCCTGCAAAATATCAACTGGAAGGCGATTTTTATCCAGACGCATGAGCGGTGTATTCGCCTTGACTTCATCGCCAACTTCAACCAAAACCTCACCCACATAAGCGCTGGATTGCCAAACGAGCACCGCGGATTGCCTGGCGCGCACTGTTCCAGATCCACTGATGGTTGAAACGAGCGTGTCCCGTTGATAGGGTACTGTTTTGAGCTGACTGATGGTCTGTTCCGCTTGTTGTCGCTTTATATAGCTATTCGCAGTGAAAAAGCTAGCCAGCAAAACAGCGATGATAAGCAATATCCACCATCCGCTAAGTTTCTTTTTCTTTCTTTTGATTGGTTTGTCTGTTGTCATCATACATGCCTCCGCAGTCGTATTTCTTAAGGATATGCGATAACTATTAAATTGCTATTAATCCATCACGAAATCCATTTTACATTATTGCGCCTGACAATATAAGTAAGCATATACTTCTCCTCCGGCGCTTGGCTTCCCAGTCATGCACTTTTTTCCCACTTTGTTCAAACTTTGTTCAAACGTGGTCACCCAACCACATTTATCATCAATTCTTCCTAAAAAACAAAAACCCACATCAAATTGATTGTGGGTTCTTCAGCGGAGAGGAAGGGATTCGAACCCTTGATACCTCTCGGTATACTCGCTTTCCAAGCGAGCGCACTAGACCAACTATGCGACCTCTCCGAACAGGCGCTTATTATATCAGAGTTTTTACAATTTCAAGCCTTTTTGAAAATCGATTCTCGTTTTAGCTCTTAATGAGTCTTTTTTCATTATTTTTTGGGAATAAGCTTTTTCTAAATACCTTATATTTTCTACTGTGGCTCTTACAGTCTTGCCTTAAACTATAGTTAGAAGATAAGGTTCAAATCTTCTGAAGGAGTAAAAATGGAAACAAATCGTAAAGTCCCCTTGTTGCTTTGGCCCTTTTATGCCTTGATGCAGTTGGTGATCTGGATTTTGAAGGTCACTGGCCGGCTGGTTGGTTTCATCCTGGGCATTGTGATGGTTGTGGCAGGCGTTTTGCTGTGCATGACCCTCATTGGCGCCATCCTGGGTGTGCCCCTGGCCATTTTGGGCGTGATGTTGGCGTTCAAGTCGCTTTTCTAAGAAGCAGGACACCAGTTCCTCTTTACCAGTCCCCATGATGTCAAAGTATTCGCTCGTGGACGGTAATCCACGAGCGAACTTTAAATACTAAGTTTTACAGCAGAATAAACCAGAAGATTTAGTTCAACAACAAGGCAGATTACGCGTTTGCCAGTTTTTGTTTTAGACTGGTGAGGATATCCACTGGCGTGGGATCAACGCCATACGCCAGTGCCAGATAATAAGCCACGTAATCGCCGAACTGCACCAGGCTCCACATCTGTGCCAGGCGGCTTTCGCCTTTGGCAAAAACCTCCAGCACTTCAATGCCCGCCTCAACGAAAAGCTCCTCATTAACTTTAACACGCAGCCGGTTGCGGGCATGGTCTGTGGGCGCGCTCAGAAAGACCGCCACGGTATAATTCAGCAGGTTTTCAGGGAACACTAAACCCGCTAAAGTATTGTGATTCATCTCGGGAATTGCCTCAAACGAAGCCCAGGCCTTGGCGAGCTCCGCGATTTGCGCTTTCCAGCGCCGCGCGACAACTTCCATGCTGCCCGCGCCAAAAATGACCACATTTTTATCGAGTAATCTGATAGCCAGCTCCTCGCATGGGTTGGCTTTATCTTCCTCGATTACACCATAAACCGGGCGCCATTCGCGCATCAGCGCGGCACTGTCTTTGATTACTTCATCCTGCCCAGTGATTAATCCCAATCGGCTCGCTAAGCCCAACAAAATGCCAAAGGAATAAGCCAGGGCGGTGCGTGGCTGACCGTCATGTTCAAAAGTCCAAGCGGTAACGCCAGCTTCAAGTGCCATCTCGCGCAATTTGCCACCCGTGCTGATAGTCAGCAGCGAACAGCCTCTTTCGCGGGCGGTCTTGAAGCAATCGATGGTTTCTTCGGTGTTGCCCGAATGTGACGAGCAAATTACCAAAACCTTCGCGCCTGATGCCCAGGCGGGTAAGCCATAATCGCGGTGCGAATAAACCGGCACATCCGAAATCTCACGCATATAGGAACCAAAAAAATCGCCTCCTATTGCCGAGCCACCCATGCCACAAATCACAATCGCGCGTGGTTTTGGACATTCCGGCAAGGAGAGCGTTTTGCCCAAATGCCAGGCAGTTTCAAGGTCATCAGGCAAACGGTTAATGTAAGAGAGCATGTTTTCGGGGTCGGCGAGTTCGAATTCGTTCATAGAATTATCCTTTTTTATGGGGTTGGACTAAGTTCCGGCGTGGGACTTGGTTCTTCGGTTGGGGTTGGCGTGGCATCATTGCTAACGATAATGCGCACATAGAAAGGCGAATCAGCGTTCATCCCCAATCCAAAAAGCGTGCCATCCGGAGCTTGCAGCATCCAGTTACCCTGATAAGTGCCTGGAGCAGTAGGCGCGATCATATCAATGCTCAGGTCAATAGCTTGACCTGGTAAAACTTCAGCTTCGAGAAAACGCTCGTACTGTGCGCCCATAGCGTTCTGTGAATAGAAAACCAGTTTGTAAAGGCGGGTCCATTTGCAAGAGCCAGAATTGACCACACGCCAGGTCTTAGTGAAAGTCTCTCCGGCATAAAAGGTGCTGTTATCGGGAACGGTGACATCAAAAGGCACACCCATGCCGGCGCGATTGCAGGCTTTTTCATCGGTTGGGATGATTACTGGGGTCGGTGTGCGCGCGATGGTAGATATCACAGTAGGCCAAGGTGTGTGGGTAGCGGTAAAAAGCGGTGTGGGTGTAGCGCTTGGCTGATGCAACTGGGTTTCGTGATACGCATAAGTAATCTGCATCATAGCGGTTTGTTCAAGCTCCGCCTGACTGAAAGTCGGCGCGGTCTGGCCGAATGGTTCGTCTTCTACGGCTGGCTTACATGCATTCAAGCAAAGTAGCAGCCCCGCGATTATTAAAAAGCCATTTAGCCAGGAGCAGGACTTTTTCATAGCTAAATTGTACCCGAGAATGAAGGCTTACATGAAACTGATGGCTTTGCTAATAGCCCAGAGACTCTTGAATCAAGATAACTTCATACTCCGCGCCGGCAGGTTTGCGCCACAGAATCGACAGGTTACGACAAATACGGTGGGGTCGGTCGCAGTCATAGCATTTATCGCCGTTTATCGCGCAAGGCGTGTCCACACCCAGCCGCTGGGCGTTGAGCGGGGCGGCAACGTTGCGCGCGCGATACAGCGCCTCTTCAAAGGTTGACGCGATTTTGTTTTCACCGACTATCAGATAAACTTTTTCATGCCCATGACTAATCGCTGCCACACGGTTACCAGTGCCATCAATGTTGATGATTTCACCCGTTTCAGCAATAGCGTTTACGGAGCTGATATAGATCTCAGCCCCGCTGGCTTTCTTTAAAGTTTCAGCCCTGCCAATATTCTCTTGCGGATACCAGTGCCAATAGACCTCGTTTCGCTCTGAAAGCAAGTTCTGTAATCCCATTGCCTCAAGGGTCTTAGAGCCACCAAAGCCAACACTATGATTCTGGATAGCTTCCGATAAATAAAGATTGGCTTCTTCTACTGTCGCAAAGGCGCGCACGGTATAGCCAAAATGTTCAAGGTTTTTTGTCAGTTTGCTGAAATCTTTCATGGTTATCATTATCCTCATTCATTTGCATTAAAAGCTCAAGCCATCATGAGCCTTACTGTGATGATACTTTAGAATAGCCCCCTTCGCAATGCTTATCATGCTCAGACACCCTAAATAAAACCTGTGATAAGCGCCTTGACATGCTATAATTTAACCATGGAAAAATCGGATAAACGTCCCTTAATTATCGCTCATCGTGGTGCGTCAGCTCACGCGCCAGAAAACACCTTGCCCGCCTTTCAAACAGCATACGATCAAGGCGCGGATGGCATCGAGTTGGATGTGATGTTAAGCAAAGACAATCGCTTGATCGTTATTCACGACTCCACCCTCGAACGCACCACGAATGGCAAGGGCAACGTGCTCGACCATACCTATAGCGACCTTCTCTGCCTTGACGCGGGAGTATGGCGAAATGAAACCTTTCAAAACACAAAGCTCCCTTTATTGGATGAAGTCTATGAACAGTTTGGAGGCAAATTCCTCATCAACGTTGAGCTCAAGAATTACCATAACCCTAACGACAAGCTCCCGGATATCGCGCTTGCCTTGACCCAAAAATTTGACTTGCTGAACCATGTCATCTTCTCTTCTTTCAACGCGCGCAATATCGTCAGACTCAAAAAGCTTGAGTCGCGCGCGAAAACAGGCTTACTCTGTCTACCTGGTTTTGCCGGCAGTCTTTTCCGCAGTCCCTTTGGCCGACTCTTTGCTTACGACGCGCTACATCCCTATTATTCTGATGTCAGCGAAAACTCTGTAAAACGCGCTCACAAAAACAAGAACCAGGTTAATGTGTGGACCGTTAACAATACAGAAGATTTGATTAGAATGCGCTCCATCGGCGTGGATGCTATCATAACGGATGACCCAAAACACGCAAAAAGCGTGTTGGAACAATAATATGCGAAAGTTTTTGCTCATCGTCTTGATTCTCTGTTTGTCTATGCGCATCGCGCCTGTTCAGGCACAAACAGATTATCAAGCCGTTTTGCCCGAAGATCCTATCGTCGCTGACCTGCTTAGCCGCATGAGCCCGCTTGAAAAAGCTGGTCAGCTTATGTTAGTCACATTCGAGGGTACAAATACCGATGAGGACGCGAAAATCACACAACTCATCAAAGACTATCACATCGGTGGAGTTGTTTTGAGCACCGCGCATGAAAATTTCACCGACCAGGAAGCAGAACAATCTACCAGAACACTAATAGATTCTCTGCAAAACATCGCTTTTGAAAAAAGCCAAAAGCTCCCAGAGGTCAGCAATCAAGACCATGAAAGCCCCGTTTACATCCCGCTCTATGTTGGTCTCGCTCTAAACCAGGAAGGTGACCATAGTCAAAAACTCTTACCAGGACTTAGCAAGCTGCCCTCAGAGCTGACCATCGGTGCTACCTGGTCACCTGAGCTTGCCAGCGCGGCTGGAGAAGCTTATGGCATGGAACTTTCGAAACTGGGCTTTAACTTGTTTCTAGGACCCAGCCTTGATTTGATTGACACCAGCGACATTAGCCGCGGAGTATACACCGGCACAAACAGTTTTGGATCCAACCCCTATTGGGTGGGCAAAATTGGCTCAGCATTTGTGCAGGGCTTACACACGGGAAGCAATAACCGTGTTTCTGTCATCGCCACGCATTTTCCGGGTTTGGGCAGCGCCGACCGCCCGCCTAACTATGAAGTTTCCACCATCCAGCGCAGCCTCGACCAGCTCAAAGAGAATGAACTCGCGCCCTATTTAGCACTTGCTGGCACCACGCCTGGGAATGGCAGAATGGATGGGCTGATGTCCTCGCATATTCGCTTTCAGGGTTTGCAAGGCAATGTGCGCAGCACCACCCGACCTGTAAGCTTTGACCCCATCGCGCTTCAGCAGCTGCTTGACGTGCCACCACTCACAAGCTGGCACGCCAATGGCGGCATCGTTGTGAGTGACAGTCTTGGTAGTCCTTCTGTGAGGAGTTTCTTTGACCCAACAGGCATCTCTTTCGACGCCCAGGGTATAGCCCGCACCGCTTTCCTGGCGGGAAATGATATGCTCTATCTGGACAACTTTGCAGGCTCACAGTACGAGGATCAAGCTGAAACAATCCAACGTACAATCACCTTTTTCGCCCAAAAATATCAGGAAGACACCGTCTTTGCGCAAAAAGTAGACGCTTCAGTAAGCCGCATCCTCAAAAACAAACTGTCTCTCTACAATAAGTTTTCAATCGACAAGGTTACTAAGCAACCCGAATTAGCTATCGAAACACCAGCCCAAAATCAGCTTATGCTTGAAATCAGCCGCGCAGGTTTAAGCCTTTTATCTCCTAAAGAGGATTATCTCAACACTGTTTTTAATGAAGGTCCCCTGTTTAATGATTACATTACCATCTTCAATGACAGTCGCGACATTCAAGCCTGTGAAAGCTGTGCCAAAATGATTTCTTTGGGCGTGAATGATTTTGGGAATACACTTTTAGGACTTTACGGAAATGCTGGAACACAACAACTGGCAGATTTTCGAGTTAGTTCTTACACTTTTGCTCAATTATCTGAATTCCTGCAAGATAACAGCTCCCACTCCGCACCTTACATTGAAGAACATATCAAAAGAGCGCGGTGGATCATCTTCAATGTCCAAGACCTTGATCCCGATGTCCCATCAAGCTATGCTCTGCAAAAAATTCTTGAACAAAACACCACTTTACTCCGCGATAAAATGGTCATCGTTTTCGCCTATGACACGCCGTTCTATCTGGATTCAACCGAAGCCTCAAAACTGACCGCCTATTATGGGCTTTTCACACCCTCACAAGCCAGTCTTGAACTTGCCTCGCGGGTGCTCATGCACGAAGCCCGCGCGTTAAGTGGCATGCCTTTTTCATTGCCTTCCGTGGCTTATGACCTTGAATATCAGCTTTCTCCCAATCCAAATCAAATCATCAATCTGGCACTTTTAGCCAAACGCGAGACCACTCAAAGCCCTCCAGACCAAACGCCCGAAACGGAAGATGAGGATAAGCCCGACCCGCTTTTCAGACTTGGTGAAGCTGTTCGTATTCAGGCAGGCCCTATCCTGGACCGTAATGGCAATACCGTACCTGATGGCACAACAACAAGATTCACAATCAAAATGGCGGGAGATTCACTCATCGTTTCAATGCCCGAAGCATTGACCGTTGACGGTTTTGCGACCATAGAATACCGTGTGGAACGGGATGGCATTTTCGCGGTAACAGCCAGCAGTGGCGAAGCCATAACCTCCGCCACGCTTATCCTGACAACCCAGGGCGGTCTGGCTGAAATCGTCATGCCCACAGCCACACCTCTGCCTGAGGCCAGCCCTACGCCTTTGCCAAGCCCCACACCCCAACCAACTCCCACGCCAGGCCCTTATCCCCATGGTAAACCCGCAGATGGCCATGAGCGAGGCTATCCTACGCTCAGCGACTGGTTACTAACAATCATGCTTTTAATGATCGCTTTTGGAATAAGCTACACTCTGGGCTATTACTGGTGGAGAGGCAAACAATGGGCTTTTCGGTCTGGCATTTGCACTGTGTTGGGCGGTTTGGGAGCATATCTCTTGCTCAATCTTGGAATCCCAGCACTAACCAAACTCATTCGTCAAAATGGCACATGGTTTATCATTCAGATAAGCATTATAGGCATGGCATTGGGCTGGATTGTCGCTTTAGCCTGGTGGCTACTCGACCAAGGACAAAAAAAGAAACTAAATATTCCGAATTAAAGTAATTAGCAAACTGAAAAAGGTCAACCCACCTGCCGCGTAAAGCAGGATCATTTCCGTTTTACTGAGTCCTTGCTGATTTCTAAAACTCACCTTGCCGGCTAAATGGCGCAAACTGCTGGTTGTTTCGCCTGTGAGAGCTTTGAGAAAGGTTTTTACATTTTTAGGTCGTTCATTTGGATGAAGTTCCATCGCCCAGAGAATAGCATCCTCCACACGAGGAGAAATTGCCGGATTAATCTCTCGTGGGGCAACTAAATTTGTCGGGTCTAAAAAGCGATCACGCACATTCACCGGTGGTGTGTTGGTCAAGAGATGATAAAGCGTGCTACCAAAAGCATAAATATCCGCGCGCCCATCCATTATATTTGAATCGCCACCGTACTGCTCCAAAGGTGAATAGAGGGCTGTGCCCTGACCCTGCATAATCGTAATAGTAACCTCACCTGGCGCGAGAAGTTTCACCAATCCAAAATCCACCAACTTTACTACACCTGTTGGCGTTACTTTAATATTAGAGGGCTTGATATCCCTGTGTAAAATCGCCGGGTTTTGGCTATGAAGGTAACTGAGCGCGTCACCGATTTGCATTGCCCAATCAAGCACCTCTGTTTCGCTGAGAAACTGATTGTTGGATTCCGCTTTAGCAATTAAAGCGCGCAAATCATCCCCTGGAATATAGTCCATGACCAAAAAATCGTTATCATCAATAGAGAAAAAGTCGGAAACCTTGGGCAGATTTGGGTGATCAAGGCGCGCTAAAACCGTCGCTTCGCGCATGAACTGTTCCCGCGCGTCTTCAAGTATCGCGGGAGGGTAGCTTGGGTCATAACTCACTTGTTTCACCGCGCAAAAACGACCGCAAAGCCTCAAATCTTCAGCAAGCAAAATGGAGCCATAGCCACCCTGACCAATGACCCTTTCGACCTTATAACGGTCGTGTAAGATGCTCCCGCTCGCGATTTCTTGTCTCATACTTATTCATCTCTTCAAGCCCGCGTTATCTCACGGGGAATAGATTATAATGAATTATAAGGTATTGTTGAGAATAAATAAAATGGAAGATCCCGTACTTATTGCAAATAACAGTTCTCTCGACGGCCAACAATGGGTCATCACCGATACATTAGTGATCGGTCGCGACGCGAGTTGCGATGTGGTTATCCCTGACCGCCAGGTCTCACGACGGCACGCTAAAATCACTAAAAACGGTGCGGTCGTCATGCTTGAGGATTTGGGCAGTAAAAATGGCACCTACCTGAATGGTCAACCCCTTACAGAGCCAAGACAGTTGGTTGAAGCTGATGAAATTACGGTCGCGTTTACACAAAACTTTTTATTCTTAAGTTCAGATGCCACGATGCCTCTTTCTGGTATTCCGCCTGAGCTAATGTCTGCCTTCCGTTTGAGACTGGACGAAAGCTCAAAACGCGTATGGGTGCGAGGTGTCGAGCTTGACCCACCGCTCTCCGCCCAGCAATATAGCCTCCTGGCATTGCTTTATCAAAAAACAGGCGAAGTAGTCAGCCGGGAAGATTTAATAGATGCCGTATGGGAAGAAGATACCCGCTGGGTTACCGAACAGGCTTTCGACGCGCTCGTTCGCCGATTAAGAGATCGTATCGCCCAGCTTGATTCTGATTATGACTACATCGTCACCGTGCGCGGGCATGGTCTGCGCTTTCAAAACGACCCGCATTAAATAGTTCTCACTAATTCAAACTACGGAAAAATATTCTCATTTGGATATCCGATTATTTAAGCGGTAATCTCAACTAACTTATTAGTTAAGCCTTTCGAAAAATAAACAGGTACTCATGAGCGATCAGTAAGAAATTGTACTTAATACTTGAAGTTTTCCAATAGCTAGTGGCCCTGCAATTGTGTTGCTCTTTTATGATGATCTCCTTAGTAAAAAAGCCAGCCTCTTCAAACAACTTCATTACTTCAAAACTCATTGGCACTATATGACCTTTTTTTCTGGTGTCCCCCATTAATATTGCGCAAAATTTTCCACTCTTCAAAACTCGATAACTTTCGGATGCAACTACTTTCATTTCTTGCAAAAATTCCTTTACGCCATAGTTTGAAAGATCGTTAGGGATATCCAATTCAAGGTCTTTACTATATTTAATCATGTCAGCATAAGGTGGATGTGTACAGATCAAATCTATACTCTCATCTGAGAGAAAATGTAAATCCCTTGCATCACCTTCTCGGATAACAACCTTTCCATTTGCTCCTTCGTGTTCAAAATTAGTTTTTTCTATGCAGCGGTCTATCGCAACTTTATTCACATCAACCCCAATGATGTTTCTGTTTAACAACTTAGCTTCCACAAGAGTTGTTCCCCCGCCAACAAACTGATCCAAAACCAGGTCTCCTTCTTTTGAATACCTTAGAATGATATTACGTGGAATGAAAGGCGACCAATTTCCTCTCCATTTAGGATCGTGAGTAGCCCAATCACCTCGCTTTGGAAAACTCCAAACTGTGGTCATTTCCAGCTCAAAATCTTCAGGTTCCCATTTTTTGATACTTGGTAATCTCATTTCCAATCCATTAAACAAGTGTTGAAGTAAGTAATCCATTCTCCAGGTCATTGATATTAAAAATAAAATCAAGACTGTCAAATGCCTCTTTGAGATTAGATTGAGCGTTTTTCCATGCAGTTCCATCAGTGATCCAAATGAAAGTAACTCCATCAACAGCTTTCAACTGTTGCCCCAACAACTTATAGCTCCTGGCAGTTTCATTTAATTTAGAACCGCCACCATACCCACCATAAAAATTAGTTTCAATCAGATATATTTTTCCATGAGAAAACACAACAAAGTCAAAGCGTTTTCTTGCTCTGTCACTTTCCACAATGACTTGCACATCAAAATGCCATTTATTAATTGCATCGGATAGATAAGCCTCTTTGAGGTAATTAACGCCTTTTACAAAACCTGCTTCTTGAATAAACCTCTCGACAAGCTTCTCCATTTGTTGACCGCCCCTGTTTTTGCGAGCATTTGAATCTAATCCAGTCTCAACACCAAGTGCGTAGTCAACCAAATTATTAACAATATGCTTTGAGATAAGATCGAAAAGACCTGTTTTCCTGCATAAAACTTTATATTCTTCTACTGAGCAACAATTATCTGAAAACCGGTAAACGAATTCACCATCTTCATCTTTCGCTCGAATTTCAGAAGATCTAACTGCAAGCAGTAAAGGTATGCACTTGATAGTTTCAGGATAAAGTCGGATTATTTTCTCAAAATCATCTTCTATGTTCTTAGAACCTATTAAAGAATTGAGTATGTTGAGTTCAATTTTTATCCGTTCAACATTTTCAACAACTTTTGAAAAATTAACATAATAATCATAGTCATATATACTGACCTTGAATTCTCTTAACCATTGTTTGAAATCTTTTTTCATAGGATATCCATGTTGCTAATTAATAACTCCGTTATTCCGCCCCTGGATTTAGGATTACTGTTAATCATACGATTTGCCTTTACTCTTTTTATAATAAATTCAGAATAAAGTTCATCAAAAAAATCATCTTTTTGATCTACATTCTTTGGATCAGAATTACTTGCCAAAACCCGCGTTCCACGTTTTTTCAACATGCTAATATAAGAAGCAAGTTCAATTTGATCATTGTCATTAAACTCATTTTCCGTGTAGGATGTAAAGCTGGAACTTACATTAAGAGGGCGATATGGTGGATCAAAATAAACGAAAGTGTTTCTATCAATAAAAGAATCTAACTCTTTATAATCACCATTTATAATATGCACATTCCTTAAGCTCAAAGACACACGCATTAAGTTTTCTTCATTGCAAATTAATGGATTCTTATAAGATCCCATTGGAACATTAAAGTCACCTCTTGAGTTAACTCGATACAAACCATTGAAACAAGTTCGATTTAGAAAAATGAAAAGAGCCGCTGCTTCTACATCTAAAGCAGTTTGAGCTTTTAAATAGTTAAATCGATCACGCTTGTAATAGTAATATGATTTTCTCTGTTCAATATCTGCTGGTAAAAACTCATTCTGGTATTGTTTCAGTATTTTTATTACTTTTTCGGGTGTGTCACGAATTACTTTATAAGTGTTGATAAGTTCTGCATTCTTATCGCTAATATAAACTTCATCAAGATTAAAGTTGTTCAAAACATCAAACAAAACAGCACCGCCACCAACAAATGGCTCTGCATATTTTTTTATTTTTACACCTAATTCTGACGGATAAAACAATCGGATTTCTTCTAAGAGCTGTCCTTTTCCACCAGCCCATTTTAGAAATGGATTCGCTTTCTCACTTCTTTCAGTAACAAACGGAAAAACTGGTCTATCTATAACTTGATTTGCCATATCAATATGATTATATGCTAATTTTAGTGATGTGTGTTACCCTTGAACGAAAGTCCATATGTAAATTTATAAGCAATATTAAATATGTTTTAACATGATGCACTTCCAAAACGACCCGCATTAAAGAAACAAAAGAGCCTGCAATCGATTTACAGGCTTTTTATTTGTGTTTCAATAAAGCTTATGCTTCGTTTTTAGCGGACTCAAAGTTCTTGCGCATAACAAACTTTTGCGCGGCACTATTGACCTCACGCAGTTTCGCGAGCAAGTCGGGCTGCTCGCCACTTTGTTCAACCTGATTAATCAAGCTTCCAATCACCTGGAAAAAGTCATCGTTCAAACCCTCATAGGCCTCTTCCAAAACCTGATTGCGTGTGGCTTCATCCGGTGCCTGCATTAGGATTTCAATGAGCTCCAGATACACACTGCTTTCATTCGCAGAGCGGAACACGGTCAAAACCGTGACGATCTTCTTTACGCGCTCTTCATCACCGGCTTCCTTCGCTTTCACAAATTCATCATTCAAGACTTCTAAGGTCGCCTGCGTGAATGATGGTAGAGCGGCCTGGGTCGCTTCAGTTAGGTTTTCGGCTTCAAGCAAGCTATCCACCATCTCCTTGGCTTCCGCGAGTAAAATCTTTTGGGCTTTGTCAATTTCATCGGTCAGTTGCAGGATGGTATCGCGCAGGGCTTCAAGCTTTGCTTTTTCATCGCCCTGAGACTGCTCAATCTTTTCCGTAAGCATTTGGAAGAATTGGTAATCCATGCCACCGCGTGCCGCGCTGACCAGCATGGTCAGTTTCACCTTCGACTCCGCAGACTCAATCGCCAGATCCAGAAGCTTCTCGCGTGTGATGCCTTCTTTGCTCAAGTCTTGCAACTTATTCATCAGCTCCTGGGCCTCTGCGGAATCTTTTGCGATCTTCTTACCCACTGTGGAATGTTCCAACGCTGCGCTCTGCACTGCGGCGAGCGCCTGAGCACCTTGTTGGTCACCAGCCGCCAGCGAAGTTTGCACCAAGCGTGAAAGCAAAATGAAAAATTCTTCCGTCACCCGCTCATCATCTTTTGCCAATATATCAGGTAAAGCCTCAGGCGAGGACATCAACAAACGTTGTATGAAGGCTAACTGCTCCTGTTGGGCTTTGAGCATTTCGGGTGTGATGCCATCCGCGCCAAGAATGGTTTCAAATAAGAGCTCTTTGGTTAGCATCGTGCGCGGACTAAAAATATATGCCTTGCGCTTTTCAGGTGGCAGGTCATCGACCGCTTTTTTGATCAGTGGACCAATTACGCGCTCCTGTTCGTTCACTGGCGCGCCGAGTTCAGGCGGGAAATAGCTCAACAGCAATTCTTTATCTGGATCATGATAAACAATAGGCGTGGGATAAAAACCCTGGCTGCGACAGCTCGGACATTGGTAATAGTTCGCTTGCCCAGACAGCAAAATCTGTTTGGCATCCGGATTGGTGTTGGTGTCGAATAATCGAATAAGATCAACCGTAATCGGTGTTTTACAATTTGGACATGGTACGCTTGTTCTTGCCATAGTTTCTCTTTTCTGTGTCAATAGTTACCCCATTATAACAGTGCATGGTTAAGAATTTTCTTAATATCCAAGGTCATTTTTCTCTAACTTCTAAGCGTTTATCTTTTAGACATATAATCTTAGCAAAGACCCAAGTTCTAAATTCCCGTACTAATTCTGATAGAATAGTAGTAGAAATAACAGACGTTCAAGTACAGGAGGCTCCAATGTCATTTACATTAACTTATGCCAGCATGGCCAATCCGCCGGAGATTTTCCATACATCTTACGAAACTGCTCTGGAAGAATTAAAAACCAAGCTTGGCAAGAATTATCCACTCATCATCGGTGCTGAAAAGCGTTTTAAGAATGAAACATTCGCGGCTGTATCTCCCATCAATTCAGACTGGGAACTTGCTTACCTCCAAAAAGGAGATGCCCAGGACGCCCAGGACGCTATCGCCGCCGCCAAAGCTGCTTTTCCATCCTGGAGCAATTTGCCCTGGCAAGAGCGTGTCGCGTATGTGCGCAAATTCGCGCAAGCTGTTCAGGATCGAATCTTTGAAATTGGCGCCGCGGTAAGTCTGGATGTAGGTAAAAACCGCATGGAAGCCCTGGCGGATGTGCAGGAAGCCGTTGATCTTTTGCTTTGGCCCTGCAAAATGATGGAACAAGCCAATGGTTATCAAGTGAAACTCGCCAACGACCCCATGGAAGGCGTCCTTTCAGTCAACGAAAGTCTCATGGTTCCCCATGGTGTGTGGCTGGTTATTACGCCTTTCAACTTCCCCGCCGCTTTGGCTTGTGGGCCAATGGGTAACGCGCTCGTTGCCGGCAATACGGTTGTTCTCAAACCCGCCTCAGATTCCCCCTGGGCAACAGCGATGATGATGGAATGCGCCGAACAAGCAGGACTACCGGCAGGTGTGGTGAACTATGTCACTGGCCCGGGCAACACCCTTGGCAACGCGCTCATCGACCACCCCGATATCGCCGGTGTTACCTTTACCGGTTCAGCCGAGGTTGGCTTGGGTATCAACCGCAAATTTGCTGAATTCAAATACCCCCGCCCAGTCGTGCTCGAAATGGGCGGTAAAAACGCCACAATTGTCTCCAAAAACGCCAATATCGCCGATGCCGCATTGGGTTGTATGCGCTCTGCGTTTGGCTTGCAAGGTCAAAAATGCTCCGCCAACTCCCGTATCTTTGTTGAACGCGAGGTCTATCAAGCCTTTGTTGAAGAACTTGTGCGCCTGACAAAAGACATCAAAATTGGCGATCCCACCGCGCGCGAGAACTGGTTTGGCGCGGTCATCAACAAAAAAGCTGCCGCTGACTATGAAAAATATATAGAAGAACTCGAAACCGTAGGTCGCATCCTGACCGGTGGCAAACGCCTTACCGATGGCGAGCTGGCAAAAGGTCTTTTCTGCGCGCCAACTATCGCGGTGGATGTGCCAATTACACACTCCCTCTGGAAACATGAAATGTTCCTGCCCATCACCATGGTTTTGTCCGTTGATAGCCTTGAAGAAGCCATGGGCTACGCGAACGACAGCGATTATGGACTTACCGCCGGTTTCATGGGCAGCCCCGAAGAAGGCGAATGGTTCCTGGACAAGATTCAGGCCGGTGTGTGTTATGTGAACCGCGTGATGGGCAGCACCACGGGTGCCTGGCCTGGTTTCCAACCCTTTGGTGGCTGGAAAGCTTCCGGTTCAACCGGACGCAATACCGGCGGTCCCTACGCCCTGCTCTCATACATGCGCGAGAAAAGTTGCACACGGGTGAGCAGTCTTTAGAAAACTAACAGATGAGGATTTAAGCTGGCGGCATCGGACACATCTCGTCGCCGCCAGTTCTTCTCTTAAAACCTTTTGAACGCTTACGGAGAACGCATGAACCAAAAAAATGCCCGCAGAACAATCGAAATCACCAGTCTAATCAACCTGACAGAAGCCCAAATCTCGGCAATCAAAGGTGGAAACGAAAGAATTCGCATTAGCACCTTTTCACGCGGAAGCGCGTCCCAGGTTCCTCCCGAACAATGGCAGAAAACAGAAGTCCTGCTGGCATCCGGTGATTTTTTGCCCACCCGTGAAATGGCACCCAAACTCAAATGGATTCATATCACTTTCGCCGGAATTGACCCAATCTTAGATCAGCCAATTATCCGCGATAAAAACATTTTAGTCACCTCGTCAAGTGGCGTGATGGTGAGCCAAATGGGTGAATATGTTCTGATGGCAATCCTCATGCTGGGACATAAAATGCCCGCGATTAATGCCGCCCAGGCCAGAAATGAGTGGGTTAGCAACAAATCCGGCATGGTCATCCCCAAGGAGCTCCGTGGCAGTACGGTAGGCATCGTTGGTTATGGTTCAATCGGCAGAGAAGTAGCCCGTCTGCTTTATTCCTTCGGCGCGAAAGTGCTTGCCGCCAAAGCCGACCTCAGCATATTAGAAGACACCGGTTACATTCCGGAAGGGCTGGGTGACCCAAAGGGTGACTATTTCCAACGCATGTACCCAATCGACGCGCTTTTGGGCATGTTGCCTGAGTGTGACTTTGTTGTGCTCACCGCGCCCCTCACCAAAAAGACGCGCCATATGTTCTCAACCGAAGCTTTTAACGCAATGAAAACCGATGCCTATTTCATCAACGTTTCGCGTGGCGCGTTGGTGGATGAAACCGCATTAATTTACGCCCTGCGTAATAAAAAGATTGCCGGCGCGATGCTGGATGTCTTTGATGAGGAACCCCTGCCAGCCAACAGTCCGCTCTGGAATCAACCTAACCTCACTATCACGCCCCACGTTTCCGGCATCTCGCCAAAATTATTGGATGATGTTTTGGACTTGTTCACCATCAACCTGCAACGTTACCAGGAAGATTTGCCCCTTTACAACCTCATTGACCCCGAGAAAGGCTATTAATGGATCTCTTTGACCTTTCTCTCGATGAGCAATTACGCCAACACGCGCCGCTTGCCGCGCGTATGCGTCCCCAAACACTGGATGAGATCATCGGGCAGCAGCATATCATTGGCAAAGGCAGCCTGCTCAGACGCGTGATTGAAGCCGACCGCCTGCATGGCTCCATCATCCTTTATGGCCCACCCGGAACCGGCAAAACCAGCCTGGCGCAGGTCATCGCTAACAGCACCAAAGCCCATTTTGAACAACTCAGCGCGGTTTTGGCAGGTGTGGCGGATTTGCGCAAAGCGATTGAAGCCGCTCGTGAGCGTCGCCGGCTTTACCAAACGCGCACCATCCTCTTCATCGATGAGGTTCACCGCTGGAACAAAGCCCAGCAGGACGCGCTTTTGCCGCACGTTGAAAATGGACTCATCACGCTGATTGGCGCCACCACCCAAAATCCCTATTTTGACGTTATCAAAGCCCTGGTCAGCCGCTCGCGCGTTTTCGAACTGAACAGCCTGACCGTTGAAAATATTAAAGAGCTCTTGCTGCGCGCCATCAATGACAAAGAACGCGGCTTCGGCCTGCGCAAGGTCAAAATAGACGATGACGCGCTGCAACATCTGGCAGAAACCAGCAGTGGCGACGCGCGCAACGCCCTAAACGCGCTTGAATTCGCTGTTGAAAGCACACCCCTCGGACAGGAAGAAACCCACATCACGCTTGAAGTTGCTCAAGAGTCCATCCAGCGCCGCGCGGTGCTATACGACAAAACCGACGACCAACACTACGACACCATCTCCGCGTTTATCAAATCGGTGCGTGGCTCTGACCCCGACGCCGCTCTCTACTGGCTTGCTAAAATGCTCTATGCCGGCGAAGACCCGCGCTTCATCCTGCGTCGGCTGATGATTCTCGCTAGTGAGGATATTGGGTTGGCAGACACCATGGGCATCGTTGTTGCCAATGCCGCGGCGCAAAATTACGAAATGCTGGGCATGCCCGAAGGCGCTTACCCCATCGCGCACGCCACGCTTTATCTCGCCACCGCGCCTAAAAGCAACACCGTTGGCGCTTACTTTGACGCGCTCGCCGAAATTGAGAAGAATGGCGCTAAGCCCGTGCCTACCCATCTGATGGACGCCAGCCGCGACAGCGAAGCGTTCGGACATGGTCAGGGCTACAAGTACCCCCACGCGTTTGAAGGGCACTGGGTCAGGCAACAGTATCTGCCCGATGGCTTGGAATCCACGCAATTTTACACCCCGTCCGACCAGGGTGCCGAAGCCGAAATCGCCAAACGTCTGGCAAAATGGCGGGGTGATAAAGACAGTCAATAAGCCATACCATTGTCTCTATCACAAGCTAAATTAATTCGCTTGTCAGCAACAAGAATAAAAGTTTTTAAATCATTCTCTTATAATCACTTCAAGAGCTCAGTTCATAGCCATCAAACTGCATAATATCTTGAATCAGCAGTTCCATGCTGGTATCTCCGTTAAGTTGATGAAATACCCTAAGCAGAATGCCCGTTTCCTGGTCAACCCATAGTTTATAACTTTCACCATCTTCCAAACTTGCCTCCAAGACCCAAACCTTTCGGTTTGACAAGCTTTCTTCTCCAATCAAGCTTGTGTTTTCCTGGTTCAGTTTTTGGCTCATCCAGCTTGGAAACAGATAATCACCGATAGGCGAAGGTATTGCCAAAGCGAAGGGGTGCATGGAATCCGCATTTTCAACCTCAAATACCTGACCATTATCCAGGTATTGCTTTAGGCTGGGCGGAATGGCTTCCTGGCTTTCGTTTTGATTGCCGTCGGTAAGAATGACTTTACCATCCCGACGAAACTCCCATTTGCCGCCATTATTGCCACCGTTTAGGTCTTCAGTAATCACACTGGCAGCGTCTGGTAAATCAAAGTCAAAACGGACCAGATAGCGTTGTGTTTCACCGGAACGACTCCATACTATTTCGGCCTGACCGAAAAGATCCTGCCAGTTCTGATAACTGTTGGCTGCTTTTTTTATGATTACAGTAAGATCTGGTTTCACTGGTTTTGACTGGAGATACTTCACGCCACCCTCAACTGCAGCCCAGATAAACAGTAGCGCTAAACCAAGCAAGATAACATTTCTTTGCGAAGTTGGGAGGTTTGTTGATTTATTCATAAATATCTCCTGACTTATTGTCTGGTATTGTGTAATTTTAATATGTTTTTTGTGGTTCAGAAAGAGGTTCGCTATCCCTCACTAAACCTTCTGTCTTTAATGATAATCGTTTTTTAAGAATCTCGTGCTTTTACTGTAGCGATACACCTCAGCGAACGGATTTATTCCCACAGCGGGACGCCGGGGTAAGCATTAACTTTTATCTCATGCCGGTATCCTCACCGTACACTTTTTGCGCGTGGCGGGGTAGTGTTATGCCAAGATTCGGAAAAATCAGGACGCCACGCGCCAGTTGCTTGGCTACTGGCACTTGACTCACTCTACTGGTGCAGGGCAACCCTGCCCCGCACTTTTTGCTTCAGCGAAGACGCCTCAGCGAACATTATTTTTATCTCGTGCCGGTGTCCTCACCGCGCACGTCACCTTAACCTAAACCACCATCTTCCCAGTCTCCAGACCGTGGAAGACACCTCCTACCGTTCGTGGAGGCGTCCCGCTGAAACGATTCAATCCTATTGATTAAGCCCTACGGTGGGACACCGAGGGCATGGTTTTTAACTCTCCTGCCGGCGTCTCGCCGTGCAGAAAGTAGTTTACTATATCAATATGTTAGATGAATATGAGTTGTTTGGTTTGCCAATTTTCAATCCCCACCCCTTTAGTTCCCCTCCTGAGGAGGGGAGGAATGATAGGCTAGCAAATACAGATTTCGCCGTAGACCATGGGAAGAACGTGGTCAGGAGACCACGTTTGAACGGGGTTAATATTTCTCCTGCCAGCGTTCTGCCGACCAGTTTCCGCTCTTGTTTTTGCTTCGGCGAGAAGCAGGCACAAGGCCTGCACTTCGGTTTCAGCGAACGGATTATACCCGCGGCGGGACGACGGGGCGAGAAAAATTCTGTCTCCTGCCAGCGTCCCGCCGAGCAGATTCAGTTCAACACATGGCGAGAAATTTGACAGACATCAAGGTGAGACCTTAACCCAACTGACCGGCGAACCGGTCAGTTGGGTTACAAGTTTATATATTCATTTATCTACTGGCTTGCCAAAGACACACTCTAAAAATCACACTTTAGCGCAATCCAGGTTTTATTCCGCCTGTTTTACAAACTGACTGTAATACAGTTCCGCGTAAAAGCCCTGGCGGGCCAAAAGCTCATCGTGCGTGCCGATTTCCACAATATTCCCATCACGCAAGACCAAAATGCGGTCAGCGTTTTTAATCGTTGAAAGGCGATGCGCGATTACGAACGAAGTACGTCCGCACATGAGTTTGGTCATCGCTTTTTGGATCAAAAGCTCCGTACGCGTATCCACCGAGCTGGTCGCCTCGTCCAAAATCAGAATGGGCGCGTCCTTCAGCACCGCGCGCGCGATTGTGAGCAGCTGTTTTTGTCCGGCAGAAACATTGGTGGCGTCTTCGTTAATCTCAAAGCTGTAACCGCCCGGCAAAGTGCGTGTAAAATGGTCCGCGTATGCCATATCCGCGGCTCGCATCACCTCTTCATCGGTCGCGTCTTGTCTGCCATAGCGGATATTTTCCATGATGGAACCATTAAAGAGCCAGGTGTCCTGCAGGACCATGGCGAACTTTGAGCGTAAATCTTCGCGGGTCATTGTTTGGATATTGACCCCATCCACCAATATTTCGCCACATCCCAGCTCATAAAACCGCATCAAAAGTTTGACCAGAGTGGTCTTTCCCGCGCCGGTTGGGCCCACAATCGCGATTTGCTGCCCGGGTTTGACATCCAAAGAGAAATTGCTCAGCACAGGCTCTTCAGGGTCGTAGCCAAAGCAAATGTCCTTGAATTCAACATGACCAGTGACTTTTTCCAAAACAGTGGGGTTTTCAGGGCTTGGAATTTCTTCCTTTTCGTCCAAAAACGCGAAGACCCGTTCCGAAGCCGCGGCGGTTTGTTGCAAAACATTGGAGATGTTGGCAATGATCATCATTGGTCCGGTAAAAGAGTTCAGGTATTGAATAAAAGCCTGAATATCGCCCAAATTGAGCCTGCCTTGCACCATCAGATAACCGCCAACCATCGCAACTGCCACATAACCCAGGTTGCTAAACAAGCGCATCAGAGGCATCATGATGTTGGAAATAAACTGCGCGCGCCAGGCACTGGTATAGAATTCCTTATTAAGCGTTTCGAAGTGCGCTATGCTGGATTCCTCGCCGTTATTGGTCTTAAGAACCACGTGCGCGCCGTACATTTCTTCGACATGCCCATTGATGTGCCCCAGATAGGCTTGTTGCTTGCGGAAGTAGCCCTGCGAACGACTAACCACCAGGCGAATCATGATAAGTGTCATGGGGACAATCGTCAAGCCCACCAATGTCAGTGTCACATTAATGGTAAGCATCATCACCAACACACCAATGACCGTGGTAACGGAAGTGATGATTTGCGACAGGCTTTGATTGAGGGTCGTGCCGATGGTATCCACATCATTGGTCACGCGCGAAAGCACTTCACCCTGCGTGACGCCATCATAAAAACTAAGTGGCAGACGGTGTAACTTTTCTGAAAGCTGATTGCGTAAGCGGTAGATAATATCCGAGGAGATGAGCGACATGACTTGCCCTTGCACCAAGCCAAATAAGGCTGCCAGTCCATACAGCACAATTACCCGCGCCAAAATTTCGCCAATTTTCTCAAAATCAACACCCAGCGGGTCACCCTGAACAATACGCCTCACGCCAGCAAACAGTTCAGTGGTAGCACTGCCCAGGATTCTGGGTCCAAAAATAGAGAAGACACTCGAAGCGGCCGCCACAAGCAGAATAACAAAAATAAGCCACTTGTACTTCCCCATATAAGCGATCAAACGCCCCATGCTGGTTTTGAAATCACGCGCTTTTTCGCCGGGCATCATGCCACCGGGCCCACCCCGCCGAGGACCACCATGCCCACCCGGTTTCCCGGTTCGATCGGTTTGGAAGAAGCAAAAGCAAAAGGATTGGTATTATTCTTTTCTTTCGTCACAGTTTGTTTTTCCTGTTTCATGCTAACTCCTCCTCACTTAATTGCGATTGGGCAATTTCCTGGTAGGTCTGGCAGGTTTTAATCAGCTCGTCGTGATGACCCACACCAACCAGACGTCCATTATCAAGCACCAAAATCTGGTCTGAATTGCGCGCCGTGGACACTCTTTGGGTGACCACGAATACCGTTTTATTGGCAATGCGTGGCTTAATGGCCTTGCGCAAGGCGGCATCGGTTTTGAAATCAAGGGCTGAGAAGCTGTCATCAAAAATATAAACCGGGCTGTCTTTGATTAGAGCACGGGCAATGGAAAGCCTTTGTTTTTGTCCACCCGAAAGGTTGATGCCTGCCTGGGCAATTTCTGTATCCAAACCGCCCTCGCCGGAGAAGACAAAATCCGTTGCCTGAGCGAGTTCAATAGCGGAAATCATTTCCGCTTCGTTTGCGTCTGGTTTGCCAACCAGCAGGTTGGATCGGACCGTTCCGCTAAAAAGCAGTCCCCGCTGGGGCGCGTAGCTGATGTTTTCTCTTAATTCTTTTTGGCTGACATCGCGAATATCCACACCATCCAGCGTAATTTTGCCCTTGCTCACATCAAAAAGGCGTGGCAAAAGGTTGATCAGAGTCGATTTCCCGCTACCGGTTGAACCGATTACCGCGGTTACCTGCCCGGGCTCCGCCTTAAAACTGATATCATGCAAAACATCTTCCTGAGCATCGGGATAGGCAAAATCCACATCATGAAATTCGATGATGCCCTTGGCATGCACAGGAAAGCTAACCGGTTCCGCGGGGTCAACGATAACATTTTCCCGTTCCAGCACTTCAGCAATGCGCTCACCGGAAACCCCAGCGCGTGGCAGAATAACAAAAAGCATGGAAAGGTTCATGAATGACATCAGGATCTGCATGGCGTATTGCATAAAAGCCATCAAATCACCCACCTGCATCGTGGATTGAGCCACCTGGTGCGCGCCAACCCAAATGATAAGCACTTGCGCCCCGGTCATCACCAGGGTCATGACAGGCATCATTAAGGACATCGTCCGCCCAATGCCCCGCATATTTGAGGCGAGGTCTTTGTTGGCAACATCAAAGCGTTCTGTTTCAAAGCCTTGTTTGTTGAATGCCCTAACCACCAGGATGCCGGAGAGGTTTTCGCGCATAACCAGATTGAGACGGTCAATGAGTATCTGCATCCGTTTAAATCGTGGGGTTACCAGCGCGAAAATAAGGAAAATCAGAAAAGTGAGGATGACAACCGCCAGAGCAATCGTCCACCACATTCCAGGGCTTTTCTCGATGGCATGGATAACCCCAAGCGCGCCTATTAATGGCGCCTGAAAACCCATACGGATGAGCATGAAAGACACCATTTGCACCTGGGCGACGTCGTTGGTAGTGCGGGTGATAAGCGACGCGGTGGAAAAATCGTCAAATTCCGCGTTTGAAAAACTTTCCACTTTTGTAAAAACAGCTGATCGCAAATCGCGTGCCACCGCTGTGGATGTGCGCGCGGCGAAAAAACTCACCAAAACCGAACTGATGACTGCCAGAATGGATACGCCAATCATCTGTAGGCCTGTTTTCAGAATGTATTGCCGTTGCATTTTTGCCAAATCGATGCCAACAGCTTTGTATTCGCCAGTTACAGCTGAGATTGTCATTTGTGTCAGGATCGTTCCTTCGAGTTTTTCAAGGTGCGCGTCAATGCTCTGACGCATTTCAAGGCGTTGAGCTTCAGGAATCTGTGCCAATATCTGGGCAATGTCCATGTTGGCTGGCATTTGCGCGAGATCGATGGGAATGTTTTCGCCTAAAAACTGTTTGGCTTGTTCTGGGTCGTTTTGGATGAGATTAAAAGCCTGGGTAATGACCATCGGTTTCGCCAAAAGCTCTTCAATACGCGCCACTTCATTCTCGTTAATATCTTTATTGAAGAAAAAGACCGCTTCTTTTTCGAGGGCTGGGTACTGGGCGATGAGCTGGCTCGCCTCAGGGCTTCCCGGCTCAACTTGCCTGTAAACCTGACTGAGTTCAGCTTGTTCATCTGGTGTCATTAACCCCAGAATCTGGCTCATCGTCGACTGGCGAATAACTTCAGGAACACCGCGTTCAACACCATTCTTTTGGATACCTGTATTCACAATTTGTGAAAGATAGTCTGGTAATGAAAGGTTAGACCAGGCTACAACAACCACCATAAGGACCGCGATGAGGATGTTTGCCCAATAGGGACAATAAAATTTTCTTAATCTCAACATAAATTTTTGCTCATTCCTCGGATTTGTTTTCTTCTAAGTATTCTTTATAAGCTTTTAAGCGTTCTACCAATGTCTCCAAGGCATCAGCAATTGGCGCTTTGTCTTCTTCACTGAGATAGGAGCAGAATTCATCAATCTAGGCATGTCGTGCGAGCCGGTTGCCACGAATGATAGATTGTCCTTCCTCTGTCAAAGTGAGCAGTTTTATGCGGCGGTCCAGGGGGTCTTCAAGCCGGTTAACCAAACCCAAGTCCACCAGGCGATTAATCATTTGCGATGCCGCTGCCTTGCTGATGCCCAAATGACAGGCTAAATCGTTGATGTTGCCACGTTCATGATGATGGATAAAAAACAGGCTGTTCATCTGCGCGAAGCTATAACCCCGTTCATGCATGTATTGCCGGTTGTTCTCCATGGACTGCCTTGTGGCAAGATCTGCCCAGGCATGTAAAGCGTTTGATAATTCGAGAGACATATTCCTTCCTTTATTAGTTAAGCGACATGAACTATAAAGCTAACTTAACTAATTGTCAAGCGCATTTACAAGCTTTGCCTATGGAATGCAGCGATAGCCCTTGTGGAAAATGCTTTGCTGAGTGTATAAGGACTAAGCACTTGAACCCTTCATAAGTATTTTAGGAAATAGACAGATAGAAAGTTTACATAAAACCACTGGGGATTTTACATGTGAGTGCTAAAATACTTGATATTAAAGAATAAATGGATTCAATCAAGAGATTTTCATCGAAGAATGGAAAGGAAGCTCTTGGTATACGGTTTAGGACAAAACCCTGTCAGATAAAACAAGGTAAAAGAAAACCGAACCAAGCTTTATGTATCGGAGGATTTTAAATGAACAAAAATGAATCGACTGCGAGACGGATAATAAAGGGCATTTTGCTTATACTTGCCGGATTGATTTTGTTAGTCGGGATTAATTGGATTGGCAAGGTAACAAGTCCAGATACTCCACAGACAAGCAAAAATATCACTATGTTGTTCTCTTCTGTAGGGACAATTCTCATCCTTTATGCCGTTGGACACTTTTTATTGCCAAGTGGATACGTTTCCATGAACTTGCCGGATAAATCCGGACCCAAACATTATTTACAGGGTTTGGCTTATGGCAGTGGCATGATTCTGACTTACTTGATTTTAGCAGTGGTATTTGGTGGATTAAGCTATCAGGGCTTAGGCAAAATGGCTGTTCTTAATATCATCCTGTACTTTTTAGGCTTTATCCTTCAGGGTTTTAAAGAAGAACTTTTAATTCGTGGCTTGATACAAGACCTCATAGCTAAAAAAAGCAGGCTTCTCAGTATCATCCTGCCGTCTGTGTTGTTTGCTCTATTGCATTTGGGCAACGACAACTTTTCGTACATGGCCATGATTAATACAGCGTTGATTGGATTAATCTTTGCTCTGTTGACCGATTTATCAGGATCTTTGTGGCTTGCCTCAGCGGCTCACAGCATCTGGAATTTTCTGCTGGGTCCCTTCTTTGGACTTTACGTTAGTGGTATCCCGATGCCGGAAAGTGTATTCGCCTTTTCACCTGTTGATGGCAAAGAGCTTATCAGTGGTGGTTTGTATGGTCCTGAAGCGGCGCTTTTGCTTACAATCATCTTGATTCTGTTTCTTGTGCCTCTCGTGCGGGCTTATATCCTTAAATATAAGAAGCAGGAAGTGGAACAAGATTTAGCACTGCCACCAAACAACGAATTGAATTAAAGCAAAAACGCAACTTTATAACTATACCCAGTCATAACTGCGCGTAATCGCCTTGTGCCAGCCGTCCAAAAGGTCCTGGCGCGTTTGCGCGTTCATCGCGGGCAACCATTGTTCCCGAGCCTGCCAGGTGCGTTTGAGTTCGTCAAAGCCTGACCAAAAACCGGTTGTCAGTCCCGCCGCGAAAGCCGCCCCCAAGGCTGTGGTTTCATCAATCATCGGGCGCAAGACCGGAATGTTCAGGATATCCGCCTGAAACTGCATCAAAAGCCGGTTGCGAACCATGCCGCCATCCACTTTCAGCGAACTGAGCGTCACGCCACTGTCCTTGCGCATCGCTTCAAACACATCCGCTGTTTGATAAGCGGTGGCTTCCAGTGCTGCCCGCGCGATATGTCCGGCATTGCTAAAGCGGGTCATGCCCACGATAACGCCCCGCGCGTCCGAACGCCAGTATGGCGCGAAAAGTCCCGAAAAAGCCGGCACAAAATAAACGCCGCCATTATTTTCAACACGCGAAGCCAGTTCTTCAACCTCTTCTGAAGCGCGGATAATGCCCAGATTATCACGAAGCCACTGCACCAAAGCGCCAGCAATCGCCACCGAGCCTTCCAGCGCGTAGACCGCAGGCTGGTTTTTCACCTGATAAGCCAGCGTGGTTAGCAAACCATTTTGGCTGAAAATAGCTTCGTTACCCGTATTCATCAGCATAAAACAGCCAGTGCCATAGGTGTTTTTGGCTTCGCCAGGGGAAAAACAACACTGCCCAAAAAGCGCGGCGTGTTGGTCGCCCAAATTGCCCGCGATGGGCACGCCTTTGAGAACCGGATGGCTGATTTCACCGTAAACTTCACTTGAAGGGCGGATTTCGGGCAGAACCTGACGGGGGATATCAAAGGCTTTCAGCATGTTGTCGTCCCAGGTCAAAGTCTTGATGTTCATCAAAAAGGTTCTTGACGCGTTGGTGACGTCGGTGATATGCAATCCTTCGGTCAGCTTCCAGATAAGCCAGGTGTCGATGGTGCCAAAGAGCAAGGTGCCGGCTTCTGCTTTTTGACGCGCGCCAGGTACGTTTTCCAAAATCCAACACAGTTTGGACGCGGAGAAGTATGGATTTGCCGGCAAACCCAGACGTTTTTGAAGGTTTTCAGCCCCGTGGGTCGTTTCGAAAGCGGCCATAAAATCCGCTGTGCGCGTATCCTGCCAGACAATCGCGTTATAGACAGGTAGTCCGGTTGTTTTATCCCAAACCACGCTCGTTTCACGCTGATTGGTAATGCCCACCGCGATGATTTCATTGACACTCGCTGAAGCTTCTTGCAAACATTCGGGGATTAGGTCAAGCACATTATTCCAGATTTCCAGGGCGTCATGTTCCACCCAACCGGCATGGGGCATTATTTGGCGGTGTTCTTTGTGTCTGATTGCCAGCAAACGGGCTTGTTTATCGAATACCGCGCAACGTGTGCTGGTGGTTCCCTGGTCAATGGCGATAATATACTTTTTCATGATGCCTCCAATATGACACAATCATACCAAGTTGTCATAGAATTAGGGATGAGTCCGTGCCAGAATTTTTGTTGTCCTGACAGATTTATCGTATTATTGTTGAGCATGGACAGGAGATTTTATGCAAAACAACGCGTATGACATCATCATTATCGGCGGTGGCGTGGTGGGGAGCATGATCGCGCGCTTTCTATCGCGCTATGAGCTTAAACTCTTGCTTATCGAGAAAGAAGCCGACCTGGGTATGGGCGCGTCATCCGCCAACACCGCCATCATCCACGCCGGCTACGACCCCGTACCAGGTTCACTCAAAGCCAGGCTCAACGTGCGTGGCAACGCCCTGTTTGAGCAGCTCTCTCAGGAGCTCGGTTTCGCCTTTGAACGTTCCGGCGATATGGTTGTTGCCATCGGCGAAGAAGAATGGCCAAACCTTTTGGCACTCTACGAGATGGGCAAACAAAACGGCGTGCCTGATATGCGGCTTTTTGAAGCTGATGAAGTCAAAAAGCGCGAGCCTAAAATCAACCCAGCAGCAATTGGCGCGCTGTGGGCGGGCACGACCGGAATCGTTGACCCCTTTCAAGCTACCATCGCCGCGGCTGAAAACGCGGTGATGAACGGTGCCACCGTTTTGCTTAACACCCGTTTTGAAGATTTTATGATTGAAGACGCCGTTATTAAAGGAATCAAAACCAACCGTGGCGAATTCCGCGTGCGCTGGATTATCAACGTCGCGGGCATCCATGCCGACACGGTCATGCATCGCGCCAACAGCAATCCGGACTTCAAAATCACACCCCGCCGTGGGGAATATTACGTTTTCGACCCGGCGGATGTGCAAATCAACAACGTGCTTTTCCCAGTGCCTTCTGCCAAAGGCAAGGGCATTTTGGTGACCACCACTGTGCATGGCAACACCATCGCTGGCCCCAACGCGCAAATCATCGCTGATAAAGAAGATACCGCCACCACCGCTGAAGGTATGGCAGAAGTGCTGAGTGGCGCACAAAAGCTCGTTCCGAGCATCAACCCACGCTACACCATCGCCACTTTCGCCGGCTTGCGCGCGATGGGCAACGCTCCCTGCAAAACACCCGGCGTGGATTACCATGCCGACTTTTTGATAGAAATCGACCCCGAGATTAAAGGACTTATCAACGTTGCCGGCATTGAATCACCTGGTTTGAGCGCCTCACCCGCCATCGCTGAATACGTGGTGGAACTACTCAAAGATACCGGTGAAGACCTAAAAGAAAAAAGTGTTTTTAATCCCATCCGACCCGCCCGACCCCGCTTCCGTACGTTGAGCCACGTGGAACGCCAGGCTTTGGTCAAAACCGACCCAGCCTACGCGCGGGTCATCTGTCGCTGTGAAAACATCACCGAAGGCGAAATCGTGCGCGAAATCCACGCGCCCGTCCCCGCCACGACTTACGACGCCATCAAACGCCGCACCTGGCTCGGCACCGGACGTTGCCAGGGTGGTTTTGATATGCCCCTTGTTACCCGAATTTTGGCACGAGAATTGGGCATATCTGAATTGGAAGTCAGTAAACGTGGCGATGATTCACAGTTTCTTTTCCGAGGCAGCAAAGACATCCAGGAGAGCGACCATGAAGCATAACTATGACGTTGTCGTCATCGGCGCAGGCCCCGCGGGACTGGCAAGTGCCATTGAGGCGAAAAAGTCCGGCGCGGATAAGGTTTTGGTCATCGAACGAGATCGCGAACCAGGTGGCATTTTGTTGCAGTGCATTCATAATGGCTTTGGCTTACACACCTTTAAGGAAGACCTGCCCGGTCCCGCCTACGCGCAGCGCTTTATCGATGAAGCCCACGCGCTTGGCATAGACTTTTTGCTTGACACGATGGTGATGGAAATCACCCCAGAACGCCAGTTGTGGCTTTCCAGTGCCCATAAAGGCTACTTTAGCATTGACGCCAAAGCGATTGTTTTGGCGATGGGCTGTCGCGAACGAACCCGCCCGCAAATCCGTATCCCCGGCATGCGACCAGCTGGCGTTTTTACCGCCGGCACCGCTCAACGCTGGGTGAACGTGCAGGGATACATGCCCGGAAAACGCTTTGTCATCCTCGGCTCTGGTGATATCGGCATGATTATGGCGCGCCGCCTGACGCTTGAAGGCGCTAAAGTTGAAAGCGTCTTGGAAGTGCAAAGTTATCTATCTGGTCTCATGCGCAACTACGTGCAATGTCTGGAAGACTGGGTTGTGCCCTTGCACCTGCGCCATACCGTCAAGCGCGTTATCGGTAAAAACCGTGTTGAAGCGGTGGAAGCGGTTGCCGTGGACGAAAAGTGGCAATTTATCCCTGGCACGGAGCGAATGATACCCTGCGATACACTTTTGCTCTCAGTTGGTCTCATCCCGGAGAATGAACTAAGTAAAAAAGCCGGTATCTTATTAAGCCCGGTCACTGGTGGGCCAATCGTTGATCAGAACTTCCAGACCAACTTGCCCGGCATCTTCGCGGCTGGCAATGTGGTACACGTTTATGATTTGGTTGACTATGTTTCCGAAGCCGGCAATCAAGCCGGGCATGGCGCGGCGCTGTTTGCGAATGGCACGCTTTCAAAGCCCCAGAAAAGCATCAAAGTCAACGCGGGTAAAAATGTACGCTATGTCGTGCCCCAGTTTTTAGACCCACAGGCCTTAAAGGACGAGGCTATCGTTTTACAGTGCCGCGTGACGCAACCAATCGAAGAAGACGTTTGGTTTGAAGTCCGCAGCGAGAGCCAGTCCATCGTTCGCCGCTCGGACCGTTACGCCCGTCCTGGCGAGATGGTGAGCGTCAAGCTGACCCCGTCAATGTTCGATGACGTCCTGAAAGCTGGCGAACTTTTCCTGGATATTTACGCGAAATCGGAGGCTTAGCATGGAAGAGAAAAGCTTTATCTGCACCGCTTGCCCGATGGGTTGCAAACTCATCGTGCGCCTTGAGGGTAACGAAGTCGTTCAGGTTTTGGGTCATCGTTGCAAACGAGGCGAAAATTACGGAACTCAGGAAGCCACCACACCCAAGCGCATGCTTTCCACGACCGTCCGCGCGCATGGGGGTATGCACCCGCTTTTGCCAGTCTACACTTCAGCTGAAGTGCCCAAAGCCAAAATGCGGGAAATCCTGGCCATTTTACGCGAGGTGGATATCACCTGTCCGGTAAAAATGGGCGATGTCATCCTGAAAGACATCGCCGGCACAGGGGTTGACATCCTCGCCAGCCGGGATTTGTAAACGTTTTTTGGGCAACATGCTCAATCATGCCAACAAAAAGGCTACGGGAGTTTATACCGTAGCCTTTCTTAATTTCATCCAGGAAAGAAGCTTTAATTTCGTTCTTCTTCCACGATTTTAACGCCGCTACTGGCGCCGATGCGGTTCGCGCCGGCTTCGATCATCGCCCGCGCGTCCGCCAAACTGCGCACGCCACCAGAAGCTTTCACGCCCATTTCGGAACCGACAACCGCGCGCATCAAGCGCACATCTTCCGCCGTTGCCCCACCGCCAGCGAAGCCGGTTGAGGTTTTCACGAAATCCGCGCCCATGCTCTTGGCAATCAGACAAGCCTTTATCTTTTCCTCTTCAGTTAAGAGGCAGGTTTCAATGATGACCTTCACGATTGCGTCATACTGATGCGCGACACGCACCACCTGGCGGATATCATGCGCCACGTTAGCCAATTCATCAGCCTTAAGTTCGCCAATGTTAATGACCATGTCAATCTCAGTCGCGCCTTGCAGGATGGCGTCTTCGGTCTCAAAGACTTTGGCTTCGGTGCTCATCGCGCCGAGCGGAAAACCTACCACAGTAGCGACTTTCACATCGGTATCTTTGAGCAGTTCCGCGCAGGTATTGACCCAATAGCTGTTCACGCACACCGCGGCAAAGTTATACTTGGCAGCTTCTTCACAAAGTGCCACAATCTGCGCCTCAGTGGCATCGGCTTTGAGCAGGGTGTGGTCGATCATCGCGGCGATGCTTTTGGCGTTTTGTGGGGCATTATCATCCAGTTCTATCTCCACTAAGCGACCGTTTTGGTTAAAAACAGCGCTTAGCTTTGTGCTCTCGTAACTCACTGTGTTTTTTCGTTGATAATCGTATGTCTTTTCCTCGTCCATGGCCATCTCCGTTTATTTTCTGTTTCTATTTTACTCTTTTCAAGTATAAACCTACAACCGGGTTTATTCTAATCGCTGATATAAACGCAATCTACAAACTCGCCATCAATCGTATAGCCAAGATAATAGCCAAGATAGTAACCGTCTCCTTTTTCTGGTGGATAGCTTTCAATCAAGTTTTTGCCATGTTCCGCGAAAAAGTCATATTCAGCCTTTTCGGGCACAGTGTAGGTATGCCACTTGCCAGGTGGGTCATTTTTTTCAACGCGCAGCGCCCGACAAGCCAAAATCTTTCCCAAATTCTCGCGCATTTCTTCTGAGTGTTCTGGGTCCAAATAATTTTTATAAAGCACAGGCACAGCTTCTTCGCTTATGGACACAGCTAAATATGACCCATCCAGCCTGGCACTACTCCACTCAGTTAAGACCAATGTAGCCTGCTCAATGTTTAAGCGGGTGATGGTTTGATCGACATTGACCGTCCATAAAGTGATGCCAAACAGAAATACGCTCACCACCAGCACCAGTGCCAGGCGTTTTAAGTTTTTGCTCAGTTCCATCGCGGCTAAAGCGACCAACAACATCGCCAAAAAGACCATGAACACATGCGCCACCAAGCGGCTGCGCGTGAAACCATAGGCTGCCTCGTACATCATCAGACGTTTAAAAGCGGAAACAAGTATCAAACCGACCTGCGCCAAAAGCAATGTCGCCAGGATGGAAAATGCCGTGCTCTCTTTGCGACTTTCGCGTTTGGTCACCGAAGCAAAGAGATAATGCAGCACCGCGGCAATACTGGCAACGACCATCAGCTGATTGAAACCTTCCACGGCATAGCTGGAAAAATTGTAGGCACCTTCATGCACATTCGCAATGCCACCAAAAAAGATATGCCATTGCAGGATGATGAAGAGTAAAAACAGCAGGTTGATTAGAGCCAAAACCACCATCGCGGTGATATTGGGTAAAAAGGGAGCCAACAGGGCGTTATCAGGTTCAACAGCCTCCACACGATGGGAGCGGCTAAGCATATAGAATAGAACACCCGCCAGACCCCAGAAAAAGAACAAGACGAGGAAAAACTGTGGCCAGAAACCTTCTACCGATCCAAATTTGAAAAAGTTCAGGAATGTTTCGATATGTTTAGCAAAATTACTGTCTGCTGATGACAACAATTTTCCAAAAAGCAGCAGAATGGGGACAGCGATAACCAATCCCAAAACAACCGCGCCAAAAATGCCTAGCAGCTTTTTGCGTTTATCAGGATTGCTTTGCGTTCGAACCCTTTCCACAATTGCCCTGGGAAAACCAATCATCCCATGCGCGTAAAAAAAGAAGTAACGCTTAAAGTATTCTCGAATGCGATAAACTGCCCATTGTCCGCTAAGCATATTCATTAGCACTAAAGGTAAAGCGATTGCGACAAAGATGATCAACGCTGCCACAGTAAAAGGCTCAACACGGAAGATGGTCAATGTCGAAGAAATGGATACCATCGCCATGAGTGGCCAGCTTTGCCAGGGGATTTTGCGTTTTTCTGCCAGGCACAAAATGATTGCTCCAAGTAAAATCGCGTTCACAACGATGGCAAACTGCTTGCCAAATGGCTGGTCATAAACAAGCAAGTCGATCCCCAGCGCCAAAACAAACGCCATCAGGAACAACAGCCAGGTATGTTTAATGGGCACCACATCTTTCGGCTTTGGCGGTGGAGGTGGTGGGACAGGCGGCAAGCCATAATAAGGTGGATCGGCTTGTGGCATTGGCTCTTTTGCCACATTTTCGTTAGGTAAATTTTGTTCAATATTCATCTCAAAAAACCTTTCTCATTAATTGTATCGCAATCCATGATAAGCACTTTAGCGTCTCAAACCCTCTCAAAAGCTATCAACGCTCTCTAAATTCCTCGCAGGTGGAACACCCACAAGTCAGGCAGAATGATTCAGAAGAAAGATATGACATATGTAACCTTTTATTTATGTATATTTTCACTGAGGCGACCGTCCAATTATGCTATACTTTAATTTATCAAGTAACGGAAGGTTTATTCATGAAAAAAGTCAAAATTTTTACCGATTCAACCGCATATATCCCCCAGGACTATGTTGATAAGTACGATATCGGTATCATTCCTCTAACCTTGAACTGGTTAGGAAAATCGTATCTGGATGGCGTTGAGATAGGCGCAACCGAGTTTTACACTCAATTGGCAGCCAGTACTGAACTCGCCACAACAAGCGCTGTCCCGATGAGGCAATTCATTGAAGCTTTCAAACCCTATCTTGATGAGGGCCGCGAAGTATTCTATTTGGGTTTCACTTCAGGGCTGAGCGCGACCGTTGAATTTGCCTTTCAGGCTAAAAAGGCAATGGGCGATCCTGAAAACCTGCGCATTATGGATACGAAAATCATTTCTATGGCACTCACCTTGATGGTGCTTGAAGTCTGCAAAAAAGCTGAACAGGGTGCCAGTTTAGACGAATTAGAAGCTTTCGCCAAAGATCTTTACCCTCGCATTGGCGTTTACTTTACCGTTGATGACCTCATCTACCTGCACCGTGGCGGACGCATCAACACCGCCAAGCGCCTTTTAGGCTCCGCTCTAAACCTGAAACCGATTTTGATGATTCGCAATGGGAAAATTGAACTGGTCGAAAGTGTGCGCTCGAAAAAGAAAGCCCTGAAACGCATGATTGACCTGATTGAACGGGATATTGATGGACGCACACCTGTCAAAATTGGCCCATTCCATGCCCTGGCATATGACGAAATGATTGAGATGGAAAAAGAAGCCATTGAACGCCTCAAACCCGTCGAGTCGATTCGCTCCGAAGTCAGTCCCGTGATTGGCAGCCATGTCGGTCCTGGCACGGTGAGCATGGCATATTTGGTTGGAGAAGAATAAAGGTTTTCCACCAGACACACTATTAGAAACGTGAAAACCCTCAGCATGTGTGTGCTGAGGGTTTTCTGTTGGATGTGAAATTGAGCTTGATCAAGAACGAACAAGTTTTAGGGCGCCACAAAATGCCCCATAAAGACAATAGCGTTTGTTTCGGTATTGTAGATTGCGTAGATAAAGGGTCGGTTAAAAGTAATATCCAACTTATAATCTGCGGAAGGAGGGGCTGATTCCACCATAACCACAGCGGTAGCAGCGGCGGCTTCAGTTCCGTTTTCAGTGACATCAATCATCGCCTGATGAATGACATCGTCGATTAGTAAATCCCTGCCACCCGTCATCCCAGAAAAATCCGCATTACTAAAAGCGTTTGGCATGCCCAGTGTTTTCAATTGTTCAGCCAGGCTTTCCCGTGTTTCAATTTTGAATTTGGGCATTTCTAAGTTCACTTCCGAGTAGGTTTCTTGTAAATCCGCGAGTAGTTTTTCGAAACTATCGGCATTAAACCCCTGCTGATACACACTGAAATCTTTGGGCATAAGCAAGACCATAGCATAAGTTCTCCCATCATAGGGCAAGACTACAGCGGAAAGTTCATCATTAACCAGGGCTTTGGCGAAAAATGTGCCAGACATCATATCCACATCATCATGCGTGCCATCAAGACTAAAAAACGGGGCGTTCCCAGTAAATTCTGGTCTAAACTTATCCAACCAGGCACCATTAAAATAGATAGCGTTGGTTAAAACCAAACGCGTCGTTCCGTTAACGTTGCTGGGGCTTAGTAAATCTTTTATTTTGTTGTTGGTTTGGGTCGAAACCCAGTTATTAATGATGCTAACGGCTTTTTCTGTTTTTGAAAAATCAAGCAGATAAAGCCCCGCATCATAATTTGATGACAACAAGTCAATGAAATCCTGTTTTAACTTAAAGTCGTTTTGCAACCATAAGGCGTTGGCAAGATTTATTTCAACGGGTTGATAATATTCTTTTAGATGCTCTGGTATATCGATAAGTTTGCGATTAAGCGCGTTGATTAATCGATGCGGGTCATTAAGATCCTTTAGCCCCAATACCGTTGCCATTTGCGCTTCGGTTTCGCTCCGCGCGCCGGCATAAGTCATGGTCAGCGCCTGATGGATACTATACGGTGAGAAAACAAGGTTACCTTCAGCCTTGCTTAGCTGCTGGTAAAGCGAAAAGGCGAATTGATTGTTGGCACTGGCAATTTGGGCAAATTCTTCTGGCGTGGCATGGGGGTTGTTGATGTAAGCCAGATTGCCTGTTATGCGTTTGGGGCCTGATAATTTTGTTAGAGGGACGCATGATGTTAACAAAAGGATTGAAATCATGATTGTCGTCCATATTGTTCGTGTTGTTTTCATATCTTCTCTCTTTTTGGCTATATGTTCAGACGACTTATGTTCAAAGTTTTGACAGCGCCTCTCTTTGTTTGGAAGCGCTGTCTCTAACCAAAGTCATTTATTAAGGTGCGACGACGTGGCCCATAAAGAGCACGGTATCGGTTTCGGTGTTGTAGATGAGATAAATGAAGGGGCGATCAAAGCGGAAGGTAATCGCTTCACCAGGCATACTTGTTGCCGCCATGCCAACCATGGTCGCCGCGGCAGCTTCGGTGCCATCTTCGTTGACGTCAATAAAAGCCTGATGCACCACATCCGAGATATACAAATCTTTCGCGCCGGTCATGCCTGAAAAATCAGCGGCATCATAATCAAACGCGTTGGGCATTCCCATCGCGGCTAATGTTTCTCCTAAATCAAAGCTGCTTTCAGTGCTGAACTTAGGCATTGTAAGATGGATCATGGCGTTATTCTGTGATAGTTTTCCGAAAATCTCATTCAACAAGTCCGCATCCAAAGTCTTCTGGAAAGCCACGAAGTCTTCAGGCAAGAGCGCCATCATGGCGAAGTTGCCACCCTCGTAGGGTAAACTCACGACACTGTAATCATTTTCAACAAAGCCAGCGCCGGTAAAGCTGTTATTCATCATTTCCACCTTGTTTTTTGCGCCATCGAGACTGGTGAATTCCTCTGTTGTATTTCGAGCGGAGTCAAAACGGTTTGACCAGGCGCCCTTGAAATAGACCGCGTTGGAAAGCACCAGTCGGGTCATTTCATTCAACAGCCCCGCAGGAATGAGGTCTTTAATCTTTTCATTGGTTTGCAATTCAACCCAGTGGTTGATAAGCTGACGCGCCTCGTCGGGGTTGTTGAAATCGACCAAGCGTAAACCAGCAGAATAATTGGCAGAAAGCTTGTCCAAAAAGGCTTGTTCAAAGTGAAAGTCTTTTTGCGCCCACAGAGCATTGGCAATGTTAAAGATCAGAGGCTGCATGTCCTTGGTGACATAAGCGGGTTTTGATTGCAGGGTCAGGTTGAGCGCGTTCATCACATTGTGAATTGCATTGTCATCCGTAACGCCCAGCACATCCATCATCTCTTGGGCAGTTTCGCCTTCCGCGCCAGCATAGGTCATGAGCAATGCCTGGTAAACGCTAAAAGGTGAGTAAATCAGATTGCCTTCTTTATCCACAAGCTGCTGATAAAGGTCAAGGGCAAATTGGTTGCTGGCGTGCGCCAGTTTTTGAAGTTCCTCAGCGCTTGCTTTGGGATCGCTGATATAAGCTAAATTTCCAAAAGCGCCATCGGTGTCTTCCGTTTCTGCGACAGGGTAAGTTTGCTCAGGGTCTTTTTGGGGGTCTTCTTGCACGGTATTATCCTCAACTGGGTAAATATCCTTCTCAGGTTCTGGATCAACAATTGCTGCCTGGCACGCGCTCAGCGCCATGCTAAGCAACAAAGTTATCGTTATAATCATTCTAAACTTTTTCATTTCTTTCTCCTTTTCTGTTCAAAGGTCTTTCAGTCATAAGACGTTTTTTCTTCTATTCTTGTTCCCAGTGATTTTATCTCTTCTTTTGGGTAATTTTCCTTATCTGGACCTTAAACTAAAGTCTGCCAACCCATTAGGCTGGCAGACTTTATGCGGAAGTTTTGTCGCTGATAGAGGGTCAGCGGTACAAACATATTAAAGGAGGACGCGAATCCTATAGAATGCGAGCGAGAAATACTCGCGCAAAGTTGCCACAGAACGCGCGAAATGCTCGCTGGTTGGCATCAAATGGGTAATCACATTGGGCAAGGTCATTGCCATGGAACTGTTCCAATGAGCTTTTGTGATATCGTAGTCACAAGGCGCGGGAATGATTTCGAGCCCACTTTGCTCAAAAGCAAAGCGCATGCGGTCCATCTCCAAGGCTGAAGTGACCAATAAGACACTCTTGGCACCCGCCACCTGCAAAGCGGCCGCGCTGCTGCTGACAACATCAACGATATTGCCCGTGGTTGGATTTGTAAAAATAGCGATTTCCGGCACACCCAACTCAAGCAACAGCTGCCTTGCTGATTCTGTTTCCTCTGCCTCACCCACGAGAAGGATTCCCTGTGCCGCGCCACGTTGGAGCAAAGCTGTGGCGTAGAGCAGACGGTCAGCTTCTTCGCCAATTTCAACGCGCAGGCGTGGGCTTTCCACGGGGTAAACGCCATCAACAAGCACCACGATCGCGTCAGCTTTGGCTGTGGTCACATCCACAGGCATGTGGCGCCATTCCATGGAGCGGGCGAGCCAAATTGAGAAGAAACTATTGCCCAGGATGGCAACTAAAAGCAAAGCGACAACCAAAAAGAATTGCGCGCCTTTTTCTTTCGAACGCACAACCAGAATACTGATAAACAAAAACAAACCCACTATTGCCAGGGGCTCGGTAAACTGTAAGAAGAATTTTCCGATGATACTTGCCATAATCGACTCCTTCGGTATAAACCTATCAATACTGATGCAAGGTTTATGCCAACACTAATATGGAGTCGATATTACATTATGGTTTAAAAAAACAGCGACCTTATATAAGTGTCGCTGTTGGTAAATCACCTTTACTGGTTCAAATCAGGCGTACCAAACACGTGTTCATAGAGTTCGGGCGCGTGTTTTTCGATGGCATCCCAACTCAGGCTATTTGTTCGGCAGATTTCCGCGTAAAGCTTGCCGCTGTCCCTTTGCGTGCGCTGTTGGGTATTTACGTCCAGTTGCCAAAGCCCAAAACGCCGCTCCCAGCCTAAATTCCACTCGAAATTGTCAACCAAGCTCCAGTGAAAAAAGCCTTTGACGGGTATGTTGTGATTGATCTCACGCCACATCGCCAATATATGGTCAACCAGGAACTTTCTTCTAAACGCATCTTTGCTGTCTTCTGTTCCGTTTTCCGTGATATAGATTGGCAGACCAAAGCTGTTCGCCCAGCGGATACACGCCCTGAACCCCTCTGGGTCATTCCCGACAAAGCCTGAATCAGAAAGCGCAATGTCCTTGGGATAACCGTATTCGCTGTACATACTGGATGGTTTGAACAGATCGAACCTGACTTCCTGGCGTCCATAGTAGTTGATACCAAAAAAGTCCTGCGTGTCCTTGGCTTGAGGGATGTCCTCTTTATGGATTTTCGCGTCAAACTTGCCCGAACGCAAGGCTTCAGCGAAAGCATTATCAAAAGCGGTGTTATACAAATCAGCCACCCGCCTGGTCAAAAAGCCCTTATTAGCTGGCATAAAGCCGCGCCAATGGTGCGCGATACCTACGCGTGCTTCTGATTGCAGTTCATGAATGATTTCATAGGCTCTGGCATGCGCCTTAACCATATTCGTTAAGACCTTTATTGCTAATTTAACATCATTCTTGCCAGGCGCGAAACCACCCGCCAGATAGCCTCCTGCCATATACACATTTGGTTCATTAATCGTCACCCAAAAATCACAATGCGCCTTCAGTGCGTCAACCGTCTTGCGGGTATATTCGCCAAAAAGCTCCACCACTTCGCCATTTTCCCAGCCACCCATCTCAGCCAGCCACAAGGGGTTGGTGAAATGATGCAAGGTCATCATGGGCACCATGCCACGTTCTTTCAGCCCCATCAACATTTGGCGATAGCGGTCAAGCGCGCCTTCGTCCCAGCGATCGCGTTCGGGTTGCACACGCGACCATTCCACCGAGATGCGCTGAGCATTCTGATAACCAGCTTTCGCGCGGTCAAAGTCTTCGCGCCACCTGCCAGCCCACCAGTCACAAGCTTTGCCACTGCGATCGCCGTTTAAGATGCGTCCTTCTTCCTGCTCCCATGCCCACCAATCGTTGTTGATGTTATTGCCCTCAACCTGGTGCGATGAGGTCGCGCAACCCCATAAAAAGCCTTCTGGAAATGTAAACGTAGCCCGAATCATGATGACCTCCAATTGGATGATGGCTTCATTATATCAAAGCCATCATCTCTTTTTAGAAAGCTTTCAAACGAAATTGACCGTTACGCGCGTTTAAGGAGACTTCACCGACTAAAAAGCTTTGCCCCCACTGGATGCGCACCCGCTGACCGATGAGATCCTTTACCGAGCAAAGTTCCCGCCCCATCGCATCAAACAAAACGCCCGCATCAGTCAGTATGTAAGCCCAATGCCCTTGATCTGGTTCAGCAAAGATGCGCAAAACACGCGATGGGCTTATCTCCATCAGCAATTTCTCGCGGTCAAGCGTGCCCATCTCCAGCAATTCGCGCAAAGCATCCAAAAGCCTTTTACCCCTCACCGCGGTCAAGGGCAGGCGCAAAGCGATAGATGTCTCAATCGTAGAGCCCTGGATAATCCCATCACCCAGGCTAATCATGGCGTTTATTTCATCTTCAACGCGGGTCAAGAGCGTGATCTTGAACAAAGCGTCCGCGGCAGGCGATCGCGCGACCCAGCTTTGATCGGACGGCTGGTAAAGCTTCATCTGTCCATCTGGATAATTCAGGTTTTCATCAACCGCCATCACCGCGTAAGCATTGCCATCCAGCGCGCCTGTTCGGCTAATCACAAACCAATAAACCGCTCCAGCCAATAAGTTTATCGGAGCCTGAAAAACACCCGTCGACCAGGCGTAAGAGTCCGCGCGTAACAAAGCAGTATCGACTAAACAAGAGCTGAGATTGACTAAGCCTGGCGAACCATTTTGATCCGCGCGTATATCTACGCGCAGCTTATCTGTTGGCGTGCCATGTTTGCGCAGTCTTAACGCGATCGCGCTCAGTTGCCCGCCTCTCTTGATCTTAAAAGATTGCGCGATTTGGGCATTATGCACATCCGACCCCAAAATCTGTGTCCCGCTTTGCGAAACGGCGTTACCAATCACGCCATTTTCACGTTGCCAAACCCGCCAATTAAGGCGCTCATGCCAGCCTTTGGCAATCAAGCGAACACCTTGCTCATCAGCTTTTTCAGGAATTACCTGCAATACAGGCAATCGCCAGCGACTCAATTCAAGATCACGCCAGTGCTCAGCCTCCTGCGCTGACATCGCCCCAGCCATCATCAGGCTTTCCTTGACACCATATAAGGCTTGACTCTCTGCATCATCTGCCCAGGCTGTCTGCCGCGTTTCGCCAAAAGCCTCTCCCGGTTCCAACGAACGATAAACGACCGCGACACGATTCGCCATCTTTTCCAAATCATATAACAATCGCATTCCTGGCAGAGACTGTTCAGCGACAGCCAGCCAACCCCACCACTGCAATTCTCCCCACTCATCAAAGATCTGGATGGGATTTCCCAGGTAGCTTTGCCAGGCTTCCACACCAAAGGCGGGATCAGCGAGCTGCAAAATCGCTTTCTCACAGCCACCCATCGCCGTCCAGCTCATCTCTTCAACGTCCAACTGTCCCCATGGCTCATGCATAGCATCACCACCCATGCTCAAAACACGCGCGGTGTAGCTCATGGCATCACCACAACAGGTCGATACCAGGCTTTGACCCGAAGCGATAAATCTATTGGGCTCATTTGGTTCAAATCGCTCATGAACACATAAAAACGCTGTTCAACGCCCGGCATCAAAACCAGCCATCCGCCTAAACTGAGGTAGGTCTTGAGCTCTTCCCCGTTATACCGACTCCAGCTCAGTTTCCGCCAGGCGTCATCAATCAGGCTCGATTTCCCCACCAAGCCATTCAGGGATTGGAAAGCGCGATAGCCTTTTTGGGGCAAGAGCAATATATCATCCACATCCAAGCTCGTACTGCCTGCTGTTTGCATACCTTGAAGAACCAAAGTCAAACCCGCTGAATAGCTGAGCATTGGCAAATCCAACGCGCCCAAGCCAAAAGAAGAAAAAACTTGCGCGCTCTTAGCCGGTTCAAGGTAACAGACCGGGCTTTCAAACACAGTCTTTTCCTGTTGACTCAAGAGAAAACGCAATTTGACCCCATTTTGACTGACTGGATTATGCAAGCGCAAAATCGGTTTCACCCTATGAGCTGCCAGTCCGCTCACCATCATTGAAGATAAGTTCCAACTGCCTAAATTCGCCCAACCTGTGCCACTCCAGCTATAGCGTTGAAAGCGTCCGTTTGAAGCCCGCGAGTCAAGCATTGTCGTCCCACCGCTGCCATTTTCAGTCTCCAGGTTCATAGCCGGCACAGCCATTGGCTCATGCATCATCAAACTGCCCAGATGTACATCCCCTATGCTCACGCCATCCTCAGGCACGCTCAACTCAAGCCGTATGGGGCAATTCTGTCTCAAATTCAGCCCAGCGCTCGACACGCTAAACCAATTGTCGTGCCCAATTTGGGCGTCATCGTGGTTGTAGAGCCTTAATCCTTGCGCGTCACCTACGCCACCAGAGTTATAAATCTCCAAACGTCTTTCCGCGCCAACAAAAGGGCTTTCCCGAACGAAATTAATCACCAGCGTAAACGAGCCCATGCTTTTTGAGCTTAGATGATGAGGCTTGAGTTCAAAACACGCTTTCAAAATCCGCGCGAAAACCTCAGCTTTCAAAGCGCTGCTAACCAAACGCAAATAGGCTCTTTCTGGGATGCCCTCTCGCATCGCGCCACGCAAGGCATGCGCGACCTGCCCCACAAAAGCATCCATTTCTTCCTGACTGCCCCGCAATTGCAGATGAATTTCCTCCGCGCAAAGCCCATCCTTGGCGTTTTGCATTTGATATTCAGCTGAAACAAAGCCTGGTAGAATGACCCCTCCATCCAAGACCAACCAGGTGATTGTTTCAGGCTGTTTTCCAGAGCCAATTGCTAAACCCGCTAAGTTCGCCATGTCAGCTTCTCTTCCCATTTCCAGGGCGCGAAAGGGATATCGACGCTTTTTTGCAGACTGTCCAGACGCAAACCTTCCAGCATCCATACAAAACGTTCTTCCAGATAGGCTGAAAGATCCCGCATGAGCTCCGGCTCCCCTCCCATGTTGGTATAGCTGCTCAAATGGGCTTGAAGCATGAAACGTGTCAGGTTCGCGCCAGCGCCAGTTAAAAGACACGCTACAAAATCATCCGGTAGCGTGTCTTGTGTCGATCCATCCAAGCCCTGAATTTCAAAGCGCTCTGAAAACCAGACATTGATCCTTTCAAGGCTCAAACGAATTGACTCAACAATCGTTTCTTGTGGTAAAGCAGCAGCGCTTGGCTCAAGGTACTGTTTTGAAAGTCGCCCGCATAGCTCATCCAATTTTGTCATGGGCTTTACCTCCTTTTTGGGGCTTGTTCGTCAGTTTTCGCATGGCTTCATAACATTCTTGCGAACTAAAATGGCATTTTTCACCACGACGGTTAATCACCACCAGACTGTCGTCTTTTTTCCATGCCCATGCCAAAGCGCCCTCGCCGGCAAGACTTTGCACCAGTTTTTTTAGTTTCTTATCATCCATCTTTCTTCGCTTTTCAATTCAACATAAAATCAAAAACTTGAGACTCAAGGAAGGCGGTCGGGAACCTCCATAAGCCCCCGACCACCCCATGTTGTCGTTCTACCTCAAACCGCGCAAACCATCCTCAAGAGCCGTGCCCAAAATATAGCTGACCAAAATCGCCAGAATACCCGCGATTTGATCCGCGTCCAGTGGAAAGTCTGGCGCCCAGGTCTTAAGCACCAAAAACACCAAACCCACCACGGTTGCCCAAAACTTGCGTGAGCTAAACAAAAGCTTCCATTTATCTGTCATTTTTCTCCTTTTCGAAATGCCCTATTATCCTAAACAGGTTAGTTCCCTGGCTTCTTATGCCACATTGGACTTGTAAAGCGGTCGGTAATCATTCACCCACACCGCCAGATAATGACGCACCTTGAGACGATGCTCGTCATTGCTAAACACCGAAGGCGAAAGCTCATCGCCAGCGATAAAAATCTCGGGCGCGAGACCAAAGCGCTCGCCCACAAAGATTGCCGGGGCTACGCGCGGATCACATGCCGCCGCCCAATCATTGGGGTCGGTCCACTCTGGCACCACAATGGGCACGGCAGTTCCCTTGAGCACGTTATCGTAAAAATGGTCCGATTCACGCACAAAAGAACCACCGCAAATCTCGAACGCGGTTTTTTGTAATGCCCGTGAAACCAGCAAATACTTGGGGTTGACTGCCATTCGAGGCCCAGTCCCATATAAACCATCCGCGTTTTTCACCAGCATCGGCTGGCGATACACAGCACTGCAGGCGTTATCCCAATTCGCCGTGTTTAGCGCGAGCGTGCCCAGGTTCGCATGCCCACCAGTACCCGGGTCTCCCACACCAAACAGAGCCTTTCCATCCCCCATAGATGGACCAACACCACCGTTTTCAGTAAAGATTTTTGCCACCAGGCTTGAAATCTTTCGCAAACCCGCCGATGCCAGCTCGCGCGCGTAAGCCCGCAACTTGCGGGTTTCATCGCGGTCAATCAGCTCCAGGGTCAGGGGAATATAGCCCCCATATTTCATAAAATTCGCTGTTTCGGGTGAATCACCCACCATCAGTTCCGGGTAGTTCCCGCCCTCCGCGATGAGAGGCAAATCACCAACCGTGCCAACGAGCGTGCCGGTGATTTCATGCAGGCTGTTGAAATGCTCCTGCACGGTTATTTGCTTCCACCAATCGTAGCCCGCTCTACCCAATTCCTCCCAGGTATTGGCGACCAACTTATTGAGGCTGTTCTTCACCAAACCGCTAAAGTCGGCGGTCGTGGCCAATTGCGCGCGGGTCGGGTAATAGCCGCCATGCAAATCATGATCGCCGGTTAAACTCAGGTACAGTTCACGGATACCGCTCAAACGGGGCACGCGCGCGCTTTCCAGCGCCTTATCGCGTGGCGCGCCAAAAAGGTCATCCGTGGCTGCCTGCAAGCGTTCAGCGGGTTCCAACATACCTTCCACGCGGGCATGTCCCTTCACCGAACGTCCGGCATCCAACTCGCTCAGGAGCTTTTGATGCTCATGAATCGCGCTCTGCAACTCTGCTGGCGCGAAAGTTCTGCCCTGAAAGCGTTCCCGGATATGGGATTGCATGCTCGGTGGTAAATGGGTGTTTGCCAGGGAGCTTTCCAGCAGAAAAGCGCTCATCTCGCGCCGCATGGTACGAATTTCCGAAAGCTGGCTCTGTAAATCCTGACTCAGATCCTCCGCGGACCCCGTCTCGGTTTGCAGTTCAAGAGTCTCTAATGCTTGATTTTGATTCATTTTATTTCCTCCATTGATGATGGGGCTTATCCCCAATTGGTTCAGCGCGCGCAAAAACACACCGCCCCGCGCTGGGTTATAGACCAAATCGACCGAAAAAATCCGCAGAATTTTCCCGACCTTCCCGTTCGTGCCCCTAAAAAGCACATCCGCGGAGAAACCCACCTTCACCGCGGGTTCATCATTGATTTCCAGTATCTGGCGTCCGATATCGCTCAATATGTGCGCGGAGGGACCAAAAGCCTGCAACTCCGCCCGAACGCCCTGCATTTCCTCATCCCAACTGGGTTTGCGCAAAACGCCGGCGATATCGCGCACCGAACGCGCCGCCAAATCGTGATCCACAAAGCAATTCACGCCATCCCACAAACTTAGAGACTCACGTAAAACCTCCGCGGAAAACTCCCATCCGTTCGCCGACCCCGCTGTGATCGCTAAAATCTCAAAGCTGTTGGGGCTAATCGGATTGACTTCCAATGCTAGGCGATGCCTGTGTTGTGTCATAAGACTCCTTTCAAAACCATTTCAAAACCGGGACAAGCGCCCCACACGACAAGTCCTGATTTTGTTTTTCACAATCATGGATTCGTTTCCGGCGCTTTTTCAGCGATGAAACGATAAATCAGGCGCAAAGCTTCGGGCGCGTCAATCATGCCTTTATCGACCATACGCAGTGCCATGTCCGCCATGCCTTGCCCCGCGCGTGCCAGCTCAAGGTTGTCACGCGATTGGACATCCCCGCCACGCACGATAATTGTCGCGTTGGGATTGAAACCGTTGTCAAAGACCGCTTTTCTTTTCAGCACCACGCCTAAAAGATCTTCCAAAATCCAGCACAGAACGCGTTGGCGCTCTTCAAAACGGCGATAGGTCGGGTGACCTGCGGATTCAGCGGTCGTCTTGGTGGATGATTCCGGCTCCGCTAAAAAGTGCAAGGGAATACCCACGCCAGCGGCGATCATCTTCTTAATCGCCAAACCATCCGTGGACGCGTCCAGGGCTTCAAGCTTAGGCGAAAGCACCGACCAGTCTTCGTTTTCGTCACAGACCAGAATCGACCCGGCGTTGGGCGGTTGGGCCGTGAGTTGCATTTGGCGCAAACGCCTGGCGTTTTCATTGGCAAAGCGCGCCTTGACGACATAGACAAAAGCGTTGCGAAAGTGATTGAGACGCACACGGTCTTCGAGCCATGCCGAATAACGCGCTAACCAGCGTAAAACCGGCGCCAAATCCGGCTCGCCCCACTGCGCGCCGGCAGGTCGGTTAACCGCGTAATGCAAGATACACACCGCGTTTTGTTGCATGGCAGGGCGGTCCGCGCGCCAGGCAGGCACGACATAGTCCTCCTCGCCACGCGCGCCGCGCAAGGTGTAACTCAGTTCCTGTTCCACATCATTCGCCCGGGAGTGAATGCTCAGCACGTCCGTGCTGGGCACAACGCGCGCGAAACTCATCCCACTAAGGTCACCGGAAAGCATCAAAAACAAATTGCCCGTGCGCGCTAATTCATCGGAAAGTTCAGGCAGTTTCAAATCCATTTTATTGAGCGGATGACGCCAAAAGTTTTGCAAAAAAGCTTCAGAAGACGCGTCGTCCGCGCTCAGCGTCATACCGCCTCCGATGACATATTGCGTGGTCAGCTCGATAATGCGCCTTGCCAGGGGGTTGAAACGCCAGGCTTCCAGGCAATTCTCCATCAGCTCCTGGCGGTCATAAGGCTGGCGGTCATGCTCCGTGTCGCCAAAACGCCGCGCGCCAAGCAGAAGCGTGTTTTCATTCTCAGCAAGTGCCAGCTGCGTCCTTTCGGCAAGTTCTGTTTCCGTTGTTTGTGGCTTGGCATTTTCCAGATTTTCCTCACCGTTTCCGCTAAGCCAAGGCAATCGCCCGCGAAGGCGTTCCAATAAGGATGTCATTGGAGCACCTCCGCTTCAGCTTCCAAGGGCAGGGCAATGCTTGTCGCCGGCAAAGCATGCAGGCGTGGGCACGCCAAGCCATCCACAGGGCAAATGGCTGGCTTGGCCGGCTCAACCCGCCCAAAATACGCCAAAAGCGACTCGCTCGTGCCGTTCCAGCGGTTGTAATCCATGAAGTTTCCCACGCCACCAATCGCCGGCGCGCGTTCCGCGGTCTGATGAATCAGCCAGTTCTCCACGCCTTTGGGCATCAAGGGCGGGCAAGGAAATTCCGGCGTGTAGGCGGGCCAGGGTCGGCGCGCGTAATACTGCGCCAGCCACCAATCCAGTTCGGGCAAATCCTTGATATGCACATGCTCGTTGATCCACAATGCCCGCGAATAAACAATCGGATAGCGCCCTGTTTCAAGTTTCAACACATCCAAACAGCTCAACAAAGTGTTGGTAATCATCGAGCGTGATTGCTCGTGCACCAATTCCACATCCAAAACCAGACGCACCGTTTCCAGGTCAATACCTTCCAAAATGCGCAAAAAGTGATTCATCTGCTTCAGGGCTGGCTCGCCGGGATAAAGCACATGATAGGGCAAAACACAGGCGCCGATGCGCGTGCTTTCCTCATAAAAGCGCTTGAACATCGGGTCGCGATAGCCCCAGCTCACCCCCGCGCGTATCGCCACAAACGCGACTTTGGGCACATGCTTTGCCACCAGATCAAAATTCGGCCAGCGTTTCAAATCCGCCGTGGCGTTGTAGCGCGAGAGGTCAATGCCAAAGGGGTAATTCCCGTTATGCGCGAAATAACTCATCAATAAGCTCCATCTATGACTAAAAGCGGATCCACCGCTTGAATCAGGAGTGGCTCGTAACCCAAATGCCACTCTTGCTCGTCCAAAACGGCGACCATCGCCGCGGACAGCACCAAATCATCATGTATCAAAGTCCCTTCGGCGTCGCGGGTGCCTTCGGTGACGCCCCAGCGGATGGCGCGCTCAGGACCCACACTCACCTCGTAGCTCACCGCCGAAAGCTGCTTGTAAAACAAAGCCTGCAGACTGTCCTGCTCGTCTTGCATCGCCATCGCCAAAGGATTCAGCACGCCATCATCCCGTTCCGCGCGCAGTTTGGGTTTAAAGTCCTGAAAGCGTCCCGTGTCAATCACCGATAAAAAGCCCCACGCTAATTTCGACTTGATTTGACGGTTGAAAGTCAGCTCGGTTACGCGATCACCCAGTTTCTCGCGCAAAAAAGAACTGACCCCAGCGCCCACACCACTGGCATCCACCACCAATCGCGTGGCGTTCCAATGCTCCGCCAGATTCAAAATGCGCGCGTAGAGCGTGCTGTGCTTTTCGCCCAGCCAGTGATAGCGGCGCGCGACCTTGTAACAAGGCTTACTTAGAAGGCTGTCATCTATCTTGCTCAAATCCAGCTCCACCACGGTAATCGCGGTGGCATCCCGGTTGGCGTTTTGCAAAGCGCTGTCTGGCGTGAAAGCGCCCGAGCGCGCGGCTTCATCTTCGCCCGCCAGGTCAATCAGCAAGGCATATTGCTTGCCTTCCTCGGGCGTTTCCAGAGCCTCGTGTGTGCCACGCATCAAGCCCAATCGCGAAGCGGGAAACAAGCCCCCCGCGAAGTCGATTTCCTCGCTAAAGAACTGACTGCGCACCATCGGGTGCGTTCTGCCCAAACGGCGCACCTGCTCATCCACAAAAGCGCCATAGGCGGGCACTTCCTGGCGCACTTCTTCAGCCCCCAGGCGAAACACGCGCCGCATACCATCCCGCGCTTCAGCTTCCCGCGCTTGTCGCAGCTCGCGCGCCAAAAGCGTTTGCCCGCTCCAGGCGGTGCCCCAAAAAACGCGCGTGGCGTTGGTGGAAGCCGCCATCGGCGCGATTTGCTTGTCATATTTCTCGATCTCGATATCCTGCGCTTCGTCCAGCGCCAGCATGGTTGAGGCTGTCGCGCCCACGATGTTTGAGCCCGGTGCCGCTGATAAAAAAGTGAGATGCGCGTTGTGCAGGCGATAGTGGTTGCCACTGCTTTTGCGCCAGCGCCCTTTGGTAAAGCTGTTCGCCTCCAGCGCGGCTTCAAGCCGACGCATCGCGTTTTGGCACTGGGGTGAATAGGTTGGCGAGAACTTGATCATCTCCGCGCCACGTTGCGCGAACAGCGCCATCAGATAGACCTCAATCTGCGCCTGCACGTGGTTTTTGCCACTTTGGCGCGGGAACATGACCACAATTGAATGCCCCCTTTGGTGCACAATGGAATCGATAATCGCCTCAGCCACCTCAAGCTGATAGCTGCGCAAAACCGTTTTACCCATATACCGCGAGAAGATAGAAATCTCGCGCAGACTTTGGATAAAAAGTGACTCTTCCTCGCGCGCGCGCGTAGCGCGCTCTTGTTCCGCGCTCAATCGCATGCGCCTGGTGCGTAGGTCGGGCAGGGCAAAGCCCATCACTGCCATAGGCCCTAATGAAGCAGCTTTAAGCATCTTTCACCTTCTTTTGCGAACGGTTTTTGCTCTTACCTGGCGTTTTGACTTCCGCCAAAAACTCCGCCAGACTGTCTTCAATTTGCTTACGCAAGTCATCCTCGTGTGAACCTGCCAGCAGCATATTCACGCGCAAAACGCTCGCCAGGCGCGAACAGGTCAAACCCAAGAGGTCCAGCGATTTGGCAAGGTTATCCGGGTAATCTTCTTCGCCACTGGTGCCCGCCGCGCGGGTGAAATTGCGAATCATCTTGCGCAGCATCGCGATTTCATCATCCATGCTAAAGCGCGCGCTTTCGCTCAGTTGCAAGCGTTCAGCGTGATTAATACTTATAAAGCCATCATTCGCGTCCTGGGCAGTCACCCCTGCCGTCAAGCGGCAGGGGTGCCCGGAGGATTGCGTCCTGGCATAAAGAGTGGGGTTCGTGTGTTCCATGTTACGCTTTCTCCTTTATAGAATATATGTTCTATACACCAATGAGTGTAGCAAAGAAAAGCAAAAAAAGAAAGTGTCAAAAGTGGAAATTCGACCCCCAAAATGCAAAAAAGTGGAAGTTTCTTTAACATTCAGTTGCTGAATTTTGAGATATTGGGATTAATGCAAAGAAAAAAGCCACTGATAGAAAGCAGTGGCTCGGTGTATTTTTTGTTAAGACGACTTGGCTTTATAAGAGCTTAGGATAAGAAATGGATTTGTTATGGTCGCAAGACCATCTCCAAAAGCCAGGGCAAACGCATCTCACAAGGCAATGTTGTCTGTCACATTAATAGCTGGCATGGAATAAATTCCCCCTCTCCAGGGACTGTTTGCGTGCCGAGTGGTTTTCTTGGCTGACAACTATTCAGCTCAAATAATGGCAATTTATACACAAAATTTGCGAAACTCTGTATTCAAAAAAGACCCACCCCCTGGAATCCCCCTCCCTGCGCGTCGCGAAATGAAGGTCTAATCTCATAAAAACTGTATTTCGCGACGCTGGATGGGGAGAATAATTCGCTGACACCATAAATCAGGGCTTTAATAAACTAATTTAGTTGCGATAGCTTTGCTGCGTTCATCCTCCTGTGTTCACTCCTACGTTCAGACATGGTTACCTGCGTTCGGACATGGTCTCCTACGTTCAGCAAGATTTACGACACATGCAAGGCGTTGACCCTTCTAAAGTGATAGCCATAAATCGAAAAAGTGATCGCCAGGGGGAATTTGCGGATATCATTGAACAGCGACCAGAAGAACAATCGCCAATAATAAATACGCTCTTTGCTTTTGATGCCGATTTCCCAAATTGACCTGAACAGCGCCATCACTTCCTGAAACTCAAGCGTTACCGGGTGTCGGCGTGGATTGTATGTCTTCAAAAAGGTAATCACGCGGTCCGTGAAGCCTTTGGCGGAGTAGATGGTATCGAGAATCTTGCGATAACCCTTCTTTAGCTTTTTAGGCTCCATCACAGGCACGATGTTTGTTTCGCCATCCACGTTATCGCCCGAATAATCCTGCGCTTTAAGACGTCCTTCGCGCGCCATGCGATTATACAGTTCGGTTCCAATTGGCGCCTGCAACAAGCCCACCATCGCCGTGACAATACCTGACTTTTGGATAAAGTCGATCTGACGCTGGAAGGTACCCTCATTGTCGCTGTCAAAGCCAACGATAAAGCCACCCATCACCTGCAAGCCGCCCTTTTGCAGCTTGTGCACATTGCTTAGCAGATCACGATGACGGTTTTGCCCCTTGCCACATTCCGCCAGGCTGTCTTCTTCGGGCGTTTCAATGCCGATAAAGACCTGCGTAAAGCCAGCTTTCACCATCATGTCGATAAGCTCTTCGTCGTCAGCCAGATTGATGCTCGCTTCGGTCAGGAAGAGGCAGCCCTTTTTACCTTCGCGCCACTTAATCAGCGCGGGAAGCAGTTCTTCTTTCAAAATACGTTTATTGCCGATGAAGTTATCATCCACGATAAAGATGTTCCGTCGCCAGCCCAGGTCATAAAGCGAATCAAGCTCAGCGATAAACTGCTCGGTTGTTTTCAGGCGCATCTTGCGCCCCAAAAGCGCGGTGACGTTACAAAAATCACAGGCAAAGGGACAACCGCGGGTGTATTGCACACTCATTGAGTCATATTTATTCAGTTTGATCAACGACCAATCCGGGATGGGCGTTTGGGTGATATCGGCATATTCGCTTGTCGCATAGCGTTTTTTGGCTTGACCTTTTTCCAAATCCGCCAAAAACATGGGGATGGTAATCTCGCCCTCGTTCAAGACGAGATGGTCAACCGTTGGAAAAGCGTCTGGATCCATGGTGAACAGAGGCCCACCAGCCACGATAGGCTTGCCCAAAGCATTGACGCGCTCAATCACCTTTACGGATGAACTGCGCTGCACGGTCATGGCGCTGATAAAGACCATATCCGCCCATTGGATGTCTTTATCGCGAAGTTTTTCAACGTTGAGATCCACCAGGCGCTTTTCCCAGCTCTGTGGGAATAGCCCCGCGATGGTTAATAACCCTAATGGAGGTGAAGACGCTTTTTTGCGAATGAAGCTCAAGGCATGCTTAAAGCTCCAAAAAGTGTCTGGAAATTCGGGGTAAATCATTAAGATTTTCATGTTCAATCCTTTTTTAAAATACTGTCATATCTCGCAGGGCTTTATGCCTTGCGCTGGTAAGTTTCTTCAATCCCCGTGGCTAATCTGCCTTATTCAGTTTTTTATTCGTCTGATTCGATTGTGTCGCTTCCAGGTGCTTGTTCTTCCTGTGCGGGCTCCGCAGACTTGTTGGTATCTTTTTTCTTAGCTGCCTTTTTACTTTCTTTTTTGGAGGCATCATCTTTATTATCAGGCTGCGCCTCAGCTTGGATTTCTTGTCGCATTAATTTGCTCATGTCGTTCAGCTTGGTTCGATCCATTTCCTTTCCAGAGCGCAAAATTTGGAAGTTAGTATAAAAACTCACTTTGGCAAACATATCTGCCATCTCAGCTGCTGTGTAAGGCATATCGTTCTCGAGCCACCAGAAGAGCGTGCTCTTTAAAGTGCTGGCGTTATAGCTCAACAGGAAATCAAAAGGAAGCCCGGTGACATTTTCATATACTTCAATCTCAGTTGACGAAAAGACCCTGAAATTGTCTTTGATGAGTTCTGCTACAATGGCAGATGTCAGTAGCGCGCTGCGTCCCATATTGATAATGCGATAAAAATCAAAACGATCCTCAACATAGCTGAAAAGCATCTCCAGTTTCTTTACGTTAAGCACCTGATCATTTTTCTTGTCCTGCTTGGGCAAGGTCGCCAAAAACTCGTTTGCCATGCTTATTAACAAGTCGCGAAAGAGGTCATCTTTTTCGCGATAGTGGAGATAAAAAGTTGCCCTGCCTAAATTGGCATGATCGGTAACATCCTGGATACTGATGTCATCATAACCCCTGTCGAGAATGAGTTCGAGCATACTTTCTCGCAGCAGTTTTCGTGTTCTTTGTATTCTTCTGTCGTCCTTACGTGCCATTTTTTCTCCTTTGCTCCAGTCAGCTCACCACATAAAGTCCATTAGTAGACGACTGTTATCTTATCGTCTATAATTTTACGAATTATTTTCCGCTTGTCAAGCATTTTGCACACTTTTTCAATGTGATTAATGTCATTATTTTGCGTCCCGCAAAGTCAAAACGATTTGGCGCGTAATAACGACTATAATAAAGCCATGTTGCAAGCCCAAAGAATTAATGTCTCTTCCAATTACATTCTTGGCATCAATATCACTGCTGAAGAAATCATCCTTGCCTATGGGAACCAATCAGGCATCATCAGCGAACGTTCCAGCTTCAAACCCGAAGCCAATCTGAGCTTCCAAAGTTTTATTGGGCTTGTCTCACAACACAGCGACAAACTGCTCAATATCGCGCGCGCTCAACACCTCCCTTTACCCGAGCGGGTATCAGTTTCAATCGCGGGCAATTACGACCCACAACTGGGGATCTTAATCAGCTCACGCGATTTTCCTGCCTGGAAAAATGAACCGTTAAAATCCCAATTACAACTGCTCTTTAACCTGCCGGTCTATATTGAAAAAAGTGCTACCGCGGGGGCTCAGGCAGAAAGCCTCTTCGGTGTGGCTCAAGATTTGCGCGATTTTATGTTCATTGACTTAGGGCATAATCTCAGTATGGCGTTTAGCGCTCACGGCAGGATTTTCAGCTCCCTCAACCCCCATGCCGGGGCAATTGGGCGTGTCAGGTTTTGTCAGGACATGGGCGCGAGCAATGAGTACACCCCTACGCTCAGTGAGCTATGCGGTTCTGCTGGCATCGTTCAGCAAGCCCTCACAAGCCAGGTCAGCCACTGGGATCCTGATGTAAGCATCTATCAAATCATCAACGCCGCCCGAAACGCCGACCCCTACGCGATTGAAATTCTCAGTAAAGCGGGAACAAACTTAGGCCATCATTTAGCCCCATACATCCACTTGCTGCGACAGGAAGCAATTATATTGGGTTTCCCCGGCGCGCTGGCTGGCGAAATCTTTAGCGAACCTGTATTCAAAGCCGCGCAGGATAGTACCGGCTTAGGGCTCGACGAAATGCCCAAGATCATTCCATCAGCCTTGGGCAATCGACTGCCTGACCTCCAGGCTCTTGCTCCTGCGATATACGCAACACGCAGTCAGGGGAAGCTGTCACAATAATGCTAAAGTGACTAAACACAATAATTAGCAGGGTTTCAGTGCTTCCACAAAATGTGGATTTCAATTTTTTTAGTTTTAGAACAAATACTTTTTAGAAAAGCACCTGAATTCTTATATTTGACATTCGGTTATTTTTCAATCATTGCCCTCGATAAAACAAATGGCACTAATTTTGGCACTGATATTGATTATTTGACACCGATAGAATATAATCATAGCAAAAGGTGGTGTTTATGAATAAATATATTGAATCGGAAATCGTTGAATTAAAAGCCAAGTATACAGATGCATTCGCACGAGAACTTGTGTCTTTTTTAAACGCCGAGGGAGGGGTTATATATATTGGGATTCAAAACGACGGAACCGTAATCGGTGTTGAAAATATAGATAAGGTATTAAAAAATATTTCAGATTGTATCACAGACCAAATTGAACCAAGCCCCCGAGGAGAAGTGGTTAGCGAGATTATACATGAAGAAAATCGACCAATTATAGCTGTTAATGTTAAAAAAGGAATTAAACCTCTCTATTGTATAAAAAAATATGGATTTTCTTCAAAAGGCTGTCTTGTACGGATAGGGACGACATGCAAAGAAATGCCATCAGAGGAAATTCAGTTCCGCTATAAATCTCAATTTATAAATGAAGATTATATGTTGATAGCACCATCGAAATATGCGCCTCTTTCGTTTAATATGATGAAAATATTGCTTACGAGTCGGGGGTTTCATATCAACGAAAATGCATTTGAGGCTACATTTAATCTTAAGAGGAGTGATGGCACATATAATTTGCTTGCAGAAATTTTAGCAGATACAAACATGGTGCCATTAATATTTGTAAAGTTTGCCGGAGTAAATAAAGTTTCGATTTCTCATAGAAGTGATTATGGTGGGCAAAGTTTGCTTCTCGGATACCAAAAGATGAAGGACAGACTGATTGCCGAAAATATATGTAAAACAGATACTACAGTTCGTCCGAGAATAGATGAATATCTATATGACATAGACTGTGCTAACGAGGCACTTGTGAATATGTTGGTTCATAACGATTGGACAATCACAGAACCGCAAGTATCTTTTTATTCAGATCGCATAGTATTTACATCGCACGGCGGAATTCCGCATGGAATGACTGAAGAAGAATTCTATAGCGGAGTGAGCCGTCCGCGAAATGCTGTATTAATGAGGATATTCTTAAACCTTGGAATTGTTGAACACACAGGGCATGGGATACCAATGATTGTTGAAAAATATGGGCGAGAAGCTTTTGACATACATCAGAACTATATTGATGTCACACTACCTTTTAATCAAGCTGTTTTGGCATCGGTGCCACAAAATGGCACCGATGATGGCACCGATGATGAGAGTATTCGTTTGAACGAGGATTTATCTGACACTGAGAAAAAAGTAATCTTGGAGTTAATCAAAAATCCGGAAAACACATATAATCAATTGGCGTCTGAGATCGGAGTTTCAAGAAGAACCGTTTCGCGAGCAGTAGCCTCACTCGTTGAAAAAAAATATATTGAAAGAATTGGTAATAATAAGACCGGATATTGGAAAATAATTCGTTGATATTTTTCTAAAGTTGCATTGATATAGTTAGTATATTGCAGAAGAAAAAGGGTGAGATTTAATTCTTTAATACCAGAATTAATGGTTCCAAACACAGAAAAGACCTGAGATTTTTTTGTGCGAACATATTACACTTCATGGTTTAGTATGAAAGAACAAAAGAGGCGTTTTTTTAACTTCTCCAGTTGAGAACAACTCAAATAATCGCTGACAAAAAAGGCTGCCATTTAGGCAGCCTCAAACTAAATCAGTCAATCTTCGCTTATTCCGGTTTACTGAAGTAATCCAGCAAGCTTTTTGTCCTTTGTCCGTGGAGTTTTTTTGCTTCTTTTTCCCGACGGTCAAGTTCCATCTGGCTCAGGATGCCCTGTCGCGCGCGTTCCGCGTTCTTTACTTTTAAGGCTTCCAGGTCTTCAGCCGAGAGTTTGCTGCCAGTGGTGATAACCTGATAAATGTAATAGATCAAAAGCGCGATGGCAACCACCGCCAAAACGATCGTTCCAAGCGTGAAGTTGATGGTCATTCCCTGTAGTTCAAGAACCGCCAATGGTTTGCCCGTTCCGGTAAAGAAAACAATTGTGTTTAGAATGGCCAGCAACACACGGATTTCTGTTGGACCAATCTTGATGCTTGTCATCTCAAACACGCCCGTGGCATGCGTTTTTAAATAAACTTGCATCATCGCCAAAAGCCATGCTACCAAAGCGAACATCGTCACCTTAAAATCAGCGAGGCCACTTAAGCCAATGCCCATGAAGATCATCAATGACGACAAGCCATCCAAAGCGTGGTCTGTGTAGTAGCCATAGTTGGGGCGTTCGTGGTGGCGGTAACGTGCCAGGGTGCCATCCAGACTGTCACCAAACCAATGGATGAACAAGCCAAAATTAACCAGGAACAAGTAACCATTTCCTCGCAAATCGCCAGCTTGACCCGCCAGAAAATATGCCACGCCAATCAATGCCGCGCCAAAAAGGGCAAGGATGGTTAACATATCGGAATTAACCCACATCGGCATATGCTTAGCAAAGAAAGCTAAGGCCGGACGTTCTAATGGACCCAACAAAATATCGTTTGTACGTGTATCTTTTTCAGTTCTAATGTTCTTTTTTGCCATATCACACCAGCTTTCGTTTCAAATCAAATTAATTTTCCCAAACCGGATGTAACATCAACCACTGTTCGGGTTCTTCGCGGATAGCTTTTTCCGCTTCTCTGAGTGTCGCTTGCGCGTTTTGTTCATATTCTTGCTTTAGATCATCATATCGACGCATTTCGACAGGCACGCTGCAATCTACAAGATATCGTCCATCGGACTTACGCACACAGTTAGCCACACGTAATTTAACGCCGTCTTCCAAGGCAAATCGCGTATAAAAAACCGGCATTGCCGCTGGTTTGCCAAAAAACAAAGGCTTATATTTGGCGTTTTTAGGGTCCTCAACCGGTCTGTCAAGACCGGTTACTACAGCGTTGCCTTCCAACAAAAACCTTTTCGCGTCGCGAATGGCTTTCATGTCAATCGGTCGGACATTCATGCCGGATTGGTTGCGCATTTCATTCTGCGCGTTATACGCGCCTTGCGGATTTGGCACGCTTAGTACCATCATTGGCACACCCATTCTGGCAAGCGATAACCCTAAAAGGTCAAAATTGCCATAATGTGCCCCGCAGATGACCGTTGGTTGACGCTGTTCTTTCACGTCTTCGATCATCTCCAGCGCGTTGGATGAGAATTCAACAGCTGACTTATTCTCTTCAGGATGTTCGTAGAGATAAAAATAGTCAGCGTGTGACCACATCAGGTTGCGGATGACTTCTTTGCTGAGTGTGTCGATGGTTTCAGTCTCAGCTTCTTCATCCAATACAACCGAAAGGTTGTCCTTAATCACCCTTCGCATTTGGTTTTTGGGATGCACATTAAGTATACCAGCTACAAAGTTTGCCAGCCGGCGAATGCCTCGCAAAGAGAGATTCTTCCCTAAACCTTTGCCGAGACGAACCAAACCCTCGTCTTGCAAAAAGTGTTTTAGTTTCATAGCGCAATTTCACTCTATACTATTGTAAACACTTCGTAAAAGAATTGGTTGTTTAATTTTACATAAAAATTGCAAAGTGATGACAATTGTCATATTTTCGCTTTTAACAAGAAGCGTTTTATAACAAAAGCCAGAAAATAAGCTATTCCTGCCAGCAAAATGATTACAGCAGCCGCGGGTAAATTTGATAAGAAAGATATCACCAAACCCGCTGAAATAAGCACAATACCCAAGCCCACTGCGACAAGCATAATTACCCGCATGTCTTTGAAAAACATACTGGCGATGGCTGATGGTATCGTTAGCAGCGCGATGACCATAATCAAACCCACCACACGCATCGCTACAACGACGGTGAGCCCGGTCATGATGAGCAAAAGAACTGAAAGCACCGTTACGGGCAGATTGCGCACGGTGGCAAATTCCTCATCAAAAGAAATCGCCAGTAACTGCCGATAAAAAAGCGCCACAAATAACACTGTCGCAATCGCAATTCCTGCCATCCACCAAATATCATGCATCGAAACCGCCAAAATGCTGCCAAACAAATACGACATCAAATTAGCGCGATAACCTGGCGTAAGACTTACGAAGATAATCCCAATGGCCATGCCAACTGCCCACATAACGCCAATCATCGTGTCGGAACGCTCCCGCAATTTGCGATGCGCCACGCCCATGGTCACCGATGACAACAAGCTAAACAGGACCGCTCCCAGCACCGGATCAAAACCAAGATAACTGGCAATACCCACACCACCATAAGCCGCGTGCGCGATGCCACCACTGATGCCTACCATGCGGTTCAGCACCACCAAAGTGCCAATAATGCCACTGACCAGGCTCACAAGCACACCTGCCAGAAGCGCGTTTTGCATAAATTCATAAGAGAAGATTTCAGTTAAGGTCTTAAGCATCTCAGTTGTCCTCTTGGTTATGGGTGGGCTTTGATGAAACATGTTCATGGTCATGATACGCTAAAACACGGTGAGGTACGCCATGCGCCAAAAGCTCTACTGGACACTCATATCCTAATGCCATCATCTCTTGAGTCAGAACTTTCTCGTTGTGGTAAACCATCTTGCGGTTAACGCAGGCGATTGTCTTTACGTGCGTGGAAATCGCCATCAAATCATGCGACACGAGCAAAATGCTCAGGCTTTGATTCAGTTCGGCGAGCAATTCATACAAGCGCGCGGTGGATTGCCCGTCAACGTTCGCGGTGGGCTCATCAAGTACTAATATCTCGGGCTTGGTAGCCAGGGCGCGCGCGATAAGCACGCGTTGACGTTGCCCGCCCGAGAGCTCATTAAAAGATCGCTTTGCCAAATCGAGCACGTCTGCCTGAAGAAGCGCGCGCTCAATGGCCTGCTTGTCGTTCGCGGACAAACGCCTGGTGCCGAAAAAGTCTGCCTTTTCTTTGCCCATGCGCACAACATCCCACACACTGATCGGGAAATCTCTATCCGTGCGCGAAACCTGCGGCACATAGCCCAAGCGGTCGCGCGCCTGCTCAGGGCTTTGCCCCAGAACCTTCACACTTCCACGCATAACGGGGAGCAGACCCAAAATGACCTTGATGAGCGTCGTTTTTCCCCCACCATTCGGCCCGATAATGCCCACATAATCACCAGCGAACATCTCAAACCGGATGTCTTCCAGCACGGGATCGCCATCATAGCCCGCCCACATATCCTCAATCTTTATAATGCTTTTAGCTTGTGATTGCATAAAACCTGTCACTTCTTAATAAGCTGAAATACCCGCCCGTTAATGCAGAGCTTTTTGTAAATCTCTGCCCAGGGAGAGCATGTTTTCTGCCCATTCGTATGCCATGGGATCCCATTCGATAATTTCGCTGATACCCGCCTGCCTGGCAATCGATTGCGCCAAACTCATATTGCTGCCTTTTTCAACAAATAGCACGCTGATTTGATAGTCTTCAACAGCTTCCAGAATCTTCGCCATATCCGCCGGACCTGGTTCATTGCCACCGATTTCAACCGGAATCATGTGTAAGTCATAAGCATGGGCAAAATAGCCCCAGGCAGGATGTACAATCATAAAATGCCGTCGCGAAACATCTTTCAACAGGCTCGTTATTTCTTCATCAGTTCGCGCGATTTCTGCCAATAAAGCTTTTAAATTGTTGGCGTAGATGCTTTCATTTTTCGGGTCTTGCTCAATCAGCGCTTTGGCGATGTTTTCCGCGATTTGTTTGGCGTTATCCGGCGAGAACCAAACGTGCGGGTCCAATGCTTCAGCTTCATGCTCATCGCCTTCTGTGCCGTGGTCATGGTCAGCATGATCATGCTCCTCACCTTCATCGTGATGGTGATGCCCGCCTACCATCGGAATACGCTCAATGCCAGATGAAGAGTCAACAACTTTCATCGTCGGATTGGCAGCGATAAGCTTATCCATCCAGGCTTCTTCAAACTCAATGCCGATGGTGAAGTACAAAGCGCTTTTTTCCAAAACTGCCATCTGGCTTGGTGTGGGTTCATAAGTATGTGGGCTATCGCCCGAACCGACCAGGTTTTGTGTGATGACCAAATCACCCGCGATACGGTCAACGAACCACTTTTGCGGCAAAATACTCACTGTGACCTGCATTTTCTGCGGGTCTTCTTCCAGATTGGCAGGTTTTGCCAACGGACTACATGCAGTAAACAGCATTGCCATAATCAAAATGATGTAAGGGATTGATTTTCTAAACATGACTTTCATTTTTTTGACACTCCGTGCACAGACCGAAAAATTGAAGCAAATGCCCCTGAACTTTGAACTGCGTCTTCGCTTCGATTTCCTGAATTAAATCCGCAAAGCCCTCACAACCTTCAAAACTCGCGGAGTTAAGACATCGCCTGCACAATACGTGGTGATGATGTCCCGTTCCGCCAGCGGTGTAGGCGGCACTTCCATCCGGCGCGAAAACCATACAGATGAGATCATTCTCCTGTAAGACAGTCAGGTTGCGATACACACTTACCAGCCCCATCTGGCTGCCTTGTTCGGTCAATTCTTTGTGAATTTGCATTGGCGTAAGCGCGATGGGGGTATTGATGAGCAAATTCATCATTTGCTCCCGTGCATCCGTGATGCGGAATCCGGCATTGCGTAATTTATTTTTCCAGTCCATGACTTCCTTATTGATAGTATTTTTCAATAAGGATTATAGTCCTCTAAAATCGCGTGTCAAGAAAGAGATAGTACAAGGCTATTACATCTAAAAAACCATCACATAGCCAGGTTTTGTGGGCGCGAGCCATTCCCCCATCCAGATCGCGTCAGCGATCGATGGGAGGGGGAACAAAAGGGGATGGATCTTTTTTTGTAAAACGCACAATCTCTGTAAATCATCTTCATTATGCTGTCATTAATACTATCTAATAACATTATCCAGTTTGATTCAATCACCTTAGGAATAGTGTACACAAGGTAAATTTGCCCCAAGATGCATAGTTCGCCTACTCGAGTTCGAACGTGGTCTCCCGACCATGTTCTGCATCATTGCAACAAAACAAGAAAACTAATCGCCTGTCAAGCGCTCAGCTAAAAGCACCAGTGCGTCAATCACCTGTTGAGATCCGCCAGCCGCCTGAAGCCGCTGCGCTTGAGCGATCAATATAGACGATGGTTGAGCCTGTTCAAGACGCATCAAGCGGTCAATCGCCCGGTTCAGCGAACCCGTTGCCACATAAGACAAAGCAATTTCCTCGCGGTAGATATCCTTACCCACCGCGTCCAACTGCGCCGGCGTGGCATAGCGATTCACCGCGGGAAATATCATCGTTGAAACGATTAAGCCAACCAACAAGCCGATAATTAAACCGGTCAACAGATACCAATGAGTCTCTTTTGGCTTTTCATCCATTCCAGCCTCGCAAAATCTTCCAGTTCTCGTAGACCGTTAAATCCAAACCCTCCAAAAGTTTCTGCAACAGGCTTAAATCTTCCATGGCGTAACCAAATCTCTCGGCATCTTGCAAAGCTTTTCCTACAAAGGTCAGCAAATCGCCATGGTCCAGGCGGGCAAGCTGATCGAGGGCAAACATTTTATCCCCGTCCTTGTCATAATTCTCGGCGACCATTAACACCGCGTCAGCACGGAAATCAGGGCGCAGGCGCGTAATCGCGACTTCTCTTGGTGGGCGAGGATTGATGAGCAGCCAACCAACCGCGAGACCAATCAGCACACCAAGAACAATGAATATCAAAAAATTTCGGCTACGTTTGCGCTTATTCATATCGCTTTAGGATAGCAATTTTAGTGCCAGATGACCCATGTAAAACACTTAATCAAAAAACATCTTAGCTTTTCAGCTTCACATATTGAAGCAAAGGCTCGATATACACCCTATTGCTCAAATCAAAAGACTTAAACTCACTTGGTGGCAATAGCGTATTTTCGCTCTCCTGTTTGACTTTTTTCTGACCCATTCGGGCAAAAAGCCTGATAAGCGTGCGGTTGAACCAACCCATCTTTTTAAAATCCATTCCACTCAAAAAATAATAGAATCTGGCAGGCTTTTGCGGGGATTGGGAGAAATTTATGCGCTCAATGCTCTTAACAAAGTCTTTGTCACTTGGCGTGGCACCTGTGGCAAAAACCACCCAGATCTTTTTGGGGAGTTTTTCCATACATGCTCGCAGTTTATCCAAGCCTGAAATACGGCTGGCAAATAAAGGTCCACCAAATATAAGTAAATCATAGCCTGAGAGTATTTCAAGACTCACTTTATTCAGTGGCATGGCTTCCACGCCAAGATCCTCCGCGATCCACTGGGCATAGCGCTCTGTAAACCCTGTTTTGCTTTTATAAATGACCAAGACTTTTCTCATGTCAACCTCCAGAAACTCTCCTTAATTTTATCCTAATCTTTCTTAGGTTTAGGAAATTAGTGTGACGGATGAGAAGAATAAAGTACTATGAAAGTTTTTTGGTTGCACTCGTGAAAAATTTCCAGGGTCATCTAAACGCCCGAAAACGTCATTCAGCATAAAATCACGTAAAAAATACTTGACCATAAATGCCATTTGAGAGTATACTCTTTTCACTCGCCGAAGTGGCGGAATAGGCAGACGCGCGCGACTCAAAATCGCGTACCTACGGGTATGTGGGTTCGATTCCCACCTTCGGCATTCCTCGCAAGATACTTGCGAGGTTTTGCTTTAATCCTATATCGTTTATTATCCTGCTCTCATGAATAACTTTTTGAAAAAGCTATTTACCGTTTTTAAAAAGTGATGTGCATTTACATCTGTGTATAAGAAATCACAATCAATATGCTAAAATAAGTTTATCTAAGCCTAAAATATGAGGTCTGTCATGGAATCCAAGAGCGAAAAGAATGCAAAACATTATCTCATCGTTGGTGGAGGTATCGCGGGCGTATCAACTGCTGAAACCATCGCCAAAAACGAGCCCGGAGCAAAAATTACCATTATTTGCGAAGAGGCGTGTTTGCCCTACTTCCGCATCAACCTGACTATGTACCTAAGTGGCAGTATGGAGGCTGAGCGTCTCACCATGCACCCTGCCGACTGGTATACCGAAAGAAATATCAAGCTCCTGCTCGATACCGTCGCAACACGTGTTGACCCACAAAAGCAAACCGTCCAACTTCACGACGGTAGCGAATTGGCATATGACATGCTCATTCTGGCGAATGGCGCCTCACCTTTTGTGCCACCCATCAAAGGCGTGGAACTTGAGGGCGTAAAAACGCTGCGCACCATCGAAGACGCGGACGCCATCCTCACAGCAAGCCAGCATGCCGCGAAGGTGGTCTGTATCGGCGGTGGCTTACTCGGCCTTGAAGTTGCCGGCGCGATTGCTGAAAGCGGTGGTGAAGTTGTGGTGCTTGAAGCGCAACCCTGGTTGTTGCCCCGCCAGTTGGATAAGCACGCCAGCCAGCATTTGCAAAAGCGCATTGAGGCACAAAATGTGCGTGTCTTGTTGAACGTGCAGACAGAGGCAATTCTCGGCGAAAGTCGTGTTGAAAAGGTGCTCCTAAGTGATGGACGGGAACTGCCTGCGGATTTGGTCGTCATCAGCGCGGGCGTAAGACCTAATCTTGATTTTGCACGCAGCGCGGGTGTAAAAACGAACCGCGGTGTCTTGGTGGATAGTGCCATGCGCACATCCGTCGAAAACATCCTGGCTGTGGGTGATTTGTGCGAATGCAATGGCTATGTTTACGGGCAATGGATTCCTGCCAACGTGCAAGGCAAAATTGCCGGCTTAACAGCAGTGGGCAAAGAAGCCACATTTGAAGACTGGAGCCCCGCGGCACTCCTAAAGGTAATGGGGTTCAATCTCTTCAGTATTGGCAAAATTACCCCAAGCGAACCAGATGAGTTTGTAATCGCCGATGAAAGAGATGGTAATTATTACAGCTTTGTTTTTGGACAGGGCAGAATCCTTGGGGCGGTTTTAATTGGCGATACAAAACTTTCCAGAAACATCAAACTGTCTCTGGAAAGTAAAAAGGATTATTCAGATCTGCTTAGCGCCGATACAAGCCTTGACGCTTTACTTGCGCTTTTAGCTTAAGCTTTGGATAGCATCAATGTCACTGTTAGCTTAATTTTTAATCTAAATTCCACAGATGGATATCACGAAAGATAATTTTCTCTCCATCGCGTGTTTTTGTATTGTAATCGATCCACAAACTGAGAGTTCCATAGTTTGGTCGACTGCTGAGGTCCAGATCGCTGATAAAAACACCGTTGATATAGAAAGAGCCATATTGTCCATCTGAAACAAGTGTAATGGTATTTGAACCACCTTCAGAGCGATCAAGCGCCTGGATTGTACTCCTCCACCCCTTGACAGTACTCCAATATGACCCTTCGCCACCAACATATGAAAGTTCCCAGTAATTCGGTACAGTCACAAAGAGTCGAAGCTGATCATTAGCTGCCTTTGAGCGAAAAAGAATGCCCATTTCCCAGTAGTCATTGGTTCTTATATAATAGGGATTATCAAACGTTGCCGTAAGCACAAAATTCTTGATATTTTCAGCAACCAAAACCGTTTCGAGCCATTCGTCTGTATAATAAGTTTCTTCCTGATAGGTTTCAGTCTCTACTTTTGTAGCGCCATCAAGAAGATAGCGAATTTTTTCAGGAATAAGCTCGAGTATAACTTCTTCATCAGCTGCCTGGGCCATCGCCGTTTGCTCTGCGTTGAGCGCTTCTTGTGTCAACGCTGCCTGAGCATCCGCTTCTTCCTGGGCTATAGCGCTTGCAGTCTGTTGTGCTGCAATATCAGCGTTTTGATCAGAGGGCGAACCGGTGAAAGGCTCAGGCGTGCTGGGCACCTCCAGCACATGTCCACCATTCTCAATAGCGGCTTGAAGGGCTGTTGCGGTTTGGGCTAATGAATCTGTTTGACCTTTTATCTTACTATTTCGAACAAGTAGGATAACCACCACAACCAACAAGATTACGACAACAGCTATGACAATTGCGAAAAGCAATGTGTTGCGCTTTTTTGGGGGTGCGTATGAGGGATAAGCAGGTGGAGGATAACTGTATGGTTGAGTTTGAGGCTGCTGATAATAGCCGCTTTCTGGTGCTGATGGCGGCATGGATTGGGTATACGCGTCAGAAGCTTGCTGAAAAGGTTGATCGGACTGTTGCGACATTTTCGCGCCGCAATTCGTGCAAAATGTTTGCTCTTCGCTAAATTCTGTATGACATTGAGGGCAAATATACATGTTAGACTCCCTTTACTAATATAAAATAACGGAAACAGTACTATATTATACTTTAGTTTTTCGCAATAGGGATTAATTTCCATTAAGAATTCTTCTTTTCTTAAGAAAAACAACCCGAATGCGTTACACTTAAAAAGGTATGATTGGAGGAAAAATGACTAAAACAGCTTTAATTACAGGCGCGACAGGTGGTTTGGGTGAGATTTTTGCCGAGCTCTTTGCCGCGGATGGCGTTGATTTGGTTTTAACCGGTCGGAATTTACCCAAATTGGAGGAAATATCCGAACGAATACGCGCGCGATTTGGCGTAAAGGTGGAGCTCATCCCCCAGAATTTAAGCGCGGAAGACAGTCCGGAAGCTTTATATAACAAACTTTCTGCCCGTGGTATCGCGATCGACTTCCTGGTCAATAACGCCGGCTTTGGTGATTTTGGACGCTTAATTGATATAGACTGGCAACGCGAACGCGATTTAATTGGCGTGAATCTCATCGCGCCGGTGCGTCTCACCCAGCTTTTTGCCAAAGATATGGTCGCGCGCGGTTATGGACGGGTTTTGAATGTCGCCTCTATTGCCGCATGGACGCCTGGCCCCTACATGAACGGCTACTTTGCCTCGAAAGCTTATGTGTACTCGTTTTCACAATCCGTGCACCAGGAGCTCAAAGGCACCGGCGTAAGCGTAACCGCTTTATGTCCCGGACCAACCCAAACCGGCTTTGAGAAAAACGCTGAAATGAAAAACTCCAACATGTTCAAAGCCCTCAAAGTGATGGACGCGCGCTTTGTGGCGAAGGTCGGTTATCGCGATATGATGAAAGGCAAGCCCATCTCTGTGCCAAGCTGGTATTACAAGACCTATAAGTTCATCCTGCGTCTCGCGCCAGAATGCCTCGTCCGCCGCATCGCCGCCTGGGTCACTGCGGGGAAGTAGGTGTTTAGGGACATCAAAGCTTATAGAAGTACTGATGACCGAAAGAAAACAGACAATTGTTGGAAACCAGAAATCGAAACAGGTGACATTGACAAGCTATCTTGTTTACTTTTTTGGCTAGACAGAACTGAGTCATTCGCAACTTGTGCCAGGCATAAATAATGATTGTCAGGAGAAATAATGTCGGAATTATACTTACCTTTCAAACATGTAGAATCTCCCGTGCGTTTGAAAGAACTCTCAAAGCTTGACCCAAGATGTAAGGTTATTCAGTTTGATACGCCATTGACTGAATATGACTTTTTGACGCTGGCTGATTTCCTCAAGAATAACCCTCAGATAGGACTTCGTATTTACGGCCATCGCGAATTTGGATTGGAAGACCTTTCATTTTTACGACATTTCTCATTTATTAAAGATTTCTCAGTAGGAATTTGGAAACTAAAATCTTTCGCTGGGATCGAATATCTCTCTGACAGCTTGGAATCACTGACAATCGGTACTACTGAGCGAAAAAAGTCTGTTAGCTTTTTAGCAAACTTTGCCTCTCTAAAAGAACTGTATATAGAGGGTCATGCAAAAGGCATAGAATGTATCGGAAGGATTGCGAGTTTAGAACGACTAACACTTCGGTCATTGTCATTAGACAATCTTAACTTTCTGGACTCGAACGATAAACTTTGTTGGCTTGCTATAAAGCTTGGAGGAACAAGGAATTTAGCTAATCTCTCTGAGTATAAAAAACTAAAATACCTTGAACTTTGGAGGATTAACCAATTCGAGAACTTGGATTTTCTTGAGAATATGATTGGTTTACAGTTTCTGTTCTTACAAACCTTAAATCGAGTTAAATCCTTACCATCCTTCAAGAACTTAGTGTCCTTACGACGATTACATCTTGAAACCATGAAAGGACTAACTGATATTTCACCCATCTGCGAAGCACCCATATTAGAGGAGCTCTTGGTTTTAGACTCCCCTCAATTTACCTCAAACGACTTCTTGTGTTTGAAAGAGTGCCCTAATCTAAAAAGAGCTCTTATCAGATTAGGGAGTCAGAAAAAGAATGACACTATTGAAAAACTTTTGAATCTTGATGTTATGGAATACGGGGATAAATTTGATTTTGTCTAAACAACATACCATCCCGATACATTGTGAATGAACTATCCACCCAAACTATCCCCATTTATCAGACAAGCTTGAAAAGAACAATGGCAAATAATATATTGGCAATGACATTACACCAGGCAAAGAAAAAGAGAATTATTTAAACGAGGACAGAACAAACCCGAGAATGAATAGCACTACCAGAGTCCGCTTTTAACCCACAACCTGGGCAGTATGTGTCTATCCAAACACTTCCTACCCGATGACTTTTATTGGGCAGGAAGCTCGCTACTACATAATACTTTAGGCGGTAATCGTTTTACTTTTCATGTATTCCGTCTTCGTATAAATCTCCTCGTCACCGTGTTGGCGCGTGTTCTGTGGTTTGGATATTGTAAATAACGTTCTTAATATGCAGTTTGCCATAGACGAAATCGCTATCCGGGTAATGCCAGATAATCTCGCCATAGGTAGGCAGGTTGTAACCGTTGATGTTGCGATATTCCGACACCGGCGTCGAGAACGGGTATTGCTTCATGGCAGACACTTCCCAGCGGTCATTAGATACAAAGTTGATCAACTGGCCTTCCTCGTTGAAATAAAGCATGGCGCTGATGATGGTGCCCTGGTTGGTAAAAGTGCCTTTAACCGTCAGGTCATCAATCTCCTGCCAGGTAATGCGCTGGTCAATCAGGGTGGCGGGAGCCATCAGGCACATGTCGTTGAACATCGTGACCGTATCCGCTTCAAACATGACCTCGCCATCCACCTTGACCACCGGAAACAGTCCAAAGAGGCGGATATCCATTGAAGCGCTCTTTTCCTGATAACGGTGGTAACCCGGCACGGTCAGGCCGAACATCTGTCCTTTCATAAAGAACAGGCGGGCTGGCTGGTCAAAAAAGTTGTACTGCTCAGCGGTCAATGGAAAAAATGCGCCTTCCCGCTGGCTCATTTCGCCGTTTATCTCCGCGAATACGCTGACGACCTTCGGCTTACCAACTACGCCGACATAGCGCAGGTAACGCTGGACCGGCGGCGGCAGGGTTTGCAGGTCGGATTCGGTCAGGATTTCCACCGGCACACCACGCGCCTGTTCCTGGGCATTGTATACATCCTGCTGATAGCCGCTCTCAAAGCGAAAACTGCCCAAAGCAAAGATCGCAACAATCAAGAGAATTAGGTTGAGGATGGTGCCAAGCCTGGCATCCTTCCAGGCGGTAATGATAAGGATCTGCGAGAGCACTACGCCCACGATGGCAATTATCCACCACCACTGGGCTTTAAAGATAAAAGCGGCAGCTGTGACAACCAAAACCAGCGCCGCAACCAACCACAGCAGTCCGAGTGGACGGCTGATAGGTCTGGTCAGTTTATTGATTTGCGCCAGGTCAAAGGCTTTCAGGAAGCCGAGCAGATGGATCAGGCCGTGGAAGGCAACGATCAGGACAAAGATGATTTTTACGATTGAATTGATCATTGTAATTTACTCCTATGCGCGTTTCGGCAGGTGTATGTTGAAGTTAATGACGGTTGCATTTGTTTCCTCCTGTTTCTAAAGAAAGGGATATGAGCGTATAGCCCAGGTTGAGCAGGCTGCGGATGACGCCCAACAGCCCAGCCTTCGGTGCGTTCGGTTAAACGGGTCACATCAACACCCGGAATTTCTCCTGCGCGCAGTGATGCGAACAAATCCTTGCAAAATAAATCCTCTTTCTGATTTAAAGCAGCAAGAAAAAATGTAAAAAAGCGCCCCATATCATTATCTGAGGGTTCCAGCGATAACCAGAAAACTGTTACCTTGCCAGTATGCCATGCCTTTTCATCTTCTTCGGTCAATTTCCCCAACCATTCTGCGACTGCCATACTTTTACCATACCCCGCCGTCGCCGAAACAAGCGTCAGCCGATAACCACTTTCTACTCCTTGCCACAGCCTCTGGACGAGATGCTTTCGTCTAATCTGTTTTAGAGATAAATGCGGTTGATAGAATTTTGTAATTAATAAGTTAGTTGTCATTCTTTGGTCAGGTTGAACTGAAAATGGATTATCTTAACAATAATTCTATCAGGAATAGTTCAGCCAGGAAAATATTCCAGAAAACTCGACTGCTCCATCTATTTTTCCATGATAGAAGTATTTCAAGGAATCAACTAATGTTTAGACCAAAAACGAGCAATGCTGGTCGTCTGGAAAATAGTAGCGGGGAGCGGACAGCGCCCCCTTCTGGGGGTTCGAGCCACCTTTTGTTCGTGTGTCAAAAAAAGGTAATTTGGCGTTTAATAACAAAAACCAGCCGAATTGACTGGTTTTTGTGGTTGTTTAGTAGCGGGGAGCGGATTCGAACCACTGACCTCCGGGTTATGAGCCCGACGAGCTACCTCTGCTCTACCCCGCAATGAACCTCTACTATAGCGCATCGCGGGCGAAAAGTCAAATTTTTCATTCTTTTCGTTGTAAACAGGTCAGCATAAGTTCGACGGTGAACCGTTTGCTCTCTCAAGCGACCATGTTAAACAACAAACCAAATGGTACGCTTCTAAAACAATGACCTCGGCAATCACTAAAATCATTCTTAAAAGCGCTTATCTAATCACCTCAATGCCACCCATGAAGGGCAAAAGGACCTCCGGCACCACGATGCTCCCATCAGCCTGCTGGTACTGCTCCATTACCGCGATCAATGTGCGTGGCAAGCCCAAACCGGAACCGTTGAGGGTGTTCACAAATTGCGTTGCACCGCCATCTGCCGGGCGATACTTAATCGCGGCGCGACGTGCCTGGAACTGCCCCACGTTCGACACTGAAGACACCTCCAACCACTCGCCACAACCCGGCGCCCAAACTTCAACGTCCACCGTTTTGTGCGCGTTGAAACCCAGATCGCCCGTGCACTGTTGCATGGTGCGATAGGTTAAACCCAGTTGCTTGCAGACTTCAGTGGCGTCCGCCACCATGTTATTAAATTCGATTTCGGCATTTTCCGGCGTGCAATATTTATACATTTCGACTTTGTCGAACTGATGCCCGCGCTTAATGCCCCGCACATCGCGGCCAGCGCTCATCTTTTCGCGTCGGAAGCAAGCGCTGTAAGCGGTCAGGTTCATCGGTAAATCTGCCTCATCCAGGATGGTATCCATCAGCATTCCGGTCAGGGGCACCTCAGCGGTGGGCACCCACCAGAAGTTTTCCTCGTGATCGTGATACAAATTGTTCTCAAATTTGGGAAGTTGCCCAGAAGCGAACATCACTTCCCCTCGAACCATCCAGGGCGTGTAAATCTCTTTGTAACCGCGGCGCAAATGCAAATCGAGCATCCAGAAGATCAGCGCGCGCTCGAGCCTTGCCCCGGCTCCTTTGAGCACATAAAAACGCGAGCCAGCCAATTTTACGCCAGCTTCAAAGTCGATGATGCCCAATTCAGGACCCAGGTCCCAGTGCGGTTTGGGCTCGAAATCAAAGACCTTTTTCTCGCCAAATTGTTGCAAAACAACGTTTTCTTTATCGTCCGCGCCAAGTGGCACGCTGTCATCAGGGATATTAGGGATACCCGCCACGGCAGCGTAAAGCGCTTCTTCAACCGTTTTTAGCTCTTCATCCAGAACCGCGATTTGATCGCCAAGCTCACGTGTCGCGGCGATTTTTGCTTCGCGGGCTTCCTTGTCTTTCATCTTGCCAATTTCTTTACTGGCAATGTTGCGTTCCGCTTTTTTGCCTTCAACGTCCAGGATAATGGCGCGACGGCGTTCGTCCAGCGCGATGACTTCGTCAACGACGTCGCTTTCCATGTGTCGCTTTTGAAGTGCTTCGCGCACGATTTCAGGGTTTTCACGAATTAATTTGATATCAAGCATGCTGTTTCCTCTTATTGTTTCTATCAGAGCCAATTTTACCACTCCCAGGGCTTGATAGTGGCATAATTACGAAACTCATTAAAATGTTTATGGATTGAATATGGTCGTTACCAGCGCGTTTATCTCTAACACAAAAGCCCATCCAAGACCCTGCAAATAAACAGAATTATTCCAAGGCTTCCACTTCAAAACTTTCGCTTTCAAGCGTCACCCTTATCACCCAGCCTAATTTGTCTTCAGCGCGAATGGTTTCGGGTAAACGAATTGCCCAATGGCCAAAGCCCTCCAAATCCTTGCCTACACGCAACGCCAATACCTCACCAGTCGACAACAGCTTTGCCTCTTTCGCCTTCGTCTTCATATAATATAGCGAGAGCCATTCGCCAGCCCATTTTTCCGGTTCCAGCACGCTGATATATAGCACACCCGGCTTGTGCGTAAAATAAACCCCATCAAGCTCAAAGACATACTGCGGTGCAGGCAAAGTTTTATAAAATGCCTCAGCGTTTCTTGTCAGAAATGCGCCAACGGTATCTAATATCGCAAACAAAGCTTCGGGCAGGCTGCCATCACCACGTGGACCCACATTCAAAAGGATATTACCGCCACGACTGACGACTTTCAGCCACTTTTTAATGAGCTCTGCTGGGTTCGTCCACACTTCATCCGAAGCCTTATATCCCCAGGATTGATTAAGGGTAACCGGCACTTCCCACGCGCTTTGAATTGCCACGCGCGGAATACGGTTATCCGCCATGGTTAGATAATCGCCCAGTCCGTGCCCAACGCGCCCGTTAATCAGGCAATCCGCCTGCAGCGACTTGACTAACGAGACCAGCTCTTGGCTCTGTTCAAAGGTCATCCCCATTGGCGTATCGAACCAAATCATACCAATCTCACCGTAATGGCTCAAAAGTTCCCGCACCTGCGGTAAGCAGATAGACTCAAAGTAGGCTTCAAAAGCCTCCTCAGTATTTTGCCCTCCATCTTGATGATAAGCGCGATAGCCACCCGCGTGATGCCAGTCTTGCGCTTGTGAGTAATACAGGCAGAGCTTAAGCCCTTCCAGATGACAGGCTTCAGCGAGTTCAGCGACAAAATCGCGCTGGCAAGGACTACCTTTTACGCTGTTGAAATCCGAAGCCTGGGTGTCAAAAAGCGCGAAACCGTCATGATGTTTGGCAGTGAAACAAATGTATTTCATACCCCACTCTTTGGCCTTTTTGGCGATAGTACGCGCGTCAAAATGCTTTGGGTCAAATCGCTTTGACAACTGGGCGTATTCATCCGCGGGGATATCCAGGTCATTTTGAATCCACTCTGCCAGCTCAGGCGTTACCCGCCCTTGCCATTCACCACCGAGCAGAGAGTACAAGCCAAAATGAATGAACAATCCATATTTAGCGTCTCTAAAACTTTGTAGGGATTTCAAAGCCTTCATAGGTACTCTTGAGAGAATCATAGCATAATTGTCCACTTCCTTGTCTTATTTTACTTGCGCAGATAAGGCAAAAATCCTTACATCAAAGACGAGTAACATTTTCAAATGCTATAATTAGACAAAATAACTGGCTGTGTCTGAGACACAGCCAGTTATCTTACAGATTTTGGAGTCCAATCCAATCAGAAAAAAGCGAAGTGTTAAACATCTGCTTCTGCTGCAAGGCTCTTTTTCTTCTTCTGTTGTCTGGAGAAGATAAACAGCGCAATGATCGTCGAGATATAAGGCAGCATTGCGGTAAATTGGCTTGGTATGCCAACATTCTGCAAGCTCAAACCAACACCCTCAAAGATACCAAACAAGATCGAGAGTAAGAGGATGCCAATCGGCTGACCCTGAGTCAGAATGATGATTGCCAACGCGATCCAACCACGACCAGCAGACATATTTTCTGTAAACAGGCTCATATAACCCAACGAAAGTGCCGTTCCACCCAAACCGCACAACAAACCGCAGATCAACAACGACTGGAACTTGATCGGGTCGGATTTAATACCGACCGAATCAACCGCTCTGGAGTCAAAGCCGGTTGCCCGCAGTCGCAAACCCATTCGAGAGCGATAGATCTGGTAGAAAACTAACGGGACAACAATGATCAGCGATATATATACCAAAATGTTTTGACCGCTGATGATCGTACCTAAAACCGGAATATCTTTGATCAGGGGGATATCAATTCTCGGCAAGGGAACAATCTTCGGGCTAATCAGAGCACCTTTGACATTGAAGATCTGGCGCAAAAGGTAAGTCGTTGCTCCAGTGGTGAACAGGTTCAACGCGATACCAGTAATAAACTCGCCTGTCCTTAACTTTAGGATAAAGAAGGCAAAGATAAACGTGATCACCAAACTGCCGGCGATTCCACCAACCAAGCCCCATACCCAGGAACCGGTGGCATACGAAATTGCCACGGCTGTAAAAGCTGAGGTAAGCATCATGCCTTCCATGGCAATATTAAATACGTTGGCATGGAAACTATATGCTCCACCCAGTGCCACCAATAGCACAGGAACTGCCGAAGCAAGTGATGATCTGAGAATTTCAATAAACAGGTTCATGATCTTCTGTCCTCAACTTTCTTGATTTTGATCGGGCTTTTATCAGATTGATAAACAACTCGGAATAGTCTCTGAAGGCAACCACGAACAAAACCATAATTGCCTGCAACATGACGGTGAACTCACTCGGCACATTGGTATCCATCTGCATACCAACTGAACCAGTCTGGATGATGCCAAAGAAAAACGAGAAGAAGAACACACTCGGCATGCTCTGTCCCGAAATAATGGCAATCATCAAACCGTCACTGGCATTGGTTTCACCCAAATTAGGGATAAGCTTGTTTTGCTGCGTACTACCCATAATCAGGAAAGCACCCGCGATACCTGCTAACACACCGCTGATAACCATCGACGAGAAGAAGTTTTTATTCACCTCACAACCGCCCAATCTGGCAAAAAGGTTGTTTGCACCAGTTAGACGAAATTCGTATCCTCTGCGGGTAAAGTTCCAATACAGGAATACGATGATGAAAATCAGGATCGCGAGAAATACGGTCATATCAATATCAGCGATTCTGCTAAACACGTTTGACTGCAGGATTGGTCGCGACATAGGCCACTGACTGTTGGGATCGCGCATTGGGTTGGTAACCAGATAAGCTATCAGGTATTTGGCAATGAAGTTCATCATCAGCGTGGTGATAAACTCATTCATCCCGAAGCCGAGCCTAAAGAGAGCGGCAATACCAGCATAAACGCCACCAGCGATCGCGGCAGCAATCAACATCAATGGAATCACTATGGCAGGGCTGGCATCCATGTGCTGACCAATCAAAGTTGCCACAAGCGCGCCCATCAGGAGCTGACCAAACAAACCCAGGTTGCTGACACCGGAATTGAAACCAAAGTAAGCCGATAAGCCAAGCATGATAAAGATCGCCATGCGAGCCAACGTGTTACCCAAAGCAATCTTAGTCAGCAAACTGTTCTTAAACATTGATGCATAGCTATCAATCGGATGATACCCCTGAGCTGACAGGAGGATCGCACCGACGATAAATGCCAGCAAAACACCTAAAATTACTACGATTGTTTTCTTCATTGGGAATCTCCGATCGATCCGAGCATATAACCACCAATCTCATTTCTGGTAGTATCCTCGGGAATACGCTCCGCGACAATCTTGCCCTTGTACATCACGACAATGCGGTCAGACAAGCTAAACAGCTCATCCAGATCTGCGGAAACGAGTAACACTGCTGCGCCTGCGTCACGCTGCTCAATGATGCGGCTGTGGATGTACTCGATCGAGCCCACATCCAAACCACGCACCGGTTGATCCAACACCAAAAGAGGATGCGCTAAGCCAAACTCGCGTCCAACGATTACTTTTTGTTGGTTTCCCCCGGAAAGCGATTTAATCGGAGCTTTGCGACCTTCACACACAACATTATATTTTTTGATTAGCTCATCAGTAAAGTTAGCGATCTTGCCTTTATCCAGTATCTTATTCTTTGTCACCAATGAATCGTTCAAATAATGGTGAGTCATAAAAGCATTGTCCTGGATTGAATCGTTCTGTGAGCTCCCAGAAAGTTTACGGTCCTGAGAAATATATGAGATGCTCTCACGTCTGCTGCGAATCTCGTCCTTGGTAATATCGGATCCTAAAACCGAAACTGTTCCTTCGTCTGGGTGCTGATTGCCGATGACCACCTGAACAAGTTCATATTGACCATTGCCTTCTACACCTGCAATGCCGACAATTTCTTTCTCATGAACGGTCAGATTGACATCTTCCAAAAGCATTCTGCCAGCGACTTTATCAGACTTTAGGTTTATATTTTGAAGTTCCAGAACAGGTTTGCCATGCTCAATCTTCGTCTTTTCGACGGTGAACAAGACCGAGCGGCCCACCATCGCCTCAGCAAGATCGGTTTTGGTCAGACCAATGTTTGGTTTTGTCCAAACGTGTTCACCCTGGCGCATCACAGTGACAGTATCTGAAATTTGCAGGATCTCATCCAGTTTATGGCTGATAAAGAGAATAGTCTTACCCTCTTCCTTGAGTCCTTCAACCATCTTAAACAACTCATCTGCTTCCTGAGGAGCCAGAACCGCAGTCGGCTCATCCAGAATAAGAACGTTGACATCCCGGTAAAGCTGTTTGATGATCTCAATTTTTTGCTGGATAGCAACGGAATAATTTTCGACCTTCTCATCCAGATTAACATCAAATCCCATTTGATCGCATAAAGCCTGAAGCTTCTTACGGGAACGGCTAAGATCTAATAATCCAATCTTGTTTGTATCCTCATAACCAAGGATGACATTTTCAAGAACGGTATAGGAAGGAATCAGCATGAATTCCTGGTGAACCATGCCGATTCCTTTTGCGACGGCGTCGTTTGGTGAGTGGAAATTCACCTTTTCGCCGTGAATGTAGATTTCTCCGGAGGTTGCCGGCTCTAACCCATAGAGAACTTTCATCAGGGTTGATTTGCCAGCTCCATTTTCTCCGATAAAAGAGTGTACTTTGCCTTCTTCAATTTCCACACTTACATTGTCTAAAGCGACATTTGAGGGAGGAAATATCTTGACAATACTCTCCATTCTAATGAAACTATTTTCGGCTTGCATATTTCTTCCTCCCATAGCGGGAATATTATTCTTTAGGATAGCGTTCGACAATGATCTCGCCCGCTTCAAGCTTCTTGGCGATCTCATCGATCTTGGCTAACATTTCTTCGGGGAGAATTGACTTGGTGAAATCATCGATAGCCAGGTAAGTACCGGCATAGCCATAGTGGAATTCGTAGGTTTTGCCTGTTTCAATAGTTCCTTCGGCCATCATCTTGTAGATTTCAAAGGCTGCGCCACCAAGATCTTTTACCATTGAGGTAACAACGTATCCAGGATAGGTACCGTTCTGATTTGAGTCGACACCGATTACATACTTGCCATCTTCTGAAGCTGCTTCAAGGGCACCGCTGCCGGTAAGACCAGCGATCTGGAAGACGATATCAGCACCCTGGGCAAACAATTGTTTAGTGGCAGTTTTACCGGTGACGGGATCGCTGAAAGTACCTGCGAAGTTGGTAACAACCTCAATCTCGGGGTCAATATACTTTACGCCCTGCTCGTAGCCATACATGAAGCTGCGGATAACCCACATATCCTGACCGCCCATGGCGCCAACGATTTTCTCAGGGTTGGCATAAGGCAGGTCGCTTGCAGTAACCAATGCGGCAACAACGCCAGCCATAAATGAGCCTTCTTCCTGAATAAAGGTAACGCTGTTGATGGTGTTGGCATCATTTTGCAGGACGAAGTCGAGGTTGACGACCTTGACATCAGGATAACGGGTCGAGTAATCCTTGATCAGGTCTTCCATACCGTAGGCGTCGGTATAGAGTACGTCAGGTCCCCAGGCAAAAGCGGCTTCCACAGATTGAGCGTATTTGGAAGAATCGAAACCGTTCTCGATGACTCTAACTTCGGCGCCATATTCTTTGGCAATTCGCTGTAAACCTTCGTTTACAGAATCGGTGAAGCCATTGTCACCGAGTGTACCAGGGGTTACATAAACAACTTTTTTCAATGCGCCCTCAGCCGCAGGTGCTTCACCATTGCTGGGGGTGTCGGGGGTTTTAGCTGTGCCACAGGCACTGACCAGTAGCATGAGAACCATGGCTACGATCATGACGATACGGAAATACTTTGTTTTCATTTTTTCTCCTCTTTCTTAATTTTTGGTTTTTCTTAGGTTTTCTTTTAATAATCGGACGAAACGCTCACGATCCGATCGTAAAGCCACAGTACAATTGGGTTTTCGGGCACGATTCCGTTTTTCGAAATCAAACAGGCTCCAGCCATCCGCTATTCCATGGGAGACACAAATATCCATGTTCACTTCGTGCAAATCCTGCAATACCTCAGGGTCGATCAACGCCGCGACGGCGAGCGCGTCATGAATCGGGGCTGTGTTGTGGATAGGAAGTGGTTGAAATAAGTTATAACCAGTAATTCTTTGCTGCATCAATAACCCGCAGAATTTGGATGCTTTTGAATCTTCTGCCAGCATCTCTTCAGAATCTTCCCAGGAAATATAGGCATCATGGGTGGCATCCAATGGGACGATCCGCATTGGCACACCGCAATCGGCAACAATCTTGGCAGCTTCCGGGTCGATCCAGAAGTTGAATTCAGCGCCAGCAGTGACGTTGTTGATCTGATAGCCACCACCCATGATGACAATCTCTTCAATATTCTCCACAATTGAGGGAGCGATACGCAGTGCCATAGCCAAATTGGTAAGGGGTCCCACAAAGACCAAAGTAATCTTTTCAGTCGTTTCGGTCAACGTGCGGGCCAGCCAAAAAACAGCATGCTCTTTCTCTTCTTTGCGGGTGGTCTCAGGTAAAGGCAAATAATCGCCGTGCACATCTTCTTCTTTATTATCAGGACCAATATATGGAACATGCTTGCGGCGGTTGGGGGTAAGCGAAACAACCATGGGCAGATGACATCCACGATAAACAGGAATATCAAAGCCCAGATAATCCATCAAGCGCAGGGTGTTTGTTGTCGTGATGTCGATGTTACGATTGCCATTCACAGTCGAAACGCCGATAAGATCCAGCTCATCAGAAAGCGCTGCCAGCATAACCGCGATGGCATCATCTGAACCGGTATCAACATCCAAAATGATTTTCTTTTTCATCGTACTCCTTCTGTAGTGTATTTTTGCACGAAACTTTGTGTGTCTTCGTTACATGGAATTGACGATTGAGCGCCAACTTTGGTAACTGCCAACGCGGCTGCGCCGCAGGAGTTGACCAAAGCTTGCTTCAAACCGAGGCCGTTGATAATCGCCGTAGCGAAATACCCAACAAAAGTATCTCCGGCCGCGGTGGTATCTACCGCGTCAACGGTAAATGCTGGTTGATGGATGATTTCTTCATTGCTAACCAACACGGCACCATCCCCACCCAGTGTGATTAAAACTTGCTTTACGCCCATCTGGTTAATCTCTTTTCCTGCCCGAATAACATCCTCAATCGAACTGACCTGAGCAGGCACAATACCTTGCAGCTCAATCTCATTCACCACCAGATAGTCAACCTTTTTCAGGATATCAGTGGGAATCTCATGGAACGGCGCGGGGTTAAGCAGGACGGGAATCGAAGAAGCATGCGCTTTTTCGATAATGTAATGACAGGTTTCCAATGGAATCTCATGCTGCAGCAAGATCAAAGAGGAAAGCCCGATCTCGTCCCAATGGCTATCAACATAAGCCGCGTCTACCAGATGGTTGGCACCGCTGATGATGATGATTCGATTTTCGCCAGAGCTTTCGAGGATGATGGAAGCCACACCGGTACGAACTTTTGAAGTTTTGGCCACATTGGTAGTGTTGACCCCGGCGTCTTTCAGTGAATTAAGTAGCACTTCACCGAATTCATCGTCGCCAACACAGCCAAACATGGACGTTGAGCCTCCAGCCTTGGCTGCCGCGATCGCCTGATTGGCTCCCTTGCCACCAGGGATCAGGTTAAAATCGCGACCAGAAATCGTTTCACCAGCCAAAGGCATTCGCTCTGTTTGGATAACCAGATCCATGTTCAAACTGCCAATGACACTAATTCGATTCATATTTCTCCTAATTTTTTGTTGTAGATTCGCGAATAATCAAAGAACCGCGGAAAACGATTCTGCGTTTATTCGAAGACTTGTGTTTGATTCGATCAGTTAAAAGTTCAACAATGGTCTCTGCCATTTTTTCGATAGGTTGATGGAAAGTGGTAATCGAAGGACTAAAAGCGGCTGCCAGCTCAATGTTATCGAAACCGACAATAGAGATATCTTTGGGGATATTCAGCCCCTTGGTGATTGCGTTCTTGATCGCGCCAATTGCCATCATATCGGAGAAAACGAAGAGCGCGCTTGGTTTGATATTGTTCTTCTGCCAGATCCAGTCGAAGGCAGAAAAGCCACTCGAAAGGGAAAACTTACCGTTTGTGATAAGTTCGGGATAATAAGGAACTCCCCATTCTTTATGAGCACGAATAAACCCGTTAAGGCGTTGGCTGCTGGGTGTGAAATTGTTCGGCCCGGTGATACAACCAATTTCGCGGTGACCAAGGTTCAGTAAATAATCGGTTATATCAAAACCTGCCTGCTCGTTGTCCAATGAAACAACGTCTGCGACATCTTCAGAAAACTCACGGTCAGCAATCACAAAAGGGACCTCATGGCTAATCAACGGATTTAATGTTTCGGGATCACTTGTCGAGGAAATCAAAATGACACCATCAACCTGTTTGGATACCAGCGCGTTAATATAAGCAGCTTCTTTATCGGTTTCGTTGTCAGTATTGCAAACAATAACGTTATACCCGGCTTTGAAGCCGAAATCCTCTATCTTACGTAAGTATTCAGCAAAAAAGAGGTTGGCTGCGTCTGGAATAATGAGACCGATTGTGTGTGATCTGCCAGCTCTCAAGCTACGGGCAGCGATGTTGACACGGTATCCCAGGGTCGCAATCGCTTCATTGACCTTGGCGCGTGTTTCTTTCTCAACAAATCGGGTTTCGTTGATGACGTGAGAAACAGTTGTGGTAGAAACGCCTGCTTTTTTCGCGACGTCTCTAATAGTAACTTTTGCCATGGAAGCTCCTATTTTAACGATTGCGCAAACGATTGCTTCATGTTAACCGCAAATTTACATGACGTCAAGGGAGTTTGACAAATGAAATTATTTTTTGCGGGATTGCCAAAAATATTGAACATTCTGAGAAAAGATAATGACGGATACTACCTTTTCCTGCATTTCTTTTTTTTCAGGCACTGTCCAATATTCAGTTTATTTCTGCACAATTCGCTGTGTCAAAAAGCCCTTTTTGCTTGACAGTCCCGTCATCCACGATTAGAATACTACTTCCACGCCGAGTTAGCTCAGTTGGTAGAGCATGCGACTGAAAATCGCAGGGTCCACAGTTCAAGTCTGTGACTCGGCATAAAAAGAGCCTCATGAATGGGGCTCTTTTTGTTTGCTATGACATGTGGGTGCTTCTCATCCGAACACATTCACGTATCTTGATATACCAGAAAAATGTCCGCGGCGAGACGCCGGGACGAGGTTTAGTGTTATGGGAACGGCTAAACATTACGGCCTACTTTGAATAGAAATCCTGCCTGATTTGCGGATCTCTGGCGATTCCTGCCTCGATGATGTCCATCAAATTATCAAACAGGGCTTGCACCATGGGGTCATAAACGACACTTTCCGGGCTATCACTTAACGGGATGCCTTTATCGTGGATGCGGTCAATAATATAGGGCGCCACCAGGTTGGCAATCAAATTCAAGACATAAGCTGCCATGTCGGTGTCCACCCAGGTCGCCAAATCGTCATGCAAGACACCCTGGGTCAGCAAGGCATGAAAACGCCCATCTCCACTCATGCGCTGCCCGGTTTCAGGGTCAATCGTTTTAATGACCGGGTGATCCACAAAATCGCGCCGTTCAATCTTGGCCAACTTGGGCTCGCGCAACATAAAAATGACGCTTAACTGCATTAACCAACGCAGGTACGCGAAAGTATCCATGATGTTGGCAGGTGTGCCAAGCGATGCGACCATTTCTGTTTTGCGTTTTTGAACGAGTGTCAGAACGTGCTGGTATAGATCCTCAATGTTCTCAAAATACTGATAAAACGAACCCTTGGCAATGCCAGCATTGGCGACGATATTATTGAGCACGGCAGATTTTAAGCCGTTCTCAGCAAATTCATTGATTGCCGCTGTTTCAATGCGCGCGCGGCGGGCAGCGCTTAGATTGTAAAAAGTTGTTTTTGGCATAGCTCTTCCTGCAATGACTGATCGGTCATATTCTACTTCGTCTTATTCCTGCTGTCAACGCGTTGTACATTCAAAAAAGCAATCTCACAAAAACCGATGGGATTGCGATAAGATTAGGAAATGGATGACCCTTTCAGCAATCAGCAAGATTTTTTTAGCCTGGATAAAAGCTTATTCGCTCTTCAAGACCCCGCATACCGTGCTTTCATCACGCCATTGATACCCACCGTTGAACCCGAGAGAGTTTTAGGTGTGCGCACTCCAACATTGCGCGCCCTTGCCAAACGCCTATGGCGTGAAGAGCGAAATGGCTGCGCGCGGTTCATGGCAGAGTTACCCCACTTTTACTTTGAAGAAAACATGTTGCACGCCTTTTTTATTGAACAGGAAAAAGACTTCCACACCGCGCTTGCCTATACACAAGCCTTTTTACCTCACATCGACAACTGGGCAACATGCGACAGCTTTTCGCCCAAAGTCTTCAAAAAGAACCCTAAAGCGCTCTACCCCATCGCCCTTGCCTGGATCCAAAGCCCACACGAATACACCGCGCGTTATGGTATTGGCATACTGATGAAACATTTTTTGGACAAGCATTTTAGGTCCGAAGTTCTGGAGCATGTGGCGGCTATCCAGCGTGAGGAATACTACGTGCGTATGATGGTAGCGTGGTTTTTCGCTGAAGCCCTTGCCAAACAACTTGACGATACCCTTCCCTACCTTCAAAGCCATCAACTCGAGACCTGGACACACAATAAAGCCATCCAAAAAGCCATCGAATCCCGTCGCATTAGCCCAGCCACCAAAGCAGAATTGCGGACATTAAGACGAAAGCAATAAGGGAAAAATCAAGCAACAAACACTCTAGTTGTGCTCTCTAGAAACAACTGTTCAATTTATACTATTCTATAACAACTATTGTAGTGGCTTTTTTTTTCGAGCAGTAATCTTTTTATAAATCACTATTCCAATATAGACTACCACATAGGCAATTGTATCATTTATAAATACATCTCTATAGGCGTTAGGGTGTAATTCAACAAAAAATCCTGAAATATACACATATAAAAGAGCAAGCAAAATGAAAATTATATATGGAATTAAACAATTCAATATTGAACTTTTAAAATCTATATTGATTGCTATGCCCACAATAATAGAACCTATCAAAGTTAAGGCAGCTCTATCTAATATGTGAGAATAAGTATCGGTTACATTTCCTTGTACCAAATTTATTATACAACTTGCTAATGTCGATACTGTAAAAACAATACAAAAAAGAATCGCAATATTTTTAAACAATTTGATACCAATTTTCATTATTTATTGCCTACCTTTTGAAAGAAACCTAATAAATACCATAAAACGATGGAAAATTTTCCGATCAATTATCCTAGATTTACCAACTCCTTTAACTCTACTTCTTATCATTCAAAAGTTCTTATGCATACAAATCTCTAAAACGTCCTATTTTCAACAGGTTTGTTATAGAATGATCGTTTACACACAAAAATTCTATCACATAAGTGATTAAGGGAAATACTATATCTTAGCAATGTTTTTTATCACTAGTATTTCATGTGATAAATAGAAACAGAAAAAAAGTTGAACAGAAATCAATTGCTATTAAGTATTTAACAAAATCTTATTGATTTTAGTTAGTTTAATGAATTTGTTGACCTAAATTGGTGTGGAAATAGGAGTTGGTTGATAAACTGAATTAAATAGATCTAACTATTACTGCAAGGATAAAAGAATAAAAAAAACATTTCTAAGCACCCATTTTTAGTCTAACAAGCCAACTATAAGTAGAACGGTTGTCTGTTAAAAACAACAGAAAATGCGATAAAATAGGGCTATGGATTATTTGTTTAGCAATCGCCGCGATTATTTCAACCGCGATAAAAGTCTCCCCAACTGCGCTTTTTGTGACGCGCTGGCTATGCCAGACGATTACAACAACCTCATCATTCACCGGGGCGAAGAGAATTTTGTTATTCTCAACAAGTACCCCTACACCAGCGGACATATGATGGTGGTGCCAATGAACCATACCTGCCACATGGAAGAGCTGAGCACCGACGCGCTGACCGAAATGATGCTGCTCGCGCGGCGTGTTATGGCTGCTTTGGAAATCGTCTATCATCCGCAGGGCTTCAACGTTGGTTTGAACATCGGCGCGGCAGGTGGCGCGGGTATCGCTGAGCATTTGCATATGCACGTTGTACCCCGCTGGCAGCGCGACACGAACTTTATTACCGTCTTAGGCCAGGCACGTGTCCTTCCCGAAAGCCTTGAAGACAGCTACAATCAAATCAAAAAAGCCTGGAAATAAGCTCTGACTTTTCATGTCCATGGTCAAGAGACCACGGACGAACGGGGGGATTACGGACGAACGGGGGATTTCCAAAGAAACTGGCAGATCCAAAACAAAAAAGGTCTGGTAATTTGATTGCCAGACCTTTAGTTAATAATGATTTCAGCTTACTTTTCGCCGTGGGGCTTTATCGTGCCAACACCAGTGACATTTTGCGTTATCTGTGGGTCGCCCCAGTAATCCAGCGAGTAAGCACCTTCAAGGTTCATGTTGAGTGTGTTTTTCGCCCAAACCTCAGCATTGCCGGCACCTTCAATCTTGATGGTCACGTCTTGCGATTCAACTTCCGCCATCTGATATGTTCCCGCGCCGGCAATTTTTACGTTTTGTGTGTTCACCTTGCCGTCCGCGCTAATCATACCGCCACCCTTGATACTTACATCCAGAATGTTTATATCCAGCGAAGCCAAATCCACGTTAAAACCACCATCAAGATTAAGCTCAAGTTTGTCTCCAGAAAGGGCATCTGCCTGAATTTTTGCTCCGCCTGCCATAACAAATTCTGAAAGGTCTTCAAAAGTGAAGGTGAAAATTAACTCATCAGTCGCCGACACTCCCCATAATCTTCCAGTGAAGCCTACATGCAATGTTTCGCCATCTTGTTTGACAGCAATTTTTCTTAACACAGCCTGACTGGCTTCAATTCTTAGACTATGGCTGTTGCCCTGGACTAAAACAATTTTTCCACCACCTTCAAAATCGATTTTAGTGTATCGGTCAAGCGTTTTGGTTTCGCTGAACAATGTGCCTGACTGACCACCTCGAATTTTGCGACTTGGAACCACATAACAGCCAGCCAGCACCATAAGTGCCAGAGTTATCAGAATAATCAATCGAAATGTTTTTCCCATATTATCCTCCAAAATGGAAATATCTCATTGTTAATGATAGAACTTTTGTATTAGCAATCACTTAAGGTCTTGAAAAAGATGCCTTACATTCAGAAACAAACAACCGACCCAAATGGAGTCGGTTGTTTCTACCTGAAATGCGGCTCCCTTTACTTAACCACCACGGGTCTAAACTTGTAGCCATAGGCTATAATGCCACGATCGTCGCCAACATTGCGAATTTTGCGGGTAACCATCTCAACCGGCATACCGATATGCACCGGTTCATCGCCGATATCCGTCAGTTGCGCGCTGACCATGGGGCCTTCTTTGAGTTTCACTAAAGCCACCTTATAAGGTGCCTGTTCTTCAAAACCAGCGGGCGCGTTTTTAATGTCGGTGAAGGAATAGACTTCACCCAAACCGCTGAAAGTGAAAGGGGTCTTTGCCTCACCACCACATGCCGGACAGACATCGCGGGGTGGAAATATTTTGACATCGCAATGAGGACACACCTCGCCCTGCAAAGCGTAACGTTGTTTTTTCAATCGCCAAAAGCGTGGAACTTCCATAAAATCTCCTTTGCAATCAACTGCAATGGCTTGATTTTAGGGCAAGAAAACTATCAAGAACTATCAGATTTGGCCTTTTGGGCTTGGTTTTAGGTGTTAAATCGGCTTAACGGCATTTTTAGACAGTAAAAGCCCTAAAACCGCATCACACCTAACGCGTAGCCCAGAGCATCCATACGCTCAATAACCGTGCGTTGCAAACTGCTTTCCTGCGGGTAGTCCGCTTTGCGTCTGCGGCGCCTACCAAATATGCGCTCCAGTGCCTGGGTTTTGTCATCGACAACAGAAACCACGTCCCACATTTCGGCAAACCGCAATATTTTGCTTTCAGCTGGCAAAACCTTATTTAAACCTGGAAACAAAAGCCAGGTGTAGGTAATAAAAGCCTTAAAATCCTGCGATGGAAAATAACGCCTAAAGAAATCCCGCGCTTGCGCGAATGTTGCCTGCAATGCTTCGGGATCTAAATCCGCCCCATGTTGAATATGCGTGTTCAAAACAGGCGTACCGGCAGGCAGGCGTAACTTTTGCGCCTCGGTAAAGCGCATGAAATCCTCACCGATACCCTCTTTATCTAAATAGAGCATTTCAAAGGGCTGAAACTGTAAAGAGCCGATCTTAAAAAGCTTGAAGCCCATCAAATGGCGCAACCACCGCGCGTCTTTTTTTGACAGACCCAGTTTACCGGTTTTCTCAAAATAGAGGCGCGCGCGCAAACGGACATCATCGATGCTATCCAGCCAGACCTGCCCTGGCATGCCGGCATCGACGAAGCGTTGACGCAAGCCAGGCAAGAGCGCGCAAATCATTGCCAAGCGCGTAAAAGGCTTGCGCCTCAAGATGTCAAATTTGCCATCCTCCGCGGCATAAGCCTTTGAAGCCATACCGAAAAAGTTCGGTCGTGTCCGCACGTAAGCCAAGATCTGACGGGTTATCTCTTCAGGTAGTGCCAGATCCGCCATCGCGGGTTCAAGGGCTTCAAAGGCTGCCGCAATAGTCATACTTAATCCTGTTCCTTGCGAATTCTAAACAAACCAACGCCAAAGAAAAGCAACGCCCACAGAAGAATGAACCCCGCGCTCATCCAAGGGCTCACCGCTTTGCCAAACATCTCCATATCCACAGCAAAGAAAACCCTAAATTCCGCCATATCGAGCTGAGGTGGAAGATTCATGCTCTTAATCGGGTCTGCAAGGTAAAACTTGCGCGCGAGACTTGCCATATGGCTGAAAGGCAGCAAAGACATAAAAGTCTGCACTGATTTGCCCAGAGCGCCAAAGGGAATGTAAGCCCCCGCGAAAAAGCCAATCAAGGTCAACATCACACTGCTCACTGAACCATAACTGCGCACTGAATTTCGTCCACTGGCAAACAAAAATGCCAGACCACTCGAAACAAAAGTCGTCAGCAAGAGTGTAGCGACAATCAGCAGGGTGTTTTGCACACTGGGCAAAGGGGTATTGCGGATAAGCAGAAAGATATAGGTAAAGGCAATTGTTGCCAATGACATGACAAAAGCGGTAAGAGTGCCGCCCAGAATATAGCCTGCCACAATCTGACTGCGGCGAACCGGCGCGACCTGAAAGTCATCAAATGCCTTGGTCTTGCGGTCAACTGGCATTTGCCCAAGTCCTGTAAAGCTCGCCGAGAAGGCGGTTATCACTGCCAACCCAGCCATCAGCCAGGCATTTTGAAAATGGACAAGATCAGGCATCATTTCCAATTGCTGCTCCGAGAAAAATGAGCGATTGAGGAAGAGCAAATAAATCGTCAATAAAATAATAGAAGCCAGGAGCGTAAAGAATATGGCTGATTTATCCCTAAAGAAGAGCTTAAAAACTCTCTTCGCAATCCGTGTTGTTGTTTTCATTCTCGTAATTCCTTTCCGGTGATGGCGATAAAAACGTCATCCATTCGCCCATTTACCAGTTCAAAGTTGTCAATACTGTCGCGCAAAGCTTCAATCAACGGCAGCGCGTCAAAAGCGTTGGGTATGATTGTGCGCACGATTGTGTCAGTCAGCGACGGTTCGTAACCCTTGTCTGTCAGAAAACGGGCAACCGATTCCGGCGTTTTACTGTAAATATTCAAAAGGTTTGGCGCGTGTTCTTTCTTCAGCGAAGCAGGTGAACCGGAAGCCACAATTTTGCCATGGTCAATGATGTACACACTGCTGGCATCATCGGTTTCTTCCATATAGTGCGTGGTCAAAAAGAGCGTTGTGCCCAAATCACGCTGAATACTGTTGATAATTTCCCATACCACGCGACGTGTTTGGGGGTCAAGTCCGGTTGTGGGTTCATCTAAAAAGAGAAACTCCGGACTTTGCATTAACGCCCGTCCGATGTCCGCGCGACGCCGTTGTCCACCGCTCAACTTGCCATAACGCTGGTTGGCAAAACTACCCATATCCAGCACCTGGATAACTTCATCCGCGCGTTGTCTGAGTTCTCTGTCACTCATATCATAAAATCCACCGCGGCAGATTAAATTTTCACGCACACTAAAGTCATCATCCAAAACATGGTGTTGAAACACCACGCCAATCTTTCTTCGGATAGCGGCATCATCGCGCCCAACAAGTAAATCGCCATAGGCAATTTCGCCGGCATCTTTTTCGAGCAGGGTGGTAATCATTTTGATGGTTGTCGTTTTGCCCGCGCCATTTGGCCCAACAAAAACAAATTTTTCGCCGGCGCGAACATCAAACGAGATGTCATCTACCGCTAATTTGCCGTTATAGCTTTTAGATAAATTGCTCACGCTTAATGCAATTGTCATAATAAACTCCTTTATAATTTTCTTTCTTAATAGTTTCTTTCATTATTCATAAACCTTGATTGCGGTCAGAAATCTTGCGCGGGATTTCGTAGCGATAATTGGGTTTATCTATAAGTAAATACAAGATAATTATTTCCGTATATCCTCTTGTAATATTTCTCCTTATCGTGTTTTCTATCCTTTCAAAAGTATTACGTCTGACGTTGTAACTACTATATCACACGTAGTACGTCACGTCAAGTACTTTTTAGGGGGATTTTGAAGGTTTTTAAATAGATTAATGGCTGTTTGATAAAAAAAGACTCATATTCTTTACTAAATGGTTCTAAAACAGGGACGGTAGCGTTTATTTCATAATTTTCGGTAATTTGCCAGCTAAAATGGGAGATGGGATTCCGCCACATAAGTTTTATACCAAAGCGACGCACCAAGTCGGACCCTAATGCTTGGTAATAAGGCGGTAGCAGTTTCGAAATCAAGCCGATTATCATCATCCTGGCGAAAATATAACATACGGTTTATACCCGATTCCAACCCTTGTAATGTTTTTGCAGGGTTATTACAAGATATTAAGAAACATTTAATAAATCATGAAAACCAAATCTCAGCGCTCTAAACTTTAGACTTTTTCATCAATATGCCCTATTTCGGCATCTTCACCTTTGGTGGAGGTTTTATTATCGTCAGCTTTATGCGTAAAGCATTGTTGAAAAAACAGGCTGGAGCGAAGAAGATAAAATACTGGACATGATGAAAAGCATCCTGAGTAGTCTTCGCCCAAAGGTAATCGCGCTAATTGCCTTATATTGACTGGTTAAAATAAAAACGACCGTGGCAAATCATATTTTCATGTTTACTTGCATGAAATGTCTTGCGCGATCAAGCCCTCGCCAAGTTGAAAATGGTGGCTGATATCGAAAGCATACTCAGAACTTTGGCTGGCGAGCAGGATATTATCCACACGCATGCGCCAATGAAAAGGCTCCGCCATCAAATATTGTTTTATATCGCGCAACACTGCTGTTGTTAAACCCTGACTGGCCAGAGTGATGTGCGGAACCCAGGTTTGAGGATTGTAAATCATGCTCACCTTCTCGCTGTGGGCAAGTAAGAGTGTCCATAGTTTTTTGTGCAAGTCAATAATTTGTTTCTCAGGCACAATCTTGATGAATAAAACCATTTCCTCGCCGTCAAAATGCGATAGCCCCTGTGTTTCAATAGTAAAAGGCTCATGTCCTTTGCTGAAAGACTCTAAAATGGGGACGATTGCGTTTATGTCATGATTTTCAGCAATTTGCCAGCTAAAATGGGGAATGGGGTTTTGCCACACAGACTTAATAGCAAAATGCTGGTCCAGTTCCGACCATATCTTTTCCACCGCTTCATAATAAGGCGACGGTAATTGCGAAATCAAGCCATGTATCATCCTGCCGAAAATATACCATACGGCTTATGTCTAATGCCAACAGTTAAAAATACTTCTGTAAGTTATTTGCGAGATATTAAGACAAACTTAATAAATCATGAAAATCAATTTTACGGAATTTTAGAGTACGATGAGTATTACACTATGGACTCTTTTCATTTATGCGCTCAATATCAGCACTTTCTCCTTTGATGGGGCTTTCTAATTTTTCTGGCACTCCACCGTGCGGAATCATCCAGAGCTTATTCTGATTTGGTGAGAACACCTCAGTAAACGTTTTTCTCTCCTGCCGGCGTCCCACGTGCAAATTCACGTCTTCGTGTGACATTTCCACCACACAGGCATACTATTTCTACGCAACAAATAAAAAGCCTGTTCGCATTAAAAACAAGCTTTTTTTTCCACAAGCGAATGGATTACTTCAGCAAAAGAGGGAAGTAGTTCGTAAAGCCTTTGCCCACAAGCGCGAAATCAGTCAGATGACACACTGGCAGACTGAATTTATTTTGCTCTGGATGGCGCGTATAGCTCCCGGAAGAGCAGGTGCTTATCGCGTCGCGCCATTGATTTGTGTTCATGTCGTAATAATGCAGTGCCAGGCTTTCTTCAGGCAATAATCCAACATCTGAGTCGTCATACTTCACGGCGAATGTCATCGGTTGGTTGAAATCGGGTGTTCCGCTATTAGCATCAAAAGCCAGAATTTCAAAATTGTTACTTGCGGGATAATAAGGTGGTTTAAAGCCACTTGCTTCTGGTGTGGGCTTATAGATAAGCGTCAGTTCACCCTCAACCGCGCCGGGTGGAACTGCAACTGAGGTACGATCATCGTTCGAAACCAGAGTCCCACCTACCGAGCCTTGAAAGACAACTTTCACACCTTGTGTCTGGTCCCAATCCGGATCTTTTTGATAGAGGAAACTGGATGGCGGATTAGGTTGGGGCACGTTAAACAGGTTGTACCCAATATCGGTTGTTAAAATGCCATAGCAGCGTTGTTCCGGCCGACCATCAACACAGAGATTAGTGAGATTCTTAAAGTTAGCTGGTATATCACCTTCTAAAAGGTTTTGACTCAAGTCCAGATGCGTTAACCCTGTCATATTGCCCAAATCAGGCGGTATTGTGCCCGTCAATTGATTCTGAGCAAGATCAAGATACAACAAATTCACCAGATAACCCAGCTCATAAGGGATTATGCCTGTCAATTGGTTTCGGCTAAGCTTAAGACCCCACAAATTTAACAGATTACCCAATGTGCCAGGGATCGGACCTGTTAATTGGTTTGAGTCAAGGTAAAGAATGCGTAAATTTGGAAGAGCACCCAGCCATGTTGGTATCGTACCAGTCAGTTGATTTCTTGCAATCTGAAGATTTTCCAAATTTGATAAATGACTTAATCCCGAGGGTATTGTGCCTGTCAATTGGTTGCCGCTTAAGCCCAGTACCTTTAGATTGGACAGATTACCTAATTCTGCGGGTATTACGCCAGTCAATTGGTTGTTGTTAAGGTAAAGCCACTCCAACTTTGGCAGACTGCCCAACACGGAGGGTATCGTGCCTGTCAATTGGTTATTGCTAAGGTCAAGGCGCCACAAATTCGCCAGGTTAGCTAATGCTGCGGGTATCGTGGCCGTTAATTGGTTGCTGTTAATAAAGAGAATTTCCAAGTCCGCCAAATTACCCAGCGTGGCAGGTATCGCCCCCGAGAATTGGTTGACACTAAGGTCAAAATATTTCAATTTTGGCAGATTGCCCAACGTGGCAGGTATCGCGCCTGTCAATTGGTTGCCATAAATCATGAGACTCTTGATTTTACTTAGATTACCCAGTTCAGCAGGAACTGCACCTGTCAATTGGTTGGTAAAGAGGCTAAGATACTGTAAATTAGATAAATTTCCTAACGTAGCAGGTATTGTACCTGTCAATTGGTTGGCACTAAGGTCTAAATAATCCAAATTTGACAGATTCCCCAGCGTGGCAGGTATCGTTCCTGTTAATTGGTTGCCATGAAAAATGAGATAGATTAATTGGCTTAGATTGCCCAGTTCAGCAGGAATTGTACCTGTTAATTGATTGTAAAAGAGGTAAAGATATCGAAGATTCGCAAGATTGCCCAACGTGGCAGGTATTGTGCCTGTCAAATGGTTGTTACTGAAGTCGAGATATTCCAAACTTGGTAAATTTCCCAAATCTGTAGGTAAGACACCGGATAAATTATTTTGAAGTAAATCGATTTCAGTAACATGGCCCTCAGAAATATAAATCCCATACCAATTACTAACCGTTGTGGATTGCAACCAATTGCTATGATCGGTCCAGTCCTCGCCATTGGTACTCCCATACAACGCGACTAAGGCTTCGCATTCAATCCGGGGGACATCCGTTACCATGCCACAGTTAAAATCCTGCACCTGTTCCTGGGTGAGTCTCAAGCTTTCTTCAGTTGGAGGGATATATTCGAGGTCTTTGATCTCATCAAAATGGGGATGACGCCAGCCTTCAGATAAACTATCAGGAAATACTTCTGTCCATTCAGATTGGGACCTTTCTCCGGGGATTTCATGAAAACTGTAAGCGAGATCTTCTTTCGCACTTGGTGCATGCGCCTGCACAACACTCGCATGCACACTTGTTAGCATAGTGAGACCTAAAAAAAGACTTGTTAGAGTTTTCTTCATTTTATCCTTGTAGAAAGGTGGCTGCTGTCCTTCCTATTTTATTTACAACTGGATTTTATTCCATTTTTGTCTTATGTGGATATGCTATTTGTCACATTTTTATTATATCAGGGGCTGGTCAGTTAAAACCACAAATTAAAAAAAGATAATCTGGAACACCACAGGCTTACGCTTTTAATCGCTTGGGTGTGCTAAAATTCCTTTATGTCTTGGAACATTTTTGGCCATGATGGCGCGGTGAATTACCTCAAACGGCAATGTGAGCCTGGCAACACCCGCCACGCCTATCTCATTACAGGACCCGAAGGCGTTGGGCGTTTGACACTCGCCAAAGCTTTTGTAAAAGCACTCAACTGCCAAAATCCACCCGCAAAACACGACTTTTGCAACACTTGCCCAGCCTGTCGCCAAATTGACGCGGAAGCCTGGCCCGACCTCACCATCTTGCGCCCAATAGAAAACGCGCGTGATATCAAAATTGATCAGGTGCGCCAGATGCAGCAAAGTCTGGCGCTGGCGCCTTATCAAAGCCAATGGCGCGTGGTCATCATCCCTGATTTTCAAAATGCAACCGTCGCGGCATCGAACGCTTTGCTCAAGTCGCTTGAAGAACCTCCCGCGCGGGCAATCATCATTCTCACCGCTGACGCGCGCGAAAACCTGCTGGAAACCATCGCTTCGCGCTGTGGCATTTTGCGCCTGCGCCCGATGAGTGTGGATGCCACCGCAGAGGTATTACAAAATAAACTGGATTTGGAAGAAGACAAAGCGAAGGTCATCGCCCATCTCGCTGGCGGACGCGTGGGAACAGCCATCCAATTCGCCCAAAATCAGGAACTGTTTGAGGACTACCACGACATCCTCGCCCAACTGCACGATGCCTTGCCGGAAACAAAACGCGCGCGTCTGCAATATGCTGAGGATGTTTCAAAGCGTAAGGGTAATCAGCGCGAAAATATTTCCGCGCTGCTATCGGTTTGGCTCACCTTTTGGCGCGATGTTATGATTGCTCACAGCCGGGCTGACTTGCCTATCGTGAATCTCGCGCAGATTGACACAATAAAGACTATCGCCAGCCAGCTTAGTCTGCCTCAGATTGAAGCCATACTTAATGCTCATGAAAAAGGACTGGAGCAAATCGACGCGAACGTTAATTCACGTCTTGTCCTTGAAAATACCCTGCTCAATATCCCCAGAATGAAGGTTTAATATCCATGTCAGAAAAAGATTCTACACATGAAGCTATCACCGTGCCTGATCAACAAAGCACCGATGAAAACACAGAAGTAAAAGCCAGCGAGATTCCTCTGCGGAAACGCCTGCTTGATTTAATGCTGGTCAATCTTAAAATCGGTTCCACCAGTTTTGGCGCGCCCACCGCGCATGTGTCGATGATGGAACGCGAATACGTACACAAGCACAAATGGGTCACCCCACAACACTTTTTGGACCTGCTCAGCGCGGCGAACATCATTCCCGGTCCTAACGCCAGCGAAACCTGCTACCACGTTGGTTATGCCTACGCGGGCTATCCAGGGCTGTTCGTCGCGGGCATTAGTTTTATCCTGCCAGCGATTATCTCAGCTCTGATTTTGTCGTGGGTTTATATGCGCTATGGCGCATTGCCTGAAATGACAGGCTTGTTTTACTTTCTCAACCCGCTCGTCTTAGCCATCGTGCTCGATTCAACGTTTCGCCTTGCCAAAAGCAGTTACAACAACTGGAAGCAAATTCCGCTATTTATAGCGATAATCGTTGCAAAGATCCTGGGTGCAAACGAAGTGATTATCTTGCTTGGCGCAGGGTTGGTGATGATTGTGGTTTATTTTATCCAAAATGGCTTCCCTAAAAAAGCACCCCCTGCGATGATGCTCTTGTTATTGCCCATTGCTGAGGCAATCGAGAAACATCTGCCTACCGTCAAAAACATCTTTCTTTATTTCCTGCGCACGGGAACGGTTTTGTTTGGCTCATCGATGGTGCTATTTGGCTTAATTCAAAACGACATCGTCAACCGCTTTGGCTGGTTAAACATGCAACAACTCACCGATGCCATCGCCATGGGGCAAATCACACCTGGGCCCGTTTTAGCTTCAAGTACCTTTGTTGGTTTCCTGGCTGCGGGTCTCAATGGTACCTTTTTTGATGGACTAAAAGGCGGGCTTGCCGCCACAATCGGGGTCTTTCTTCCTTCGTTTGTGATTGTCGCAGTCACCGCGCCAATCGTCAAAAAAATGCGTGAAAGCGAAGTTGCCAGTGCTTTTCTTTCTGGCGTGAATGTCGCCACCGTCGCGCTCATTCTGATGGTCAGCATCACTCTGGCACAAAACGGTGTGGTAGATATCTGGACCGCGCTGCTCGCTTTGGGTGGTTTAGCTGCTTTGATTTTCCTTAAACTTCCGCCCTGGGTGCTGGTGCTTTCTGGTTTGGCAATGGGAGCTTTGAAAATATTCGTTTTCTAAAATGGTATGATAAAGCCTTAGAGCGACACCATGGACGATTTACTGAAAATTCTCAACGAACAACAGCAAAGAGCTGTCGCCGCGCCTAACGGTCCAACGATGGTACTTGCGGGTCCAGGCTCGGGCAAAACCCGCGTGCTTACCTATCGCATCGCTTATTTGATTGGCGCGATGAACGTGCCGGCATGGAATATCCTAGCGGTCACGTTTACCAACAAAGCCGCGCGCGAGATGGGCGATCGTGTGAATAAAATCCTCGGGAGCAACGCCGAAGGCATTTGGCTGGGCACCTTCCACTCAGTCTGTGGCAAAATCCTGCGCCGCGAAGCGGATCTTCTGCCCGTCACCCGCGATTTTGTCATCTTCGACCAGGACGATCAAACCACGCTTCTCAAAGAAATCATCAAAGAAAACAACCTTGACGAAAAAATGTACCGGCCCGCATCTTATCTCAACGAAATTTCGCGCGCCAAAAACGACCTGATTACCCCCGAAAACTACCCCATCAAGGACTTCCGCGATGAGCAAACCCAGCGACTTTACCGCATCTATCAGGATCGCCTCATCAAGAACAACGCCATGGATTTTGACGACATGCTCGTTTACACCACCCAACTGCTCGACGAGTACCCCATTGTGCGCGAAACCTATGCGCACAAGTTTGAGCATATTTTGGTAGACGAATTTCAGGATACCAACATGGCGCAGTACATGATTATCAAAAACCTTGCCAGTGCCCACCAGAACCTTTACCTCGTCGGTGACGAAGACCAAAGCATTTACCGCTGGCGCGGGGCGGACTATCGCAACATTGAACGCTTCAAGAGAGATTTCAAGGACGCGAAAGTCTATCTGCTTGAGCAAAACTACCGCTCCACACAAACCATTTTAGACAGCGCCATGGCGGTTATCGAGCCCAACAAAAACCGCACCCACAAACAACTCGAAACCGTACGATCCAAAGGCGAGAAAATTACCATGATCGTCGCTGAAGACGACCGCGATGAAGCTGATTCAGTCGTTCGGGCAATCCGAGAAGGCATATACACCAAGCGCCAAAATCCGAGTGATTTCGCCATCATGTACCGCACCAACGCCCAATCGCGCCTCTTTGAAGAAGCCTTTCGGCGCGAAGGCATCAACTACCGCCTGGTAGGCGCGCAACGCTTTTATGGGCGACGCGAAATCAAGGATATGCTCGCTTTTATGCGCCTGGTACATAACCCGCTGGACGAAATCTCCCTGGGTCGCTGCATCAACCTGCCCCCACGTGGCATTGGCGCGAAAACGCTGGAAAACCTGCAAGCCCAGGCGACAGTTAGTGGCTTGAGTATGGGCGAAGTCTTGCTTGATTTGGCACAGGGACGCGCGGATTTGTTGGAAGCAATGGGTCGCGAAGGCGCAAAGCTGGCTGTTTTTGGTAAGATGTTGCTTAATTGGCGCGAGACCGCTCAGCATAACAGCCTGATTTTGCTTTTTGACCGCATCGTGGTAGACACAGGCTACGAACCCTATATCCGTGATAAAAGCGAAGAAGGACAAGACCGCTGGGAAAACCTGCTGGAGTTGCGCTCGGTTATTTTGGAATACGAAGACCAAAGCCTGGCGGAGTTTTTGGAAGCGATGGCGCTGGTATCCGATGCCGATACCCTGCCCGAAACGGTCGACGCGCCAACCATGCTCACCCTGCACGCTGCCAAGGGGCTTGAATTTGAGAACGTCTTTATCACTGGCTTGGATGAGAACATACTGCCCCATCGTCGCGCGACAGATGACGAAGAAGAACTCGCCGAAGAACGTCGTCTGCTTTATGTAGGCATCACCCGCGCCAAATCCAAACTCACTTTGAGCCGCGCGCGAAGGCGCCGCAGTCCTTATGGCTCCTACGAAGACACCCTGGCATCGCGCTTTTTGGACGATATCCCCGAAGCCTATCTGAGTGGCAGTCCGCGTGGTTTGCCCAGTCGCTTCAACTATGACACAGGGGTCGGCTATGGACGCAGTTCGGGCTATGGCTCAGCTTATGGGGCTGGATATCAGTCCGGTTATGGGTCGGGTACTTCGCGTGGGCGGTCGGGGGTTTCAAAATGGGAAAATCCCGCCTGGATGCAATTGAAGAACATCCCCAAAGAGCCACCCAAAACACGCTATAAAGCTGGCCAACAAGTGCGCCATGCCACCTACGGTCGTGGCGTGGTCAAAAGCAGCAAACTTGAGTTTGGCGACGAAACCGTCGAAGTCTACTTTGAGGGCTTTGGTCTCAAAGCGCTCGTTGCATCGATGGCGAAGTTGGAAATTTTAAGTTAGACCCGATTCCTTTTTATCCCAACAACTTGACACCATCTTATCCCAAGCTATAATTACGCTTAGGTTTTATTAGATTTTTTCGATATGTTAATATAAATTTACATAACAAGGACGAAAAGGATAAAAATGAGAGCTCTTGAAATAAAAAATTTACAAAAAAGTTATGGGAAAAGCCCAGTCATAAAAGGATTAAATTTAATTGTGGAAGAAGGCGAAGTTTTTGGCCTAATTGGACCAAATGGCGCGGGAAAGAGCACCCTGGTCAAATTAATCCTCAATTTAATAAAAAAGGATTCCGGAGAAATCATCCTTTTTGAAAATGGTTTAAAAAATTTCGCTACTGAAGTTGGCGCGACCATTGAAGAACCGTCCTTCTACAATTACATGACCGGTAAAGAGAACTTAGATATTTACAAAACATTATTAAAGTTAACAGATGTTGATGTTTTTTCAGCTATGGATATGACTGGTATCAGATATGCGAGTGACAAAAAAATTTCAGCATACTCTATGGGCATGAAACAACGCCTGGCTATCTCACGAGCCATAATCTCAAAACCTAAATTCCTTATATTAGATGAGCCAACAAACGGTCTTGATCCAAAAGCCATATTAGAGTTAAGAGATATCGTCCATAAATTGAATGATATGGGTACTACGATCATTTTTTGCTCGCATAACCTTTCAGAGGTTAAAAATATTTGCACTACTTATGGTTTCTTAAATGATGGTGTGATCGAGTTCAAAAAAGAAATGAGTGATTCTGACCGTCAGGTAGATGAAATGGAGAGCCTGTTTTTATCATGATAGAACTTAAGAAACTGATTAAATCCAGAACCGTCTTATACCTGGCCATCATCATGGTGATCATTTCTTTATCCTTTTCTTTGTTTTTCTTGAACAGGATAAAGGGTGAATTCAGCTTAGATGACAAGCAGATGATTGCTTCTGAATTTAATTTTGAACTTATTTATTATTGCATGCCTATATTCGTTTTGTTCCTGGCAGATTTTATTTTCAACAAAGACATGAATATGGGAACCATGAAGCATTTAATTATCCGGTCAGACCGAAGAATAATATATGCTTATAAAATGCTTGCTCTTTTTGTGGCAGCTATTGTTTTAAACATGCTTTTCAATTTAACGAATTCATTGTTCATCAAAATTTTCCTGGATTATGGAACAGCTGGCACATTTCTCAAGGCAGCCTTGTATGAGAGTATTCCGATTATTGAAATGTCATTGTTATTTGCTTTAGTGTCCATCTTTAGCAAAAAGAACAATATCGTTTATCTTATTTCCTTACATTTCGTATGCCTGATTTTAACGGAATCCTCGTTGCTGCTTGGAAAATATATATACGTTTATGACTTTAAATTGGCTATTTCGGATGGCAAGCTGAGTGTTCTCAGCCTAATAAGAAGCTTGGTTTTGATACTTGCGAGCTACCTGATATTTAAGAACAAGGAGTTAACAGAATGAGTACCTTAATAAAAAATGAACTAACTAAACTCAGAAAAAAGATGGTGCTGATTTTTATCCTCATAGTTTATCTGGTCATTTCCGTTATTGGCGTTATTATGTATAACAAAATCGTTGACGTGGGAAAAATTTCATATATGGGTTCCAACGAATTTGTGAAATTATTTTCAACAGACTTTCTAAATAAACCCTACTTACCCATTGGTTCTATCATTATCGGGTTTGGCTTGCTTGATATTTTTATAAATGATTATTCAAGTGGTAATATGAAATTTCAGATAATGAAGGTCGATGACAGGAAGAAGTTTATACTATCGAAGTTATTCACCCAGATGATAACGTATTTTGTTTTAGCCTGGATTATGTATATAATCTCGCAAATTATCGGACTGATATGTTTTGATGTAAATTTAACCCTGAGTAATTTCTTTTCAAGCTTTTTAATTTACAACCTGAACATCCTGCCCTCGCTTGCCGTCATCAATATTGCTACTTTAATATATGCTTTAAGCGATAAAGACATTTTTGCAAGGATTTCATTAATAGTCCTTTTTATTGTTTTAGGAATAATAGCCAGATCCACAAGTATTGGTAATTTTTTGCCTGTATTAAATTACACTTACCTTGAAAGATATTTCGTGGGGGAATTTGAACCAAAATTCCTTCTTAATCAATTAATTCCACTCATTTATTTGATGGTTTTAATCTTCATTAACAGGGAAGTTTGGTCAAAGAAAGAATACTTCTAAGAATAAATCAAAGAATCCAATCATCTCAAAATGCCTCAAAGCATCTTTGATGTCATCTGTTTTTGGCAGTTACCACGCAATTATCCCCTTGCCTGGCGCGCCAGGTAAAGCGCGATTGAGCCAGCGACGGCGGCGTTAAGTGAGTCAATCTTGCCATATTGCGGAATGCGCATGATCTCATCGCATTTCTTGCGCACCAAATCACGCAGTCCAGTCCCCTCGTTGCCCACCACAATCGCGATACCACCTTTCAGGTTCAGCTGGGCGGGTGTGCGGGACCGCTCGTCTTCATCGAGCCCATACACCCAAATATCCAGCTCCTTTAGGCGGTCAATCGCCTGGGCTAAATTAAACTGAGACACAAGCAAATGCTCCGACGCGCCCGAAGAAGACGCCACCACACTGGGGGTAATCAGCGCGGATTTCGCGCTGGGGATAATCACGCCATGCACGCCCATAATCTCGGCAGTGCGCAAAAGCGTACCCAGGTTTTGCGGGTCTTGAATAGTGTCGAGCAACAGGAAAAACGGTGCTTCTCCAGTGGACTGGCTATATTTAATCAAATCATCCAAGGGGCGATAAGGATATTCGCTGACTTCGATGGCGATGCCCTGATTGTTGCGCTCAATATTATCCAGTTCAAAACGTTGCACTTCATGGATGGGCAGTTTGCGCGCTTTTGCCATCTCGAATATCTCCGGCAGATGTCCTTCCATACGCATAGTACGCATGGCAAAGAGCCGAAACGCATGCCGACGTTTGGCGCGCAATACTTCAAATACCGGATTTCTTCCTGTGATCCACTCTCTCATTTCTTATCCTATCAGCTTAATGATTCTATCAAACCAAATTAACTATTTCAGAAGACATCAGCCTCTCAATTCAAGCTCCAAACAAATTATAATATATCAGTGTCGAATGATTTTTTCACAATACAAGCCATTAATGTCTTTTATGATAAGCAACAGGAAAAAATGCCATAATACGGCTAAAGGTGAAGCAAGATGGATTTGATGCATATGTCGCTTCCATCGACATATGAAAATATCGGAGAAAACAGTAGTATGCGTATTTTTGCTTTGGAACTGAATAATGACATCAAAGGTCTTATTCAAAGGAAACAATATATCGAGGAATTGATCGGGCAGCTGCCATCTCCTGAACTTGTCGTTCTTCCCGAATTAGCGCTTTGCAGTTATATGGCAAGTCAGGAGATATGGAAATATGCGGATAATCGCGGACAGGAAACGGCAGAGTGGGCTGTTCACATGGCACAGAAATACAATACCTATATCGGTGTCGGCTATGTAGATAAAGAAAACGGAGACTACTTCAACCGCTATATGATTGCTGGGGCGGATGGGGTTTATGGCTTCGTTTCCAAATCTGAAGGAGAATCTGCAGTATTCAAGCGTGGCGATTTTGGCAGTGTAATCACGACGCCTTTCGGAAAAGTCGGTGTGGGCATCTGCTTCGATTCCAGACGCAAACATTTTTATGAGAATGTGAAAGATGAAGACCTATCGCTGATCCTGTTCCCGCATGGATCCCCTGCAGACCCGAAGAAACCCGAAAAAGAGCATCAGGAAAACGATAGGCGTTGTATGCAATATGTTGACGCTTTTGGCGTTCCAGTCGTATACGTCAACTGCAAAGGCAGCCTTGAATATATGCCTGGGAAAATGGGCGCGATGATGAAGAAGTATGGCTTCAGGATGAACGGCATGAGCAAAATCTACGCTCCCGATGCGGTTCCCATCCCTGTGAAAATTCCGGAAGCTATCGGAGCAGAAATCAAGCTTAACCCAAAACGACGGGTGAAAGATATTCGTTTCTTTGGAGATGATATTCTTCCGGGAAATTGCTTATTCAAGCATTTGATTCTGAGACCAGACACCAAAGCAGGAATCCGATCGTATGAGGCAAATCGTTGAATTCCAGTTCATCAAACGTGGTAACAGATATAACTTCAGAGCCTCAAAAGACATGGAATTAAAATACGATTTAGAATTTGAGGCGTAGGTGCAAAGCATGAATGAAACAATAATTCAGTGGGAAAGAGCGATAGAGGCTGTCTGTATTATCAATCCAAAGGTTGTGTTCCCAATGCATCAGTCAAACAAAGATCCGGATATGTTTAAAGGAGAAGTGAATTCAAAATCGGATTCAAAAGCCATCATTCTCGAAGTGGGAGAAAAAGCACATGTATGAGGAACATCAAAGCATGATGGAGATGGCTTATGATAAGCTATTGAAAATGAGCGATGACTGGCTAAAATATGCAATTCGCCTTAATCTGAGACATGAACCTAAGGACAATCTTGTCGAAATTAGAAACGCGGCATTGGCTGATGACCGTATAAAAAGATACCTTTCAGATATTACGAATTTTCATAAAACCCTGGTAACAAATCATAAGAATCCTGATTTACCAATACAAAAACTGCTGTTTCTGCTTGACCTCGGGTTTGGCACAGAAGTCCCGGAAATCAAAGCCGCCATTGATAAAATACTTCAACACCAGGACGAGCATGGCGTTTATCAGTCTATGACTAACGTACCCAAGCATTTTGGAGGTACTGGTGAAGATGTATTCAGCTGGTGCCTGTGCGACGCTCCCTTGCTTTTGCTCGCTCTGCTAAAGGCAGGTATAGATTATCAGGAATACATCAAACCCGGTGTTGACCATCTGATATCCTTATGCCGTGACAACGGCTTCCCTTGTGCTGTCTCACCCGAGTTGGGCAAGTTTCGCGGACCGGGGAAAAAGGATGACTGTTGCCCATACGCCACGTTGATCATGACCGATTTACTGTCGTATATCCCGGAATACAGAGAATCCCAGGTTGCCACTGCTTCTGCAAAAGCGTTGCTGAACCTATGGGAAAACAGCCTTGACCAGCATCCATACATGTTCTTCATGGGCAAGGACTTCCGTAAGTTGAAAGCGCCTTCGTGCTGGTATGATATTGTCAGCGTTGCAGGTGTTCTCAGTAAATACGAGTTTGTGCGGGATGACCCACGCTTTCTTGAAATGATTAAATTTATAAAAGACAAGCAAGATAAGAATGGCCTTTTCACACCTGAATCAGCATATCTGAAATTGAAGGATTGGGACTTTGGACAGAAGAAAGTCCCATCTCCTTATTTGACCTATCTTTGCTATATCATTTTTGAACGTTTGGAATAGAAAACATATAAAAGACACTCTTTTGAATCAAATTTTTGAAAACAAAGAATATGATTATCAAGGAAATTTCGGAAGTAAGTGAAAAGCAAAACGTTGTACGTTTGATATTGGAAGCATTGCCTGATTGGTTTGGCATTCCTGAAGCACGAGAACACTATATAGAAGAAAGTGCCATCCATCCATTCTATGCGGCATACAATGAGGATCGGCCCGTTGGATTTATTTATTTGAATAAAACAGGGAAAGATACGCTTGAGTTGTATGTAATGGGTGTGTTGATGGAATATCATGGAAAAGGCGTTGGGAAAATGCTCTTTGAAAAAGCCAGGGAAACAGCTATTCGGGATGGATATTCGTTTCTTCAGGTGAAGACTGTGCAGATGGGAAGATATGCTATTTACGACAAGACCAATCAATTCTATCTTTCGCTGGGTTTTAAGGAGCTTGAAGTATTTCCCTCACTTTGGGATGAGAGAAATCCCTGTCAGGTATATGTTATGTCGCTTAAATAAGAGGATGAGGATGATAGAGATAAGATATGTAAAAGAAACTGACAAAGATTTCTGGTACAGCCTGGATAAGCATTTGCCAGAGGATGAGTTTCCAAAGAAAGTCAGAGATAAACAAGGCTATGTATTATTTGAAGACGGCATACCAAAAGGCATCCTGCGGTATGGTTTGTTTTGGGATAATATTCCTTTTTGCAATATCTTATATATTAAACCTGATGCGCAAAAATGCGGCTTTGGCAAAAAGATGATGGTATTTTGGGAAAATGATATGCGTTCCCAGGGATATGATATAGTCCTGCTTTCTACTCAGGTGAATGAAGAAGCTCAACATTTTTACAGAAAAATAGGCTACAAAGATTGCGGTACTTTAACCATTGATATTCCGGGCTTTGAACAACCAATGGAAATGTTTATGTGTAAACAACTCTAAATCACAGTTTGTTGCACCTGTATTTAAGGCCTCCCAATGTTACATAAGCAAGCAGTCTTATAGCAGAATGGAAATTTATATACACGGCAAATGAAAAAAGTTTTTAGCGCTTTATTAAACCCGGTCGGTATAATATTTCAAAATATATTTTGCCGATTATTGCCAGCATTTTTGTTGGTCTTATTGGTTTATATAACTTGTAATATCTATTGTTTCTGACACAGGAGTGTTCTGATGGAAAAAACAAAAAATACAGTATTTACCATAGTTAGTTTAGTTGCACTCGTTTTGATAGTGGGCGGTTATTTTTTATACCAGAACTGGACGATCCGATTCGCTTCAGTATTAGACCGGTTCTTTGGTAAAGGAAACTGGGAATGCATTTCCGAAGAAACGAAGGATAGTCTTATATATACACGAATTATTCATAGTGGGGAACCCCCATTATCAGAAGAAATTCCAGGCAAATTTACAAATTGGTATATTCGATTTGAAGACAGCCATCAAAACGAGATCATTGGACAAATCACGGACCATACCTACAGAATAAGCCAGGATAGGTACCCTATCTTTAGTTCCAAAAAATTATCAGCAAGACAAGCCTTAACCCTGGAACTCATGAATATTTCATTTAGCCTTATAGGGGATGATATTAAGAGGGATTTCATAGAGCCCTATCTTTCCCCTGACGAAGTAGCTTGTATAGAAGTTAAAATGTCCTATAAAGGGGGCAATCCAAAACCAGAGTTTTATGATCAGTTGTCGCGGGAAGACTGGTTCAACGTCAATGAAATATCCGCGGATCATTACTTGTCAAATGAATCCCATGACTTTTTTATATATATCAGAGCCTACAATTATCGGATAGAGAAACTATCAAGCACAGAAAAAGCTCATTTATTTGACAGCATGGATACCATCGCGAAAGCATTGTGTGATCGATTTGGGGAAAAAGCTTCATTTGAAATTCTCTTTGATCAAGACCATCGAGTCGAATATGATCATGGACAAGAAATAATCTCTGACTGATGTCTACCGGGACATAGTTGTACATTAAGGACAAGCGATTTACACTTGCCCTTTTTTATCTTAAAGAGAGCGTTACAGACTAAAAAATGCTTTTATAAAAATGTGGTTTTGTCCAGGCGGAGAAGTAAAATCAGTTCAACCATTGGTGCTGAAGAAATCAGGATGACTTTGAAGTGCTAAGTTTTAGTTTCTTGTACCAGAAGCTGTTAAACTCCTGATTCAAACAAATCCTATATACCAAATTTGCCTGAGATTAAGTCACTAACATTTTACGGGTAATACAAGTCAATATATGGGATAATGTTAATGATAAAAGCCTACAGCAAGCCCATTGCAAAGGAGCGCGCATGAAAGATCATAAAAAGAGTATTCAAATACGAAATAGCACAACTGATTTCATTGTTTTTACCAAGCAAGCAGGTGAAGATGGAATAGAGGTCAGAGTACATGATGAGAATATATGGCTTACTCAAAAAACTATGGCAGAACTGTTTGACTGCTCTACAGACAATATAAGCTTACATTTGAAAAATATTTTTGCTTCTAAAGAATTACAAGAGGATTCAGTTACCGAGGAATCCTCGGCAACTGCTTCGGACGGAAAAAAATATAAAATGAAATTTTATAATTTAGACGCGATTATTTCTGTAGGTTATCGTGTGAATTCAATTAGAGCCACTCAATTTCGTCAGTGGGCAACAAAAGTGTTAAAAACTTTTACGATACAAGGGTATGTTTTAGATAAACAGCGTTTAGAAAACGGTCAAGTGTTTGACGAAGCATATTTTGAACATTTACTTGATGAAATTAGAGAAATCAGAGCAAGTGAAAGAAAGTTTTACCAAAAAATTACAGATATTTACTCTACAGCAATGGATTATTCACCAACAGCAAAATCATCACAAGATTTTTTTGCTGCTGTTCAAAATAAGCTTCATTATGCAACACACCATCATACTGCTGCCGAGCTCATTATAGAACGAGCTAATCATAAAATAGAACATATGGGCCTTACTACCTGGAAGAATGCACCTGATGGAAAAATTGTGAAATCAGATGTCAGTATTGCAAAAAATTATCTTTCAAAAACTGAGATAGAAGACTTGAACCAGATTGTCACCATGTACCTGGATTATGCTGAAAGACAAGCAAGACGAAAAATACCTATGACCATGGAAGACTGGGCAAAGCGATTGGATGTATTTTTAGAATTTAACGAAGAAGACATTTTGGAAGACAAAGGAACAGTTTCTGCTGAGATTGCAAAAAGCTTTGCTGAAAGTGAGTTCGAAAAGTATAGAGTAATTCAGGACCAACAATACCTCAGTGATTTTGATAAATTAATGCAAAAAACGGAAGCTGTCAGATTGCTAATTGATAATAAAAAGCAATCTAAACCTTGATGTAACAGATGGTTGAATTCTGTAAAAAAAAGGTTTTAGACAGAAGAACTGATATTTATAGACAATGTAAAAATTGGTATTGTGAAGTAGATAACATAAAATAACAATCAATTCACATAGTTACACAATTATTACCGCCCACATCATTTAATAGCTTCCAATTTGTTGTCCCAGAAGCTGTTCATATCCCTTATATCAGACAATTATTAATAGATAAACCTTAATCTCACAAGGTTTTCTTTAAAAACAGCTACTAACAATTTGCTATCTTTATTTTCGGATAATAACCGTCTATTCCCAGCTCCAGGTTGTGCCGTCTTTGCTGTCTTCCAGGATGACGCCGAGTTCTTTTAAGCCGTCACGGACTTTGTCCGAAAGAGCCCAGTTCTTCTCCGCGCGCAGGTCGCGTCTTAGAGCTACCAGCAAATTGATGAAAGCGTCAGCATCTGAAGCGGATTGCGCTTTTTTCTCTTCCAGGGTCAAGCCCAAAACACCAGCCAGTTCCATGAAAACGGCTTGCGCGTCGGCGAGTTGCGCATCAGTCGCGCCATCCGCCCGTGCCTGGTTAATCGCTTTGACCAGTTCAAACAAGTTAGCCAAGGCACCAGCGGTGTTGAAGTCATCATCCATACTTTCTTTGAAGTCCGCTTTTACCTTTTCGGCTTCACCATTCAAAGTTACAAAAGCTTCCTCTTTCAAACCAGTTGCGCCGGGCAAAGCGCCTTTTTTGGCGCTCAACAAGCGTTTGTAGGCCTGTTCAGTTTGTTCGATGACCTCTTCACTATAAATCAAGGGCCCGCGATACGATCCATTCAAAACCCACAGCCGCATCACATCTGCCGGGTATTTAGCCAGGAATTCATCCACGGTAATCATATTGCCCAGGGACTTTGACATTTTCTCAGACTTGAGGCTCAACATGCCATTGTGCATCCACACACGCGCGAAATCCTTGCCGGTAACGGCTTCAGTTTGGGCGATCTCATTCTCGTGATGCGGGAAGATAAGGTCATTCCCACCGCCGTGAATATCAATTTGTTCACCGAGATGAGTCATGTTCATCGCTGAGCACTCAATATGCCAACCCGGGCGACCCTTTCCCCAGGGACTGTCCCAGGCGGGCTCATCAGGCTTGGCAGCTTTCCACAGGGCGAAATCCATGGGATGCTCTTTGCGTTCGTCAACTTCAATGCGCGCGCCGGCATTCATGCTCGCCAACTTGCGTCCGGAAAGTTTTCCGTAATCCTCCTTGGATTCCACACGGTAGTAGACATCACCCTGTGCTTCGTAAGCATGTCCTTTTTTAATTAAAGCTTCAATCATAGCGATAATTTGAGGCATATCCTCGGTCGCGCGGGGATTTTTGGTCGCGGGTAGGATGTTCAATTCTTTTAGGTTGCGTTTGTACTCGTTAATATAATGCTCTGCCAGTTCATAGGGGTCAGCGCCAATTTGATTAGCCTTGTTGATGATTTTGTCATCCACATCGGTGAAGTTCATCACAAAATCTACATCATAGCCAGAGTACATCAAATAACGTCGCACAATGTCAAAGACCAAAGCCGACATAGCATGTCCGAGATGCGCCTCAGCATAGACCGTCGGACCACAGACATAAAAACGCACTTTTCCGGGTTCAATGGGCTCAAAATCCACTTTTGAGCGACTTAAGGTATTATAAATTTTCAGGGACATAGACAGCTCCTATTCATTTTCAGGCTTTGCAAAAATCATGCGACCTGCCGAAGTTTGCAGAATTTTGGTAACCGTAACATAAAGCTCTTCGTTCATATAATGTTCACCGTTTTCAACCACAACCATTGTGCCATCGTCAAGATAGCCAACGCCCTGATTGTATTCCTTGCCTTCCTGGATGATTTTCACGGTAAAGCTTTCGCCAGGTAATAAAACAACCTTTACCGCATTGGCAAGGTCGTTAATGTTCAAAATCTCAACGCCTTGCAATTCTGCCACACGGTTTAGGTTGAAATCGTTGGTCAAAATGGGACAGTTCATCTGACGTGCCAGGATGACCAAACGATCATCGACCTCACGCACACCTTCAACGTCTAAATCGCTAATCGTAATGGGAACAACTTTGGATTCCTGAAGCTCCGTTAAGGTTTCCAAGCCGCGTCTGCCCCGTTGACGACGCAAACTATCAGAAGAATCCGAAACAAATTGCAACTCATTAAGTACAAAACGGGGAATGATTAAACTGCCACCCAAAAAGCCAGTTTCAGCAATATCCACAATGCGCCCATCAATAATTGCGCTGGTATCTACCAGAATTCTCCGCGAACTTTCCGCACCACCCAAGCGTCCACGCGATGGTATTCTATCGCTCACAGACTTAAACATCGTCTGAATATCCTCAGTCCGCGATGCTAAAAGAATTGCGAAAAGATAACCAAACAGCACAACACCAACAAATGGCATGAATGAGCCAAAAGGTGGGGGTAAAAGTGAAAGAGGATAGGCTGTAATCGCTGCTGCCACAAAACCCAACAAAAGCCCTGCCAAACCACTTAATAAGGTCTGGGGGCTGGCTTTTCGGAAGAGTTTTTTAAGCCCTTCAATGGGTTTAATCGTAATGTACGGCGTAATAATAAAGCCAAGAATAAAAAATACCGCCGCTGAAATAGCCACTATCAAATTGTTGTTTGGAGCAACAAGGTTTGGAAAACATTTTTGGATAAACTCAAACAAGGGGTGTCCGGATATTGCTCCGATAATGCCAAGAATGATTGCGCCAATAATACGTGATAATAAAATACAGCTCATGAAAAACATGCCTCCGTTGTTAATGATCAAATATGAAAGTGAATGATTCCAAGTCAATTATATAATAGCACCAGAAATTTTAATATTCAAGCCCCTTTGATTGATTCTAAGGGCATTTTAACAAAAGTTCTTTCTTATAAGTTACTCCCATAAAAATTTATGTTGAAAAGACATCTTTACAAGCAATCACCACATAAACATCACATTTATTGTAAAATAAAGGCATGAACCATTCATCTGAATACCAAAACAAAATAAACACCAAGATAATCGAAAGCGCTGCTGTGCGCCAGGCGCGCGCTTTGGCTCTGCCCATTGTCGCGCTTGAATCAACCGTCATTACCCATGGCTTGCCACAAGGAGAAAACCTCAAACTTGCTAAAGGGATGGAAGCCACCGTTGAAGAAAACGGCGCCACGCCAGCTACAATCGCGGTCATTGATGGCAACATTCGGCTTGGGCTTGAAGCTGATGAGCTTGACGCGCTCGCTGTTCACCCGAACCCGCGAAAAATCAGCACACGCGACTTTGGAGTAAGCCTCGCCCAGGGTCTGACCGGTGGCACAACCGTTGCCGCCACAGCTTACATAGCCCAAAAATCAGGACTGCGTGTTTTCGCGACAGGTGGCATCGGTGGAGTGCATCGCCAGGCTCCCTTCGACGTTTCAGCTGATCTCAGTCAACTGGCTAAAACACCCATTCTGGTGGTTTGCGCCGGCATGAAGTCTATCCTTGATCTTCCCGCCACGATGGAATATCTCGAAACCCAGGGTGTTCCGGTCATCGGCTATCAAACGGATGAACTTCCCGCGTTCTACTCGCGGCAAAGTGGCATTCGCCTCAATCAACGCGCTGATAGCCCTCAGGATGTCGCTCGCATCGCCTACGCGCACTGGGCGTTGGGCTTTCGCCAGGGGATTATCCTCACCGTGCCCGTACCAGAGAAAGACGCAATCCCGCATGAAGAAATGGAGAGCTGGATTAACGCCGCGCTCGAACAAGCCCAAAGTGAGGGTGTGCACGGTAACGCGGTTACGCCTTACTTGCTTGATAAAGTAAGCCAGCTGAGTGAAGGCCGCAGCATGCAAAGCAACATCGCGCTCTTGCTCAACAACGCGGCGGTTGCCAGCCAGGTCGCGCTTGAGTTGCAAGGCTTAATGCAGCTTGAAAACGGGCCTTTCTATTACAGTTAGATTCTGTAAGCTTTCATTATTTAGGGTTGCACACTTGGTGTAAAACTGGATGTATTTGTAGGCCAGGGTGTTGGCGTACGCGTAGGTGTGGGCGTAGCAGTGGCTGTGTTGGTTGGTGTGGCTGTTTCGGTAGGTGTATTCGTGGGCGTTCGGGTCGGCGGATTACCCAGAACCACAAAACTTGCTGACCGCACCCAACTATGCCCCACAAAAAACAGTAAGCGATACTCGCCCGCTTTCCATTCACTTGGCTCAAGCTCCAGCTTCGCCACCCCATAGCCTCCACTGCCCCCTTGCCACCGTCCTGTGTGCGACTGAATCAGTTCGTCATCACGGTACCAAAGCTCGGTCCATTGCACACCTTCATCCATCATATTGTAGCTATAACAGGCATATATAATTTCGAGTGGATTCTCGAATTCTTTTGCCGGGTCAACGGCTTGCAAACCGTCATCAATTTCTTCAGCGAACACAATTGGGCTCAGAGCGAAATTGTCACCCGGGGTGACGATCGACTCAAACTGGGTGGCAACCACATCGGGAACCGAAGGTGTGTTGGTTACCGAGGGCGTATTGGTGATTGTCGGTGTAAGCGTCAGCGTTGGCGTAAGTGTAATCGTTGGGGTGAGTGTGATAGTTGGGGTTAACGAAGGAGTCAGACTTGGCGGAAAATAGGTGTACATGATGCCTTCGCCATAACGAAAATTGAGAAAAGCAAAACCAAAAAGCAAAAGCGCGACTAAGATCAATCGAATGCCCAATTCAATTTGCGCGCGTCGTTTGGTAAAAAACGTCATTTTGCGCCCTTCAACAATTGTTCTGCGCGCGCGGTTAGCCATCACAACTCCTGCCACCGTAGCGATAATTGTGATGACCATAATGGTCGATCGAATGTCGATATTCATGGCTTGATTATAGCATTTCTACCCGCGCGCCATTGTCTCAAAAAACTCATTCTCAAAATCGCGCGGATTTCAAAGATATGCTATTCGCTGATTGTTTTTCTGGTTTCCTGTTTACCCCGTTGGCGCATCACATCCAATAGACGTGGCAAAACCCTGGTGTAGAGTTTATACAGACAAGGCCGGGCTGGAAAATCCCAGGCTCCGATATGACGCGCGGTTACACCATTGAAACCTTCTTTAAAGCGGTACACGCCCCACATGCCATCACTTTCATCAAACACATCCGGCGCGCCCCACATGTCGTAGCTGTCGCAGCCAAGCTGCTTTGACAAGCTAATCGCTTCCCATTGCAACAAGTGGTTTGGCATCAGTTCGCGAAACTTTTCGGTTGACATGCCGTACATGTATCGCGCGACGCGGTTAAAATGCATGATGAAAAGCCCCGCAACCGGCTCGCTTTCAACTTCCGCAATCAGCGCTTGACACATGCCAGCTTGCATAAAGCTTTGCCATAGCGCGAGATAATAATCCTGCCCACGAATGACAAAATCGTCGCGGATGGCAGTTTGAGCATAAATGCGATAAAGCATGGGCAGATCTTCTATGGTGGCCTGGCGCACTTTCACACCTCGTCGAACTGCCAGACGGATGTTGTAGCGTGTTTTCTGCTTCATAGCGGCAAGAATCTCTTCTTCGCCACGTGTCAAATCAATCAAAACCGTATTGCGGAACTGAATTTGGTCCTGCGAAAAAAGCCAACCACGTTTTTTAAGCGTTTGTTCAAGGTCATGCCCAGGCTGATTGGTAGTTTCACCTTCTGTCCCAGGCACACCAGTGCCAAGGAGAACGTCAGGATCTATTTTAAGGAAAATGGCCTTTTGCGCTTTCGCGTATCCTTGCAAATCATCGAAAACCCTTTTGCGCAATGCGTCATTTGCCCAGTTTAGCGTGGGGCCTTTCGGACTATACAAAACACGCAATTTCAGAAAACCAAATTTGAGCTCCCGACGAAGAATCAACGCGCAGGCTTCAACTTTTTGGGCATCGTTTTGCCATATAAAGGTTTCAGGCATCCAGCCATTGCGTATTTTCGACTCACCCCACTCCCAGGTTTGCAGAATATGCGCATCAGGAAACTGCAATAATAGCTGGTTCCACTCAGCCGGCGTACCGCTAAAGGCTCGCATGCTCACCGCCTCCGCGCTTCTTCCTAATCCAAAGATAAGCTTTATAAAGAAGAGGTTTGAAGACCTTAACGTAAGCTGGCGCGGCACGTTTCACCTCACCACCAAAACCACGTTTAAAGCGATAGACTCCCCAAAGCCCGTCCGAACGCGTCATGAACTGCTCTTCAAGCTGGTCTTCATCCGCGTCTGGAATACCCCACATGTCATAGCAAATAGCACCCTGCGCTTTGGCATAGCGCATCGCTTCCCATTGCAAGAGATAGGTTGGCATCAGGTTACGCAACTCATCGTTGGACGCGCCATACATATACCAGGCACGTTCGCCTTGCAAAAAGAGCATTAAATAGGCTAATGACTGTCCTTCAAACGAAGCTCGCAACAACACGCATTGGTTTTGGGGCTCAAAAAGTTCGTACACATTCTGATAGTAAGCGAAACTGTGAACGGCAAAGCCATCCCGCTGACTGGTAACCAGGGTCTGTTCATAGAAATCTTCCAGGTCATCACTCAGTTCGATCTTAATGCCTTTGCGTTCAGCCAGGCGGATATTGTAGCGCGTTTTTTGCTTCATCGCTGCCAGAATGGCATCTTCATTCTGACTGATATCAATCAGAATCGTTCCGCGGGGTTGAATAGTATCTTCGTCATTAATGTAATTAGGAAACAGCCTGTCCAACGCTGTACGGTCATAGGGCTCATTGATGTCAGGTTCAATCTGTAAAAAAACCGCTTTGCGTTTTCGGCACTCAGCTTCTATCTTAGGCAAAAGAGCTGCCCATTCCTCGCCGATACTTGCTTTAGGCACATAAGCGATCGAAAGCCCCAAGGGCAAGCGTTTAAAGAGGACAAGTACAGACTCTAACTCACCTCGTACGCGAACGGGCTCCCAACCGTAGAGCGTTTTAAATGCCCCCCAGCTGTCTGTTTGTAAAATATGCAAATCTTTTGATGTAAAAAAAGGCATTCCTATCTGCCCTTAAGTCCTAATACTGAGCCAAACGTACGCAGCAAGATGGTGATATCCATCCAAAGCGAAGCGTGTGAAATGTAATACAGGTCATACTCTAATTTGATTGCTGTTTCTTCAACCGTTTCAGCGTAACCCTGATGAATCTGTGCCCAACCAGTAATACCTGGTTTCACTAACAAGCGCGTTCGATAGAAAGGTACACCGTTTTGAAAAACCTGCACCAATTCACTACGTTCTGGTCTGGGCCCAACGAAACTCATCTCGCCCTTAAGGACGTTGATTATCTGGGGGAGTTCATCAAGATGTGTTTTACGTAGTAATCGCCCAAACTTTGTAATTCGTGGGTCTTTTTCGGCGGTAACCAAAGCGTTATTTTCATCCTCAGAATGTTTACGCATGGTGGAAAATTTATAGATGATATATGGCACTCCGCCCCGTCCAAGACGCTCCTGTTTGAAAATGATAGGCACGTTACCTTCAATAACAAGCCCCAAGGCAATGAATGGAAACACAATTAACAACCCGACCAGACCTATCATCGCCAGGAAGAGGTCCAGAAGACGCTTGAAAATACGATAAAAACCACTATTAGGTTTACGATCCAAAAACGCGCGCACAACCCAATCGGGTTGCAAAAGATCAATGGGTACCCGACCAGTGATGGCTTCATAAGCATCTTGCATGGTAGTAAGTCCAATTCCGGCTTCTTGCGCGTCCAGAATAGTATGGAGCATACCCGGATTCATCTCATGGGTAATCGCTAAAATAAAGTCGCTCACGCCCATTTGCTCGGTAATCGGCTCCAACATTTTATGATCCCCCAATACCGGCACGCCCAAGACTTTCGTATTAAGTTTGAGTGGATCATCGTCAATCAAACCAATTAAATTAAATGGTTTCGGATCAGTCTTTTCAATTTCTCTAATTAATTCCGTACCAGCTTTTCCCGCGCCAACGATTAAAACTCTCCTTTGTTGACTTGCCGCCTTAAACATACGGATAAAAATGAGCCGCCAAATGAGAGTCAAAATGGCAGCGAAGATGATAAAAGATGCTACACCAACACGCGGAAGTGACATTGGAGGAACCAAAAAGTAAACAACAAGATAAGCCGCGGCAGCAACAATCAAGGCGATGATAACCCCTTTGAGAGTTGATTTGAATTTGCCAGCTTTTCCTAAATCATAGGTATCAATGAGCAAAACCACCCAGATTAATGGCAGGAAATAAAACCAGGTATCCACCCTATCGCGGAAAAAAGCCGCTGTAAAATCAAGCAGGTCAAATTCAGCCCAAATATACAAAGCCAGAAATAAGGCAATGACCCCTGCTAAAATATCACCTAAAATTAGAATAAAGCGCTGCTCGGAGTTCTTTAGCCTAAATCGCTCGTAATGACTGCTCTGTCGTCTACCTTCCATATTAAGACTCCTCAGGTTTTACTTTTGCTGAAAATATACCCACTAAAAAACCAGCCGCCCACGAAAAATGCATCGTGGCAATAGCCAGGGGCACACCTATAACATAGGCGATATCTTTTTCTTTACCCCACTGCTGCACACCCACTAATAACAAAATCAAACTATATATAGCAATGATAGCTAACAAGACAAATAATGCTGGTCTAAAGAAAATACTCACGATTGCCAAAACAAGCAAGCCAAGTAAGAAAGCAGGCGGTAAAAACTGACGCCAACGAATTGTGTTGGGGTATCGCCTGAGCATCTGCAACTTCCAAAAGCCGTAAGTCCAGTATTGTCTGGCTAATCTGTTCAGGTTTGGCCGGGCAAAATACTGACATCGAATTTCAGGGTCAAACCAAATCGTACCTCCAGCTTGACGGATGCGTGTATTAAACTCATAGTCTTCGTTGGCAATCAAAGTTTCGTCAAACAAACCCACCTTATCCAACAGGCTTCTGAAAAATGATCCATAAGGCACAGTATCTACTACCGCAGCAGTAGAACTGTGGCGATATTGTGCGTCTCCCACGCCGATTGGATGACCCGCTGCCAGGGCAATTGAACGGGCAATCCAACCCTCATTAGAGGGCATAATATCCCATCTGCCACCAACATTATCACCCAAGCCAGACTCTAATCCAGCTACACACCTTTCCACATAATCTGATTGCGGTATGGAGTGCGCGTCCATGCGCACGATAATCTCACCTGTTGAAGCCAAGATCGCGGCGTTGACCCCAGCTGGAATAATGCGCTTGGGGTTCTCCACCAGGTGAAGCTCAAGATCAGGATGCGCGTTTTGATAAGTCGCGATGACTTCACGCGTGCGATCCGTGGAACCGCCATCAGCGATGACAATTTCCATAAGCTTTATTGGATATGTTTGGCTATAAAGCGCGTCAAGCACTTGCTGAATCGTTTTTTCTTCATTCAGACAAGGAATGACGACCGATACCGTTTTAGGCATATTTCCTTTTAAAGAAAAACTGTTTTTTAGTGTTGACAACCGTCTTGATGCTGATGAGGCATGCACGCGATTGCCTCAATTTCAACCAGACCACCTTTTGGCAAAGCGGCTACTTGCACAGCTGAGCGGGCAGGCGGATTTGTTGTGAAGTACTCAGCATAAATAGCGTTCACTTTGGCAAAATCATTCATATCCATCAGGAAAACGGTTGTTTTAACAACGTTTTCAAGACCCGCGCCAGCACTTTCAAGGATAGCCTTTAAGTTTTTGAGCGCCTGGTGCGTTTGCGCTTCAACGCCACCTTCAACCAGGACTGCGGTTTCCGGGTCAAAACCAAGTTGCCCAGAAATGAATGCCAAATGGCCAATTTTTACGCCAACAGAATAGGGCCCAATCGCGGGGGGTACTTGATCACAAGTAATTATTTCTTTACTGCAGCAATTCTTCATAAATGGTGAACCTCTCTTGATTTATATATACGTGATTATAACATCGCAGGGCTTTCCCTGCCTTAGAAAAGCCGGAAACGCAGTTTTGGATAAACGATTAACCTACAGGAATTATGGTTTCCAGTCACCAATGTCTTTCCAGGCATGGTCTAAATGCTCGGCAAGCACTTCGTTCAGTTTGCGTTTGATGGTCTGGCGCACGGCTGTCATCAGTTCTAAACCACCCATCTCATTAATTTCTTCGCCAATTTGGCGCGCTTCTTTGTGGTGGCATTGATAATTAAAAGGGCCACCTGGAACAAGCGACAAAAAATCATCCGTTTTTCCGATGTGAACCAGTTTGTCAATTTTACTTTTTACCTCAGCCTTTTGCTGAGCGGGTAAGGCACGAATAGCCGCTTCACCGAATAATATGTTTAACAAACCCATAATCTCGCCTTTTTCTTTTATTATACATGCTGGACATTCAAATAGCGATAATGTTCCAGGTGAGTTTATGCCCTATTTGGGGTGATATTCCTCACTCCTGGCGCCAGGGCTCTGTTCCTGGCCACCACATACGCGAAGTATCAAAGATTATTTCCAGCATCTCCGCCCGTTGTTCTGGCGTCGCCCAGGTCGCTTTCACCTTATCCAAAAAACGAATGGTCAGCAGCTCCGTGGAAATGTAACGTCCTTCATAGAAAACATGTCGGTCTATAAAACCCCAATCGGTGTATTGCGCCACGCCATATTGATCAAAAAACAGATTGCCCAAGCCATAGTGCGCGAAACCATCATGCACAAATTCCGCATAATGTGGCTGGTGTGCCTGGCTGCCACTGGCAATCACCGCCCCAGCCTCCAGAACACGCCCAAAATCGCGAATCATTTGCGCGTTTGGCGACCATGTGTAAACCTCTTCATGTTGGAAGGTCACAATGGGCAGATAGCCTTCATGTCTCAGCTGACGCACAGTTTCTTCCATATAGTCCATATCGCAATGATAAGCGCCGGTAGAGGTCTCGCTGGCTTGGGCGAAGTTTGGCGACTTGGCATTGCACCCTAAAAAGGCAATTTTATTGCCATTAACTTCTAATTTGATGGGCGCGCGCGCGTCAAAGATGTCTTTTCCGCCACCATACACCTGCCAGCCCTCTTTGGCATAAAGATCAAGCGTGAACAACATCGCTTCTGAGCCATAATCCTGAAAGTGGTCACCGGTCAGCTCAACCACATCCGTGCCAATTGAGCGCAAAAGCTCCATGTAGGACTCGGGCGAACAAAAGACCAGATATCCACCCGAACTTTGTTTGGGGCAATTCTCAGCGAAGGGCACTTCGTTGCTGATATGCAAAACATCCGCTTCTTTCAGCACATCCGACAGGTCTTCACCAGGCACCAATATACCCCGTTCGTCCATGCCCACCGCGGTGGCGCGAGCCATGGCGGTAACACCGGTAAGGATAACGGTTGTTAAGTGATCAGGGTCATAGTTACTTAAAGGCATTAAATTCTCAAATTTTGGATATGCCATGTATTTAAACGTGCCTTCCAGGCGTGTGGGATCTTCGTTATAGAGCGTTAATGGGATGGTAAGCGCGTATTGCTCAGGATCAAAATCTTTATGAATAGGAGATTGTCCATCCAGGGCAATCACTTTCCAGCGTGGGTGCAGGTCATAGAATTCTACAATTGCCCAGGTACGCTCACTCGTCCAGGCTTCTTTCATGAACGATTGATAATACTCATCTTCTTCCTCAAGTGAGTTAAAACTTGTGCGATCAAAGACATCAACTTGCCCTACCGGTTCACCCCATAACCAGGTGAGCGCGTTCAATGCGTAAGGATACAGAATAAGGCGATCGAAGTTTTCGATCTCCCCTTCTTGCCAAAAACGCTGCAATTCTTCAGCTGGAATTTCATCTTGAACTGTAGGAAAAGGCGCGACCAAGACCAAAACCATTTGACCAATTTGACGTTCTTCACCAATAACAACACTTGTGCATGGTTCATCATTTATAGTTAGTGGTTCCTGGTTCGTCATGTAAATCAGCTGTGATACAAGCGAGTTAGGTAGAGTCTGCCTGTCTGGCAAACACATACTGGCAGGTTCATACACAATAGTTTCAGCTTTTTCAGTTTGTTCAACCGCCACGTCAGGAGCAGGTGTGTTGGTAAGCCCGACCGTTGGTTCAACATCCGGTTCAGTTGGCATGTATTCGGCTGTCGCGCTGGGCAAAATTTCATCAGTATTGCTTTCAACCATCGCCGGTGTTTTTTGCGTTTGTGGGCTACACGCGCTCATTGCTAAAAATATGAGCAATATCAGGCATTGCATCATTTTATTTTTATTCATATCACGACCTTCTTATAACAAATCATCTGGATTATACGCCTGTTTTTCATTCCCGGCTTTTCTCTTGCATGATATGATAGAGTTGTGAAATACGGCACATATAAAAGAGGTACATAACATGAAAAGACAAAAACCAGAACCCCCGGTCCAGTGGCTTGCAAACCAGAAGGCACTCTCTAATCCACAATCCCAACTGGCCAAAGAGCTCTTTCCACCTGGACTCGGGCAGCACATCCGTCGTTTACATAGCGACATCCCCGGTTACCGCATGAGTCCGCTCAAAGGCTTGCCCCGCTTGGCAAGTCGGTTGGGTCTGGGTGGCATTTGGGTAAAAGATGAATCTGAACGTCTTACGCTCAACTCTTTTAAAGTCTTAGGCGGCGCTTACGCTATTTACCGCCGTCTTTTACAACGCGCGGGACTTGACGAAGAGCAAATCTCCCTGCGTGACGTGCTCAGCCTTACCGGAAACATTCGTGAAAAATTAGGCCATCCCATTTTCTGCACCGCCACAGACGGGAATCACGGACGCGGCGTTGCCTGGGCAGCCAATAAAATGGGGTTTCGTTCCATCATCTATGTGCATAAACTCACCACCAAAGACCGCATCCGCGCCATTGAACGCGAAGGCGGTGAAGTGCGTGTGGTGGATGGCAACTACGATGACGCCGTGCGTCAAGCCAACATTGACGCGAAAGCCAACGGTTGGGATGTGATCTCCGACACCTCGTGGGAAGGCTATGAAGACGTGCCAAAATGGATTATGCAGGGTTACGCGACCATGTTCGTTGAGACTCAAGAGCAATTTGCCGCTATGGGCATCATGCGCCCTTCACATCTTTTTGTGCAAGCTGGTGTAGGTTCTCTGGCAGCTGCCGCGATTGGTTATTACAACCAGCTCTTTGAAGATAACGTCCCGCTTTCCATGGTAGTCGAACCGACCAAGGCGGCTTGTTTATATGAATCGCTGCGCATCGGAGACGGAAAGCCACACAGCATTGAAGGCGATCTTGAAACCATCATGGCTGGGTTAGCCTGTGGCGACCCCAACCCCATCGCCTGGGAAACGCTCTATAACTGTGCTGATTATTTTGCTAAATGTCCCGATTACGTTGCAGCCAAAGGCATGCGCGTTTACGCTGTACCACTGAGCGATGACCCCTTTATCGTCTCCGGTGAATCCGGCGCGGTAACGCTTGGCGCGCTCATGTACATCATGGAACACGATAGTTGCTATACCTTAAGAAAAGCACTCAATCTTAATCGCGATTCGCACGTTCTGCTTATCAACAGTGAGGGCAACACCTCTCCTGACGAGTTCCGAAACGTGGTCTGGGAAGGTGGCGAACCAGTCCCGGAAGAATACAAGACTTATCGCGCTGAAACCGCGATGTAAATAATCAAACAAACAGATTAAGACAAAAAACAAAAGGCTGCCTACACACAAAGCAGCCTTTCTTTATTTAAACCTTTTAAAAACCAAATCAGGGCTTTTCTGATTCAATCACAGTTGCTTCTATATCGTCAGGATATTCCGCTTCAAGCTTTTCTAACTTCAATAAATGAATATAGCCCCAAATGAGGAAACCTAAAACAATCAGGTGAAAAACGACTGAGTAGGTATCACTGTTAATGAATGCCGGAACAATATCAAGAGCATAAAGAATCACACCGACCAAGTAGACCAACTTGTTGCGTTTGCGCGCTATCACCCCGATAAGCGCGAAGAGCAATATCAAGCCGAGTCCGAGAGCAAACGAAAATCGTCTCGGGGTCAGGATGCTAAAGAAAGGAACAGAAGCATCCTCAAGCCATTTTGGCAACGCGAAACCAACCGCGAAACGGATAGGACTTTCAGATTCGCTTAATTTTAAAATTAAGTTCGCCAATGAAATAACAGCAAGCCAAAAATACCACGAGCTACCACTTCTGAAGTTGGCAAAGTGTAATGCTTTTCTCTCTTCAATCTGCGCGTTTTGCGTTTGTTCTGTTGTCATGACATTCTCCTCATTGAATAGCTATCATCATTGTAACGCTATGAGAGTAATAAATCTAAACCAAGCTGTTTTACAAGGTTTCCTAAGCTTTAAGACTGTTTCCACTGCCGCGGTTGAAACCAAGGCGGACGAGTAAAACACCCGATAGAACCAAAACCGTTCCGACCAACTGTAAGGGCAAAAGCTTTTCGTTCAACATCAACCACGCCAGAATGGCGGTGATCGGGGGCTCAAGAGTCAGGATGAGATTAGCGGTGCTGGAGGGTAATATGGTCAGGCTTTGGTTGAAAAGCCCATAGCCCACCACCAACGGCACTGTCAGCAAGACCATAAAGAGCCAAGCCATCGGGTCGTTGCTAAGGCCAAGCAGACTTTTTAGATCTGGCGCCTGACCCGGAATGTTTATAGGCAGTATATTGAGAATAAACAAGGCTACCAAAGCAAAAAAGAAAATGTAGAAGGTACTGGTCCAGGGATTGATACCCCGTCGCGCGGACAATCTGCCGAAAACCGCATAGAAAGCGTAAATCAGCCCCGATAGCAAACCTAATATCAGACCAATCCAATTGGTATGCACTTCCGCGCCTGCCAGAGCAACTAAAGCGCATCCTCCCAAACCCAACACGATAGCCAATCCTTTAATCCAACTAAACGGCTCTTTCAGTAGCCACCAGCCCAGCAAACTGCTCAGTGGCGCGGAAAAATAAATCAGCACCGTCGCCACTGAGGCACTGTTATATTGAATAGAAAAAGTCCATATTGTGTTCAGAAATGTGAATACAAGCCCATATAGCGCGATGAAGCCAAAATGTTCCCGTTCTAATTTCAGCAGAGAGGGCTTGAAAATCAAGAAGGCTGGCAACAACAATGCTATTCCCAAAACATTGCGCCACATTGTAATCACCAAAGCGGGGACTTCGTAAGTGCTGTTGAGAATCTTAATTAAAAGCGGTGTGAAAGCAAAGAGAACAGCTGCTGCAACTGCATAAAAAAAGCCACGGGCACGAGTTGCTTTGGGTTCAGCCTTTGTTTGAAGCGTTTCTTTTTCGGACATGTCAATAGTTTATCACGCGGGCATCAATAAAAGCACACTATAACTCATATTCTGCGTTTGGAACAATTCGCCCATTAAAGACGTTTTGATAAAGTAAATACCCTGGGTCTTTTCATGTATCCGCTCGGATTGGAAGATTCAAGGTCTCTAAACTATAATTTAAGCCTATGGAAACAACACAAAGCGTTAAGACCATCATCAATAAGAACAAAAGACCTAATCGCTCAGCCAACCTCAGCCTTCAAATGAGCTTTGTTCTGATTTTCGGTCTATTCCTATTCATAATTACGCTTGGGATTCTTTTTTTTAGCTACGAAGCCAAATACACAGACAAAATTTATCCCCATGTTAGCGTCAACGACATTGATCTATCCGGGCTAAGTCTGGGACAAGCTGTATCCCGTCTTAACGCGGATTTAAACTTTCCAAGCGCGGGGAGAATTACCTTCACCCATAATGGCAGAGAATGGTCTTTCGCGCCTCAGGACTTGGGCTATAGCAACAACCCAACCGCGGTTGCCCAAAGAGCCTATCAAATTGGTCGCGAAGGCAGCTGGCTTAGGCAGCTGCAAGCTCAATTTCTTGCCAATCGCCAGGGTGTTAAACTCAACCCGAGCGCCTCGTATGATCAAGCCACAGCATATGCCAGGCTTCAAAGCATCGCCAACGAAATAAATCAGCCACTTTTAGAGGCATCTATCAGCATTGAGGGCACAACTGTTACCACACATGATGGTCAAACCGGCAAGACAATGGACATCCCAGCCACGCTTGAAAAACTCCAGGCTTACTTTCTCATTCAACAAGATGCCAATATCCCACTCATCATCCGCGAAGAAGCCCCACAGGTGATCCATGCTGGCGATGTCGCCCGTCAGGCTGAAGCGATTCTTAGCGTGCCCTTTACCATGCGCCACCCTAACCCGGATTCTGGTCTTGAGCCCTGGGTCATCCAACCCAAAGATCTCGCGAGCCTTCTCATCATTACCCGCGATGCAGAGAATCCTGATAAGGGCTTCAATTTGAGCTTAAATCGCGCGTCTCTGGAACACTACCTTTCCAGCATCGCCCCCAAATTTGTCATCCAACCCCAAAACGCGCGTATGCGTTTCAACGAAGAAACCCGCGAACTCGAGCTCACCCGCAACGCGGTCATGGGCAAAGCGCTTGATGTCGAAGCCAGCCTCGAAACCATCCTCAACGCTATTCAAAACCAGGAACACGAAGTCAATCTTGTACTCAAAGATCTCGCGCCTCAGGTCACCGACACCACAACCGCCGCTGAATTAGGCATAACCGGGCTGATTGCTCAGGAAACATCCTATTTCTACGGATCAGAACCTGCCCGTGTGCAAAACATCGCGGCCGGTTCTTCAAACTTTAACGGCGTCCTCATTGCCCCTGGCGAAGTCTTTTCGATGGCCAAATACATGACGGACATTAGCCTGGATAATGGCTATGCCGAAGCCATCATCATCGTTGGCGATCAATCAGTAAAAGGCATCGGCGGTGGCATTTGCCAGGTAAGCACAACCCTCTTCAGAACCGCGTTTTTTGGTGGTTTTCCTATCGTTGAACGTCACCCCCACGCTTACCGGGTCAGCTATTACGAACAACAAAGCAACGGCCTTGCCAACTTTAATTTAGCTGGACTTGATGCCAGCGTATACGTGCCCTTTGTGGATCTGAAATTCAAAAATGATTCCGATCACTGGATTTTGATGGATACTGAAATGGGCTCCTACTCGCTCACCTGGAAGTTTTATTCAACCAGTGATGGACGTACTGTTCAATGGGAAACCACTGGCATCACCGATGTGATTGAGCCACCAGAGCCCATCTACCGCGAAGACCCCACCCTGCCCACTGGTACGATAAAACAAGTCGACTGGGCAGTCAATGGCGCCAGCGTGTCGGTTACACGACGTGTTTACAAAGGTGATCAGCTCTGGTTTAGTGATGTCATTAACACGACCTACATCCCCTGGCCAGATGGCTTTAATTACGGACCCGGAACAGATATTCCTTAAGTCCCGATAAAACATGTCCATTAAACGCTATGGTAAAATTGCTCCTGACAGTAAAAAAGTCTGTCAATGAATGAGGTGAAAATGATTCCACAAGAACTTCTCGATTTGCTACGTTGTCCGGTTTGTGTTAAAAAAGACAAGGGATTACTGACTTTTTACAAAGAAACTTGGCTTATTTGTCACGACTGCGACCGCAAATACCCTATCTGGGATGAAATCCCCGTGATGCTCATTGACGAAGGGGACAAATGGCAAGCTACTGATAAAGAAAGCCTGCCCATTCCACCCCCACAGCCAAAATAGAAGTTTCAGCTTAACAAGAATACACTCTTTTCAATGCATTAAAGCGATAGTATCGCAACATTTAAAAATCAGGTCTTTTCCCCAAAAAGCATGGTTAGGTTTGCTTTTTGGGGATAGTTTTTAATCGCATTCGTTTTGTTTGCTGATTACTGGCCAATAAACTAATAGAGTAAATCCATAAGGGAATTCCGCTCGGGATTTGTAAACTTGTTGTACAATCAAAGGTGAAACAGAGACCATATAGAGTACAGGAGATGCCATGCAAGCCATAAAGCGAATTACATTATCTGACCAGCTTCCACCCAAAAAGACTTTCCAGGAAGGCATTCGTCGCGCGCCGGATCGGGGTTTTAGATTAACCAAAGCCCAAACCGTCACCGCGCTAAAGAACGCCCTGCGCTATGTGCCCGAAAGTCTTCACGCGGAACTTGCCCCCGAGTTTCTCGAAGAACTCACCACAAGGGGTCGCGTTTATGCCTATCGCTACCGACCGGAAGGGCGCTTATATGGCAAACCGATTGATGAATACAAGAGCAAATGCCTGGCAGGCAAGGCTTTTCAGGTAATGATTGACAACAACCTTGACTTTGAAGTCGCGCTCTATCCCTATGAGCTCGTCACCTATGGCGAAACCGGCTCTGTTTGCCAAAACTGGATGCAGTATCAGCTCATCAAAAAGTATTTGGAAGAACTGACCGAGGAACAAACCCTGGTAGTGATGTCTGGGCATCCTTTAGGCTTGTTCAAATCGCACCCAAACGCGCCACGGGTGATGATTACCAATGGCTTGATGGTCGGCATTTTTGACAACATGGAAGACTGGGAAATTGCCGAAGAAATGGGCGTGTGTAATTACGGCCAAATGACCGCCGGCGGTTGGATGTACATCGGCCCACAGGGTATCGTGCATGGCACCTTCAACACCATTTTGACCGCGGGACGCAAGTACCTGGGTGTGGCACCCGACGGTGACCTGACCGGCAAGCTTTTCGTCTCCTCCGGTCTGGGAGGCATGAGCGGTGCTCAACCCAAGGCAATAGAAATTGCTAATGGTGTGGGCATTATTGCTGAAGTTGACCTTTCGCGCATCCAAACCCGCCACAAACAAGGCTGGGTATCTTTGGTCTCGGATGACCTGGATGTCGTTTTCGCTGAAGCGCGCAAAGCCCTGGACGCTGGTGCCTCAACATCGATTGCTTATCATGGTAATATCGTTGACCTTTTGCAGTATGCCGTGGACCACAACATCCATCTTGATTTGCTCTCCGACCAAACTTCCTGCCATGATGTTTATGGCGGTGGCTACTGCCCACAGGGTCTCACTTTTGAGCAACGCACGCAGATGTTGCGTGATGACCGCGCTGGATTCCGCGCTTTGGTTGATAAAACCTTGCACAAGCATTATGAGCTCATCAAAATTCTGCACGATCGGGGCACCTATTTCTTCGACTATGGCAACGCTTTCCTGAAGTCGGTTTTTGACGCTGGCGTTAAGGAAATCTCGAAAAATGGTATCGACGAGAAAGACGGTTTCATCTTCCCATCCTACGTTGAAGACCTGATGGGTCCCGAACTCTTTGACTATGGCTATGGCCCGTTTAGATGGATATGCCTGAGTGGCAAGCAATCGGACTTGATTAAAACCGACCAAGCCGCCATGCGCGTTATCGACCCCAACCGCCGTGGCCAGGACCGTGACAATTACATCTGGATTCGCGACGCGATGGAAAACAATCTGGTCGTCGGCACCCAGGCGCGCATTTTGTACCAGGACGCCGAAGGCCGCCGCGATATTGCCCTGGAGTTCAACCGCATGGTGCGTGAAGGCGAAGTGGGACCCATTATGCTTGGTCGCGACCATCACGACGTGAGCGGTACCGACTCGCCCTTTAGAGAAACCGCCAACATTCGCGATGGCAGTAATGTGATGGCGGATATGGCAACGCAATGTTTCGCGGGCAATGCCGCGCGGGGTATGAGCCTGGTAGCACTGCACAACGGCGGTGGCGTGGGTATCGGTAAGTCGATTAATGGCGGCTTTGGTATGGTTTTGGACGGCTCTGAGCGTGTGGACGAAATCATCAAAAGCGCGATGATTTGGGACGTAATGAGCGGTGTCGCCCGTCGTTCCTGGGCGCGAAACGCCAACGCCATTGAAACTGCCACACTGTTCAACGAAAAACAGTCCGAAGCGCACATCACCCTGCCTTACCTGGCGGATGAAGCCATGGTAACAGCGCTGGTTGACGAGAAGCTTGCCTAAGCACGCGCACTAAGAGCCATTTCTAAAAGTAAAAAAGACAGAGATTCAGTTGTTTGGATATCCCGAACAACTGAATTGTTTTAAGAAAGATGTAATCCGTCTTGTCTGTTTGCTCGTGGCTCAGTAACCACTAATAGATCTATTCCCCCCATCCAGCGTCGCGGGATTTAGGTGTTTTGAGTTCCGCCATTTACTCGCGACGCGATAGGAGGGGGAATTAAAGGGGGTGGGTCTTTTTGGCGATAATTTTGCAAATCCTGTGAATAATTTGCATTAATTTGTCGTACAGAAAACATTATCCAGCTTGATGCAATACCCTTGCTATTTTTCCTTGACGCATGTCTAATGCTCATTTACAATAATGGCATGACAAGCTGTTCGCGATAACTAAGGCTCCAGGTATGCCCTGATGATTCAGGGCTTTGTGAGCATACATGGATTGCGGATGGTTTTTTCTCTTAAATACAGGCTATTTATTAACTTAACCACAGGCAATCCCTGTGGTTTTTTCGTAAACGGACTATTTGAAACAAAGGATAGAAGATGAACAACAATAACAACAAACAGAATATAGCCAGCCAGTCAGACTATGCACCCTTGCCCGAATTAGCGGGCTACCGCTTTTATCGCTTCACTGGCAGTGATGAGGATTATGAGAATATCGTCGATATTGTCAATTCGCGCTACGCTGAGCCCGATTTCCACTCCAAAACAACTGTGGAAGAAACCCGGCACGATTATCAATATCATGGCGCAAGCTGCAAAAATGAACGTGATATTCTCTTTGCCGAAAAGGATGGGCAGGTCGTGGCGTATTGTCGCATTTCGCAGGATAAGGAGAAGGACAAGCCTTATTACAAATATTTTTCCATGCTCTTTGTCCGGCCCGGATTTTGGGTGGATGGTTTGCCTGAAACGCTTTTGACTTGGTGTGAATCCCAGGCTGTGGCGCGTCAAAAGGCGCATCATGCCGGGGCAAAAGGTGAACATCGCTATCATTGTCTTGAAAAGATGGATTACAAAGTCGACTTTATCACCAAAGCGGGTTATCAGCCCATCCGCTACTGGGACACCAAAATTCACACGCTTGAGCATATTCCCCATTACGCCCTGCCCGAAGGTTTCGACTTGCGCCCGGTGATGCCCTCGCAGTATCGCTCCATCTGGGACGCGAACAACGAAGCCTTTCAGGACCATTGGGACATAAACGACATGAGCGAAGAGGACTACCAAGCCTGGCTGAACGACAAAGACTACTTCCAGCCCCATCTTTTTCAGGTGGCATGGGATGGCGATGAAATTGCCGCGATGGTGCTGCCCTGGGTAAATGGGCTCGAAAATGAAAGTAAGAACCGCGCGCGTGCCTGGCTGGGGGATATCAGCGTGCGTCGGCCTTGGCGCGGGAAAGGTCTGGCAAAGGCTTTTATATCCCGCAGTTTGGAAATGCTCAAGCTGATGAACCTTAAGGAAGTCGCCCTGGTGGTGGATACCGAAAACCCAAATGGTGCCACTAAACTGTATGACGCCATGGGTTTTGTGACCGAAGAACGCGGCATCAGCTGGATGAAACCGCTTATTGAGTAGAAAGAGGAACCATGTTACATGTAAACCGTGTCTCGAAACATTTTGATTACACCCAGATCCTACAGGATGTCAGTTTTACGCTTGGCGATGGCGAAAAAGTCGCCCTGGTTGGCGCGAATGGCAGTGGCAAAAGCACGCTGATGAATATTATCGCTGGCGAATTGGAGGCAGATTCGGGCACGGTGACCTTTTCCGGTAACGACACACTCGGTTATTTGCCTCAAAAAGGCAAGCTGAGTGGCGCGCGCACGATTGAAGAAAGCTTTTTGCTCACGCTTAGCGCGCACTATCGGGCTGGTCCGCCAAATGCCTTGATGCCGGCTGAAGAAGCCGAAGCCTATCGCATTTTAGCGGGTTTGGGCTCGGCATATTTGACCTTGGATATGCCTCTATCGCAACTGAGTGGTGGGGAACTGACCCGCGTGCAACTGGCTGCCTTGTTTTTGACCGCGCCAACGATTTTGCTCCTTGATGAACCCACCAACCATCTGGATATTCCCGCGCTGGAGTGGCTGGAGCAGTTTTTGCAAACTTATTATGGCAGTGTTTTGCTGATTTCGCATGACCGCGTCTTTTTGGATCGGGTCGTGTCTTGCGTCTATGAACTGGATGAGATCACCCAGAGTATCCGCAAGTTCCCTGGTGATTACAGCAACTACGCGCGCGTTATAGAAGAAGAAAAAGCCAAAGCCTATGAACGCTGGAAAGACCAACAGGCGGAAATCAAACGCTTAAAGGCGGACTGGATTCAAACTGCAGAACAAGCCCGCTGGAGCGAAAACCAAACCAGGGATTCCAAAATGCGCCGCTATTCCAAGAAGGTCGCCAAAAAGGGAACTGCCAAGAAAAAACGTCTGGAACGCTATTTGGAAGACGAAGCGCGCATCGAAAAACCGATGGATAAATGGCGTTTGCGGGTCAATTTTGGCGAGCCCGAACACCATAGCGCGATGGCTTTGCAAACAGAAGGGCTGAGCTTTGCTTATGATGAGCGGGTTTTGTTTGCAGACCTGAACTTGACCCTGCAGGGGCAGGAGCGTGTCGCGCTGATAGGTCCCAACGGCTGTGGAAAAAGCACGCTTTTGAAAGTTCTACTGGGCGAGCTACCGCCCCTGGCGGGCACGTTTCGCTGGGGCGGGCGCATCAAGCTGGGCTACATGGCGCAAAATCAGGACACCCTTGACCCGTCTTTAAGCGCGCTGGAAACCCTGCAGGCTATCCGTCCGATGACGATGTCGGAAAGCTATCACTTTTTGCATTACTTTTTATTGGATGAAGACCAGGTCATTTTGCCAACCGCCAGTTTGAGCTTTGGGCAACGCTCGCGTTTGATGCTGGCATGCCTGGTGGCGGAAGGCGCGAACGTTTTAGTGCTGGATGAACCCGTGAATTATCTGGATATCCCTTCGCGCGAGCAGTTTGAGCAAGCCCTGCAGGCTTTTACGGGCGGGGTGCTTTTGGTGGCGCACGACCGCGCTTTCATCTCCCGCGTGACGGAAAAAACCTGGCTCTTGGAAGATGGCAAAATCAAGGTCGGCTGGTCGGAGGATTTGGTTTAGGTTTGTAGGTTTTATTTTGTTTTACATCCTGACTCGCCCCGGCGTCTCGCCGTGGGCAAGGGTTTTTCGTTTCCACGTGGTTTCCTGACCAAGTTAACAGCCAAAATTAACTAATTTTAGTAGTCGGTGCATAGTTACAGGTATCGCGCAAGTCCTCGGCGGGACGCCTTGGGGAACTCTAAAATATCTGTGGTGTGCAGTACGTTATAACTGGCGTATTACACAATAGATGCTCACCGCAATAGAACATGTGCTCGGCGAGACGCCGGCACGAGAGAAAAAGTGGAGTTGGTCGGGAAGCCAAATATAAACAGAGCGCGCTGTATCCTAAGCTTGGCATTTTGTTTCCCGAAACAACTCGCCCCGGCGTCCCGCCGTGGGCAAGGTGAACTGTATGATGTGACTGTTCGCAGAGGCTGAAGTGCAAGCTTAGTGCTTGTTTCTCGCCGACGTTAAATTAAACATCTTCTCGGTCTCCTGACCGTGGAAGGTGCTTCCTTTCGTTCGCGGAGGCGTCTCGCCGACGCTATTAAACCCTTCTGTCAGACACCGAGGGTATGGTGGTATCTCGTTCCTACGTGGTCTCCTGACCAGTTAATTTCCAGGGAAAGCTGGTTTTAGACTTTCCTGTTGGTTTATTGGGTTAACAGGCACTGCAAATTACCCTCGGCGGGACGCCTCGGGGAACTTTAAAATATCTATGGTGTGCAGTACGTTATAGCTTGCGTGTTACACACTATATGCTCAACGCAATAGAAGATGTGCACGGCGGGACGCCGGCATGAGAGAATACAAGTGTTTGTGGCCAAGAGATTACGTAAAAAGGCGAAAAAGCTGGGTTTAACACTCCCTACGAGGCGTGGAAACCTTTTTTATCACCAATTCTGCCTTTATATACTTGTGGACATCCGGTTTAGATACTTATTAAAACCACTATCCTGTTTACCATGAGAAAATAGGAAATGCCTTTTTGTAACACTATGACAATATCCCATTTTTGAAAAACAAAATTACTATCACTTAATTTTTAGGATTTTTTCAGCTGGTTAATAAGAATTGAACCATATTCTTTTACAACAGCAATAACCCCTGTAACAAGCGCTCCCACAAGAATACTACCTGCTTTCTTTTGACACATCGGACAAAGTCCGATTTTATTTTTGGGGTCTGTGATTATTCTTCCACATGGGCAAACTTTTTCAGTTTCATTCTTTTTCTTCAACGTCTATATCCTCCACTGAAACAATATACACATCATTATTGTAATCATCTTGCATGCTTAACTCTAATGACTTAATACCGGATTCTAAAACTGGCTGCAATTCCTTTGAAAAAGTGTACCAACAATTCATGTTTCCCTTGTCATAAGGAAAGTAATCATGCATCAATGCCACTGTTGATAATCCCTTTTTTGAGACAGGTTTTGTAAGGAAACCATACATCACGTGTTGATACTGCTCCAACACAGATTTTGCAGCTTTGGTATTGCCCACATACTCTAACAACTGCATACGAACACCTACATATTTTGTTGCAATTTGCATATCTCTCGTAAGATATTCCATATAACTGTTAATCTGATTTCCTAATTGAAAAAATGGATAGCGCGTTTTTTTTACAAAACTCTTTGAGGTGGTTTCTATATCTGCATAAACTGCACTCAATGCTGTTCTGATTTTAGCATCAGCTTCTTTTAATAACTGGATTCTTTCTTCTTCTGAATCTTTTGTTTCCGCTTCTACTACCAAAGACCTTGCATCTAAAAAAGGTATTACGATATCACGATCCCTATCTTTTTCGAGCTGGTAAGTTTGGAACTCTTGAATGTCTGACAATTTGGCATATATTTGACGCATCTGCAGTTGATTTCCAATGCTTCGCGCAGTTTCAACATTATCTGGGTTATTCAACACTTTCTTCAGAGTGATGTCTTTTACCCGCACACCGTTTTCGTCTAAAATCACAGGTCTAAGGTTTCCGTCAACCTGCTTTGACTCTCCTATCTTATAAGTACCTTCTTCCAGTTTGTTTTTTATATCGGTAGGCAATTTTTCCAAATCAGGCAGAAGGGTTATTTCTCCTTTTGTGACAATTTCCATCTGATGAACAACATCATTTAAAATACCCAAGTCTGCAATCGGAAGATCTGAAACAATTTCCAAGCTGGTCTGTTCTCTCAATGTCAGTGACAATTGTTGAACATATCCAGCAAAGAAATCACTCATTGCCATGATATCTTGACCATGCCTATCTTCCTTAGTCTTAAAAATTACAAGGGGCTTTTTCTGTTCTATATACATTAACTCTATTTTATCATCAAATTTATTAATTCTAGACTTCTTGTTTCTGATTACTGGTGTGTTTTTTTAAATCCTTCTAAAAGTTAATATTCTGATTATCGGAAATAAAGAACAGTTGGTGGCGTGAATTTGTTTTTTTACTTGTGGCGAGAAGTCTCGGTAAACTCTAAAATATCTGTGGTATGCAGTACGTTATAGCTTGCGTATTACACACTGGATGCTCAACGCGATAGAACATGTGCACGGGGGGACGCCGGCACGAGAGAAAAACAAAATTGCTTGCATATCCCCACCAATTCGCTTAGACAGCTTGGAATGATATAATCGCCCCATGGACAAAGAGCAACGCTGGCTGTTGATTTCCGATTCCCATGTGGGCGATCGGGTAAAAAGACTGCAAGCCAAATTACTGGATGACATCAAAGCCAAAAAGCCAGATCTCATTTTGCATGGCGGAGACATTGCCGTTCAGGAAGTCTTGGATGAACTTAGCGAGATCGCGCCGGTGATCGCCGTGCAGGGCAATCGCGACTGGTTTAAAGGCTTCAAGCTACCCATGGAACATCATTTTGAGGTCGCGGGACTAAAAATCGTCCTGGCACATGGGCATATCAGCATGTGGCACTGGTTTTGGAATTATGTTCATCTTTTTTTGACCTTCCGCATTCATAACCACCAGTTCTTTCAGCGCCAGCTTGCCAAAAAGTATCCTGACGCGGACGTCATCATCTATGGGCATTTGCACTTTCAGTATGACGAGATGATGGATGGCAAACGCTTCATCAATCCAGGCTCAGCCTATCCGCACTGGCGCAACAAAGGTCGCCCTCAATATATGTTGATGACCATCAAAGAATCAGGCGAAATCTTTGTTGAACGTCATGAAGTCATTTTGGACTAAAGTAAGTTCCAAGCCATAAAAAACACATTAAAAACACGATAATCACAAATGTCCTATGAGTTTTAGACATATTTGCACAATAGTCATATGAGTTTTGTGCATTAAACACCAATTGTCATATGACTTTTGTGTTATACTCATAGCATAGAAGGTTTGGAGTAGCTTTATGTATCGATCAATCATGAATGATTTACTGTCCTGGAAGACGAACCCCAATCGTAAGCCCCTCTTGCTGACTGGCATTCGGCAATCCGGAAAAACATACATCCTGAAACAGTTTGGTACAAACTATTTTAAACATATTGTGTATTTAAACTTTGAGGCCGACGAAACCTTAGCGTCTTTGTTTTTGCATGATTTGAACGTTGAGCGCATCATAAGAGATTTGAGCCTACGTTCCGGTGAATTTCAGATTATCCCAGGCGAAACCTTACTCATCTTTGACGAAATTCAGACGGTACCAGCCGCAATCACTTCTCTAAAATACTTCGCGGAAAACTTGCCTGACTTACATGTGGTTGGCGCGGGTTCCTTGCTCGGTCTTACATTAAATCGTGAGGGCTACTCTTTCCCAGTTGGCAAAGTTGATCATTTGGTTCTGTACCCGATGAGTTTTTTGGAATTTTTAGAAGCGGATGGGCAGGCTGGCTTAATTGAAGTGCTAAAAACGCACATGCCAAATCAGCCAATCGCGGAAGCATTTTCCGTCCCACTCAAACGCGCTTTACTGAACTACTATGCAGTTGGCGGTATGCCAGAAGCCGTGAAGGTTTGGGTTACTAACCATGACTTTGAGCAAGTTCGACGCATACAAAGTCGCATTCTGATGGCATATGTGCAGGATTTCTCCAAACACGCGCCTTCGCAGGACGTGGCGAAACTTTTAGCTATTTGGGAATCCATCCCCAAACAACTCGCAAAAGACAATCAAAAATTCGTCTTCTCTCAGGTATCCAAAGGCCAGCGTGGCAGGGATTTGGCAGACGCCTTGCAGTGGTTAAAAAGCGCGGGACTTATTCATCAGCTTGAGAAAGTCGAGAACGCGGAATTGCCCCTGGCGGCCTATGCTGATTCAAGTTTTTTCAAAATCTACCTTTGCGATGTTGGCTTGCTGTGCTTGATGGCTGATTTGGACTACGAAACCATCGTCTTTGAGCACGATGCTTTGGGAAGTTTTAAAGGCGCCATCACTGAAAACTTCGTAATGACAGAACTCATTTCCGCAGGAGAAAAACCTTATTACTGGCGATCGGGCAATACAGCTGAACTGGATTTCTTGTTGCAAATCAGAAAAAACATTGTGCCAATAGAAGCAAAAGCGACACTGAACACGCAAGCAAAAAGCTACCGCGAGTTCTATAAGCGATTTAAGCCTGAATTTGGCTTACGCTTATCACTTAAGAATTTCGGATTGAATTGGGTCGAAGAAACGAAAACCTTAAGTATACCGCTCTATGCGACCTGGAATTTCAGAGATTACCTGAATAAATCCAAAGAACTACAAGCCGAGGAATAGTCAATGACCCCAGACATCATCACCTCATCTCAAAATCAACACGTGCAACTGATGCGCGCCCTGGCAAGCCAAAGCAAGGCACGGCGAAAGGAGCAGGCTTTTCTTGCTGAAGGCGCGCGCCTGGTGGAAGATGGTTTGCGATCAGGACTAATGCCACGGCTTGTTGCCTATAAGGAAGGCTTAAGCCTAAGAGCCGAAGATAGCCTCACGCTCGCGCGCAGTATCAAAGCCAAAATGAGCGAAACCTTTCCCATTTTGCAAATTGAAGCCAGGCTTTTTGATGAACTGACCGACACCGAGTTTAGCCAAGGCATCATGGCAGTTTTTGACATTCCCGAAAAAGAGCTGTCCGATGAACTGAGCTTTATCCTGCTGCTGGACCAACTGCGCGACCCGGGCAACATGGGCACTATTTTGCGCAGTGCCGAAGCGGCTGGTGTGCAAGCGGTCTTTTTGCTGCCAGGCACAACCGATCCCTGGGCACCCAAGGTGGTTCGGTCCGGCATGGGCAGCCACTTCAGGTTACCCATTTTGAACTGGGGCATTGAAGCGCTTGAAGCTCTGCTTAGTGATGTGCGGGTCTATTATGCTGATATGAACGGCGAGCTGAATCACTGGCAGGCTGATTTTAGAGCAAGAACCGCGCTGTTGATTGGTGGCGAAGCGGATGGCGCCAGCGAACAAGGACGCGCGCTTGCCAACACAACTGTGAGCATCCCCATGGCAGGCAGCACAGAATCCCTCAACGCCGCGGTCTCAGCCGCCTTGCTGATGTTTGAAGTGGCACGTCAACGCCAGATATCCTGATAAATCAACCTGAAAAATTAGAGGTCACCGCTTTGCTTGTAGCGGATGAGGGTTAGATTAGTATCGCATTTACCGCTCAACTCAATGATTGATTCACGGCTAAGCGCGTTGCCCTGGGCATCAAAAAGCTGAATAATCACCTCATCTCCGGGACGAATATCATTGGGTAAAACAAATCCAAAACCTGATGGGCCATAAACCGTTATCGAGCCTGTTTCACTGCTTAAATCGATGGGCTTACCAGCGTGCACACCGGTTAGTCTCACAATATAGCCCAGCACATCTTTTTCGGTGTAATCCAAAACCTGACCGCCAACAAAAACCGAAGTTTCACAAATTTCGTAGGGGAAATAAACAATGTGTGCTAACTGCGTATTATTGCGGATTATGAAGGGATAGGAAACTGATGTTGGCATGGCTGTAGGAATTAATGTCTTGCTTGGGACAGTTGTATGGCTTGGCACAGGTGGAAGCGTGGCGGTATATGTACGTGAAGGGCTTTGCTCTTGGCTGGGTTCTGGGGTATTGCTGGGACTGATGGGTGTGTTGGTGTCCTTACCCGGTTCAGAACTGGCTAAACCAATATAGGCTTTGGTAATTGTTGGTTTGGGAGAAGTTTGCATCTTTTTGCCGCGTATCAGAAAGATTCCAACCAAGAGAGCGCTGATAAAAATGACCGCGAGTAATAGAATGCCAATAAGGTTTCTGTTACGCGGCGTCTTTGGCAAATCAAAACCAACTTTGGGTACCGCCATCGGCTTGAAGGGTTTGGTTTCACCATATCGTGTTCGTCGCGGTTGATTATGGCTCACGGGATTAGAATCTCAATTTCTGCTTGTTCCCGGGCGTTTTTCAACCAGGCTTCAAGCGCTTTGTTCTGGAGCATCACGCGCGCGTCAGTCGTGAGCGGATGGTCATTTTCGTGAGCGATGATGTAGATGATATGATAGCCCAGTTCCGTTTGAATGATGGGCGATCTGGCTCCAACGGGCAAGCTAAAAGCCTGCTCTTCAATTTCTGGGAAGAGCAAAAAGCCCCGCGGAAACCAGCCCAACTCGCCACCTGATTCGGGGCTGAACTGCCATGCGACTTGCTCAAAGTCTGTACCACCCGCCAGACTGCGTTCCGCGTCGATAGCATCACCTTGATGGATTGAAAAAATCTGGCGCGCGCGAACCTGCTCAGCCGTGAGAGGAACTTCCGCGATGATTTGATCACGTTGGTGCGCGGCTTCAGATGAAAGGCGGATTGTTTCACGCAGGCTTTCCATGGTGTGAAAGTTATTTTGCATCCAAATATTGAGTTGTTCCTGTCCGCCAGCCTCATTGATAAGCTCGGTCATTTTCTGATCCAAGGCTTCATCAGAAAGGGAATAGCCACTTTCCCGCGCGGCGTTTACCAAGAGCTGTTGCTCAATTAGATAGGTCAGCACAGTTTGTTTGATTTCTTCATCAGAAGGTAAAGGTTGTCCTTCGGTGAATGAAGCCCGATAGATCTGAGCCTCGCGTTCGTAATCTGATAAAGGAATGCCCACGCCATTAACTTTCGCCGCCAGCGGAATTTGAGGCGCTGGCTCAGTGGGCGTTGCTACTTCGACTGCAGGCTCATCAATCACGATTTCGACAGTGTTCTCAACAGGCGTGGGTAGCTCAACAGGTTCGGATAAGGGTTCACAAGCGACAAACAACATTAAAAAGCAAAGCATAATGCTGAGGGAAAAAGCTTTTTTATAACGCATGTTCCTATTATACCTTTTATAACCAATTGTAAAAAATATCTGAACAAGAACAAGCCATTTTTTATTGATGGCAAAGTGGTTTGCTATTAAAGGTGAATACAAAAAAGCATGCTTGACATATTTGCACTTTGCATAAAATGGTATACTTGAAGTAACTGATATGATAACCGAAGTTGTGTGTATTTAACGATGGAATACAGAATGAGTTAAATCCGTATTAAGGATTATACGGAAGTTATTAAAGGAAAGAATTATGGCTAAGAAACCACAAAGCTTACTTTATTCTTACAGGCGACGCGAACGCAGCAGCAAAACTGTGCTGACTATCTTGCTGTTTTTGTTTATCGCTGCGTTCATTGCCCTTATAGTGCTCTGGGGACTTGGAAAAATTGATGGCAAAGCATGGATGCTCAAGCCAACAGACACCCCCACACCCACCAACACTGCAATCCCGACCTCGACACCCACCTTGGTGCCAAGCTTTACACCCACCGAAGTGCCGCCTACTGCAACAATTGGCCCAACCGCCACATTGGATGGACCCTTTACCTATGTTGTACAACCCGATGAAGTGTGTTGGGACATCGCTAAGAAATTTGAAGTCGAACTTGAAGACCTCATCTATGTCAACGAGTGGCCAGAAGGTCAGTGTATTATCAATGTGGGTCAGGAAATAAAAGTTCCACCACCATGGTTTAAAATGCCAACCTCAACGCCTTTCCCGGCAGATTGGCCAGCTGGAAAGCTGTTTGAGTATTACGCTCAATCAGGTGCCACACTGCGATCAGTTGCGCAGTACTTTAATTCGACTGTGGATCGCATCGTGCTTGAAACCAACCGCTATCGCCAAAGCAAAGGTATGACGAACTTCCTGACTGCCGATAGCCCCCTGCAAATTGGTGAACTTTTGATTGTACCCGTGAACATTGTGACCCCAACCCCCACCAACACACCCACGCGTACGATGACACCAACACCATAAACGCAAAGAGTATAAAACGCGCCTAAATCGGCGCGTTTTTCTTATCTTTTGAGCAATTGAAAAACAAAAACAGCTGACAAGTTCAGAGAATGATGATAAGATGATGACATTCTCGATAGATGCCTTATAGCGTTTATACGCCAATAAAATACACCTATTTGACAAGGAGAAAAAGTGAACCCAGAGATAATTCAAGAAGTAGAACGTAGAATTCAAGCCAATGCTGATACCATGAAAACTTTCATGCGCGAAATTTGCGCCATTCCCAGTATGAACTCGCTTATTGGACCCGTGGGCGAACGGATTGCCCAGGAAATGAGAAAACTCAATTTTGATGAGGTACGCTTTGACAAAATGGGCAACATCATGGGGCGCATCGGCAATGGCGAACGCGTGATCGTTTTCGACTCGCATATCGACACCGTTGGTATTGGCGACCCCGATGAATGGGAATGGGATCCCTTTGAAGGGAAGATCGAAGATGGCGTCCTTTACGCGCGGGGTGCCTGTGATGAAAAAGGCTCCACACCAGGTATGATCTACGGCATGGCCGTGGCGCGCGATTTAGGTTTGCTGGACGGCTGGACCGCATGGTACTTTGGCAATATGGAAGAGTGGTGCGATGGCATCGCTCCCAATACCTTTGTTGAAGTTGACCCAAAAATCAGACCGGATTATGTCATCATCGGTGAACCAACCAAGATGAACGTCTATCGCGGACACAAAGGCCGCCTGGAGATGAAAGTCGTTGCCAAGGGTGTCAGCGCGCATGCCGCGAGCAACCATGTGGGTATCAACGCGATTTACCTGCTTCTGCCAGTCATCGCGGGCATACGCGACTTGGAACCGCATTTAGGCGATCATCCTTTCCTGGGCAATGGCAAAATCACGGTTTCAGATATGACCGTGAAAACCCCCAGCATCAATGCTGTGCCCGATGAAGCGATCATCTATATTGACCGACGCATGACCTTTGGCGAAACTGAAGAAGAAGCGATAGCGCAAGTCGAAGCTTTAATCCCTGAGGAGTTCAAAGACCGTGTCACCGTTGAGCCCCTGTTTTACGAAGAGCCCTCTTATACTGGCTTTGTTTTTCCGGTTGAAAAATACTTCCCAGCCTGGGCGATGGATGAAGATCACCCATTGGTTCAAGCGGGTCTCAAGGCAAGACGTCTCATTGGTCTTGAAGACGCTCCCGCTGGAAAATGGGCTTTCAGCACCAACGGTATTTATTGGGCTGGAAAAGCAAATATCGCCTCAATCGGCTTTGGGCCTGGCGATGAAGTTACCGCTCATACGGTTAACGATAGCGTCATCCTGGATGATGTTGTCAAAGCGGGTGAGTTTTACGCTTTGATTCCTGCTCTGCTCTAAACTATTCAAGAATGTGGACAAACAAAGGAGCCCCGTTATGGAGCTCCTTTGTTTTTAATTGTTCAAACAAAATGAGCTACTGTAATTCCAGCATTTGAGATATGTGATTTACTTTACATAATTCCACTATATTTTCTATTGTCACTCTTATAGAACTTTGGTTTAATTAATAGAGAAAGCGAGGTAGATATGTTTGATGGAAATTTCACAACGAGTTCAAGCACAAGCACGAACACAAGCACAAGCCCCAATAAACCGAAGGTAAAATTGGGAAAGTACTTTTTTTATATCGTGGCGGCGGTTATCCTGCTAATCATCTTGCTACGCGCCGCGATCTATGTTGTTCCCGCCGGTAATGTGGGTGTTATCACCCGCTGGGGCGCCGCAAATCGCACTTCTATGGCTGGCATCCATGTCAAAATCCCCTTTGCAGAAAATGTGATTATGATGAGCACCCGTACTCAAAAGGACGAATCTCCCGCCACAGCCATGTCCAACAACTTGCAGGTGGTTTCATCGCAAATCGCGGTCAATTATCGTCTGGATGGTAGCAAGGCATTACAGGTTTTTCAGGAAATTGGTCCCGACTACGCTGAAATCGTTGTCGCGCCGGCGATTCAAAACGCCTTCAAAGCTGCTACAGCCCGCTTTACCGCGGAGGAACTCATTACCAAGCGTGGTGATGTTCGCCAAATGGCGGAAGATGAACTCATCGCTCAAATAGAACCCTACCATATTATTGTTGAAAATTTTAACATCATCAATATGGATTTTTCAGCGGAATATCAAAACGCGATTGAGGCAAAACAGGTTGCCCAACAGCAAGTTGAGACCTCCAAGCAGAAGCTGGCCCAGGCTGAAATTGACGCTCAAACCGTTATAGCCCAGGCGCAGGGTCAGGCTGACGCTCAAAAAGCGCTCAAAGACACCGGCGCGCTCACGCCAGAATATCTGCAGTACCTGTTCCTCACCAAATGGAACGGCATTTTGCCCCAGGTGATGACCAGTGGGTCAGGAATGATGCTGGACATCTCGCAATTCATGCAAGGACCCGAAAAACCATAAGATTGTTATATAGAAAGTTCCCATAAGAGCCATGTGCCCAAAATAACGCGCCTGGCTCTTTGGGATTTCCTAACCGAATTGGCATTCCAAAAAGAAGAGCGTGCCTTTTGACACGCTCTGATTGGTTTATATTTGATAGAAACTAATCTTTACAGCTCAGACCCTATTTTTGAATGGTCGGAAATCCTATACCAAAAGGCAGGGTGACTGGTTCCGAATATTCGATATTGATACTACTGAATAAAAGGTTTTGATTTGCTCCCGGGGGAAACATTATGATAATCTGATACGTATCATACAAACTTATCTTATGATACACCCCAGAACCAATATAACCATATCCATCGGCACCAGATGAAGTCTTTTCCAATAATGTCTCACCCTCAACATCACCTAAATAGGGGGTTTTAACTATCCTGAACATCAAATCTCTATCAGGATCAGCGTCATAGTAATTAAAGAAAACGCTATCAAATGTCGAGCCATTAGGCAAAAGCAAAGGGAAAGTAACGAAGCACCATTCAGAAAGAGTTCCTTTGGGGCCTATCTTGCCATAAGCATAACCCTTAAAAAGACCTTGACATTTGTCAAAATATGGATAAAAATGCCAGCCAGAAATATTTAGCACTTTTTGACCAGCTTGAATGGTGTCATCCAATTCTCTTTCTGGGCCGGCATAGGGCAGTCTAAGTTCTTCTTCCAAATCATCTGGTTGGTTTGGTGAAACAGGACCGCTTCCAACAGGCTGAGCCGCGGAGCTTCGATGGGGTAACATAACAAGCAGTAGCCCTAAAATGACAATAAGGTTCAGAATACGTTTGTGTTTACTTAACATGATATACCTCCGAGGTTTTAGTCTTATTAAGATAGTACCATACCCTACTGCTTTAGATAAGCATTTTTTCATGTTTAATTTTGTTTTTTACAAAATCCTTACTCAACAAATCCATAAACTGATGAAAAGAGGTTTTAACGCTTCTCTACACAGTCAAGGTCTGCTCTTCGCAGCTAATCCCTCTCCAATAAAACAAGCAGAAAATCTCGCGTTTGACAATTTGCCTCGATAAAAAATATGATACCGGAGTTTCTTATTTAAGACATAAGATTTTAGCTATATGACCTGTTTATCAGCTTTTTTCTTGATGACGCGATTCTGACATGTGAGGCTTTTCCATCGCGAAATGTACGTTTCCCCGTGAACCTTGATTTTTGAAACGATTTTCCCCCATTGATTTATAATTAGACCCTACACTTTAATCAGGTGGAAAGGAATTAAACCATGACTGATCATATCCCCGAAGTTGACGGGCGCAGACGCCGACGCGGCTCCGAGCCCAAAAAACGAGCTGATCGCCCAGGGCAAAGCACACCCAAGCCTCAAGCAACTCAACAAGCTGCCCCGCGGCCCAAACCACAAACAAGCTATGTGAATGAACTCTTAGACCAGGCACCCCCACCCAGCCAAAGCCAATCCCCACGTCCAAGACCATCAGCCAGCACAGGCAGTGCGCTAAGTGGATTAGGAGGGCTTTTAGGCGGCCTTTCGGGTTCCGGAGCCAAGCCATCTGCTTCTGACAGCCCAAGTGGCGCGCCAGTCTCACGCCGTGGATGCGGCACAATTATCTTCCTGATTCTCCTGGCAGTGTTGCTGTTCTTCCTGTGGCGCTCATGCTCCAAACAAGCTGAAGATCTGCCCCCTACAACAGATAATGACGTTCCCAGCCTTAGTCAGGCACAAACAACACGTCCGCCCCAGGCAACAAAGCCCCAGCAAGCAGTGTCCGTTGAACCAACCCAGGCTTCCGCGCAATTGGAACCCGGTCAAAAAGTAAAATGGCTGGTCATGGCATATATTGATGCTGATGACAAAGCGCTTGAACGCGACCTGATGTTTGATCTCAATGAAATGGAGCTCATCGGGAGCAGTGATGAGGTCGTTGTTGTCGCTCAGGTTGACCGCTACGCCGGCGGTTATTCGGGCGATGGTAATTGGAGTGGCACCCGCAGGTTCTATATCACACCTGACCAGGATCTGAACATCACCGCTTCACAATATATTGATATTGGCGAAGTTGATATGGGTGACCCCAAAACCCTGGTTGATTTCGTTAGCTGGGCAACCGACGCGGTTCAGGCTGATCGTTACATGTTGCTGATGTCTGATCACGGTATGGGCTGGCCAGGTGGCTGGAGCGACCCCACGCCAGGTGGAAACAACAGCTCCAACGCGCCTTTGGCGCGCGCGATGCAGGACCCCATCATCCTCCTCAACGAGTTCGAATGGGCGCTCAAAGAAATTCAACGCACCACACCCATCGAAAAGTTCGATCTTATCGGCTTGGATGTCTGCCTGATGAGCCAAATGGAAGTTCACGCCATGCTGGCACCCTACGCGCGATACGTTGTGGCATCTGAAGAAACCGAACCCGGTGTAGGATGGGCTTATGAAGCCTTTTTGAGTTTGATGGTTTATGACCCGAATATCGCTACCGCTGATATCGCCAAAAACATTGTTGAAACTTATCTCACCCAGGATCAGCGCGTGCAAAACGACCAGGCCCGCGCGGAATTCTTAAGCCAGAACACAAGTGGTGGCGGCTGGTATGTGAATCGCATGAGCGCTGAACAACTTGGCGCTCAGCTTGAACAAAACAGCACTTTAGCCGCTATTGATCTCGCCCATTACCCGGAATTACTCAACGCGTTCAACAACTTCGCTTATTCTTTGCAAGGAGTCGATCAACGCGCCGTGGCTCAAGCCCGCAGTTACGCCCAAAGCTACACATCCATATTTGGTCAAAACGTGCCCGCCAGCTACATCGACATGGGTCATTTTGCCGCCCTCGCTGCGAAATTTTCAGGGGATCAAAATGTTTACAACGCTGCCAATACTTTATTGCAAACGCTGCAAAAAGCTGTAATTGCCAATAAAGCAGGATCTGGTAAACCCGGCTCAACAGGTATCGCGATTTACTTCCCCAATTCGCAACTTTACCAAAACAACAATACCGGCATGACTTCTTACACCGTCATCGCCGATACTTTCGCAAAAACATCCCTTTGGGATGACTTCTTGGGTTTTCATTACACCGGTCGCCAATTCCAGGCAAACGCCGTTGAGCCAGTCATGCTAACGCGCGCCAGTCAAATCCCTGGCTCTGGTGAAATCAGTGTGTCTGAAATTAAGGCCTCAAGCGATCGTGTTGCCGCAGGTGATGAAATCGAGCTGGATATCACTGTTACCGGTGAGAACATCGCCTACATTTACTTCTTTACAGGGATCGTTGCCGATGATGGCAGCATCTATGTTGCTGACACCGACTACGTTGAAAGCGGTCAAACGCAACAGGAAAACAACGTTTACTATCCTGTATGGCCTCAAGGCAATCAATTTAAACTCAACTTTAGCTTCGAGCCTATCCTCTACGCCATTACCGATGGTGATCAGGAAGTCATGGCACTTTTCAACCCGGTTGATTATGGACGCAACTACCACGAAGCGGTTTATGTGGTCAATGGCACCTACACCTTCAAAGAAACCGGTGAACAACGCCCGGCCCAATTACGCTTTATGGACGAGAAGCTCTATCAGGTGATGGGTTTCACTGGCATTTCTGATCTTGGCAATGGGCTTGGTGGTGGTGGCGGCGCCTGGGAAATAACCCCCAATGCAGGTGATAGCTTTACCGTCAAAGAAAGCTGGTTGATTGCCAACGCACAAGGTCAGATTACAAAGACCGAACAACGTGATGGCGATACAATCGTCTTTACCGGTAAGCCCATTGAAGCAATTTCCCTGTATCTTCCCAAAGGTAAAGCGGTGATCGGCTTTATGGTCAGCGACCATGATGGGCAAATCCGATCGGTCTTCAAAGAAATCACTATAGAATAAACCGCGTTTCAAAACAAGCGCCTCTTTGTTTGTCATCAAACAGATCAGGCGCTTGTTTTTTATTAAAGCTATTTAACACAGATTGAGGTACAATAACTGCAACTATTCTCGCACATTCGTTTTTAATGAGGAATTGTTATGACCAACCTTAGAGCACAATTAACCATGACCGCCGGACCTGTTCCCGGTTCCATATATTATCTTGAAAAAGCTGAAGTTTACCTCGGTCGTGATTTAGCCAATGATATTCCCATCCCTGACGCTGAAATTTCGCGCCGCCACGCGCGCGTCTTCATGCAAGGCAATTTGGTTTTCATTGAGGACCTCGGCTCAACCAACGGTACTTTTGTGAATGGCGCCCGCATCAGCTCACCCAAAGAGATTCACCCAGGTGACCGCATTACTCTCGCGGAAAAGACAGCGTTTAGCTTCAGCATCGCCGGCCAGGGCGAAGCACCCAAAAGCGAACCCGCGGTCAGCTATGCCACGCAACCTCAACAAGTGCCACAATATCAAGAAAGTTATCAACCTGTTGCCGCCCCGGTGCCCGAACGCGAGCTTGCACCCGCGCCACAAATGACTAAACCAGCCAAAAAGCCCCATGGTTGTGTCATCTTCTTGCTTATCTTCCTGGCCATCTTGGTGATTGCGGCTTTGGTCCTGGTTTTCATGCCCAGTTCGTGGTGGTGCGCGATTAGCTTTAATGGCATCCCTGGTTGCCCGGTCCAATAAACCTTTCGCATTACAAAAGAGGCTGACCCAAAAGATAAAACCGCAGGTATTCCTTGCCTTTTTAGATAAGTTTTTTGGGCAGCTTCTTTTTCTTTTTTTACAAACGTCTTCCATTATAATAATGCCATGTCTGAATTAGACCTTTCTCATCGGCCAATCGCGGTATATGATTCTGGCGTAGGGGGACTTTCTGTATTACGCGCTTTGCTCGAAAAACTTCCCAACGAGGATTTCATCTATTTCGGCGATCAGGCGCATGTCCCCTATGGAGAACGTCACCTTGATGAATTGCGCGAACTCGCTGATGGCGTGACCCGTTTTTTCCTGAGCCAGAACGCGAAAATCATCGTTATCGCCTGCAATACCGCTTCAGCAGCGGCTTTAAAGGAATTGCGCGTCAGCTATCCCGAGCATGTATTTGTGGGCATGGAGCCTGCCGTCAAACCCGCCGCTGAGCAATCTCACAGCCACAAAGTGGGAGTTTTGGCTACACCCAGCACCTTTCAGGGCGCGCTTTACGCCTCGGTCGTGGAGCGTTTCGCGTCAGGCGTTGAACTCTTTCAGAACACCTGCCCCGGTTTGGTGACGCAAATCGAAAAAGGCGAACTGGATAGCGAGAAAACATCCCGCATTCTGCACGAAGCGCTTGATCCCATGCTCAAAGAAGGCGTGGATAGCATCGTATTGGCATGCACCCATTTCCCCTTTGTCATCCCTCAGATTGAAGAGATTATCGCTGGTCGCGCCTCGGTCATTGACCCCGCGCCAGCCATCGCCCGCCAAACCGCCCGCGCGCTCGATCAACGCGGTATGCTCAACCCTCGTGGAGAGCAGGGCAAGACGACACTGTTCACCTCCGGCAACGCGCTTGACTTTTCGCGCATGGCTGAGAAGCTCATCGGACTGGATAGCGCCACCATAGAACTGGATTGGAAAGGCGATTCTTTGGTATATCGATACCCAAAATCCGACTCTAATTAATCAACGTTTTTTATCTTTCCCCTTTCAATAACTGATACAAACTCACGATTATGGATGTTTCGCCTGGCGCATTTATCGTTATTCAGCTATTATTTATTGACTTTCAATAATCTTTAAGATAAACTTGGCTTATCAGAACATAAAACAGGTTCTGAGAAGGAATTTAATATGAAAGAAAAAATATTGTCCAGTATTGTTATGTCCGCCTTGTGTATGACAGCAGTCGTTGTAATCTTGATTGGCGTTTATCTCGTGCCGCTTTCGCATCAAATCGCGGCAGAAAATCCCACACTCGTCCATATGCGGGTGCCTGTGCTCATGATGGGCTGGCTCATTCTGGCTTGTGTCCTCACCTTGCTCGCTGTGGCTTTTGCGTTCTTGCTACGCATTAGTCAAAACAAAATCTTTGAACAAAAATCAGTCAGCTTGCTCAAATCAATGGCAATGATTAGCCTGGCACCGATACCTGTTTTAATCGCTTTATTTTTCTACACGCAAGCCAATGTTACTGGGTCAATCACCAACTTTTGGGTTCTGGTTGGCATTTTAGGCTTGGCTATTGTCTCCATTTTCTTCTTTTTGGTCGCTTCGCTGTTCCAAAAAGCCGTTGATTATAAAACCGACGTTGAACTCACTATTTAGGAGGCGAAATGGCAATTATCGTTAATTTAGATGTTGAACTGGCCAAACAAAAAATGAGCCTCACAGAGCTTTCAGAAAAAGTGGGGATCACCCTCAGCAATCTTTCTGTGCTTAAAACCGGAAAAGCCCGCGCCATCCGCTTTGACACCCTCAACGCGATATGCAAAGCGCTCGGATGCCAGCCCGGGGATATTTTAGCCTTCAAAGAAGATTAGACTATGAGATCGCTTTTGATTGTTGATGGGCTTTTCGCTCTGAACGCGTGAAAAAAAGTAAGATAACGAGCAAAACAGCATGAAGCAAAAGCATAAAAGGCCAGTTTCCACCGCGCTGTTCGGGCACCCACAAAAACAGACGCTCGACCCAGTAAAGCAGGATGCTCAACAGGGCGCTTAGCCAGGACACAATCAGCCTTCTGCGCCCGACTTTGGCAATAGAAACGAAAGCCATCAGGTTGATAAGCCCATAAAGCAAGCCCGCCACAAGCAAATAAACAAACTGCTGTTCGGAAAGGCCAAATTCAAGCAAAACGCTTCTTTGCTTAAAAGCACCATAAGCCCTTAAAAAGCCAGAGACTGCCATAAACAAAAACAGCATTCCCATCAGTCGCGCCAAGTGATTGACGGTTTTTTTAGATTTTACGCCATTCTCTTCAGACAATGCTTTCACATGCTCTCTCATTCATCCCGCCCTTGGATATCAAAATCGCTTAGATAACCCAGTCGTGCCAGGGCTTTTTGCACTTTCTCAATCCCTCCCGGTTTGATGACCACTGTCACTGGGCCAAGGGAGTCGCCTATCCACGCCTTTGCCTCTGAGTCCTTCAGAGCTTTCAGGATTTCGGGCGTTTTCAGGCGTAGAACAGTTAGCGTTTCAAGGCTCGCTTCCGCACCGTGTTCCTGCCAACGATTGAGCGCCTTCACCAAACTGGGTGGCGGAGCGCTTTTGCCATACTTGCGCAAAAGCCCAAGCAATTGCCGCGTGTTCAATCCCGCTTTTCCGGCTTTGGTTAGCGAAGCAGGCGTCAGCTGATAGCTGTAGTGTGTTGGCCCAAGCTCAAGCCATTCCGCAAAACGCGCCACCTGATAGCGCGCGATTGGTGCGGTTTTATCACTCATCAAAATCAAGCCGTTAGGTTGAGCGATCAATGGTTCATCCTTTTCGTCTTTGGGCACATCAAGCACGTTCGGTGAACCTGCTAAAACTTTCATGCCCTGGCTTAAGACAAATGAATAATCACCGTTAGCACCCTGGTGAACATGCGTTAAGCCCAACCAAAACATCCAGCGCGTGATGAAGTATTCAAGGAAGCGCGGTTCAACTTGCTGCCAGCTTTTTACACCACGTAACAATTCGCCAGTGCTTTCGGAATGAATCATCCAAACGTCATAATCCGCGCCCTGCCGCAAAAAGTCCGGGTCGTTCTCTTTGATAAAAGCGACAAAATCATCCAGGCGATACCATTGCCCCACCGGTAAATCAAACAGCCAGGATAAAACCTTTCGCCGCGCGCGCAGAGGCTCATTGCGCCAGCTCCCATCGCAACGCAAGTCTGGGGTAAGGCGCAGCTCATTAAAAGTTCGCGTATTCGCCCAGTTGTTCACCAGCCACGCCTGGCTTTCGTGCCGCGGACGTTCCAGCAAAGCCCTTGCCAAATCAGTAGGGAAGCCTTCATGGTCAAACAGTCCTAAATCATCGCCTAAGGCTCTCAAAGCCTGCCAGTAGCGTGATGGTTTTTTCGTTTGTGCCAGACGATGATCCAGATCACCCAGTCGCGAAGCGGCAAATAGCGTGCAGTAATCATCAACGATTTGCAAGGCAGCTGAGTTTTGCTTATCTGGCATTGGAGCCTCTATTGGACTTATGCTTTTTTGGGGTTCTATTTTTTCTTTTTCTGGCACATCGGGCAGCAAGTGAAGGAATTCCTCAGGTAAAAAGGCCATCTCAATGAGCTCGTCATCAACCCGAATGAACTCGCGCCCAATTAAGGCACGATAGTATAAATATTCCGTCGTGGACACAGGAAAATGCCATGGCTGTTCTCGGTCGCGCTTGGCAGGGCCCATCGGACGAAGCTCACCATTTTGCCGCGTGAAGCTCGTCCACGCCATAAGCCCACCAGCTTGTTTTAAGGCATTCAAAGCTTCCCTGGACTGAACGGTCAAACCTTCATAAAAATCGTTAAAAACATCTGGTTTGCCTAACAGCTCCGCAAGCGAAAGGGTCAGGGCACGCTTATCAGCCCCACGTGCGGGAACATCCCAAAGATCCGCGATCATACGCAGGAATTTATAATCCTGGGTTTTAAGCAGAGTAATTAAATCAGGCATTGCCTTAAGTATACATGATGGCGATTGTGCTTAGAGCTATTAATCAACTATTGATCAACTTTTATGTTGCGTAAACCCTCGATTTTGGAAAGGAGTTCCACAAGATCTTCAACTCTTTCAGACTTTCTAAATTGCGCCACAATGGTTATACGCAAACGCGAGCTGCGCACACTCTTGCGTACCGAGAATGAATTGACTTTCTCCGCGATATCGCTGATTGTTTTGCGCACTGTGCGAATAACACCGTCATAATAATCAATATCGACAACGATATTGCGGATCATATTAATGCGCACAAACTTTTTCTCAATAACATTCATAACGGTGAGGGTGATAAGCATTAGAAAGGTGGTCACTGCGCCATGGATATAATAACCAAAGCCAGTCGCCAAGCCAACGATAGCCATCGTCCAGAGTGTGGTAGCGGTGGTAAGCCCTTTGATGTTGAAACCAAAGCGTAAAATGGCACCCGCGCCAAGAAAACCGATTCCCGATATCACCTGCGCGGCGAGGCGAGTGGGATCAGAACCAAATAACGCGCCCATCTCTTCCGAGATAATCGCCGCCAAACACGAACCCAGCACCAAAATCATGTGTGTACGCAAGCCAGCAGGTTGACTGTCGCGCTCGCGCTCAAAGCCAATCACGCCACCGAAAAATAAAGCAAGGCCTAAGCGAATAAGAATATCATAAATAGGTTTTTGTCCTACCAACATCGTTAAATATCTTCTTTCATTTGTTATGAATTAATAATTTTATCACATATTCTTTGTCAGCATATTATTAAAAATTAACAATAGAGCGCATGACACAGCACGCGCTCTATGCAAAATTTTTATTTTCTGTTTAGGGAATAGCAGGAAGATTCGACTCCGTCGCCGCGATAACCCCCACCAAACCACGCCCGGTGTGCGCGCCGAGCGCGGTACCAAGCACAACTTCCGGGTCCCAGTTCACCTTAAACACTTTTTCCATTGCGCGCATGAGTTTCTCGCCACCCTCAGGGTTGGCAGCGGTCACAATTTGCGCCCGCAACTGCGCGCCAGCTTGGTGATACTTTTGCAAAAGTTCGGGGATGCTGTCAATCGCTTTTTGAAAAGAGCGACGTTTTCCAATATCATAGTATTTTCCGTCTTCTTTATCCACTTCAATAATCGGCTTGATGCCAAGCAACGAAGCTAAAAGCCCTTTCAGGTGTCCGATACGCCCGCCAGCAATGAGATACTTCAGGTCTGGCAAAGTGAAATGTGAAGTCAGTGCCCGTTGAATTTGCCCTAATTTTTCTATTATTTCTTCGCGTTCTTTGTTGGCTTTAGCCATGAGTGCCGCAGCACGAACCTGCCAGGCTTGCCCGGCGGAGAGCGTGAGCGTATCAATCACGGTAATGTTCGCTTCAGGCACAAGCATGGCGGCTTGCTTAGCCACTCCCCAGGTACCACTGAGTCCTGAAGAAATGTGAACGGAAATAATATCAGGATCCTCGTTTGCAAGCCGTTTATAAACATCCACAATATCACCCAGAGAAGGTGTTGATGTTTTGGGCATGTTTTCCGCGTTGTCCATCAGCTTATAAAAATCTGTGGGGCTAATATCAACACCAGCTTGATACGAAACGCCATCCACTTCAACCTTTAGCGGGAAAACGGTTACGTCCAGCTCCTTATATTCTTCCAAGGTTAAATCAGCACCACTGTCACAAACAATTTTCATTACTTTCCTCGTTTTAATTATTTTGAGTACTACTATTTTCGCTGAATATGAAAAAATAGCACGGGGTTTAAGAACCCGTGCCATTATAGTTAAGATATCAGTTTACTGATAGTGTCAAACCGTTAGAATTGAAGGTGAGAAAACTAAACAATCACCAGCGGATTGTCATTAGTCCTTCAACGATTCAAACCAGGCACTAATAACCTTTCGGTTGCGTTTCTCGAGTGTTTGCAGCATTTGCTGGATTTTAGCCAAGATATCTTGCTTATCCCATCCGCGCTTTTCGATGAGTTGTTTCACCAACGCCAAAGTATCCGCGGTCATTGTGGTTTGGGTGATCATATCCACCAAGTGCCAGGACGAATGCGCCTTCGCCAGCACGTCCATAGTGATAAGTTCAAGGCGTTTAAGCACTTCTTTCATCATCTTTTGGCCAGTTTCCAGTTGGCTCGACTCGATGTAAATACGGTTAATCGGCTCTGTGCCCGAGGCGCGCATGCGCAAATAATGATGGTCGTCGCCATCCTCATCCACCAATTGCATTTCCACCAACTCATAGCGGATACCGCCCAGGTAATCCACCGTCAGACCAGCTATTTTCGGGTTCTTCACGCCTGTATTCTGCGCCAGGTCAAGGTAATAGTTGATAAAGCCCTCTTTGGCTTCCAGAGGCGCGTCAACATCAGCCCGACCAGCATGCGAGCTGGGGTCTGTGGAGGTACCAAAGCTTTCCCAAAGCCCAGGCAGGCTCACGAGCTCGTCCCAGATTTCTTTGAGGGAGTGCAGAGGCTTCTCTTTGCGGGTGCCATAATAGGCAACCATATCCATAATCAGGATATTCGCCCAGGGACCGTCTTTATCCAGAACATGACCACGCGTGGTCAAACCAGAGCTTTCTTCGCCACCAATCAGGATGGTATCGCGCCAGTTATCAGGCAGTTCTTTTAAGGTATTGTAAGCCTTGTCCGTGCGGCGGATTTCTTCAATATACTTGATGCCCACCGGTACCGCGAAAGCATAGCGCAACGCACGGGTATGGATATCACCCACCTGGCATTTATAGGCAACCTGCCCAACATAGCCCGGCAAAGCGCCTTCAGCAGGCCAGTTATCTTCGTTATTCGGAATCATGCCCGCCAAAGGTTCAAGCAAGGGCGAGCCGGTTTGTGTGGCGATAATACGTCCGGTCAAACCACGGTCCACACCTAAATAGCGCACAAGCATGGGTAATAATTGATTCGGTCTGAAGTAGGTGCCATCGCAATCCACAATGCCAAAGCGGTCCGCGTCGGTGTCCATGCCCATACCCAGATGCGCGCCGGTCTTAACTACAGTATCTTTAAGGAGCTGATTAAAAGGCTCTTCGGGGTTGGCATAGTCCTGCCCACCCAAATTGGGGTCAACTTCGGCGTGGATAACCGTAAAGCGCACACCAGCTTCACCGATCAAACGGGTCAGATAATCACGTCCGGCGCCGTGCATTTCATCTACCACGACCATCTTATCGGCAAAGTAACGACGAATACGGTCAAAATCGATGGGAATGCGCGCGTTGCCCTTGCCATTGTTTTTGATCCAGCGCACGTATGCATCCAGCGGATCAAAGCCCTGCACCAAACCGCGTGTCCTGGCAGCCTGCACATCTGCCTGACCACCTGCGACATCAACTAATTGCAATTCATTGATACGGAAAGCGATAAAGTCGGTCACGTTGGTTGGCGCGGGATAACCCAAACGCGGGTTGAATTTTATACCCTGCCACTCGGGCGGATTATGACTGGCTGTAGCAATAATCAAGCCGGCAACATCATCCTGTGGTAAACCATCCGTTTCGTAATAAGATAGTGCCGGCGTAGGCACATCGCGCGTGCCCATCTCAACCCGAAAACCGTTCGCCAGGCAGACTTCGGCCGCCCAATGGGTAACCACATCAGCATTGGCGCGGGTGTCGTGTCCAAGCACCACGCGTCGCCCAGAAAGGTCTTCAGCTCCGACAAAAGCCGGCACATTGGCGTTGTTCATAAAATCGCAAATGGCTTGCAGAACCTGTCGCGCGCGGGTTTCGGTAAAGTCATTGCCCCAGCGCCCACGCACGCCCGATGTACCGAAGCGCAAATATTTGCGGTCGTAAATTTCGCGCAACAAGCCTTTGACACCCGCCAGCCCAATTAATACCGGGTCAGCGGTGCGCAAGCGCATGGCATACAAGCGTTCGTAAATATTACCAATTTGAATGACCCGATAAGCCATCAAGCGGTCCGGGTCTTGTTTAGAGTCGAGGCTTTCCAAAAGAGGCAGTATTTCAAACGCGATATCCTCTTGCAAAGACGCGAAAACGGAGGTTGTCAAATAAAGCTTTGCCAAATCAATCGCCTTGCGCCGCATTGCGCCGCTTTTAGGCAGATAATCGGCATCAATCTCCTGTCGATAAGCTTCACCTTTAGCATCCTTAGCCTTAAATAACTCCAACCTGCCCTGTGTTCCCGTCGCCGCGAGACTAAGCAATAAGCTCAAAACCCGCGAACTGGTGGCTAAGTCTTCGCCTAATAAGCTCACATTGGCGCGCAGCCATGCTTCAAGTTCATCCAAAAAGGCATTCATCTCAGCAATAGCGGGTTGCCAAAGTTCGGGTTTATCCGCGACCAAAATCGCCCTGTTTAGGCGATTAAAGCGATAAGGCAGTTGGGTCACAAAAGGTTTGTCGTCAAACATGTTCAGCTCCGTTTTACTTGTTTTATGTATTTTAGTCTGGGAATAAGCCCACCATCAGCCACGTTTAGAACTTCAATTTTACTACCGGCAAGGGTGCCCGTTTCGGCTTGAACCAAATCGCAAATCTCCCAGGCAATCCTGCCAAGGTCCTCGGCGGTGTGGCGGGTATCGGTTTCGAGCATCAGGCGGTATTTATTCTCCGTGCCAGAATATCGCGAATTCATTTCCACCAGACCAGGCAAGTCTTCACCCAGGGTTTCAAAGCGCGCGCCCAAGGCTTTGATTTCATTGAGGGGTATTTTCTGCGCCACGTCACATGATGCTACTAACTGGGGATATTTTTGAATTTGATCTGCCAACATCACCAGGCTCTGTTCTTTTGAATTCATCACAACAGCCAAAACGAAGACCATCGTGCGCAACCCATCACCAGTCTGATGGGTCTTGTCCAACAAGATGATATGACCGCTTTGTTCACCACCCAAGCCAAATTTATCGAAATCACCGGTATCATTTTGGGTTTGTTGTAAGGCTTCGGTGACATATTTATCGCCAACAGGCGTTGTTTTCAGCTTAAAGCCCTGGCTTTCGGCGTATTTCTTTAGTGCGCCATTTGCCATCACAGTAGTGACCAAGGTGTCAGCCAGGAGCAAATCTTTCGCGTGTAAATCATCCGCCAAAATCGCCAGGATATGATCTCCGTCTATTAATCGCCCGAGTTCATCTAAGAAAATGACCCTGTCCGCGTCGCCATCAAAAGCGACCGCCAAATCGGCGCCTTTTTCTTTCATGATAGCTGCTAATTCAGCAGGATTTGAGCGCGCGCGTTCAGAGCCGGCGTTTACATTGATCATATTGCCTTCGCTTAGCGTGTTGATAGGCAAAACCTCAGCGCCTAAGACTTCCAAAACACGGGGTGCCAGGCGATACGCCGCGCCATTTGAACAATCCACCAAAATCCGTTTGCCATTTAGCCTCAATCCGCGTTGTGATGATAAAAGGTCGCTCAAATAATCAGCCTGCAAATCGATTCGGTCAAAAACTTTGCTCTCGTCCATTGGGGCAATATCCTCAAGCGTCGTTGCTTCTAATATCGCCTCAATTTCTAACTCTTGTTCCAGGCTTAGCTTGGTGCCTTCACTGCTAAAGAACTTGATGCCGTTCTGTTTGGCTGGGTTATGCGAAGCGGAAATAACCGCTCCCGCAGACGCCTGGTGAGTTCGGGTCAAAAAAGCCACGCCAGGGGTCGGCAATATGCCCAAATCCCAAACGATAACGCCTGTCGCTGTCAAACCTCGGGTTAGCGCTTCCTGCAAGGCTGGACCTGACTGGCGTGTATCCCGCCCAATCATCACAATGGGCTGTTCGTTAATAGCATCAGCCTCATGCCCCAAAACCGTCCCCACCGCGTAACCCAGACGGGTCATAAAATTTTCTGTCATCGGATATGTACCGTAAGTTCCCCGAATCCCATCCGTACCAAAGTATTTAACAGTTTGCATAATCACCTTTATTTATTCAATTTCGATGTCAGCCACAACCGGCAAATGGTCTGAAATGCGTCGGGTCAGCTCATCATCAACCACCCAGCATTTATAACTCAGCAAACGATGCGCCGGGGCAAAGTAAATATGGTCAACCGCGCCCGCGCTGCCATGGGTAGGGATGTCCTCTTCGGGGACAAGACGAACGAAATGATTGTCTTCTACCAAATAGTTCTTAAGCGTGTATTCGTCTGGTTTAGCGTTAAAATCACCCATTAAAATGACCGGCACACCGGGGATAAGCACATATTTCTCAATGAGCCCTAACACATTCAATATCTGCTTGGTACGCGCTACTTCAGCCGCCTGAATTGTTTCCGACCAGGCATTCTCGCCACGTTCGCCCACCAAAGTGCTCAAATGGAGATTGAGAATAAAAGGATGCGGACTCGCCTTCAGTCGCGTGATGATTGCATAGCGCGGATCGGTATCGCGCGTGCCTTCATAGCGCAGTGGCTGAAACACCGGCACGTTGCGGGGCACACCAGAACGTTCCGGATTACCCAAACGACCAAAAGGCTGGTGTGAAAAAATCGCGTTACCTTTAGACCAGTCCCACCAGTCATTAAAGATTCCTTCGACCATTAAAGGCTGTTTCACCTGCATATGCTGTTTCATCGAAAGGGTCTCGCCATAAAAGGCATGCGAGTACTGCGCGTCATAGCGGATGCGGTCGGTCATACTGTGCAAATGACCGTCGCCATCCAGATACTGCGCGATTTCCTGCACACCAAGCACATCAGGTTTTATGCGATTAATGAGCTGTGAAATGGCTTCGGACTTATCAAAACTTTCCTGGGGTGTACCCCGGTAATTTTTTATCCCTCCGCCAAGGTTTAGGGTCATCAGGCGTAATTTGAGCATTAGTAAATAAAATCTCCTCTTCTCTTCTTTGAATTATACCAAGCAAAAGGGATGCTGCTGAAACAATATGTTTCTTAGAACAATTGAGAATATGCCATGTGTTTTCTATCGGTGAAAACAATCAAGTAAGCTCCTTTAAATCGCATCTTTTTAGGCTTTTAAGGGATATTCTTTTCTTTCCTTAAAACAGCTTTTTTGAATTTGAGCCGATTTTTTTCGTCTCAGCGAAGATTTATCAAATTAAGCCTTCTCGTGGTATAATTTTAAGTTGGCTCGCCTTAGAAAAACAGGCATAGCCGGAGAGATTTTATGACAGAAAACAATGACATTTTTGACTCAGAAGCCCCCCAGGAAGAGCCCATCCAGGCGCCAAATGAAGGTGCTTCTGATCAGACCGAAAACAATAGCGATGCCACGAATACCCATCACTTTGGCGATGTAGAATCCGTTGGCATCGATGAACAAATGCGCACCGCCTATCTCGATTACGCCATGAGCGTTATCGTGGCACGCGCCTTGCCCGACGTGCGTGACGGCCTCAAACCTGTCCATCGCCGTATCCTCTACGCCATGGACGATATGGGCATTCGTTCCAACACGCCTTTCAAAAAATCCGCGCGTATCGTCGGTGAAGTTTTGGGTAAATATCACCCCCATGGCGACAGCGCGGTTTACGACACGATGGCGCGCATGGCGCAGGATTTCTCAATGCGCTACACGCTCGTGCAAGGTCAGGGTAACTTTGGCTCAATCGACGGCGACCCACCCGCGGCGATGCGTTATACCGAAGCCCGCCTGGACAAAATCGCCGATGAGCTCCTCGCTGACCTTGACAAAGAAACGGTTGACTTTGTTGACAACTTCGACGCCTCGCTCAAAGAGCCCGAAGTCCTGCCCGCGCGCATCCCCAACCTTTTGATGAATGGCTCTAGTGGTATTGCCGTGGGTATGGCCACCAACATCCCGCCCCACAACCTGGGCGAGTTGGTTTCCGCGCTCAATTTACTGATTGACCGCTGGGATGACATTGAAGAAGTCAGTGTTGAAGAACTTATGCAACACATACCCGGGCCTGACTTCCCCACCGGTGGGGTCATCGTTGGCACCGAAGGCATCCGCCAGGCATACAGCACCGGCAGAGGTCACCTAACCGTACGTGGCGAAGCCATGATTGAAGAAGTCCGCGAAGGGCGCTTTGCCATTGTCATCAACGAAATTCCCTATCAACTCAATAAAACCAGCCTGATTGAGCGCATTGCGGAACTGGTGCGCGAAGGCAGACTGGACGCGATTTCGGACATGCGCGACGAATCCGACCGCAAGGGTATGCGCATCGTGGTCGAACTCAAACGCGGCACCCAACCCCGCAAAGTCCTCAACCAGCTCTTTAAATACACGCCTCTGCAAAGCACCTTTGCCGTGCAAACCCTGGCTTTGCTTGATGGCGAACCGCGCATGTTCACCCTCAAACGCGCGCTCTTCCATTACCTTGAGCACCGCCAGGTGGTCATCACCCGCCGCACGCTCTATGATCTTGACAAAGCCAAGAAACGCGCTCACATTCTGGACGGTTTGCTCATCGCCATCGCCAACCTTGACGCGGTCATCAAAACCATCCGCGAATCGTCTGACGCTGACGAAGCCAAAACCAACCTCATTGAACGCTTCAACCTCAGCCCCGAACAAGCTCAGGCTATTCTGGATATGCAGCTGCGCCGTTTGGCTGCCCTTGAACGTCTCAAGATTGAAGAAGAATACAAGCAACTCTTGGAAACCATCGCTGACCTTGAAGACATCCTCGCTAATCCCCATAGGATTTTGGATATTATCCGCGCTGATTTAAACGAAGTGGCAGCGAAATACAGCGACCCACGCCGCACACGTATCGCGCCCGACCACGAAATGGATCTCTCTGACGAAGCGCTCATTCAGGATGAGCCTGTCTTCGTTTCCATCACCAACCGTGGCTATATCAAACGCGTGGCAGACAGTGCCTACCGCATCCAGGGACGCGGTGGACGTGGCGTCATCGGACAAAGCATCCGTGGTGAAGATGAAGTAGTTCTCTTTGAGCGCGCCAACACGCTGGGCACGATGCTCTTCTTTACCGATCGTGGAAAAATATACACCACGCGCGTGTTCGAACTTCCCGAAGAATCCCGCCAGGGTCGTGGCATTCCACTCGTTAACCTCCTGGACCTCGAACCCGAAGAGACCGTAACCGCCATGTTAGCTGTCAAGAGCTTTGACGAAGCCAAATACTTTGTCATGGCCACCAGGCTGGGACGCGTCAAGCGTCTACCCCTGGATAATTTTGCCAATGTGCGCCCCAGTGGTCTAATCGCGATCAACCTCGACCAGGGTGACAGTTGCGGCTGGGTACGCAAAACCAACGGCAAAGATGACCTCATTCTGGCCACCCGTGAGGGCAAAGCCTTGCGCTTTGGCGAAGATCAGGTGCGTGTTACTGGTCGCATGACGATGGGCGTGATGGGCATCCGCCTGCGCGGCGACGACGAAGTGATCGGCATGGAAGTTGTTGAGGATGAGGGCACTTTGCTCATTGTTTCTCAGCATGGTCAGGGTAAACGCACCACGATGGATCAGTTTGTGCCCAAGTCACGTGGCACACTGGGCGTCACCTGCTTTACACGACTTGAAGATGAGAATATTGGCCCTCTCGCTGAAATATGCATGGTTCAGGAAGAAGATGAGATTACGCTCATTTCTCAGGCAGGCATCGTCTTGCGCACCAAAGTTGCGCCTATTTCCATCCAGGGACGCGCCACACAAGGCGTGCGTGTGATGGATCTGGGCGAAGATGACAAAGTAGCTGCTATAACACGTATTTCAGCTGATGAATACTTCCCACACAAGGAGATCGGCCCTGAAAGCGCTCCTCAGAAGGATGACAACAATCATAAAACAACTGTCCCACCCAAAAAAGACCGGGAACTCATCATCATAGATGATACCGACATTGAAGAAGGTGCTGTGCTGGGAGGAAATGAACTTTTTGGTGAGGACTTAGAAGAAGACGACTACGAGAACGAAGGCGATATCTCGGAAGAGTAAAGCTGACGCAAGACGCCGCGCTCATCCTCAACCAACAGCGCGCCGTTATCCTGGATACCAATCAGGCGGAACCATTCGGTTTCGCCTTTTTCATTGGCGATTTTAATCTTCTCACCCTTATACGCTAATTTTTCGTTCCAGTCCAGAAGAAATTCGTTCGAGCCAATGTGAGGACGTATTTCAGCTATATTCGTTAGCAAAGGCTCAAGTATCCGCATAGGGCTCACCAACCGTCCACATTCCTCTTCGAGACTGCTTGCCTTAAAACGCAAAACTTGCTCGCTTTGATGAGCATGCCTGCCCAAATTCACGCCAATACCCAAGGCGATGGCATCAGCGGACACGCCCTGCCACAAGGTTTCGGTGAGGATACCACATACTTTCGCGCCACTCAGCAGGACATCATTTGGCCATTTCACCTGCCCCTTCAAGCCATAATCTTGCTCAAAAACGCGCAGAAGCGCTAAAGCTGCCAGCGCGGTAAAACGCAAGAGATGGGATTGTTCGCTTTTTGTGGGTCTTAAGAGCAAGGTGAAAGTTAAGGATTGATCAGGTTTTGATTCCCAAACCCGGTCCATCCTGCCCCGTCCGCGAGTCTGTTTTTTGGCAAAAAGCACGATGCCATCTGGCGCGCCTTCTCTTGCCATGTTAAGAACATCGGTATTGGTTGAGTCGGTTTCTTCAAGTGTATAAACCTGAAAACCAGCTATTTCAAGTGGCGTTAAACCCTTAAGAATGTCATATGTCATGATTTTGCCCTTTAGAAAAATTATAAGGACTTAGGGAAAAATCGGGGTAAAGTAAAACATATTTTGGCACCATCGCGGTATGTTTCATCGATCCAAATCCTCCCACCATGCGCTTCAACAATTGATTTACATAAGAACAAGCCCAGTCCGGTACCTTTGGTAGTTTTTGAGCTATGATCCGCGCGGTAAAAGCGATCGAACGCATGCGGCACATCAATTGGGTCAAAGCCCGGTCCATGGTCAGCAACACAGATTTTAACCACGTCGTCATAAGCCTCACCTGAAACTTCAATGGAACCATTATCAGCATATTTGAGGCTGTTCGAAATGAGATTGGTCAGCAACTGATTGATTCGGGTTGGGTCAGCATAAACCAGCGGGAAATCATGGGGCAAGTGCGTAATCAAAGGTTGATTCTTGGCTTCAAGCGTGTGCTTTTTGAGCAGATCTTCCACGAGAGCATCGAGGTCCAGCTCGCTTGGACGCAAAGCCAAACCGCCGGCCTGCAAACGCGTCGCGTCCAGCAAATCTTCCACCATCGCTGCCAAATGGTCAGCTTCGTCTTCAATAACCGCCAGACTTTCGTCCACCATGGCCTTATCCCAGTCCAAATCATCACGACGCAATGTACTGGCATAACCTTTTATCAGCGCGATGGGCGTCTTAAGCTCATGGCTGATGACCGACATAAAGCCCGTTTTCAAGTCCTCAGCCGCGCGATGGCGGCTTATATCGCGCACTGAAGCGATGATATTCAACAAACTTCCGTCACTGGTAAAGAGTGGCGCGTAGTTGATGGAAACCGGCAATGGCGCCAGCCCTCCCTGACGTTTCATATCGCCCTCAATGAACATCTCTTCGCGATGATGGCATCTCCAATCATGGCAGGCTTCGTCGATTGGCAAACCTTTCTTCACGCCTTGCCATTGAAAAACGCTTTCGTAAGATTGGCCCAGCAAACTCCCTGGTGAGGCGTTAATCAATTTGCAAAAAGCCGCATTCACCCGTACAACATGCAAATCAGGCCCCAAAATAACGATGCCATCCGCGACTGAATCAAGTAGGGCTGTTGTCCGCAGGTTGTGGTCTTTAATTTCTTTGTACAGCTTGGCGTTTCGAACCGCGATCGCGGCCTGGTTGGCAAAGCTATTCAAAAGCGAATAATCATTTTGAGTGAATGTCGTGCGGTAGTTACGGAAGACGTAAATCTGCCCGATAACCTGTCCCTGGGCGATCATCGAGATGCCCACGCTGGAGATCATACCCATGCTGATATCACTCAGCATTTTGTTCATCTCAGGCACCCGCGCGCCATCTTCGCCAACTTCTTTGGGCAGCATGGCCATCCAGTTTTCAATATAGCTGTAAAGCGCTTCAGGCAGGCCCTGGTGCACCGCGATATGCCAGCCCCGGTCTTCATCCAGGAGTGCGATAAAACCCGCGTGTCCGCTGAGCATTTCTACTGTGATGCGTAAAATCCGTGTGAGCAAGACTGGCAGGTCAAGCTCTTTGGTCAACGCGCGCAATATTTCTAAGAGATAATCTCTTTGACGAACACGATAATCGGGTAACATTTCTTCCTTTATACCACGTTTAGTTTAGGTGTTTCCCGTTTTTATCCAGAACAGCATAGTTTGTGCTATCCAGATGCAAAGGCGTAACAGACACATAACCCTGCTTCACAGCCCCGTAATCCGTAAAGTCCTCAATTAATCCACCGGGCTGTTCACCGCCAATCCAGAAATAAGGCCTGCCAAAAGGATCTTCGCGTCTAAGCAGAAAATCATGGTAAAAACGTTTTCCCAGACGTGTAAACTGAACACCCTTATAGTCGCCATTGGGTTGATAAGGCAGGTTGATATTCCACACCGCCATGTTTTGGTCTTCCATGGGCTGTGCCAGAAGCTTTACTATGATTTCCGTCGCTTTGTTGGCTGCGCTAACAAAATCCAAATTGCCATCATTGTGTTCAGGCGCGTCAACCGATACCGCGAAACCCGGCTTGCCCATGATGCCAGCCTCAAGCGCGGCGGCAACCGTGCCAGAATAGCTTACATCCGAGCCAATATTGGCGTTGTTATTGATGCCAGAGACCACAAAATCAAATTCCATATCCAGCGCGCCCATCAAAGCCAATGCCACACAGTCACTCGGCGCGCCATCAGAAGCAAAAGCCCAGCTACCATCAGCCAGCTGCACCTTACTGATGCGCAAGGGCTTGTTCATCGTTTTTTTATGCCCAGATGCCGACCAGTTTGTATCGGGCGCTAAAACAGTCACGTCGAAATCAGCCGCGCGCAGGGCTTGCGCCATGGCTAATATACCCTTCGCCCGAACACCATCGTCATTTGTCAACAAGATTCTTTTCACATTCACTCCAAGTCATTTGATAGACGCTCTTAGCGGCGTCTTTGTCGTTTTTTCTTAGCCTTGCCAGCAGACGCAGATTCAGCTCCTGAAGCTGTCTTCGTGCCCGAGTCCTGATTTGAGATCAGGTTGGGCCTGAAGCGAAACATGCGGCTCACAACTGTTTGGCGCACAGTATTCATCAACTCGCTGTACATGCCACTGGCTTTGTGTTTGTACTGCACAAGCGGGTCGCGCTGGGCATAGGATTCCATACGAATCGATACCCTTAAAGCTTCCATCTCGGTCAGATATTCTACCCATTGATCGGTAAAAGTACCTAAGAGCAAATCGCGATACACGCGGTTTTGGGTTTCGTAACCAAGAACGCTCTGAATGGTCTTATGCAGGTCTTCAGGAATTTCATCCAGGGGTTGCTGAGCAATGGCTTCATACTGTGCCTCGCCCAGTTCTTTTGCCAGAGCTTTTCGAGAAGTCGCATGAGCATCAGCAATCACGCGATTCTTATCCCTGATGTTCATCCAGTCCGCCATGCCGAATATTTCAGCCAAATGCTCTTCAGCACTATCGAGATGTTCGAGAATATCTTCCGTAAGCTCTTCCGGATTCATTTTCTTAAGCTTTTCAGCCATCGAGAAAATGTAGTTCAAGCGCATATGCGCCCGGAATTGGCGCTGACGTGAGCGTGGGTCAAAGCCCACCCGTTTGCCAATGGTTGTCATTTGGATAGCTTTATACAGAGCTTCTTCATCTTCCAAAGCTTCTTCCAACAGGTCTTGATTACTCTCAATATCGCGCGCTACCTCGCCATTGTCTCCAAAGAGAAGCTCATAGCGGTACTTAAGAGAGTCTTCCGCTTGATTCAAAAGTTTGCTTTGGGTTTCTGCCCAGGGTTGAGAAGCGAGATCGATGGCTTTTAAAGGCCAGCTTTCACCAAAACGCTTTTCAAGCGTCAATAAGGTTCTTCTTAAAATGTTCAGCGTCACCCCTGTGCGCAAAGCATCACGCAAAGGCTGTTTCATGCTCATTGGGTCATCGCGCAACATTTTTTGCTCGGCAGCCCCCAAACGCACCTGCACGCCCATCAAACTACTGAGTTCTGCCTGAGCGTCCTGACCGCTTTCGGGATCATAAGTCTCCAGGAAGGCATCCAAAGCCTCGGAGCGTTCAGCGATTTGGTTCTTGATCGTTTCCTGATTGCGCCCTAAAAGCAATTCCACACCTTCCAGGATATGCCCGTTTTCTTGTTTCACCGCATCCTGGGCAAGAGTCAACAAGCGTTCTTTGAGCGTTTCGAGCTCATCAATGTCTTCCAACTCATCCGCCACCATTTTGAAGGTGTAAGAGGGAAAGACACCAAATTCAGTATTGATAGTGGATTGGATATCTTCCAGTTGCGCCAAAAGCTTCCAGGGTCCCTCAGCGTCTGTCATCGCCTGACTGACTTTCGGAGCGACCTCGTTACGAATCATATCCGAAACATCATCATGCAAATCCTCTTTCAGGAAGATGCGATCGCGTTGCTCATAGACACGGTTTCTCTGACTGTTGAGCACGTCGTCATATTCCAAAAGATGCTTGCGCACATCAAAGTTCGAGCCTTCCACACGGGTTTGGGCTTGCTCAACCATCTTATTGATGATGCCAATTTCAATCGGCATACTTTCGTCCAGCTTAAAGCGCGATAACATGCTTTCCATCTGCTCGCCCCCAAACAAGCGCATCAGCTCATCATCCATTGACAGATAAAACCGTGATGAACCCGGGTCACCCTGTCGGCCCGCCCGACCCCGCAGCTGGTTGTCAATACGGCGCGCCTCGTGGCGTTCCGAGCCAATCACATGCAAGCCACCCAACTCACGCACCAATGCCATTTGTTCCATATACTCTTTGAAAGCATCCACCGCGGCTTGTTGTTCCTCATCGAGTTCAACATGCAGAGCGTTTACAGCAGCTAAGCGTTGGGGCATGGTCATGTTGTAGGGATCCAAATCGCTATGCTTAGCCAGTATTTGATTGAGCTCTGAAAGCAGGTTTTCCGGCAATTCGCCACCTAACTTGATGTCCACACCACGACCAGCCATGTTGGTAGCAATCGTCACCGCGTCAAGCGCGCCGGCCTTGGCAATGATAATGGACTCTTCAGTATGCTTGCGCGCGTTCAAGACCTGGTGAGGAATGCCAGCATCAAAGACGGGTTTCAAGCGTTCCCAATGCTTTGGTTCGAGATTCAAAAGCTCCAAAAGCCCTTCGCGGTTGCTTTCGTCGGTTAGATCCATGGTTGTCATGCCAAACTGACTGCCCAATCGGCGCAGTTCAGGCATGCGAAGTTTAGGTAAGGGTTCGTTCAACCCCACCAATTCAGGCGCGTGTTGGTAATCTTCCTCTTTGGCCCCTTTGGATAAGCGCCAGGCGCGCCTGATGAGGTTCACCTGCACCACACGCCGCACCATCTCGGACGAGAGACGCTCAGAAAGGCGCTCAGAACTATCCACTGAAGTCGTACCCACCAGTTGTGGCCGTCCGATGGCGTGATAGCGTAAAATTTCTAAGACAATCGCGCGTATTTTACCCTCACCGGTGCGATAAATCACATCCGGATAGTCCATGCGCTTGTAATAGAGCGGTTCCTGGTTTTTATCACCATCCGCGTAATAGTAAGTGTATTCATAACCAAACTCATCTTTTGCCTGGGCTTTTTTGATGCCCGAGTCCTCGCGTTCGGCTTTGTATTCAAGATTAGAGGGAATAGCCAGAACATCCAGCCCGTAAATGCGATAGAACTCTTCCTTTTCGGTCATCGCGGTACCGGTCATGCCGGCCAGTTTTTTATACATTCTGAAGTAGTTTTGAATCGTCACCGTGGCATGAGTGATGTTTTCTGCTTCCACTTTCACACCTTCTTTGGCTTCCACCGCCTGGTGCAAACCATCCGACCAGCGTCTGCCAGGCATCATTCTGCCGGTGAATTCATCCACGATGATGACCTCACCACCCTGCACTATGTACTCTTTGTTGCGATGGAAGAGGTATTCAGCACGCAGACTTTGTTCAAGGAAACCCATCAACCGAGCTTGTTCGGGATTGATATCTTCTGGTCGCTCCGGGTCTGAAAGCGGCTCGCCCAGCAACTCTTCAACGTGCGCCACACCGATTTCGGTTAACGCGACCGATTGATCTTTTTCGCTCACCTCAACGTCTTCGGGCTGCAGTGCCTTGACGACTTTTGCCATGCGGTAATAGTTTTCCGAATCCTCATGCGAAGGACCAGAGATAATCAGCGGAGTTCGCGCTTCGTCGATGAGAATGTTGTCAACCTCGTCGATAATCGCGAAATGGTGCGGTTTTTGCACGCGGTCATCCCAACGCATGGTGATGTTATCGCGCAGGTAGTCAAAGCCAAATTCGCTGTTGGTACCGTAAGTGATATCCGCGGCATAAGCGTACTTGCGATGCACCGGGCGCAGCTGATGCGTTTCTTCGTAAAGCGAAGATTCGTCCGGATCATAGAGAAAAGCACGTTGCGTGGCACCATCAGATGATGAAGCGGATTGTAAAATGCCAGTACTCATACCCAAAAAACGGTAAATCGCGCCCATCCAACGTCCGTCACGGCGCGCCAGATAGTCGTTGACCGTAATCAGATGCGCGCCTTTGCCTTCAAGCGCGTTGAGATAAAGCGGCAGGGTCGCGCTGAGCGTTTTACCTTCACCCGTACGTAATTCTGAAATGGAACCATTGTGCAAATTGATACCGCAAATGAGTTGAACATCATAATGGCGCTGACCCAAAACACGTTTGCTGGCTTCGCGCACGGTGGCAAAGGCTTCGGGTAGTAAATCATCCAGTGTTTCACCTTTTGCCAAACGCGCTTTGTATTCCTCCGTCTTGGCAGCCAAAGCTTCATCGCTAAGAACTTCAAACTTCGGTTCAAGCGCGTTAATTTTATCAACGATCACACTCAGTTTTTCGATCGCTTTTTTATTGGGATCCCCTGTAAAAAATCGTGCAATTTTTTGTAGCATAATATGTCCTTTGTTGGGCTTAAGAGCAAAAACGCCCAACTATGCATTATAGCACGGGCGCAGGGCTTATAAGTGTTAGCATTGTGTAGAAATAATACCGTTTGAAAGTTACAAAAGATTTAAGACAAGCGGGCAAGCTAATGAGATGATTCAAAAGAGTCTAATCATGGTCAAAGAAAACCACACTCACGCCATCGCCACCTTCTTTTTCACCACCAACATCCCAGCGTTTGATAAAAGGTGAGTGCCTCAGTTCTTCCCTTACAGCGTCTTTCATCGCGCCGGTACCATGCCCATGGATGACACGCCCAAAAAGCATACCCGAGGCAAAACCGCGTTCCAGCCAGAGTTTGAGTTCATCCAAACCATCATCCACACGTTTACCGCGCAAATCAAGCTCCAAAGCCGGCATGCTCACCGCGGGCAGGCGGGTGCGTCCTTTCTTTTCAGGCTTGGCTTGGTCAGGCTGGGGTTGTTCAGGTGTGGCTTCTTCCGGCGCTTCCTCCACTTTTCGGCGCAAATCCTCCGCGCGCAAACGCAAGCGCAAAACACCCGCCTGTACCTCGATATCGTCACCGTCAATCGCGCTAATCACCGCCTCGGTGCCCAATTTGCGCACGATGACCTTTTCGCCAACTTTCAAAGGCCCTTTCTCCGACTTCGGACGTGGGCGACGTTTTATTTGGCGGGCTTTCTTTTCATGGCGCTTTTCAATGACCTCAACTTTTTCAACCACTTCCGCCAGTTCGGATTTCTTCTCTGGCGCGGCCTGCAAGCGCGCCAAAACACGCCGTAGATCGCGCAATTCCTGCTTCATGGCTTCAAGTTCTTCTTCAGCCTTGTTCTGAGTCGCTTCAAGAATGGCATCCTTGCGGTTTTCGATGTCGTCCAGGCGTCTGTTGAGCTGATTGCGCGTGTTTTCCGCGTCTTTGCGGGCACGCTCGGCAAGCGCGTAGCTTTCGGCGGTCAAATCGCGTTGCCGGCGAATCTCGTCCAGAAGGTCATCCGCGCCCAGTTCAGTGGGGTCAATATCCTGCCGCGCCATGTCGATGATTTCTTGCTTAAGTCCCAGGCGTTCAGCAATCGCCAAGGCGTTCGACCTGCCCGGCAAGCCAATTGTCAAGCGATAGGTAGGTCGCAGCGTTTCTAAATCGAACTCCAGGGAGGCGTTCACCGCGCCTTTGGTCACGTGGGCGTAGGCTTTTAGCTCAGGATAATGCGTGGCGACTATGCTGGTGATACGCTTTTCGAGCAGCCAGGTGAGTACCGCGCGGGCTAATGCCGAGCCTTCCTGCGGGTCTGTGCCCGAGCCGAGTTCATCCAATAGAATGAGCGAGCGATAATCCGCGCGCTTCAAAATACGCACCAGTTGGGTAATATGCGCTGAAAAGGTCGAAAGCGACTGCTCAATACTCTGTTCATCGCCGATATCCGCGAAAACATCACGAAAAACGCTCAAACTTGAACCAGTTTGCGCGGCAATTTGCATGCCCGATTGCGCCATCAAAACCGCCAGGCCCACCGTTTTGAGCGTTACCGTCTTTCCGCCAGTGTTGGGGCCAGTGAGCACGATCGCGAAGTTTTCGTTATCCATTTCAACGTCAATGGGCACAACTTTTTCCGGATCCAAGAGTGGGTGTCGCGCGCGACGCAGTCGGATGCAACTGCCCGGATGGTGTGGCGCGGGTTTTTCATCAAAGGCGACCAGTATGGGCTCCACCGCGTCGAGCTCTTCGGCATATTTGGCTTTCATCAGGATTAAATCGAGCTCCGCCATAGCGCGCGTGTTGGCAAGCAAACTGTCATGTAACTCGGCTACGCGCAAGGTGAGCCCACGCAAAACCCGCGTCACCTCATCACGCTCAGCAAGTTCAAGTTCGCGGTGCTCGTTGTTGAGCTCAACCACCGCCACCGGTTCCACAAAAAGGGTCGCCCCACTGGCGCTTTGATCGTGCACAATCGACTTTAGACTGCCCTTGCATTCCGCGCGAAGGGGTAAAACATAGCGCCCACCGCGCTGGGTGATGAGCGGCTCCTGGAGCAGTTTCATGGAATTGGGATCGTTGATGTAGCGGCTGAGGCGGTCAATCAGGCGCGCGTGCGTAACCTTCATTTTGTTTCTGATTTGCCCCAAAGCCGGGCTGGCGCTATCAAGTACTTCGCCACGTTCAGTGATGGTACGGTTGATGAGGTCAATCAAACCCGCGCCGTCGGTGAGTCCTTCAGCGATACCAGCCAGATGAGGCAGTTCGTCCGCGCGGTTTAGGATGACGCGTTTGGCATCACGCGCGCTGATGAGCGTGTTGCGGATGGCGATAAGATCCGGCGCTTCAAGCACAATAGCATTACGCGCCATACCCACCAAAGGCGCTAAATCCACGCTTCCAGCAAAACTAACTGTATCGCTGAGGCTCAAAAGATAGCGCGCTTCGCGGGTTTGGGTTTGCAGCGTGATGGCTTTGGGCAGGCTGCTGGTTGGGCGCAATCGTGTGGCAAGCGTTTCAGACGCGCTAAAAGACGCATAGGCTTTGAGTTTGCCCAGAATTTTATGATATTCCAGCAAGATGAGTGATTTCGGATTCATCGCACAAAAAGTTTATCACGAAGGGGCAACAAAGGTTAGGTTTTTAGCCTGGAAAAATAGTCGCATTTGGCACCTTGATGAGCAAAACCGTTCTGACCAAAACGAATAAACATACACGCGTATAAAAACGAGCACGAAATAGCGCAAAGGGTTAGAATTATGCCAGTATAAAAAACAATAACGGGATGAAAACAATGTCAAAAACCTCCAAGTTTTTCTCAAAAGTCGCTCTTCTACTGTTAGTTCTGTCCTTGTTTATGGGCAATGGCAGTGTCGTCAAAGCCAATCCAGTACCCACCATTCAAATAGCCGATACACCACCCGTTCTCATGGATGGAGAGATTCGTCCAAATACCGGTTCAGCAGGCATCGCCTGGGCGGACCCGGATGGCCCTCACTCAACCTACGACTGGCCGCTTGATTTTTCAAGAATGGGCCACACCCTGCCTTCCTATCAGTGTTATGGGAACCCCTGCAATCCTTATTTCCACCACGGTATTGATATGGTTACCCCAAACTATGGCGTTCCGGTATACACGCGCACCGGTGGTCAAGTCGTCAATGTGGAAAACTACTATAACGCTGGGGGGTATTACAGTTACCTTTACTGGGAAGTTGCCATCCTTGACCCGGAAGGCTACGTTTGGCAATATCATCACGTGGATAACAACACCATTCCACAAGCTATCTTTGACGCTTTCCAGGCTTACGTTGCCGACCCCGCTACCGGTGGTTTTGTGACCGCGAATACTTACATTGGTAGCGTCGTCAACTGGTCAGAATGGGCTATCGATCAGTATTTCCATCATATTCATCTTAACATTCTTGCCGCGGGCGATATCTACATCAATCCGCTTGAGTTTCATAACCCCGGTAACTACGTGGACACGCAGGATCCAGTTATCCATGAAATCGGTCTTCTGAATGGAAATACGCCCTTGCAAGGTAATACTGTCAGTAAAGGCACATCTTACAGCCTCTACTTAAAAGCCAGTGACCTGTACATGAGTGAAGTTTATTATTTGCCACCCCACAGGATTGAATTCATGCTGGATGATTCTGGCGAATGGATTACATTATGGGACTTCCATACTTTTCCAGGTGGCTCGAATGAATACCTTTACCCAAACAAATTTTTCGTTCCCGGTCTTACCAGAGGCAATTACGAAAAACGGGAATTTTACATGAACCTGGGATTTACAACAGAAGGCTTGCGGGCTTTTCCGGATGAGCCCGGTATGCACACGATTGACGTGCGCGTTTGGGACTACGCGGGAAACAGCGACGGATCCTCCTACACCTGGTTTATCACTGAAGCCATCCCAGACAATGGTTGTCTGAGCCATAATGGCATTACTAAAACGTTTCAGTTTACAAAGAACCGCTTTGTTGAAGATATCGACGTCAAGGTGTTGCTTGCCCACGAGAAACGCGGACAAATTTGGCTTCAAATAAAAGGACCAGGAGATGTTCAACAAACCTTTGTTATCAACAAGCAATTGGATACGAAGAAAAACTTTAATGTGACCATTAACGATAACAGCACCGAACCTTTGCATAACGGGCAAGATGATGTTCTTGGAGAGCCGCTCTTTGGAAGGCTGGCTGGGCCAAGCACCGACAACAACCTTGCCAAGTATTTCGGTCGTTCAGCCCAAGGGGAATGGACTCTCTTTGTTTGCGATAACGCTTCCGGTGTTACGGGCGAGTTAATCGACCTGGACTTAAAGCTCTATTACACCAACTACCCTCCAGCCGCAGGTGACCAGGTGATTTATACCGGTATTGGGCAAGCGGTCCAATTTACCCTGGGAGCTGTGGACCCCGATGGTGACCAAATTACTTTTCGCATCACCAATGGGCCACAACATGGTGAGCTTGAAACCAACTTACCTAATGTAACCTACACCCCAAACCCCGGTTTTTATGGTGAAGACAACATTACTTTTATCGCCAACGATGGTGATTTAGACTCCGAACCAGCCACCATTACCATCATCGTGCGTCCGATGATCTTTTTCCCTGTCATCACCGTAGCAGATTAATTTTCGCGCTAACAAAGTATTATTTTTACTGAAGTGTGAAAAATGGCCAGTTTTGCTGGCCATTTTTTATTCTTATGCCTGTGTGACAGTCTCCTACTGACGTCTCACCGTGTAGCCCGACTTTTGCTTCAGCGAAGACGCCTCAGCGAACAACTTATTCATCTCATGCCGGCGTCCCGCCGAGCATAAAGATTATTACACGTGGCAAGGATGCCACGCGCCAGTTTGATATTAATGCAATTTAGGAAATTACCGCTCAGCGAGCATGCCCGACGCCACGCCAAGTTGTTGCATTTGTTGCGTGATGGCTTTACGGCGTTCCATTTGCAACGCGACACTCAGTTCATCAACAAGCGACTCGGTGTTTTCTTTGGCTTCTTCCAATAGACGGTAACGATACAGGTTCTCGGCAGCGATGGCGTCCAAAATGAGGTCATAAAGGCGTATCGCGTTCAGATGATTCTCAATGCGTCCGAGAATCTCAAGCGGATCGCCTTCAATAATCGGCTCTGGGAAAGGCTCTCCCTGGCTTTCCAGGTCATCCAGTAAATGCCTGGTATCCGGCAAAAGTTGGCTGAGTTTGGGTTTATACACACTGCGCGTGCCCAAACGCTTGAAACTCAGTAGTGAAACGGATTCCAGCTTGCCAGCGTTCACGCGCGCTTCCCAGGAGCGCATTAGCTTTGAAACCCGCTCATAATCGGGTAAAGAGCCTTGCGCCAGGACTGGACCAGGTTTAAAGTCCACCTCTTCCAAACGCATCGCGTTTTGCAAGCGCGGGCCAAACGCCAGCACTTCAATCTCACCCGCTTTGGCAGCTTCTTTTTCCAGCAAACGCGCGGTTTGGTGTGCCAGTTGCTTGTTGTACTGTCCACAAATCCCACGGCTGCTGCCAATGACAGCCAGAATGCGTTTATTTCTCTTTGGTCCTTCTTTTAAATCATGATCATCCTCTGGGCCGTCATTCCAGGCATCATTGGCATCATCCCAAAAGTCTTCTTCTAACGCTGTTTTGGTAACTTTTTTTTGTTTAGCTGGGGTCTCTTTGGCGCGCAAAAAGCGGGCGATTTCCAAAAAACGCCCCTTGTATTCCTTAAGGGATTGTTGCCGATTTAGCGCCATTTGCATCGTGCTCAAAGACAGCACGCGCAAAGAACCTAACAAGGGTTCAATGGCTTCCAGGTTTTCAAGCCTGGTTTCGGCACGATCAAGAGAACTCATTCTTCGGTTTCAGGTTCAGGTTCGGATAAATCAGGGAAGTCTTCAAGCGACCAGATAAAGACTACCGTGCCATTATAAAAAACCATTTGCTTTTCGAGCCCAAAACCCCGATGGAGTATGTTCTCATCTGAGCCGATAGGCGCGATAGCCCGCAACAGTTTCACCAGGTCTTTTTCGCGCACAGCACTAAACATGGTGGTTTGGCTTTGGCGCAACATACCACCCCGGGTCTCATAAAAAGTTGCTGTAAAGCCCGCCTCAATAATGGCGTTCAAAGTTTCTTCAGCAAACTTTTTGGGAACAATCGTCATCACCATTTTCATTGTGCTTTACTCCTTTTCTTCAACCAGGCCTGGTCAAAACCATGCATAACTTCGTCGATTTGCGCCTTGGCTTCATCATTCAAAATCCGCTGATAGCGAATAATGTCAACCGCCTGTGGAGCATGCGTATGCAAATGTCGCAAAAGCGCGTCAGAAAATTGCGGGATATCACCTGGCGCGATAGCATCAAGATAACCATTCGTGAGGCAGTAAAAAAGCAGCACCTGATCTGTAAACCGAACCGGCTGGTTTGGACCCTGCCTTAAAAGAGCCATCAAGCGGTCTCCGCGTTCGATTTGCTTTTGGGTCGACTCGCTCACTTCCGTGCCAAAGCGCGAGAACCGCGCCACTTCTTCATATTGTGCCAATTCAAGCTTGAGCGCTTTGACGACATCTTTCATGGCGCTTTCCTGCGCGGCAGAACCCACACGCGAAACGGACATGCCGATATCAATCGCCGGCTTATCGCCTTTGTTGAAATCGTTTGTGTTTAGAACAATTTGCCCGTCCGTAATCGAAATCAGGTTGGTAACGATATACGAAGAAATATTACCCCGTTGGGTGGTCACAATCGGCAAAGCGGTAATGCTGCCGCCACCGTTTTCATCACTGAGCCGACAGGCGCGTTCAAGCAGACGAGAGTGCAAATAGAAGATATCACCCGGATAAGCTTCGCGCCCGGGCGGTCGGCGCAAGAGAAGGCTCAGTTCACGATAGGTATCAGCGTGTTTGGAAAGGTCATCATAGACAATCAAAACGTCCATGCCCTGATCCAAATAAAACTCCGCCAATGTCACCCCGGTATAGGGTGCCAGATAGCGCAAGGCGGGTGGGTCATCCGGACTGGAAACAATCACCGTGGTTTGGTTCATCACGCCACCATCGCGAAGCGTCTTAACGGCACTCAAAACAGATGTTTTCTTCTGACCAATCGACACGTAAATGCACTTCACATCCGTGCCTCGCTGGGTCAAAATGGCATCCAGCGCCAGGGTCGTCTTGCCGACCTGGCGGTCGCCGATAATCAGCTCACGTTGTCCGCGTCCGAGGGGCAAAAGCGCGTCAATAATTTTTGTGCCTGTGTAAAGTGGCGTGTCCACTGGCGCGCGTTCGATCACACCCGGCGCGATACGTTCCACAAAGCGATATTCGGAAGGAATGACCGCGCGTTGTTCGTCAATTGCCTCACCCAGCGCGTTCACCACACGACCTAAAAAGCCCAACCCAACAGGCACGCTCAACCGTCGCCCAGTGGCTTGGGTCAGGTCACCACCACGAATACCCATGTCATCGCCAAGCAACATTACATCAACATGGTTTCGATCAAGGTTCAGCACCATTCCCTGTGTGCCATTCGGGAAAACAACCAGCTCTTCCAAATGCACAAGAGGCAAACCGCTCAACGTTGCCACACCATTACCCACATGTTGCACCGTGCCAACGCTCTTGAACATCATACAGTGTTTCAATACATCTGCAGATTCCCGGATATCTTTCAGCAAATACCGCGTGTGCAATGAACTTGGCCGTGGGCCAACCTTTTCTACGACACGGTCAACCGATTGCGCCACAAAGTCATTCCTGCTGACATTTAATGGGTCATCAGTCGCCAGTTTGTCGCTAAAACGGGCTAAAATCTCGTCGGTGCGGGTGTCAAGTTCAGTCATTTTCTTCCATCGTAAAGGTTTCCAGCGACTTGGTAACCTCATCACGCAAGGCTTCAAGTTGTGCTGCCAGGCTGTTGTCCATAACGATATCGCCTACGTGCGCTTTTACACCCGCGATGAGCATGGGGTCGATAATGATATTCAAATCGACCTCTTTGTCTGCCAAAGCATAAAATGTATTGAGCAGCTTGGCATGCTCCTGTGGAGTCGGTTCATACGGCAGGGTAATATCGATGGTCGACGAGCGGGTTGCCAAAGCGTCACGGATGTTCTGCACCGTGCGCATGTCAGTTTTACCCAGATTCCAGATCGTTTGATGCAATTCTTCAAGCAAAGCGTCATGCACAGCTTTTGGAGTAACTGTGCGCAAGGTTTTGTTTGAAATATTAATGACCGTATCAACCAGTTCAATCTGATTCTTTTTGATATCAATAGCTTGTTCTTTGCGGGCTTCCTGCACGGCGTCAAGCATAATTTGGTCTGCTTCCTGACGCGTGGCTTCCAACAGCTCCTTTTGCAAGACCTGGCTATTACTGTAAGCCTCATCCGTAATCACTTGAACTTCCTCGTCCAGATGACTAAGCCGATCCTCAATTTCGCGCAGTCTCACAGCAGCTTCTTCCACATCGCGTTCGAGCGCGGCTTTGTTTTCCGCCTTCTCGATGGCGCGGGCTTCAGCGCGTTTGGTCATCGGCTTAAAGACCAGGAAATACAGCACCACGGTGATAATCAGAAAGTTGACGATCTCCCAAATGATGGTGCTAATGTTCAGGTCGAGCATGGTTTAGCCTCCAAAGAAGCGTGTAATCAACGGATTGGCAAACAAAAGCACCAAAACGATGAGCAAAACGTAAATCGACGCGGTTTCGAGCAATGCCAAAGCGATGAGCATCGCGGTACGCAATTGCCCAGACGCTTCGGGTTGACGCGCCATGCCTTCAATCGCCTTTACTGCGGACATGCCTTCCACCCAGGTGGGGATCATGGTACCAATAACGATACCCGCACCCGATACGATGATGGTTACGATGGTAATGATTGCTTCTTCACTAAGATGTGCCATTAGCAATCTCCTTTCTGTTTTTCTTTCTAAGATTTCTTTTTTCACGCCGTTTGGCGGCTTTTTCTTCTTTTACTTTTTGATCTTCTTCGTTGATTTCAACCGCGGAAGAGATAAACAAGGCTGCCAGTGTGGTAATGACATAAGCCTGTAAAACGCCCGAAATACCCGTAATGGCTACCGCGGCAACGGGTAAAACCATGGGAATCAGGGAAAAAACAATTGCCACAATCATGTCGCCACTCATAATATTTCCGAACAAACGTAAGGAAAGGGACAGCGTGCGACTCAGCTGCCCAATCAACTCGATAGGGAACATGAAGATGGGACTGGCAAATTCTTTAAGATACTTCCATAATCCTTTTTTGCGCGCGCCATAAATATGCACCGAAAAAACCACAATCAATGCCAAACTAATCGTGGTGTTAATATCACTTGTGGGCGACTTCATTCCAGGCACAATCGAGATGATATTGGAAATAAGCACAGAAATCATCAAACTACCCAAAACAGGAATATAGGGATGAAGATCGTCTACGTCCATAGCATCGTCAACAACACCAATCACCAGTTCCAGGATATGCTCCAACAGATTTGGCTTTAACAATTTCAATAAAAGCACGATGGCGATAATCACGCCCATGGTAATCCAGGTGTAAATCACCGTATCGCTGATGGGCATTCCCAGAAGTATCAGGTCTTTATGCTCAAGCATTCTGTTCTAAGTCCTCCTCCGCAACTTGTGTTTGGCTTGGGGCAGTTTCAGTTTTTTTGGCACGCACATGATAGTAAATCGCCAATACCCAGGTAGCCACGGTTAAAGCCACTACGAAAGTGATCGCGTAGCGAAAATTCCAACGCAAGGCGAGATAAAGAAGAACCGCGATAACAAGCAAACGCGCTATTCGCCCGATAGTAATGGGTGCCACTGCCTTTTTCGCGTTGGGATCGTGGGGGTCTATCTTGCTTATTTGCCTGGTGAGCATGCTAAAAGTCATAATCGCGCTGGCAAAGCCCAAAACCACCCACAGGGCATAACTAAGAATCGAAATAACGGCGGGTGATAGCACGTCGCTCCTCCTCTCTGCGTTTGGCTTCAGCCTCTTTTCGTTTGGCTTCTTCGTCGCGGCGCATGATATGCATTTCGTGGCTCACATAACGCACAATCGATGTGACCGAAGCAAACAAACCTACTCCCAGTAAAATCAAAGTCCAGCGCACGCCCGTGCCCTTGCTGCGGTCGATAAAAAAGCCAATAACTGGACCGATGACAATTGGCAAAGCAATCTCCCAACCGATGGTCGTTGCACGCAAATCACGGCTCGAAAACAAACGCTTTCGTCGTGTTTCGGGGTCTGCCTGACCTGGCAGAATAATCCTGGGTGCCTCTTTTTGTTCCATCTTATTTCGTCGTTAGTATACTCACCACGTTATCGGCGACACTTAAAATGCCACTGCTGATGTGTTTTGTCAATTGCTCTTCGCCAATGGTGTAGCGCGCTTCACCTTCCACGGTAGCAGCAACCAAATGGGTATGGCCAGGCAAGATACCCAGCCAGCCACCATCGGAAAGTAAGACATTAAACGTGCTCACATTTTCCAACACAAGCGGACTGCCTGCCATGCTGTGTATTTCCACGCGCATCACCTTGTCTTTAGGCTTCTGACTCATCTTCCAGTCCTAAAGTTTCTTCATCTTCAACCAAAACACTTGCCTCAAGAGCTTCAGCTTGTTTAAGAACATCCGCGATCGTGCCTGTCATGTAAAAAGCCTGCTCAGGTACATCATCCAGTTCGCCGCTCAGAATGCGCTTGAAACCTTCGATTGTTTCTTCCAATGGCACGAACGCGCCCGGTTTGCCGGAGAACTCCTCAGCCACAATAAAGGGCTGCGTGAGAAAACGCTGTACCCGTCGCGCGCGAATGACGATTTGCTGATCGCTAAGCGACAGCTCTTCCATGCCCAAAATCGCGATCAGGTCCTGAAGCTCCTCATAGCGCGCTAAAGTGGATTTCACTTGCATGGCCACGCGATAATGCTCCGCGCCAACATATTCCGGCGTCAGAAGGTTCGAACTGGATTGCAAGGGGTCAATCGCCGGATAAAGCCCCAGGGCGACCAAACGTCTTGAAAGCACCGTGGTGGCATCCAAATGTGAGAAAGTCGCTGCTACTGCCGGGTCGGTAACGTCATCAGCCGGGATATACACCGCCTGAACTGACGTGATACTGCCATTGCTGGTTGAGGTAATGCGTTCCTGCAGGACTCCCATCTCTGAATCCAGCGTGCTTTGATAACCCATTTCGCTGGGTAGTCGCCCCAATAAGGCGGAAACTTCTGAGCCTGCCTGAATGAAGCGGTAAATATTGTCAATAAAAATTAAAACCGGACGTTGCTCTTCATCGCGGAAGTACTCCGCCATGGTCAAGGCTGTATAGGGGATGCGCAAACGCGCGCCGGGTGGCTCGTTCATCTGCCCAAAAGCGAGAATGGTTGAATCCATCAAGCCCGAGCGGTTCATGTCCAGCCACATATCGTTGCCTTCGCGGCTGCGCTCACCGACACCGGCAAACAGCACGATACCGGATGATTTGGTGATGGTGTTATTCATCAGCTCAAGCATCAATACGGTTTTGCCAACGCCCGCGCCACCGAACAAACCCACCTTGCCACCCTTAGGATAAGGTGTCAGCAGGTCAATCGCCTTGATGCCGGTAATAATCATGCTCTTTGAAATAACCTGGTCTTTGATATCAGGCGGTTTGCGATGAATGGGCATCGTTTTTTCGGGGATAATTTCGCCTAAACCGTCAATCGGTTTGCCCAGCACATTGAACAAACGCCCAAGTGTTTGTCTGCCAACGGGCACCTGAATGGACGTATCAAGGTCAATGACCGGTAACCCGCGCCGCAAACCCGCCGTGCTGCCCATGGCGATGGCACGCACCACATTCGTGCCAACGTGTTCCTGGATCTCCAAAATCAAGGGCTCTTCATGCTGACGCTGCACCATTAAGGCGTTGTGAATAGATGGCAGCTTTCCAGCATCAAATTCCACATCAACCACAACACCGACTAAACGGACGATGACACCTATGTTTTTATGTTCAGTTAACTTTTTTTCCACGATTATTCCTAATTTAGGATAAAGACTATGCCAAAGGCAGTAGCTTTTTGAAATTATACCGAAAAAAACCTCGCTATCAATAAATTCGTACAGAATGATCCCATTTTAATCCCAGTAAAATGGCTTAAGCTTACTTAAATTGATGGAACACCGAGATTTATAGAGACATATCTACAAATAAAAAAGCGTATGGCGCGGATTCCCGTTATTTTACACAGAAAACGCCTTACGCTGTACGCTTTTTTATCTCTTTTAGCCGATTTGCCTCTTCCCCCTGCACCAGGCAGTTCCTGTCTAATCAAAAAAGCTATTATTTGCTTTTAATAGCATTAAATTTTTCCCTTATCCAGGCAACCCATTCTTGAGTATAGTCCTCAACGGGAATGTCACCATAATATGCATCCAGCAATTCCTTTACAGAACAACCCTTTTGATTGATGAGATAATTATGATAAGAAGCGCCCGCAAAATAGGCAAGTGGAGAGGATTCTGAACTGCGCGCCAAATCTTTTCTAAACATGTGTTCAACAGTTTCCCCTGTCTTATTGCAGTGAATCAACCAGACATATGCAAGACTATCAATATAAAGCGCGTAATCAAATTGACTTTCCCCTTTATCTAATGAAGCAAATTGTTCGTAACACTCCACCACCTTTTGACCTGCTTCTAATTCGTCCGCATACATCAAATCAGATTCGTCAAACTCTCCAGCTTTCAACCACATAAGGTTGTTGTAATAAGATCTATCTGGAATACCTCCCATTTCAAATATGTCTCGATGATCAAATATAAGATAGTCTGAAAGTAAAGTTGTAAGACCTTCACTTGCCATAGGCAAATTTGGACCATCTTCGCCAACTTTCCTCCCAAACATGACATGTACTAACTCATGCTCTACTGCTGTACTCCAGCCAAAATTCGATGAAAATATGACTTCTGATGGACCTGCTTGCGCAGACCGAGGAAAATAATAAACAGTATCTGTATCTGTGTAGGCCCTGATACCACTATCTATGACAGGAATGTCATGTTCATTCGCGAATTCAGAAACTTGTTTCGCTGTGTTTTGAATACGATTTACAAAACCATATAGCATAACCGGTGAATCTAAACCAGAAGCAGGTTCAACGTCGCGCAATCTGAAATAAATTTCAAAAGCTCCATCATCAACTTTTACGTCATAGCTTTCAATATCATAATAGCTCAAGCTGCCATTAAGAACTTCAGGATGGGCTTCTAAAAAGCTGTTGTTGGTGCCACTCCAGTCTTGAATCATGGCATAGATATCCAGTGTCGAACTGCCATTAAACAATGGCGGAATAGCATCTTCGCCATGCTTTTCAACGATATAACGCACAAAGGAACCTGCCAGGGCAATCGCATTATCCCGTTCTTCCTCTGTTACATAAGGCGGTTTAAAACTAAGCCCGGTGAGATAAAGTTTTTCGGTGTCTTCCATCAAACTTAAATCAACTATTTTCGGCTCAGCAAAGAGATAATCCGCCACACCATAACTTAACCAGGGTTCACTTTGCGTCAAGAACGCTCTCAGGATGAACTTATCCACATCGCCTTGTTTAACCATACTGTAGGGGATTCTGGCATGCTGCTTATAAATACCCGGCTCGTCAGTATAGCCCACAAACACGATTTCAGGTTTTTCATATAGCTGAATGGAAAAGGTCTTCAAGAACTCAACCACTTTGGTGTAAAGGCCTTCATAAAGCGCTTCGATTTCAGCAGTACCGAAATCATCGTTAATCTCAAAAGCAAAACGCGCGAAGCTGTTATCCGCTATTAGCGCGTCAAACATGCGGCTGTTCGCTTCAGTACGGCCTTGTTTAGACGCTTCAAGTGGCGCGACCTGGCTAAAGTCAAAAACAAGGGGTTTTAATTCGTTTTGCTCAGATTCTTCAAGCACGGAGCTATCTTCTTGATTTTTTTCAGCGGAGATGGCAGTTTCTAACGGGATTTCGGGGACATCAGAAACAGGTTTGCTAACACAAGCTGAGATGGTGCCAAAGATCAACAGGAACACCATGCAAATTGAAAACAGGCGGCTCATCAATTGAAAGCGGCTCTTTTGTTTCATGTAATTTTCTCCTTTTTCATCATCATAGGTATTAATGATTTCATTCAGGAAAAGCAGATACTTATGGATGTATTATTAATATAGACCGTGTGAGGCAGATAATAACTTCCCCACTCGAACAAATTGCTCCATTTACATTATAACGTCAAATGAATGATTTGGCGACTCAATAAACATCATTGTTTATACACCCCCCGGCACGAAAAGTGCAACATAAGGAGCGACAACAGATTAAGGACAACGTATGAGCATACCCAGCACAGAATTTACACCTGACCGATTGCGAACCCAGCCCCAGGGGCATATCAGAAACTATCTTGGCAAAGCTAACGACCAGGAAAGGCAAAGCTTTCTTGAGGTTTTAAGTCACCGCGCTGCCATCAAACCGCTGAGTTTCATCCTGCAAGTGGGTTTGAGCCTGCTTCTGTTTGTTTTAGCGCTTGTTTATAACAAGCCCTTGCTACTGATGGTCGCTGCTCTGATTGTGCCTGCTCATAACGCTCTCCTTAGCCTCTCGCTTGCCCCTGGCACCAGATCTGTGGCACGCGCTGGCGGAGCCATTCTCGCCCTCGTCTTGATGGCGGCTGCCTTTTTTGGCGGCGGCTATCTGGCACACGAACTTTACACCCAGGAAATCAGTGCAGACACTATCCCATTTAGCTTTCTCTTGAATGACAGCTGGCTCGAGTGGCTCATTCTCCTCTTATCAGCCATCTTTACCGCGTACTGGTTCACATCCAACTCCAATTTATCGCGTTTAAGCGCGATTGTTTTCAATGTGCTGATTTTTGTGCAAATGCTTTTAGCCGGCTGGCAGTTTGCCAGAGTCGGGTTTGAAGCCGCATTCCCCACCCTGATATTATCCGTACTGCGTTTACTTTGTGTCGTTGTTTTGATGATCATCGTTTTATGGTCGCTCAGGATTAAAATAAACGGCCTGGCAGGCTGGTTGATTTTTGTTGGCCTTTTGCTTTTACTGGGCGCTGCGGCATTTTTCTGCTATGGAAACAAGATCCCTGTGGTGATTGAGGAACCCGAAGAGTATCAGGAAGTCCAGGTGACACCCGCGCTGACATTGGAAACAACGGTTGAGGCGACATTCACACCGACGCCAACCGCCACAAAACAGCCAGAACCCAGCCCAACGCCCCCGCCCACCAACACACCCCAACCCAGCCCAACGCCTCTGCCGCTTCAGGGTCGGGTTACCTCAACCACCGGACTATATTGCCGAAACGAACCCGGTGGCGCGCAGATTATTGGCGTTTTGGCATACCAGTCAATCGTCCAGCTAACCGGCAACGAAGTGGAGCTCAATAACCGAACCTGGCAGGAACTTCAAACCGATGCGGGTTTGACCTGTTGGGTGGATGACGCGTTCCTTGAAATCATCCAACCATAAGCTTTCTCGATTTTTACAGATAGCTTTAAGTAAGAAGGTAACTTAGGACTGAATTAAGTCAATGTTGTGGATTGAGGCGTTAATCATCTGATCCCCTTCACAGATAACGACAACTGATGGGCTTTGCAAGCCGCTGGCGAATACCATCTCTTCTGATGGTAGATCCTTGACGATACCCACCATACCGGTATAAGGCTCCCCCCTCAAACGGACTTTAACACCGGGTACTAACTTTGCTTCCTCTTTATAAAGCCCCAAATCAGCAATTTTCTCTTTAGGCAGAATCAGAAGTGGGTTTTCTCTTGGACCAATGGTATTTTCCTGAGCCACGATGTAAACGGTTTGACCTGACATACTTTCAATCAGTTCCAAACTTGCCACATCCATCCCCACCTCGCCAAAGCCCAATAAACTCAACACTGCTACACCACTTTCGCGCGTGGATTTGAGCTGTTCCGGGCTTAAGCCAGGCAACACAAGACCTGCCGGTTTTAAGCGCAAAACACGTCTTAACTGCCCGGCAGTGGCAACCCTTTTGAAGACGATGATTTTGTCTTTTACCAGCGCGCTGGCAATTCCCAAACCCTTCTTTTCAAGCTCTTCCCAAAAGATGAGTTCACCCTGGGCGTTTTTTCCATTTCCCCAGGCCGCTTCAACAACCGAGCCGGTCAAAGTGATTACCGCGCCACGACCATCAATCAGTTCCGCTACCATGCCAGGCATTGGCGCGAAAACCTGCATTTTCTCTTGCCCCAGGGCTAAGGTAATCCGCCCTTCGCGCAAAGAGACAAGCTTGCCATCCCCAGGCGACCGGAACAGTTGGGTGATAAAGCCATCTTTTTGAGCTAAGACATCGCCTTTGGCAATCACATCACCCACGAGACGTTTAATCATCGTTTCAGCTTCTTCTGGGCTGACATTGAAGTGGTTGGGGATGTCAATCATCTCAAAGCGCGCGGGTAAAGTCGTTTCCGCGATCAGGTCGGCAAACTCAATATGTTCTCCAGCACGCACTTTAATATTTCCAAGCACTGGCAAACAGACCTGCCGTGTTATCGTTTGATTGTGCCCTATGATAACCCGTCGCATCTCAGACTCCCAAACCCCATAACCAATCGCGCCAGGTTTTCGCGCGGGCTTCGGCATTATCGAGCAAATTCAGAGGTCTACCGCGCCCATCAACGACCAGTCCTTGCTCCGTTTGAGCGACAGTAATCCATCCACCCAGTCCGATCATACCCATACCTACATCACTTGACCGTGTTGGGGCTAAGTAGACGCGCGCACCATCACCACCCGCGGTGTCGATTTTACACAATTGACCGCGGTCAACCCGGTAATAACTGCGATTTTCCTCACTCTTGGTTTCGATTTCGAGCTCAAGCAAGACCTGATCTTCATAATTGAGGTTCTCGATCGCCACTACGGACGCCAAATTGCGAAAACTCTCTAACTCAAGCATTTGCACGGCCAAAAGCGGTTCAGACTCCGCCAATGTGCCCAAAGCGCGTAGCATGTGGTTTTCGTCCACCGCGATTGTGCTGATACCATGCGGCAGAATGCTGTCCAAAGCGATGGAAAGGATTTGGTGCGCCTTGAGATGCTCAGTAAAACGGGAGCCGCTCAGGATAATCGGGTCACAGGCTTCGCTAAACCCAGCCAGCGCGTCATACTGGAGGGTGGGATAAATCGCTTTCATCGCGCCCAAGGCCTGCCATACATTCGCGCGCGACCAGGCTTGTTCAATGGCAAAGTCAGAAATGGTCAGCCCTAAATACTCCGGGAAAAGTTTTTTATTGTGCAGGTAAGTGGCAACTTCGTTGATTGACAGTGGCTGGGAGCAAAAGTCCCGTGTTTTTTGAATAGACCCATCATCCACATGATGAGCCTTGCCCACACACATGAGTTGCTTTTTATCCGCCAGAACCAGGGTTGTTTTAGCCACGCTCTGGTCGACAAGCAAAACCGATTTGTCCGTTGTAGACAGTCTGGCAATAAAGCGCGCCAGACGCCCCATCGCGAAACTGGCAGGCAAAAGTGGCGCTTTGAGCTGGGCTTGTAAATCCTGCAGTTGAGGATATTGTTGCAGACGCACCCGCTCATAAGCCCGCAACATCGCTTTCCACGCCACGCTGAGGTCTTCAATGCCCGCGGGGTTTTGTAAATTTGGCGCCAGGTGAAAATCATCCCCCGCCTCAATTTCAATGCGCGCGTAATCAGCCAGAATTTGGTTGCCCGCGTAAACAATTTGCGGCTGAATAGACTTGGGCATGAGGTGATAAAACAAACGTGTGTTCTCAATCGCGCCACGCAAGGCACGGCTGGCGCCTTCCTGAGAGCCACCCGCGATAGTCAAAAGGTCAATATTGGCTTCGCTCAAAGCCTGCAACTGCTGGCTTTGGCTTTGTGGCGCTTGCAGGTTGATTTCCAGGATAACTTCAGCGTCAAAAAGACTGACCAACCGGCGCAATGAGGACATGGAGTAAGCTTCTGAAATGCCAATAAGGCCCACATTTACCGGTTTTCCACCCGAGAAGCTGAAACCAACCGCGCTGACCCCTTCCTGTTCTGATTGCCCGGCATGCGCTAAATTGCCTTCTTTGTTTAAAAGCGCGACCCCATATTTCGCTTCAAGCTCACGCATTGAAGCCTGGAAAGCGGGGATGAGAGCCTTGGGGTCAGCCAAATCAAAGGGCCGATGAATCTGTCCGATAAAAGCATATATCCCAGCCTGTTTTTCAAATAACAGGCTGTGGATGGTTGTATCGCTGATATCTACACTTAAACAATAACGCATTTGTAGCTTTATCCTGTCAGCAAGGTGCTAAAAAATTCAACAATCGTGCTCAAATTGCTTATTAAGGCAATCAGCGCGGAACTGAGAATGCCCACAAACAAAGCGCCAAAGGTAATACCCAAAAAGACCTGACCAAGTTTGGAAAGCCCCACCAAAACGGGCGTTTTGCTTTCTTTCAGTTTCATCTTGTTCTGGCGTTCTCTGAAAAAACAGAGCACCGCCACCACGCCAATAAGAATGGCAATAGCTTCGACCATGCCCCACCAGTGGATGGCGCTCGAATCAGCGACAAGCCCAGGCGAGAACCAGTAAAAGATGCTGAGGATTTGTGGAGCTAATGTGCCCCGACTGATGCCCATCAATGCCATGGCTGCCATCACCCCTGTTAGAAAAGCCAGCGGAATCCTGCCCATCCGGCTGCCACGCTTGAAAAACATCATGATCAGTAGAACGGACAAGACCAAAGGCACCAATGCCAAATAAAAAGCCTGCGTGCCTGCCTGGGTTAAGGGTCTAACCAGCATGGGCAAGATGACCGAGCGGATAATCAAGAGCGTCGCGAAGCCGGCGCTAACACCCACTAAGAGGTATAGCGCGATGCCAAAAAAGACATTGTCTTTAATCAGGTAACTAAAAACCATGACCGTTAAAGTCAGACCGACGATGCCTAAAATCAAATCGGATGGGCTCATGCTTGCCCTCCGTCTTCTGTCTTAGGCTGCTCATCGCGTACCCGTCTTAGTGATATGCCCAGAATTAACAACAAAACCATCGAAAGCAAACCAACGTGATAAACACTTGGATTGATACCAGCCATCAGGTTTGCCTCTTCAAGCCCACCCACACCAGTCAAATAAGCGAGAATCTGACCACTGGCAAAATAAGGCTGAATAGCGACTGCCTCTTTTTGACTGATAATCGCCAAGGTGTTCAAAGAGCGATAATTGGGAGCGACCTGTTCAAGCCAGCCACGAACGGTAAAGGAAGAATCGGTCAGGAGTAAAACGTAATCAAAATCTTCAAGATTTGGCATTTCATCCTTTGGCGCTTTTTTCGCGTCCACTTCCGCGTCAGACTTTGGATTTAAGGCCATATCAAGCATCGCGAACTGCCCGCCTGGCACATAAACAGGGGCTGAGTAGTCTTCAAGTTTGGCCTGCTGATACAAGCTCTCTGCCAGCCATAAGCCATCCATACGCAGGGTAATCGCTTGCCAGGATAAACCCTGACTGTCCAATTGCTGCAAAACCGGCGCGGCGAGAGCTTCAAGCTCAGGCGCGCTGGCGGCGGAATACGACATCACCAGTAAGAGTTTTTCGTCTTTGTCTGTCGTGTCGAGATGCCTGCTAAAACGCTCTTGCGGCACGCTGACAGTGGCTTTGGCACTCGAATGCCTGGGAATGAAAATAATCGATAATAACAAAATGATGATTAATGCCAAGCCGATGATTAAGCGCGAATAATCCTTTTTCTGAACTTTTTCCTCATTCTTGCCCGGCAGAGGACGCCCTTCCTCGCTCAACAAGGTTTTCAGGAGGGCGACTTTTTCATGTTGACCTCTTAAGATTACCAAATCCTGCAAAATGGCTTCGCGGTCAGCGTCCAGGGCTCTTTTGGCTATGGCAGGAAGGTCCTCGTCACTTTCATCTGGCGAAACTTCGGTGACCTGGGTATCAAAGACCTCATCCGGGTTTAATTTAACGTCTCCGACAATCACAAAGCCCGTTTCTTCACTCAAAGGCTTTTCGGATGGCTTTGCTTGCGCCTCTTCTTGCCTTGGCATGTCAGTACTTTCTAAATCCAGGTCATCTTCGGGAATGTTGTGCTCGATTTCCGGCTCGTCCGGCTCATCTGGCTCGTCTTCGTCATCTTCGGGTACTTCATCCAGCTCTTTATTTTCCAAGACCTTAAGCGGAACATAATCATCGCCAAGCCCTTTTCGGCGCAGTTCTTCAAGCGCTTCTTCGGTCCACTCATCATCTGGATTGAATAAATCTTCGCCACCTTCATCCTCAGGGTGTAAAGCGCGTATGCGGCGCAGCCATTCGGGCACGCCCTGCTCATCTTTCGGACTGGGTTTCAAGCGTTCAGCCTGTTTGGCTTTTTTAAGCTCGGCTTTTTCGCGCAGGTCATCCAACCAGACCTGATATTGACTTTCAGCGTCACTTTTTGTGTCATCTTCAAGCCGCTCTTGCATGGTATTCAGGCTCTTGGTCAGCCTGCCGGTGGCGTCCTCTTCAGCCTGCGCGCGCTGGCGAACCCGTTTAAGCCATTCTGGTGTGTCGGATTCCGTTTCTTGCGTTTCCGAATTGTCTTCGTCTTTATCAGTAGTGTCATCCTCAATCAACTGCGGTGCTGATTGCATTTCTTCCAGGATAAAAGGTAGGGTTGCCACATCTTCTTCTGGCGTGTTTTCCGGCAGATCAATTTCTCCATCAAAGCTGAACATCGCCTCAAGCGCGGTGCCGCAATGCACACAATGGGTCATGTATGCCAGATTTTCCTTGCCACATTTTGGGCATTTTTGCATGCTTAAGCCATCAGTCATCATAAGTCCTTTCTACGCCGGTCAAAACACGCACCCCCATCAAAATCGCGCCCAACGCCACGCCAATCAACAACCCCCGCGCGCCAATCATCGGTAAGCCCTCAATGACATGAATGACACGCTGCAAAGGTGGAAAATCAATCGCTTGCAGGAAACCCAAGCCCAAAAATAAAAAGACCATCGCGCTAATGGCAAAAGAAATCGTGAGCGCGTTCCATCCACGCTCATAGAAGAACTTGATGCCCAAACTCGCCATCACAATCGCCACCAAGCCCAAAAGCGCGGTCTCAAGCGGACGAATAATGCCGGCAATCCATTTCAAAAAAGTGGGGTTCTCCACCCCGAACAAAAAGCCCGCGATGAGCGTGAACAAAAAAGCCAAGACAGCCACCAGACTATAAATAAAGCCTTGTCTTCCCATGGTAATGTAGCCAATATGCGTAAAAAGCAAGCGCGCCAGCACGACCAGGAGCGCCACACTTGAGAGCACAATCGCCCAATTCAGCACCACACTCACCCAGCCACCGAGATCCTCCCGGAAGAAAATGCCCGCCATCACAAAAAACGCGGTTACGGTTGCCACGATTAAAGGCACAATCTTCTTCATGGCAAAACCCCCAAGAATTGCAACAGAATTGCTACAAGCAGGCCCGCTATAATCAAACCTCGCGCGATTTTAAGGCAGATGAGCGTTGCCTTAAGCCCCGCTTTTTCACGCGGACGGGTGGATTGACTCATAAAAGTTTCTTCGCCCAACGCGCTTTGTGGGTCAATAAAGTGCGCCGCGGCCTGTCCGGAAAGTGAACTGCTCGCCATAATCGCGTCCAGTCCATGACGTTTGGCAGCGTCAAGTGCCAGAATAAGCTCTGGGCTCAGCTCGCCTTGCATCAGCAAGGCGCTCAGGTTTGGCCGGCTCAATTCCGGGATGAGTCCCGCCAAATACGCGTAACTGCCAATCCCCGCCAGACCACTGCTGTCAAGCTTATAAAGCTCCGGCATATCTGCGCTGTGATAAATGCTGGCGTTTAATTGTTGGCTAAGTGCCACCAAATTGCCATCGCCCGCCACCGTTTTGGGTGGCAGGTCGCTGTGCAGACTGTGCCGAAAAACGTGCGCCTGGGTCTGCAAACCCGCCAGTCCAGCCAGTGAACCTACCTGCGCGCCGGCACCTTCGCTTGTGCCAACCAGCACGCCCTCACCGCGTTCTGAACTGCGGTGCAGGATGGCATCCAGGCGGGTGTTTTCTTTGGCTGAGGCTTTATTTTGCGCCGCTTTTGCGCGCGCGATGAAATAGCTGATGATAAAGATAAGAAACAAACCGGCCAAAGTGCCGTAGGCAAGCCAGTCATTCAGACTTAATTCAGGCATTTCGCCCCCGTTGCTTTAGATATACACCGCATTGCATATCCGGTTTTTCCATGGATAAAGTATAGCATGATTATGCCTGGCTACACAAAAATATTTCCGTAATGTAAAATATGGGTACTGCTATTTAACTTTGCTCATCATCGCTTGCAGGCGACGCGTCATACCCCCCGTATGATTCCCACAAACGCGGACTGCGACTCTGCACAACTCGCAAGTAATCCTCATAACTCACGCTCGTGTCCCATGCGCCCACGCGTTCACCTTCATGTCGATTAACGCCGGCATAAGTCAGGCTGGAATCCTCATAACGCTTAAACTTCCAAATAGCATCATTCATCAACGGACCATTAAACACACCCAACGACACCAACAAATCAAAATCATTCACGCCCAAGCCCGTAACACGTCTAAACAAGCCTGTTTCGACATTGCGGATGATTTCTTTTAAACTATGTTCCCGGTAGTCGGTCAGATACATAAAAATGGGTAAGCGTGTGGCTAACTTGATTAACTTCTCTTGAATTTGCTTGCGCAAACTCTTAAATTCCTTTTCTTCCTCTGAAAGCTCCTTACGTTGCGCTTTGCTGAGTGTGTCTCCCTGTTCTTTTTTAGCCTTCTTTACCGCTTCAGATTTGTTAATAATCGTCTCAATATCCTGATTAAGGCTCCTAAAACCTTCAATGCGCATCAAGGCATCCATCGCCTCCTGATTAGCCATTAGCCTGCCTAGAGTTAAATTATCCACGTTCACCAAAAGCGCGCTTTCCCAACGCCTGGCCAGCAAGGTTGCCGTTGTACCTGAAAGCGCCATATCCAGCACCCCAGCAGCATCAATGCGTTTCATCGTACTGCCGTCATACGCCAAAATGGGCAAAAAGCGAATAAACTCCCCAACTTTCACTTCCGGATTGCTCTCTTCAACATTCAACTGCACGCTGTAATCCGCAATCTGTTTCAAAGCGCGGTCAATGGCAAAGTCAAAAACATAACAAACTTCTTTAATAATCTCGCTTTTACCATCTTCAGCTTTAATCACCCACGGACTTTGTACACGAAAAGCGGCCTGAAAATACGTTTCCGGGCTTTTCAGATTCCGCAACATAAAGATGCCCGTCCAGGGCCTTATCGTCACGCCAGTGGTCAGCTTGCCACAACTCAGTGTAATGGTTTTGCTTTCCAGCGGATTAGCCATTGACTTCTTAACCGGTTCAACCGCTGCCAGACCTACCCCCGCGCGGGTGCCAGCTGCCACATTCACAGTGTAATCATGATAAAAGATGTTCTGGCGTTGTTTCAGCAAATTAGCCATCGCGTAGCACGCGCTCACATTCGGCATAAACCACAAAGTGTGTGTAAGAACGCTCAACAAACGACTGTCCGAATACGGCAAGGCCGGTTTGCCCCAACCAAGTTTCAGGTCATCCGTCGCGGCTGGCATATAAGCACCCCGAATCAAGTCCAGCCACTTTTGAACGTAATCCTCATACACAAAGCGCGCGTTTTCATACTCACCCTCAGCAGAAAAGAAAACGTTCAGGTCAAACTCATTAAACTCACCTTCTTCGGCAACACGTGTAATTTCAGCGGGCAAACGATAAGTCATCAGCACCATTTGCGGCAAACTGGCATAAGGGTTGTCAGGACGATTGCCCCAGTCCTCTTTCGCGCTTTGCTCGTCCGAATAGGTCCAGCTAAAAATCTGCTCTTCAATAAACTCACCCGAACCCAAAGCCCTAAAGGGTGTACCGGATAGAAACAGATAGTGGTAACTGGTTATCGGCAAAAAACTTTCGTCCATCGCGTTGCCGGCTTCGTCTTTTTGGTAAGCTTCGCTGTCAAAATCGACATCATCTTCATCCTGGACCGCGAAAAGTTTGCGGGCGTTATCGCGCCAAGCACCAAAGTGGTACTCGTCAAAAATGACCAAATCCCAGTTGGTGGTGTGCACCCATTCATTTTTGGCTTTGATTCTTCCACCTGCTTCAGTCCCTAAATAATCCTGAAACGAACCAAAACACACAATCGGACGGCTTAAATCAGCCTTCTCATATGTGAGTTCAGTCGTTCGGCTGATAAACTGCCAGCCCTCAAAGTCAACATGGTGTAACAAATCTTCTTCCCAGGCGCTTTCCACCGCAGGTTTAAAGGTTAAGACCAAAATCTTTTTCATCTCCATTTTTTTGGACAACTGATAAGCCGCGAAGGTTTTACCAAAGCGCATTTTGGCGTTCCAAAGAAATTTTGGCGACGCACTGGTTGATGAATCTTCCCAGACGGACTGAAAGTACGCCATTGTTTTACGCACAGCGGCTTCCTGTTCAGGGCGCATTGAAAAATCAAGGCTGCGCATTTCCAGGTTTTCTTTACGGTCCCGCACACTGATATAAGCCGCCTTGAGTTGCTCCACACTGATGCTGAACCATTCACCTGCTTCGTGTTGCATTTGCATGCGGTGTAAAGCAGCAAAAACATCATGATCATTAAAACCCGTGCCATCATTACGCATGGCAGGCTCTTCAAAAACGATGGTGTAAGGTTTTGTTCCGGGACGCACCACAGGATACTGTTCCGCTACACGTTCCTCTGCAGTCCGGGTGGTGTAACCAATCTTTAGCATACCCGCATAAGCGGGATTGTTATCCGTGTAGGCATAAATAACCGGTTTTGATTTGGATCGCTCGGGAAATAATTCGGTGCTCATTTTAACTTTCTTCCAGATCCATGGGTTTAATCATTGATTCAATGAAATCAATTTCATCTTCTGTCAGCTCATATTTGGCATAAAGTTCTTCATCTGTCCATATTTTTCCCCATGATTGTTGAGGCACATATTGAAAAACACCTCTTGATAAATTAATTGATGACATTGAAATCAAGGTCAACAAGCGAACAAACTTTGTGGTTAGATAATTAAGCAAGTTTTTTGCTTCCAACTTGTTTGAGAAAGAACCAATAACAAAATAAGAATGCGTGCATACTTCCCCAGGCTCAAGTACTTTTATTGAAGAAGTCAATACTCGATACCTGCCATCGGAACCTGGTTCGCCAGCATGCTCGGAGCTCGTTTTACTCACTAAAACTTTGTACACATCTATTAAATCCAAACCGCTAGAAACTTCAGATCTAGAAATATATGAGACACCTTCGCTTGAATGCAACTTTAAATCGCCATCTTTCTCTGTTGAAACACCTCGGTAATCAGTAGATAAACCGAACGGAAATAGAGGGCTTGCTAACTCTGACAATGGTGGTTCTCCAATTGATTTAATTTTCCTAATTATTTCGACAGCTTCATTGTAGCGAATAAAAACCCCATGCTCGCTGAGATTTCTTACCATTTCAAATGTCTTACCGCCTCGATTAGAAACAAATTTGCAGAGGCCATCATGCCCTCTCTCTCTTAGAAAGTAGCAGACACCTCCACTAATACTCGATTGAGGAAAGCAATCTTTAGCATTAATAAAATCTACTAGAACTGATATGCTTTTATCATTAAGCATTTTATCTCTAAAGCCATCCAGTCCCATACCTCCCGCAAACCAGCGTGATGGAATAATCATCGAGAGATATCGAGGATTCAATTTTATAGCTTGTTCAATAAACAATGGATAAATCGGCTTAGCTTGACGACCAGCACCACCTGTACTCAAGTGATATGGTGGATTTCCAATGATAACGTCAAATCTCATATTAAATAACTCCTCAGGATTATCGCGGTGAATAAAGGCATAAGCGTGGCTTTCCAGTTCCGGGTCGCGGTCATATTCATTCTGAGATGCGCCACAATACTGACAGCGCCCATCTTTCCAGACATGGCGAATATTCTTATAATAAATATTGCCATTCGCCCGCTCTTTGGGGAACTGACTCACCGAATACCGCCCACTGGGATACTTGGTGCAATACAAACTGCGCTTGGTGAGTAAATCAGTCAGTTCAGTGATGGCAACACCATAAAGCTGTTTTTGATAAATGTGGTCAATCCGCTCTTGTAAATCGGGGATTTGGCTTTCAAGCCCTTTTAGCAGACGTTTGGCAATTTCGCGCAGAAAAACGCCGCTTTTCGTGGCTGGGTCCAGAAATTTTGCCTCGGGATCGCTCCATAGCTCCTCTGGCAGTAAATCCAGCATTTGCCTGGCAACTTTAGGCGGGGTAAAAATTTCATCACTGCTCAGGCTCGCCAGACAGTCCAGCACATCAGGACTATGAAGAATTTGATGGTTCATATCAAACATGGTGCACCTCGCGGTAATCCATCAGCGGAAATTCACGGAAAGGCTGTGGAATATACTGCCCCAGGTCGGCATCATATTCCCAGCCATCCATAAATATCGTCATTTGCTGTTCGCTAGCATCCAAAAGCTGGCTGAGATGAAAATCGCGACGTTGAACCAAATTGCCCGTCACCAGGGACCATTCCGAAAAAGCAATCGGCTCACCTTTGGCATCTTTGAGTGTCAGCGCGTCGCCACATAAAATGTTCCGTTCCAGGACATAGCGCGCCGCCTGTCGAAAATCATCTGAGGCATCCTTTTTACAAACCCTGGTATAGGCTTGGTCTAAAATGCCAAAAAGGCGCGCGCGACATTCTTTGGCGTTGTCTTCAAGCAATTCCACGCCATAAATACTGCTAAGGGCGACAAAGGCGTAACGCTCAAAATCAGCTGGGTGTTTGCCATAGCGGGCTTTGACCACAGCAAGTTTCCGGCGCAAAATTTCTGCCAAGAAATTACCCGAGCCACAAGCCGGCTCAAAAAAACGACTTTCAATGCGCTCGGTTTCGTGTTTGACGAGGTCCAGCATGGCATTAACTTCCCGCTCGGCAGTAAAGACTTCGCCATGATCGGCGACTCGTTGTTTTGATTTAACCTGGTCGATGCCGTTTTCCATTCGCCTCCGATGCTTTCGTTTTTATAATTATACCCTGTGCTAAGGCAACTTTCGCAAAACAAAAAACTTGGTTCCATTCGCGGTGCGTTATAGGTTTAATATTTTCATCACCCCTTTAGCATAAAAATTGAACTCCGGGCAGGTTTTACCCAGAGTTCAGTAAAAGAGATTAGCCAGTTGGCACGAATGGATTAGACTGATGTCAGGAACAAGGCTGTCATAATCACCACGTCTTGCAGGAAGTGAATCAGCCAGGCCCAAAAGAAGCCCTTGGTTTCGTGAATACTTTTCGACAAAAACCAGCCGATAAATGCGGCCATAATCACGCCCGGTATCTTCCCGGGTGTTCCAAAATAATGAGCCACCCCAAAGACAACCGCCGACAGCGCCTTGGAAATATAGGGGTTGAGGTCGTGGTATTCCACGATACTGGCAAAGGTGTGACGGAAGGTGACTTCTTCAACAAAACTGTTTGTGAGGGCAAATAATACAATCACCAGAAAATTCACCAAACTAAGGCTTTGGATGACCCCTCTTCGGTAAACCTGAAAATAGATGACCACCGCTGTAACAACCGTGATAATGATGGCGACGGTTAAACCGCCTTTTTTCCAGCTATCCTTGTTGTTTTTCGTAATCCCGATCCACGGTTCTGGCATAACTTCGCCATCGATTCGTGTGATGTTTAAGAGTCGAACAGATTGAAACCTGGTTTGCAAGCCAGTAATTAAGATAAGCACAAAGCTCATGACAAGCGTAGTTGCCTGATAAGCAAACACTCTGTTGAGATAATTTGTTTCGAACCAGTTGACAGTGAAAAGCGAGTTGTTCATTAGATAAACAATGCCCGCTACCATTGATCCCACTACTAAAAGAGTGATGGCAAGATTGATATAAGCTTTTTTCATAGTGCTTCCTCGATTATTTTTATAGATTTTTTTAGCCACTCAACAGTGATCTCGTTTTGCATGATTCCATAATCCAAAGCGAGGTCAAATGAGAGATTATTGACTTTAGTTAAAACAGTTTCCTTTATTTCAGAATAATCCTGTCCTTGCGCGAGCAAGTCATTGAGAACATTTTGCAAATCTTCCAGCAGTGCCGGATAGTCGTCGCGATGACTGACAAACAACTTTAGCAAGAGTTCATCCCGGTATATAGTTGAATATTGATGATTTGCCAGCCATTCTGATAAGGCTTCCTTGCCCAAAGGTGTTATTTCGTAAACAGCCTTGTTTCTGCTTCCTTTTTCCGGCAATTTTTTAATGAGTTTTTCATCAGCAAGAACTTTCAAAGTCCGGTGAACGTTGCTGTAAGACTCATTCCAAAAGAAGCCGATATAGTCTTTCGCGAATTTTGCCAGATCGTATGCTGACATCTTTCTTATATTTAGCAAACCTAACAATGCAAATTTTGTAGACATAGTTTTCTCCTGTTGACCAAGATTCTAACCTATCTATTAGATACATCAAAGCCGATGTATAAGCTTTTCTTTTTTTATTTTTGCCTGACACAAATAAATGCTGGACGAATAGCTTAGCAGCAATTCTCATTTCACATGGGGCATGGTCAGGAGACCATCCCCGAACGCTGGTTTCTATCAGAAGTTCTTACTGAGAATTGCTGATATCTTAGATTTGCCCTTGACACCTTGAACAGTGTTCAGTATACTAAAATTGAACAACGTTCAAGACGGAGAAAACATGGAAGATAACAAGCAAACAAACCAGGATCTAAAGGAACAAATCATCAACGCGACCATCGCATTGATTGAGAATTCAGATGGCTTGATAGAAAATATCACTATCCGCGCCATCGCCCAAAAAGCGAATGTAGCCGTTGGACTTATCAACTACCATTTCGAATCGAAAAAGAACTTAATCGAAGTCTGCGTTCAGCGAATCATTTCGCACGTTATGGCAACTTTTCCCAAAAATGCAGAAGTGGAAGGCGCGCCCACCCCTGATGACGAACCCGAATCAGAGATGCCATCATTCACTGCCAGGGTTTTTGACTTTCTGTTAAATCATCCGGAGATTGCCAGGATATCCATACTTGCTGATTTCTCAGAACCAAACATCGCCAGTAACGCTTCTGTAAGTTACAGGGCTATTTTAAGAGGCTTGCCAGAGACAGAAGATAAAAAGTCGGAAAAAATCAGAAGGATAAAGGCTTTTATGCTTTTATCAACCATTCATTCCGCGTTTTTAAATCGCCAAATCAGTGCCGAACTTCTTCACTTGAACCTGAACAACAAGGACGATTACACCGACTTTCTCCGCCTGGTAACAGAAATTCTGAATATCACATAACTGATTTTGAAATAAACGCCATTGTCTAAACCGGCAAGAACAAAAAGGAGTAAGTAAAATGACAAAAGGAAAGGCAAGGAACAAAATGATGAAATGGTTTGCATTAGGGCTTTTAGCGGTCGTCGTCTTGTATTTTGCTATTCAAGGCATTCGCTGCATTTATGGATTTAATCAGGCGAAAAGCAAACTAAGCACTTATGATGTAAAAGTGGCAAATTTGTCCTATGGAGCCATGACTTACGTTGATGAAGGCGAAGGTGAAGTCATACTCTCTGTACATGGTCTTTTTGGCGGCTACGATCAGGCTTATGAGAATGTGATAGTTAGGAGCGGCAAAAACCGCGTGCTTGCCCCATCGCGCTTTGGCTATCTTGGTTCCGACGTCAAAGGCGAGGGTAGTCCCAAAGACCAGGCTGATGCTTATGTAGAATTGCTTGATCAACTGGGCATAAATCAAGTCTTTATTTTGGGCACATCCGCGGGTGGCACGCCTGCCATTCGCTTCGCGCTGGATTATCCGGAACGTGTCAAAGGCTTGATTTTATATTGTTCGGCGATGCCTGTAACTGAAAAACCGGAAAGCTTTATTGAATACCAGGCTCCGCCCGAACCGTTCTTGTCCGATTATGCCATGTATCTCATCAGCCCGCTGATGCCTCCATTATTGGGCATGCCCGCTTCAACAGTCACAATCATTCAACCCATCTCGGAAAGAAAAGTTGGCGCTATCTTAGACGGCAAACTAACCAACCCAGACATGGAAAGACATTTTGAAGACTATCCCATTGAAGAACTAAAGGTACCTGTCCTGATTCTGCATTCCGAAGACGACCCCATCGCCAGTTTCGAGAAAGTCAAAAACGCCCGGCACCGTTTTCCTGACCTTACCCTGGTCGCTTTCCCAGATGGCGGACACATGATGGTAGGCCACAGCCAAGAAATCGACCAGGCTCTCGATGATTTTCTCAATCGACATCAATAATATTGCACAAAAGTTGGGAACGTTGCAGATTGTTTATTAAAATGAATAGAGGCGGCTATCATAGCTTTCGCGCGGGTTAAAAACAAGAACTAACCAACTGAAAGGACATAAACATGGATCGAAAGTTTAAGATTATCTTAGCAGTAGGAATTGTTATTCTTTTCCTCGCAGTTGCTATTATTATTTTTGCGTACAGAAACATGAATTATGATATTCTGAACGAAGGCTTTTTGAAGAAAAAAGGCTTCAAGTTAGGTTTCACTGAACACATCGCAAAATTAGAGGATGGTTCAGAAATCTATTACTTAGAAGGCCCAAACAATGGCCCAAACCTGCTCTTACTTCACGGACAACAAGCCAGTTCTTACGATTACGCGAAAGTCTTACCGAGATTATCAGAAGAATTTCATGTTTTCGCCCTGGATTACTATGGACATGGACATTCCTCTAAAAACCCTGACAAATACAATGCAGTGGCGATAGGAAATGATATTGTTTGGTTCCTCGAAAATATCATCAAGGAAAAAACCTATATTTCCGGTCATTCTTCAGGAGCCTTGCTCGCGGCTTACGTTTCCGCCAAGGCGCCTGACTTTATTATCGCCACTGTATTGGAAGATGGTCCTTTCTTTTCAACACTGCCCGGCAAAGCAGAGAAAACCATTTCTTGGATAGGGTTCAAAAACATGTATGACTATCTCAATCAAAATGAGATAAAAAGCTTCATGGAATACTCCCTGGAACATGACTATATGCAGGCATTTTTCAACGCGAAAGACCCCGGGCTCTGGGACAAAATCATAAAAAATCCCGCCTTGCATTATTTAGATAAACATCCCGGGAGCGTACCCAAGATGTGGTTCTATCCACCGGAGTTGGGAATAAACTCAATTTACGCCCTGAATGCCAACTTACAGGATGGGACAAGCAACTATGATTTGAGATTCGGTGTGACTTTTTACGACTTTTCCTGGTTTGATGGCTATGAGCTGGAAGACATTTTGGAAAGCATCCAATCCCCCACCATTGTGATGCACGTAGCTCCCAACGACCTGACCGCTCCCGGTTATTATGATAAGAACGGCATTTTACTCGCCGCGATGGACGAAAAAGACGCTCAAAAAGTCGTTGATTTGATACCAAACAGCAAATATATAGGTGGTTTTAAATCTTCCCACGATATTCACGCTGACTTGCCTGATGCGTATATTGAGGTCTTGCTTGGTTTAAAGAAACAAATCGAATCAAATACTTTTCCTGAAAATTGACTGTTGGCAGGAGTTATCAATCCCAGCAGAAAAGCTGGGATTGATTAATAGGTATTTATATCAATATGCTGTCTAATTCTTTAAGCATTAATGGCGGATTAAACAACATATTTTCGCAATGCCCTTTTCCTTTAAAACACTTAATAACACTGTTTTTATAATGCTTCGAGATAAACTTTGCTGATTTTTTGGCAATTAATTCATTGAACTTTGTACCGTGAAAATAATAAAAACTGGTGTTTTGAGTATCCAAATCATTTGGCAGTTGATAATTTGCCACACCCTTTACGCAGTTTTGTATCGTGGTATCGGTCATAGCATCAAGCACTTTTAAAAAGTCGTCAAAGCCGCCTTCTGGATAAATATCTTTGGCCTGCAATAATGTCTTCTCGTCCCTTTCCTGTGTTTTATGGGTTATGTTCAAATAAAAATTAAGCATCATTTTTTCCACAAAACGATTAACAGGCACAAGTGGCGAACCGTCAAGGATTAGTTTTTCAATTTTCAATCGCCCACGCTGCCATAACGTCGCGGCGAACACACCGCCCATTGACATAGCATAAACAGCAAAGACATCTTCACCATACCTGGTAATGTACCAGCTTTCAAACGCTTTAGCTGTTTCAGAAAATGAAACGAAATCCTTTGTATGGTTCGGATAATGCCCGGGCAATACCGGAACAAGAACATGAAAATCATCCTTGTAATGATCTATATACTCATTCCATATTTGATAAGGCATTTGAAAACCGTGTATCAGAATGATTTTTCTTTTTGATGTGTCGCCAAATTCCAGGATTCCCATTTGTATATCCCTATTAACTTAATTAATTAAACCTTTTTATGGGATGCCTGATAACCGTTTTCATTTTTTCAGGTGCAGATTTTCTTGGGTCAGACAAATAAATTTCATGGTGTTTTCTGTTTTCGTTGAGGTCTGTTATATATCCGTTTTCTTCTAAAAACGCTTTCATAATCGCCACAGACGCAGGCTCATCATCATAGGGGCCAATGTGCATCATCTGAACACACAGTCCTTCATCAATCGTCAAATACTCCGCTCGCGAACAATCCATTTTCTTCTTTTTTGATGCCGTTTCTACTGCCCATGCGAAATCAGCCTCGGTTACGAAATCAGGCAGTCTAATCACTGAAACCCAATTAAATGTCGATTTGTCAGAATAATCAACTCCAACAACATTATCCTGCCACCAAAAACCCTCAAGTGGCGGAACGACATATTCATAAAATCCTTCGATTTTATAATCGCCTTTATAACTCATTTTTAAGGTGTAGGCTATCGCGTACAAGATGCCAACAGCATGTTGATACTCACCACCAACTTCGTTCGGGTTGCCTTTGCCACGAACCGCGATGTATTTCGCCCTGGGAACATCCACAATCTCTGGCTTGTTTTTAGGCATATAGAACTCTTTGTATTCTATCTTAAAATCAAATGCCATCTTTGTCTTCCGCCAATCATTACTTTCTAAATTCTTAAGATGTAGTCCAGCATAAGATTACACTTCTACAAGCACAACTTTCAGATAAAAAGGTTGCACAAAAAACCACAGTCTATGCCAAACAAGCAAGAACAGATAATTGGAATATAGCAACTAAACGCGGTTCTTTACAAAATCATCTATCAACTGATTGACAATCTCCGGCTGGTCGGTGTTGGAATTATGGCCAGCGTCTTTGATCCATTCAATGGGAATGCCCGTTTCCTTGTGCCAGGCTCTGTTGTACCTGATGAACAAGCCCAGCTTGTCTTTTTCGCCACAAATCAACAATGCCGGACATGGGATGTCGTAAGCAAAATCCGCCTCCATTGCTTCGCCAAGAATGCGCGTGCCATGTTCCATTACCTGAGTAAGCCGCTCTTCATTGCCCTTGTAGTCCTGCATCATTTCTTTCACTATTTGTCTGCCATATGCCGACTCCGCGAGGCCGATGGCTGACACATTGACTATCATCTCCCATGAGGCAGAAGGAGAGACGAAATTCATCTTTTTAATCATCCTAATTTCGCCGGGGGTCATGTATTTTTTGTGTGAAGGACCAGAATCAATTGCCACAAAGCCTTTTATTTTATCTGGATACAATTCCGCATAGGCTTGCCCCAGATAGCCACCAATGGAATGCCCTATGATAACTGGCTTGCTTATCTTTTCCTGTTCGAGTATTTCGTTTAGCCATCTTGCCTTGCCCATCATGTCGAAATTGAATTTGAAGGGCCATGAAGCACCATGCCCAGGCGCGTCCCATGCGAGAAGGTTGTATTTACCTTCAAAGAATTCAATTTGTTTGTTAAACAATCTGTGACTTAGGGTTAAGCCTGGGAGAAAAACCAGGGTAACCGCGTCTTCATCAATGATATTCACCCAATAATGGATGGCACCCGATGCTGTTTCGTAAGTTTTTTCTTTCATCTGAACACCTCTGAGAAGCTACTTTTCTAATAATTGATTTTTGCGATTGGCGTTATTCTTATTATACTTCCTGCGGGCATGACTTTCGCCTAAGAAAACACGCAACAAATGTAAATAATTCATAAAACAAAAAACCCGTGGTCAGGAAGTCACGGGTTTTTTGTTTTTAACGTTTGGAGGTGGCCTCTCGACCACTCCATAGTCATCTACTTTCAATTAGCCATGTATCGCGCGGCCCATCGCGCCAAGCGCGGCTTCCGCAACCGCCTCAGACAACGTGGGATGGATATGCACCGCGCGCGTCAGGTCTTCAACACATAAGTCGTTAGCTTGCGCCAAAACCAGCTCGGGCAACAGTTCCGCCGCTTCGGGACCAACAATTGAAGCGCCCAAAAGTTTGCCATCCTCGGCATCCGTGAGCACCTTGGCATAACCGGCATAATCGCCATGCCCCAAAGCCTTGCCATTCGCCATAAAGGGGAACTTGCCCACCTTGAGGTCAAAACCAGCTTCTTTCGCCTGCTCTTCGGTGTAACCAAACGACGCGACCTGTGGTGTGGTAAAGGTCGCTCGGGGAATCATGCGATAGTCCAAAACCGGCGTATCCATGCCGGCGATCGCTTCAGCTGCGATAACTGCCTGCGCGGAGGCGGTATGCGCCAAAAGCAGCTTGCCGGTCAGGTCGCCAATCGCCCAGATACCAGGCACACTGGTTGCCATGCGCTCATCAATTTCCACGAAACCCCGTCTGTTTAATGCGACGCCGACTTCTTCAAGTCCCAGGTTTTGCGAGTTGGGTCTAAAGCCAACCGCCACTAAGGTCACATCCGCGCTGAGAGTCTGCTCACCTTTTTCGCTCTCCAAAAGCACGTCCGTGCCAGTTTCAGTTTTAGTGACCGATTTCACCTTCGTGCCGGCATAAACCTTTACGCCACGCTTGCGGAAGGCTTTCGCCAGTTCGCTGGCAGCTTCATCGTCTTCATTGGGCAGGATATGAGGTAACATTTCAACCACGTGCACATCCACACCGTAGCCACTCCACACGGTGGCAAATTCCACACCGATGGCACCACCACCGATGATAACCGCGCTTTCGGGCAGTTTGTCGAGCATAATCGCCTGAGCGTAATCGAGCACCTTTTCACCATCGGGTTCCATGCCGGGTATAACCATAGCATGCGCTCCGGTCGCCAAAATGATGTTATCGGCTTTTAGCGTAAGCGTTTCGCCATCTTCGGACTGAACTTCAACAGTGTCTTTGGCGCTCAGTTTGGCATTGCCCATGATGACTTCGATATCGTTCTTTTTCATCAAGAAGGCAATCCCTCTGGTCAGACGCTGGCTCACCGATCGGCTGCGTTTGTAGGCTTCACTGTAATCGAGCTCCAAATTATCGCATTTAATACCAAAGGTTTTGGCATCTTTACGCAAGATATGCGCCAACTCAGCGTTGCGCAAAAGCGCCTTGGAAGGCACACAGCCGACGTTCAGGCACACACCGCCCAGCCATTTTTTCTCAATAATGGCGGTTTTGAATCCTAATTGTGAAGCACGAATGGCAGCCACATAGCCACCTGGTCCAGCACCGATTACGATTACGTCAAATGTTTTCATAGATTCCACTCCTGTCATATTGTCTTTAATTTAATAGCCAAAGGCAGCGGCAAGTGAGTCGTCATTTTCGATCCAGTCCTGCACGTCGATTTTTCTGTATTCATCATAAGTATCCCGAATGAAGACGGTTTTAATACCCGCGTTGATGATAACCCGTTTGCACATGGCGCAGGGCATGGCTTTTTCAACGTAATTGCCATTGTCTTTCAAGTCAATGCCAGTTAGAAACAATGAACTGCCTAACATGCGCTCGCGGGATGCGCTGATGATCGCGTTTTGCTCGGCATGCACACTACGACAGAGCTCATAGCGCTCGCCACGGGGCACCTTTAGTTGTTCACGGCGGCAAGTGCCCAAGTCTATACAGTTTTTGCGCCCACGTGGCGCGCCAACATAACCCGTTGAGACCACCTCATCGTTTTTCACGATGACCGCGCCATATTGTTTGCGAATGCAGGTGCTACGCTTGCCAACCACTTCCGCCATGTCGAGATAGTAATTTACTTTATCACGTCGTTTGAATTCAGCTTCCATCTTCACTCCGCTTGTTTTTTGTAATTATAGCGTCATTATAGACGAAAAGGCGCGATTTTTTAGGGAACTGTCTAAACGTTCTGTTTCCCCTTAAACTCTGTAATGGCAAAATGTGTAGCACATGGTCAGGAGACCACGTGCGAACTTATAATATTATCGTTCGTTTCCCTGCCCGCTTGCGATGCCCCACCGTAAATGCTACACTTAAGTCATCAATAACGCAGTCACCCGGAGGTAAAAATGCCCAAAATGCTCTATCTGTTGGACGGACACGCCATCGCCTATCGTAATTATTTCGCGCTCACCAGCGGTGGCACAACCCGCTTTGCCACAACCGAAGGCGAACCCACCGCGGGCGTTTTTGGCTTTGCCAGCACCTTGATCAAAATCCTTGAACAGGACGAGCCCGATTACCTCGCCATCGCTTTTGACAAGGGCAGAACTTTCCGTGATGACCTTTTTGAGGATTACAAAGCCACCCGCGAGAAAATGCCCGATGACCTGCGTTCGCAAATCGTGCGCATCCAGGAAATGATCGATTTGCTCAAAATTCCGCGCCTGGAATTGGATAACTACGAGGCGGATGACATCATCGGCAGCCTGGCTACCTGGGCAGCTAACGAAGAGGGTTTAGGTGTCAAAATCATTACTGGTGACCGCGACCTGCTGCAACTGGTCAGCGATCGCATCGTGGTAAGCCTGCCCGAGGGACGCGGCGGCAAAGACAAGGATTACTTTGCTGAAGACGTCGTGGAACGCATGGGCGTAAAACCTGAACAAGTCGTTGACCTAAAAACCTTAATGGGCGACAGTTCCGATAACATCCCCGGCGTGCGCGGCGTTGGGCCTAAAACCGCTACCAAACTGCTCGAAAGCTATGGCACACTGGATGGCGTTTATGAGCATGTAGACGAAATAAAGGGCAAAGTCGGGCAGACGATTGCTGAGCAAAAAGAGCAAGCTTATCTAAGCCAAACCCTGGCGCGCATCGTGGTGGATTTGCCCGTGCGGCTTGACCTTGAGCAAGCCTCCTGCGATAATTTTGACCCCATAGCGGCAGAAGAGCTCTTTAGAGAATTAGAATTTCGCACGCTTATCCGCCGTTTGCAAAGATTAGGCGAAAAATACAAACCAGCACAAACCACACCAAGCCCAAGACCATCCCAGCCAAGTCTCAATTTGGTGCAGGGTGACTTGTTTGGTGATGAACCCCAGGATGAATCAAACGCCTTAATTTACACTGAAGAAACAAACGATGACTTTGAAACCATCATCGTTGATACACCTCAAAAACTAACCGCGGCAATCAAAGAGCTTTCAGCCTTTGACACCCTGGCATTTGACACCGAAACCAGCGCGTTGGATCCCATGACTGCTGATTTGGTGGGCTTTTCTTTGGCTGTTAGCCCAGAAAAAGGCTATTACTTCCCTGTCGGACACAGCACCGGCGAACAGCTCAGCTTGGAAGACCTCAAAACTGCCCTTCAGCCTTTGTTCAGCAATCCCCAAATCGCCAAAGTTGCCCATCACGCCAAATTTGACCTCATCGTGCTTAAACAAGCCGGTTTTGAGATCAGCCCGATTCGTTTCGACACGATGATCGCGGAATGGCTCATCAACCCTGATTCGCGCAACCTTGGGCTCAAAACCCTAACATGGGTACGCCTGGGTGTAGAAATGACCCAAATCGAAGAGCTGATTGGCAAAGGCAAAAACCAGCTCAGCATGGCAGACCTGCCCATCGCGCGCGTTGCCCCCTATGCCGCCGCGGACGCGGTGATGACCCTGCGCCTGATGCCCATCCTCAAAGCCGATCTCAAAGAACGCAACGCTGAAAAGCTGATGGATGATCTGGAATTGAAACTTGTGCCGATATTGGCACAAATGGAAGAAAACGGCATTTTGCTCGATGAACCCTTCTTCACAACTTTCAATCAGGAACTGAGCGAGATGATTTTCGCGCTTGAAGAAGACATTTATCGCCTGGCAGGCACCCGTTTTAACATCAATTCCACCCAGCAACTTTCAGATGTGCTCTTCAAGAAGCTCGCTCTCGACCCGCCCGACCCAAGCCGCAAGACCAAAAGCGGACATTACTCCACCGGAGCGGAAATTTTAGAGCTTTTGCGCGACAAGCACGAAATTGTCGCTAAGATTTTGGATTACCGTGAGTATGCCAAGCTGAAATCAACCTATGTTGAGGCTCTGCCCGCGCAAATCAACCCCAAGACCAAGCGCGTTCACACTTCCTTTAACCAGGTTGGCACGGTGACCGGGCGTATTGCCAGCCAGAACCCCAATCTGCAAAACATCCCCACACGCACTGAGTTGGGTCAGCGCGTGCGTCAGGGTTTCATCGCCGCGCCAGGTTGGAAGCTTTTATCGGTTGACTACTCCCAGGTTGAATTACGCATCGTGGCGCATATTGCCCAGGACCAGGCCATGATTGAAGCCTTCAGACAAGGACAGGATATCCACGCCACAACCGCTGCCGCGATTACTGGCACACCACTTGCTGAGGTCACGCCCAACCAGCGACGCAACGCCAAGGCGGTGAACTTCGGTCTGATTTACGGTATGAGCGCCTTCGGTTTGACCCGTGGCACCGATTTGACTCTGGCAGAATCCGAGAACTTCATCAAAGCCTACTTCAGAGAATTCCCGGGCGTAAAAGCCTGGCTGGATATGACCCGCCTGAATGCTGCCAAAAACGGTTATGTGGAAACCTTGCTTGGACGCCGGCGCTATTTCCCCAATTTAGCAAAAGGCTCTAACCCACAAATGCGCCAACGCGAAGAACGCGAAGCCATCAACGCGCCCATTCAAGGCACCGCGGCTGATATTGTAAAACTTGCCATGATTGCCCTGCCAGGTGTCTTGCGTGAGGCAGGCTTAAACGCGCGCATGCTCTTGCAAGTGCACGATGAGCTGATTTTTGAAGTACCTGAAGATGAAATCGAAAAAACTGTGCCCATTGTTAAGTCGGTTATGGAATCAGCGATGACGCTGGATGTGCCCCTCGTCTGCGATGCCCGCGCTGGCGATAACTGGGGCGAGCTCAAAGCAGTTTAGCGCGCCAGTTTTTCATCTGGCATCATACAGATTTAAAGATTCGCGGCGTGGTCTTGAATAATGACCACGCCGTGAATAAATGTCTGTTTTCCTCCCTAAATAAGACCTAAAAAAACGCCTTAAACGATCACCTTATTGTTATGTAATCTCTCCCGAATTTGCGATACTTTTCGTCGCATCGTGTCATCACTGTCAATCAACTCCGCCACCTTATCACAGGCATACATCACTGTGGTATGGTCGCGACCGCCAAGTTCTTTGCCAATGCGGGGCAAAGAAAAACCACTGTCCTCACGCAAAAGATACATCGCCACCTGGCGAGGCAGAGCCACCTCTCTCGCGCGCGAACGCCCCGAAAGCTTTTTCGCTTCAATGCCAAAATAATCCGCTACAACATCTACGACCACGTCTGGTGTCAGGCTGCTGAGATGCGGCGCGTAATCAGCCAGCGCGTTTTGTGCCATTTGCAGTGTAAGTTGCTTGCCAGTCAAATCCGAAAAAGCCAAAACGCGGTTCCAGGCACCTTCAAGCTCACGAATATTGCTTTGAATAGTTTTGGCGATTGTCTCAATAATCTCAGCCGACACAACCCGTCCTTCTTTTTCAGCCTTACTTTGCAGGATGGCAAGCCGGGTTTCGTAATCCGGCGCCTGCATATCCACCGTCAAACCCCATTCAAAGCGCGAACGCAAACGTTCCTCCAACATGCTCATCGCCTTAGGCGAACGGTCAGAGCTAATGACAATTTGTTTGTCTTGCCCATAAAGCGTGTTGAAAGTGTGGAAAAACTCTTCCTGGGTGGATTCCTTGCCAGCGATAAACTGGATGTCATCAATAAGCAACACATCCACACGTCGGTATTTCTCGCGGAAAGCGTTGGTGGTTTTGTTACGGATGGCGCCAACTAAGTCGTTGGTGAATTCTTCTGATGAGACATAAAGAACTTCTTTACCCTGGCGCACAACAGCGTTGCCGATGGCGTGAAGCAAGTGCGTCTTGCCCAGTCCCACGCCACTGTAAATGAATAAGGGGTTATACGCCTGAGCGGGATGTTCAGCCACCGCCATGCTGGCAGCATGTGCCAGGCGATTGGCTGGGCCAACCACAAAATTATCGAAGCGATATTTGGGGTTTAGGTGACTATCCTGGCGATCTGAGCGATAAGTCTCTGTAGCCTCGATTTGAACAGTATCCTTGTCAAAGCCAAATGTGGAGAGTTCTTCCACAATGGGCTCTTCTTCCACGGGTGTTAAAACGGGCGCGTTATGCACTTTGAAGACCACATTAACCGCGAAAGCCATCATGCTCGTCAATTTATTGACCACAGTGCTCTTTAGGCGACTTTCCAGCCAGTCGCAAGCGTAGGCATTGTTGGCACCGATGGTCATCGTGCTGGACATTTCGTCCCAGCCGATAAAAACGCATTGCTTTACCCAGGTATCAAAAGATGCTTTAGGTAACTCATTTTTCAGTTGTGAAATCGTTGCCTTCCATGCTTGCTGAGCATCCATGGCTTTCTCCCGTTCGCCGTCCTTGGCGATTTTATATTTTTAGCGTCGTTTAATAATACGCGTCGATTTCCTCTAATTTCGACTCGCTGGCCGATTGAAATAAATTGTCTTGCTCTGTAAATCGGTACCCTATTCTAACACTTTACGAACAAAAAATGCCCTTAGAAACCTTAAAGATTGACGAATGTTTAAGATTGTAAGAACCTTAAAACTTATGCTTTTTCTGTTAATTATCCCATTTTATCCCTGATCGCATTTCGCGACCCCTATTTACAGGGTTCAAAAGCTTTTTGAACCGGAATATGTGTGGTTTTTGGCAATTAATCGATTGTTTTTCCGCTTTATAGGGGTGGCGCTAAAGAACGCAAAAAACGTTTCACGTGTTCCAAAAACCAAGATAGTGATTCACAAAATGGAATCAGGGCTTAACAATTTCTTTACAAATTGTTAATCATTTACAAGCCCATCATCAGCCTGGCAGATTCTCGCCCTATATCGACTGCAAAGTTCGTGCCACGATCCCACGGATATACCTGGCTCATACTGGCAAAGTAAATGCCTTCAACCGGGGTCTGAATGGACGGAATGTTCTGGCTGTGATTCACAAGAGGCACAGGTTGGGCATATTCCGCTTTTGAAACCCAAACCTTCTTGACCCAGTCCTCATTGAAATTCGGATTAATCTTTTTGAGATGGGGCAAAAACTCAGCTTTGAGTTCTTCATCCGTCTTGCTGAAGTTGGGATGATCTGTCTCGAGATAATCACCAATATAGATAATATGGTCGCCGCCAAAGTATTCGGGCTTTAGGAAATTGGTATGCTCCACCAAGGACAAGAAAGGATAGCCAGCTTGCTTGGGGATGTTGTACCAATAATAGCCTTCGGGTGACAGAGCGTGTTTGAGCGACACTGTCATCACCACCGCGCCCATATGCTTGAGATTAAGTAAGCCAGACAGATAGTCTTCAGGCAAATCAGGCGCCATTTTCGCCATCGCGCGGGGCGAAAGCGTGACCAAAACCTGGTCAAAGCTTTCAGGCGCAGCGTTCTGAATGTTGACTTTTATCGTTCCATCCATTTCGCGAAGCAATTGCGTCACACGTGTGCTAAAGCGGAAAGTCACACCTCGTTCCTTCAATTTCTCAACAAAGCCATCCGAAAAGGCCTGGAATCCGCCCACAAAACTGCCCAACCGGGTACTGCGCACATGCAAACGCGCCCACATCCACGCCATGCTCACCTTATCTGCCCAGCGTTCGCCAAATTTGCCGTCGAGCATCGGTTTCCACATACTTTCAAAAGCTTTATTGCCCGCCCATTTTCGCATCCAGGCTTCGGTCGTGGTTTTCTCAAACGCGCGCCAGTTTTTGGTAAGACGCAAATACACGCCCACCAAGCCAAAGCGAATTTTGGTCAAGCCAAAGCCAAGCCCTGGATATTTTATAGCAGCAAGGATGGAATCAAAGGGATAAAACTTGCCTTTGTGATACATCACACTGATCGGTTTTGGATAGATGAGGCGATCCGTAAAACCAAGCTCATCAATCAAGCCGCGCAAGGCTTTATCACCTTCAAACCAATGATGATAAAAATGCTCCACAGACCAATCCCAATGCGGTTCTTTAAAACCAGCCGCCAGACCGCCTGCCTGATGACTGGATTCAAAAACGGTCACATCATGCCCGGCACGCACTAAATCCCATGCCGCGCTAAGTCCGGCAAAACCCGCGCCGATGATGGCGATTTTCTTCTTATTTTCCGCTTTATTCATTATTTTCCTCAATTTCTTCCGCCACCAGAGATGGTTCATTTCCGGGATCGGACTGTGTTTCTTCCTGATAATCTTTTTTAAGTTGTTGGATATCCGTGCTCAGACTAAAGCCTTCTTTTACAAAATAATAGGCTCCCAGAGCGGTAATTGGCAACCACAGCGCCACACGTAAAATCAGCGCGTAACCCAAAGCCTGCTCCGAGCCTTGCTTGAAAAGCTCCAACATAAATTTTGTCGCCGCGTCAAAAGTGCCCAAGCCACCCGGCATGGCTGGCACGAGCAGAACCAGATTGACCACGCCTTCAATCAAAAGCAGGTCAATAAAAGTCAGGGTCAAGCCCAGGGCTTTCATTACGCCAAAATATAAGCCGGCTTCAAACACCCAAACCAAAAATGAAAGCGCTAAAACCAGCAGAACCTGATGCCACGAGCGCAAAACGATCACGCCCTCGATGAATTTTTCGATAATGCCATCCGCTTTGGCGCGCCATTTTTTGGACAAAAGGCGTTGGGTCAGCCAGCTTGAAATGGCGCGCGCTTTCTGGGGAAAAATAGCCATGAGCAGAAAAACAATGAGAAGGATGCCAAAGCCAAGCCCAACGACCCAGGTCGCGATATTGATGTTTTTTGCCATGACCGGATCGGTCACCAAGCGCACCAAACGCCCCAAATTGAACAAGACCAATGCCAAAATCGTTATGCCATCAAAAAGCCTCTCGACCACGATCGTGGCTAATGAGCCGGAAAAGCTGACATCATCTTTTTGCTTCAGGATAAACGCGCGCAAGAATTCTCCTGCCCGCGCGGGATAGATGTTGTTGCCCATATAGCCCACACAAACCACGGGAAACAGCTTCTTTATAGATAAGGGTTTAAGCGGGTTGAGCAAAACTTTCCAGCGCCAGGCACGCACCACCACGCCAATAAAATAGAACACAAGCCCTAAGAGTACCCAAGCCCATTTCGCGCTTTTGAGGTAAGTCCATACCAAGCCAAAATCGACTTTTCTGAATGCCAAATAAAGGAAAAGGGCGCTAATCAGCACCCCCAACCAAATATGCCAACGTTTAATTTTCATAACCCGATTGTACCATTACAGCGTGTTTCATTGAAATGCTTTTTTTTCTATCCCCATCGTAGGAATTTTCATCTAAAATACTTTTCTAAAGTCGGTTTTGTGGGTAGTAGTTAACTATTCCTCCCCTCCAGATCGCGTTAGCGATCGATGGGAGGGGATAAAGGGGTGGGTCTTTTTAATTTAAAAAATTACAAACCAATGAACTATTTACTTTTGTTCTTCACTTATCTAATCCCTAAATAGAAGATTTTGCTTAATGTATTAAAGACCCACACCCCTACCCCTCTCCCAAGAAAGGGGGAATATTAATGTGTTATCAAATAATGACTAAACAGGAAATTATCCCATTTAGATGCAATTATCCTATCCTCAACGCTACGGCTTTGAAAAACACGTAAAATGATGTAAAATAGTTGATATATCAACTTTTATTTGGAATTATTTGTTAAAGGAAATTGAAATATGAACCGAAAGAATCCATACCCTGACAAAATCTTTGGTGGTATCAACCATCCCACAAAAGGCGCGCGTTACCATCGCGAGCATACACTGGGCATCCATCATTTTTCATTTCACCATCCCAATCCCGCTGTTTTGGACGAGCCCATCCTCAGTTGGGTCTCCACCAGCGCGAACAACGCTTTTGAAAAAGTTACCGCCAGCTACACCCTGGACGATTGGAAAAACACCCAATATCTTGAATACGAAAAGACAAAGCTCCACTGGGATACCGTCGCCTGGACCTGGCAAAGGCACTGGCAAGCCAAGTTTCCCGCTCTAAAGGACGGGCAAGTCTTGCGTTATCGCGTTTATGGCACCTTGCCCAATGGCAAAAAAATCTACGCGGATAACCAAGCCACCAGTGTCAAGAAAGCCACACAATTCGCTATTTGGGCGGACCCGAACCCCGCCCCGCCGGAATGGTCTAAAACCGCACGTGTTTATCAAATCTTCGTCGACCGTTTTAACCGTGGTAATAATAAACCCTGGTTACAAACCGAAAACATTCATGCCATTTTCGGTGGCGACCTACGAGGAATCACCGAAAAGCTCGATACCATTCACGACCTTGGTTTCAACACGTTGTGGCTCACGCCCATCTTCAAAACTCCCAGTACACATGGCTATGACACCACCGATTATGAAGCCATCGACCCCCGCTTTGGTACAAAAGAGGACTTGAAAGAACTCATCGATACCGCTCACGCCAAAGGCATGCGCGTCCTCCTTGACTTCGTCGCCAACCACGCCTCCAACCGTCATCCTGTTTTCCAGCGGGCTTTAGCAGATTCTCAAGCCCCTGAACGCGACTGGTTCCGCTGGAAGCGCTGGCCAGCCTACCATACTTTCGCAAAGGTCAAAGCAATGCCCAAACTCAATCTCGATTTTGGCAGTCCTGCCCATGCGCACCTTTTGAAAGTCGCCCAGGAATGGCTCAAATTCGGCGTGGATGGCTATCGCCTTGACCACGCCAATGGGCCCGACCGCGCCTTTTGGGTTGATTTTCGGCGTGCCTGCCGTGAAGTCAAGCCCGATGTCTGGCTATTAGCGGAAGTTGTCATGCCACCAGATGCCCAGGCCAGTTATTTGGGCAGTTTTGATGGCACGCTCGACTTTATGACCAACCAGACCCTGCGCGAAAGCTTCGCGCGTCACAGCTGGGATATTCAGGAACTCGCCAACTACCTGCAAAATTACCGCGAACAATTTCCTAAAGACTTTTCACGGGGCGCTTTTATTGACAATCACGATATGAACCGCTTTTTGTTTACCGCGCAAGGTAATCAAAAAGCTCTCCATGCCGCGCTGAGCTTGCTCTATCTCATGCCAGGGCAGCCCATCGTCTACGCCGGCACGGAACAAGACATCAGCCAAAACATGTCCATTCACGAAAAAGGCTCCCAGGGCTTTGATGAGTGTCGCCATCCGATGGAATGGTCCAAACCCGAAGGCGAAACAGCGAAACTTATCCGCGCGATGGCTGCTTTCCGCGAAGCAAACCCGTGGTTGCCCGATGCGGAATGGAAAATAAGCGAGATGAACATTAAAAAGCAACAGTCGAAGTTTGACGTTTTCAGCGCGGATAAGCATATTGAAGTTAGCATTGATCTGACACCCGGCGCGGAAAGCGTGAGCTTTTAAAAGCACTGTTTCTATACAAAACAAAGCGGGATAATTCGCATTTTTGTCCCTGGTGACTGGTATACTTTGAGCGTATGACCATCCTCAGCACACAAAACCTTGGACGGGCGTTTGGCGCGGTAGACGTCTTTGACGGAATCAACATTGCTGTCCCACAAAACGCGCGTATCGCCATCGTTGGGCCCAACGGCGTGGGTAAAACCACGCTTTTGCGCATTCTGGCAGGTGAAGACAGCCCCAGCCAGGGCTCCGTGCACAGCGCGCGTGGTCTCAAAATCGCCTATCTGCCCCAAACCGCGGTGGGTGATATCCCCGGTACGCTTTGGGACTTCTGCCTGATGGCGTTTGAAAACCTGCTCGCGATGGGCACGCAACTGCAAACGCTTGAACGACGCATGGCAAATGGCGACGACTCACCCGAACTACTCCAGGACTATGGCAGACTGCAAACCCGTTTTGATGATTTGGGCGGCTATACCTATATCAGTCGTCTGCAGCACACCCTGAGTGGCCTGGGCTTTGATGAAAGCGATTTCTATCGCCCGCTCAATCAACTTTCAGGCGGGCAACGCACCCGCGCGCGCCTGGCAAAGCTCTTGTTGGAAGAGCCTGATCTACTGCTCCTTGACGAGCCCACCAACCACTTGGACATTCAGGCGGTGGAATGGCTGGAAGCCTGGTTGCGTGCCTGGAAAGGCGCGGCAATTATCGTCTCGCATGACCGCTACTTTTTGGACCAAACAGCCAGTTGGATTTGGGAAATGACCCCCGCCATTGAAGAATACCGCGGAAACTACACCGCCTACCTGCACCAGCGCCAGGAACGCTACCAACGCCGCCTGGCAGAATATAAAGCCCAACAGGAATACATCGAAAAGCAGGAAGATTACATCAAACGCTTTATCGACAGCCAAAACACCGCCCAGGCGCGCGGACGGCGCAAACGCCTGGAACGCCTCATGCGCGATTCTTTGCTCACCAACCCCGACCCCAACGTGCGCCCTATGCACCTGCGCCTGAAAGTGAGTGGACGCAGTGGTCAGCTCGTTTTGCGCACCTATGACCTCGAGGTGGGCTATCATGACGAAGGCAGGCCGCTGTTCAGTTCGCCTGATTTGGTGCTGGAACGCACCGAGTGTGTCGCCATTATTGGCCCCAACGGCGCGGGGAAAACCACCTTTTTGCGTACGATTTTGGGCCAAATTCCTCCCTATTCCGGCGAGACCGAACTGGGCGCGAGTCTGAATGTGGGTTATTTTGCCCAGGCACACGAAGATCTCATTGAAAGCAACAACCTGATAGAAGAAATCAACCGCGAAGCGCCACGCATGTTGCCCGGCGAAGTTCGTGATTATCTGGCGAAATATGGTTTTCAGGAGGATGAAGTTTTCGCGACGGTCAGCACGCTTTCCGGTGGCGAACGCGGACGCCTGGCACTGGCAAAATTAGCCCTTTCTGACGCGAACTTGCTCCTGCTCGATGAACCCACCAACCACCTGGACCACTCCACCCAGGAAGTTTTGCAAAAAGTCCTGCAGGATTATCCCGGCACGATTTTGCTCGTCTCGCACGACCGCTATCTGATTGACGCACTGGCGACGCAAATTTGGGAGCTCCTGCCAGATGAAGGTCGCCTGCAGGTTTTCAAAGGCAGCTATTCGGAATATAAAGAATTTAAGCAAGCCCAGGTTGCCAGGCTATCTGCGCAAAATGAAAGCGATACCGAGACACGCAAACCTAAAAGCGAAAGCCCAAAAGCAAGGCAAAGCGACAAACTTAGTCGCAACCAACGCCAGCAATTAGAGAAAAAGCTCGCCAAGTTAGAAGCTGAGATTCATGAGATGGAAAATGAAAAAGTTTTGTGCGAAGCGAAGCTCTCCAATCCGCCTACCGATCCCGCCGCTTTGCTAAAACTTAGTGATGAATACCAAGCGCTCAATACAGAGCTGGACAAGCTAATGGAGAATTGGGCCAACCTCGCCGAGACTCTTCATGCGGATGATGAGATCGAATAACTCACATGCCATGATGTAAGTTATTGATTTTTGCACTCAACCAAGTCTAATCAAGAGGCTCATCAAGTTTTTTGTTACTGACCTCGTCAATCAACCTGGAAAAGTTAAGCGCGTTTTTCGACGTAATCACAGGCTTTCCAGTCCTTGCTTCAATATCTTTTCTGGCGTTTCCCGCGACAGTTCCACCCTCTTTTGCCACGGCTTTGTTTTCCTCCAAGCCTTGTGGATCTATGGTTTGTGTCAGTTCCGTTGTTGTCGCTTCCGCGAGCATATTGAGAACGAGCTCCAGGGTGGACATATTATCCCGCAGGTTTTCTTTTTTCAGGTTTTTGAAATCCTTGTACTGACGGGTCGTCATACCGCTCCAGGCTTTGGTGATCTCATTGGTGAGAATGGCATACTCGATTCCTTCGGTGACACCATGATCCTGCCACGTGTCCGTCAATTCTTTTCGCACTTGAATGGCCTGTAGCCTCTGGTTAATCCATTCTCTGGAATAACCTTTTTGCAAGTAGGTTTGCAAAGCCCGGTCAATAGTCAGTTCCGGGTCAATGATTTCATCAACCCGCTCTTTGCCAACTTCTGCTAACCACATTTTAAAGGGTTCCGCTTTGGGTGAGGGAATGGACTGGATGATACGGAAGATGCCTTGCAAATCCGCGACGTCGGTTTCTCTCATTTTTCCGTCTGCGGCCTTCAGTTTCAACTGTCGACAAAATGTCGACAGTTCACTTTGTTCTTCATCCGACATCCTCTTTTTTACACGATACCAATAATCCCGAGGATTTGCACTATCTGTCAAAACACCAACCACATCAACAACTGAAAAGAACCATTCTTCTTTTTCTTTATCCCAAACAGACCTGATTGCTTTATTCTCATATAGTTTTATTTCATTCATGTCGCTATTTCTCCACCTAAATCCTATCTTGGGAAATCACCCTAATCGCAATCTCCAACGCACGGACCATGTCATCCAGGCTCATGGATGGCATGTTCGGTTTATCCGCCACCTGAACCGGCAAATAAGGCACATGCATGAAGCCCGCTTTGGCTGGTAGCTTATTTTCGGCGATGTAGTGTAGAACCGTGTACAAAATTTGATTACAAACATAGGTGCCGGCAGAATTGGAGATCGCCGCCGGAATGCCCGCTTCGCGCATCGCTGTCACAATCGCTTTGTTAGGAAGCGTGCTAAAGTACGCCGCGGGGCCATCAGGTATGATGGTTTCATCCACAGGCTGCGCGCCAGCGTTATCCGGAATGGTCGTGTCATTGACGTTAATCGCCACCCGCTCAAGCGTCATCGGCGCGCGCCCACCCGCTTGCCCCAAGCAAAACACCGCCTCTGGCTCAAATGCCGCGATCTGCGCTATAGCTATCTCTGCTGATTTACCAAAAACCGTTGGCAAGACTTGCTTCATAATTTCCTGCCCGTCAAAGTCATTTGGCAAACGCTCAAGCATCAGCATAGTGGGGTTAATCGGTTCATTATCAAAAGGTTCAAAGGCGGTAACTAAAATTTTCATCTTCATGCCATCCTATTGTTTATGGTGAAAGTATAAACCAAACCCGCTACTTTAATCACGACAGAAAAACTTTGCGGTATAATAGAAGCATGACGCAGGAGTTGGCCTAATACCCATGAATGCAAATACCCTGCTTGTAAAAGCACCGTAAGACACACGCCTTTTTCTTGGCGCGTGTTTTTTTAATCCAAAATAAAAGCAAAGAAAGTGAGTTTTAAGATGATGGATAGCAGCATGTACGGAAAAATCGACAAAGCAAAACGCTACGCTGAAGAACGCGAGCGTATAAAATTTCAACATTTTGAAGCCCTCATTGAAGGCAATAACAGCGACAAAACCGTCCGCTACGACAACGGAAAATGGGATTGCGATTGCCATTATTTCAGCAACTATGGCGTATGCGCGCACACTATGGCATTCGAAATTATTCTTGAAAAAATGGTTGTTCCTGGCGAACATCCCGAAGTTTAGGAACAGAAACGCCTGTTTGCACTCAAAGCCATTACAGTTTAATCAAATTACAGACTACTTTATAGCCTCATAGAAGGTCAACTGGAGGAACTATGTATGCTATCAGAGAACTTGAAATCGTCGTGAACACTTTTTTGCAGGCTGGCGGACCGGTTTTGCAAACCATCATGCAAGCCGTCACCTTTTTAGGCGATGAGCTTTTCTACATCCTCTTTATGCCCGCCATTTACTGGTGCGTGAGTGCCTGGTCGGGCTTGCGCATTGGCGTGATGCTGCTTTTGAGCGGTGGCGTAAACAGCATTTTCAAACTCGCCCTGCGCGGACCGCGCCCATCCTGGATTAGCGACAAGGTCACACCAGTTGTGCACGAAACGTCTTTTGGCATCCCATCTGGCCACGCCATGAATTCCATATCGGTTTGGGGTTGGGCTGCCGTTGAAGCGAAGAAAAAATGGGCAACCATTACATGTATCGCGCTCATCGTGCTCATTTCGTTTTCGCGCCTGGTGATGGGTGTGCACTTCCTTTCCGACGTCATCCTGGGGCTCATCCTGGGTGGGCTATTGCTTTTGCTTTTCGCGTTGACCTGGCGCAAGATTGGCGCGTGGCTTGCCAAACTTGACTGGAAACAGCAAGCTGTTTTGGCGTTTCTCAGCTCCCTGGTATTTGTCGCGCTGGCCATTCTCGCTAAAAGGCTGGGTGGCGAATGGCAGATGCCCGCAGAATGGGCGGCGCGTGCTTCACGCGATGGCGAGGTAGTCAACCCGATGTCCATCAATGGCGCGCTCACTTCGGCTGGGGTTTGGTTTGGTATGTTGGGCGGGTTCGCCTGGCTGCGCGCTAAACACGGCGTCTTGAAGAGCGAGCAAGGCACGTGGCAAAAGCTTTTACGCTATCTAATTGGATTAGTGGGCATTATCGCGCTCTATTTGGGGTTAGGCAAATTGTTCCCGAGGGATTTAGGCTGGATCAGTAATATTTTGCGTTATTTCCGCTATTTCCTGATTGGCTTATGGATTTCCGCCATCAGCCCCTTGCTGTTCGCCAAGCTCAAAATCGGGCAAATCGAGCCCCATCTCTAAGCGTACTTCGCGCTTGAGAATATCATTATTTGAATAGTGGGTGGCATCAAGCCCGATAAAGCGTAAGCCACAGGAGCGATAAAAACGGATCGCTGGTTCGTTACAGCTTTGCGTTTCCAGAACAAGACCACGCAGGTTTTTTGAACGCGCGTAATCAATGGCTTTTGCCATGAGTTTTTTACCCACACCTTGATGCCTGAAAGGCTCATCAACCCACAGCTCGGCTACGCGCAGGCGTTGACTCCAGTCCTCCACGCTCAGGCACATAACGCCAAGCAAGGTATCCCCATCAAACGCCCCATATGCCACAGGCTCAAATAGCCAATCAGAGAAAAGGGATCCTTCAAACTGCTTTTCGGTTGGCTCTTCAAAGGCTTTCTTCGTCAGACAAAAACAAAAGCTTCCGTCCGCCTTATCCAGAAGCTCAAGGTCATAATAAAAAGACGTGGTGTAGTGATACACAAACACCCGTCCTTTCCAGCTTTTATCAAGTTCAACAATCTTGACGTTTTTAATCATGGTCTGCCAGATAACGGTTTATCTCCTCAGAAAGCACCTTCTTGGAATCGAAATGCAAGGTTTGTAAGCCACAGTCTTTTGCTGCCAGGATATGCTTCAAGGTATCATCAACAAAGAGGACATTTTCGGGCTTTTCGTCCAGCGCTTTGCATAAAGCATCGAAAAAGCGCGGGTCAGGTTTTGCCAAACCCAGTGAGCCAGAAGCGAAAAAGACTTGAAACTGCTCTGAGACAGGCTGTGTGCGGAACCAATCCATCGCGAAAGAAAGATGATTGCTGGCAGCCGCGAATTTGAAACGGGGAATTTTCTCGAAGATATCCGGTTCGCGGATTTTATAGGCATGGCTGCAAATATAGCGCAGTTCTTCCACAATCTGCTCTGGTGTGGACGCGTACGTTTTTACATAATAGTCAATATGTTCTTGATCCGTTACAAAACGGCCGAAATCACGTGCGATAGCCAATTGGCGCGGGGTGTAATCGCCAGCGCGAAAGTCAAAAAACACGCCTACAAAATCAAAGGCGATGGCATGCACAGAGGGTTTAGTTTTGTTCATATTTCACCAATGGAATCAAATCAGAATTAGACCTTGGGTTTGTAGATAAATCCAAAGAAAACAACCAGCCCAATACCCACCAAGCCAATTGCCAAAAAAGTCCAACCCACACGTTGGCTATCGCCAAAAATAAGCTGCACGGTGCTGGGGGCCTGCGTAGCAGTTGGACTGGGCATAGCGGTAGCACTTGGAATAGGCGTGCGCGATGGTTTGAAGACAGTAGGCGATGGCGTAACCGGCACCGGAGTAGGTGACGCTTCTGGTGTAGCCGTCATGGGCTCGCCACGCCTGATAAGAAGACGCTGTCCAATATAAATCTCATTTGCTTCAGGACTGTTGCCATTGAGAATGTTGATATCCCGCATCGAAACGCCATAAGCCTCAGCGATTGACCAGAGCGTGTCCCCTTCAACAGGAACATGGTAAATAGACCCATCTGGCCAAGGGGTAGAGGTCAGGATTTGCGCTAAAGGCATTTCAACCACCGCGCCACTAACTGTTTGGATGCTCTTCCACAGGAACGCGCCAAACAAGCTTAGCAAACATAACAGAAGAATGAGACTTTTTCTTGCCTGCATGGAATCTATTATAAACCTATTTTCCGCTCATGGATTTAACTGGAGCTTTTGGCCTTGTTGAATTAACCGCCTACTGACCAAGACAGTCAGCCGCGGCTTTTTTAAGGTGAGCGATCATCGCCATCAAACCATTGCCCCGCTGGGCTGAAAGATGTTTCCAAAGTCCAAGTTCTTCGAAAAAACTCAGGTCAGCAATCAAAACATTTTCAGCAGCCTGGTTATTAAAAAGCTGTTCAACAACCGCAACGATGCCTTTAACAATGAGTGAGTCGCTATCCGCGCTAAAAACGATCTTGCCCTCTTCACAGTGAATATCAAACCAAACACTGCTCTGACAACCTCTAACCAGATTTTGTTCAGTTTTAAGGGCTTCGGGCATTTCAGGCAATTCCTGGCCCAATTCGATTAAGTAATCGAACTTTTCTTCCCAGTTCTCGAGAAGTTCAAAATCTTCTGCTAATTGCTTTTTGCGATCATCCATGCGTCTATTTCCTTAGTATCTTCAAAACACGCTGAATAGCATTCACCAGCGCGTCGATATCTTCGCGTGTATTGTAAAGAGCGAGAGAAGCACGCACAGTGCCTGAAATTTTAAGCGCGTCCATAATCGGTTGAGTGCAGTGCTGGCCAGTGCGCACGGCGATGCCCCGCGCGTCAAGCAATATACCCAGGTCATAGTGTTGAACGCCCTCAATATTAAAGGGCAAAATACTGCTGCGTCGCTTGGGATTGCCATAAAGCTTTAGCCCAGGGATTTCTTTCAATCTTTCAATCCCATATTTTAGTAAGTCATCCTCATAAGCGTGTAGCTCTTGTTCATCAAAGCTTTGCAAATAGTCGATGGCGGTTGCCAATCCTATCGGGCCAGGCACATAAGGCGTGCCAGCTTCAAACTTATAAGGCAGGATGTTATAAGTGATTTTCTCAGGCGTGACAACATCAATCATCTCACCACCTGAGAGGAAAGGCGGCATAGCATCAAGCCATTTTTCCTTGCCATAAAGCACACCCACGCCCATCGGTCCATACATTTTGTGTCCCGAGAAGGCATAGAAATCAGCATCAAGCGCCTGCACGTCATGTTCGATATGTTGCACAGATTGCGCAGCGTCAACCAGTACTACCGCGCCAGCATCATGGGATAATTGAATGATTTCCTTAACGGGATTAACCGTGCCCAATGAGTTGGATACATGGTTCACCGCCACCAAACGCGTTTTTTCGTTAAGCAGGCTTTTATAGACATCAAGGTCTAAATCGCCATTTTCGTCAAAAGGAACCACATTAAAGATCGCGCCACGACGTTCGCAAAGCAATTTCCAGGGCACATAATTGCTGTGGTGCTCAAGCTGGGTAACGATGATTTCATCACCTGCTTGCACAAAACGCTCTCCAAAACTGTAAGCTACCAGATTGATTGACTCGGTCGCACCACGGGTAAACACAACTTCATGACTGTGTTCCGCGTTGATATAGTTCGCGACTTTAGCGCGCGCGGCTTCATGAGCGTTGGTTGCTTCAATTGCCAGGGTGTAATTGCCACGGTGAATGTTGGCGTTATAGCGCGTGTAATAATCGCTGAGGGTGTCAATCACCGCCTGCGGTTTTTGGGTCGTCGCGGCATTGTCAAGATAGACCAACGGACGGTCATTGACCTGTGTGCCAAGAACCGGAAAGTCCTGCCGCGCGGATAAAATATCTTTTGCCATAATGTATCCTCTTAACAGCCCATTTTACCAGATAGATTTTGGCATGGAGCGATTGGCATAGGGTTAAAACTTTCGTTTGATAAGTGGCGCGAAAGGATTCCAGTTGATTAATGTCGCGATGCGTCTGACGCTCGCCTTGCGATTTTTTTGAATAGCCCGTCGTTTTTCAATGACAGGCTTCAAGCCTTTGAGCGCGTCCCATTTAGCCTTCGCCATAATTCTGCCTTTGCCCATAAAAACTGCAATTAACAAATAAGCCAGATTGACCAAAATGTGAAAAGGCAACAGCAGCCAGAAGAGCCAACCGGGCATATTCTTGATGAAGACCCAGGGCAAATTACGATGGCCGTGATAAACCGCGAAATCACTGCGTGGCGCGCTGGAAGCTGAGCCAACATGTTTTACAACCGCGTCGGGTAAATACAAGCAGGGATAGCCTGCCAACTGCAAGCGAAAATCGAGATCAATGTCTTCCATGTAGGCGAAGAAATCTTCGTCAAATCCCCCAACAGTGTCAAAGGCTACTCTTGGATAAACGCTCGCTGCCGCGCACGCGCCAAAAACCTCCTTGGGTTCATTACTTGCAAGACCAAGCGGTTGATTATGGTTATGTCGCCACGCAAAACCAAGCGCGTGATAGATGTTCCATTCACCATCTAATGTATTCGTTTCCGAAGATTTAATTAAACGTGATGCAATGAAATGATCTGGGTGCTTTATCAAGGCTTCGTGTATGTTTGCTAACCAATCCGGCTCAGGAAAAGCATCCGCGTTTAGCAAAGCAATATATCTACCCTTGGCAAAACCGGCTAGATAATTGTTTCCGGCAGCAAAACCGAGATTAACGTCCGATCTCAAAACCTTTAAATTGAGAGTAGGAAAACCACTGGCAAAGTCATCAGGTAAAGGCATTTCATTACCGTTGTCCAAAAGAAGTACTTCGAAATCCTTATTCGTTTGGGCGTCTAAGGCATCAAGACAAGCTTGTAAATGTTCTTGCGCTCGCCAATGAAGGATAAGTACCGAAAAACGAACCCGCTTTACTTCTCTTAACATGCGTTAATTATAGTGCAAAGTACCCAAATCCGGGGTGCCTCAGATAGTCCCCTTTGCTTTTAGCAAGTCATCTCTAAAAAAACCTTAAGACTTCAAGTTATGGTAAGATTTTAAGTTGTGAACACACAAACACTCACGGAAAACAAAAAACCTCTTTACGACTCCAACAAGCGCATTTCGCCTGCTCTCGCGGAGCTAAAAGAGATTGGAAATTACCGCCACTTACTGGCACAGCTTGTGCGGCGGGATATTTTAACCCGCTATAAACGCTCATTCTTAGGCGTGGCATGGACGATGCTCAACCCACTGGGCACGATGTTGGTTATGACGATTGTCTTCTCCAACATTTTCAAGGCGAGTATGCCTGGCGTGCCTTTTCCGGTTTATATTCTAAGCGGTCTTGTGGTTTGGAATTTCTTCGCGCAAGGCACCAATGCTTCAATGAGCGGTCTGGTTTGGGGTGGCAATTTGCTCCAGCGCATTTTCGTCCCAAGGACGATATTTGCCGTTTCTGCCGTTGGCACAGCGCTGGTTAATACCATCATCGCGCTTGTCCCCCTAATCATTGTGATGCTTGTCACTAAAGCAACCTTCAGCTGGGCAATGCTCTTCTTACCAGTTGCCATCATTTTAATCGCCTTTTTTACCTTAGGTTTTGGTTTACTGATTTCATCATTAGCTGCCTTTTTCCCGGATGTGATGGAGATGTATCAAATTCTGCTTACAGCCTGGATGTACCTAACCCCTATCATTTACCCTGAAAGCATTATCCCGGAACGCCTCCATACGGTTTACCGACTTAATCCAATGTATTGGCTCGTAAAAATCTTCCGCGCGCCAATCGTTGAGCAATCATTACCAGCCTTACGCGATTTCGGCATCGCGGCCGCCATTTCTTTCATCATGCTCATTGTGGGCTGGCTTGTATTTACATCAAAATCGGATGAGTATGCCTACAGAATCTAATCCCATCATTATTTTAGAGAATGTCTCCGTGCGCTATCGGCTCCCAAGCGAGCGCATTGGCACCTTAAAGGAATATACCATTCGTCTTTTACAACGCCGCTTGAAGCACCGTGATTTTTTAGCGGTGAAAAACCTGAATTTATGTATCCAACAAGGCGAAGTCTTTGGTATCGTTGGCGATAATGGCGCTGGAAAAAGCACCCTTTTAAAAGTCATCTCCAAAGTTCTGCGTCCAACCACAGGGCGTGTGCGCATTTATGGCAAGATCGCGCCTCTTCTGGAGCTTGGCACGGGATTTCATCCTGAATTAAGTGGCCGCGAAAACGTGTTTTTAAACGGCGCGCTGCTTGGTTATAGCCACGAAGAAATGAGCCGTGTCTTTGATGAAATCGTTGAATTTTCGGAATTAGGCGAGTTTATTGACGCACCAATCCGCACCTATTCCTCGGGCATGTACGCCCGGCTTGGTTTCGCGGTCGCTACCGCGCATCAACCTGAGATTTTAATTGTCGATGAAATCTTAAGTGTGGGCGATGAGGCTTTTCAACGTAAATGTACTGACAGAATCTCAGGCTTTCGCGAGGATGGCGCGACCGTTTTGATGGTCTCCCATAATTTAGATTTGATTGCCGAAATGTGTGATCGCGTGGCATGGCTTGACCATGGTAAGTTAATTCACACAGGCAGTTCAGAAGAAGTAATTGCAAAATACAGGGAAGGGGCACATTAGCATGGACTTTATCCCGCTTGAGATTCCCGAAGTTGTCTTATTGGTCCCCAAAGTTTTTGGCGACCATCGTGGTTTTTTCCTGGAAACATTCCGCGACAATCAATTTAGACAATCCATTGGCGATTTTGACTTTGTTCAGGATAATCACAGTGGCTCAAGCCAGGGCATTCTGCGCGGTTTACACTATCAAATAAAGCAAGCGCAAGGCAAGTTGGTACGCGCCGCGGCTGGCGAAATATTTGACGTCGCGGTTGACCTGCGCCAGGGCTCTCCCACTTTTGGTAAATGGGTTGGCGCGATTTTGAACGCGGAAAACCGCCAGCAGCTCTGGATTCCGCCCGGTTTCGCGCATGGTTTATATGTGCTTAGCGAATGGGCTGAAGTGCTCTATAAAGCCACGGATTACTACGCGCCAGAATGGGAGCGCAGCTTGCGTTGGGACGATCCCGCCATCGGCATCAAATGGCCCTTAATAAACGGGCATCCCCCGACATTGTCCCAAAAAGATTCTGACGCGCCAACATTGGTAAATAACGCAGATACTTATCCGATCGGATGGTCGGCAAAACCACCTTGTGAGGAGACACAATGAAAAAAGTTTTAGTCACTGGCGGAGCTGGGTTTATCGGTTCCAATTTCGTCCATTACATTTTGAAACATCATGATGACGTTTTTATCGTCAACCTGGATGCCCTGACCTATGCGGGAAGTTTGGAAAACCTCAAAAACCTGCCCGCGCCTGAACGACATCTCTTCGTTGAGGGCAGCATAACAGACCGGGAACTAATCGATAAGCTCTTTGCTGAACACAAAATTGACACCGTGATCCATTTCGCCGCGGAGTCGCATGTTGACCGCTCAATCCTCAACCCGGGTGTCTTTGTGGACACCAATGTTGTGGGCACTTTCGTTCTGCTTGAAGCTGCCAGACGCGCCTGGTTGGTTGATAAAATCGTACCGCTTGAGCAATGTCGCTTCCACCATGTAAGCACCGATGAAGTCTTTGGCACACTCGCGCCAGAAGACCCGCCCTTTCAGGAAGATACCCCTTATGCGCCACGCTCGCCTTATGCCGCTTCCAAAGCCGCCAGCGATCATTTTGTGCGCGCCTACGCCGAAACCTATGGGCTGCCCGTGAGCATCAGCAACTGCACCAACAATTACGGGCCCCGTCAATTCCCTGAAAAACTCATTCCACTTATGATTCTCAACGCGGTAAGTGGCAAGCCCTTGCCTATATATGGTGATGGCATGCAAATCCGCGACTGGCTCTATGTGGATGACCATTGCCAGGGCATTTGGATGGTCGCTACCCAGGGAAGACCCGGAGAAACCTATTGCATCGGCGGCGACAACCAACCACCCAACATTCAAATTGTTAAGACGATTTGCAGCATTTTGGATGAGCTCTTGCCAGATTCAGAGTTTACACCTCACGAACAGCTCATCACTTACGTCACCGATCGTCCTGGCCACGACCGGCGCTACGACATCACCATTGACAAAATCAATAGCGAACTCGGTTGGGCGCCTACTCACGATTTACACCAGGGGCTGGTGGATACCATCAAATGGTATCTTGATAACCCTGAGTGGATATCTGCAATTGTGAAACATTCAGATTATGACACCTGGCTAAGCAAAAACTACGGAGAAAGAAAGGCATAAACATGAAAGGCATTATCCTCGCCGGCGGAAAAGGCACTCGCCTCTATCCATTAACTATCCCAGTAAGTAAACAGCTTTTGCCTGTTTACGATAAACCAATGATTTATTACCCGCTATCCATGCTCATGTTGGCAGGCATTCGCGACATATTGATTATCACCACGCCTGAAGAGCAATTCCTCTTCAAACGTTTGCTAAAGGACGGTTCACAATGGGGCTTGAACTTTGAATATGCCATCCAAACCGAACCACGTGGTTTGGCAGATGCATTCATCGTTGGCGAAGCGTTTCTCGGTGATGATCAAGCCTGTTTGATTTTGGGCGATAACATCTTCTTTGGTCATGGCATGCCCGATATTTTGCGCAGCGCGGCTTCTATTGAAGAAGGCGCGGTCGTCTTCGCTTACCCCGTACGCGACCCGGAACGCTACGGTGTGGTGGAGTTTGATGATAACTTCAAAGCCATCAGCCTTGAAGAAAAACCAACTAAACCCCGCTCAAATTACGCTGTTCCGGGTATTTATTTCTACGATAAAAACGTGGTTCAATACGCGAAAGAGCTTAAGCCATCCCCACGTGGCGAAATTGAAATCACCGACATCAACAAGCGCTATCTGAGCGAAGGCACCTTGCAGGTCAAGGTGCTTGGCAGAGGCGTTGCCTGGCTGGATGCCGGCACCCACCAAAGCTTGCTTCAGGCCAGCAACTATGTGCAAGCCGTTGAAGATCGCCAGGGCATGATGATCTCCTGTGTTGAAGAAATTGCCTATCGCATGGGCTTTATTGATAAGAACGGCCTCATCGTCTGCGCGCAAGAAACTATTAGCAATGACTACGGTCAGTATCTTATGCGCCTGGCGAACGGAGAGATTTCGTAGTATGAAACGCATTTTGCTTTTTGCCAAGAACGGCCAGCTGGGCTGGGAACTTCAACAGACCTTATCCTCTTTGGGTACGGTCATCCCGCTGGACTATCCGGAAGTTGACTTTGCCAAACCGCTCAGCCTGCGCGAAGTTGTGCGCGAACACAAACCAGATGTCATCGTTAACCCTGCCGCTTACACCGCGGTGGATAAAGCCGAAAGCGAAATTGAGCTGGCGATGGCCATCAACCGCGACGCGCCTTTAGTGCTCGCGGAAGAAGCCGAACGACTGCAAATTCCCTACCTGTATTATTCCACAGACTATGTTTTTGGCAGCAGCGATGGCAAGCCCTACGTTGAAACTGACACCCCCAACCCGCTCAACGTCTATGGTAAAAGCAAGTTAGAGGGCGATTTGGCGGTCATGTCCACCAACGCGCCAGTCATTATTCAGCGTGTGGCATGGGTCTACTCCATGCGCCAGGGCGGTTTTGTGACCAAAGTATTGCAATGGGCACGCCAGCAGGAAGTGCTGCGTGTAGTGGATGACCAAATCAGTAACCCAACCAGCTCTCGCGCGCTGGCTGAAGTGAGCTCGCAGATCCTGGCAAAAATATTTGAACATCCTATTGAGTGGTTGCAGGAACGCCGTGGTATTTATCACAGTGTTGGCAGCGGTTCATGCAGCCGCTATGAATGGGCGGAAGAAATCCTCGCCAACGACCCGCGCAAAGAAGAGCAAAAGGTTAAGACCCTTGAGCGCGCCAAAAGCGACGAATTCCCCACACCCGCCACCCGCCCGCTCATCTCAAGGCTCAACTGCGATAAACTTTACAATACTTTTGGATTACAACACGCTTGTTGGAAGATGTCTTTGAAGTTTATGCTTGCAAATTAGTTGAAGAACCTGTACCATAGCAGATAAGATAAAAATGATTTGCGAATAATAATGTTTGTTACTTTAAAGTTTGCTATCTAAAAAAGATTGAATTATCACTAAATTCAATAAATCATGCAGGCGATTAGTATGTATAATGGTAGTATCAATATGCTTTTAAAGGAAGCTCGAATGGCAATAAAAAATGTGGCATTTTTTACAAACACTGAAATTAGAAGTGCTATTGAACACCTCAGAGTGTTAGCACCTTTGCAAAGCGTTGGCGTTGAAGTAACTCGCTACATCCTTACCAATAACTTTGACTTTGATGATGTAAAGCCTTGTCAAATTATCATCATACAACGCGAATTGGCTGGGAATTACTTGCAGTATAAAAGATTAGTTGACTTCTCAAACCAAATCGGTGTACCAATCATATTAGATCTTGATGACAACTTATTAGAGCTTCCTGCCAATCATCCTGATCGACTGTCACATTATTATACAGACAGTTTATTACCTCTGCTACAATCTATTACCGATGTTGATGCCATCACGGTTACAACTAAAACGCTTCAAAAAGAACTGTCAAAATATAACAAATCCGTATATCTTCTACCTAACTATGTAGACGACAGTCTATGGAAGTTTAAAGCACCCAAAAGTCATTCAAACGACGACGATTTAAAAATCATCTATATGGGGTCTCAAAGTCATAAGCCTGATTTTGACTTGGTTGCGAATGCGCTCGAGATTGTTCTAAATATTTATCCTCGGTTATCTTTATATGCCTATGGTGTCCAGTTGCCAGACAGTTTACAAAACCACCCCAAAGCCTATTATATTCCATCTGAAACCATTGATTATGAAAGTTTCGCAAGCTATTTTCATGCAAAGGAAATGGATATTGCTATCGCGCCTCTCAGCACAACCTCCTTTAATAACTATAAAAGCCCCTTGAAATTTTATGAATATTCAGTGAATGGTTTACCGGGTGTGTATTCTAAGGTTGGACCTTATATAGATGCCATTGAACATGGAAAAACAGGATTATTGAGCGATAATGAAACCAATGAATGGGTCAAGCATCTTGAGGCACTTATTACTGACGCTGATTTACAAAAAAGGATTGTGAACCAAGCTCAAGAAAAAATCCGGTCCGAGAATCTTCTTTCAAAAAACAGTTATCGATGGCTTGAGGTGTATGAAGAAATTCTCATCAATAGAACCAATCCATTATCTTCCATTACCCTTTCATTACCTCAACTAAGCGAAATAAATGTTCAGATTTTTGAAGCGACTGAAGAAAAGAGAAAACTAATAAAAGAGCTTACGGCAGATAATAATTCTCTAAATGTCATGGTATCAGAATTAAAAGAACAAAATGCTCAGAATGATGCGCTAACTAAAGAACAAGCAGAGCGAATAGATGCGCTAACTAAAGAACAAGCAGAGCGAATAGATGCGCTAACTAAAGAACAAGCAGAGCGAATAGATGCGCTAACTAAAGAACAAGCAGAGCGAATAGATGCGCTAACTAAAGAACAAGCAGAGCGAATAGATGCGCTAACTAAAGAACAAGCAGAACGAATAGATGCGCTAACTAAAGAACAAGAAGCTCTGAAAACAGCTAAAGACGATCATATAGCAAAACTTGTTAATGAAAGCTCCATGTGGAAAGCGGAAGCATCCCGTTTAACAGAAGAAATCAATGATTATGTACTCAGTACCAGCTGGCGGATTACCAGAGTATTTAGAAAAATAAAAAAAATCATGAGAGGGCGATCTAATGTTTAAAACGCTAAAATTGATTCGTGATTTAATCATTATAAAAAAATCAAAGATTTTTGACGCGAACTACTATTTAACCCAATACCCTGATGTTAGGGTTGCCGATTGCGATCCTCTTCATCATTTTGTAAAACATGGATGGAAAGAAAACAGAAATCCATCAGCTGATTTTAACACTTCGTTTTATCTGTCAGCCTATCGAGATGTAAAAGTGGCGAATATTAACCCTCTTGTTCATTACATCCGATTTGGCAGAAAAGAAGGCCGGCGTACTGATGGCGAATTTGGGTTGACAGACTTTGATTCTGCACTTAATGAAAAAACAGACTCAAACCAAACAATATCGTCAATATCAAAAAATGCAACCAAACATTCAATGACAAGGTCAATATCCAAGGAAGAATATTTATTCGATTTTGAACAAATATACAAAAAAGCCACACCTTTACCCTGTACAGAAAAAACTGACATCATTATTTGCGTTGGTAAGTCACCGGCCAATATATTAGCATGTCTGCCAACAATCAGAGAACACACCGCTAAAGGCACCTACACGATTCATCTAGTGACCCACATCCAGGATTTCGATAATATCAAACATCTTGAATCAGAAGATATAAAAATACATACACATGAGATGCCTATCTTTAACTTCTCCAGGGCAAACAATATTGTTTTAAAAGATGCGGTAAATGATGTAGTCCTACTAAATGATGACACCGAAGTAAGCGAAGGTTGGCTCGAAAAATTGCGAACGGCCTCAAAAGGATTTGCTTTAACCGGTGCACACACCTTACCACATCGCTCAGGTAACCCTGACATGTGGGGGCATGGCGAAACCATGGTAACTAACTGGCCAATTAATATGTTTTGTGCCTATATCCCCATGCGATTAAAAGAAATTGTTGGGATTCTTGATGAAGAATTCTTTTATTATGGTGGTGAAGATGTTGATTATTCCATTCGAGCCAGGTTAAATGGGATCCCATTGGTCATATCAGATGCTTTTATTGAACACAAAGACAATCAATCATTCGGCGAAGCTAAAATGGCTCTCATGGCAGAATCCGATAAGGTTTTATTTTCAAACTACGGTGCTATCACTCCCTTTGATCTGTCTTCTTATCATCCTTTGGTATCAATAATTATCGCCACCTACAAAAGAGGTCATTTAATTGATGCTGCTTTAGACTCAATTTACCAAAGTAACTACAAAAATTTCGAGGTCATTGTTGTTGATGACTGTTCGCCTGATGAAACATTTGAACAATTGGTTGAGCTCCAGAAAAAATACCCCTCAATGAAAATACTCCGTTTGGAAAAAAATCAAGGAGCAGCAAGTGCCCGTGCGGCGGGTTTAGCCTTAGCAAAAGGCCAATTTGCATTTTTTACCGATGATGATGATACCGTATTGCCAAACCGCATTTCAGGACCTTTAGACTTCATAGCAAAGCATCTGGATTTGGATGTTGTCTACTGTGATTATCACCTCTTTGATGGTAAATCCCTGACAACTGTAAAATGCGCCCCTTATAATCGTCAAAAATATTTGGATTTAGAATTCTTCATAGGTCTAGGTGTCCTTTTTGCCCGAACCACACCTCTACGCAGTATACCTTTTTACTCATATTACAATCACTCAGGAGACTATGACTGGGTTTTCCGTTTTGAACGGGCAGGATATAAAATAGATTATTGCCCAGAAGTCGTGATGAACTATAACAGAACTGGTGAAGCTGGATCTCACTTGGCAGGAACACAATTAGCTTTTGAAAGACATACTGAGGTTTATAACCGAGAAGTATTACTTGATTCGGCAATGCGCAGGTAGGATGTTAGGATTACCTAAGGTTTACATCGAAATCAAATCTTATATAGAAGGAATATGATTATCAAAAAAGAAGGTTTTTCTATATCGATAATACTTATTATTCTGGTCGGGTTATTTCCATACGCCTTCCTCTTTTTTAGAAATATTGGAGTGATTCGATTTTTAGAGACGGCTACTGTGTTTTTTATTTTAATCGGAGCAAGTCTTCTCATCTTCACATTTCTTAGTTTAATATTGCGGGATGCTCATTATGGTGCAATTATTTCCACCATCCTTATCATCTTTCTGCAATATTTTGCCAAATTATTTCGGGTTGTTTCTAAAATATTCCCATTTATCTATTATTGGCACCTCATGTTTGTTGGATTGATCGGAATAGCATTAATTGCTTATCTCGTTAAAAAACATATGTCCAGCCAAAACGCGCTAAAGCTTACTAAAGTTTTGGTATTCGTTTTTATCGGACTGTTGGTCTATAATGTTATATTGGCAACGCCAAAAATTCTCTATGAGCTAAAAAAATCTAAATCATCGTCAACAGAAACAACCTCGTTTAACACACAAACAGAAAACAATGTGGCTGTTGAAACGATCCGTCCAAACGTTTATTTTTTTATTTTTGATGAATACGGAGGTCTAAGAAACCTAAAACGTTATTGTGATTACGATAACAGTGATTTTTATGACCAAATGGAAAAAATAGGGTTTGCCAGCTCAAAGAGCTCTAACAATGGAACGACGGATACAATGACTGAAATACCCAATTTACTTAATTTGGGTCAATTAAACACGCTTGATATGAGTGCTCTCGAGAAAAAAGAGGGGTTCAAGAATCCCAGGCTTATGACTTTAATGAAAGAACAAGGCTACTCAATCAACATTCTCGACAGCACATCATATTTTTTAGATCGCAGTTTTGCTGATTTTCAACTAGAAAGTGACTACAAGTCATCTTTTAGAACTTTTGATGCCTACATTTGGGCAAATTCTTTTATCTATCCTTTTTATGGAAAGGAAGATCAGGATAACGAAAGAGCTTTGATATACCGTATGTTCTCCTTCGCGGAAGAGTCTTCATTACTTCAAGAAAACAATTTATTCACAATCGGTTACTTTGGCTTTCCTCATATCCCTTATGTTTTCAATGAATATGGTAATAAAGTCGATAACTCAGATCGAACCAACTTAAAAGATCCCATTCCTTATATCAACCAAGTGATTTATGCAAATAAGTTAATAGCAAAAATGGCCGAAACGATCATCGAGAACGACCCGTCTGGTATTATCATCATCCAATCAGACCACGGCTTTAGATTAGCTACACATTTGAATTTTTGGTATAAGGATTTTTCCTACGATCTTGTTGAGGAGTCAGCTTTTGAGACAGACATCCTTAATATGGTTTATTATCCTTATGACAATCTTGATATAGAAGGTTTAAATGGAATAGAAACACTAAAGTTGGTTTTAAACCAAATTCTGGATATTGAAATCAATTAAAAATGGGTTTAATTATGAAAAACAAGCAAATCATCGCTATTATTATTTCTCTAACACTTTTTCTCATCATCCTTGTATCCTTAACAGATATCATTTTAGTTCTTCCTCAAAAAGGTTATTTTTTAGTAAAAAAGAGTGATATTTCCCGTTTTGAAAGCAATAACAGCAATGTTTATTCCAACATCGACTTTATTGTTCAGAATGAAGATGTTCGAAAAACAATTGAAATAACCGGATATGCCTACTACACACCGTCAAAATCAAACCTTGAAACAAAAGAGGTCATTCTCTTCTTCCACTCTCCAGAAAACACTTATTCTGTTAGAACAGATCTCACTGACCGCTTTGACTTAAGAGCAATATTTAGTAAATCTGATGTCATTGGTTTTAAACATGGTTTTCGTACTGTTTTTTCTCCGCTTGGAATGCGGAACGGTACGTATCGCCTGTATATTTACTGTTTTGAAGATAACGAGAATTTCGGATTTATACCAACCGGTCGGGACTTCATCAAAACCTATACTGACTTTTATGAATTAAAAGAAAATGGCAATTAAGTTAATAACAGTTTTTTTCTCTGTAAATTTTTAATACGCAGACCTATGATAAATAAAAAAGAGATAATAAAGGTAATACCGTGTATCGAATAAAAAAAGCTATCGACATTTTCAAACAAGAAGGATTTGTCTCATTGGTTAAGAAAATGAAGAGGAAATTATTCGGGAAACAAGAATTCCAACGACAATTAAACTTCGCGAAAAAAAGGGGTTATTTTGATGTTAGTATTATTATCCCTGTCTTTAATGCAGTAGATTACAGCAAAGCTTGTATTGAAAGAATTTTCTCAGTGCAATCAGATGCTTCCTTTGAAATTATTGTTGTTGATAATGCTTCTACTGATGAAACACCAGTAGTAATGCAACAATTTGTCGCCGAAAAGGACAATTTTAACTATCTCAAATTGGAAACAAATTTGGGGTTCGCTGGTGGTGTCAACTTTGGACTCAAACAAGCACAGGGACAATATCTGGTTATTCTCAATAACGATACCCTTCCGACTGATTATTGGCTTGATTTATTAATTGCTGCTTTTGAAAAAGATCCGACACTCGGCATTGTAAGTCCAAAAACAAATTATGTTGGTGAAGGACCTCAGCTTGATTACGCCGCAATCAACATTAAACCATACGAAATCGATGATTACGCAAAAACAATCCTTGACCGTGAACTTTATTATGAACCTAACAGACTGGTATTTTTTTGTGTGATGATTCGTAAAGTGGTAATTGATCAAATTGGCTATCTTGATGAAGGTTATCTCAAAGGCAACTTTGAAGATGATGATTTCAATTTACGTGCCATTTTATCCGGTTTTAGGTTAGGAATAGCTCAAAATGCCTTTGTTTATCATCATGGTTCAGTCACTTTCAAAAAAAACAGGCTAAGTCACACTGAACATATGATTCTCAACAGTAATCGATTTTATCTAAAAGCTGGCAGACTTTCTACAGCACTTCGCCACTATAATTCTTATGACTCAAACTCGTTAGTAAGCGTCATTGTACGAACCTTAAATCGACCAGCTTTACTCAGGCGGTCACTCACAAGCCTTGCTAACCAAAGCTTCAAACAATTTGAAGTTATCTTAGTCAACGATGGTGGCGAAGATGTTCAAAATATTGTTGATGATTTTTCTCTTTATTTCCCCATACGATATGTAATTCATCAAGAATCAAAAGGACGCACACCTGCCCTCAATGATGGCGTCAAAAATGCGAATGCGGAATGGATTGCATTTCTTGATGATGATGATATCGTTTACCCTTGGCATCTTGAAACTCTGGTGCAAGCAATTGATAAACATCCTATTCATAAACTGTTTTATACAAATTACTGCTATACTGTTTTGAACAATACGGTTGCAAATGAACCCATACTTATACACGATGTAGATGCATGGCCTTTTAATAAATCTCAATTATTTGTAGCAAATCGAATACCCATCCACACTTTTTTATTATCAAAAATATGCTTTACTGAGTTTGGTCTGTTTGATGAGAAACTGACCATGTTAGAAGATTTTGAGTACCTAATCAGACTCGGCAAAGAACTTGATTTTATCCACATTAACCGCAAAACAGCTGAATACCGCTTTTATTTAGATGGTTTGAATTCAATGATAAATCAACGCGCGAAGCTCAATTCTGCATTATCTTATATTTACAAAAAACACCCTATTGAAGATAATCTTGTCCAAAAACAACGCGAGACTGAATTGCAGTTGCTCAACAGTCATATTGATCAAATCAACAAACTCAAACATGAATTAACAGGAAATCCTGTTTCCGACAAGAAAATAATGAGTCGTATTGCACAAATAGTGTTGGGGTTTTAAACCCTCAATATTGAGCAGGAATTTTATATTTAAGTTAATACACATAAGCAATTTGAAAAAGAGCCTCATTAAGCTCGGTTTTCTAATAAGTGAATAAGGATTGATTAGTTTTATGTGTTCTGTTTCTGCTCGCGCTTATAGCGCATAAAAAGAATTATCGCCACAAGCACAGCAATGCTCGCCATGACCGGTAACAAAACCTTGAACACACCAAAGTCTTTTGTTTTTTTCTGCTCTTTGAGTTCAACTGGAGCTGGCATTGCTGTCGCGCTGGGAATTGGGGTGTTCGTCGCCTTCGGCGTAACAGTCGCTGTAGGGCTGGGGGTTACAGGTGTGGATGTTGGCGTGATCGTCGCTGGAGGTGTGACATTTAGCAAGAGTTTGTCACCCGCGTAGATAACGGAAGTCTCTTTTAAGTTGTTCCACGAGAGCAAATCCGCCAAAGAAACGCCGTAGTAATTAGCTATCCAATTCAGGTTTTGACCTTCTGCCACAGTGTGATAATACTTGCCATCCGCGGCCGGAGTTAGCCTCTCTATTGGGGTCAATGGGCGTTCGGTTGGGGTTGGTGTGTGATTGCTCGGCGCGATTATCAACTCCCAGCCAATCCCCAAGGGGGTCGTTTCTTTTATGCCGTTAAGCTCGGTGATGCGTTTCACCGTAACGCTATAAGCTTCAGCAATTTTACTCAGGTTTTCATAAGGTTTGACAACATGGGTTATCGACCCATCCGCGGCTGGCGGGCTCACTTCTACCGCGCCTAACTTGGGTAGGGGCACATAGCCTTCAGCTTTCGGGCTTAAGATTATCAGTTCATCACCAATTTGCAGTTTGTAGGCTTCGCTAAGATGATTCCAGGCTAAAATATCCTTAATCGTCACCTGATATGCTACCGCGATCGCCCAAAAGCTTTGCCCTGGCATGACCAAATGTGTGTAAATGCCATTCTCATCCATCTCTGCCAGCTCTACTGGTGTGATGATGCCTGGAACAATCCCCGTGCCGGGTCCTCCCGGATTACCGCCACCCGGCGGCGTGTAAGCCCCATCGCAAGGCTTGCCGGCTATATACGCAGCCTGTAAAACATAATAGGTGAATCCATTGGCTGCTGTGGCAACACCCGCCCCAACATGACAGTAATGCGGATTGGTTGCCGGTAGCATATGATCAGGGTCATTCCACATCACCATGACCTGGTCAATGGAAAGGTCCGAGCCCATCGCGAAGTTTTCGGTAGCAAAAACTTTCTCGCCCGCGCCATAGCCCGCGGCTTGCAATCTGCCACCCACATCGCCAATATGCCAGCTTAAATTTTGGTCTGCCATGATTTGAGCCGTGCTTTGCGCCACAGCGTTGATGGTGCCATCCATAATCAAGCCAGAATTTCCCATCGACATACGCAAAACGTTCATCGCTGAAATCAAATCATAGGCGGTCACTTGCTGTTGTTGTGGTCGGTGTAATCTTTTTGCTTCTGAGGATTTCAGTGGTTCCAAAGGGCTTAGAAACAACAAAAGCAAACAGAAAAAAGTTAATGCCAGAAACTTTTTCTTCATCATCAATTAAGGTTACCATATTTTGAGAAAGCCATTTTTACGCGTTATGCCTTTCTTAAGGTATTCTCAAACCAGATTTACTGGACACCAAGCAACATTGTCTGAGCATTGCTACAGGTGCTAATCTACGGGTTCACCCAAAGAGATGAGCTCGTTTTCAGCCACCCACCAGCCCGGATGCCACTTGAGGGCTTGTTTAAAAGCCGCAATGGCTTGCTCACGATTGCCACGTTTCACTTCAGCGCGGCCTAACCACACCCAGGATTCCGGAAGAGCTGGCTCGGGAGATAGGTCAATGGTTGCTTTTGCCAGGTTGTAAACGTCGTTATAACGCCCCATATAGTAGTAAGCAAACAGCGGACCGGTTTGATACCAGGTTACGCGCCAGGGTCTTTCTGATGCTGGTAATTTTTTATAAATTTCAAACGCTTGATCGTACGCTTCAGAAGCCCCCCAGAAGTCTTGCATTTCTACCAAAATCGAACCACGGCTATACCAGGCGAAGAAAAGTTCGCGATCTTTACTTGTATAAAGACGCTCAGTAACCTGATCAAGCGCGTACTGTTTGTTATAGGCTTCATCCATTTGTTGCCCCAAAATGGCATGCACTTCCTGCTCACGCTCATAGGGAAAGATGACCATATAAATGTCATCAAACTGAGCCCAATACATTTCGATCTCTTCGTAGCTCATCTTAATCCAGCCCAAATAAGAGTCTGGAATGGTTACCTCGCGTTTCTCATCGTCGTAACCGGCGATAATGCCATAATGCCCCATCCAGCCCTCACGGGCATCCATATAACCACGTTCGAAAAGAACCGGAAAACCATTTGCCACGAGCTCTTTCACCAGGTCTAAATTGCCCCCATAGCGCACAATCGCGCCAAGTTCAGTATGTTGCTGAACATAAGCCAACATCTCATAGGGCATCACATTACGATCCTGCTTGAAAGGTTTAAGTACCTCCGCGGTTACGGTCTGGTCACCCTCCCAGCCCCAAAAGCCAAGCGCCATTGAAAGATTGGCCGGCCCACAATTGTTAAATCCCTGCGCTTCAGGTTCGATACCTTCAAGCAGCACTTTTTTGGGCAGCGGCGTTGGAACAGGTGTATTCGTAGGCACAATAGTCGGCGTAGGCGTATCTTCGATAATCGCGACAGGCACAGACGTTTCAGTAGGCATCAGCGTAGCTGTTGGCGTGGGTGCCATCGCCGTTAAAGTGGCAATGGCTTCATTTGAAAGCACATTTTGATCACTCGGAACAAAAACCTGTTTGTCTGGTGGGTTCAAGAAGTAATGAACACGCGCCTTAATTCGCGCAAGATGAAAATAGGCGCGATTGTTAACCGATGGAATTTGGTAGATAAGAACAGCCATCAAAGCCAAAATGGCTAATCCCACCAGGTAAACCCAGGGCTTTCGCCAAATAGATCGTGGCGCTAATTGCTTTCGCAAACGCGTTGTGTTTTTATTTCTTATCATTGACATACGGAGTGAATTATATCAGGTCTTGGGAGGGCGTAAATTTGGCGCAAACGGATGCGCCTCAAAAGCTCATGGAAATAAGCTGAACCACTTCCTGTTTAATACGGTGTTTCGATGTCCTTCGCCCAATCGCGATGGGTGAGATACCAATCCACCATAGCGTCAATGCCTTCGCTCAGGCTCACTTTTGGTGCCCAGCCCAATTCGCGTCGTGCTTTAGTCACATCTGCCACGTTCTCAAAAACATCCGCGCGATGACTGGGAATATACTCCACAATCGCCTTTTTACCTAAACGTTCCTCAAACAGTGCTAAAAGCGCATTAATCGTAATCACCTCATGCCCGCCCAGGTTGAAAACATCATAGCCAACCGGTTTAAGCGCTAATAAAGTGCCGCTGACGATGTCATCCACATAGGTGAAGCCGCGTGATTGTTCGCCATCACCTGTAATGGTCACTTTTCTGCCTTCCGCTATCCACTGGCAAAACCTAAACATCACCATATCCGGTCTTCCGGCTGGGCCATAAACGGTGAAATAGCGCAAAACGCTCACGTCAATCCCGTATAGATGATGATAGCTGTAGGCGAAAGCTTCAGCGCCCTTTTTGCTGGCAGCATAAGGCGCCAGAGGATGATCAGTTGGCGCGGTTTCGTTATGTGGCGGTTTGTTGTCATCGCCATAGAGACTTGAGGTTGAAGCCAATATGTATTTTGGCACCTTTTGATGACGGGCATACTCCAGGGTATTCAGCGCGCCTAAGGTATTCGCTTCAAGATAACTCCAGGGGTCGGTTGTGCTGGCTCGCACCCCAGCAATAGCAGCCAAATTGATGACCGCGTCAGCCTGTGGCGCGTGTTTGGCCAACTTGTCGATTAAAGACCTTTGCGAAATATCCTCTTGCAGAAAATGGAAACCATTCCGTCCCAGGAGTTGCTCCAGGCGATGTTCCTTCACGCGCACATCATAAACATGGTTGAGATTATCCACACCCCATACGGAATGCCCTTCGTCCAAAAGACGCGCGCTGACCCGCGAGCCAATAAAGCCCGCTGTTCCCGTAACGATATAAACGCCCATTAGAGTTTTACCACCTTGATATCTTCAGCAGGAGCGATATCTTTGAGCGCGTTGCGCGCGTCAAAAATAAGTTGCGCTTTTTCGTAAATCATCTTGTAATCAACTTTGCTGTGATTGGTGATTATTGCCACTATGTCAGCTTTTTCGACCGCGGCAACCAGTTCTGTTTCAGACGCCATATTTAGTCCAGCGGCATGCAATTCGGGAATAAACGGATCGTGATAGCCCACAATGGCGCCCTTATCAAGCAGGAGGTGGATAATATCCAAAGCTGGCGATTCGCGCAGGTCATTGATATCGGGTTTATAGGCAATGCCCATTAGCAAAATCGTGCTGCCTTTAAGTGGTTTTTTGAAACGGTTGAGTGAGTCCTGGATTTTCCCAACGACATAGCGCGACATATTACTGTCAATCTGGCTTGCCAAATCAATAAAGCGCGCGGTATAGTTGAGCGTTTTCATCTTCCAGGAAAGATACATAGGATCCACAGGGATACAATGCCCGCCGAGTCCAGGTCCAGGGGTGAACTTCATGAAACCAAATGGTTTCGTCGCGGCAGCATCAACCACTTCCCACACGTCAATATCCATACGATCACACATGATTGCCATCTCGTTAATCATGGAGATATTAATCATGCGGAAGGTGTTTTCAAGGAGCTTGGTCATTTCTGCCACTTCAGAGGTCGAGACCGGCACGATGGTTTCCAATGCTTGCCCATACCATGCCGAAGCAACCTCGGTACAATTCTTCGTTATACCGCCAACAACTTTAGGCGTGTTGTAGGTGGTGTAATCTTTTCGTCCAGGATCAACCCGTTCAGGCGAAAAAGCTAAAAAGAAATCCTCACCTACTTTAAGATCGCTGTTTTCAGTCAAATTACTTAAGACCAACTCTCGGGTTGTGCCTGGGTAGGTGCTGGATTCAAGCACAATCACCATCCCACGATGTAAATAAGGCGCAATTTGCTGACTGGCTAAAGCGATGAAGGACATATCCGGGTCGCCTGTTTTACGCAACGGTGTTGGCACGGAAATGGAAATAGCATCAATTTCAGACAATACCGAGTAATCTGTTGTCGCCCGAAAACGGCCAGAATCAACATGTTTACGCAGCTCGGCATTGCTCACATCAGTGATATAACTTTGGCTTTCGTTAATTTTTTCAACTTTTTCTTCGTCGGCGTCAATACCGATCACATAAAATCCAGCTTTCGCAAAAGTAAGCGCGAGTGGCAAACCTACATAGCCAAGCCCAATAACAGCCACATTTGCTCTGCGTTGTTGGATGAGTTGCATAAGTTCTTCTTTAATCATAGTTCCTCGTAAGCTTCTCTCTTAAAACAAAGTTAATTGCACAGGCGAATCAGGTTCTTCTTCTTCTTTCTCCGGGGGACTTTTTACTTCAACTGTCGTGCGTACTGCATTTGGCGTTGGCGACAGTTTTTTGATTATACTACCTAATTTGGCAAAATCCGCTAAGATACTATCTTTTAAGGCTGGATTATGTAATGCTGCAGCGGGATGATACATGGTAACAACCTTGCGGCCCTCAATTTCAAAGGCTTGCCCATGAATACGTCCAATGCGCGCGTCTTCGATAAAACGCGCCATTGAAAAACGCCCCAGGGTCACGATAATTTTTGGGTTCAAAAATTCTATTTGCGCGTCAAGCCAATGACGACAAGCGCTAAGCTCCTCCGGCAGGGGATCACGGTTATTGGGTGGGCGACACTTCACCACATTGGTGATAAAAACTTCCTCGCGCTTAAGCCCGGCGGCAGACAATAACTCATCCAGTACCATACCGGCTTGTCCCACAAAAGGCTTGCCCTGTTGGTCTTCGTTGCGTCCGGGACCCTCACCAATGAACATCACCTGAACCTTGTGTGGACCTTCACCCGGCACAACCTTATGGCGTCCTCTTGCCAGTGTGCATTGCCGGCAAGTACGACATTCTTCGCGTATAGCATTCAGCTTATCATTGTTTTCAGGCATTAAAAGCTCCAGTTATGGATTCTACTCTAAAGTCCAGTATATTAGACGTAATCCAGACAGATTAAGTTCCTCATTTTTTCAAAATCGATTGGTTTTAAGGTCAACAAGAGCGCGTCTTCGTTGTTATCCTGATAGTAACCCGGACGGATGCCAACCACCTCAAAACCCAGACCTAAATAAAGATGTAACGCGTCTTGATTGCTCGCCCGCACTTCCAGAATGGCTTCGACTATACCATCTTCCTCAGCCAGGCAAATCGCCTGCGCCAGAAGACTGCGCGCTATTCCCAGATGGCGATACTCTTTAGCGACCGATATCGTGGCAATTTCAAGGCTATCCACAATACGCCATGCCACAATCACCCCGCAAACATTGGCATGACCCGGTTTGGCTGTATCAACAGCCACTAAAGCTGTGCTGAAAGAACCCGGACGTAACTCATAGGCAAAAGAGCCACTCGGCCAGGGCTGACTAAAGTTGGCTCTTTCATGCGCCTCGACCTGCAAAAGGTCAGCATGCACCATCTTTCTGATAACGATCTGGTCAGTTTTACTTTTCTGACTCATACATTGGGGACGTTGCTGAGCGTGTGCACGTAAATGGGCGAAAGCGTCGCGGGATCATCCGCTTGATCCGCTTTAATTTTTTGCCAGGCAAGCTCAGCCAAAACCGCCGGACGGCGCACACAAAGCGCGGCGGATGCCAACTGGGTCGTCTTCCATTTGCGCCCCATAATCTGGCGCGTTTCGGCATTAAGATCCCCCACAACATAGGTAGGCGACTTGATTGTCGCCGCAATACCTTTGGCATCATCCAGTTTAATCTCATGTTCAGCCTGCCAAACACGGTCCTTATAAATGTAGCGAACCCACGCGAAGCGCCCACGTCCCAGTTCAATCATCGCGATCATAGGGCGTCTTAGCCCCGGTTGGGCAACGCTCAGCACATCCAGAGAAGGAATACCCGCGATGGGTAACTTTTGCGCCAGGGCGATGCCTTTGGCAACGCTCATGCCAATGCGCAAACCGGTAAACGAGCCCGGCCCTGTTGCCACACCCACGCCGGTCAATTGGCTGGGGTTAACATTGGCTTTGATAAACATGCGCTGAATAGCGGGAACAAGTTCAACGCTTTGATAATGTTTGCCACGCCAAACCTGCTCAGCGAGAATTTGCGTGCCATCAAAAAGCGCGATGCCGGTCCAGTCTGTTGATGTATCGATTGCTATTAACATACTTACACTCCGTATATCGCGTGTTGCAATTTTTTGAGAATTTGGGCGTTCTGCTTGCCCTCGGGGGTCAAAATAAAGTGGCGCGATTGTGGCCCCGTCCACTGCATTTGAATCCAAATATGTTCTTTTGGCAGAGACTCCTTCAGTCGGTCAGCCCATTCAATTATCAAAACTCCGTTTTCAAGAGCCTGGTCAATATCCAGGATGGCGAAGTCAAGTGGGTCATTTTCTGCCAGGCGATAGGCATCGGCATGATACAGGTGCATACCATCCGGCCGGCGATATTGGTTCAGAATGACGAAAGTGGGACTGGTAACACGGTCGGCAGATCCCCATCCCTGGGCAATACCCTGCACGATTGTGGTTTTACCCGAACCCAAATCGCCTTCAAGGCAAATAACCGTGCCAACAGGCAACATGGCGCCCAAGCGCACACCAAAACGGCGCGTTTGATCAGCACTGTGCGAAAAGAACTCAAAAGCATTCGGTTTGAGAATAGCCATATTCTTTTTAATTTCCTCTGTGTAAATTATACCTTATATGAAATGAATTACCGAAAACTTTAGTGCCTCATCTCATGATTGGTGAGATATTTCGCGTAGAACTTGCTTGTTTATTTTTTCGCGCGCGTGCTTGCGCTGGGGTATAATCGAGGCATAATATTGCAGATAGAGCGGCTTATGCCGCTGATGAAATTGGAGATTCATGCAACTTGGAATTATCGGTCTGCCCCAAAGTGGCAAAACAACACTTTTTAACGCTTTAACTAATGCCAAAATCCCCACCGACAACCTCGGCGGGCATATGGAAGTGCATACCGCCGTGGTGGATGTGCCCGACCCGCGCGTTGACGCACTTTGCGCGATTTACAAACCCAAGAAGACCGTCCGCGCCAAAGTCACCTATGCCGATATCGCCGGCATTGATGGCAAAGCCGGCAAAGCTGGCCTGCCCGGGCAACTTATCAACCAAATGGCACAGATGGATGGCTTTTTGCACGTCGCGCGCCAGTTCGAAAGTCCCATGGTCGCCCATCAGGAAGGCAACGTTGACCCCTTGCGTGATATCGAAAAAATGGATACCGAATTCATCCTCAACGATTTGGTCATGGTAGAACGCAAGCTCGAAAGACTGACCGAGGAACATCGCCGCGGTGTTAGTCGTCCACGCGAGGAAATTCAAAAGGAAATCGACACCTTCAAAGCGCTGCAAGCCCTTTTGAACGAAAACTTGCCCCTGCGACATTACAAATTCAGTCCTGAAGAGGAAGAGTTTTTGGCAAGTTATGGCTTTTTGAGCCGCAAGCCACAAATCATTGTCTTCAACCAGTCCGAAGGCCAGGAAGCGCCCGTTTACCAAAGCCCTCATCCACTCACTTACGTCATCGCGCTGCCTGCCAAGTTAGAAATGGATATCGCCGAGCTTGAACCAGAAGACGCTCAAATCTTTATGGAAGAATATGGCATCACTGAATTAGCCATGTCGCGCCTGATTAAGCTTTCGTATGACCTTTTGGGCGTGCATAGTTTCTTTACCGCGGGCGAAAAAGAGGTGCATGCCTGGACGGTGAAACGAGGCGCCAACGCCCGCGAAGCCGCTGGCGCGATCCACTCGGATATGGAAAAAGGCTTCATTCGCGCGGAAGTGATTTCGTATGAGGATATGATTCACTTTGGCAGCACTGCCGAAGCCCGTACCAAGGGACGCCTGAGAGTGGAAGGTAAAACCTATATCATCGAAGACGGCGATATTATTGAAATACGGTTTAATATATAAAATGTCTGCTAAAGTTTTGCACTATAGTGAAACGCCATCCCCCCTGTGGAGCCTTATTCCCCCTCCTCTGGACTGCTCGCGTGCCGGGAGCCTTTCTTGGCTGGGAAGTTAAAGGGGACACCCCAATGAAGGACTATTTCATTCCCTCCAGCGCAGCCTTATTACCATCCTCCATGGGAGCCTTATTCCCCCTCTCCTCTGGACTGTTTGCGTGCCGAGTGCTTTTCTCAGCTGGGGAGGCAAAGGGAACACTCCTATGAAGGACTATTCCATTCCCTCCAGCGTAGCCTTATTTCCCCCCTCCATGGGAGCCTTATTCCCCCTCTCCTGTGGACTGTTTGCGTGCCAAGTTCTTTTCTCAGATGGGGAATTAAAGGGGTTACTCCAATGAAAGATTATTTCATTCCCTCCAGCGCAGCCTTATTCCCCCCCTCCTGTGGACTGTTTGCGTGCCAAGTTCTTTTCTCAGATGGGGAATTAAAGGGGTTACTCCAATGAAAGATTATTTCATTCCCTCCAGCGCAGCCTTATTCCCCCCCTCCATGGGAGGGGGATTAAAGGGGGTGGGTTACCAAAATTCCCCGATTCTCGGAGCTTAATGTGAAAAACACGCACCAACCCACTGATTTACAAAAAGCCGCTGAGCGTGGCGAACCCTCGCACGTTTGGCGCGCAGGTCAGGACCGTCGCCTGAGGCTAATCCTCGAAGCCGCAGGAGACCGGGTTTACGAAACCGTCTTCGTTGATGGCTGCGGCGTGGGCATGTACCTCTCGCATCTCGCGCCCATGGCGAACACAATCCTGGGGATGGATATCGAATTCCCGCGTGTCAAAGACAGCAGCGCTTATACTCCCAACGTCTTTTGTGGCGCTGGCGAATATTTGGCGTTGCCCGACGCGAGCGTGGATCTCTTGCTTAGCCATGAAGTCTTAGAACATGTACAGGATGATAAAAAGGCGATTGCTGAAATGGTGCGCGTGCTCAAGCCGGGCGGTCGCATCGTGCTCTTTTGCCCCAATCGTGGCTATCCCTTTGAAACGCATGGCATTTACAAAAATGGCGAATACAAATTCGGTAACATCCCACTGGTCAACTGGTTACCGCGTAAATGGCGTGATAAACTCTGTCCGCACGTTGAGATCTATACCCGTCAGGACCTGCGCAATTTGTTTGAAGGGTTGCCGGTAAAGTTTATCACCCAACGCACCATTTTTGGCGGTTACGATAACATCATTCAAAGTATGCCAGGACTGGGTCGAGCCTTGCGCGGCATTCTATACGCGCTCGAAAAAACGCCTCTACAACGCCTGGGCCTTTCCCATTTTTGGGTAATTGAGAAAAAAGCCTGATAAATCAGCCTTTATCCAGCATAAAAGCTTAAAACAAACGACCTTAGATTTGATTCGTTAAGATTTTTCCCCAGTAAGCTGGTATATTCAGTTTTAGCTTTCCTTGCTCATCAACAATGAAACTTTGAGATTCATCCAACAAATCAACGAATCGCCAGCCTTTATGCCTCGGTAGCGTGAGCTCCACATCCACAGAATCTGCCGCGCTGTTGACAGCGACAATGGCAATCTGCCCTTCGTGTTCACGCGTGAAGGCAAATTGCTCTGGTTTGACCATCAGTTCGCGATAGTCACCCCGCGTGAGCGCCACGTTGGCAAGGCGCAGCCTGGAAAGCACTTGCAAGAGCGCGCGCAAATCGCGGTTTTCGTCAGATGGCTTCAAAGCGATAGCCAAGTTGTTAGCCCATTCTCCATAATGCGCTTCCAAAGCCTGCAAATCAAATTCCGGGCGCAGATTCCAGTCATCAGACTGCTTAACCCCTTCAAAACCAAACTCACTGCCATAATAAACCGAAGGCAAGCCTGGCAAGGAGAACATCAAAAGCTGAATGAGTGGCAAATGCTCCCTAAGTCTGAGGCGATTGATGATGCGCGTGACGTCATGATTATCCACAAAGTTGTACTGGGTCTTAAGGTCTTGATACAAGCCTCCGGGTCCAAACTGGCGCTTCAAACTGTGCGCCAACTCAAAAAAGTTGCCATCATTCAGTGCAGACCACATGCTTTTATAAAGCTCATAGTTGGTCGTGGCGTGCAGGCTCTCCGGGTTCGCCCAACGCCGGTAATCGCCATGGATGACCTCGCCCATCAGCCACAAACCCGAATCCAGCTGATTGCAATAAGCGCGCAACTCGCGCATGAAATCAAAACTGAGTGAATCCGCTGCGTCAAGACGAATGCCATCAATGTCGAATTCCTCTTTCCACATGGCAATCGCGCCAAAGAGATGCTCTTTCACCGCCGGGTTGCTTAGGTTGAGCTTGACCAAATCAAAATGGCCGTTCCAAGCCTCATAGCTAAAAGGGTCGCCCATCGGACTGCGCTGGTCAAAGCGCATGCCAGCGAACCAATCCCGCCACGCGGAACGCTCTCGATTTTCTAATACGTCTCGAAAAGCCCAAAAGTCACGGCCAACGTGGTTGAAAACGCCATCCAGCACCAGGCGCATGCCCCGCGCTTTGAGCTCATTGGCGAAAGCCCTCAAATCCTCGCGCGTTCCCAACCGACGGTCAATTTCATAATAATTGGCAGTGTCATAACCATGACTGCTACTCTCAAACATTGGTCCAAGATAGATGGTGTTAGCGCCAAGAGACTGAATGTGATCCAGCCAGTTCAGCATTTCCCGCAGACGCGGCACGGGTTGGGAACTGAAATCATTACGGTGCGGCGCGCCAAGCGCCCCGAGTGGGTAGATATGATAAAAAATATTGTTTTGATGAATGCGTGTCAATAGAACTCCCTATGAAAGATGTTTTTTAGTTTTGTGCTACTGGCAAAGAAATTTAAGAGAAAATGCCATGCATGAACTGATGACGCGCTTGTTGAGCGAGCTCATTGTTCAGCACCAGGTCGTCTTCCAGAGCCTGCTGCACATAAGCGTTGATAATGCCCAATAAGCTAATCATGTAAGCCCGCGAGCGTCCGCGCATATTGCCATGATCCCGTTCAGCGGCTTTGAACATCGCCATAATCGGCTCTTCCTGAGCCTTTATCCAGGGCTTGATAATCTGGCGACTCTCACTGCGCGAGGGTCCGGTGCGCAAAGATAAGAGCAGTTGGTAAAGCTGCAGGTCATGACTGGCAAACAGGAAGTAAGCCTCAATCACGCGTTGAATGTTTAGGTTGATGTCCCGGCGATAATGACAGGCGGCTTCAAGCAGGCTGAGAAAAGGCCCAAAGCGTTCTTCAAGGATGCTCTCCAGCAGGCCCTGTTTGCTGCCATAGTAGTGGTAGAGGGTGGGCTTGGTGATTTCAACCTGGTCGCAAATTTCCTGCACGCTCGTGGCTTCATAGCCCCGCTGCGCGAAAAGGGTTAATCCAACCTCAAGAATGCGCTGTTTATTGCTCATGCGCTTAGTATACCGAAGAGTATAGAAACTGTCAATATTTTATTTATCAAACTCCCCATACGAGTAGGTTGCTTCGTAACCAATCCCTGACGGCTTGGCGCAAAGCTTCGCGTTGCGCTTTTTGGTCTTCGATAATAGCGATGTTCATGACGCACCTGTCTGACTTTATTGTACCCACTGTTGGGCGTCTGTGTAATGATTTTTAAGACAGACTGTGTTCCGCAGGCGGTTATTTATCGCTTTCGTTATTTCGCTCCTGCTCTTTTTTAGCAAGCGCGTTGGTGTTTTCGCTACCCCTGAAAACGATAAACTTCCACCACAAAAATTCACCAACAAAGTTCAAAATCATGGTGCTGCCTTTGATGATGTACTCATTGACACCAGCCCCATCAGCTAATTTACCAAGCCAGGCCGTAAGCGGAATAAAGAACGCGTAGAACAGCCCAACCTTCAGCATGGCGATGGGGACATTGTTGGCAGATTTGAAGGTATAGCGGCGGTTGAGGGTAAAGTTCCAGAGCACTGAGAGGACGATGGAAATGACATGCTTGTAGGCATAAGGCAAAGGAGTCAACGCGTCTAAAATGATAAACGTGACCGCCTCAATCCCTGCGGCGGAAATAGAGAGCAAGGTGAATTTGAGGGCTTGAATCAAAGCCTCACGCGACTTTAAAGGCGCATCCTTGGAGACCGGCGCGTCCTGAGAGACAGTGATATCCTCAGAGACCGATGTGTCTAACGGGGCACTCGTTGGTTGTACATTGGGAGTTTCCTGGTTTTCTGTGGGCATAGCGAATTCCTTTTGTCAATGAATTTGATTGAGGTGATGAAATAGCTTTTTATTGGCGGCATAGAGTTTGGTAAATGCCGCATAGTTTTTATCATGCACAGCGCGAGCCTCCGGATTGGGCATAAAAACGCGATCCGGCTTGATTAGCGCCTCGGCATCCTTCAAGTCAGAAATTCGACCCAAGCCAACCGCGACCACCAAAGCCGCGCCAACAGCCCCCACGTTCTGCGGTTCTGGCACGGTCTCCACCGGAACCTGCAAAACATCCGCCAGAATTCCCGCGGTTACAGGCGATAGCGCGCCACCACCAACAAAGCGCACCTTATCGCCCGTCTTGAGCTTCCTGCTGATCGTTTCCAGGAACCAGCGCATATGGTAACAAACCCCTTCCACAACCGCGCGAATCAGTTCGGTCTTTCCTGTTTCCAAACCGATGTTAAAGAAGATCCCGCGCGCGTTCGCGTCTTCAAAAGGACAGCGGTTGCCATGTAGCCATGGGGTGAAAATGACACCGCCGGAACCCGCGGGCGTTTCGGAAATGACTTTGGACATATAGTCGTACAAACTCTTATACTCCGAACTCGGGTCATCCGCGACGTGCTGTTTGCTGAGATAAATGTTAATCTCGTCCAGAGCGAGATGGTCGCGCACCCACTCCAGGCACTTGCCCGCGGTCTCGAGCTCCGCGAAATAATTGTAAAGTCCAGGTTGAACGCCCACAACCGAGGCGATCATGGCACTCGTATCCACAATATTTTGATCAGTCACCGTGGAGACCCAACCGGACGTGCCCATATAGACATGGGTCATCTCCGGGCGCACGCATCCGGCACCGACACCAATCAAAGCCGCGTCACTGCCACCGGAAAAAACGGGAATTCCGGGATTCAGCCCGAGGTCAGCAGCCGCTTCTTCCAATAAAACGCCCACTTTTGCTGTTGACTCAACAATGTCAGGCATATGCTCCGGCAAAATCCCAAGCCGATTGATAAGCGCGGAGCTGAATTCAGGCGTTTTAGTGTTTTTATCCATCAAAAGGGTGGCAAAAGCGGAATCCCGACTCATGGTAAATTTGCCCGTCATGCGTGCCACCAGGGAATCCTTTACATCCAGCCACTTGTGCGCCTTGGCGTAGACTTCTGGCTCGTTTTCTTTCACCCAAAGGTACTTCCAAACCGGATCCTTATCGCTGCCAGCGACAACGCCTGTGTGATAAAGGCTCCGCAAAAGGAAACCCAAACCAACACCGGCGACCTGAAGCCCCCCGCCGGCGTGCGCCTTGCGCACCCCACCCGAGCGCTGGTCCATATAGCTCATGGATGGGCGCACCGCCCGGGCCGCTTCGTCAAGCAAAACCACACTTTGCGCCTGCGCGCAGAAGCTGATGCCCGCGATTCGCGCGCAGGCCTCCGGGTCGCGGCTGACCAGCTGGCGGGTGGTCTTGCACATGGCTTCCCACCACTCTTGCGGATTCTGCTCCACGCCACCGTTTGACAGAACGCTCAGCGAATAGCTCGCGAAGCTTGAATCCTCCAATCGGATGGTCGCGCCCTCCGGTCCATCTCCATCACCCAGGTGAAACAAACAGGTTTTCACCCCTGTTGTGCCGATGTCATACGCCAGTATCTTCATCTTTAAGCCCCTTTCGTTAATCTTCAGGCACCAGAAGCGCCCCTTTCAAAAATTGAAAGGCCTCCGAAATAACTTGCTCATCGTATGTTTCCCGGTCGATCTCCGGGTGGTTATACATTTGAAAACGAATCCTGTAATAATCGCAGGCATAAGCGAACTGGAGCGACAAAAAGATATTATCCATCGAAAAAGCGGCAAACCTGGCATCCAGCTCCGGCTTCACTTCTCCCTTGCGCTGTCCTTCTTCCAGCATTTTGATATATCGCTCTGAGGTAAACTGCTCCAAACTTCGCGGCAATTTAGACACCAGTTCCTGATTACCAATTGAGGACGTCTCGTGATACAAACGAATCAATGTCTCTTCTTCGCGAGAGCTTTTAACAGCCAGCCGCAGGAGCGCTTCAATTTTTTGGGCGACAGTCAGCGTTTCATCGTCAACCACTTTTCCGGCATATTCCTCAATCATGGCGGAACCGTATTGAACAATATAAAGGAAGAGATTCTCTTTCGTCGTGAAATAGTGGAAGATCGACCCCACACTGATTTTAGCCCGTTTGGCGATGCGATTGGTGTTAGCCAGTTCATATCCCCGTTCCGCGAATTCGGCAATGGCAGCCTTCAGGATCCGGTCCTGTTTTTCGGGAGACAGGCGCTTAAAACTCTCATTGGCAAAATTATTCATCTTAGTCCACATCCAGTTATTAAAATGAGTTTGACGACATACCGCATTGAGTGGTCACTCAATACCATATGCTCTATACTACCACATTTGCTAAAAAAACATCATGTTTTCCCATGAATTCACACAATGGATTCATAAAAGTCCCTTGCGCATTGACTCTACTCGTGGTAAATTAAATTGAGTGGCCACTCAATTTTGAGATGTGGTCAAGAAAGAGGTTCAAGGAGTTCACCATGATCGATTTAAGCGCCGCGACAGTCAGAAAACAAACCGAAGCACTGGACGAGCTGATCAAAAAGCCCATCCATTCCATTTCCCCAGACGCGCTTGCTACATACAAGTCAGAATACTTCGACAAAAAATGTGTCAAAAGCTACGAGATGATCCAGGAAGCCAAAAAGGTCATTCCTGGAGGCGTGCAACACAACCTCGCCTTCAACCATCCCTTCCCGCTCGTCTTCACCAAGGCGGAAGGCGCTTATTTGGAAGACCTCGATGGCAACCGCTATTTCGATTTTCTGCAAGCCGGCGGACCAACCGTCCTCGGCTCCAATCCACCCGAAGTGCGCGAAAAAGTCATCAACCTGCTGAACACCTGCGGTCCCTCCACCGGCCTTTTCCACGAATACGAATACCGCATCGCCAAACTGGTCACCGAGCTCATTCCCTCCGTCACCTGGCTGCGCATGCTCAACTCGGGCACCGAAGCCTGCATGGCGGCCATCCGCGTCGCCCGACTGGCAACTAAGCACCGGCACATCCTCAAAATGGGTGGTGCCTACCACGGCTGGAGCGACCAACACGCCTATGGCATCCGCGTCCCAGGCAGCAAGTTCACCCAGGCCCATGGCATTCCGCTCTTTATCTTCAGGGGCATTGACGAGTTTTTCCCGGGCGACCTCAACTCGCTTGAACGCAAACTCCGCCGCAATCAACTGCGTGGCGGAACCGCTGCGGTGATGATTGAACCCGTTGGTCCCGAAAGCGGCACCCGCCCCATCAGCATCGACTTCATCAAAGGCGCTGCTGAGCTTTGCAAAAAGTTCGGCGCCCTGCTGATTTTCGACGAAGTGGTCACAGCCTTCAGGCTCTCACCCCACGGCGCGCAAGGCATCATGGGTGTTGAGCCCGACCTGACCGTCTTCGGCAAAGTCATCGCTGGTGGCTACCCCGGCGCGGGCGGCATCGGCGGCAAGGAAGAATTCCGCAAATACCTCGCGGCTGGCATCCAAACCGGCGATAAAGTGAAAAAGGCGCTTGTCGGCGGCACCATGGCGGCAACCCCCATCTCCGCCCTTGCCGGCTATTACACCCTCAAACGCATTCAGGAAACCAACGCCTGCGAAAAAGCCAACGCCATGGGCGAACGCCTGACCGCGGGACTCAAAGAGCTGATCCAAAAGCACCATCTTCCTTTCGTCGCCTTCAACCAGGGCTCCATTTGCCACCTCGAAACGGTCGGCACCATGCATTTCAGCGTCAACTGGGCAAAACCCTGGACCATCCCCACCGTCCTGCACGAAACCTCCAAACGCAAGGCCGAGATGGAACACATGGGCGCGGCGTATATGGCGGAAGGTCTGGTCACCCTTGCCGGCAGTCGCCTCTACACCAGCGCGGCATACGACGAAGAGAAAATCGACCAGGCTCTGGCCGCCTTCGACCGCGTCTTCGAGCATGTCATCCCGTTCGAATAGCAGGCGCCCCATGCCAAACACTCACGAAACAGAAACGCGCCAGATGGTCGTCAATCTGGCGCAGGATTTTCTCAAAACCGGACTGGTTGTGCGCACCTGGGGCAACTTCAGCGCCCGTCTTGACGCGCGCGGCTTCGTCATTACCCCCTCAGGCAAGGCATACGAGGGCATGCAAGCCGCCGAGCTCGTCACCGTTGCCACCACCGATGGCAAAGCCCTGACAGAAGGCAGCGGCAAACCCTCTTCCGAGTCCCCCATGCACGCGCGGGTCTACCAGCGCTATCCCGAAATAAAAGTTGTGGCGCATACCCACCAGGTCTATGCCTCCGCGCTCACCCTCTTGGGGACGGATATCGACGTTCCCGAACCATGGCAGCCCGTTTTGGGCACCACGCGTATCCCCTTGAGCGCTTATGCCCTGCCCGGCAGCAAAGCGTTACACAACAACATGGCCCAGACCCTCTCTCGCAGCAATTCGCGAATCGTGCTGATGGGCAGACACGGCGCTTTCATCCTTGCCGAAACCGCGGCGGAATGTCTCCGTCTTGCCCAGGATTTGGAGCGTTTTTCCACCGAGCTCTTCGCGAAGCGTCTCGGCAAAGCAATTGCCCACAGGCCCGATATTCAAAGCGACAGCGACGAGGAAAAAAGCCTCGCGCTCGCCTTGCAGAAAACGACGCGGGAAGGCATCGCTGTATCCGCGGATGGCGAAGTGCAGCCCTGGCTCTCACGCACCTTGAAGCCTTATCTGGATGACTTCGCGCAGATTTGCGGGGTCAGCGTCAGCCAAAAGCGCGGATCCGCCAGTGTCGTTTTTGACCCGGTCGCGCGAGTGGCGATTTGTTACGGAAAAGATGAAGCCGACGCGAAGAACGTCCGCGCCGTATTGGAAAAGAACACCCGAGCCGCCAACATCGCCCAACTGAACGGCCAAAAACCCATCCTCGCCTGGGAATCCCTCGCCATGCGCCTGGTTTATCAGTTGAAATATTCCAAACAAGCAAAGCGATAAAGGGGATGTAACAAGCCACGCCTCCACGCAGGAGGCAACAAAGATAAAATAATTCAAGCTGGACCTCATCACTGTTTCAATCCACGCCTCCACGTGGGAGGCGACACCCGTACTTTTCAGGGTAAAACAGTTTTTCGAGTTTCAATCCACGCCTCCACGCGGGAGGCGACAAGGCTTTTATCGAATTGCAAGGTGTTTACGGTTTCAATCCACGCCTCCACGCGGGAGGCGACAGGCAGCCATAGGATAGCCTCGCTTTTCCGTTCGTGTTTCAATCCACGCCTCCACGCGGGAGGCGACTTGAAGGCGCGTTGACCGCAAGTGTCAGTCTGTTTCAATCCACGCCTCCACGCGGGAGGCGACCTGGCGCGTGATGCAGTTTAGCCGAGAGATGATTGTTTCAATCCACGCCTCCACGCGGGAGGCGACATCCCGCAAAGAAATACAACGTGTCTATTGCAGGTTAAAGAACCCTACGAAATTACACACCTCTCAAACGGAGATTGCGGTCTGTCATGGACGCAATTGTTAAAGAACCCTACGAAATTACACACCTCTCAAACTGGGGAGAACAAGCACTCAAAGCTGGTTCAGTTAAAGAACCCTACGAAATTACACACCTCTCAAACATCTAAAGCTAAGAATGTTGTTCAGATTGAGTTAAAGAACCCTACGAAATTACACACCTCTCAAACGCTCAGCTGATAAATTCTCCGACCGTAAGTGTTAAAGAACCCTACGAAATTACACACCTCTCAAACGCGGAAGGCAAATTCATTGAGGAATACAACGTTAAAGAACCCTACGAAATTACACACCTCTCAAACACGTCGACCGGCTCAAGCTGAAAGTCAAACGTTAAAGAACCCTACGAAATTACACACCTCTCAAACCGCTAACCTGTGAAGCTGGAAGTTACAGTCTGTTAAAGAACCCTACGAAATTACACACCTCTCAAACGAACCACTTTTCTGGTTGCTAACTCTTCTCGTTAAAGAACCCTACGAAATTACACACCTCTCAAACGCTCGTGGGCAAAGCAACCTAAAAATTGACGTTAAAGAACCCTACGAAATTACACACCTCTCAAACGCCGACTTACCGCAGGCATCAGCGACATCGGTTAAAGAACCCTACGAAATTACACACCTCTCAAACGCCATATTTAGGCCTGACACACCAGCAAACCACTATATGGGGGTGTTTCGTAGTTTTCTCGCCTTAATTATACTTGATTATCTCACATAAGTCAGCATCCAAAATGAGAGTTCGCGTTTCTTTTGGAAGCTTGTCTTCTGGCAGGATGCCTTCAAGAAATAAAACACGCAGGTCTTCATACTGGGCCTGTTTGTTGAGTAACTCAAGAGCGGTCTTATCCATGAATTGTAATGCGCCAATGACGACGAAAAACTTAATCTTGAGGTAGCTTCGGGTTACGCGCAAATAATCAAGGAGAGCTTCTTCCAGCTGGGTATAGTGTGAGCGAAAACGCAAGTTGTAAAATTTAAAAATCGCACTCCACTCAGGTATTTCAATTTCTTCAAGCTCTACTTCCAGTTCAGGTAAGAGACGCCTTAAGCGCAAGCCAAGCTCATCAATTAAGTCCTGTAGTTCAATCATAAGAGCTTCTTCAACACAGTGTTTTTCAAGCTGTTTGTAAAGCGCGGTTAAGGCACGGCGCGGATTATGTTCAAGTTGCAGGGGACTGTCGACAACGGCCATGACCTTGGGGATGACCAGGGCTTTATATTTTTCTGATAAAACGAAGCGACCTTCATCGTCGTCAACCTGTGATAAAAATTCCCGCGAGATGGCGTAGTATTTTTTAGGGTCTTCAACAATCAAAAAGCCCAGGTGTTGTTCTGGTAAAAAGAGTGGGTTTTCAAATTCCTGGTGGATGAGTCTCATAGGATAACCAACCTTTCATCTGTATCGAGAAATTCTGATGTGTGCTCACCGACAATGAAATTGATTGCAGCATATTGCCGCTCGGTTATTTCAAGTGCCTGCACCATGCCTTTGGGCGGTTTATTCTTTTTAAGAGCTTTTAATGCAGATTCAACCACGGATGCATTCAGGCACAATTTACTGTAAACAGATTCTTGCATCATAATATAGCCATTGCTAAGCAAGAATTTACGAAATTTGCGGTAGTTTTTGCGGTCTTTGCTGGTATCTACCGGTAAATCAAAGAAGACTATGAGACGCATAAATCGGGCCATTGGTAGTGAGCAATCTGTTTAACATTATTATTGGTAAGTGCCCTGAAAAGGCTGGCGCAATAGATTCTGATGGCGTTGTTGAGATGTTGTTGTGTGCCATCGATGATAACTTTTTTGTTCATGAGGTCAATCAGTTTCAGTTTGTGGTCTCTGCTTAGGTCCGCATCGCCAAAACTGTGGGCAACGAAATCGACCAGTGGTCTGTAGGGTTCCATAAAATCAGAACTCAAGTTAAAGGGGTTTTGTTTGTTGTTGTGAAAAATGCCTAATTTGGTGGAGTAGCCACTGGCAACAATCTCTTTATTGAATGTTGAAAGCAATATGCTGTAGCCATAATTTAAGGCTGGATTTGGCGGACGTGAGCTTTGGCGACTGAAGCTTTCGCCAAAGAGCGCGTTAAAGTAAACTTTTGCGGCATGAGCTTCGCGGTTGGTGCTGTCGCCAGGCTGGACTTCGCTTAGATATACATCCAAAAGGCTGTGTGCCGGGTTTGAGATGGATTTCAGGAAAGCAGACTGGGCGTGTATTTTGGCCTTGACGATGTCAGTCCAAACGGCGATTTTCGCGGTTTCTGACCAGTTGATCTGTTCGCGTAGCCTGCCACTGGCATCTGTTGTTCCATAATAATCGACGAGTTCAGCATAGGGGTTATGTTTCTCATCACAAAAGATAATTTTTATCTTACGACGTGAAAGCTCATTGAGCAGACCGGTAGTAATGGCCGCGGATGTGCTTTCGATAATGACGGTACCGATTTCCGAAAGGGATATACGGTTGGTTGTTTCACCCCGTACCACGAGAAAGCCAAGCTTGAGTTCAAGCTTGACTATCCCGGTTACGTAGATGGTACGCCAGCTCATGGCAGGCTTATCCTGATTGTTTTCTCATACAGGCCGGTTACAGACTGAAACACAACTTCCAGCTGGTTACCTTCCTGGATATTTTGAGGGATTCTAATCATTCCAACTTGTGTGTTCTTGGTGGAAGATTTCCCGTTTTTGTCTTTGGGAAGCAACAGGGAGAGATCACTAAGCCTGCCATCGCAGGTGAAGAGAATCAGGATTTGGTTGAGTACCCTGAACTTTTCGCGAATGCTTAATAAAGCGAAGTGTTCCTCGCCACTTTCCAGATTGCGCGCCTGATTGGTGTAACTGGAAAGCTTGTTGTAGGGTGTGCTGGATATTTTGTGCTGGAAAACCTGATATGCCAGCATAAGGTCTTCTTCTGTAACAGTACGCAACAAGACTTTATCATCAACGTCATCTTCAATGTCTTTGGTAAATGTTTTTATAATGGGTTCAATTTCTGCTGGGAAGAAAGGCTGCAAGGCTGGCGCGACCTTCAGACTGGACCCGGTACGGGCTAAAAGTCGTAGTGGAAAACCGTTCAACCGTAGAATCGAGTTGAAAGGCAGATTCCTCAGGATAATTTGCGGTTCGACCAGGTTCAAGGTGTTTTGGCAATAGTCCTGTAAAGCTTCTTTACTTTGCCCGTTGGCTAGGACCCAAGGCAAATAGAGAGGCAGAATGCTGCGGACACGTTTATTCCTGAGTGTGTGTTCAGCCACAAAGAAGGTGGTACCTGTGATGTTCTTATACCCACCATATTTAGCAATACCATCATCACCAACAAAGCGTGGGTCAGTGCTTTTAATGGGGTATTGGCCCTGGCCTTTGGGCAGTAAGTTTTGGTCAAAAAGGCCACCACTTTGCCCCCTTGTGCGAAGGACAGCCTGGTAGCTGGTGGCGATGTTGTTGCGGTTCATCATCTTGCTGACCATTTGGATGGTACCGTCTTGACCCGCTTTCCAGGCTAATTTGCCATCGCGTGATTTAACGTCGAAGTCATACATGCGAGCCAGGTTGTAGTCGCGTTTCCCGGCGGTTTTGATGTAATTGCGTACGTCTTGGGTGAATTTAGTGTCGAAAACATTTCCGACAACAATGTTGAGATAAGCGTCTTTGGCGTGATGCAGGTCGTTCATAGCACGCACTTTGATGAATTCAAAATCGCGCTGATTGTAGCGGAAGTCGCTTACATGACCCGCTTTGACAAAGACAACGCGGGTATCAGGATAGAATTTGCCTAAAATTTCTGCCGCGGCTTTGGTGGCCTGGCGGGTTTGAACCAGCTGGCGACTGATGAAGGATTCAAGTTCTTCATCGCTTAATTCTGTGGTGCGGTTTAACCTGAAGAATTTTTCGTCACTGATTAAGCCCTTTTCTTTCAGGTGGAACCAAAAGGCGCGTCTGGCGTTTTGAACATCGAGCGAGATGGGGTATTTATCACCTTTGTCGCGGTTGGCTGAACTTTCAACCAAAACGAGGTTGTTTCTAAGGCTGTCATCCTTGGTTTTTGAGCGGGGGTAGATATGGTCAATGTCGTAATAAGCATCGCTGGAATCGCCCTGTTCAAGCAGTTTTTCGAAATCGATGGGCTTGCCAGTGTAGGCGCATTTGCCGAGTTGGGTGAAGTAGAGATAGATTTTTTTGCGACGCATGCTGCTTTCGCTTTGCTCGTTGAGTTCGCTGAGCAGATGTTCATCGAGGATTTTGGCTTCCTTGTAGATTTGTTTTAATTGTTCAAGCCGGCTGGTGGTGCGTTCTTTTTTGCCTTCTTCGCGGGCGACTTCAATAAAAATCTTTTCGGGAGCACTTTTTTGGATTTTTACGATTTCGTTAACGATTTTTATAGCTTGCCAAATCATGCGCTTGACGGCAGGTGAGAGATAGGGGTATTCATCAACGATTTGGTAGTCGAGTGTGCGGGCTTCGCCGACGATTTCGTTGTTGTAGGCGTCAATTTGTTCTTTAAAGCCATAACTGGCACTGAGCAACTCCATAAGCGTGAGATTGTTGTTCCACATGGCATCGAGAATGTTGGTTTCGACACCATCAGGACCGATGGCGCGAATACCGCTAAGAAGTTTTTCGGAGAGATTTCCCCAGTCTTTGAAACTGAGCTGGCTGATTCTTTTGATTTGCTCATCGTTTAACTTATCAAGGAATTGATTCTTTAAACGATTCACCAGCATTTTGTTTGAATCCGGTAAGACGGTAATTAAGCGCACGATGTCTTCTTTATCCTGCAGGCTAAGCTGATTGGGGGCAATGGCTTCAATTTGGCGCTCCGCTTTGAGAACGTTGTTGATGTGTAAATCCATGCCACCGATATCAGCAGCGTTGAAATCGTCACCGAATTTAATGTTAAGAAATTCAGCAATGTCTTTTTTGCTAAAACGTGGTTTAGCGTTGGTAGCCATGAAAAGTTCTTCGTAAATAGCGTGTTTATAGATGACAGGTAAGCGTTCGCCACGGTAGCTGAGCATATTGAGCTGGTTTAGGAGAATGAAACGCGCATAGCTTGGCGATTCCTTGGGCAGCACGTCTTCACCGATAAGGTAAGTACATTTGTTGGTAAGATTAGCGATGAAGTCATTCGCGGATTGTTCTTCATCAACAACACGGTGGAAATTCCACGGTCTGACGGCTTCATCGCTGCGTTTGGTAATCCAGGCGTGGTGGGAGCCATCTTTTTTCTCGGGACACACTTTGTGCGCGGGGTTGAGTGGGCCAACATAATAGGGAATGCGAAATTCCGCCAGTTTAATAATCATTTCATTGATGGTGTGATTATCTTCTCCGATTTCGTTTAAGAAAGGTAAATAGGCTGAGGCATTGTTCAAAATGGCTTTTAGTTCCTCAACGTGAATTTGGTTGGGGATGAGACTGTTATCTTTGCTGACTTGTTTGGGAAGGAAAAGCTGGTTGTCAATTTCCACCAGGATTTCAGCCAGTAAAGTGTCTTCTGGATTGTCCCTGGCGACAGGTTCAAGCTTTTTGCGAAGGTCATCAAGAAAATTGATGGCATCACAGCGATAGTTTACGGCGACTTTTTTCTTGTTCTTTTTTAGATGTCCTGTATAGGCAACGTAATTGTTAAGTTTGCTTTTGGACTGGCTGAAAAATGCTTTGTAGTCATCGCTGCTGAAGTATTTCCTGAAGATTCTTTTCAGTTTTCTTAAATCAGTGCCATGCTTTTCATACAGTCCTATTTTAGACGCGGAGTATGTTTCGTAACCCTGCAGCAGGGTATCCAGGCGTAGTTGATTGTGTAGCCTATAGGTTGAAAGCAGCAAGGAAAATTCATTGTCAGATAACAAGGCCTGTAATTCGGCTTGTTTTTCTTCTTCAAAACCATTGCCTTCAAAGGTTACGTCCTTGGGTGACTGGTCTTTGTGTTCATCACCAAAGAGTTTGCTGATTTTTACTTTGCGGTTGCTGAGCAGTTCAAGAATGGCGACCGCGTTGGCGTCTTTCCAGTTTGTGATTTTCTTTAGCTCTTCAGTTTTCTCACGCTTTTTCAGGCTTTTGTCGTTGATAGCGTTTTTTATAGGTTCAGCGAGTTCTGAAGGCAGGGTTATTTCGAAGACTTCGGATAGGACAGCCTGGAAGTCCTTAAACGTTTCGATATACTGCCCATTGCCTTGCATGTCGAAACTGCCGGTGAAGAGAAAATGCCCGCGGGATTTTAAGATGTGATGGATAGCCAGATAAACCAAGCGCGGGTCATGGGGCTCGGTGTTGCTTATCAGGGCGTGGCGCAAATGATAGATGGTGGGGTATTTTTTGTGGTAGTCCTTATCGGTAAAATCCGCATCGGCAAAAAGTGAGTAGACTTGCTCTTCATCTTTGTCTTCGGGGTAGAAAAAGCTGTCTTTTAGCCTTTGGTAGAAACCCGGGTCAACCGCGTTAATCGCTTCTGCAAACAAATCTTGCAATAGTTTGAGTCGCAGGTTTCGGCGAGCCAGTCTGCGTCGGTTGGTCCTGGCTGTTCGTCGGTCTGCCGCGGTTTTGGCTTCATCAAATAACCGCACACCCCACATGGCCTTTTGGCGAAAATTGAGAATTTCATACTGCTCATTGCTAACAGCATAACCGACAGAACTGGTTCCCATATCTAATCCAACAAAATAAGTCATAATAATCCTCCAGATATCTTGAGTTTTAAGCTGATTTGTGTATAATTAAGGTTAGTGAAATTCAAACCCTACGAATTACACACCAAGTTCAAATAAAGATTTATCGCAACCGTCACGAAAGTGACCCCACACTGGTGGGATTGACCTGGAAACAGGTCTTTTTTTATGTCTTAATTGTACTTCATGCCTTGCGTTTAAAAAATAAAAAATATAAGCCCCAAAAAACAAAAAGCACCCATATTTGGGTGCTTTTGTCTTTGATTAAGCGGATAAGAAAAGTTACACCACCACGTTCACCAGCTTGCCAGGCACGACGATGACACGTTTGATGGTCTTGCCTTCCAGCGCCTCTTGTATCACGGGGCTGCTGAGCGCCGCGGAGCGGGCTTGTTCGTCGCTAAAGCCAGGGTTCAGGCTGATTCGGTCGCGCAGTTTACCGTTGATTTGCACCACCAGCGTGATTTTATCTTCAACGGTGGCTTCTTCGTCAACTTCGGGCCAGGGCTGCTGGTGGATGCTATAAGCATAGCCCATGCGCTCCCAGAGTTCTTCGGCGATGTGTGGGGTGACGGGTGCCATCATCAGCAGGTAGAGCCTGACGGCTTCGTTCCATTCCGCGCTTGCCCAGGCGCCGGCGTTTTTGGCGCGCGCCATCTCGTTGAGTAGCTCCATCAGGCTGGAAACGATGGTGTTGAACTCGAAGTTTTCAAAGTCCGAGGTGATAGAGCGCAGAGTTTGGTGGGCTTTGCGTCTTAGCGCGCGCAGGGTCTGCTCGGTGGCGCCTTGTTCGGCGGGTTCCTGGAACATATACCACACGCGGCGCAGCCAGCGCGAATTGCCTTCGATGCCGGTGCTCGACCACGGACCGCCCATCTGCCAGCGTGAGAAGAAAATCAGATAGGCGCGCACGGTGTCGGCGCCATAGCGTTTGACCAAATCGTCCGGCGCGATGACATTGCCACGGCTTTTACTCATCTTTTCGCCGTCTTCGCCCAGCACCATGCCCTGGTTGCGCAGTTGCAACATGGGCTCATCGCCGGTGACGATGCCACAATCGCGGGCGGCTTTGTGGAAGAAGCGGGTATAGATGAGATGCATGGTGGCGTGTTCGATGCCGCCGGTGTAGGTGTCAACGGGCATCCAGTAGGCGAACTTTTCGGGGTCAAAGGGGCCGTTGTCGTAGTGCGGGCTGAGATAGCGCAGGTGATACCAGGCGGAGCAAACGAAGGTGTCCATGGTGTCGGTTTCGCGTTCGGCGGGCGCGCCACAAGCCGGGCAGGAGGTGAAACGCCAGCTGGGGTGTAGTTTTAGCGGGCTCTCGCCGGTGGGCATCCACTCGACGTCGTCGGGCAACAGCACGGGCAGTTGGTCTTCGGACACGGGCACGGCGCCACAGTGTTCGCAGTAGATGATGGGAATAGGCGCGCCCCAGTAGCGCTGACGGCTGACGAGCCAGTCGTGCAGGCGATAGTTGACCGCTCTTTCGCCGATTTGACGTTCTTCAACGTATTTGCTGGCGGTTTCGAAGCTTTCTTCGGCGGGCGTGCCGGTGAGCGGACCGGAGTTGATCATCGCGCCGTAGGCTTGCACAGCCTCGGTCATTTCGTCGGGGTCGGGCGCGGGGGTGCCTTCGGGCTGGATGACGACCTTGATGGGCAGATTGAAGGCGCGGGCGAATTCAAAGTCGCGCTGGTCGTGCGCGGGAACAGCCATGATGGCGCCACTGCCATAGCTCATCAGCACGTAATCGGCAATCCAGATGGGGATATGCTCGCCCGAAACAGGATTTACGGCATAGCCACCGGTGAAGACGCCGGTTTTTTCGCGGTCAGCTGCCTCGCGCTGCATGTCGGATTGATTCTTGGCTTGCAGGCGGTAGGCATCCACCTCGGCTTTGTGGGCTTCGGTGGTGATTTTTTCCACCAGGGGATGCTCGGGCGAGAGCACCATAAAGGTGACGCCCCAAAGCGTGTCGGGACGGGTGGTGAAAACTTCAATCGGGTCGCCGGCTTCGGTGTGGAAGATGACGTTGGCGCCTTCGGATTTGCCGATCCACTTGCGTTGCAGGGTCTTGACGTGCTCGGGCCAGTCGAGCTGGCTGTAGTCGAGCAGTTCCTCGGCGTGCGCGGTGGTTCTGAAGAACCATTGCTTAAGGTCTTTGCGGATGACGGGCGTTTCACAGCGTTCGCAATGGCGGTCGTCTCCGATGACCTGTTCGCGCGCCAGGGTGGTGTTGCAGCTGGGGCAAAAATCGACGGGCGCCAATCTTTGATAGGCGAAACCGTTCTTTAAAAACTGCAGGAACCACCACTGGGTCCAGCGGTAATATTCGGGGTCGGCGGTGATGAGTTCTGAGCGCCAGTCAAAGCTGTTGCCCATCATGCGCAGTTGTTTGTCCATGCGCTGGATGTTGGCGTAGGTCCAGTCTTTGGGGTGGATGTTGTGCTTGATGGCGGCATTTTCAGCGGGCAGGCCAAAGGCGTCGTGGCCAATGGGGAAGAATACGTTGTATCCGCGCATGCGCAAATAACGCGCGCGGGTGTCTGGCGGGGTCATGGCATACCAGTGGCCGATATGAAGGTCGCCGGAAGGATAGGCAAACATGGTAAGCGCGTAATGCTTGGGCTTGCTGGGGTCGGGACTGGGCTGATAAAGCGCGTCGGCTTCCCATCGAGCTTGCCATTTGGGCTCGATTTCTTCTGGCAGATATGGCGGTATGCTGGTTGGGTCAATCATGTTTTTTACTCCTTTGTTTTTTGCATTTTTTGCCGTGTTTGCCGGCTGAGTGCAAAAAGTGCTTGTTAAATAAAAAATCCCTGCGTGCAGGGACCAAGGGTCTTGGCGGTACCACCCTGCTTCCCGCTGTGTGAGGTCTTGGCTCGTTAGCTTTTGGCTTGATAGCTTTTAGCTGGCTTGCTTTCGGCAGTTTAGCTTTCGGCGTGTCGGCTTTTGGCTTGTTGGCTCTTAGCTTTTTAGCGCATGACCTGGCGGGCAGCTCGTGCGGGCTCTAACGCGCCCAAACGTTCGCGGCTAAAGGGCATCACCGCGACCACGGCTTTTTGCGTTGCCTGGTTTGGCAGGCTGGCAATCAGCGAGCAGGTGAGTAGGGCCTGGGGCGCTCCACGGGCACTGTGCCACTTTTCAGCGTGCGTGGCTCTCTGGTGGATGGCTTATGGTCTGCTATCGTGTTTACGGCTGGAGTATATCACGCAGGGCGGGTGATGCGCAAGGGATTTGTGTCAGGCGTTTGTAAGCTTTTTGTGCATTATCGCTTAATGAGTAAAGCAAAAGTCTTATAATAGCGCTATGGCAAATCCGAAATTTGATACGTACCGACATTTTAAGCGTCCTGGGCTGATGAGACGGCGGGTGGATGTGTGGCTGCCGGCGCGGTATCATGCCGAGCCTGAGCGCAAATTCCCGGTGCTTTATATGCACGACGGGCAGAACGCTTTTACGCGCAGTCCTTATGTGGGCACGGGCTGGATGGTGCATGAATGCATCGACACCCTGGCTGCTGAAGGCAAGATAACGCCACCCGTGGTGGCTGCGATCAGTTGCACGCTGAATCGCATTGGCGACTATCTGCCCCAAAAACCGCTTGGTTATCCTAACGCGGTGGATTATGTAAAGCGAAACGCGCCACGCTATCTTGGACTTGGCAGTGAGGTATCGGACGCGTATTTGCGTTTGATTGTGCAGGATATCAAGCCTTTCATCGACAGCAAGTATCGCGTGCTGAACGATGCTGAACACACCGCGATGATGGGCTCGAGTATGGGCGGTTTGATTTCGCTTTACGCGCTGGCGGAATATCCGCATGTGTTTGGCAAGGTGGCTTGCCTGAGCACGCACTGGCCTATTTTGGGCGAGTATTTTATGCGTTACCTGCGCGAAACCCTGCCCAATGCGGGGGCGCATAATAAGCTCTATTTTGACCATGGTGGCGCAGGCTTAGACCAGCAGTACGCGCCGTATCAGGCTGAGGCAGACGCGCTGATAAAGGCGAAGGGCTACCAGGATGGGCTTGATTTTCAGAGCCTGTTTTTTGAGAACGACGACCATAACGAACTCTTTTGGTCCGCGCGCTTGCATTTGCCAATGACGTTTTTATTCGCTTCGCAGTAAGCGGGTTTTTTGCCCGCGGCGGGACGCCGGGGCGAGTTTAAAAGCAACATGGTCAGGTGACCATGTGCGAACGGGCTTAGCTTGCGCGTGGCGGAGGTGTTGGTAGATTAACTTTCGTGGCAAATGGGACGCCACGCACCAGTTGGATTTACTACTGGCGCAGGGTATCCTGCCCTGCGCTTTTTGCCCGCGGCGGGACGCCGGGGCGAGTATTAACTTTTATCTCGTGCCGGTGTCCTCACCGCGCACGTTGGTATTAGCTATAGTCATATATCTTCATCGTCTTCAGGACACTGAATTTTTTTGCCCTGCGGTGTGGACGAACACTGAAGGCATGGAATGGGTTATTTTGCTTCATCGGGAAGCATACACAAGGTCCGCACTTCGGACTCAGTGATGAACAGCCTTAGCTTGCGAGTGGCGGAGGTGTTAGTAGATTAACTTTCGTGACCAATTGGACGCCACGCGCCAGTTGAATTTACTACTGGCGCAGGGTATCCTTGCCCTGCGCTTTCTGCCCGCGGCGGGACGCCGGGGCGAGATTCTCATATATCGTCCCGGTCTCCTGACCGTGGAAGTTTTTTAACCCTTCGATAGGACATCGATGGCATAGGAATTTTTCGCACGGTGCGGACACCGGCGATATACACACCCACATCTTCCAGGTCTCCTGACCGTGGAAGTTTTTTAACCCTTCGATAGGACACCGATGGCATATGAATTTTGTCGCACGGTGTGGACACCGGCGACATGACGTTTTCAGTGCGACATATTGTTTTCTCTCCTGCCGGCGTCCCGCCGTGCAGATTTGGTGAGTTTTGCAAAATATAATCAGTCTTTATCATTAGCGTTTTGGTATTTCTGCTTTAAAGACCCACACCCTTTATCCCTCTCCCCTCGGACAACTCACTTTTGTGACACTATATAGCCACAAAGATGAATCGTTGTCCTGGAGAGGGGGAATAATTACGCAATGTTTTTTTCAACTTGCACACCGGAAAAGCCAAAATACATAAACCTAATCAAACCTGAATAATAATTACCACCTTAATCTCGGACTAAAGTCTTAGCTGATTTCAACCTATGAGACCAAGGCGAAAGTGTTCACGCGTTCTATACTGGTGATACTGGCAATAGGAGTGCTTTCCAAAGCGCTTTTCGCCAAGGCTGAATAAAAAATAAACATTGAGCACTAAGAACGAACGCAAAAAAGAGGTGAATTTATGCTAAACAATACCATCGTCCATGTCCAGGGCGTCCACAAGGAACTTTCCAACGACGAAAAGACCTTTCCTATCTTACACAATATCAATCTGAGCATCCGCCAGGGCGAATGGGTTTCGCTGGTGGGGCCGAGTGGTTCAGGCAAAACCACGCTATTGGGCATCATGGCCGGCATCGACCGCCCCACGACCGGCAAAGTCTTTATGCACGGACAGGAGATCAGCAGTATGCGCGAAGCGCAATTGGCTCAGTTCCGCAACGAGGAAATTGGTATCATTTTCCAATCCTTTTTTCTCATCAGCAGCCTGACCGCGCTTGAAAACGTCGCCGTGCCGCTTTTCATCGGCAAAAACAAACGCCACGCACTGGACAAAGCCGCGGATATGCTGGCGCAGGTGGGACTTTCGCATCGCCTGAACAACCGCCCACATCAGCTTTCCGGTGGCGAACAACAACGCGTCGCCATCGCGCGGGCGCTGGTCACCGAACCCGCCATTCTCTATGCCGACGAACCCACCGGAAACCTGGACAGCAGTTCCAGCCAGCAGTTGATGACCCTTTTGCACACTCTGCGCAAACGTCAGAATCTATCTTTGATGGTAGTGACCCACGATAACACCGTTGCCGCGCATGGTGACCGTGTGTTGCATTTATACGATGGTATGTTAGATGACAAGCCCACAAACACAGCCTTAAACAGACCAGCTGTCACCATCCCAATTCCGCAAAATGATCCAAATCTCGACTGGGGGCGCTAAATGAAAGCTAACCGGTCTTACTTTTGGCAAATCGCGGCGCGCAACCTGAAACATGGCGGTCAGCGCGCGGTGCTGGCCATTTTGTGCATCCTTTTTGGGGTGATGTCCTTGGTCGGCATGAACACGCTGGCAAACACCCTGCGCCCAGCGTTGCTCGTTCAAGGGCGCGAAATCCTGGGCGGCGATTTTGGCGTGTATATGAATAATAATGGCAGCTTTAGCGAAGAAAACAGAAAGGGCTTTGAAAAGCTCCAGGCTGAGGGCAAAATCGAAGGCTTCACCATGATCGCAGGTTCCTATAACCTGATTTTTAAGCTCGAAAACGACCCGGTATGGCACTATGTGGGTAACGCTATGGGTGTGGACACCAAAACCTACCCTTTGGCAGGCAATCTCGATATCGCGGATAAGACGGTAAAAGAGCCAATTAAGCTTCTTGAACAGGAAAAAGTCATCTTAATCACCGCGGATATCGCCGAGAGTTTTGCTATCAAAACCGGCGATACGCTTTTAATCAGCAATATCAATATTGGCAAACCGCTGAAAGTCACGGTGGCGGGCATTATCATCGACACGCCCAACCACGAAGGCGACAAAATTTACTATTCATACGACCTGGCCCGCACGCTGGACAATGGCAATCTGAATTTGAACACCACAATGGTCAATGTCAGCGAAGAAAACAAACAAGCTTTAATCGACTATGCCGATGAAATTGATTGCTGGGTTTGGTCAGCACACGGTTTAGACGAAGGACGCCAGCAACGTGACAGCACCATGCGCTTGATGCTCAACTCGGCAGGTGGACTGGGCTTGCTGGTGGGTGGTATCGGCGTGGCGAACACGATGGTTGTGCTTATCAGCCGCCGGCGCAAACAGATTGCTACCTGGAAGCTCCTTGGCTACGAAAACAAACACATCCGCGCCATATTCCTGCTTGAAGCGCTGATGATGGGCGCGATTGGTTCGCTCATTGGCGCTGGTTTGGGCGTTTTGCTTTCAAAGGGGCTCGCCAAAATCTTATTGGGTACTGCCACCTGGCTGGTTGTTTGGAAGCCCGACTATGTATCCGTGGCGATTGGTCTGGGCGCGGGCATGATTACCAGCTTGCTGTTCACCCTGTGGGCGATTTTGCGCGCCAGTAACGTGAGCCCCGCCAGCGTTATCCGCGCGGAAGATGGCAAAGTGCAAAAAGGCTCGCTTGTCAAAGACATTGTGCTACTCACGCTAATCTTTGGCGTGTTTATGGTGATGGTGACGCTTATCATTGGCTCTGTTGTGGAAGGTCTCAAGTATATGGGCATCGCTGTGCTGGCATTGATACTGGTGTGTCTGTTCATCGCGGCTGTCATTTGGGTCCTTACCGCGCTGATGCCCACCAAACGCTTTCCGCAACTTTTTTTGGCACGCCAGCATTTGCGCCGCGGTGGTATTACGCCCATCATGGCGGGTGCCGCGCTTTTTGTGGGCGTGCTGACCATCTTTTTTGCCGCTCTGGCGCTGGGAAGTTCGCAAAATTTTAACGTTGATATTGCTGAAGTCTGGGAAGGTCCCAACGCGGTCATTTTGGCACCCTATTCCGAAGAAGCTGCCGTGCGCGAAGCTGTCGCCAGGCTCGCGCCCATTGAGGCGGATATGGGTTACCGGGTTTCGCTGAAGTCGGTCGAAAGCGAATATGACCATTTTGTCAATCCCGTTATTTTCGGACGGGAAAGTGAATTGGGCTTTTCACTGACAGACCCTGCCCCTGGTGAGAGTTTCAAAAACTCGACAGGCGCCTGGATTATCAGCGAAGGTGCTTATATGTCACCAGAAGATGTCGCCGCGCATAAAGAAAGAATGGCAAGCGAAAAAGCGGGCTTAAACAAAGATTTGACAGTTGAGTTTGCCAATGGCAAGGTGGTCAAAATTCCTTTCGCGGGTGAATACTTGCCTGAGTATAATTTGCCAACTACCCTAAACTACTTCCGCCCCATTTATATGCAATCCGACGCGCTGAAAGCGATTACCGAGCCCGACCAGTTACAATACTATCTCAAACTTAGTCCGGAAGCGCTCAAAAACATGTCGCAAACGCTCAAAGACCTTGATGAACAAGCCGTGGTGATTAATATGATTGACTGGCTGGGGCGTAACATCCAAAAAGAGAAAAATTTCTTTATCCTTGCTGTGGCGATGGCGACATTGGCTTTTTCGGCGGGTTTCGTGCTGATTGCCAACTCGGTAAGCCTTTCCATTCTCAACCGCCGCTACGAAATCGGCGTGCTCAAGTGCGTTGGCTATTCTCAGGGTAAAATAATGACAAGTTTTGTTTTGGAATACTTCATCGTCGCTTTTACCGCCTTTGTGGCAGGGCTGGTGGCAACGGAAACCTTGCTGTTTGTCGTGCGTCGCTCGAACGATTTTGCCATGCGCTATATCACCTTGCCGCCTTACGCGATTGGCATAACCGCGCTGATGACGATGGGTATCACCGCGCTGGCGGTCATCCTGGTAGCATGGAAGCCGATTCAGGTTTCGCCGACCATTGTCCTAGCAGACAGGGAATAAAGTAAGTTATCAACCGGGCGCGTTTGACAGCGCGCCCGGGAAGGACGTTTATGAACGCACAAAAGAGAATGAAAGTCCCGTTCTTACGCAGTATCCGCGGTAAGATGGCAACCAGCTTTACGTTGGTGATCGTCTTTATTATCATCATGGTTTTGGGCTTTGTGGCGATTATCCTGGTGATAGGAGATAGCAGTCGCCTGGGTACTACTGGTTATGTAAACGGGGTGGTGAGCGCCTTGCGCATCCAGAGTTATTATTACCAGGATGAAAATGGCTATTCCTCAAAGCGTTTGCAGGAAATGATTGAAGACATCAGCCAGCAGGGTTTCATACTCATGCCATCAGGAACCTGGATAAACACAGACAAAGCCAGACTGGTGCATGGCACGGAGTTTTTTGTCATTGACAAAGATAAAATGGTTGTGGCAAGTACCACGCAAACGCCGGGTTATGTAGTGGGCGAAGCTTATAAACCACGTGAGAACAGTGAATACGAAGGATCGAATATCGATTTTTTGCTTGATGTGGAACACTCGTCAGAACCGGTGTCTTTTTCGCTATATAATGGCGCCATTGAGATTCTCGTTCCACTGGGCCGGTATAGTGATGAGATCGACTATCCAGTATGGGAACTAAGCCATATTGTTGGTTTTACAGTTGAACCCGCGCCACGATTTTCGGTTGTGCCATTCTTGCAATATCTGCCTTTTGTACTCGTTGTTGTGTTCATTATTATCGTTGTTGTCACGCCACTGGGAGTGATTTTTGGCTTGATTGCCGGCAGAGGGCTCACCAAACGCGTCAGCAATTTAGCCGTTGCTTCGGAACAGCTCGCTCAGGGCAATTTTGAGGCGATCCCGCTGGACAAAAGCCGCGATGAAATCGGGCAGCTCAATCGCCAAATGCGCAGCATGTCACAGAATCTGCAAACGCTCATGCAAAGTCAGCAACAACTTGCGGCGATTGAAGAGCGCAACCGCCTGGCGCGCGAACTGCACGATACGGTCAAGCAACAGAACTTTGCCACCCAGATGCAAATCCGCGCCGCGCAAAACCTGATAACTACCGACCCCGCCAGCGCCAGCGCGCGCCTGAACGAAGCCGAGAACCTTTTGCGCAGTTCGCAGGATGAACTGGCGGTGATTATCAGGCAGTTGCGACCCGCTCAGCTGGAAGACCGCGGACTGGCGGACACCCTGCGCCAAACGATTCGCAGCTGGTGTAACCAAACGCAGATTCCGGTGCAGGTCAATATTAGCGGCGAAAGGCGCATTCCTTTGGAGCGGGAACAGGCTTTGTTGCGGGTCGCCCAGGAAGCGCTCAGCAACGTCGCGCGCCATAGCAGGGCGAATATGGTCTGGTTTAGTTTGGATTACGGCCCCCACGAACTGACCATGACCATCCGCGATAACGGCGTGGGTTTTGGTCGTAAACCGCGCGGTGGCATGGGCTTGCAGAATATGCAGGAAAGAATCGAAAGCCTGGGTGGCTGGTTTGGCACCTCCAGCGCGCCCGGTCAGGGCACGCAGGTTATGGTGAGGTTGCCGCTTGATTTCACTTCATCCAAAGGTGAAAGAATATGAAAAATCGCTTAACAATTCCCCTTCATGGAAGCACGAGTATGAAAAGCCGTTTAACTTTTCCCCATTCACGGGATTATGAGTATAAGAATTCGCTTAACTATTCCCCTTTCACGGAAGCACGAGTATGAGAAGCCGGTTAACTTTTCCCCATTCACAGGCTTATGAATATAAGAAGTCGCTTAATTATTCTCCCTTCACGGAAGCATGAGTATGAGAAGCCGTTTAACTTTTCCCCATTCACGGAAGCATGAGTATGAGAAGCCGTTTAACTTTTCCCCATTCACAGGCTTATGAGCATAAGAAGTCGCTTAATTATTCTCCCTTCACGGAAGCATGAGTATGAGAAGCCGTTTAACTTTTCCCCATTCACAGGCTTATGAATACAAGAAGTCGCTTAATTATTCCCCCCCTCCTCGGGAGGGGGATTAAAGGGGGTGGGCTATGGCAAAAACCAACAAGTTCTTTCGTTCGCCCGTGGTCTCCTGACCATGGGCTTTAGGCATGCTGATATGCTAAGATTAATAAAGGAAAAGCAATGACAGAAAAAATCAGAATTATCCTTGTTGATGACCATGCCGTGGTGCGCCTGGGGCTAAAAAGCTATTTTGCCACCACGCCCGACATTGAAGTTATCGGCGAAGCCAGCAATGGCTACGATGCCATCCAGGTCGCCCAGAACCTTTTACCCGACGTTATCCTGATGGACTTACTCATGCCCGACATGGACGGTGTTGAGGCGACCCGCCAAATCAAAGCCAAATCACCCAACACCGAAGTGATCGTGCTCACGTCGTATCACGAGGACGAAAACATCTTTCCCGCCATCCGCGCGGGGGCATTGTCGTATCTGCTCAAGGATATTGACCCAGATGACTTAAGCAACGCCATTCGCCTGGCGGCACGCAAAGAGGCGGTGCTCAACCCGCGGGTCGCTTCGCGTCTGATGCAGGAAGTGCGCGGGGGTCGGCGCGCTGAGGACTATAACCCGCTTAATGAACTCACCGACCGCGAAATGGAAGTGCTGCAGGAAATCGCCAGCGGAAAATCCAACGCCGAAATTGCCAGCACCCTGTTTATCAGCGAAAAGACGGTCAAGACGCATATCACCAACATATTAGCCAAACTCCACCTGAGCGACCGCACCCAAGCCGCCGTCCTTGCGTGGCAAAGCGGGGTCGTAAGGCGGAGAGAGAGTGAATAAAAAGGCGCAGGAGTGGGGTAAATTAAGTTCGTGAACGTGGTCAGGAGACCACGTCAGAACAGGCAATCATAATCTAATGTAAAAACAAACAGAGCGCCGCTTAGGACGCTCTGTATATTGTAATCAGCTTGGCTGGTTCGCCTTACTCTTCAATCTTCTTCAACTGTTGGCCGAGCCAGTAGGCGCGTTCGGTTTGGTAACGGCGTACGACCATGACGCTCACAGGACTTTCCGCCAGCAAGGTATCATCAAAGAAACCGAAAAGCACATCCGACTTGAACAAACCCTCGCCCGCGCCCAGGATCAAAAGGTCATAGTCGCCTTGTTTGAGTTCTTCAAGAATAGTGTCAATAGCGTTATCCGCCACAACGAGTTTGAATTCCAAATTATCGGGTGTTGAACCCAGCGCGGCATCCGCCACCAGGTGCATTTTGGCGAGTTCATCCTCATATTGCTCATCGTCCAGCTCCTGGCGTACGACGCGCAAGGCGGTCATCGTTTCGCCTTCGTGGTCGAGCATATTGTTGGCAATCTGAAGCCCAAGAGCCGCGTTTGGACCACTTCCAAGGGAAATGAGAACTTTTTTGACGCGTTCTGGTAAGCCCTTATCGCGCACGATGGCAACATCGCGCTGGGCGGTCATCAAAATTTCTTTAAGCACGTTATGGGGTGATTTGGCTTTTTCCGCGTCGCGCGGGAAGCCTAAAAGAAGCAATCTGACATCCTTATGGGTTTGCAGCTCTTTGGAAAAACCTTCTTCAACTCGAGTGGCGGGGACTAACTTGGTATAGAGCGGGAAGTTTTCTTCAATCGCCATATTTCCCACACGCGCCATGGTTTTGAGTTGTTCTTCTTTTTCATGGGCGATTTTCTTTTCGATTTCAGTAGCGGTGAGGGTGAGCGGCGTTTTTACGACCCTGAACAAACACAAGGTGGTGTCGGTTTGTTCACCAATCATTTGGGTAGCCAGGCGCACCAGGCTTTCGGGCGCGCCATCGCGTTTGGCGCCGATGAGAATGCGTCCACCACCTTCGTGCATTTCCAGGGTGGCAAGCGCTTTTTTGCGACTTTTGATATGTTTATTAATAAAATAAACGACGGTAAAGAAAGCTATAATGCCGGCAAGAAAGAGCAGAGCCATTTTATCCGCGAAGGCGATAATGAGAACACCACCCAGTAAAGCCAAAATGACGGTTACGGGATATAAGGGCACCTTGAAGGGTCGATGCGCTTCAGGATGCATTTTTCGGAGTTTGGGTAACGCCAAAGTTGCCCAAAAGAGCACGAACATATAACCCGCGCTGGAGATGAAGCTCAAAAAGTCCACCACACCAATTGACGCTACCAGCGCACAGACCAAAACAACCCCGGCGATGGCGACATAGGGTGTGCGCCAGCGGCTGAGGCGCGAGAACATGCGCGGCCAGGCTTGATCGCGGCTGAGTGTGAAGGCTTCGCGCGTGGCGGCAAGCATGGCGGTATTGATGGAGGTCAGGGTAGCTATGATACCCGCGATACTTAACGCCTGCACACCGATGCTGGGCCAAAAACGTAACGCGGCTTGGGTGAGCGCGGTTTCGGAGCCAGCCAGCTCGTCAAAAGGCACAGTGCCAATGGTCACATAAGCCACGGAACTGTAAATAATCGCGATTAAAACCAGGCTGACTAAAATACCAATCGGGATGTTTTTGCTGGGGTTAACAACCTCTTCGGCATCATCAGCGATAATCTCAAAGCCAACATAGGCATTGTAGACCAAAGCGATGGTTGTGAGCATGCGTCCAATATGGGCTATGGTGCTTTGGTTCTCAAACACTCTCCTGCCGGACTGGAATACTTCCAGACTGAAGCCAAATTCGCTGGTTAAGCCTTTATAGACATAAACGCCAAAGATGATGATGAGGAACAAACCGAGTACAATCTGCAGGTTCCCCGCTTTGGTAACACCCCTGAGGTGCATCAATCCCATCAAAACGACAATCGCGATGGCAACCAAAATGATACCAAATCGGCTACTGCCTAAACCAGGGATGAGCACCGAAAGCGAATACGCGAAGCCCACCGCGCTGAGAGCAGCGTAAAAAACGCTCGAAAGACAGTCCAGCGAACCGACCACAAAATGCAGCCAGCCCTTTCCGAACGCCTCGCCAACGTAGGTCATGGTACCACCACTAAAGGGTAAGAATGTGGCCAGTTCACAGTAATTTAACGCGATGCTAAGCGTTAGAAAGCCACCGATAATCAGTGCCAGAACAGCTTCAGGTCCGGCGATGCCCGCGGCGTGACCGGTAAGCACGAAAATTTCCGCGCCAATCGTGCCAGCGGTGCCGAGCATAATCACCTGCCCGAGATTGAGCTGACGTTTGAGTTTACGTTGAGTCATTTTTACTCCAAAGGCCTTGTTGAGGTCTTTTCATTATTTAATCTGCGCTTGATTCTACTCTTATTCAAGAAAAGTGGCGTGTCAATATAAGCTTTTTGGAAAGGCGTTTTAGAAAGTTTCCTCTAAAATGGAAACTAATAAAACTTAGCCTTATAATGGAAATCATTAGTTCTTTACGTAATACTGGAAAGTTATTGATATTTCTGCTATAATGGAAACAAACCGGCTTGACTTGGCTTTCAATGTTCATTTACTGGATGGAAAGCCCCAAAACAGCACCCGATGCAAAAGCCTGAGGAGCGCAGTATGCAAACTTACCTTGCCATTATAGGCGACATAATCGACTCGAAGAAAATCAAAAACCGTGCTGAAGTTCAGTCCACAATGATAAAAACATTTCAAGAGATCAATCAGGAGTGCAGTGGTTTGATTGTCTCAAAATTCACTTTGACGATTGGGGATGAATTTCAGGCACTACTTAAACCCGCGCGAGATGTTTGGCAGCTTTTGGACCTGTTAGCTATCCGTATTTCAACGCCTTTCCGTTTGGGACTGGGTTATGGTGAGATCCGCACACAAATTGATCCGGATCAGAGTCTGGGCGCGGATGGGGAGGCGTTCTGGCGCGCGCGGGATGCTATCCTAACAGTGCACGTGCAAAACTGGAACGGGCGCTGCCATGTGCTTTTCAAAGGGGGACACGCCAAGCAAGACACCCTCCTTAACAGCTTGATTTTAGCAGCTGAGACGATCAAAGCGCAGTGGACCCATAGTCAGGCGGAGCTCTTTGGCGCGTTGATGAAAGCGGGCATTTATCACGTTGACTTTAATCAAAAAAGCATCGCTGAAGAACTGGGGCTTTCCGAGAGCGCATTGAGCAAACGCTTAACCGCCAGCAATATTAAAGTATACTTTCAGTTAAGAGAAACGCTTGGACAACTCTTGGAGGATTATGGTAAGTGCGCTAAATGATTTTACGATTTTGCTATTGATTGCTCACTTCCTGGGCGATTACCAGCTGCAATGGGAGGCACTGGCAGAAGAAAAAACCCGTAAAGCCACTGGGATGCTCAAGCACTTGGGCATTCATTTTCTGCTCTTAGCCGCTTTGTTTGTGTGGGGCTTCTTGCAGGGCTTGGGCATGACATTGCTCTGGCCAGTGATGATTGTCTTTGCTGTTCATGTGTTGGTGGATGTGCTCAAAAAGCAGATTAACCGCAAGCCCTGGGCACAATCCAAACATAATGCCAAAGTTGCCATTTATCTCGCTGACCAGATTTTGCATCTGCTCGCCATTGTTTTGGTCGGCCAATGGTTCTTCGCGGATTTCTGTAAAGCTTTCAGTCTGGGCGACTTTCTGAGCAGGGAAATGCTCAACTGGGCTCTTCTATTGGTGCTCATCGGCAAGCCTGCCAACGTGAGCTTTAAGGTGATTTTTGAAAAGTATCAATACAAAGAGTCTGAAGATTCTCAAAAAGACAACGAAACTGAACACAATGCCATAAATCATTTTTCCGAAAACACTGTTGAGCGCGTGGCGGTAGGCCTTGACCCGAGTCTGATGCCCGCGAAAGAAGCAAGCGCGCCCAAAGAAACGCCCGAAAACCAGCAAACCGTGGCTGGCGCGGGGGCAATAATCGGCAACATGGAGCGCATCCTTTCAGCTATTTTTATAGCAACAGGGCAGTGGGCGGCAATTGGCGTTATCTTTACCGCCAAGTCCATCGCGCGTTTCAAGCAAATTGAAAAGAACAAACAGTTCGCGGAATATTATCTGATTGGCACACTCTATAGCATTTTGTATGTTGTCGTGATGTATTTCTTGCTCATCGGATTTTAAATTATTAGACTCAAATCAATCATTAAACGACAAAACTTCGGCTAAACTAAGATCGTATCGCTGTTTAGCCGAGGTTTCCATTGACTGTTAATCCTACTGACTTTTCATAAATGAAATTGTAAAGAACTTGCGCTATAATTTCACCATGCGATACACTTTATCCCCCGAATGGGACATTACCGTGCCTGAATATTTTCAACACCGCGCTGAAGATAACCACGTCATTTTTTGGACCAGTGGCGTCACCTTGCTCTGCACCATTTTTTCATACTCCGGCGAAAAAGGCCGCGAAACGCTTTTGGCCAATCTTCGCGCGCGGGCAGATATTAAAAAATTGGAAACGATTGAGGATGTGCAGGGCGACATCATCCGTTTTGGCTATATGCAAACCGAAGAATTGCGTCCAGGGCATCATCGCCTGGCGCTCCATGCCTTCACCACCGCGCCATTCGGCTGCCTGCAAACCTCGTTTTACATGGACGATTCCGCCACACTTCAGGACCAACTCAAAATCTGGAACGCGACGCGTTATCATCCAGAGGGCACGCCGCCTGAAGCCTTGTCTTAAGTTTTGGCAAACAAAAATGAAAGGAGAGCGATTATCATGACCCAAATTCAACCCCAAATTGGCTTTGTCGGTTTTTTTGATATCCTCGGATACAGCCAAATCATGCTCAACAACAACATACACAAAACCTCTCAATTTGTGTCTGACACCTTGATGAACATTCCCATGAACCTCATCAAACGTCTCAGAGATATCAGCGCGAATTTATCGGACCAGGAAGCAAAGCCCTATCCTTACGATGCTGAAGAATGGCAATGTATGTTGGATAAAATTCAATGGATCATCTTTTCCGACTCCATTTTAATTTCGATGCCAATGAGTCCAGGGCTTGACACGCTTGAGCAAACCAACCTTTATTTGGCATTTTCCACGGTCTGCGCCTCGCTGCTCAACCAGACCTTTTCGGCTGGTTTTCCTTTGCGGGGTGGCGTATCCATTGGTGAGTTTTTTATTGAGGATCGCTGTTTTGCTGGTCGCCCGATTATCAACGCCTACCGTGTGGCGCAGGATCTGGAGATGTCTGGCTGTGTTTTGGATGAAAGCGCAGATGCTTTTGTGAGCGAGTTACGCCGCAAGTTGGTGCAAAATCAGGATGCCGAAGCACTCGCCAAACTGGATCAGACCACTATTTTATACCTCGCGCCCACTAAACTTGGTGAAGATGAACGCTATAGAGCGATAAACTGGGTCACGCTGGACAGCCCAGGTTTTCATGCTTTTCGTGATGACGTGCGTGACGCAACGCTGAAGGCTTTTTTGATGCACAACAAAATTGCCGTCCCATCGGTACAAGGCAAAATTATTAATACCGAGATGTTCATTAGGCATGTGCTGACGAACCTGCAAGAATGGCTTTAAAACTGTCCTGATAGTTTTGATTATTCCACACCGTTGCCTATACCCAAAGAGAGAGCCAAAATGGCTCTTTTGTTTTCAGGTACAATGAAATTATGCCTTACTTTATTTATGACTATAAAACTTTCCTGATTGGGGCGTTAGCTTTGCTTTTCGTATTTCGCGCCCTTAGGGCTGCTATCCACAAGGAAATCAACATCCCGCGCGAGTTTGTCATCATCGCGTTGGCTCTTTTTGTCGCTTTTCTCAGCACCCAGACCTTTGAAAACTACGCCATCCGCATAGACGGCTTTGCCCCACGCTATAACCTGACCCTTTTCAAAACAATAGGCAAGCTTCTGGAAAAAGGGCTCGGTTATAGTGGCTCGGAAACCCATCACCTGCACATCAGCATCATCTATATCAACCTGCTTGGCAACCTGCTCATCTTCGCGCCGGTTGGTTTTCTTGCAGCCTTCCTCTTTAATCAACCCAGATGGTACAAAAGTCTTTTGGCAGGCTTCGCGCTCTCTTTTACGATTGAAATCGTCCAACTTTTTCTAATCACGCGTAGTTTCGATGTGGATGACCTCCTGCTGAACAGTTTAGGCACGCTGATTGGCTTTTTATCCTTCGCGCTCATCGCCCTCATTCCACCCATCAAGCGTTTTGCTGAAAAAACAGCCAACAGTGACCGACCCCATGAGGTGGCATGGGCAACGGTTTATATTGCTATGACAATCACCTGGGCGTTGGCAATATTCTTGCACCAATATCGTATAGCCATACACACGCCGTGGGGTTAATGGGAACATCCTAACCCCAGCGCACGTCTTAAATAAAGTAACTTAGCGCTTTTGCGCCATATGAATGAGGAAGAAATGAAGAAGAAAACTATTTACAGCATCATTTTCGTTTTGATTGCCATCCTGGTCCTTTCAGCTTGTAATATTGCCAAGCCAAGTCCAGAGGTTGATCCAGCGTCGCAAACACAGGTCGCTATTTTTGCCATGGCGACTTTAACCAAGTATGCCCAACAACAACCCACGTTAGAACCGACAGAAGAAGAGCCGATGCCCACATTCACCCTGTTGCCGACAGAAGAAGCCCCCACTGAGGAAGCGACTGAACCTCCCGTTGAGGCTACGGAAGCCCCAACCGAGCCACCCACCGCTGAGCCCACAGCAACGCCAGTTGCCCAGCCCACGGTCATCCCGCAACCAACCACACCAGCCAATCTCCCCCAACCACCTGCCGATGCCGAGCGAATTAGTTTTGCGGCTGGCACCACCAACAAGACGGTTTCCGGCTCAGTAGAAGCTCAGCAAAGCAAAAAGTATGTGGTCTGGTTAGACAAGTGGCAACTTATCGACATCGCCACCTCCGCGGATAACGCGGCTTACATCGCTGTAAAGACCCCCTCGGGCCAAGTCTTGGTCAATTTTTCGAACAGATGGCTTTGGTATCGCGATTTCGCCCAGGAGGCCGGCGATTATGTTATTGAAGTTTCAGGTGGCAACTTCAAGAGCAACTACGAGCTCACGGTCAGCATTCCCCAGGCAATTAGTTTTGAGCGGGGCACCTCCAGCCTCACCGCGCGTGCCACAGTTCCCGGTGAATACGGACATGATTTCAGCTTCTGGGCTAATCAAGGTCAAAAAATGACCATTAGTCTCAGTCAACCTGATAAATTTGTACTTGCCATCAAGCTCGCTGATGGAACAGTTGTCCTTTCTGCTGATAGTAAAGCCAACAGCTTTGATGGCGTTCTGCCCAAAGCCGGCACTTATATCGTGACCATACACAATATTGGCAAAGAGCCCGTCACGGTCGACTTTAACCTTTCTATCAAATAATCTTGAAACTCCTGGTTTAGAATCAACAACCCCGCGAAAACGGGGTTGTTTTTATTATCACAAACCTTATTTTTTGTATTCACGGACGAATTGCCTTTGCAGATAGGTGTCCACGGCGCGGGGGATGTATTGGCGGGTCCAGCCTACCGCCTCATCGGGCTCCAAGCCCAAAAGGTCTTGCGCCATACAAGCAATGAAAATGCCTGTCCGCCCCAAACCAGCATGGCAATGCACAGCGACATTCTTGCCTTCATTCAAAAGCTGAATAGCTTGCGTGATGGTGGCGTCCCAGTAGCCTTTTTCCGGCGCTGAAAAATCCGCGGTTGGCGCGTGAATGACCTCAATACCCGCCTCCGTGTAACGTCTAAAAAGATCACCCCCGGTGTTGCGTTTTAGCTCATCTTCCGGGCTCAAAACCACCGCGACATTGATCCCAGCTTCTTGGTACTTGCCAAAAATCTCATCATCGGGATCAAACATCCAACTGCCTGGCGTGGGCGAGCGATAAAGCGTGCCGGGCAAATGGACTGGCAAGAGGGTCATCAAAGGCACAGGGCCTGAAGCCAACTCGTCTGGGAGGATGATTTTGCCACTTTCGTCCTTGCTCATCACATAGACTTTCTCCACCGCGCTCACCGGCAGACTGCCATAGATATGCGGAAAAGGCATCTCGCCACCCTCAAGATTCTCATAAACGATGGATTCTTTCACCATGTCTGCGTTTATGGCTAAGCAAATTAAATTGGGCGTATCCAAAAAGAGTCTGTTCGCGATCATGCGCAACTGGTAATTATCTGAGCAATGAATAAAGCCCTCATCAGCAAAGTTTTTGGGCAAATACACGCCTGTTTTCTGGGCGGCATCCCATTCGGCTTGGGTGGTGTAATGGAAAATCATAGCTTTAGCTCCTTAGTATACTGAGATTGTTTTATACCAAGTTTCGCGACGAAAAGCCAATTTACCAAGCCCCAATTAATGCACTTCGGTGTATAATAAAGATGTTTTAGAAAAGGAGTCTTCTTGAAAGCAAAAGTTGATCCAAATTTGTGTATCGCTTGTGGCATTTGCGAAGCTGATTTGCCAGAAGTCTTTCATCTGAATGATGAAGGTTTTGCTGAGCCCATTATGGACCCAGTTGAGGCCGAATATCACGACCAATTAAAACAAGTTGCGGAAGATTGCCCGGGTGGCGCGATTAGTATCGATGAAGTCAGTTCTTCCGCAAACACACCACAGGAAGTGGAAGGAAAATCGGAAACAACAACAGAGTCTCGCTGCAAGTCCTGCGAAACTGTTGATGAAAAAACAACCAATACAAAACCCGAAAGGAATGTCCATATGAAAATTAAAGTCGCCGAAGATTTGTGCATCGGTTGTGGTATCTGCGAAGGTATCGCGCCTGAGGTTTTTAGCCTCGAAACCGAACCCTACGCTGTTGTTCTTTTAGATCCAATTCCCGAAGAATTCCAGGATGCCGTTCGCGAAGCAGCTGAATCCTGCCCAGAAGCCGCCATCGAAATCGAAGAGTAAATCTCTGCTATATTTAGGCACACCGTGTAATTGTCACGGTGTGCCTTTGCTTCTCAATTGACTTTTACCCCTCCCCACAAACGACACTTTAGCTTTTCAGATATAATAAAGATATGAGTGAATCTATTGTTCCTACGCCAACAAGCGAGCAAAAGCGTGTTCTCATTCTCACCAGTGATGCCGGTTTTGGGCATCGCCGTAGCGCGGAATCCGTTGAAAAAGCTCTGCACAAACTTTATGGCGATCGGGTTCTGGTGGAAGTGGTCAATCCCATCACAGACACCGATAAAGCCTTGTTGTTGAAAAACGTTGAGAAAAATTACAACACCTGCGTTAAAAACACTCCGGGACTTTACAAACTTGGTTATCAACTAAGCGATAATCGCCAGGTGAGTGAAATGATGGACGGCGCGCTAATTCTCGCCCTGACTTCCAGCCTGAAAGAAGTGATTAAAAACTTCAAGCCACAAGCCATCCTCAACACCAACGAGATGTTCAACTCCGCGGTCGGTTCAGCACTTGATCAGCTCGACATGCACATGCCATACTTCACTGTGGTTACCGATTTCGCGGATGTTCACGCGCTCTGGTTTAGCAACGAACCCGATGTTTACTTTTTGGCATCCGATTGGGTTCGTGTTCGCGCGCTTGAAAACGAGATAAAAGCTGAAAAACTGGTTGTGAGCGGCATCCCAGTCGACCCGATTTACGAAGAGCCCATCAACAGCAAAACCAGGCTACGCCGAAAACTAAGAATCGAACCCAACTTACCCACGTTTTTGATCGTAGGTGGCGAACGGGTGAAGAACGTTCTCGAAACCGTTGAAGCGTTGGAGCAATTAGAGCATGACTTTCAGGTTGTGGCTATCGCCGGTGGCAACGACCGCCTGTTTTTGGATTTGGTCAAGCTAAAGCCCAAATTCCCCCTGCATGTGCACCATTTTTTGAGTAACATGCCCGAATGGTTGCGCGCCTCGGATGTACTGATAACCAAAGCCGGCGGTTTGATTCTTTCTGAAGGGCTGGCGGCTGGCTTGCCCATCCTGATCATCCATTATCTGCCCGGACAGGAAGAAGGCAACGTCCGCTATGTGCTTAGCCATCAGGCTGGGGCGCTGCCCGCCAACACTGGCGAAATGATTGCCACCCTTGATTATTGGCTTAAAGATGATGCCAAAGGACTGAAGATTACCGCTCAGGCTGCCAAACTGCTTGGCAAACCACACGCTGCAAGCCAGGTTGCTGAAGCTTTATGGGAGTCGATTAGCGACCCTGCCACACAGACAGCAGAAATTTCAGACAACGACAGTATTCTGTAAATCATGAATAGCACCCAAGACGGCTCTTTGCCCCCTGTTACAAAAAAAGACACGGCATTTGTGCAAGCTGCTTGCAGCAAAGCCGACGTTGAGACAAAACCAGCTCAAGCTCAGAAACCATTGGTCCAAGGCAGTAAGACGCTTAGTATCATCATGCTTGCTGTCATCACTATCGCTGGCGTGCTTTTGTTTATTTTCTTCGACATGAACGAAATAACAGCATTCATCGAGAATAATCCAAGTTGGGTAGTAGGTATCAGCCTCTTCGTCTTTGCCATATTGGGCTTTACCATCATTCCCTCTACACCAATATCTATTTTACTGGCTGCCATTTTGAGCCCTTGGGAAGCTGTGCTTTGGGGCACAATAGGCATGACCTTATCATCGCTGGTGGAGTATTTTGTGGCACGTCAGTTTTGTGACGTTTTTGATATTGAAAAATCGCGTCAAAAATGGCCCAAGTGGTGTCGCGATTTGCCCCTCGACTCACTTATGATGCTCATTTTCGGGCGTTTCCTGCCCGGTCCCAAAATCGTCGCCTTAGGCGCAGCCACTTTAAGGGTGCCGATGTTCAAATACATTTGGACATCTCTGGTGTCAAACCTCCTGGGCAACACGATTGTCATTCTTATTTTTACTGGCGTTATTAAGACCCCCTGGTCATAATCCCAACTCAACAACCTTCAATCATAAAGGGATCCTAAGTCCGGAAAAATCAAGCCCATCGCGGTGACGAGGGCAATTAAGACGTAAAGTGTCTCCGCGCGGAAAGCGATCTGCATGTTCTTTAATCGCGAACGCACGGTGCGCGTGCTGATGTGCAAATACCAGGCAATTTGGTCAACATTTAATCCGGAAATCAGCGCTTGTAGAATTTGAAAGTCACGCGTGTCCAGTTTGAAATCAGCGAAAGCTTCCGGTGTTTGCGGGTTGGTTAACAGCACCGCCTTTCCGACCTGACGCGCCTGCCAGGACTGGCTGGGATAGTTTTCGAAGCCCAAATAGCTCTCCCAAAGCCCTTGATTGACCCGCGCCACAATCTGGTCAGCACGCTCATCAATCTCTAATATCCTCAATGGATCTGTATCACTAAAAACAAACACCTGTGTCACTTCGTCTTATCTCAAAGCATTATTAGAACTTCTGTTCTATATTATCGCTAAGAAATCACAGGATGTCAAGTAAAAAGCATGTTTTTTATTCAGATAGAATGGTTTCAATGCGTTTCTTTTGGGTATAGCGGTCAAGCCCCCAGAATGAAAGAACCGCTAAAACACCCACCACGGCAGCGGCTAACCAGGGCGCGGTGATACCGATCTTGTCGCTCAAAAAGCCACCGCTCACAGGCCCCACCGCCATCGCCAAAGGCCATGTGAGCGAAAACATGCCCAAATAACGACCGCGTTTTTCTGGCCCCGCCAAATTGGCAACATACGCCGATGCTGTTGGCGAAACGATAAGCTCGCCTATGGTCAGTGCCACCATGCTCAGCCAAAAACCCCAGAAACCGCTCGAAAAAGCGACAATGAGCATCGAGATGGGATAAAAGATCGTCCCCCAAATCATCACCTGCGTGTCGCGCCAGCGTTTTGCCACACGGGTAATGAGTACCTGAAACAAGATAACCATCAGGGCGTTCGTGGTTGGTAACCATCTGTATACGTCTTCGTTGTATCCGAAATTGGTTTTCATGTGTACAGCGAGCATGACCCAAATAAAGGTGGCACAAATTTCTTTAAGCGTGTGCGAAACAATCATCCAGCTAAAACGCAGGTTTTTTAGGGCTTCTTTGAAAATCAACAGCTGCTCGCGCAAACCCTCCCGCACGTTTTGCGTGGTCAGGGTTTCTTTGATAAAAGCGACGACAATAACGGCATAGACCAAAAGCGCGAGTGAAGCTGAGACAAAACCAATATTGTATGACTTTGCCAAAACCAGACCACCAAGGATGGGCCCCAGGGCGACACCGATATTATGCCCCATGCGCGTGATGCTATAGGCATGGACACGATGTTCCGCGCTGACCAAATCCGCGACAGCAACATCCGTGCCCACCCGGTAAAGCGGACTGAAAAGCCCCGCGAATGTCAACAAAAGCATAAAATGCCAGTATTGTGTGGCGAACATGTAACCAGCGTAGACTGCCGCCGCGCCAACTAAACCCACGGTCATAACGCCCTTACGCCCGAAGCGATCCGCCAACGCGCCGGCTAAAATGGACGAAATAAAAGCCGCTATCGAGTTGAAACTCATTAAGCCCATAATCGCCGCCATAGGCATGCTGAGTTTGCCGCTGGCGTAGACGGTGAGGAAGGGCCAAATCATGGTAGTGCCGGTAGATGAAATGACCAAACCCACAAACACCAACCAAAACTGGGTTGAATACTTTGGTTTTGTCGTTTGGGATTGTTCGCCTGGTGTGTTCATCAGATAACCGTCATATGAAGCGTTTGTCTTCGTGTTTTTAATCGTTTGTTGTTTTAATTTTCAAACTGCGCATGATTTTATCGAAAGTGCGCACATACATGTTCCATTCAGCCTCATCTGCCATCGCCACAAAAGCGATGACATGCGTCGGATGCGAACCAATAACCACACGTCCGACCCTATACGTATCGCCCATCGGTTTGGCAAAATCAAGCACCATGGCTTGTTCCCGTGCGAGTCTGATTTCATTCTTATTATAGATCTCGTAATCATCAGAAACCAACTCGGCCAGCCAGGGCTCAATCAAGGCTTTGCTCACTGTCAAATGCTCTTCAAGATCGGCCGTCTCAGGCTTGTTGAAGTAAAGATAAATTCGAAATGCCCCTTCATCTCCGGTAAAATCGTTAGGGACAATCAGATAGCGCGCTGTGTCTTCACCCGGTTCCTGTTGAATCGACCAGTTTTCCGGCAAGGATATCTCAAAAGGAAAAGTCTCATCGACCACGGGGTCTAATCGCAAAGCTCTGTCCCTGGAAACACAAGCTCCACACAGGAGCAAAGCTGCCAGGAAAACTAAGCTCAATCGACGTCGCGTTCGCATAGAACGATTGTACCCGAAAGCCCGATTATAATAGCAATATGTCTTCATCTAAACCAGAATTAAGTATTCCTCTGGAATATAAGATACTCTATAGCAAACGCAAGACCATTGAGCTGCGTTTTGAAAACGTCAACCTGTTGCTGATTAAAGCGCCCAAAAACACCAGCCCGAAACACATCGCGGATGTATTAACCAACAAAACTGATTGGATTCGCAAAACCCGATTAAAACTCATCCAACGTTGGCCAGTACCCAAAATGATGGCAGGCGAAAAGATTTTGTTACTGGGTGAGTGGCGGGAGCTTGAAATCAACCCTGTCAGACACAAGGAAATTAGCCTGAGCGGGTCAGGCAAAATCGTTATAAGCAAAGACCTCGCCATGCAAGACGCTCAGGCATTAGTCCCTTTTTACCGTCAAATTACGCGCCATTGGGTTCATCATTTTGCGGACCTTTACAGTAGCAAGTGGCAATTAACTTACAAGAGCATCCGCATCAACAGCGCCAAAACCCGTTGGGGCTCATGTGGTGCTAATAACACCCTCAATTTTTCCTGGCGACTGGCTATGACCCCACTGCTTTCAATTGAGTATGTTGTCGCGCATGAGTTGGCACACATCAAACACCACAATCACAGCCTGTCTTTTTGGCAGTTTCTTGAGCAAATGATGCCCCATTACAAACAGGGGCAGGCTTGGTTAAAAGAAAATGGCAACAAACTGCCCCAGATTTGATTCAATATGAATTGTCGTTTCGATTTCGTGTCTGGCGTTTTTAACGTTACAATTAGTGTACATTGGATTATCAAACAATGGAGGTTATTATGAGCCCTATTCTATTAATCGCGCTTATCGCGCTTGCCATCATTCTCATTACAATCGCGGTGGTCGCGGTTGTGCGCGCTATGCAGTTTCCTATCGATTTAGGCGAAACTGTAAGTTTACAGCTCCCTGTTGTTGACGGTAAAGAAGTAGCTGAGCATATCGGGCTTGCCCTTCAGCTCAAAACAATCAGCAACTCAGACCCCAGCAAAATAGACCCACAGCCTTTTGTGGGCTTTCGTAATCTGATAAGAACACTTTATCCTGCAGTCTTCGACAACCTGCAAGAAGAGCTGATTAATGATCACGCCATTCTGCTCACCTGGCAAGGCACTGACCCCTCGTTGAATCCCATCGCCTTCACTTCGCATCAGGATGTTGTGCCGGCCGATGATGGACCCGATTCACCCTGGACCTACCCGCCCTTTAGTGGCACCCTTGCCGATGGTTACGTTTGGGGACGTGGCGCGCTGGATACAAAAAGCACTTTGATTACCTTACTTGAAGCGACGAACAACCTACTGCGCGAAGGCTTTAAGCCCCTGCGAACCATTTATCTTGCTTTTGGTCACGATGAGGAAGTTTCCGGCACCTATGGTGCCAAAGCCATTGCCGAAACACTTGAAAAACGGGGAGTCCACTTAGCTTTTTTGCTTGATGAAGGTGGCTTCGTTAGCGAAAGTATCATGCCAGGTGTCAAGGCACCCGTTGGTCTAATCGGTGTCGCCGAGAAAGGCCACGTCACCCTCAAACTGCGCGCGGAAGTTAAAGGTGGCCACAGTGCCTACCCACCTGAAAACACTGCCATTGGCGCGCTAAGCCTGGCCATTTCCACACTTGAAGCCAATCCTTTTCCACAAACACTTGATATGGTTGAATTCATGATGAGCTTTGTGGGTAGTGAGTTGCCTTTTAGTCAGCGTTTGGCACTTGCTAACCCCTGGCTCTTTGGCAATACCGTCAAAAAACGCTGCGCGGCCAATCCCCACCTCAATGCCATCACCCGCACAACCCTCTCGCCCACTATCATTCATGCTGGTGACGCGGAAAACGTTTTGCCCTCAGTAGCAGAAGCAATCATCAACATCCGCATCATGCCCGGCGAAACGCTGGCAAGCACCTACGAACGCGTGCGCGATTTGGTCGCGGATGATGTTGTCTCCGTTTTGCCCGCCTATGGGGATCAGCTGATGGGAGACCACAGCTGGGATCCGGTGGATATCTCTGATATCGATTCACCCTACTTCCATATGCTTTATCAGTACATCCGCGCGGCATTTCCTGGTGCCCAAGCCACGCCTATTCTCATACCCGGAGCCACCGATGCTCGCCACTACCGCAACGTTTGCAAGCGCACCTTCCGCTTTTCACCTGCCCAGATTAGCTCTAAGGAATCCAACCGCACACATGGCGTGGACGAACGCCTTTCCTTTGAAAACGCCGCCAAAATGACAGCTTTCTTCCAGGTTTTAATGCGTGATATGAGCCAATTAAGCGCCCAGGCTGAGATGAGTATGCATGATCATGAGAATCTCCAAAATGAAAGTTTTGAAGACCAGGCCATTCGGGAAATGAACGAACCTTTAGCAACCCGACCTATGCGCCAAGGTCCACCTGCCGCTGTTGTTTTCGAACCTGCCCAGTTAGACAGGGCAGAACTTGTTGAAAGAGCTGAAAGAATCGAATCTGGTGAGACCGCCATCAATGAAGAAGCTCAAAACACTCATGAAGATTTTGATGACTTTGATGACGACGCGCCCCTAAAAACAAGGCCTCTTAAGAAAGACTAAGCATGTACTTATCTTCAAAAAACAATGAACCTTATATCGCCATTATTCTCATTTTGGCAATTGTCTTCTTTGCCATCATGGTTGCTTTTGGCGCGATTTTACTCAAGGGCTTGCGCTCAAACGCCTGGGTCAACCCACCCGCCGTTGAGTTAGAACCCGAAGCCATAGCCCCGCCACAGGAACCTCAGCCAGCCGACATACCCGTCACTGCCGAAGAAACTGAACAAGTTGATAATGAAGAAGTCACCCCTTCAGCCACCCTTGATCCAAAAACTGAAGTGGCAATGATTCTAATCGAAGAACAGGTCAGCCAAATACGCCTCTTGACTGTGGAAGATGCCATCCCACGCAAAGTGTTTAGCCCTGAAGAGCTAAGGGCTTATGTGGAAGAAGAAATGCTTGAAGATTTGGAAGATGAAGACGCGCAGGAAGATGTGCGCAGATTCGCGCTTTTGGGGCTCTTTCCACCTGACCTTGATATGCGCCAACTGCTTGAAGACCTTTATTCAGAACAAATCGCGGGCTTTTATAAAATCGAAGAACGTGAGATGGTTGTGGTTGCCGGAGAGGACTTTGGTATCAGCGAACGCCTCACCTACGCGCACGAATACGTTCACGCCTTGCAATACGCTAATTACGACCTTGAAAACGACCTTGGCTACAGCGAGGAAGCATGTAAGAAAGATTCCGAGCGTTGCGCGGCAATTCAAGCGCTCATTGAGGGCGATGCTAACTTTACGCAGTTCAAATGGTTTGAGACTCACGCCACACGTAACGACATTCTCGAACTTCTTGCCGGCCTTGAAAGTTACGAAAGTCCAGTTCTCGACTCTGCCCCACCTTATCTTTCCGCATCAATGATGTTTCCTTACAACGAGGGTACCGTTTTTGTGGAACATCTCTTTGAGATGGGCGGTTATGACGCCATCCATCAGGCCTACACCACAACACCTCCTGTTAGCACCGAACAAATTATGTTCCCAGAACGCTATCCGGATGATATTCCTCTCGAAATCAACTTACCCGATCTCAGCGCTGCCTTAGGCGATGGTTGGGAAATCGATCAGGAAGGCGTTATCGGCGCGTGGGATAGTTACATGATGCTCACCCAAGGTTACGAAGAGCGTTTCCAAATTAACGCTGAAAAAGCTCTGGCTGTGGCCGAAGGATGGGGTGGCGATTCCTACGCTTTTTTGAGCCACGAAAACGATGATGAACATCTCTTCGTGATGAAAACCATTTGGGACAGCGAACAGGACAGCCAGGAAGCCTGGGAAGCTTTTAGCAAGTTACTTGCCTTACGATTTGGCAGGGCAAAGAACGATGGCATTTACAGCCAAGAGGAAACCTACGCGCGTATTTTCAAGACCGGCAACAATGGCTTTGTTTTGATTATCTCTGAGGGGCTCGAAAGTCTCAACAGAGTTTATGATTACCTGAACGAGTAGGGGACTAAAAACAAAGCGCATGTCCCCTAAAAACGCCCCTTTTCAATCAAGTCTTGACCGAACTAAAGTAAAAGCCTTGCTCTTTGATATTGATGGCACACTTTCTGATAGCGACGACGAAATGGTCGCTTCGATATACGCGCGCATGACGTGGCTTAGCCCACTTATCAAAGAAACACGCCTGCATACCTTCGCGCGCCAGTTGGTGCGTTTTTTTCAGGCGCCAACCAACCGCCTTTTAGCTTTTCTGGACCATATTGGCGTTGACAGTCACTTAGCGCGATTTTTAGACTACCGCGCGCGAAAAAAGAAGGCAGTCCCTGAAGACTTTCCGGTTATTCCGGGTGTGCGCCCCATGTTGGATGCTTTGCACAGACGTTACCCCTTCGCGGTTGTCTCCGCGCGTAACAGCGTTACTGTGGAAAAGTTCTTGCGCGTCAACGATTTAGAAAACTATTTTGAGATTGTAATCAGCTCACAAACCTGCGAGAAGACCAAACCGTTCCCCGACCCGCTACTTTATGCCGCGTCGGAGTTGGAAGTCCCCATTGAAAACTGTCTGATGATTGGCGACACGCTCACCGATGTCCGCGCCGCTCTGGCTGCTGGGGCGCAGTCGCTTTCCGTTTTGTGTGGCTTCGGCACCGAAAAAGAACTGCGCAAAAGCGGCACGCATCATATCCTGACGAGCACAAGCGAACTGGCAGACTTGCTCAGCAAACAAGATATTACAGAGTAGATGTCTTCCTGGGATTTCCCCAGAAAAATTAATGAATGACGAGAAAGAGAACAGACTAAACTCTGTCCTGGTATTCGGGTAGTATCTCTCCGCCAGGACCTTGCCAGTCAAGTGTTGCCATTGGTTTATACAAGAGCATGACAATGGCAAGCACAACACAAGCTATGCCACCGATAATGAACCAGGTAGAAATTCCCAGCCATTCCGCGATTGGCGCGGCAATCAGCAACCCGATCGGCACTGTGGCTTGAACAAGCGAACCCATCACCGTAAACACGCGCCCCTGCAATTCTGGCGGGATTTTGTCTTGAAAAAGCGCGCTTAGTGGTCCGTTGGCAAACGTGTTGGCGATACCAAAAAACGCCGTGATAAAAATAGCCACGGTATATCCCTGGGCAGGAAGAAAGCCGAACGCGAGCATGCCAAGACCCATCGAAAAAATACCTATAACAATGGTCCATATTTTGCGTTTAAAGCCACCCCAGACACTCAGCACCAAGCCACCAACAATTGAACCCACGCCCAGAGCGGAATAGAGAAATGCCAGTCCGTCTGAGCCCTTCTGAAAAAACTGATCAACATGCAGTGGCAAAAGGCTGAAAGATGGCGCGGCGGTCATGTTGATAAGCGTCCCACCGATCATGGCGGCAAAAATACCTTTCCAGCTGATAACATAGGCAAAACCGTCTTTGACATCGGTCAAGACTGTTTTGATGCTCGTGGCTACCTTCTCCGATTTCTGCTTGGGAGGTTGCGGGATTTTAACTGTAAACAATAAAAGAATAGCTATTGTTGCGGTGATTATATCGACCGCTATCACCGCCTGAATAGGCAATAAGGACATCAACAACGCGCCTAAAGGTGGTGACACAATGGTGATAATGCCGTCCATAGCATGCGAAACACCCGCCAATCGAGTGTAATGCTCCCTGGGAACCATCAACGTAATCGAAGCGCTCATCGCGGGGCTCTGGAAGATTCCCCCCACGGAACGAATGAAGAGAATAGCGTAAACATGCCAAATTTGAATTTTTCCAATGGCAAACAAAATGGCTAATAAAAGCGTTGCCAAAGCGATGACACCATCAGAGATAATCATGGTTAATTTTCGGTTCCAGCGGTCTACCAACGCGCCAGCAAACGGCCCCAGGATAACATTGGGCAAGACACCCGTGATGGTCGCCATGAGAAGCGTAATTGCAGAACCGGTTTCTTTGGTAATAAACCAAATCAGCGCGAAATGCACCAAGCCTGAGCCAAGCATAGAAAGGATCTGCCCCACACCCATCGGCAGGTAGTTTTTAAGCCATTTGTCTGGCAGTTCAGGCTGGGCAGCCGGCGCGATAATTGCTTCATCAGCCACTGATGGCTGTTCCGTAGCGGTGTTTGGGTCCTGGTTCATCATCTCTTGCTCCTTAACAAAGGCTATTATAAAGCAATTTCGCCCCATGATGATTTTTTCTCATCAATGCCTGTTTTTTCATACATGCATTTGTTCAATAATATTTTCAGCATAATATGTCATTTCTTCAAGATTAAATCCCCTTATTAATGTCATTTGTTCAATATTTCAAGCGCCTTAATAACGCATTTCTTCAATATTTAGTGTTATTGGCTTTCAGAACATTCTTTTTTTACAATCCCACATAAAATCGCTAATCGTTGTAAAATAAGACATCACCTCATTGGGACGGTTGCTATGAAAAAGACTAAATTCCGTGAAGAACATCAAAAAAAATACCCCTATCCACGTTATCAATTTCGACGAGCGCTGCTTCGTGGAGGAATCGGCTTTTTAGCATGGCTTTTGCTCAATTACGAAGTAGAGGGCAAAAAAAACCTGCCTAAAGAAGGTCCCCTCCTGGTCGTCAGCAACCATTTTCATTTTTTGGATACCATCGGTCCGATACACACCACCCGATACCCTTTGGAGTTTATCAACGATGCTGTTATGCCCATGGCGCCAGGCAAGTTGAAATTCCTGCCAGGGCTCTGGAAAACACTGCGCATCCGACAAGGCACAGCCAACCTTGAAGCTATGCGAGCCGCGGAAGCAGTCCTGGCACAGGATGGCATTTTAGCGATTATGCCAGAAGGGCATGCGCATAAACCACCTCTGCATGAAGCTCTGCCCGGCGCAGCCTTTTTAGCACTTCGCCTGGGCGTGCCCATTTTACCCATCGGCACCTTTAGTGAGGATAATTGGGACATTTTTGGCACACTGCGCAATAAAAAACGCAAAGCTCGCGTCATCTCGAAAATTGGCAAACCCTTTGGTCCATTAAGTGCCGCGGATGGTGGCAACCGCCCCTCCAGAGAGGATGTCGAACGCGCTGGACACGAAATCATGAGCCAGATCGCTGCCCTTTTACCGCCTAAAGTGCGTGGGGCATTTGGCTAACAACCCTCTTTTGCCCGCTTGATATTAACACGCTTTATACATTGATTTGCTATTATCAGGATGTTAATAGCTTAATTAAGCAGTGGAATTATTATGGAATACAAGGATTACTACAAAACTTTAGGCGTTTCTAAAACCGCAAGCGACGATGAGATCAAAAAAGCTTATCGTGATTTAGCACGCAAATATCACCCCGATGTCAACAAAGACCCAAATGCCGAGGAGATGTTCAAAGAGGTCAACGAAGCCTATCAGGTACTTTCGGACAGCGAAAAGCGTCAGAAATACGATCAATTAGGCTCGGAATGGCAGCAATACCAACGCGCGGGCGGTCAGCCAGGCGGTTTTGACTGGGGACGCTGGCAACAACAACCTGGTCAGGGCGGCGGCTACCGCACAATGACCCCTGAAGAATTCCAGGAGATCTTTGGTGGCATGGGTACCTCAGGCGGTATGGGTGGTTTTAGCGGCATGGGTGGTTTTTCTGACTTTTTCACCTCGCTCTTTGGCGGAGGTTTTAGTGGTGGCTATTCATCCACCGGCACTGGGGGCACTTACAGCCAGGGAGGACCCAGCTACCGCACCCAGGCGCCAGCCAGGCGTGACGTTGAACATGAGACTGAGATCACCCTTGAGGAAGCCTACCACGGCACACAACGTAGCCTTAGGTTTTCTGATGGGCGGACGATTAATGCCAGCATCCCTGCCGGCGTGGATACCGGCTCAAAAGTACGCCTGAGCGGTCAGGCTGATGGCGCGGACCTGTATTTGCTTATCAAAGTTTTGCCACATAAGGTTTTTAATCGCAAAGGCAACAATCTGCTGATTGATCTGCCGGTTGACTTTTACACCGCCGCGCTTGGTGGCGAGGTAGAAGTGCCCACGATGGGCAAGCCCGTCAGACTGAACATACCCGCTGGAACCAACACCGGTAAGACCTTCAGACTCAAAGGTTTGGGCATGCCGGCCCTGCGTAAAAAAGAGCAAAAGGGTGACATTCTGGCTAAAGTGGAGATTCACCTGCCCAAACCGCTCAGCCAAGCTGAGAAAGAAAAGCTCCAGGCTCTGCGTAATGAGTATCATAGATAGAGCAGGCGTTTCACCCAAAAACCAATCATTTAAATCACAAAACTGTCAGATATAACTGACAGTTTTGTCTTTTTAAGCTTTTTGTCAGTTATATCTGACACTTTCTTGCTTTTTTTCTTTTTGTCAGTTATAACTGACACTATCGAGGTGAGTTATGATTATCCGAGAAAATTATCTTAAAAAAATCGACCCGTTTATTGACAAACCGATTATAAAAGTGCTTACTGGATTGCGCAGAAGCGGAAAGTCTGTTTTGCTTGAACAAATTCAGGACCGTCTTATCATGCAAGGGGTTGAGCCCTCACAAATCTTCACGCTCAATTTTGAATCCGCGAAAGCCATGCACATCCACGATAGTCAAGACTTAATCGATGAAATTCAAAATCAACCCTTTGATTTTAGTAAAAAAGTCTACATTTTTTTGGATGAAATTCAGGAAGTTCAGAACTGGGAACGCGCGGTTAATACCTTTCGCGTTGACTTTGATTCCGATATTTACATCACCGGCTCCAACAGTTCGCTCCTATCCGGAGAACTGGCAACTTACCTTGCTGGTCGATATGTGGAATTTCAAATTTATCCCTTCTCATTCCTCGAGTTCACACAATTACTTGAACACACACCATTGAAGCTGAATCAAAACGCCGCCTTTAATTTGTACATCAATCTTGGCGGAATGCCGTTTCTACACCATCTCAACTTTGATGTGGAACCCTCAAAACAATATCTAAAAGATCTTTACGCATCAGTTGTGGTTAAGGACATCGTTAGCCGACACAATATCCGCGATGTTGACCTCTTACAACGGGTCATCCTGTTTTTGATGTCAAACATCGGCAATCCCTTTTCAGCCCGTAGCATTTCAGCCTATTTAAAAAATGAATACCGCGCGGTCGCGCCCGAAACAGTCATCAACTACATTAAAGCCACTCTGGATGCTTGTCTGTTTTATCCGGCAAAACGACAGGATTTGCGGGGCAAACGCATTTTGCAAATGGATGAAAAATATTACCTTGCTGATCATGGCATTCGCCAGGCGGTTTATGGTGAAAATTTTAGGGATATCCATCTCATCCTTGAAAATATTGTGTTTATGGAACTTTTAAGGCGTGGCTTTGAGGTCACGGTTGGACGAATGGGCGAAAAGGAAGTTGATTTCGTCGCGGAAAAAGCTGAACAAAAGCTATACGTTCAGGTGAGCTATATTATGAGTGATGAAGCCACCTTCAATCGCGAGATATCGCCCTTGCTGGACATCAAAGATAACTTCCCCAAATATATCATCTCGATGGACCCAATCAATCGCAGCACGCAAGGTATAAAACACGTGCATATATTGACATTCTTACTGGAGACAGAGGATTTATAGGCTACAATAGAGCAGTATGGAAACTACCTTTCATAAAAACATCACCGTCTTTGCCGGCTCGGCGGATGGACTGCCCGAAACCCACATGCGAATCGCCTGGCAACTTGGCGAAACGCTTGCCAAACAAAACCGCACGCTTATCTATGGTGCTGGCTCAACCGGATTGATGGGCGCGGTGGCCAATGGTGTGCTCGAGAACCATGGCAAGGTTATTGGTGTGGTAAACGACGTGCTCAACCTTGAACACCTCATCCATGCCAATCTGACCAAACTTGAAACGGTTAGAGATATTCAAACACGCCAAAAGCGTATGCTTGAGTTAGCGGATGGTATTATTGCCCTGCCCGGTGGTTATGGCACTTACTACGAAACCGTTGAGGCGCTCACCTGGGCACAAATCGGCTTGCACACCAAACCGATTGGCCTGCTGAATATTGAAGGTTATTTTGAACCCTTCGTGCGCATGGTTGAACACAGCATCGCCCTGGGTTACATCTATCCGGAACACCGCGGGCTCTTCATCGTCGCGGAAAACCCAACTGAGCTTTTGCAAAAAATGGATACGTTTACTCCGCCCAAAAACATGAACAGGTGGTTAGACCGCACATGATTAATCAGATCACGACCCTTCTCATTGACCTTGACGACACTGTATACCCCACCTCACTCAATATTTGGCCGCTGTTCATGGCTCGCATTAATAGCTACTTGACTGATATTTTGGGTGTGCCCAAAGAGGAAGCAGGAGCACTTCAATATCGGCTTTTTAAGCAATACGGCACAACCTTGCGCGGGCTGCAGGTTGAACGCGAAGTGGACATGCATGATTATCTTGACTATGTCCATAACGTGGATCTTTCCGATTTTATGCAACCAGACCCTGCTCTCCGTCAGGCACTTGAAAGCCTGCCCCAGACCAAGTGGATTTATACCAATGCCAGCGTTGCTCACGCGGAAAACGTTTTAGGACTGATGAATTTGCGCGACTTATTTGAGGGGATCATCGATGTCGTTGCCACTGCCCCCTATTGCAAGCCCGAAGTGGGCAGTTACGAAATCGCGCTAAACCTGATTGGCAATCCCAAGCCGAAAAATTGCCTCTTTATAGATGACCGCAGCGACAATCTTGATACCGCGCGCGCCCTGGGAATTCATACCTTACAGGTCAAACCCATGCCCGATGGTGACCATCCATCCGTTAGTCATTTAATACAACTTCCCGACTATATGCGCCAAACACGGCTTTAAAAGCTACGCGTTAAGGGCTCTTCTTCTGTTTGCGTTATGTAAATATTCCCTCAATCTTTCTATATGGCTCGGTGAAAAAATCTTGAATATGGTATTCTTAAGCATTGTAAGAACCAACGCGACTACGCGTTGACTTTGGAGGTATTCATGCAAAAAAACTCAAATCGCTCAGCGATTACCATCATTCTCATTGTGCTCATCGTCATTACGTCCTATGCGACTGGACTGGCAACAGGTAGCATTATTAAAAACAACCCCATTCGCTTGGCCCTTGGCTACGATAAACTCAATACAGGCAGTGGACTTGTTGGAACTTGCCCTACCTGCGTTTGTCCGGACGAGAATGGCGACATTGCAGGTCTTGAATGTGAACCTTGCCCGGCTATTCAATTTGGCGCGGATGCGGGTAAATGCTCAGAGTATGTCAGCTCTTCAACCCCGCGTGAACTGCAAACATTGTTTAAGCCCTTCTGGGAAAGCTGGGGCTACCTGCACAAACACTACGTTGACCAACCTTTGGACGACGTCTTACTGATGCGTGGCGCAATTGAAGGCATGTTGGCTGCCACTGGCGATAAACACACCTCCTACATGGACCCTCATGAATACGAACAAGCCAACGCCGAGATGGAAGGCTCCTACACGGGAATTGGCGCATGGGTAAACACCACTGGGGACTACGTTGAAATTGTTTCTCCTATGAAGGGCTCCCCCGCTGAAGAAGCCGGACTAAAGCCCAAAGATATCGTTATTGCTGTGAACGGTAAAGACACAACAGGAACAGCAGGCGACATTGTTTTGCAATCGATTCTTGGCCCTGCGGGCGAAGTGGTCGTTTTGACCATCCGCCGTGGTGATGAAATTTTTGATGTCAGCATCACCCGCCGCGTCATTGAAATACCGGTTGTTGATTACGAAATGCTTGAAGGCGATATTGCTTACATCGCGCTTTACACCTTCAACGACAAAGCGGTGGAGCAGGTCGCAAACGCTTTGAACAATCTTATGCCCCAAAACCCCAAAGGTCTTATCTTTGACCTGCGCGATAACGGCGGTGGCTATCTTTACGCGGCCATTGATATTTCCGCAATGTTCATAGAGGATGGCGTTATCCTTTACGAAGAATATGGCGATGGCACCCGCGACACTTACCGCGCTGATGGTGATGCCATCGCGCCTAATGTGCCTATGGTGGTCTTAATCAACGGTGGTTCCGCTTCCGCGTCAGAAATCGTTGCCGGCGCGCTGCAAGATCAGGGTCGCGCCAAACTTATTGGCGAAGTGAGCTATGGTAAAGGCTCTGTGCAAAGCTGGATTGATTTATCAGACAACCAGGGCGGTGTGCGTATTACAATTGCCCGCTGGCTGACACCCAACGGCAATCAAATTGCTGAAATTGGTCTCACACCAGATATTGAAGTGCCCCTTACCGAAGCTGATTATGAGGCTGGCATAGACACACAACTCAACGCGGCGATTGAGTATTTCAAGTAACAGGATTTATTTGAAAGGATAGATTTACGATGCCTTTTAATCTGACTTACCTCATCTTTATCATACCGGGCCTGGTGCTGTCAATCATTGCCAGTATCGCTGTAAAATCAGCCTTCAAGAAGTGGAGCAATGTCGGCAACACACGCAACATGACCGGGCTCCAGGTCGCGGACTATCTTAAAACCCGTTATCAACTCAACGAATTGCGCTTTGCTAAAACACAAGGAACGCTCAGCGACCATTACGACCCCAGTAGTAAGACCCTGGCACTCTCGCAGGGCACCGGCACCATACCATCTGTAGCTGCCATGGCAGTTACCGCGCATGAACTCGGACATGCCATGCAGGACCGCGACAATTACGCCCCCATGAAAATGCGTCGCGTGCTCGTTCCTGTCGTCAATATCGGTGCCAATGCTGGTATGATTCTGGTCATGATTGGCTTGGTGCTGAATTTGATGGGATTGGCAACAATCGGGGTCATCCTTTTTGCCAGCACGACCTTGTTCTCACTCATTACGGTACCCATCGAGTTCGACGCTTCAAGACGCGCCAAAGCCATGCTTGAAGAAAGTCAGTTAATCACCAACGATGAAGAACGTAAAGGGGTCAACAAGGTGCTCAATGCCGCGGCATGGACTTATGTAGCCGGCTTGGTGACGTCAGTTCTGCAACTGCTCTATTATGTTTCCTTGATTAGTGGCAGACGCCGCAGATAATAGTTTTGCCTGGACAAGATTTGATACACCCATCACCGCCCCAGTTTTGAAACTGGGGCGGTTGTTTTATATGGGTTTCTTTTACATCGGTGCATTTTGTTCACTTTTGTCGGTGTGTTTTGCTCAATTCTGTCGGTGTGTTTTGTTCATGCCCACCGGTGCGTTTTGCGACTAACTTTTCAGCTTCGTAATGTCCCATCAACACCTTAGGGCATGCGAACAAGGTATAATTTCTATATCTAAAACGAACAGGAGCACACTATGACACCAACCCGATGGGATCTTTCTAACATTTACACAGGCCTTGACGACCCAAAACTCGCCGAGGACATAAACTTTATCAAAACTATTAGCATGGAACTTTCAGCCCTTTACGAAAAAGAGCTCGCGCCCGCCCTTAGCTCAGACATCAGCGCTGAGGCACTAAACCAGCTCCTTAATCGCATTGTTGACGTGCGCAACGAAATCAGCATCAAAGCGCACTCCATCATGGGATATTTAGCCGCAACCCTTAGCGTGGATTCTTTCAACAAGCAAGCTGAACAACTCTATTCCAAAGTGCAGATTGAGATGATTCCACTAAACAACCTGAGCAATCGTCTCTCAGCGTGGCTGGGTAAATTAGGCAACCGCCTCCCCAAAGCCCTGGCCATTCCCGGCTCAGCACATGAACACAGTTTCGCGCTTCTCGAAGAAGCCGAACAAAGCCGTTATATGATGAGCGAAGCCGAAGAGGAACTTGCCAATGAGCTCAGTCTTTCTGCCAGTGACGCCTGGGGAAATTTGCAAGGCGTGTTGACCTCACAAAAGAGCGTTGAATTTGAACTGGATGGCAAAATGCAGGCCCTGCCTTTGCCCGCGCTCATCAACCTGCGCAGCCATCCAGATGCCGACACCCGCGAGCGCGCTTACAAACTGGAAATGCAGGTCTTTGAAGAAATGAAAGAGCCCCTTGCCGCTTGTATGAACGGCATCAAAGGCGAAGTGAACGTTCTCAACCGCAAACGTGGCCGCCAGGACGCGCTGCACAGCGCGCTGGACATGGCACGCATCGACCGCGATACGCTTGACGCGATGATGGGCGCCATGCAGGACTCCCTGCCCATGTTCCGCGATTATTTCCGCGCCAAAGCCAAAAAACTGGGTTATGAAAAATTGCCCTGGTGGAGCCTCTTCGCTCCGGTTGGCACGGCTAACAAAACCTACACTTTCAGCGAAGCCAGGCAAGTCGTTTTGGAAAACTTTGCCAAGTTTTCACCAGAAATGGCAAAACTTGCTGAAACCGCTTTCGACAATAATTGGATCGACGCCGAACAACGCCCCGGCAAGCGTGGAGGCGCTTTCTGCATGGGCATTCCTGGTGTAAAACAAAGCCGCATCATGAGTAACTTTGATGGCTCTTTCGACCAGGTGATGACCCTTGCCCATGAGCTTGGACACGCTTTCCACAATTATTGCATTTATCAGGCTGATAAAACACCCTATCAGTCGCTAACCCCAATGACCCTCGCCGAAACCGCCTCAATCATGTGCGAAACAATTGTGCTCAACGCCCTGCTGAAAAGCCCCTCTTCACCTGAAGAAGAATTATTGCTCCTGGAAACTGCCATCGGCAGCGACGCGCAAACCATTGTGGATATCATGTCACGCTATCTCTTCGAGATGGAAGTCTTTAAACGCCGCGAAAAAGCCACGATTTCAGCTGATGAAATCTCTGAAATCATGTTGCAAGCCCAGCGCGACACCTATGGCGATGGCATTGACCCCGACGTGATGAATAAATTCGCCTGGACCTGGAAACCACACTACTACAGCGCGCAACTCTCGTTCTACAACTTTCCCTATGCTTTTGGCACCTTGTTTGGCAAGGGCTTGTATGCGATTTATCTCGAAAAAGGAGAGGCTTTTCTGGAAGACTACAAAGCGCTTCTCGCCAGCACTGGCGAAGCCAGCGCGGCAGACCTGGCAGCCCGCTTTGGCATTAACATCCGCGATAAGGCCTTCTGGAAAGGTTCACTGGACACCCTCAAACCAATGATTAAACGCTATATTGAACTTTAAAAAAACTTAGCGCTTAAGAAAAAAACCTCGCTTTCGGCGAGGTTTTTCTTTTATTCTTTGATTGAAACCGTGAAGTTATCGAAACTGACCACCATGCTACCTTCGTCATAGGTAGCAGCGTATAAGCCTGTCAGTCCTGGCACAAAATCAAAGTCAACACCTCTTGCCAATATTTGCCCATTAACCGCGAAAGTGAAGCCCTCAGCCCCACAACGCGCGGAAAGACGCAGCTCTTCTTCGCTGTTGATCAAGGGCGAGTATTGCCATTGGCGAATATAACGCGTCTCATCCCCTGTTACCTTCCATATCGCGAAATAACCATTCTCACTCACCGCGAAAACCGTGCGATCCTCGCCATTCACTCCACAAAGCAAGCCAAATTCACCGTTACCCACCGGTTCAAACACATGGGCATCCACTTCGATGAGCATATCATCATAGCCATAAGCCACCTGAGACCAAAGTGTCGCCATTGGCTTGCGTAAACTAAAAGTGTATTTACCATCCTGTATGCTTAATTCACCAAAATTGCTTTTTCCAATCTTCCATTGATTGCGGTTGTCCAAAAAGTCATCCTGTCCCACTGTTTTGGCTGTGTTTGAAAAAGGTCCTTCGCTGTGAGCAAAAGCCTTTATCTTGATCTCAGCGCGTTTAGCCGCTTCAATCATGGGCAAGGCAAGATGAATGGGACGCAGGGTGTCAATGGGCAGATTGACAGAATGGCAAGGGTCGCGATGATCGATACGCCCATCGCGGTTGCCATCCACCAGAGGCTGACATGGCACAGTGTCGGGGTCAAAGGTAACCGGTGATTTGTGGATAGGTACCGCCAAAAGCTCATTTGCTTCGTTTAAGACCGGCGCGCCAACATTCCCCGCGGGTATCGCGAGTTCAGCGTGTATGAGCACATTTTCGCCAAAGGGAAACTCCGCGCCAAAGTCATTGAGCACCACAGCGTTTTGGCTCAGAATTTCCGGGTCTTTTGATAGCGCCGGATATCCCAAAAATGAAAGAGCTGTGCCACGTTCCAAGGTGGTCGAATCACCTAATTTAATCACGGGGAGATTCAAAAGGGCGTAATCAATAGCTTTGCCATCCACAGTTGAACGCGGTTTAATGACCGCCAGGCCTAATTCAAAATCCGCCTGCACGATACCAGCCTGGTAAGTAGGAACAGGTGGAGCTTTATCGTCAACGGTCAAGGAGACAATTAAATCAGTCACCTGAAAATACCGGTCAGAAAGCACCACATCCGCGCTGGTTAAAATCAGACCATCCGGGCTGATAATGGTGCCTGTGCCCTGCCAGATGAGCATGCGCTGGCCATTGACTTCCGCCACCGCGTCAATCTTCACCACGCTCAAATAAGGCGATTCATAAACATAGTCATCCGCGACAGTTTTAGCAACCCCCGGCTTCCAATCCACCGGATTAACCCCGATTAGAGTCAGGTTGATGTTAAACGCGTATGAGCCTTTGGCTGTTTCGACTTTGCCTTGGGTGTTGAAAGAACCTGTAGGCGCGGTCTCAAAGCTGAACAGCACTTTCTCAGCGCCTTGCGGGGCGATGGCGCGCTTGAACTCAAAGGACCAATCGCCATTACTATTAATTTGCCGGGGCATAGCGGGTTGTGTACCCAAAAAACCTACTCCTGTCACAAAATCAGCCGGCAGAATAATGGCTTCTATTTCCGCATTGAAGGCGCCTTTATTTTCAATCAGGACTTCCAAATCAAACAGCTGCCCTTGTGATAAAGCGCGTTTGGGTAACGACGCGGAAACAATTAAGCCTTCCTGGTTTTCATCCTTTGTCAGATTCGCACAGGCGGTTAAACCAAACGCGAAAACCAGTAGAATTAATATAAGCTTGCAACAGCTATGCTTAACCATAAGGCACAATATTTAATCCATCCCTTTAACCTTGCGGTTCGTTTGGCCAGCCTACGTCCGGCGGCGCATACCAATCTATTGGATCAATGCCCGTTTTTTTCTCACCCTCTTTGAGTTCGAACTCGATTAAAGTGTGGTCTTCAGCGCAAGTAAAGTTACATGCCGCGTAGGGTGTATAACCAGCCATAATTCCATTTGCTCCTTCAAACTGTGCATAGCTGACAACTTTATAAGTGCCCGCTGGTAAATTAGATATGGTGTAGCTTGTGTAACCTTCAGCTGTGCGTACCCAATAGTAATAGCCCGTTTTAACCTCATAAGCGACAACCCGCTGTGGAGGAATATACTCCGATGGATAAATTAATCTGCCTGAGATGCTCGCCGTGTGAGCCTTCACCGTGCTTGTGGCGGTTGGTGTGGGCACTTCAGTCGCGCAAACCGGACAGGGGGTGGTTTCTGGGCATGGTGTTGTGGTAGGATGCACCTCGCATGTAGGACAAGCGTTAGGACAAGCGGTCAATGCCTGTTTTAGCATCTCGACTTCACCAGCCTGGACGGTAAGCTTCACAACATTATCCGCGATCGTTCGGAGAAGCTCATCCGTTTGATTTGCATCCGGCGTACACGCAAACAGAAGCATGGACAAAACTAAAATAAAAAAGATGGGTTTTGTAATTTTTTTCATCAGATACCGCGCTTTCTTTTGTTACTATGATTTTGAGAGAAACAAATCAGTTCCAATTTAATTATTTCTTGGCTTTAACAACTTTCGTGGCTTGTGGTCTTTCAATCTTTTTCCTAAAAAAACGCTATCAGGAATTCAAGTTTCACTCATCTTTCATCACTTTTTGAATTATACTACTATCACTATGTTTGACTTTGAAGATATTCAACCCACCATCTTAAGCGTGAAAGCGCTCAACAATTATCTGCGTGAACTTCTGGAAACTGACGATGTGTTGCGTGATGTTTGGGTTAAAGGTGAAATTTCAAACTACACACGTGCCAGTTCCGGACACCTTTATTTCACGCTAAAGGACGCTGACGCGCAGGTAAAATGCGTGATGTGGAAGGGTTCAACCTTCGGCTTGCGCTTTGACCCACGCGAAGGCATGGCGGTTGAAGTGCATGGCTCAATGAGCATCTATCCCGCTTCCGGTCAGGTGCAACTTTATGTCAGCGAAATGCGCCAGGCTGGTCAGGGGCGACTTTACGAAGAATTTTTGAAATTAAAAGCCAAACTTCAGACAGCCGGACTTTTTGATGAAGCCCACAAAAGAGCGCTGCCGCGTTTTCCACGCCATATCGGCATTATTAGCTCCCCCACCGGCGCCGCGCTGCAGGATATGCTTCACGCGCTTGACCGGCGGCTGCCCACCGCCCGTGTGACTATCGCGCCCAGCACCGTTCAGGGCTCGGACGCGCCCGCATCCATCATCCGCGCGCTCAAGGCGCTCAACCGCATTGAAGACCTCGACCTTATTTTGCTTGGCAGAGGTGGTGGCTCGATTGAGGATCTCTGGTGCTTTAATGACGAAGCCCTGGCTCACGCTATTTTTAATTCACGCGTACCGGTTATTTCTGGTGTTGGCCACGAAACCGACTTTACCATCGCTGATTTTGTGGCAGACCTGCGCGCGCCCACTCCAACTGCCGCCGCGGAACTCGCCAGCCCACTGACTGTTGATGATTTGTTGCAAAACCTCACTGATAGAACCACCCGACTTGACCAATACCTCTCATCCATCTTCACCACATACCAGCAAAAGCTCCAACTCGCCCAAAGCGCGTTCGAGAGAGTGTCGCCCCGCCAACGCGTCCATAACACCCTGCAACGCCAGGATGAGCTCTTCGCGCGTCTTGACCGCGCCATGACAGCTCAGCTGCAAAACCTTGAACTGCGCCTTGAAAAAGAAAGCGCCCGTCTCAAAGCGTTAAGCCCTATGGCCGTTCTGGCACGCGGATACGCCATTATCAGCGACCCATCCACCGGAAAAGTGGTCAAACACATTGCCCAAATTGAACCAATCATGCCCATCAGAGTGCAAATTCTTGATGGCACTTTTTACGCTGAAGTAACTGACATCAAAAGAGAGAATAATTATGACGAAAACTGAACCCACTCAAAGCTTTGAAAGCAGCTTTGCCCAACTGCAAGACGTGATAAGCAAGCTTGAAAACGCCGATCTGCCCCTTGAAGAAGCCATCAAACTTTACGAAGAAGGCAAACGCCTTAGCAAACTCTGCGCGCAAATTCTTGAAAGCGCCCGACTGCGCGTGACTACCCTAAGTGAATCTGAACTCGATGAGAGCCCTGTCGATTAAACTATGAGCTTTTTCCGAAGTCCTATCGCTTTATCCGCTTTTGGCGCGCTGTTTTTGGCGCAACTTATAAAAACACCCATCCACTACTTACGCTACAAGAAATGGGACTGGTCGTTAATCATCAGCTCCGGTGGGATGCCGTCATCCCACTCCGCCCTGATGAGCGCGGTGACGACCGCAATTGGACTTTATCATGGTTGGGACCATCCTGCCTTCCTCCTGGGTGTCGCAGGAACGATGATCGTGGTCTACGATGCTACCGGTGTGCGCAGGCAAGCAGGTTTGCACGCTGAACGGATTAACACCATCATTCGTGAAGCTTTGGCGCACCGCAACTTACCAGAGGACGAAGTCAATTTCCTGCGTGAGGTTATTGGACACTCTCCAGCCGAAGCCATAATTGGCTTGCTTTTTGGCGTTGTGTTCGCGATTATCATCTGGCTCATCTTCCCGCTGTAAAATCAAAGTACATTTCTAAACACTGAATATCAGACTTTTTAAATAGCGCCAATCGGATAGGCAATTAAGTCTTCGCTTAAGTAACGTTTTTTGTCGATTTGGCATAAAATCATTTGATTACCGACAGTGTATCCCTGTGCTTTTTCAAGCTGACTAAAGTGTTTTGCCATATTCAAATTGGGTGAGGCGGTCTGTTTGATCTCGATTGGATGCAAAACACCCGAGTCTTCAATAATTAAGTCTACTTCACGTCTGTCTTTATCCCTGTAGAAAGTGACCGGTGGATGAATCTTTCCAGCATTGTGAAAAGATTTTATGATTTCGCTCACCGCAAAGTTTTCTAAAACAGCTCCAGACATTGCGCCCATCATCAAATTATCTGGATTTAGCCAGCGACCAAGATATGCCACCAAACCGGTATCCATAAAATAAAGCTTCGGGCGTTTTATAACCCGCGTTAGTTGATTGTTAGAGAAGGGCTGAATCAAAGCAATCAAACCGGACGCTTCCAACACCGACATCCAGGATTTCACAGTAGGCGCACTCACACCCAATTCACTTGCCATATCGGTATAATTCACTTCCTGGCTCACCCGCGCCGCGATAACACGCATAAAAGTGCTGAATAAGGATAAGTCCTGAATGTTTGTAATCGAGCGTACGTCTCTTTCGATATAGGTGCTTAAGTAAGACGCGTAATACTGGTCGCCATCCAGTTCATTAAGCTTGGTTAACTCAGGTAAACTGCCCCGATGGATTGCTTGCCATAAGTCCCTGCCGTGTAAAGCTTTCCGGTTTGCCTGGATATAAGTTTCGTTTGGAATCATTGGCTGATTAAAGGAATCTTGCAGTATTTCTCTCAATGACAAGCCATCTAAATAAGCTATCCCAACCCGACCTGCCAGGCTTTCGGTAACACCTTGCATCAATGAATAGGTTTGAGACCCCGTTAATATATACTGCCCATAATCCTGAGTTCTATCGACCCTGAACTTTATTTCACGAAATAATTGGGGTGCATATTGTATCTCATCAATAATCAACTTTCCTGGATGGTTCATGAAAAACGCTTTGGGATTACTTTTAGCTATTTGCAGTTCATTAAAGTCATCAAGACTAACGTATTCATAATCCTGGCTTGAAAACATATGGCTTAAAGTTGTCGATTTACCAACTTGTCGGGCACCAGTGAGCAGAACGACCTTAAAAGTATTTACCATTTTTTGGATGACAGGTTCAATTGCTCTTTGTATATACATATTGCCTCTTTTCGACTTTTCTAAAATCACTTTTTAGTATAGTCGAACATTTTTATTTTGTAAAGCGACTTTTCTAAATTCTTATTTTCAATTAGTCGGTTTTTACAGTCATAGAGTAGATTATTTCGACTTTTTCGTCCCATTTTCATCTTCATGTATCAGAAAGCCCTTAAGCTTTATAATTAACGCCACAAGCAATAATTGTGTTACAGAAATAAGCTAAGCATAACAAGGCAACGAAGATGATTAATTACAAATTCGATAAAGACATCCCCTCTGAAGACCTGCTCTCGCTTTACAGCGACGTGGGATGGACAGCTTACACCACCAACCTGCCCCAACTCCAACGTGCCGTGGCAGCATCGCGCCTGGTTATCAGCGCCTGGGAACAAGACGAGCTCATTGGCTTGGCGCGCGTCGTTGGTGACGGTGAAACAATCGCCTATGTGCAAGATATATTGGTGAAAGAAACCTGGCAAAACAAAGGTATCGGCAAAGAACTCATGCGCCGCGTTTTTGAGGAGGTCAAGCACATCCGCCAGGTGGTCTTAATGACCGATGCTGGCGAAGCCAACCGTGACGTTGAAAACTGGTACACGCATGTTGGATTTAAACGTTTTGATAAGATAGGCGTGCAAGGCTTCGCGCGCTTTAATTCGCCGGAACCATAAGCCTAAAGTTTTTTGTTTTCATCTAAGACACGCTTAGATTTTACAAAGCTTTCAACCAGCCCTGCCCAACCTATGCTTTATTCGCGTGATAATTGCACGAATCTCAGGTACTTTCAAGAGCCAAATCATCAAACCATACGCTAACAAGCCCAAAACACCACCGCCCAACAAAACGATGTACTTTGATTGCCCAACCATCAAACGCATCCATACCCAGATGACGCCTGCCATTACAGCCGATGCCAGGGTGGACTTCCAAATCGCGTTAAAGAGCTGCTTTCCTTCCAAGCCTTCAAGTCGTTTGCGCAAAATAATCAGGAGCACGATGCTTTCCAGGGCAGTCGCCACCGAATTTGCCAATGCCAGTCCGCCATGCGGCATGTAGGTAAACAAGCGCACAAACAAGAAAGACAGCGCGATGTTCAAGCCCATCGCCAAAACGCCCACAATAACCGGCGTGCGTGTATCATGCATGGCGTAATAACCACGGCTGAGCACCTCTACCATGCAATGCCCCACCAAACCAGCACCATACCACAACAGCGCCCAACTGACCATCGCGGTTGAGTTCGCGTCAAACTGACCACGTTCATAAATCACCTGGATGAGCGGTATCCGCAACAAAATCATGGCAACCGTGGCAGGGATAGCCAATAACAAGACAGCGCGAATGATGCCAGAGAGCGTTTTGCGAAAGGTATCATGCTGACCTAACTCATATTGCGCGGAGAGCGTCGGTAAGGATGCCGTGCCCGCGCTTTGGGCGATAGCCGCCTGGGGCATGAGCATCAATGTAAACGCCCAGGTCACCGCGCTGGCAGCGCCTTCACCCAAACTCAATCCAATAATCGTGTTCGCCACGAAATTGAGCTGAACCACACTCGCGCCAACTATTCGCGGAAGCATGAGCTTGAAAACCTGGCGGGTGGCTTTGTTTTTCAAGCCTTCGCCAATAAAATACGCGCGCTTGGGGAGCTTGAACAGCGTTGGCGCTTGCAACAAGAAGTGCCCTACCGCGCCAATCAGCGTTCCATAAGCCAGGCGGTCAATGCCCATTGATTTTGGCAAAAGCAAAACGCCTAAGATAATGCCCAGAGAATAGGCGGATGGCGCCAATGCCGGCCATAAAAAGACCTGATGCGCGTTGAGCATACCCATCACCAAACCACTCACACCAAAAATGATTACCGTGGGCAACATAATGCGCAACAAGCGCACGGTGAGCTCGATTTGTGTCGGTTGTGTGCCGGGTGTGAGGACAAAAAGCCCTTTTTCAACAATCGCTGGCGCGAAGACCCACATCAACGCTGCCACAATTATCAAAATGACAACCAAAGTATTCATGACGCCCGATGCCAATCGCCAGGCTTTGTTTTCCTCACGCTTGGTCAGCATCCCGGTAAACATGGGGATAAACGCCGAGCCTAAAGCCCCCCCGGCGGTAAGGTTAAAGAGCAGCTCGGTAACACGGTTGGCTGCGTTGAAAGAATCAAGATCAGCGGAAGTGCCAAACGCACCCGAAACGACCATGCCACGCAAGATTCCAATGAGCGTGCTAAAGACATATGCCAGCATAACCACCGATGCCGCGCGCGCAATTTGTTGCCCTGCCACGCTGGATTGCTCAACCATCGCGTCAGGAATTTGCGAGTTATTGTTTGCCTCAGCAATCCCTTCAGCATCATCAGGCTTTTCTTCAGGTATCTCGTCTTTAAAATCCATCAACTGTCACCATTAATTTTCGTGTTGTTAATCCAACATATCGCTAAGCTTTTGCTTGGCTTTGTCCCACAGGGCATCCATCTCTTCAAAACTCAGCTCGTTGATGGTCTTGCCCTGTTCGCGTGCTGATTCTTCAATATACGCGAAACGTTCTTTAAAGCGCGCGTTTGTGCCGCGAAGCGCGGTTTCCGAGTCAACCTCGAGCCAGCGCAGGAGGTTTACCATGGCGAACAAAACATCGCCGCCTTCTTTTTCGCGCTCTTCGGGACTTTCAGCTGCTTTGAGCTCCGCGAGTTCTTCATGTATTTTATCAATAACCGGCTCAATCGTCAGCCAATCAAAACCAACCCGGGCAGCTTTGCGCTGTATTTGCTCTGACTGGCTCAAAGCCGGCGCTATTTTGGGGACACTGTCCAATAAACCTTGAGGTCGCTCCTGATGATCTTTGCGTTCGCTGGCTTTAATCTTTTCCCAGTTATGCAGTACGGTATCAACAGAGTCAACATCCAATCCCGCGAAAACATGTGGATGACGGCGCTTCAGCTTACTGTTAATACCACTCAATACGTCAGTCATGTTAAAGTCGCCTTCTTCAGTCGCGATTTGGGCATGCAAAACAATTTGCAAGAGCAAGTCACCCAATTCTTCACGCAAGCCTTCCATGTCTTCATCATCAAGCGCTTCCAGCGTTTCATAGGCTTCTTCAAGCAAATGCTGGCGCAAGCTGAGATGGGTTTGCTCGCGGTCCCACGGGCAGCCACCAGGCGCGCGCAGTCGGGCGATGACCTCTTGCAGATCCTCAAACGCGGTGGACTCCTCCCGCGCGGGCAGATAAAGCATGCTCATCATACCCAAATGCACCGATTGATCGATGGCATAAAGGGGCAAAGTTTCAATCATTTCTTCGGGTGTGCCAAGATTATGGAGCAATTTGACTTCAAACTCGTCCGGATAGTTATGCATCAGGGTCAGTTTCAGCTCTGAAGCTTCAAACTGCCCACCTAATTGGCTGATTATCGCTGGTGTGGAGGGCGGAAAAGGTGGCACGAGCAGACTGCCCACATAAAGTCCATCCAAAATCGCCGTTTGGGGCAAAAGATCCAAACCCAGCGCGGAACTGACCGGTTCCAGATAACTCAGCCCGTCGATGATACGTACAGGAATATCTGTTTTCGATAGAATCTCAACAAGCTGGCTGACTGTCTCTTCGCCGATGAAGGGGCTGCCGGGTACGCCATAAGTCACGCCTTGTGGGCGCCCGGCAAGCGCGACAAGCTCGTTAACAATTGCTTTTAGCACGTCTTCAAGAGTCTGCTGGCTCTCGTACACATAATCAAAACTATGACGCGTGAGATGGTCAGGAAGTTCTGAGCAAACTGGATGAAAAACAGTGCGCAGGTAAATTTCTTCAGATTCTAAAAGATGGTTCCAGGCTTCGCGCGTGAGATAATTAGCGCCAGCGGGACCAAGCCCTACAATGACGATACCTTTTTTTTGCATCGCACTCTCCTATGCAAAACACTTATCCGATTTGAATTAAGCAAAGGCTGTCCACCCAAACGGTGGCAGCCTTTGTAATGTAAATAAGTTGCGACAGGCATGAGTTTCACTAAGCATACCTGCCCGACAACGAGCAAACTAACGCTTGGTGTAGGTAGGAGCTTTGCGAGCGCGTTTGAGACCGGGTTTCTTGCGTTCCTTAACGCGGGCATCGCGGGTGAGCAAACCCTTATCGCGCAAAGCCGTACGCACCGATTCGTCTTCAGCAAGCAAAGCGCGCGCCAAACCAAGTTTTACAGCATCCCGCTGACCGCTCACGCCACCACCCATGACCTTTACGGTCACGTCGTAGGCGTTAGGGTTCTTTCCGGTTGCTTCAATCGCTTCCAGAATAGCGGGGATGTCGCCACCACGGGGGAAGTAATCCGCGATGGGCTTTTCGTTGATGGTAATCACGCCACTGCCTTCGTAAATGCGCACGCGGGCAGTACTTTGTTTGCGTCGTCCAACAGCTTCGATGTATTGTGCCATAATTCCTCTTTATCTACTCTCCGAATGGTTTCGGACCCTGGGCTTCGTGGGGATGATCTGGACCAGCATAAATCTTGAGATTAGCAAGATAGCGTGCTGTGAGCTTATTCTGGGGCAACATGCCACGCACCGCAAAGCGGATGATGCGGTCGGGGTGTGTTTCCATCATTCGTTCATAAGTCACTTCTCTAAGACCACTTGGATAACCAGTATGTCGTCGATACATTTTTTGGGACGTACTGGTTGGATTGGCATAGATTTTTTCAGCGTTAATCACAACCACGTGATCGCCCAAAACCACACCGGGTGTGAAATCGGGTCGATGTTTGCCCACCAAAATTTCAGCGATTTTGGTTGCCAAGCGTCCGAGGGTTTGTCCACTGGCGTCTACCAGATACCACTCGCCTTCAGGCTTTCCTTTAGGGACATAAGTTTTATCCACTTTTTCTTTCTCCGTTTTCTACTTTCACCGGTTTTAAGCCGGAATTCATACTACTTTCAAATTCTCGCCGAAGACGCTTTCAGGGTATTCGACCTGCATAAGGCATAAACCTCTGGCGGGGGCTAAGCTCACAATGCCGGTTTCGCCCTCAATAAGACCCTTTTTGACGATTTCAACCGGTAGCTCTTCCTGTCCGATCTTTACAAGCACATAAACGATACGCCGCACCATGTGGTAGAGAAAAGCATTGCCGATGATTGCAAAATGCTGTTCATCGCCAGCGCTTTTCCAATCTACCTCAAAGATTTCGCGCGTTGTGCTGCCATCTTCTTTCAGAGCCCTGCCAAAAGCCCGAAAATCGTGGCTTCCAAGCATAAGCCGCGCCGCTTCGTTCATCAAAGAAAGATTAAGCGCCCGGTCAAGACGCCAGGCAAAGGCATCACGCAAAGGGTCGCGCTCGGGCTGAAAATAGAGCCGGTAGCGATATTCGCGTCGCAGAGCGTCGTAGCGGGGATGAAAGTCCCAGGGGACTTCAGTAGCCTGTTGTGCTACCACGTCAGGTGGCAGATTGGCGTTCAAAGCTTTTACCAGCTTGGTTGTGCCATGCTTCCAATCGAAATTGAAGCTAATCACCTGCCCCAACGCGTGCACACCGCTATCTGTGCGCCCGGCTGCCATAATGGCTTTGCCTTGCCAGCCTATTTTTCGCAGGGCGCCTTCAACCGTGCCTTGCACGGTCACTTTGTGAGCCTGGCGCTGAAAACCCGCGTATGCGGTGCCTTCGTATGCGAGAATAAGTTTGTAATGTGCCATGCCCTTCAACTTTCAGAAAGGCTCAAATAAATCTCAATTTACTCAGATACCAGCTCTAAGAGCGCCATTTCGGCATTATCGCCCAAGCGCGGACCGGTTTTGAGTAAGCGAGTGTAACCACCGGGTCGGTTCGTAAAACGCGGGGCGATATCATCAAAGAGTTTCTTGATAATTTCAGTGCTGTTGTTGCCCAAATAGGCAGCAGCCTGGCGTCTTGCGTTAACCTGAGCAAGATCACCACCTTTAATCGCGTTCTTAGCCAAGGTAATCAGCTTTTCAGCTTCTGGCTGAATTGATTTGGCCTTGGCGACAGTGGTTTGGATTCTTTCATATTCAAATAATTGTTTAATCTGCGTCCGGCGCACGGAATTGCGATGACCCGCGCGCATATTCAGACGGTATCCTTTAACTCGGTGACGCATTAGTCGTTCTCCACTTCTGTATTTTCAATATAGCCTTTTTCGATCATCTTGGCTTTTAGTTCTTGCAGGCTCTTCTCGCCAAAATTGCGAATAGAAAGCATTGCGCCTTCGCCTTTTTCAAGAAGTTCCAAGACATCATTCACAGTTGCCACACCAGTTCGCTTGAGCGAGTTGAAAACCCGCACAGAGAGATCCAATGTTTCGATTGGAGCTTCATTAAGTTCTTTCACGACTGAGACAGGCTCTGATTCAACCGCAGGTTCGGGTTTAATCAGCATATCTTCAGTGGTGCCGCTAATAAAGCTCAGGTGCTGCATGAGAATGCGCGAAGCATCAATCAAGGCGCGTTCTGGTGCAATCGTGCCATCAGTCCAAATTTCAAGTGTAAGGCGGTCATAGTCGGTGCTGCGTCCAACACGGGCGCTGGAAACAGACCAGTTCACACGTTGAATGGGCGAGAAGATCGCATCCACGGGCAAAACGCCAATGGGCAATCGCTCAGCGCGTTCGCCAGCGGGCAAATAGCCGCGGCCAGCTTCAACGGTGAGATCGATATCAACTTCGTGACCATCTTCGTTCATACTAAAGAGGTAAAGATCAGGGTTAATGATTTCGACCTCAGGCGGACAAACGATGTCAGCAGCTGTAATAGTGCCTTTGCCTTTGACTTCAAGATGTAGCTGGGCAGTCTCGACATTGTGTAGTTTGAAACGCAAAAGTTTCAATTGCAACATTACCTGAATAACGTCCTCACGAACGCCAGGAATGGTGCTAAACTCGTGCATGACATCACTAACCCGAATCGCGGTAACTGCCGCGCCGTCAAGCGACGAAAGCAGCACGCGTCGGATGGCGTTGCCGAGGGTGACGCCATAGCCACGTTCTAACGGGCTAATCGTAAACTTTCCGTAGTTGCGCGATTCTTCTGTGCGCTCTACTTTTGGTGTTACCATTTCCATAATTCCTGTCACGGTTTACCCCTAACCAGCCTATCGGGTAAGAAAGACTGACTTATTCACTCTTATCGAGAGTAGTATTCAACAATCAACTGTTCGTTCAGGTTGCCATCAATTTCCGCACGTTCAGGGTTGCGCAACATGCGACCACTGAGGTTGGCGAGATCACGGGCGAGCCAGGTGGGAACAGTTCGACCTTCAGCTTCTTCGCGAAGGTTCTTGAAGTAAGTTGTGTCTTTTGATGTTTCAGCAACGGTGATAACGTCATCCACTTTAACTTCCATAGATGGAATGTCAGCACGACGGCCATTGAGTAAAAAGTGGCCATGAGTTACCAAAATACGTGCCTGGGCGCGGCTTGCCGCGAAACCAAGACGGTAGATAACATTGCTGAGACGGGTCTCAAGAATGGTAAGCAGGTTAGGACCGGGCTGACCGTGCATCATTTCCGCTTGCGCAAAGAAGCGGCGGAATTGGCGCTCGTAAATGCCATAGATGCGGCGCGCTTTTTGTTTGGCGCGTAACTGCTTGGCATAGTCAGACTCACGACCTGGACGATGTGCCAGTGATTTGCCATGCATTCCTGGGGGATAACTGCGTCGTTCAAATGAGCATTTGGGCGTAAAGCAGCGTTCGCCTTTTAGGAACAGCTTTTCGCCTTCGCGTCGACATAATCGACAAACTGCTTCTGTATATCTTGCCATAATTCTTTCCTTTTTCTATATATTAAACGCGGCGCTTCTTGGGCGGACGACATCCGTTGTGTGGAACTGGGGTTTCATCAGTGATTTTAGTGATCTTAACACCCAATGCCTGCACTGCACGGATTGCAGCCTCGCGACCGGGGCCAGGGCCCTTCACAAATAATTCAACTTCCTGGATGCCCATTTGCTGGGCTGTTTTAAGCGCTTGTTCGGTGGCCATTCGGGCAGCAAAAGGTGTGCTTTTGCGTGAGCCTTTAAAGCCAGCCGTACCGGAACTGCCCCAACACACTGTGTTACCACGCATATCGGTAATAGTCACAATGGTGTTGTTGAACGATGCAAAAACATGCACCTGTCCAGCAGATAATTGGCGCTTAACTTTGCGCGCGCTTGTTGCGCGTCGCGCGGTTCTTGCTTGTTTAGCCATAGTTCTTCCTCACTATCTTCATACTCTGGTACCCGTCATCGGTTGCCGCAGGGGAGAAAGGGAACCCCACCGATTCTGGATCAGACCAGTTAATAAATAAGTATAAAATAATACTACTTCTTCGCTCCACGGCGGCGGCCACGACCGGCAACGGTCTTCTTGGGGCCTTTGCGTGTGCGCGCGTTAGTGCGTGTATTTTGACCACGCAGAGGCAGGTTGCGGCGATGGCGCAAGCCACGGTAACAACCAATCTCGACCAAGCGCTTGATGTTCATTTGAACTTCGCGTCGCAAATCACCTTCCACCTTCAGGTTTTGGGCGATATAGTCGCGCAATTTTGTAACTTCTGTTTCTGGCAAATCCTTCACACGGATTGTGGGATCCACACCGGTGGCATCCAGAATATCATTAGCCGTCTTGGGGCCAATGCCATAGATATATCGCAGTCCGATATCAATGCGCTTGTTGCGCGGGAGGTCAACACCTTCAATACGAGCCATAATTCTCTATTCCTTATCCTTGTCGCTGTTTATGTCTTGGGTTCTTGCAAATAACGTACAAACGACCATCGCGTTTGACGATTTTACAGTCTTTACAGCGTTTTTTAATTGAAGCCGATACTTTCATTTGGCATACTCCTTATTTTTACCGCAAAGTTTCAATTATAGTCTTTTGCCGCGGTTATGGCAAGACTTTCTATAGTTTTGTAAGCACCAATGGGCCATCTTTTGTGACGGCAATTGTGTGCTCCTGGTGCGCGGTAAGCCCACCGTTGGCATTGACTACAGTCCAACGATCCCGCAATACACGCGTTCTTCTGCCACCAACCAAGACCATGGGCTCGATGGCAATGGTCATACCTTCGCGCAACACAAACCCTGTGCCAGGTTTGCCATAATTTGGCAACTGTGGTGCTTCGTGCATGGCACGGCCAACCCCATGTCCGGTATAGGTGTGGGTGCAATAAAAACCCTGACTTTCAACGTGCGCTTCGATGGCCGCGCCAACATCGCCACTGCGGTTGCCGATAACCATCTGGCTTATCGCGATTTCCAAGGCTTGCTTGGTTGTGTCAATCAAGTGCTGTGCCTGTTTGCTAATTTCGCCAACACCAACAGTAAACGCCGAGTCACCCACATAGCCTTTGTACACCGTTCCACAATCCACCGAAATGATATCGCCTTCGCGCAATTTGCGGTTACCCGGAATGCCATGCACCAGTTCTTCATTTATACTGGTGCAAATGCTTCCCGGATAAGGCGTCCCATTTCCAGGGTCGTAATCTTTGAACGGTGAGTACACGCCATGCGCTTTCTGAAAGCTTTCGGCAACCTCGTTCAGTTCACCGGTGGTCACACCAGGCGCGATGGCGTCCATCACTGCTTGCAGGGTGAGCGCGTTCAAGCGACCAGCCTCACGCATAATCTCAATCTCTTTTGCAGATTTCAGATTGACGCCAAACACAGAGCTATCCATTATTGCAAAGCCTCATAAATCGCGTCGTTGATTTCATCAATCTCGCCTACACCACTAAATTCAAGCAACTTTTCTTCTTCCCGAAAATGTTCGATAAGCGGAGAAGTTTGCTCATAATAAACTTTTAAGCGATGAAGAACGGTTTCGGCTTTATCATCTTCTCGTTGGTAAAGCGGCGATCCGTCTTCATCATCAATACCTGCAACTTTTGGTGGATTGTATACCATATGGTAAACTCTGCCACTTTGACTCATCCACCGGCCGCTTAGTCGTTGAACAAGCTCTTCATCGGGCACACTTAAGTAAGCTACCATCGTTAATTCTTCTTCAACGCCATCAAGATAAGATTCAAGCGCCAATGCCTGAATTAAAGTACGCGGATAACCATCTAAAACCACGCCATTATCGCAATCTTCTTCTTGAAGACGCTCATTCAGCATAGAAATGGTAATCTCATCAGGTACCAATTCACCTTTTTGAACATATTCAGCAGCCATTTTCCCAAGGGGCGTTTCGGTTTTAAGATGCATTCGAAACAGGTCCCCTGTTGAAACATGGGGTATTCCCAGACGTTTAGCAAGCAGAACCGCTTGGGTTCCCTTGCCTGAGCCAGGAGGCCCTAACAACACAATGTAGTTGGCATGCTCGTTCATTGTTAAAGTGCTTTCTAATTAATCAGTCTGTCGTCATAACCGTGCATGCGCAATTCAGTCTCAATGAGCTGAATAATTTCGCGCACAGTACCCACCACAATCAAAAGACCCGAAGCTTGCATCAAGCCCAAACCAGCGATATTTGTTTCGCCAAAGAGCTTGAAGACACCGGTCATAATATAGGGCAAAACAGCGATGATGCCCAAGAAGAATGCGCCAGGCAGGGTAATACGTCGTTGCACACGGGTCAGGTAATCCTGGGTCGGTTTACCACGTACAACACCGGGAATCTGGGCGCCTTGCTTTTTGAGGTTCTCGCCATAATCCTGTTGCGCGAAGAGCACGTCTGTATAGAAGTAACAGAACAAAACCACCAGGACGAAGAACATGATGGGATACCACCAGGTATCACCGCCAAAGTTCCTGTAAACCCAATTGGCTGCTTTGCCAACCCAGTTGGTCTTGTTCAGGAAGAACGATGACAAAATAGCCGGGAAGGTTATAAAGCTTTGCGCAAAGATGATGGGTATCATGCCGGCCATATTAATCATCAAAGGCAGTTGGCTGCGCACAGGCATAGACATGCGGTTGCCCACCCGGCGACCCGGGAACATAACCGGTACATTGCGTCTGCCAAGTTGCATATAGACAATGCCAAAGATGGTTACGATGAAGACAACAAAGATGATGATAAACGCCCACCACGGATCAGATATGAACTGGCCAGGATTGACAGGGTCAGATCGGCGCACCATTTGGGCAATCGTCTCAGGGAAGCGTGAAACAATACCCGAGAAGATGATTAAGCTAAGACCCTGGTTGCGCAAACCGAATTCTGAAATGAGCTGACCAATCCAGATACCAAACATCGTGCCAGCAACCATTGTAATAATGGCAGTTAGCGTTGGTAAGAGATTTTCACCAGTAAAACCGAAGTGTAGAATAACCGAGCGGCCGCCCAACATTTGATTAAAGATGTTAATTTGACCAAAAGCTGAAAGCAATGCCATCGGAATGGTCAGGATAACAGTCCATTTTTCCATCCAGATGCGACCTTCGCGTGGATCATCTTTCATCTTGCGCTCAAGCGCTGGAATGACTGGGGTTAGCAGTTGCAAAATAATCTGCGCGGTAATGTATGGGTAAACACCCATTGCCAACACAGAGAATTTCGAAACCGCGCCACCGGAAAGCAGGTCGAGCAAGCCAACCAGGTTGCCACCGGCACCGGTAAGCTGGCTCAGCTGCTTTACAGCAGCGTGATCCAAGCCAGGCACCGGCACGTTGGCAACGAATCGATAGACAGCCAGCAACAAGAGCGTGATGAGCAACTTGTTGCGGATGTCTTCAGACTTCCATAAATAGCGCCAGGACGATCGTTTCATGAGTTTGTCTCCTTAATATTGTTACCCGAGTTCAATCAGCTCGATTGTGCCACCAGCTTCTTCGATCTTCTGGCGGGCACCTTCGGTAACCTTATGGGCTTTGATCTTGAGCGCGACTTTGATATCGCCACGGCCCATAATCTTAACGGGCAGTCCTTTACCTTTAAGCAAACCGTTTTCTTTGAGGTTTTCCGGGTTTACTTCATCACCTTTTTTGTATCCGGTGAGCGCGTCAAGATTGACCTCAGCATATCGGACACGGTTGACAGGCGTAAAGCCTTCACCACGCAGGAAAGGCAGTTTGCGATAGAAGGGCAAGTTGCCACCCTGATGGTAGAGTCTAACGCCACCACTGGTGCGAGAGCTTTGGCCTTTGGTACCGCGGCCAGAGGTTTTACCCATGCCGCTTCCGGTACCGCGCCCAACACGCTTTTTACCTTTTTTTGCGCCTTCGTTAGGTTTAAGATCATGTAATTGCATCTTATTTCTCCTCTAACGTTGACTCAATCTCTACCAAATGCGAGACTTTGTCAAGCATGCCCCGAATGGCAGGTGTGTCTTCGTGTTCGACCTGTTCTTGCAGTCGTTTGAAGCCAAGTGCCTCCAGGGTTCTTTTTGTTCTAACGGTGTAACCAATGCCGCTTTTTACAAGTTTAATGCGAAGCATTTTCTTAGCAGGTTTCTTAGCCACGTTTCCTCCGATCCCAATAAGGTGTCACATCGCGCACGTCTTTACCACGCTCGAGTGCCACAACTTCAGGTGACTTGAGCTGATCAAGCGCGTTGAAAGTGGCGTGAACAATATTAAGCATATTGGCACTGCCAAGAGATTTGGTCAGAATATCGGTGATACCAACAACTTCCAAAACAGCACGCACGCCACCCGCGGCGATAACGCCAGTACCAGGAGAAGCGGGCTTGAGGAAGACTTTGGCGCCACCTTGAACGCCAGTTACCTCATGGGCAATGGTCGTGCCATGCAGGCTAACCGGGCGCATGTTTTTATACGCGCGCTCAGTCGCTTTGCGCATAGCATCAGGCACAGCCAGGGCCTTGCCAACACCCAAACCAATGTTACCGTTGTTGTCACCAACAACTAAGGTCACGCGAAATGAAAAGCGTCGACCACCTTTTACAACCTTCGCAACGCGGGCAATATCGATGACACGTTCGTCGTATTGTTGTTCTAATGTTTGAAAATCATCCATAGTATCCTCGATTTAGAATTCTAAGCCGCCCTTGCGAGCACCTTCGGCCATAGACTTGATGCGGCCGGTGTAATAATAACCAGCGCGGTCCATGACCACTGTCTTAATACCCTTATCCAGGGCACGTTTTGCGATTTCTTCACCAACCAGGCGAGCCTGATCGATTTTATTTTTACCTTCCATGGCGGCGCGCAGACCAGTGTCCACACTCGATGCCGAAGCCAAAGTTGTACCGCTATGATCATCAATCAGCTGAACGTAGATTTCGTTGATGCTTCGAAAAACGTTCATGCGCGGTCGCTCCGGCGTGCCAAAGATCTTCTTGCGAACGCGCTGGGCGCGATGCAGTCTTGCTTGGTTCCTAGATTTCTTTGCCATGTTTACCTCTACTTACCGGTCTTTCCAGACTTACCGGCTTTGAGTTTTACTTCTTCGCCCTGATAGCGAATACCGGTGCCGTGATAGCGCTCTGGTGGGCGCACTTTACGAATTTCAGCAGCCACCTGGCCAACTTGTTGGCGGTTTCTGCCCATAATTTTGATGAGACGCGTTCTGGCATCAACATCAAATTCGATACCATCAGGCGCGGGGTAGTTGATGGGGTGAGAGTACCCAACGTTCAACACCAGGTCTTTGCCTTGAAGCTCAGCGCGATAACCCACGCCGTTATATTCCAAAACGCGCGTGAAGCCTTCGCCACAGCCAACAATCATGTTGTGCAAGAGCGCGCGGGTGGTGCCATGTAAGGCACGCATGCGAGGCTCGTCGTTTGGACGGCTGACGGTAATGACGCCATTTTCCATTTTTAATTCAATCTCTGGCGCGAAGGTTTCTTCAAGCTGACCTTTGGGTCCCTTGACAGTTACCTTGTGTCCATCGATTTTTACTTCCACACCCTTAGGCAGGGTAATGGGTAGTTTTCCGATACGCGACATTTGTTAACCTCCTACCAAACCTTACAGAGTATCTCGCCGCCCACACCGATTTTGCGTGCGCGCGCACCCGTCATGACACCCTTGGGGGTCGAAAGGATCGCGATGCCGATACCTGAAAGCACCCAGGGGATGTCTTTCTTAGAGGTATACACACGGCAGCCGGGGGTTGATACGCGTTGCAAACCAGTGATCAGAGGACGACGCTGACGTCGCTCGCCAATGTACTTCAGTTTTAATTGCAAGACCTTGTGGGTCTCATTTTTACCTTCCAAAACTTCGTAGCCACCAAGATAGCCTTCCTCAACGAGGATACGAGCCACTTCGGCTTTGAGTTTGGAGTGTGGCATAGCCACAGTGGACAAACCAGCCATCGCGCCATTGCGAATTCTGGTTAACATATCGGCAATTGGATCTGTTATAGTCATTATCTCTACCCTCCAGGCTCAATTACCAGGATGATTTCTTCACGCCAGGGATTTTTCCCTGCAACGCTAATTCTCTGAAACAAATGCGACACAAAGCAAACTTGCGCATATAACCACGCGGTCTGCCGCACACACGACAGCGACTGACAACCCTTGAGGGGTACTTTCGCCGATATTCACGGTGAATCATACTCTTTTTAGCCATTAGTTTCCTTTCCTGAAGGGCATGCCGAATTTACTGAGCAATGCCCGTCCGTGGTCATCGTTGGTTGCACTGGTAACGATGCTAATTTCCATACCACGCACCTTATCGATCTTATCGTACTGAATCTCGGGGAAGATCAGTTGTTCGGTAAGACCCAGAGTGTAGTTTCCGCGACCGTCGAACGAGTCGGCTGAGATACCACGGAAGTCGCGCACACGGGGTAAAGCAACATTGATTAAGCGATCTAAAAATGCCCACATTTTCTCACCGCGCAAAGTGACTTTGACGCCAATCTGGCGACCTTCGCGCAATTTGAAGTTTGAAATAGCCTTTTTAGCAGCGATGATAATGGGTTTCTGACCGGTAATGATGGTCAGATCATTAACTGCCGCATCGAGGGCTTTGGGATTATCAAGCGCTTCACCAACACCAATATTGACCACAATTTTCTTGATTTTTGGGACTTGCATGACATTATCAAGACCAAGTTCCTTGTGAAGAGCGGGTGCGTATTCGTTATTGTATTGTTCAAGTAGTTTATTCATTATTTCTTACCTGCGCCTTCATCTGCCTTGGCAGCTTTTTTAGTGGCTGGTTTTTTGGCTTCGGTTGCTTTGGCTTTTGGCTCGGGCTTTGAAGCGCTTTCCTTCTTAGAGGCAGCACGCTTTGGAGCTGGCTTAGCAGCGTCTTCAGCTTTAGCTCGGCGGGTTGCGCGGGCTTCGCGCGCGCCTTCGCGATCAACAACCATCACGTTTGAGGCGTGGATGGGTGCTTCGAATTCGCGGATGCCACTGGGAATGGTTTTACCGCCACCGGTTTGTTGTTGTTTTTGGTGCTTTTTAACCAGGTTTACACCCTGAACCACAACACGGTTTTCTTTGGGGATCACACGAATTACTTCGCCGACTTTGTTTTTATCAACTTCGTCACCGCGCATAACCCGAACACGATCACCTTTTCGTATCTTCATCTTCATTAGACACTCCATTCACTCATTAGCTCTAATACACTTCGGGTGCTAATGAGACAATTTTCATATAGCCTTTTTCGCGCAGTTCGCGGGCAACTGGACCAAAGATGCGGGTACCACGGGGGTTGACACCATCGTTATCCAGAATGACGGCCGCGTTGTCATCGAAGCAAATCGTTGAACCATCAGGCCTGCGGTAGGCTTTTGAGACACGCACAATAACTGCCTTCACAATTTCGCTCTTTTTAACCGAGCTTTGTGGCGTGGCACTTTTGACAGTAGCAGTGACGATATCGCCAATGGAGGCGTATCGGCGACGGGTGCCGCCCACAACCTGGATAACCAGGATTTCGCGCGCGCCGGTGTTGTCTGCAATAGTAAGGCGAGATTCTTTTTGGATCATTTCTGTTCCTCTTCTTCTGCTTCTTCTACAGCTTCAACTGTTTCTTCGGTTTCTTCAACCGTTTCTTCAATCGCTTCCACAATGGCTTCTTCCATCTCTTCGACGGTCTCGAGACCTTCCTGGCGAATTTCCTCAACCAGAATCTTCTCAACAACCCAGCGCACGGTACGTGAAACGGGTTTTGACTCGACGATGACGACTTTATCGCCAACGTTGCATCCTAAAGGATCATGCGCCTTGTAGGATTTCTTTTCACGAACAACTTTGTGATACAAAGGGTGCGCGAAAGTTCTAAAAACGTCGACAATGATGGTTTTATCCATCTTATTGCTTTTGACTGTACCATTTAGTCTTCGGCGTTTATTCATTTCTTGCCTTCCTGTTCTTCGCGAGCGCGTTCGTTGAGAATGGTCTCAAAACGTGCGATGTCGCGACGTGCAGCTTTAAAACGGCTGGTGTCAGTCAGTTGACCGGTAATCATCTGGAAGCGTAAGTTCATCAGCTCCTGCCGTGTATTTAACAGATTAACCTTAATTTGTTCGGTTGAAAGTTCGCGAATTTCTTTAATTTTCATTATGAACCTTCTCCTAAAACTTCTCGTGCTACCACCTTGGTTTTGAGACCAAGTTTGTATCGGGCGCGGTTGAGAGCGGCTTTGGCCACTTCGGGGTCAGCCGTGGTAATCTCAAACAAGATACGACCCGGGCGCACTACAGCAACCCAATGGTCCACTGCGCCTTTACCTTTACCCAAACGGGTTTCGGCAGCTCGCTTGGTATAGGGCTTATCCGGGAAGATACGCACCCACACTTTACCGCGACGTTTCATCATGTGAACGATGGCGCGGCGGGCGCTCTCGATGTTGCGGGCAGAAATATAACCGCATTCGAGGGCTTTCAAACCAAATTCACCAAAGCTGACGTTTGAGCCGCGTTGGGCTTTGCCCTTCATGCGACCGCGCATCTGCTTGCGGTACTTAACTCTCTTTGGCATCAACATAATCTAATACCTCACTCGTTCCTATCATTACTCGCTTACGTAGACACCTTCGGTGGCTTCAACTTTCTCTTCAGCCTGTTGCATGACGATGCCTTTATAGATCCATACCTTAATGCCGATTTTACCGAAGGTGGTTGAAGCGCTGGCACGGGCAAAGTCGATATCCGCGCGCAAAGTTTGCAGCGGAACACGACCTTCGCGAGCGGTAAAATTGCGAGCCATTTCGGCACCGCCAAGACGACCACTCACTTTAATCTTCACACCTTGAGCACCCTGGCGCATAGCTTGTTGGATGGCGCGCATCATGGCGCGGCGATAGCTAATGCGGCGCTCTAATTGACTGGCGATGTTTTGTGCCACCAGGTAAGCGTCAGTATCAGGATCTTTAATTTCTTTTACTTCAAGGTCAATTTTCTTACCGGTTAATGCTTCAAGCTGTTGGCGCAGGATTTTGACGCTTTCGCCTTTGCGGCCAATCAGGATACCCGGTTTAGCAGTGTGCAGGGTGACCTTAACTTTGCCAGGGAAGCGTTCAATTTCAACGCCACTTACACCGGCGCGCTCGGCTTCGGTGAGCACGAGTTTGCGGATTTCCAAATCTTGATGCAGCTGTTCGGTATAGTCACTGCCTTCGGCATACCAACGACCCAGCCAGGGTTTGTTGATGCCTACTCGAAAACCTATTGGATGTACTTTACGACCCATAATATCTCCTTAACTCTACTCAGTCTCACGCAAAATAACGGTGATGTGCGATCGGCGCTTCAGCAAGGGCTTAAAGCGGCCACGGGCACCAAAACGTCGCCATTTACGGGTTGGAGCTTCATCTGCAAAAATGCGATAAACCACCAAATCGTCACGGCTAACGCCAAAGTTCTCTTCTGCGTTCGATATCGCCGAATAGATCAACTTTCGAACTGGCTCTGCGGCTTTGTTCGGTGTTGTTGCGAGAATATCCAAGGCTTTCATAGCGGGCTTACCACGCACCAGATCAATGACCAGGCGGGTTTTTTGTGCCGAGTTTGAAAAGTTTGTTAGTTTAGCAGTAATATCGTGTGTCATACTTACTATTTACCTTTCTTCTCAGCTACGTGCCCACGGAACCAACGGGTTGGAGCAAATTCGCCAAGCCGATGACCGACCATATTCTCGGTCACATAGATGGGTACATGGCGGCGTCCGTCATGAACACCAATGGTATGGCCAACCATCTGCGGGAAGATGACGCTTGCGCGACTCCAGGTGCGGATGACTTTTTTATCGCCCTTGGCGTTCATATCTTCGACTTTTTTCAACAGTTTCGGGTCAATAAATGGCCCTTTTTTCAATGATCGCGACATAGTTTATTTCCTTTTCTGTCTCTCAACCACTAACGGCGTTTAGCCTTGGAGCGGTGGCGAATAATCATGTCTTCCGTACGTTTATTACGTCGGGTTTTGTAACCTAAAGTGGGCTTACCCCAGGGAGTCTTAGGTCCGGCCATACCGATACCGGTCTTGCCTTCACCACCACCATGGGGATGGTCGCGCGGAGACATTGCCGACCCGCGAACGTTAGGACGAATACCCATGTGGCGCGAACGTCCTGCTTTGCCCAATTTGATATTGCTGTGTTCCACATTTCCAACCTGGCCAATGGTGGCGCTGCAGTCTTGCAAAACCAAGCGAACTTCACCAGAGGGCATACGCACATGCGCGTAGCGGCCTTCTTTAGCCAAAAGTTGCGCGGAAACGCCAGCTGAACGGCCAATTTGCGCGCCTTTACCGGGTTGTAATTCAACCGCGTGAATCGTGGTACCAACCGGAATGTTTGCCAAAGGCAAATTGTTACCGGGTTTAATTTCTACCTGAGCACCAGACTCTAAGGTATCACCAACTTTTACACCGATGGGCGCCAAAATGTAGCGTTTTTCGCCATCGGCATAGTGTAGCAGTGCCAAACGCGCGGTGCGGTTTGGATCATATTCAATCGCTGCTACTTTAGCAGGGATGTTATATTTATCGCGCTTAAAGTCCACGATGCGGATTTGGCGCTTTACACCACCGCCACGATGGCGCACGGTGATGCGACCCTGGGCGTTACGACCGGCGCGGTTTTTCTTGGTGTAGATCAGACTGCGTTCGGGCGTGCTTTTGGTAATTTCTTCAAACGTATAGCTGGTCTTGTGTCGTTGACCAGGACTGGTTGGTTTGTATACTTTAACGGCCATTATTCAACTCCCTCAAAGAATGGGATGCGGTCTCCGGGCTGGAGCGTGATAATTGCTTTTTTAATGCCACGCTTGCGGGTGGTCAACCGACGGGAACGTGAGTTCCTGGTTGATTTTGCCGGAGTATTGATGATATTGACATTGACAACTTTCACATCGAAAGCGGTTTCGACCGCGGTCTTTACCTGTTCGCGTGTGGCGAAGCTGGCAACTTCAAAGACATATTGCTGAAGATTGCTGGACAGGTAATTGCTCTTTTCAGTGACGATAGGTTGTCTGATGATATCAAAGGCTGAAATACTCATTCTGCTTCACCTTCCTATCCCAAATAACTCTTGATCACGTCAAGTGCCGCGAGTGGGATGATTACTTTTTCTGAATTCAGCAAATCGCGAATGTTCAGGTAGCGTGCCTGAAGCAATTTGGTGTCAGCCAGGTTGCGACCAGATTTGACAAAGTTTTCGGTCTCTTCGTTGGTCTCGGGCACAATAACCAGAAGGCGCTTGTCGCCGGCAAGATTTTTAAGAGATTTTGCCAATTCAACGGTTTTTACCTGGGGCATATTCAGGCTGTCGAGCATGATGATTTTCTCATCATTGGCGGTTACCGTGAGAGCTGAACGCAACGCGGCGCGGCGCATTTTGCGGGGCATTTCCTGGCTGTAATCACGCGGCTTTGGCGTGAAAACACGACCGCCACCCACATGCTGGGTGGATTTCATGCTACCGCGTCGGGCGCGACCAGTACCTTTTTGTTTGAAAGGTTTGGCTGCTCCACCGCGTACCTCACCACGACGTTTGGTATTGTGTGTGCCAAGGCGCGCGTTAGCCAACTGACGCTGGAAAGCCTGATGCATAAGATCAACATTGACCTTAGCCGCGAAAATTTCTTCGGGCAATTCAACATCGCTGACTTTTTCTGCTTTTAAGTTATAGACATCGAGTTTCATGATTTCTTTCTCCATTCACACGTCTTATTGCTTGGCAGCCGCACGAATAAGCACAGTATCGCCCTTGGCGCCAGGCACTGAGCCTTGCACAGCGATCAGATTGCGCTCCGCGTCAACCATAGCAACACGAATATGCGATGAGGTCACACGCACATTGCCCATCTGTCCGGGGAACCTTTTGCCTTTAAAGACACGTCCGGGGGTTGAGCCCTGACCCGATGAACCGGTCGCGCGCTGGCGATCAGACTGACCATGGGTAATAAGCCCACCGCCAAAGCCGTGACGTTTCATGGCACCGGCAAAACCTTTGCCTTTTGAGGTACCAATAACATCAACAAAATCGCCTGTTTCGAAGACAGCCGCGGTGAGTTCGTCACCCGGTTTGATGCCATCGATTTTCTTCGTGCGGATTTCGCGTAAGACGCGCACGGGGGGCAGATTGTTGACCTTGAGATGGCCAAGCTCTGCTTTTGACAATCGTTTTGGTTTCACAGCGCCGAAGGCCAACTGAACCGCGGAATAACCGTCAGTTTCAGGGGTCTTGACCTGGGAAACAAAACAAGGCCCAGCTTCGAGTAGCGTAACCGGAACTGCGCGTCCGCTTTCGTCGAAGATCTGGGTCATGCCGATCTTTCTTCCAATAAGCCCTTTTAACATTCTATTCTCCTGTTTGTAATTTAGCGAGACTGTCAGCCTGGGCAAGGCTGCATCATCTCCGTACAGTTCAGTTAATGAAGCTTTGTGTAACAATCTGCCCACGCGGCGACATTCTTAAACTGCCCATGTCAAAACATGCCCCAAAAGGGGCAACTTATTGAATATATCACGGATCGCCTTCCAGCGCAAGGGTGATTCTTCTTTTTGTTTTGACTTTTTGCCTGGATTTATTCAAGCTTGCTCATTATAAGGTAGAGCGTGAAATTAAGCGAGTCTTTTTTGTAAATAATTAGCTAATACCTGATTCAAAACAATGGTGGCAATGAGAAATGTATTGAACCTACATCAAACTAATTACTGCTAATAACAAGATTATCAATACCGCCAATACACTCACCAGTGAACCGATTCCTATCACCGTCACCCAACGACGGACTTTTTCAATCTCCATCGTATTCTTTATTGCAGATGATGCCACAACAGCCCGATAAACCTGCTCATCTTCCAAATTCAGGGGTGGAGCAACAGAAAACGAGAAGCCACATTTAGGGCAGGTTTCAGTCTCTTCTCGAACAACAAATGTGCAATTAGGACACAGGTGCATCTTTTTCCTTTTTTTCTTTATTGTTCTTGATCAAAGTTGATTTCAATTAATTCGCTTTTGAACAAAAGCTCAGAGCTGTTCTTATGAGATACATTCAGGTAAAAAGAAAGCGTGTCAATACGATTAATGTCATGAACATTTTGCTGGGACTCCCCAAAGGATAACTCTCTTATAGATTTCATACCCGCCAGTAATTTTACAGAATAAGAAGAAACCATCTCATGACCATTCACCTGTAGCTCCGACATAGATAGCTGAACATCAATATCGGTGTTGTTTTCTGCCAAAATGAAGAGACGCGCGCCAGTATAATGGTTTGGACTTTCAATACGTATTAATGAAAGACGTATGCCCTCACGTTCCAACAACAAAGTACCTTCTCTGATAATCGCGAGCGCACCTGATGGGTCAGCACTGGTATTGACATGAATGCGATCAGTAGTGATGGATTGACTCCAGGTCTGACTTTCATCAATCGCCAGGTTGAGCTCAATATATTGTATGGTTTCTACGCCAGAAGCGACAAGCTCATCATAATCAACCTTTAGAGCCACGGTTTTTTGGGATTGCGCCGGAATTCTGGAATCAAAAACGCCCGTCATCATAAATCCGTTAATTTGCATGTCCAATGCCCGTAAACTGAGCTCATTATCAGTGTTGTTTTCAACAATGAATAAAATTTCCGGGTTTGAACTATCGTCAAAGTTAAGCGACTTGACCGATATTTTCACCTGTTCCGTATCATACACCATGCTCTCAGCGATTGTAACAGCCCGATTAAGGGTGAACTCGCCGAATGGGTTATCTCTTTCATTTACCCCCTGTGTTGAGGCCTCCATCTGCGCCTCCTCCGCGGCGTGAGTAGCTTCTAAGTCCATCGCGGCTATCGTCTCAGCGACATAAAAATCTATCGGCACTTTACCAAACGATGAACAGGCAGACAGAACCAGCGCCAAAAAAAACGATATACAGATGATTTTTGTTTTCTTCATTTTCCAGCCCCTTGGCATAAACAATGAATTCTTGTGATTGTCAAATTATAAAGCAAGATCATATTTTAGTACATGATCTTTTTAGCAAGATGTTTATTTATAAACAGAAAACGATAGATGTACATCAACGGTTTTGATTTCAATGTTCGGTGGTTTTCATTGTAGCTTTGTACTGTGGCTTTGATTATGGTCTCTTCATCAAAACAAAAAACGTGGCCATCAGACCACGTTTGAACTATATGCTTTGTTAGGAAAGGAATAAATTTACATTTAGTTTCTGCTTGTATATCAACTGTTTCGATGCAAAACACTCTCGTTTAATCAAATGCAAGCTTGATCGTCTCAGTTTCAAAAATGGTATGCCAGTCATTTTTGTCAATCGCATCAAAGGAGAGTTCAATTTCTTTGATATCAACGATGTCGTTACTTTTCAAATCTTCCTCCAAAAAGATCAGCTCCGTAAAAGCATTGGTTCCTGATAAAACATCCACATAAAAAATGGGGCTGACCATAATACCATTTACTGAAACATCCCTCACGGTAAGAGAAATATCCCGACCAGAGTTATTTTCGACCAACACGATAAGTTCCGCGGCAATATAACTCGACCGTGTATTCAGCTCTTTCATGATGATACGAACACCACCTTGTTCAACCAAAAGCGTTCCACTCTCATCAACCTTTTGAGTATAAGCAGGGTCCGCATTCGTTTCTATTCGTATTCGATCAGTGTTGAATGATTTTGACCAATCGTTACTATCTATGACACGCAAATTAAACTCCAAATACTGAATCGTTTCAATTCCCGCGGCTTCAAGATCCTCCGCCATAATAGTCAGGGCGCTATCCACACTTTCCCCCGATGGCAGTTCAGTAGACATGATAGGATCTACCATGAAGCCATTTACTACAAGGTCAGCGGCTTGTAGCATGATTGGCTTTCCAGATTCATTTTCTGCCAGATATTTCAATTCCACCCCCATCCAACCATCACAATCCAGTGACTTTACAGTTATTTTTAAGCCATCTTTATCATAGATGACGCTTTCCGGAACGGTTACGTTTTTATTGAGCGCGTATACATCTGAAGTTATTATTTCTTCCGGGTCATCCGCAACAACTGGCTCTTTTTTCACGGGAATTGGTTCTTCTTTTACAACCTCAGTCGGAGTGTTTTTATTAAACAGCCCCTCAACTTTTGATAAAAGCCTTTTGGTAATGGGCTCTCTATCTGTATCTGTTTTATTTGCACCGCTCGTACAGGCAACCAACAGAACCAGCAAAAGTAATAATGCGACAACTCTATTTTGTTTTTTCATTTTTCTCTCCTTAGTTAGTTATTCAATGCTAAGCGCAATTTTATCTGATTCAATCCTAAGATCATTCTCATTTTTTCGGTTTAAAGGTTTATAGTCTTTCTAAATGCCATAATAAATAGTGCATAACTCTTTGGATTTACGCGCAAAATATTTCAAGCTCACATTTCGTGAGCTTGATAAGAAATGAATGAAGAAGTGGCTGTTATTCAGCATCTGAACTCAGGTCCGCTTTTGGTAAAAACACCTCAATAGAAGTGCCGCGGTTCAGCTCGCTTTCCAAAAAGACCTTGCCACCCAAAAATTCCGCCACATGCTTTACAATTGCCAGCCCCAGACCCGAGCCGGAAATTGCTCGCGACCTGGCTTTGTCTACCATATAGAAACGCTCAAAAACGCGTTCAATGTGTTCTTCTGGGATACCAATACCAGTATCAGCCACACGCAAGCGTAGCTCGCTGGGCTGATTGCTAATCCAAATATCTATGCTACCGCCATCGCGATTGTATTTCACGGCGTTAGAAATCAAATTATCCAGCACATCATGCAGCATCGCTTCGGGGAAGAACAAAGTCCTTTCGCCTTCCAAGGTAATACTCAATTTGAGTATACGTTGGTTGATAGTCTCGTTATATACTGCCAGTATTTGTTGTAAATAAGCATCCAGGTCAATTTCGGTGCTTTCCTGTTGCACCTTGCTTTCGTCAAATTGCGATAGCTTGATGATGTCATCAATAATGGCAGACAAGCGTCGCCCTTCATCAGAAATTGTGCCTCCGATGCGTTTCACATCATTGGCATCCACCATGCCATTTTTCAAAAGTTCAGCATAACCATTAATTGCTGTTAGCGGGCTGCGTAGTTCATGGCTCACATTGGCAGTAAATTCTTTGCGTTGTTTTTCGAGCCGCAAATTCTCTGAGTCATCAGCTATGATCATCATGACCCCATATAATTCATCTTGTCTAAGAACACGGTTGATATAAATGCGCAAAAGCATATTGTTCATCTCAACCGTGAAGGTTTCATGCTCGCTATCTGAGCTTTGCTCGAGTTTTTGATAAATCTCTGGCAAACGACACAAGTACAAAAAGTCCTTACCGCGATATTCCGAACTCGTGTCCCCCTCCAACAAGCGCACCGCGCTGTCATTAATGCTAAGGATGGTAAGTTCGGAATCCATCAATATCATGCCTTCGCGGGCGTCGCGAATGAGGCGATTGATAGTCTCGCTTTGGTATTTGAGTTCTTCAAGGTGCGCGTCAATAGTTTTCTTTTGCACCCGGAGTTCACGCACAAATGGCACAAGTTCATCATATACCGGAATGTCTTCTGTATCAGCGAGCATCATTTGCTCAAGGTTCTCGGCATAATAATCAATTGGTTCCAATATGCGCCGCGAGGTTCGATGGGTGAAGATAGCACTCAGGATTATCGCCAACACCGCGATAATAGCAGTTGTTGGCAAAGCTCTCCCCAATAAGCCTGCCATGTTCTTCCACTCCTGAGAAAGACGCACCACATTGCCCCCTTTATTAACTTGCATGGCAAAGTAAAAACTGTCCTCGCCAACACTCTCGGAATGTCTTATGTCTTCGCCCAGTTTACCCAGCAGAGCTTCTCTGAATTCCTTGCGTTTTGCATGGTTTTCAAGGTTGGATTCGCCTATACTGCTATCGTAGAGAACGTCACCATTTGGGTCAATTAATGTCACCCGCACACTTCGATAATTGCTGTTTAGTTTTCTGAGAATCTTAATCTGGTTCTCAGTATCATCATCAACAATGCTTCTATAAAAACGCAGGGTCTCGCGCATCCAGGTTTGCTGGTTGTTCAGCGAGATGCGATGATAAACAAAGGTAACCGCCACTAAAACGGCAATTACCGTTAGGACGATTACCAATGTGTTAATCAGATTCATGCGGCGCTTCATGCTTCAGCGCCCGCCTTATAACCAATGTTGCGCACGGTTTTAATCAACGCGCCTTTTTCACCAAGCTTCTTGCGCAGTGAAGCAACATGCACATCCACGGTTCGTGTGCCACCTTCAAAATCATAGCCCCAAACGCTCTCAAGCAGTTTTTCGCGGGAATATGCCATGCCAGGATGAGAAAACAGTTGGAACAAGAGTTCAAATTCCTTAAAGGTCAGGTCTAATTCCACGCCATCCACAAGGGCAGTACGATTGAGATAGTTAATTTCAATGCCGTTATACTCTAAATGCTGAATAATCGTGCTATTGCTGCGACGTTTAACAGCCCGGATGCGTGCTAAAAGCTCCATCACGCTAAATGGTTTGGAAATATAGTCATCAGCACCTAAATCAAGCCCGATGACTTTATCATATTCTCCACCCAAGGCAGTTAGCAAGATAACCGGTATATCCTTGGTATCATTGTCGGCTTTAATTTTTTTCAAAAGTGCCAGACCACTCTCGCCGGGTAACATAATATCCAAAATGATGAGTTCTGGCGTTTTTTCGCTGATGACCTCAAGTAAGGTAGAACCATCCTCAAAAAGTCTTGTTTCATAACCCTCTTTTTGCAGGGCGTAAGCAAGCAATTCACGGATGGATTGGTCATCTTCAATACAGTAAATCATGAACCGCTCCTATTGTTGCTCTTGTTGCTCTGGGTCACCTTTGATAGCAAAAATAACCCAGCGCGCGATACGCTCTGTATTATCGCCTATACGCTCAAGATATTTGGTAACTTGCATGGCATCAATAAGATGCTTGTAATTAACAGGATCAGTTCTAATGCGATCAGCGATTTCATCCATGGTATTGTCAAAAAGTGCGTCAACCTCGTTATCGCTGGCAATCACTTCCTCTGCCAGAGCAAGATCATTCTCGACAAAAGAATCGAGTGATTTTTTGAGCATTACCATAACTCTGTTAGTCATCTCAATGAGATGATTGATTGCAAACAAGTTGTTGATGGGACCAACGAAGTCCAAAAGTTCGACGATTTCAATAACGTGTCCGCCAATACGTTGTAAGTTATTTGCGATTTTTAGCACCGAAGAAATAAAACGCAAATCTTTGGCAACAGGTTGCTGGGTGCTCATAATCCGCAAACAATCATTTTCAATGCGGCGTTCTCGCGAACGGACGGTCGATTCTTCTTCCGCCAATAGCCTGGCTTCCTCGTAGTCACCTTCAACAAAAGCTTTTTGCAAAGTGCGACACATGCCTTCAATAAACGAGCCGTACAAAATGACTTCTGTTTTGAGCTCTTCTAATTCTTTAATATACTTAATTCTCATCTTCTACCGCCTATCCAAAACGACCTGTAATATAGTTTTCTGTGCGTTCATCTTTCGGATATGAGAAAATTTGTCCTGTTTCGCCAGTTTCGATAATTTCACCGACCAAGAAAAACGCTGTCTTGTCCGAAATTCTCGCAGCTTGTTGCATATTATGGGTTACTATAACAATAGTATACTTTTCTTTGAGCTCAATTACCAAATCTTCGATTTTACCAGTCGAAATTGGATCAAGCGCCGATGTGGGCTCGTCCATTAGCAGGATTTCTGGCTCAACGGCTAACGCGCGCGCGATGCAAAGACGTTGTTGTTGACCACCGGATATTTGCAGCGCATTTTTCCTGAGTTCGTCTTTCAACTCATCCCATACAGCGGCTTTGCGCAAGCTGTCTTCAACAATTTCGTCCAACTTGGCGCGATTGCGTATGCCATGCACACGTGGCCCATATGCAATATTATCATAGATGCTAATCGGAAAGGGATTAGGTGTTTGGAAAACCATGCCAACTCTTTTGCGCAAGGCGTTTACATCCACGCCTGGAGCATAAATATCTTCACCGTCAATCAGGATTTTTCCTGTAATCTTACAGTTTTCGATAAGGTCGTTCATTCGGTTGAGCGATTTTATTAGTGTGGATTTACCACAACCGCTGGGGCCGATGAATGCCATAATTTCGTTGGCAGGTATATCAAGGTTAGCGTTTTTTATGGCTTGGAAATCGCCATAAAAAAGATCCATATTTTCAATCTTAATTTTCATATCTGTCATTTTGTTTTATTTACCAGTTTACTAAGTCTTGTTGAAATTCGGTTGATGACGAGAACAATAACAAGCAGAACCAATGCTGTGGCAAAGGCTTCTCGAACGTGGAATGCCTCAGAGGAAAGCACATACATATGCAAGGCGAGTGTTCTGCCGGATTCTGTCAGGCGGGTAGGTAATTGCGCCATGGTACCCAATGTGAAGATGAAGGCTGCTGTTTCACCAACAATACGTCCAATTGAAAGGATAACGCCTGCCAAAATGCCCGGCATCGCCACCGGCAAGCAGACCTTAACGATGGTTTGCAGCTTGGTAGCACCCAGGCCAAGGCTGGCTTGCTTCAGCAAGGGGTCAACAGCAAGCAACGCTTCTTCTGTTGTGCGGATAATCAAAGGCAAAACCATAATGGCAGCTGTAAACGCGCCGGCGATCAATGAATAAGACCATTGCAAGCGAAACACAAAGAAAAGCATACCAAACAGACCATAGACGATGCTGGGAATACCTGCCAGGGTCTCGGTTGCTAAACGAATGGCAATAACCACTTTACTTTGTTGCCTCGCATATTCAGTGAGATAGATACCTGTTAGCACACCAAATGGAATCGCGATCGCCAATACCAGAACAATCAACATGATTGTTGTAATCATAGCAGGCATTAACGAGAGATTATCGCTGGTATATTTCCAGGCAAACATATCCCATGAAAGCCCAGGAATACCACGAATGACGATGTATCCCACCATAACCACGAAGATAGACACCGTAAGAATCGCGGATAATTTAACCAATACTCGTAAAACTTTACTCATGGCGATCCCTTCGTTTCATCAGGAAAAAGAGGAAGTTAATTACCAGGATGAAAATAAACAGCACCATCGCGGTGGCAATGAGTGCCTGGCGGTGTTCTACACCCGCGTATGCCATTTCAAGCACGATGTTGGTGGTGAGCGTACGTACGCCATCCGTCAGAGCCTTTGGCAAACGAGGCTGGTTACCAGCGATCATATAGACCGCCATTGTTTCACCAATCGCGCGCCCAATACCCAGGATGACGGAACTCAAAATGCCTGATTTCGCCGCGGGTATCATCGTCCTGAAAATGCTGATTTCCTTGGTAGCTCCCAAAGCCACACTTCCCTGATAATAGCGATTGGGCACAGCGTTGAGACTGGACTCAGAAATACTGATAATCGTCGGTAGAATCATAATCCCCAATAGCACTGAAGCGGTGATGATGTTCATACCAGTTCCGCCAAACAGAGCTCTGCTAATAGGTACCATCAGCTGTAGCGCAAAGAAACCATAGATAATTGAAGGAACACTGGCCATCAAACTCACCGCGGATTGGAAAAAGTACTTCAGTTTTCCTTTGGCATAATATGACAGATACACCGCGCTTAGTATGCCAATTGGTGTACCTACCAGAGCGGCTCCTACCGTGAGAATAACAGACCCAACGATCATAGGCCAAATGCCGTACTTTTGAGGCGAGTTTATTGGGCTCCACACTTGCCCAAATAAAAACTCCTTCAGGCCGTATTCCTTAATAAAAGGAATACCGGCACTGAAGATAAAGTACATAATAAGAAATAGCGCTAAGATTGAACTTAGCGCTGCCAACAAGAAAACAACTTTCATTAATTTTTCGCGTGTTTCTGGCCGGCTCATAATTTTGGTTTTACTATTTAACAAGGTTCCAGTCCGTCAGTTCGCCAATGAAGATTTGTCTGATTTGTTCCATCGTGATGGTCTTTACAGTATTGTTCTTGTGAACGATCACAGCGATACCATCAAGAGCGATTTGTTTGTATTCCAATGCGGCTTTTTCTTCGTCTTTTAGTTCACGTGAAGCCATACCGAGTTGGCTAACACCTTCCATGGTGCTCTGCATACCAGCGGATGAACCAGTGGCCTGGATTTCGACTTTGACGTTGGGATTGATAGCATTGTAGGCTTCAACCAATTTTTCCATCACAGGGGTAACGGAGGTTGAACCAGCCACAACAACGGTACCTTCGGCTTTGCCACCCGCGAAAGGTGCGCCAGCTTCGCTGGAGATGTAACCGCGTTCTTCAACGATCTTTTGTCCTTCTTCACTCATGATGAAGTCAAGTAAGTCCTGTGAAGCCTCATCAAGGCCAGCTTTGTAGGCGATGTTGAAAGGACGGGCAATCTTGTAGCTACCGTTCTTTACGTTTTCGGCGATGGCATCAACGCCATCAACCTGGACAGCTTTGACGGTGTCATTGAGTGAACCGAGGGAAATGTAGCCAATCGCGTTAGGATCGTTGGCAACAGCCATCATCACACCATTGGTGCTGTTTTGAATGATAGCTTCGATATAGGTGTTGTCAACTTTTTCGCCAGCTTCGTTTTTAGCTTCAACGCCGGTCAGTTCAACAAAAGCGCCACGGGTACCAGAGCCCTCTTCGCGGGAAACAACGATGATTTCAACTGGTTTGACAGTCGCGGGTTCTTCAACTGCTGGGGCTTCAGTAGTGGGAGTGGTTTTTGTGCCGCAAGCGGTCACAGCGAGCATAAGTGCAAAAAGCACCAAGACAATACTTGTTAGTTTTTTCATTTTATTTCTTCTCCTATTTTTGTTTACCCACATATTGTAGATGGCTGGTATTTCCTTGGTATCTTGGTTTTGTAAAGTTTTTGTAAAGCCCATTGAGAGCATCTTAAAGCCACCCATTTCTGAATCAGTCTATAAAAAGATAGCTAACTATGATTGTAGATTTTCCTCATATCAAGGTGAAAACACGACGCAAATACACCATATGGCGGTTTTTAATGATTGGAAATTATCGTGGTGTTAGTCCTGCAGTATGACGAGTTCAGTTGTCTTGGCGCAAAGGTTTAAAATTTGAATGCCATTTTGGTCATAAACAAGTTTCACGCCTGGACTGGATATTAAAGCTTCAATATTGAAATCAAGGTTTGTGAAGGGAGCAGTTTTACCACTATAAAGGTAAGTTATATCCATATCACAAAGGACTTGGGTATCCACAGTTTCATCACCAGTGAAGTAAAGCAGATAGACCAAGGCGTTGCGTTGTTGTAATGTGGTGTAATCTGGCGCGTCAACCGACATCATTGTGCGGGTTGTTGTTTCGCGTTCCGCAAAATAGGGAATCCAATAGCCTGCATCTGTGCCATGAAAAGCCTCTCCAGCCCAATACTGAGTGTTTATCGCAATAATGGAATCTGGCGGCGTGTTTTCTTTTAGCCATTCCATCGCCTGTTGATCCTCATTACTCATAAAATGGCGAAATGGCTGAATAGTGTTTATGCGATCTGAGATGAAAAGCACAGCAATGAAAGCAATCATCGAATAAAGAATGGGTTGGATATTTCTCCAGGCTTGATTAGGTCCGACCAAGCGTGAAATGGATTCTTTTAGGGTTTCAAAAAGCAATCCGAAGCCAACCGCCCCTGGCAGATAAGCGATGATCATCACGCCTGTCATATTTACAAAGGCGAGTTTGGGGATGTTAAATTTATGCAGATTGCCCTCAATTGCTAACGCAGCAACCCATACAATCGTTAGCAATGACAACGTTCTTGTCTTCTTAAACAAGAGCCCAAGCAGCAAGCCCAATGCAGCAAACAAACCAACAGCTTTTGTTAAACCCAATTCATAAAAGATGGGATATTCAAACTTGTAATAAGGATGCTCTGAAAGGGGAATATCTGTTTTGTTTGAAGGAGTATCCACCGAAGCCCCCGAAACAGGTTCAGCGGGTGTGAGATAGGATTGCATAGCTGGAATGATTGCGGGCAAAGTGAGGATGATAGTTACGAGTGCTATCAGAGCTGTTTTCAATATGACGCGCTTGCGTTCTTTTGGGCTGAGATTATCTTCGGAAACAGTCAAAAGAAAAATTAAGCCTAAAAGGGGTAAAAAGAAAACAGCTACACGAAAATGAAGCAAGGCGGTCGCGCTTATCAAAAGAGCTGCCAGGATAATTTCAAAGATTTGTCTTTTCTTCTGACATGATGTTGCAGATGAATGAGCAGAGTCAGGCTCAATAGCCATCCACACCAAGAGCGCGGCAGGAAAAAGCATGGTCTGTGAGGATAATTGGGTAAAGCGCCCCCAGTTAAAATATAGCGCTGGCTGGAAGCTAATCAGACCAACAAATACCATGCCAATCAAAGCGGCAACACGCCCAAGCTTTTTATCAAGGAAAATGAATACCGCTAAACCTGCGAATGCGTTTGTAATTTGCGAGTAATAGAGCAACGCAGTATGAGGAGAAACATTGGATAACAAGCCCAGAGAACCGCTTAGACTGTATAAACCAAGATGATAGCCTCTTAAACTGGCAGGATCAAAAGGAAGCATTGTGTCTGGAAGTTGCCCGTTGAGCATCACCAGTTTTGTAATGATGCTATGGTGCAGGCTGTCTGTCCAGGCAGGATAAGGGTATTGCCAGGCAGGAATGAGTCGTGTGACAAGTATCAATACTAATAATGCTGCAGGGAATAAATCTTTCTTTTCAAACTTAAAATTGTCTTTCCAGCTTTTACGATACTGCCAAAGATTAAAAACAAGGGTTAAAAATAAAAAGAGAATGAGTTTATTGAGTCCAATTTGCAAACCAGGAAGGACTAAGCGCGCGAGATAAAAAAGAACTGGATAGAATGCCATCCCAAGAAAGTAAGCCAAAATCCAACGATCTAAAGTCTTGAAACGTTTCCAACACCCACCCAAGCTTAATAAAGCCCAACCGGGCAAAAGTTGCATTGTTAAGGTGATAATAATGAGTTTGACTAAAGTTAAAAAGGTCATTCTAAGCCCTGTTTTTTTGAAGTTAACTCTCATTATAAGCTATTTGCGCTTCAATCTTCAAACACCCATTGGAGTGATGAAACCTTAGTTTCCCACTTTTAGTAAAACACTGCTTTCAACGAGGAGAACCGCGAAACTCAGAGTAATTAAATAAGGAAATCTTTTTTGTCGTATTTACATCTCTGTTTTACGCATCAAAAAAGACGCTCGGTTGAACGTCTTTTTACAATTAATTAAGTTAAGCAAAACACATGAAAGCTGAAAAGCTTCAGCTTCCTGTTCCCCCATCAATTGTAGCGATTCTTTCAGCCCTCCCTGCTGGGACACTGAAACAACCGTCAACCGCTCTTAGATCTTGATCTCAATATCCACGCCGGCAGGCAGGTTGAGACGCATGAGCATGTCGATGGTCTTTGAATCGGGTTCAAGCACGTCAATCAAGCGATTATGGGTGCGGATTTCAAAGTGCTCGTGAGAGTCCTTATCGATGAAGGTTGACCGGCGAACGGTGTACTTCTCGATGCGGGTGGGCAGAGGCACAGGGCCAACAACTTTGGCGCCACTGCGTTCCGCGGTTTCAACGATGCGCTTTGCGCTTTGATCCAAAATGCGATGATCATATGCTTTTAATCTGATTCTTATTTTTTGTTTTGCCATTCTTATTCCTATTTAATCGCCTTGCTTACAAGGCTGTATTTTTATCCTAATCTTCCTAATATTTTCTTCATGTACGCGTCAGATACCTGAGCGTAATGTTTGAATTCCATCGTAAACGCGCCACGTCCTTGAGTCGCGGAGCGCAGTTCTGTGGCATAGCCGAACATTTCTGATAGTGGCACCTCAGCATGGATAGCTTTGGCGTTTCCATAACGTTCGTCCATACCTAAAATGTTTCCAACACGTGCGTTAACCTGACCAATCACATCACCAGTAAATTCTTCGGGAACGGTAATCTCAACTTTCATGATGGGTTCAAGAATGACAGGCGAGGCTTTCTCGGTTGCTTCACGCAGTGCCATAATACCCGCCATGCGGAATGCCATCTCACTTGAGTCAACTTCGTGAAAGCTCCCGTCCACAAGCGTCACCTTGAGATCGGTCATCGGGAAACCCGCCAGAGGACCACTTTCAGCTGCGTCGCGCACACCAGCTTCCACCGCGGGAATAAATTGTTTGGGGATCGCGCCTCCCACAATTTTGTTTTCAAAAAGGATGCCACTGCCCGGTTCAAGTGGCTCAACATCAATAACCACATGCGCATACTGCCCATGCCCACCGGTTTGCTTGACATAGCGATGACTATGCCCAACAATTGGTTTGGTGATAGCTTCGTGATAGGCTACGCGGGGTTTACCGATATTCGCCTGCACCTTAAACTCACGCAGGAGACGACTCACCAAAACGTCCAAATGCAACTCGCCCATACCGGAGATAATGGTTTGTCCGGTATCTTCGTCCTGGCGGACTTTGAAAGTGGGGTCTTCTTCGGATAATTTGGTGAGCGAGTCAGACATTTTGTCCTGGTCAGCTTTGGTTTTCGGCTCAATTGCGATAGAGATAACCGGTTCCGGAAAACTAATTGTTTCAAGCAGAATCGGATTGGTAGGATCACACAAGGTATCGCCGGTAAAACTAAACTTGAGCCCCAGGATGGCGCCAATTTCGCCCGCGCCAAGTTCGTCAATATCCTCACGATGGTCGGCATACATGCGCAAAAGGCGTCCTACGCGTTCCTTTTTATCTTTGGTCGCGTTGTGTATGTTACCGTTTTGCTTTAATTTACCGGAATAGACGCGAATGTAAGCCAAGCGTCCCATGTAAGGGTCGGTCACAATTTTGAAGACCAGTGCCGACAATGGTTCGCTGTCAGCCGCTTTACGTTCGACCTCGCTACCATCACGCACCAAGACTGCTTTTACAGGTGGAATATCCAACGGTGAGGGGAGATAATCAACAACGGCGTCCAGCACCAGTTGCACGCCTTTATTCTTCAGGCTGCTGCCACAGAACACTGGCACGACTTTATTATCCAAAACACCCCGTCGCAAAGCGGCTTTAAGCTCGGCAAGCTCAATGGGCTCACCCAGCAAGAACTTTTCAGTCAGTGTATCATCCAATTCGGCGATGCGCTCGACCAAAACCGCTCGTTTTTCAGCGACTTCTTCTTTATATTCCGCGGGAACTGCGGTAATGCGGGGTTCTGAACCTATTTTGTCTTCAAAATACCAGGCATCTTCTTCAAGCAGATTGATCATGCCTGTAAAACCGGCTTCAACGCCAATCGGAATTTGCATCTGAATAGCGTTAGCGCCCAGTCGTTCGCGAATGCTTTCGATCGTGCGTTCGTAAGAGGCGCCCGTGCGGTCCATTTTATTGGCAAACGCGATGCGGGGCACGGCGTATTTATCAGCCTGGCGCCAAACCGTTTCGCTTTGGGGTTCAACACCCTGCACCGAGTCAAAAACGACCACACCACCGTCCAGCACACGCAAGGAGCGTTGCACTTCGGCGGTGAAGTCGATATGACCGGGGGTATCGATGAGGTTCAGGCGATAGCCCTTCCACTCAGCGGTAACCGCGGCGGAGACAATGGTAATACCACGTTCGCGTTCCTGAGGCATCCAATCCGTGACGGTTGTGCCTTCATCTACGTTACCAATACGATAGGTTTTGCCCGTATAAAACAAAATCCGCTCGGTCGTGGTAGTTTTACCTGCGTCAATATGGGCAATCACGCCAATATTGCGATATCGATCAAGCGGAAATTCAGACATTTTAATCTCTTAAAAGTTAAAGTACGGTCCGTATTACATACGGAAGTGAGAAAACGCGCGGTTGGCCTCTGCCATCTTATGGGTTTCCTCTTTACGGCGAATAGAAGCGCCTTGGTTTTCAGCCGCGTCCATCAGCTCCGCGGCGAGTTTCTCTGGGTATGATTTGCCAGAGCGCGCGCGAGATGCGTTGATAATCCAGCGCATCGCTAAAGTAACACGACGTTCAGGAGAAACTTCCATGGGTACCTGATAGGTTGAACCACCAACACGTCGTGGGCGAACTTCCATCAGCGGGCTAACATTTTTCAGCGCGGTTTCGAAAACTTCGATACCTTCTTTACCGGTTTTTTCACTAATCATATCAAGCGCATCGTAAACCATGGTTGTAGCCAGGCTTTTCTTGCCATTGAGCATGATGCGATTAATGATCATTTGCAAATGAATGTTGTTAAAGCGATCATCGGGTTGAACTTCTCGCTTTTCGGGCTTAATCCTTCTTGACATAAATGCTCCTCAATCTAAACAAGGCACAACGTTACCTTATTATAAGTAAGCGTGCCTGTGCTCGTATCTTTCTATGTTATTTATCCGCGCGTTTGGCGCCGTATTTTGAACGGGCTCGTTTGCGGTTGTTAACACCGGTGGAGTCCAATGTACCACGCACGATGTGATAACGCACACCAGGCAGGTCTTTTACTCTACCACCACGTACCAAAACAACACTGTGCTCTTGCAACTGATGACCTTCGCCAGGAATGTACGCGGTGACTTCCATACCATTGGAAAGGCGCACACGAGCGATCTTGCGCAAAGCCGAGTTCGGCTTCTTGGGGGTCATGGTACGCACGATGGTACACACACCACGTTTCTGAGGCGCTCCCTTAGGTTGGCGAGTGCGGCGTTGCTTCTCAGAGTTAAGCGTGTATTGCAGAGCTGGTGATTTGCTCTTGGCTTTCTTTGTTCTTCGACCTTGTCGAACCAATTGGTTAATTGTTGGCACTTTTTCTTTCTCCGTACTATTAAACTCTTAATAATTTATCATTAGGGGTCATTTTACTTGCGACGACCCGTTTTTTACCCTATTAAGGCATGCTAAAAAGATCAGCCTGCCTGATGGACGAAAGAGAATTCTAACACGCCCTTTGCTCAAACGTCAAGCGATTCTATCGAGAGCTGGAATTTCACTTCCAATATCCAGCAAACCAGTCGAAACGCGGGGTGTTTGACTTCTTTCGTCATCTTTTCCAAAGCGAATTATCTCGCCATCGTCCATAATCGCCTCAACCGCAAGGCTCAGCGATTGCAATTCCTTGACCAACACGCGGAAAGCGGCTGGAATACCAGGAGCTTCAATGGCTGTGCCCTTAACGATGGCTTCGTAGGTCGCTGTGCGGCCCTGAACATCGTCAGATTTCACCGTCAACATTTCCTGCAGGGTATGGGCGGCACCATAAGCTTCAAGCGCCCACACTTCCATTTCACCAAAGCGCTGACCACCAAACTGAGCTTTACCACCAAGGGGCTGTTGGGTCACCAGACTGTAAGGACCAGTTGAGCGGGCGTGAACCTTGTCTTCAACCAGGTGGTGCAATTTGAGCATGCTCATCACACCAATCATCACAGGTTGGTCATAGAAGTCACCCGTGCGGCCATCGCGCAGGAGTTGCTTACCCAAAATCGGAACAGGATCTCCGGTTTCAAGTGAGATTAGCCTCGCTTTGTGAATCATCTCAGGCACGCTAAGATTAGGGTCGATGGTTTTTTCAAGTTTCTTTGCCCAAATCTGCAAACAGGCGCGAATCGCGTTGTCGTCTTGATCGTCACGCTGCGATACAGGAATATTGTCTTCGGGGAAGGCTGTAATCGTCGCGGGATCAAAGCCTTCAGCTTTCAACCATTCAATAAAGGTAGCCCGGCGGGCTAAAATTTCGTTTTCTTTGATCGCGAAGATATCATAGTCCTTATCAGCCAATATGCTTTCAAGATAGAGCAAGCGCACTTCCTGATCGTCCAGAATCATTTCGGGATCGTGTTCAAAGCTATGAATCCATTCCCAGCCTTTTTCAGCCACGACCCGCCAGGCTTCATCGATCATCCAGGCACGGGCTAATTCCCCGGCGATTTCGGCTTCGTTGGCACCATCAAACACAGGCGTGATCGCGCGGAAACCGAGTCGGCTGGCTGCCCAACCAAGTTCAGCTTCCAAAACCTGGCCAATGTTCATACGACCGGGGATACCGAGTGGGTTCAAAATGATGTCAACAGGCGTGCCATCTTCAAGGAAAGGCATATCTTCAACAGGCAATACCATGGATACACAACCTTTGTTACCATGGCGGCCTGCCATTTTGTCACCAGCGGTGATCTTACGGCGTTGAGCCACAGAGACACGCACCATTTTATCGACACCGGCGCTCAAATCAGTGTTTTCTTCGCGGGTGAAGACTTTCACATCCACCACAATACCACGCTCGCCATGCGGCATGCGCAGAGAGGTGTCCTTAACATCGCGTGATTTTTCGCCAAAAATGGCACGCAATAAGCGCTCTTCGGGGGTCAGTTCTTTTTCGCCCTTAGGCGTAATCTTACCCACCAGGATATCATTCGGTCCGACTTCGGCACCAATGCGAATGATACCGGTTTCATCAAGGTCACGGATGGTATCGTCGCCAACGTTGGGGATTTCACGGGTGATCTCTTCGGGACCCAATTTGGTATCACGGGCTTCCACTTCGTATTTCTCAATGTGAATACTGGTGTAGCGATCGTCCTCAACCAACTTTTCAGAAATCAAGATGGCGTCTTCAAAGTTAAAGCCTTCCCAGGGTAAAAACGCGATAACTGCGTTTTGCCCAAGTGCAAGTTTGCCATCCTGGGTAGAGGATGAATCGATAATAACCTCACCCTTCTTAATCATCTGCCCTTGCACAACCGCGGGACGCTGATCGATACAGGTGGATTGGTTTGAGCGGTGATACTTGCGCAAATTGTAGATGCGCAAATCGCCATTGCTTTGTTTCACGACTAAATTGTCGCCGGTAACCGAAAGCACTTCGCCATCCGCTTCTGCCAGGGCAATCTGCCCTGAGTCAGCCACGGCAACACCTTCCATACCCGTTGAAACAATTGGAACCTGCGGGCGCAGGAGTGGCACGGCCTGGGTCTGCATGTTGGCGCCCATCAGCGCGCGGTTCGCGTCGTCGTGTTCAAGGAAAGGAATAAGCGCCGCTGAGATACCCACAACCTGGTTGGGAGCGACGTCAATATAGTCGATGTCTTCGTAGTTGAAAATCGCGAACTGGTTCGCATAACGACAAGAGTTGCGATGCAGGAACTCACCATATTCGTTCAATGGCGCGTTAGCCTGGGCGATAACATACTTGTCTTCAGCGTCAGCCGAAAGATATTCATAGTCATCGCTCACAAAAGGTCGCACATCAACGACCTCAATGCCCAGTTCTTTGATCTTCTTGGCCATCTTCTTATCGATGCGGGTTTCTGTCTCGTAAACGATCTCGCCGGTTTCAGGGTCAACGATGTTTTGACGCAAGAGATGACCAGCCAAATTGGGGTCATCACCTTTCATATTTTGATAAACCTTGCGATAGGGTGTTTCGATAAAGCCAAATTCGTTCACCTGAGCATATGCCGCCAAACGACCAATCAGACCAATGTTCGGTCCTTCTGGAGTCTCGATGGGGCAAATACGGCCGTAGTGTGAGAAGTGAACGTCACGCACGTCAAATCCGGCGCGTTCGCGGCGCAAACCGCCTGGACCAAGCGCGGAGATGGTGCGTTTGTGACGTAGCTCTGAAAGCGGGTTGGTTTCTTCCATGAATTGTGAGAGCTGGCTTGAACCAAAGAACTCACGCAAGGAAGCCACCAGGGGACGAATGTTCACCAAACTGGCGGGAGCCACAGATGAGCCAGCATCGCGGATGGACATACGTTCTTTAATAACCCGTTCCATGCGGCGCAAGCCAACACGCAGCTTGTTTTGGATCAGCTCGCCAACGGTCTTCACACGGCGGTTGCCCAGATGGTCGATATCGTCCTTGGGGATTTTGCCATTGTTGACCTGAATCATATGGCGAATGATGCGCACAATATCATGTTTGGTAATCATGCGATGTGAGCCAGGAATGACATCGTAGAGGTCGAGTTTTTGATTCAGTTTATAGCGACCAACCAGTTCAAGGTCGTAATGACGGGGGTCAAAGAGTTGCTCTTTGAGGTAGTTTTCAGCGTTTTCTACGATGGGAGGTTCGCCAGGGCGCAAGCGGCGATAGAACTCAAGCAAAGCTTCTTTGGCAATATCCTTGTTAGGATCATATTCGGGCTCTTGCGCGAATGAGTTTTCGATATAGGGATGTTCGGGGTTATTATCCACATCCGCGAACAGCGCCATAATCTCTTCATCGCTGCCTGTTTTCAGAGGTGAATCAGCAATGCCATCATCCAATGTCGACAAAGCGCGCAAAAAGACCGTGATGGGCACGGTGCGCTTGCGGTTGAACTTGAGGATGATAAAGTCGTTTTTGCGGGTCTCAAACTCCATCCACGCCCCACGGTCAGGAATCAACTTCGCGGTTGACATCATGCGACCCGTGGCGCGGTCCTGGTCCGCTTCAAAATAGACGCCAGGTGAGCGGATGAGCTGCGAAACAACCACACGCTCGGTACCATTAATAATGAAGGTGCCCTTATTGGTCATTTCAGGAAAATCGCCCAGGAAGAGGTCCTGTTTGATTGCCTCGGTTTGCTCAGCGCCTTCAAGCAAGACCGAAACATAAAGCGGTCGCGCGTAGGTGAGGTCGCGTTCGAGACATTCTTCAATGGTATTTTTAGGTTCTTCAAACCAAAATTGCAGATCGAACTCTCGCGCCAGAGGGGCATCACTGGGGAAGTGCAATCGCAAATCACCGCCATAAGAGACGATTGGTGAAACTTCATTAAAGAGATTGGCAAGTCCCTCGGTTTTAAGTCGCTCAAAAGACTCGAGCTGCACTTCAATAAGCTGAGGTAATTCCAACCCAACTGGGATGCGCGCATAATTTTTAGGGGGCATCAATTCGGTCATTCACAACTCCTGTACAAGCTAAAAGCGTGGGGGCATAGCCACACCCACGCGGAAATTAACGGATAAAGCGCAATTTATAAGTATAAAACAAACTCGTTCGAGAGTCAACTGTTTTTCCCAACAAAACCTTAGTTTCCAATGAACTAATAATCATACCACAATGAATCAAATATTTACAGGCTTTTTCAAACACTTTCAATGCAGATTATCATCCTATATATGACAAATTTTCATTAAGATAAGCGGAGATTCTGATGAAAGCGAAATGTTTCGTTCACAGTCAGGAAACCGTAAGTGTTTTTCATTGACAGCCAATTATAGGGAATGCCTCAATGCGTATCAGCTTTAAGGATACAAAAAACCTTTCACCAAAACGGAAGGATAAACTCTTCAAACAAAGGTTTTTTACTCGCCGCACCAATCCATTGTTTCTGGATCACAGGTTGCATATTTGCCATATCCATGCCAATCATGTGAAATATATTCTTTTTTATCTGGTACAAGACAAGCATAATAACTGTTATAAGCTTGTCCATATTCAGAAGGATTAAAATAATTGATGGTCCAGACAGTTGAATTTTCATTTACTTCATAATTATGAAATGGACTTTCACTTTTAAATTCCCCTCCCAACTCAATTTGGATGCCTTCTTCCAAATAGCAGAGAAAAACTTTATTGTAAGTAAAAACATGGGTAGAATACGTGCCTAATACAAATGATGGAACACCAAATTTTTCTAGAGCAAAATCTAATTTACGTTGTGCCCCTTTCATAAAAACGTGATTGATGTTTGTGAGTAAATTATCTTTAAATTGGAAAGTGATTATTTCTTTTCTGTTTCTTAGGCTTGTTGTCAAATACTCAATCCTATCGTTAAACTTTTTTTCACTAACTTCAATTCTTTTTTCTAGTGTTAGTTCTCTTAGCACATCATCTTTCGTCATCCCAATCTCTATTCCATTCCAACAAGGGGCATCACAGCTGTTTTTTAAAAATTCTTCTGAATAGCTTTTCTTGCATGAAACGCAAGTCATCAAGCAGACAACGGAGACGATTATATACAGGAAAGATTTCAGCGCTTTCATTCTTCCAACTCCAAGACTTGAGGGTCTTCTTTCGACCTTATCGCAAAACGCACTCAATAAAGGAAGGCTTATTACCAGCTAAGCTAAGCTATACTATATATAATTATAACATCATGCCTATATCAAAATACATCAGGCTCCTGATGATTCCTGGCATATCCATTTTGTCCATTATTTGAACCAATGAGCCCGTGAAGTAATAAAAGATATTGCTGCCTGATAGTGTTAAATCTGGTGTCAGGGAACTATTTGGTGTGGCAACACATATAATTAGGGCGTTTAATATGCGTTCTTCGTAAAATGAGTTAAGCGACTGGAGAAATAATGGGAAACAAAGAGCTTTTAAATAAACTTCGCGCGATGCAAACCTTGTACGCGCGAATCGACCAGGACAACAAAGCCATTGAAGCCTTCACACAGTTTTTAATTGAATCCAAACAGCGTTGCGACGCGCTTTCTGAATTCTACGAAAACGAATGGCAGGATGCCGTGGAAGAAGATGATTCACGCGTTGAAAAGGGTTTGCCCAGCCTGGGCATAGAAGCTTACGAGTCCAGCGCACCCAATGGGAAATACTCCATCCTTGGCGAAGACACCATCTGGAACGCGCTTGTTGACCACCGTGAGTCTCTGCTGAAACTGCTTAAAATCATCGTGCCCATGATTGATTAAACGCCTCCCTGACACCAGGAAAGGTTAAACAAAAAAGATCAACCAACAAACGCGCGATTGATCTTTTTGTTTTTATCAGTGTGTGTTTGTTTTTTTAGGCTTCTTTGGCAATGCCTGGCACACCATGCTCTGGACAAAAACTGCCTTCAAGCGCCTGTTCACAAATCGGGCAATAGAGCTGTGGTTTGGTTTCGGTATTAAGTGAATCAACCTCATTCCAAACCTCATCCAGGGAATCGGAGATTTCGCGCTTAGCCTCGCTCATCGCTTCGTTGATTTCCTGCTCTACATCTTCAACAATTTCGGAAGTCTGGGAAAACTCGGGCACAGGCGGAATCGGTGGCATGGGCGGCATGGATGGCATTGACTGGTTTTCACCCACCGATTCCCAGCTATCAGTCTCTCCGGAAACTTCATTAAAGGTCTTAATGTCCTCTGTTAAATCAATCCCATCTGAGAACTCATCCCTGTCATCGTCTTCCACTGTTTCATCCTCCAAATCGGGCAGTTCGGACAAATCAGGCATAGGGGGCATGGGTGGCATAGGAGGTATAGGCGGATGCGACTCTTCCGCTTCCGGACGTGGTTCCTGGTTGGGTTGTCGGAAAGGGAAAACCGCAGGCGACTCAGGCAAAGGCGGAGGCGTGGATCCGACCGGGGTCATCACAGGAACAAAACCATCAACCACTGGTTGGACTGGTGTCTCTAACTGGGGTGGTGGCGCTGGCACAACCCCTTCTAAACCATGCTCCGGACAAAACTTGCCGATTAAGACCATCCCACATTGTGGACACACCAGACCTGACGCGCCAGTATAAGCTGTCACAGGTGTCATTTCAGGCTCAACAGGTGGAGGTGGTGGCGCTTCGTTTTTGATTGCCTCCAGCGCTGTCTGCAGTTGGGCAAGATAGTTGCGCATTTCGTTCAGATCATGCAGGTGCGGTTGTAATTCTGGCTGGTTTACCCCACCGCGGTCACTTAGCGCCAGGGTGGCTTCACCCAGTCCATAGACACGATCCTTGATTTGCTTTTCTATGTCGGAAATTTGTGATTGGGTTCTGACGATACGAATTTGCTGATCAGCCTTCCATTTTGTAACAGCGGCAGCATGTTCTATTTTGGCTTTAAATGTCATGATCGATCCTTTCTTGGTCTGATATCAAACGACACCCGTTTTATCCCTCAGGCAAAATTAATTATATCGTAAAAAGGGATGTGTTAAAAAGACATGCCAAGTCAATCTTTCTAAATGAAGCTTTTCAAAACCCAAATTCATGGGTAGCAGCGAATATTTCACTCCCTCGGGAGATAAAATGAATTTAAATTCTGTAGGATTGTCAAACATATTGGACAGTCTGAGATAAAAATTGAATAGGTGATAAGAACTTCAATGGACGCATCGGTATATGGTTACTGCGCTGGTTGTGTCTTCTCAGTTGTCTTTTGAAATCCT